>OLQI01000006.1_pt1 | contig 434796 bp, 410 predicted proteins | sample 1672171 | NCBI WGS metagenome assembly OLQI01 (sample SAMEA3136655, study PRJEB25190) | human gut metagenome
AGACACTGCCCTTTCACGGCAGTAACATGGGTTCGAATCCCGTAGGGGTCATTATGGAGGATTAGCTCAGTTGGGAGAGCGTCTGCCTTACAAGCAGAGGGTCACAGGTTCGAGCCCTGTATCCTCCATCTGATGAGAGTTACTCATCAATAATTTAATAGACTCCATCATGAAGAATGATATGGCTCGGTAGCTCAGTCGGTAGAGCAATGGATTGAAGCTCCATGTGTCGGCGGTTCGATTCCGTCCCGCGCCATTTATGGAGGGGTAGCGAAGTCTGGCTAAACGCGGCGGACTGTAAATCCGCTCCTTCGGGTTCGGTGGTTCGAATCCACTCCCCTCCATTCTTTATAGGGATATAGTTTAATGGTAGAACAACGGTCTCCAAAACCGTCGGTGTGGGTTCAACTCCTACTATCCCTGCCATGATGGCGGTAGTGGCGAAGTGGTTAACGCACCGGATTGTGGCTCCGGCACGCGTGGGTTCGATTCCCACCTACCGCCCTTTGATTGGGTTATAGCCAAGTGGTAAGGCAATGGACTTTGACTCCATCATGCGCTGGTTCGAATCCAGCTAACCCAGTTGGGTTTGGGCAATAAATGATGGCGGTATAGCCAAGTGGTAAGGCAGAGGTCTGCAAAACCTTCATCACCGGTTCAAATCCGGTTACCGCCTTTCCTGAAAAGGTTATAATCCTGATCAGATTTATGTTCCATCTAGTTATTATTTTGCCGGCGTGGCGGAATTGGCAGACGCGCTGGACTCAAAATCCAGTTCCCGTTGAGGGAGTATCGGTTCGACCCCGATCGCCGGTACTAAGAGGTTTTCAGGAAGCTCTAAGTACCTTTAAGAAGTCGTTATATCGTTGATATAACGACTTTTTTGTATTCTTAGAATCATGCGAAAATAGGCAAAATGATTTTTGGGTGAACTTTCCAATTGCAAAGAATAAATTTACAATATTAGCATTGCATGAATATGAACGTAGAAATAGTCTCGTAAGCATCGAAAAGCCCTGTATTAGCATAAATCATGCTAACATAGGGCTTTTCATATTATGGTAGGTCTTTAAAACGAATCCATCCATCTAAAACTTGCTCGTTGCACTCGGTGATAACTGAAGTAGTTGGTTTAAGTCCATGGTGCTTGTTCTGCTTTGTGACTCGCTAGTGAGTTGTAATGTGTTTCTGAACCGCAGCTAGTCAAATAATGGTAACGGTGCCAAAAAATCGATATCTGTTCGTTCGCTGGCGGCGCCTTCTGCTAAAATTGCCATCTGCTTGACCACTTGGGCGCCAGCTTGGTGTAGGAGGGCGTTGGCAGCTGTCAACGAGCCCCCACTGCTAATGACGTCGTCGATAATGATAACGCGCTTATGATTGATTAGTGCGGCGTCAGTACCATCTAAAACTAGCTGTTGTGGGGTGCTGGTCGTAATTGCGCTTACCGGTTCGATAAGCGGGTGCTGCATGTAATCCTTACGATTCTTACGTAAAACGATAAAGCGAGGGTGGTTTGTGGCCTGGCTTAGTGCCTGGGCTAGCGGAATGCCCTTACTTTCCATCGTGACTAAATAATCAAATTTAGTGGTAGTTAGCCGTTGACTGAGCTGACGGGCAGCATAGTCGGTCAGCTCAGCGTCGCCCAATAGAACGAAAGAGGCGATGCTAGTCGTGGCATTTAATCGAATCAATGGTAACTGCCGTGTCAGCGATCCTAATGTTAACTGATAAGTTTGCATATTTATAACCCCAATCCAATTAATGGTAAACCAAATTTTAGGAGTGCCCCGGTCATTAGCCCCGCGAATGGATCGACAAGGGCGGTCACGACGAGCGTTACGCCTGCAACCGTACTTAACGAGCCGTGCAAAGCGGTGGTTGCATTTTCCGGGAAAATGACAATGGTCCCTAAGATAAACAAAAAACCGGCGATTGCAGTGCTAGGCACAACTTTTCCCAGCTTTGGCAGCCATCCCAGTAATAGAATCAGCATCATGATCAACATCATTAGGATACCCGCGATTACTGGTTCAGGCGCGCTGGCTGTCGCGGAAATAATCGTTTCTACTGGCGCACCACCCAGAAGGCTAGTTCCCAGGTCTGCTAATGCCTGACTACTAGTCAGTAGATTTAGATTGACCGGGTTGGGGTGTTGTCCCGTCATTTGGCCAGTAATTAAGCCGTACGAGAGGTTAGCACCGATATTAAGACAAGCTAGACTCAGAGCACCTCGCAGGATTTTAAAACTGAACTGTGGCCTGACAAATTGTAATTTGCAGGTCGTCACATGTTCCGGTAGTGCGACGCGATAATGTGTCGTCGCTGCGTAACAGCTGGTTCCAATCACTGAAACGGCAATTGTCCATACTAAATCTTTACTGATCAAATAAGTCACACCCGCCAAGCCGATTGACAGCCACCCAAATTGGGGTTGTTCGTGCGCCATTTGCAACGCGATTTTAGCCAACATCAGGCCAACTCCTGCCATCATCGCTGCCATAAGCTGATTGCCCAGACTATGAACGATGAGCGGCAGAGTACCGGTCAAGCCAATCACGAACATCAGACTCGCACCTAAAAAGATAATCGACGACCGTTCGCGTAAATCGTGTCCCAGGTGCCCGACTAGTGCGAGGGATTCCGCTTGAAATGAAACCGGTGCAACTGAACTAGCCACGCCGTTGATTAAACCAACTAATCCGAATGAAAATGCAGTCGGAAAGACCGCAAAACCGAGACTCATCGCCATAATTCCTTGTGGGATCCCGTTTAAAACGACCCCGATTGCTGCCAATAGATCCGCCAACCAATGCATATTAATACCGCCTTTTTTTGTTTATACGAATAATATACGACTGATTAGGGTTTAAATCCAGCAAATTTAGGACAAAGTCAGAATAATATTGTTTGTTAACTATTTATAGTTCGTGTTTTCACGAATCACGATTAGTTGGCGCACGCTCGCAAATGGGGTATACTTAGTGCTAATTAGTGAAGGAGGGGTGGCACCATGCCAACGATTAAAGATTATTACTTGCCAAAGCGGCCAACATTATTATTTTCGTTGCATCCAGAACCAACACAAGCGATTATCAATGGCACCAAGATTCTGGAATATCGTCGGCGTTTTTTTGCACGTCCGTTTCAAGCATTTGTCTATACAACGGGGGATAATGGGGGAATTCAACTCTTTTTGCGTTGTGATCAGGGTCTGCAACTCGTGCCTGAACAATTAGCGCTTGTGGGCGCATTGTTACAGCATGACGCGCCCACAACCACCGCGGCTTATTTTGAAGGCGCTAAAGCCGGATTGGCGTTACCGATTACGGCTTTTACAACCTTACCTAACATTCCGTTGGCACAGTTACGTCGTCAGTTTGAAAACTTTGTTACGCCGCGGAGTTATGTCTTCTTAGATCAGCCTGACCGGCAAGCACAGTTGGATTGGCTATTAACGCAACCCTGTGAGTCGCTAACTATTTTGGACTGGCGCAAACGGTATGCAGCACTGGCGACTTTGTTACAAAAATGAAGCCAAGCTTGTCTTAATCGGGCTGCAACTAGTGCGCCGGTTATAAGAATCAAACAGCCACTCGTTGTGTATTTGCTGAGTAAAAGGACTTAGCTGTGACAACTGCCGCAAACGAGTAGTCATTTAGCATGACTGATTGGATTTGATCGTAAAAAAAGAACCTGCCACAAGTGGTCAGGTTCTCAGATTAATTAGAGCATTTTTTCATAGACGTAGCAAACGTCATCGACATGGTATACACCGACCATTTCGCCAACTCGCTTGAAGTTCATCTTTGCAATCAGATGTTGCATCGCTTGATTGTCGGCATGAGTATCGATACGGATGCTCTTGATTTCAGGATGATCCGCAGCAATATGAGCAATGATTTTTTCGAATAATTGAGTGGCATAACCATGACCTGCATGGCTAGAATGAATCGCGACTCGGTGAATCACGACGTAAGGTGCCGTGGTATTTAACCATTCGGCCTTCGCAGTATCGTAAGTTTCGTCTGGTGAAGGCACGACAGCGACAGCGCCGACCGTTGCGTTGTCGTCGGCATTGAATAAGTATGCTGATCCTTGCATGATGTCGGCCGTGATTTGTTTGCGAGACGGGTAGTCGCCTTGCCACTGGTTGACCCCAGCTTCAGCAAGTTGATTACGGCCGTCACTCAGAATGTCGATGATCGTATCGAGATCATCGAGGGTCGCTTTTTTAAAGTACATAATTCTAGCTCCTCTCTTGAACAGCGATTGACTGCCGAAGCAGTAATCGACTTTTAAAAGTATACAGAATTTTTAGAAAAATGAAACTATTTTCTACCGATTCTTAGGAGATTTTCAGTGACGATTTTCAAGTAAAATCTTGCGCGCTTCTCGGGCCATGTCATGTTGCGTATTATAAGCAGCGACCGCACTCGGTGCATATTGGTAAGTATTAGTCCGCAAAGTTTGTTCATAGAATTCGAAGTAGGGTAAGTGGGTATTTTGCGCAATCGTGATAGCACGCTGCCAATCGAAATCTACGGCGCGGTAATCAGCATGCTGGAGGCCAGTCTCATCAATTGTCAGAAGCAAGTAGTTTGCTCGTGGTTGGCGTAGGTGGGGATTAATGGCAGTCGGAAGACCAACTGTCCCGGCGTTTAGAATCAACTGTCCCGTGGTTGCGTAGCGCATGATGGGCTGGTGTGTGTGCGCGTAGATGACGATATCGACATCGCCTTCAGCGGCTTGGTCAAAGTTGGCCTGACTGGCAGTTGGTGCGAGCGCGTGTCCACTAGCGACGGTCGGTAAAACGTGTTGGAGACGGATGGTTAACGGGCCGACGTGTTTGATGACTGTCATTGGTAAGTTCAGTAACCGTTCAAAGTGTGTCGAACTCAGCTGGCGCCGATCAAAAGCGGTGAGAACCGTTGCCATAATTTGTTTGGGTTTAGTAAACGTGTTGGGATTGGCTGCCATTACTTTTTGGTAGTTTTCCTCGTGATTTCCGAGAACGTAGGCGGTGGGGTGAACGCGGTCTAGTAAGGTGAGACAGCGCTCCGATTCTGGCCCGCGAACGGTCATGTCGCCTACTGTCCAGTATTCGTCAACGTGTTGTTTCTGGGCGTCTGCTAAGACTGCTTCGAGTGCAGTAGCGTTACCGTGAACGTCAGATAGGACTGCAATTTTTACCATGTTGAGATGCTTCCTTTCTACTATGTAATCTAAACTCTGGTGAGATGTTTTATTCTGGTAAACGTGGGTTTTAAAAATTTATGAATGTAACCACTATGAAAAGCCATCGTAACTTTTATCTGTTATAATGGGTATGAAACGAAGTAATATATAGCACGTATATTCAAGCCAATTCGTTTCGTGCCGTGGTTATCCTTGCGATAATCACGGTTTTTATTTTACCATAGTGCCTTATGATTAGTTTGGTTGGTGTCATTTAATTGTATCAGTACATGGAATGCGGGTGGGTTACCACACATGTAATTGCCCAGAGTTCAAGGTGACTTACATATGGTGTGATATTGTTTAAACTGAATGGATTGCTTCTAAATATAGTGGTTAAACTAATTGTTTGTGAAAGAGGTTTTGGATAAATGATGACACCTTACAAAAAAGTTAACGTAACGGATGCGCCTTAAAGCTGGCAATTAATTTGACTAGTGTCTTGTTGTCTTTTCAATGTTATTTAGTAATATGATTCGAGCCAGCACCATTGATATTGGGCATGTAGCTTGGCTAAAATGGTCATTTTAGCAATTGGGACTGTTGCGATTCATGGGTGCGGGTTGTACTGGGGAATTTTTACCTAGCATAGCAACTAGTGATAACGTTGCGATACTGTCTGATAGAAGATACATTGCGGGGTATGACTATTTATCGCTAAAAATTGGGAAATTAGTATCCACGATAATTGAGTTGGAGTATCAAAAGGCCATCAACCTGCGTATATGCTTCGCGGTTGACGGCCTTTAGTTTAGTGCTGAAGTCAAAGTAGCTATGTGAATGGATCTCATCTCAAAACAAGCTATACACCAAATAAATATTCAACACCGTAATAATTCCGGCCAGTCCATATCCCACCCACGTTACCGTTGGGCGATTAACGTGGGCCTTCATCAGGCTGGCGTCATTTGTCAGCGCAACTAGTGGCAACAAGGTAAAGGGGAGGGCGATGCTGAGTGCCACTTGCGCGTAAATGATCAAGTTTTCAAAGGCAGCGTCACTAAAGCCGACTAACATACCGATAATCAGAATCGGAATTAGCGTGACAGCGCGAGTAAGCAGCCGGCGTTGCCATAGCGGTAAGCGGATGTGTAAATAACCTTCCATGACGATCTGACCAGCTAAGGTGCTGGTGATGGATGAAATTAGGCCGGTAATTAGTAGGGCTAATGCAAATAACCAGCTCATGACCTGGCTAGCAAGGGCGCCAACCACGGTGGTACTTTTTAACCCATCGAAGACGGCCTGCAGACTCGCTAACGCGTTGGTGTGACCGAAGAAAAGCGTCCCACCAAGGACGAGCAAAAGTGCGTTGATGAGAAAAGCCGCAATCAAGTGCACTGTTGAGTCCCAATTGGCGAAGCGCAGTGCTTCTGTGACTTGGGCTGGATTATGATAATCATAACGCCGGCTTTGTGCAAGCGATGAGTGTAAGTATAAGTTATGTGGCATGATGGTTGCGCCCAAGATTCCGAGACTGAGGACTAGTGCGGTATGATTTTTGACGATCAATGGTGTTGGAACTAAGCCGAGCAACACGTTGCCAAATTGAACGTGGGCCCGTCCCACCTCGATACCAAAAATAATGCCGACGGTCAAAATAGCGACGAGGACGATTACTTCGACACGCCGAATGCCAAATCTCAAAAACAACAAGACAACTAAGACGTCCGCAATCGTCAGTAAAATTCCTGCAAGTAGTGGTAAGCCGAATAACATTTTTAAGGCGATTGCGGTTCCAATTACGCCCGTCATATCAGTCGCCATCATCGCGACTTCGTTTAAAATCCACGCGGCGTAACGCACGGGCCGGGGCAGCTTGCTAGCGATGGCTTGTGCTAAGTCTTGCCGGGCTACAACGCCTAGCCTGATTGCCAGGCCTTGCATGAACATGGCGACAATGATGGCTAATGCGAGCACGGCTAAAAGCCGGTACTGAAACTGACCGCCACCGGCTAGGGATGTCAACCAGTTGCCGGGATCCATATAGCCGACTGCCACTAGTGCACCGGGACCGCTATAGGCTAAAAATTTGCGCCAAAAGGCCGTCTGATGAACGTCGGGAACCGCGACGCTCTGATTGATTTCTTCAAGACTTTGATGACGATGCGATTGCATGGTTCGACGCCTCCTGCTTTTGGATAGCGAGGTCAGCCAGAAATTGGCTGAAGCCGGTATCCTTATTCATCGGTGGTACTAAGTCAAACCGATCACCACCGCTTGCCCGAAAGGTTTGATAATTTTGAACGTAGTCTTCCTCGAGGGTTTCCAAGCAGTCCACGACAAAGGATGGCGTAACTACTAATACGTTGCGTTTGCCAAGTTCGACCAACTGCATGAGCTCATTTTTTAAGTAAGGCTTCAACCACGGCATCGGTCCGAACTTGGACTGATACGCCGTAATGACCTTATCAGCTGGTAATTCTGGTCGCTCCGTCAACACAGCTTTGGTCGTTGCCTCACATTCTCGTTGATAGGGATCACCATGGCGTACCATTGCAGTGGGGATGCTGTGGTAGCTGAAGATGACCGCATCATAATGATGCGCCTGATAGCTTTGCCAGACTTTGGTTGCTAGTAAGTGAATGTAGGTCGGTTGGTCGTAGAAACTGTCGATAAAGGTGTGTGGTAATCCAGTTGCTTCAACTTGACGATGGATGCCGCCGTGCGTGCTCTGGGTGTATTGCGGAAAAAGTGGTAAAATAATTGGCTTTTCACACCCATCAGCAACCATGGCTTTCAAGGTCGCACCGATATCGGGTTGACCGTACGTCATTGCTAGTCGGACGTCCCAATCGGGTAATGCTGCTTGTACTTGTTGGCAGATGGCTTGACTGTAGACGATTAATGGTGAGCCTTGTGGGAGCCAACTATCCTGATAAAAGGTGGCCGAACGCCAAGAACGGGTCGGTAAGATAATACCACGCAACAGCGGTTGCCAGAGTGCGGCTGGCATCTCGATGACGCTTGGATCACTTAAGAATTCTTGTAAGTATGCTTTGACATCCTTAGTCCGTGGGGATGCCGGGGAGCCTAAATTGACGAGTAATAATCCTGGGTGCATAGAAACCCCTCCAATGCTCTTGATAAATTAATCATAGCATAATCGTCAGCTTGTATACGGGGTTAATGGTTTATTTATTCGATTATCTAGTGATAATCAATTTACTGCTGAAATAAATAAAATCTCTTGCTAGCAACTGGCCGGGCTAGCAAGAGATCTGAAATTGATATTTGGTTTTGTTGCAGTTCAAAAATCGGTGCCGTCGGCTGGATCGTACTTTAAAAGTAGATTCAGAAATGCCAGCAAAAGCCATGACCATGTTCGTTTTCAGGTCGTCAGCATCAAAAGACGATTGCTGGGTGGACTTGGTGAGTTGAGCTGACTAACGGGCTTACTTTGCGGCGTGGGTCCGTCGATAACGTTGATTGAGATAGTAGCCTAGATAGCAAATCGCCACGAAGGGAATGGTGTAATACAAGGCAATCCGCTGGTTAGGGTCAAACCAAATCAAGATACAAGAGAGCCCACTTAAGATAAAGGCCAGCCACGGGACGACCGGGTAGCCGGGCGTTTTAAAGGTCAATTGATCAAGCGACTGCCCACTTTTCAGGTAGGTTTTGCGGAAGTTGATCTCCGAAAGGGCAATTGCCATCCAAACAATGACGACGGCAAGTCCTGAAATGGATACTAAGACCAGGTACACCGAACCGGCGGCATAGACACTCGACAATAGGGCCAGAATGCCACCCAGCATGCTAGTAATTAGGGCGACTAACGGCACATCACGCTTCGTGGTTCGTTTGAAAACCTTTGGAATGGTTCCCTCGTTCGCAAGTGACCACAGCATGCGGGTAGACGCGTAGAGGCCAGAATTAGCGGCCGACATAATGGCGGTCAATACGACGAAATTCATTAAATCAGCGGCGTAGGGAATCCCAATCGCTTTGAAGACGAGCACGAATGGACTTTGCGTCACACCTGCTTGTTTGTAAGGAATCAGTGCGGCCATGACGGACATGCTACCGATGAAGAAAATAATCAGGCGCCAGAGGGCCGTTTTGATTGCGGTCGGAATGGTGTGGGCCGGATCCTTAGTCTCACCAGCTGTAATTCCAATTAGCTCAGTTCCGGAAAAGGCAAAGTTGACCGTTAGCATAGTCGTAAAGACGCCACCAAAACCATTGGGGAACCAACCGTTACGCGTATAGTTGCTCAGAAACGGGGCACTGGTATGACCGTGAAGTGGCAGGATACCGACCATTGCCAGTCCGCCTAACACAATAAAAGCAATGATCGCGATGACTTTGATACTGGCAAACCAGAATTCCGCTTCCGCAAACCAGCGTACGGAGAGGGCGTTAACGGTGAAGATGACCACCATAAAGACGAGGCTCCAGATCCAGGTCGCAATGTGCGGAAACCACGTTTGCATGATGAGCCCCGCTGCTGTAAATTCTGAACCGAGGGCAATCGTCCAAGTCAACCAATATAGGATGGCAACCGTAAAGCCTGTGCCGGGACCAATATATTTTTTCGCATAGACGTGAAACGCCCCGGTGTAGGGCATTGCAACTGACAGCTCACCTAGACAGAGCATGACGAGATAGACGAGGATGGCTCCAATGGTATAGGCGAGCAGGGTCCCAATTGGCCCCGCTTGATGAATCGTGTAACCGGAACTTAAAAATAATCCGGTCCCAATCACGCCACCGAGCGAAATCATCAGTACGTGCCGTGATTCCATCTGGCGACTGAGGTGGGTTTGTTTTGACATAATGTACCGGCCTTCCTTACTTGCAGAATTAATATGATTAGACTATGATTAGAAAATCAACAATGTTATTAGAATAACATAATTTATAAGTAGAAAGGAAGGCAATTATTGCAATGCTTTCATTAACTGAACAATTGAACCGGGGCCCAGTCGTCTCGGACGGTGCGATGGCTACGGAATTAGAAAAACGGGGCGTGGCAACCAATAGCGCACTGTGGTCAGCCACGGCAATGTTGGACCATCCGGATGCGATTCAAGCGGTCCATCAGAGCTATCTGGATGCGGGCGCAAAAATCATGACAACTAATACATACCAGGCCAACGTCCCTGCATTTGAGCAGGCTGGTATTGCTGCCGCACAAGCGCGTCAATTGATACAACAGGCGGTGACAATTGCGCATACGGCGCGTGATGCTAGTCATGTCACGGATGCTGTGATTGCTGGTAGTATTGGCCCGTACGGTGCTTACTTAGCGGATGGTAGTGAGTATACGGGTGCATATCAGTTAACGCCGAGTGCTTATCAAGACTTTCACCGCGAACGCCTGGCGTTGATCATGGCCGCCGGGGTGGACGTGCTTGCATTAGAAACGATGCCACGTTTAGACGAAGTACAGGCTTTGGTACAACTAATCACAACCACTTGGCCGCAACAACCATACTGGGTAAGCTTTAGTATCAAGGATCCACAGACATTATGTGATGGGACGTCATTAGCTGCGACCGCAAAGTGGGTGGCGGCCCAGCCGAACGTGGTCGCTGTGGGGGTCAATTGCACTACGCTGGAAAACATTGCACCAGCGTTAGCCACTTTGAAGGCGGCTGTAGCGGTTCCGTTGATCGTTTATCCTAATTCTGGTGATCAATATGATCCCGTGACGAAGACTTGGCAAGAAACTCATTTGAGTCATCAATTTGCATCCTTTGTCCCCCAGTGGTTAGCCGCCGGGGCCCGCATTATCGGCGGCTGTTGTCGCACAACGCCGAAGGATATTGCGACGGTGGCACGGGCTCTCAGTGTTTCGGATTCCGCCAAGCTTTGAAAAATGTTAAGAAATGACGGTGTTTTAGTTCATGGTGGGCGTGTCTCCGAGATCTAAGTTGTCTTGGGGTGTTCGTTACATACTAATTATTGATTTAATTATATTTGAGCAAAACAATACCTAGCGTGCTGAGCGTCACTAGGTATGGCTAGCAATTTAATTGAAACTGGTGAAAAATCACTAGTCGGGCACTGCTGATACGGTAGTTGTTCACGACTAGCGATTTTTGTATGTCAATAAAACTGTTCATATCTTGGTCGAGTAACGTAAAATATGGTAGGGTAAAGATAGTGTATAGATATAACAGATGAAGTGGTCAATCGTCCGTGCGTACTCGAAGTTTTTGAACTCGGTGACAGGATGAGTTGATTTTTCAGATTGAGAAGGGAACGGCTAGGTGATGTATTATTTTGTGGGTACTGGTTTAGGATTGAAATTGACGGGAATTGAAAAGGCACAGTTGAACCGACTGGCGCTATTTGACGCCACTGGTTATCAGGCTCGATGCGTCTATGTCACTTATAATCCGCGTTTACATGAGCATGCGGCCCGCTTTGGTGCGGAAGGAAAATGCTTTAGTTTGTATGATTTCTTTCAGGGGACGATGCCTGAAGCAGTGACTAAAATCCATCATGATTGGATGCACTATTGGCAAGCTGTTTGTCACTTTAAGGTGATTCAGGTTCCAAATACGACGGATTTTCGCGTCCTGGATACCGATGGTCAATATTTGATGTACGTTCATTTTGTGGACGCCGGGCGACAACAATTGGATTATGTCAATTATTTTGATAATCAGGGTGTTAAAGTCCGACGCGAATTTTATGATAACCGGGGCTTCCTGAGCCGGACAAGCTTTTTAGTGAAACATCAGGAAGTGCACACAGAAGTGTATTATGATTTACAAGGGCAAGTCAAAATTATCAAACAGTATGATATTACCGGGCCAGAGCCAAAACTACGACTGATTACGTTGAAGAACTATCAACAAAGAGACTTTTTCTTCAATACCGAACAGGCTTTTCAGACATTCTTCTTCAATGAATTGGCCACTGCTGATGACGTCTATTTCTGTGATCGTAACCGACAAACGGCGGCGGCCTTAGGTCATACGCGCCCCGCAATTCGCGTGTGTTCAGTCTTACATAGCACGCATCTACGGATTGGTGAGGACGTGGTAAGTGGGCATTTGAAATCGGTCTATCGGTATGTCCTAGCCCATCCAGACCAATTTCACCGAATTATTGTGTCGACCGAGCATCAAAAGCGTGATTTATTGGCCCGCTATGATAATTTACCACCAGTTGTCGTGATTCCAGTCGGCTATACAACGGTTCATCCGTTTAAAATTGATGGTCGTGACCTGCACCGAATTATTAGTGTGGCGCGCTATTCGCCGGAAAAGCAATTACCACATCAACTGGAAGTGGTTCGTCGGTTAGTTGGTGAATTTCCCGACTTGACTTTGCAGTTGTTTGGGCATGGGCAAAAGATTGAAATGCAAATGCGTCAATTTATTCAGGCCAATCAGCTAGAAAAAAATATTGTTATTCGGGGTTTCTTGCCCAATCTGGCAGAAGAGTACCAGCGGGCAAGCCTCGCCTTAATGACGAGTGTGGAAGAGGGTTTTTCGCTAGCCACAATGGAAGCTGAAAGCTATGGCGTGCCGGTTATTGGCTATCGAATTGCGTACGGGCCGGAAGATATTATCGAAGATGGCGTTAACGGGTACTTAGTGACACCCAATGATGTTGATGAGTTGACAATGAAAGTTCGTCAGTATTTACAGCACCCTGAACGACAAGCACAACTGATTACGAATGCCTACAATTCAGCAACTCGTTACAGCAAGCAGACAATTATTGAAAAGTGGCGCCAGTTAATAGCAGCACTTTAAGAACTGGTGATAGGGGCAAACAAGGCGTCTACCTAGTTTGAGAGACTAGGTAGACGCCTTGTTGTTATCTAGATATTAATAAAGTAATAAAATCAGTGCCAACTGAACGGCTACGTTGATCATGAGATGTAACCGAGTACGGCCAAAGGACTGTTGACTGAACCAAACAGCAATCGTGATGAGAATTGCAACGATCGTTTGCCAGGTCAGCGGCTGCAGGAAGATGGTAATAACAAGTAGCAGGCCAGTGATGGCCGAAATCAATTGATTGATTTGGCGTTGACGGCTGAAGCTCGGAACGTATAGGAAGACATAACTAGCCAGCATGGGGGTCAGCTTCCAGAGAAAAGTAGTTGATAAATAGTTATTTTGTAAATCGAAGACGGCCACTGGGATCGTGAACGTCATGATGACGCCGAAAACGACTAGACCAAAGTAGTTTTGCATACCGAAGCGTGGAACAGCCATCACGAGCAACCACGCACTGCACGTTAATAGCAGGTACAGTAGTTCGGATTCCTTGGCAATAATGTTGGTAAATGCAAAGGCCACGGTAATTCCAATTGCAATGAGGCTCCACTGGGGAGCAATCCGCCGATCTAAGATAATGAAGACCGCGGCGGCCACGGCTAAGGTGTAGCCAATCAGTGGTAACTGCGCGGCTGAAAATGAGGCCGTTTGAAATGAGCGCCCGTAATCGAGGGCGGCCCACCAACTAATGATGCTTTGAACGATGGTAAAGATCGCCAAGGCGATGTAATCGCGTTTAATATGTAATTTTCCGATTCGAATCATATTGTCAACACTCTCTAATTAGGATAATGAGTTAATCGTACCGGTCGGGGCAGTTCCCGTCAATAATTTGACAGAAATCTTTAAAAAAAATGGTGATTGTGATAACCTTATATAGTTATGAGCCGTTCCCGAAAGGATAAGTTTAGCTTGTTCAATGAAGAATAAGTGATGCTTAGATGCCTTGTAACCGAAATTATCAAGGGGGAATTTATTGTGAGTGAAAGACACTTATTTACATCTGAATCTGTCTCTGAAGGTCATCCTGATAAGATTGCTGACCAAATCAGTGACGCTATCTTGGACGCAATGTTAGCCCAGGATCCACAAGCACGGGTCGCTGTTGAAACTTCAGTGACGACTGGATTAGTGCTGGTCTTCGGTGAAGTTTCGACCAAGGCCTACGTTGATATTCAAAAGGTCGTGCGTGACACGATCAAGTCGATTGGCTATGTTGACGGTCAATACGGCTTTGACGGTGACAACTGTGCCGTCCTTGTCTCATTGGATGAACAATCACCAGATATCGCGCAAGGGGTCGATGATTCCTTGGAGACGCGTTCTGGCGATGCTGACCCATTAGATCAAATCGGTGCTGGTGATCAAGGGATGATGTTTGGTTATGCCATCAACGAAACCCCTGAATTAATGCCACTGCCAATCGCATTGAGCCATCGGTTGATGCGTAAAATTGCAGCGCTACGTAAGGATGGTACCATTAAGTGGTTACGTCCAGATGCTAAGGCCCAAGTCACGGTCGAATATGACGAAGACAACCAACCTAAGCGAATCGACACGGTGGTCTTGTCTACTCAGCATGATCCTGATGTTGATTTGGACACGATCCGGCAAACGGTCATTGATCAAGTCATCAAGGCTGTGTTACCAGCTGATTTATTAGATGACCAAACTAAGTATCTTGTGAACCCAACTGGTCGTTTTGTTATTGGTGGTCCTCAAGGGGATGCCGGTTTGACTGGTCGGAAAGTCATCGTGGATACGTACGGTGGTTTTGCCCATCATGGTGGTGGTGCCTTTTCTGGTAAGGACGCGACCAAGGTTGATCGTTCTGCAAGTTACGCTGCTCGTTACATTGCCAAAAACGTTGTGGCTGCCGGTTTAGCTGATCAGGTCGAAGTGCAATTGGCATATGCCATCGGGGTTGCCGAACCAGTTTCGATTGCAGTGGATACTGCCGGGACCGGGAAGGTTAGTGATGAAGCGTTGATTAACGCCATTCGCGAAAACTTTGATTTACGCCCAGCTGGGATTATCAAAATGCTCGATTTGCAACGGCCAATTTATCGGCAAACTGCGGCATACGGCCACTTTGGTCGGACCGATATTGATTTGCCATGGGAACATACTGATAAAGTGGATGCCCTAAAAGCAGCATTTAAATAATGCGGTAACGTTGATTCGTTACGGTCTGTAGGTACTCGACGCTAAAAGCGACCTTTTTTCAAGGTCGCTTTTTTTGCGGGCTATTTTAGATGCATGGGGTTTTAAAATGATTGATAGAGAAGGAGAATTACTAAGATGCAACAGCGTAAAACTAACGTAATGGCGGTTACGGTTGCCATTTACGTCGCGACGTTTATGAGTGCGATTGAAGGGACGATCGTGTCGACCGCCTTGCCAACGATTGTTGGTGATTTACACGGGGTTTCATTGATGAATTGGGTTTTCTCAATTTATTTGTTGACTAATGCGATGATGACGCCAATTTATGGAAAGCTGACTGACTTGGTCGGCCGAAAACCAGTGATGCAAGCCGGACTAATTATTTTTATTATTGGGTCTATGATGAGCGGTTTGTCTAATTCGATGCCGGTGCTAATTTTTTGGCGGGCCATTCAGGGGATCGGTGCCGGGGCGCTAATGCCAGTCTCAATGACAATTATCGCAGATATTTATTCATTCGAACGCCGGGCCAAAGTGCTAGGCTTCAATAGTTCAGCGTGGGGCATTGCTTCAGTGCTGGCACCGCTGATTGGTGGACTAATTGTCGATAAGCTCAGCTGGCATTGGATTTTCTTCATTAATGTGCCAGTTGGGTTGATCACCCTTTTCCTATTTCAATTTTATTTACGAGAACCCAAACGTCACAATAACGTGAAAATCGACTACTTGGGTAGCTTTTGGCTGATGCTCTTCTTGCTGTGCTTGATGCTAAGCTTCCAACTATTGGGAAACGCCACTATCAGTTGGGTGGCCGTTGGGACTGCTTGGATCATTAGTGCGCTCAGTTTGTGGCTATTTATTCGTCGTGAAAGTCGCACGGATGAACCAGTGATTTCGATGGATTTATTCAAAAACCACACGTTTATTATTCAGAATGCCGTGGCGGCCTTAGTCAGTGGTTTCCTAATGGCCGTTGAAGTTTATATTCCAACTTGGACTCAGGGGATACTGGGTGTACCGGCTTCTTTGGCGGGATTCGCAGTGACACCGAGCTCGTTAATGTGGATCGTCGGGTCATTCGTGACGGGGCGGTTATTGGCAAAGTGGGCGCCGAGACGGATTTTGTATCTGAGTTTGGCTTTCATTCTCGTGACAAGCATTTGCTTAGCGTGGTTGCCAGTTAATACTGCTTTCCCATGGTTCTTCCTGATCACAGCGATTGGTGGCGTGGGCTTCGGAATTACAATTACAGCAACGACCGTCACGTCGCAACACCTTGTGCCAGCTGAGAACGTGGGCGTCGCAACGTCCTTCAATACATTGAGTCGAACGATTGGTCAAACGTTGATGATTTCAATCTTTGGAATTGCGTTGAACGTTGGGATGAACCAAGGTATTCAGCACCATGCAGGAACGAACATGGCGATGATGAACAAGTTGATCAATCCACAGACAGCAACGCAATTACCGTCTCATTTGTTGCCGACACTTCATCGTATCTTATATACGGGCTTACATTGGGTCTACCTGATTGGCCTTGGTTTGGTTATTCTAGCCTTTATTGTGAATAGTTTGGATCGCGGACCACAAAAAACGGCAGCACAACACGCGGCTGATTTAAACCAAAATCAGGATTAGTCGGCTTAGTATCAACAAATTAATTGTCAAAGTGACTCATAATTTGTCGTTTATTTGATATTGACGTAAAAAAATCTGAAAAATTTTCAATAAAATTTCCATAAGTGTTATAAATAAATTTTAAGTTGTTAGACGAGTGTAATGGGCTTTATGAGGCCTATTACACTCGTTTTCATTAATATTATTTATTTGGTAACTATTTTAGGAAAATTAATGGAAAACGTGTAACAAGATTGACGGTATCAACTATTGCCAACAAAACATAATCATAGTATTATGAGTGCATAGCCTAACGATTGATGGTGTATACCAATGATGCTATATATGTGTTTTTTGTATCATATATAAACGGGTTTGATTAGGTTAGAGAAGGAAGGCAAAACCATGAAATTTCTGAGACATAAATCTTTTAGGGGAGATCCGCAAGTTCACTACAAGATGTTTAAAGTCGGCCGTACTTGGGTATTTACGGCGATGGCATCATTTGTATTGACTGCTGCACCTCAGTTAGTATCTCATGCAGATACGGTTTCGGCGGATACTAGTAGCGATACGGCAAGTAGTGCCACTAGTAGTGCCAGCTCGGGGGCGGATACGTCTTCTGCAGCAGCGAGTGCGGCGGCACTAGCTGCTGCAACGGCAAGTAGTACGTCAACTAGTACTACCAGTGACTCGTCTACGGCATCTTCTTCGAGCGAAACTGCCTCGAACAGTAATTCCGAATCTTCATCGGATAGTTCAAGCAGCGATGACAGTGCTTCAGACGCAAGTTCTGCGAGCGAAACAAGTACGACTAATGCGACAAGTACATCAAGTACTAGTAGTAGCAGTGTTTCAACGGCTAGTTCGAGCGCATCCAGCGCAAGTTCAAGTAGTAGTTCGAGCTCGTCAAGCGCTACTTCATCGAGTTTAACTGATAGCAGCAGTTCTTCCGCAGCTAGCTCAAGTACGACGAGTTTGTCAAGCAGTGCTAGCGTAGCGGCAAGTACTGTCTCGACAGCAAGCAGTGTTGCCAGCACGACTAAGTCTGCAAGTACGGCGGCTTCAACGGCAGCCATTGCAGCTTACTCGTCGGAATCGGCTGCCAGCTCAAATACCGATAGTACCGCAGCTAAGGCGGCTTCATCGTCAGCTTCATTAGCCGGTTCATACGCCACACTTGCCAGCAGTTATGCTAGTTTGGTCAATAACCTAACGACGCAAGCAGCAGTGAGTGCGGCCCAAAGTGCCTATCAAGAAGCGCTTAACGCGGCTGATTTGTCACGGCACTACAATAGTATTGCAAACATGTACTTAGACGCAATGACAAATGGTGTGGGGTCCAATGTAGATAATACATTGGCATACGCTAATGCCAACTCTTTAGCATTTAGTGCAGCCAGTGCGGCCAGTTCATACGCAGCCCTGGCTTCAACGGCCACCTCAACGGCCAGCAGTGCTGCTACCCAAGGCTTAATTAATTTAGCAAGTAGCAATTATTCCGCCGCATCTAGTGCGGCATCTGCAGCCACGGTAGCAGCCAGCTCGGCAGCTGAAGCAGCCAACAGTGCATACTTAGCCATGCAATACGACAAAAATAATACGGCCGTTACCTCAGCTTACACCGTTGCTTCTAGCACGGCAGCTGCGGCTTCAACGGCCGCGGTTAACGCAACGACCGCTGCGGTGGCAGCTTCCTCAGCCTATGCCGCGGTAAGTAGTAATGCGGCAAATAATGACTATGAAGCCACTAGTACTGCCTATGCAGTTACTTCCTCCGCCGCAACGGAGGCGCTTGGTCAATATGCCGCCGGGAGCACCGCTACTAGCACCGCTAGTTCGGCAGCCAGTTTTGCCAATAGTACTGCAATTAGTGATTTGGCGAGTGCGGCTTCTTCAAGTGCAAACGTGGCGAATACAGCAAAGAGTACGGCTTCAAGTGCGGCCAGTGTGGCAGCAACGCAAACTGGTACTCAAGCGTCAGCTTATGCTTCAAGTGCTTCAACGGCCGCTAGCTCTGCTTCATCAGCCTACGCCGTCGCAAGTACGGCTGCAAAATCTGCTGTCAGTGCTAGTGATCCTGCCACTGCGGACTCATACGCTCGGGTGGCCCAATCGGCATCTTCATTGGCTGCTAGTTACGCTGCAACTGCCGAGTCTAACGCGACTTTAGCTGCTAAGTTTTCGACGGATGTCGCTAATGAACAAACCGTTAGTTCCAATGCGACTTTAACGACGAGTACGGCAACGCAAAGTGTCTCGACTGGAGATACTGTGACAATTACCAACAAGGTGGGTTTGGACTCAGGGTATTCAGTAAGTGGTACACCAACTTATGTTTGGTACGTCTCAACGGATGGGACAACTTGGACGACCATTAGTGGTGCAACATCGGCAACGTATACAACAACTGCAACTACTTCAGGGACGTATTATTATCAAGCAGTCGTGACTGGTAAGCGAGTCACGGCATTAGTCTTCACTTCAGATTTTAAAGCAGCTGGTAATGTGATTACCATTGTTGTCACTAATCCAGAAGGGACCTACACTGAAATTGCCAGCAGTTATGCCAGCCAAGCCAACAGCGCAGCCTCAGTGGCAACCTCTCAAGCCGCCGCTGCAAGTAATGCAATCAGTTTGGCCAGTTCTTCAGCTAACTTGACGGGCTCATTAGCTAGCTACTACACGTCACAGGCTAATTCTTCATACAACGCAGCTAGCTCATATGCGAGTGTGGCTTCGGAGGCGGCAAGTATTGCAACTATGGCCAGTACTTCGGCCGCTTCTTATGAAGCCGAAGGGGCGTATACCAGTGCTAATATCTGGGCAGGAATGGCATCGAGTTATGCGAGTGTTGCAACTGAATATGCTAGTTCTGCAAGTAGTGCGGCATCTGAGGCAGCAGCTAGTCTCGATACTGCTTTGAAAAATGCGGTTAATGAAGATGGTGGTGATACCGCTGCTGATTATTTAGCATCAAGTTATGCCAGTATGGCTGCGTCATCGGCAAATGTGGCCGGTGACCAAGCCTCGTTAGCTGCATCCTATGCGGCCAACGCTGCTAATGCATATAACGTTGCTGGTTCTTCATTTAATACCACTGCAACTAGCAGTTATAATGCAGCGGCAAGTTCTGCAGCTGTAGCGGCTAGTTCATACGCTGCGGCAGCTAGTGAAGCAGCAAGTCTTGCTGCTTCATATGCAGCGGACGGGAATTATAATTCGGCTGCCTTGCAACAAAGCTACGCGGCTTTGCGTTTAACCTATGCCACAGATCAATTGAATGCTGCTTCGAGTGCGGCGAGTGCGATTACCCAAACGGTCGTGCAAGCACAATCCAGTTATTATAATTCGATTGCAACGGCTGCTTCTAGCGCAGCGTCAGCAGCTGAATCGGCAGCCGGGAACGCAATCAGTGTCGCGAGTTCATTAAGTGCAAAGTATGCGTCAAACACCACGTTGGGTAGCTCATACGTTGCACAAACTAATAATTATGCCGTGACAACTCTGGGTGCAGCGGCGGCCGCAACTTCAGCTGCGGAAATGGCAGCTCAGTATACAAGCCAGGCTTCATCGGCAGTAGCTGCGGGCGATTATGCTATGGCCAGCTCATATGTGACCAATGCCTCAGCAGCAGCTAGTGAAGCAACCTCATATGCGGCATTGTCTACATCCAATGCGGCTTTAGGTAGTACGGCGGCTAGCAACGCGACGAATTATTCAAACAATACGAATTCATATAAAAGCACTAATACGGGTAATGCAACGACAATTCTAGGGATTGTTATTTCTGGTGGGATGACTTCTCAACCCGCAGCAGTGACGTCGACCGTTTCTGGTGGGACCTTTACCTTGTCAGCTTCGTCAGCATTAGGACTAGGTGGGGTTGCACTATCATCAAAAACAACTTGGTATGTTCAAGTCAACGGCACTTGGATGACCTTAGATAAGGCCAGCGCTTATATTGAATCATATGATGCAGTTGACAGTGCTGGTTTACTGTCAACCAGTAGCTCATTAACAGTTACTATCAAAGCGGGCTATACTGGATCATTACTATTCCAAGCCGTACAAGGGTTTTCTTGGGACTTATTAAACTTGGCTACAGTTTATACATTTGCAAGTAATTTAGCGGAAGTAGATGTTTATAGTAGCAATATTCCAGCAACAAACATTTCCATAGCTGGTGATGATTACGTCATTAATCCAACGAACAGTTCGAGTGGCTCAAACGATAAGGTTACTAGCCAGTTTACATCAACGACTAACCCTGAGAATGCTACGGGAACGATTACCTGGACGACAAGTGATTCAAGCATTGCGACAATTGATGATTCTGGCCTTTTGACCGTTGTGTCTAATGGAACGGTGACAATCACAGCAACAATTACAAATGCAGACGGAACTAGCTATTCATCTTCAAAGACAATTACAATTGGTAGTGGCCTTGAGGATGCAACTGTTGATGCAGGAAGTGATTTGACGTGGGTTCCAGATGGCTCGACTACGGGTACTGGGACTAATGTTACTTATCAATGGTATTATTCTTCAACAGCGGACGGTACTGGAACAGCGCTGAGTGGTCAGACTGGTACGACACTTAATCTGTCGGATCTGACAGTAGGGCAATCCGGTTATTACTACCTAGTTATTACTGGATCCAATACGACTAACGGGACTACTACCACGACAACTGTAACTTTAGGCCGGGCTTACTTGACTGTTAATGCTGTTTCAACTGAAGCGGCAGATTCTGCAGCTAGCGAAGCAGCTAACTACGCAAATCAAGCGACGGAATATGGTTCAGTTGCTAGTTCTTATGCGAACATTGCGGGCGAATATGCAAGTAAAAACTCAGAAGCAAGCTCCTACGCAGAACAAGCAACGGCAGCAGCTTCTGATGCACAGTCAGCTGCAACAGCTGCTTCAACTGCAGCCTCTAATGCGGCAGCCGCCCAATCAAATGCAGATTCTGCGGAAGCTGCTGGCGAAAACTCGGCTGCTTCCAGTTATGCAGAGGAAGCTAAAAAGAAAGCGTCCGAAGCATCTGAAGCTAAAAAGAAAGCTTCAAGTGCCGCTGATGATGCAGGCTACTATGCTGATTTAGCTGCTAATGTTAGTGAAGATGACTCGGATAGTGATTCTGACGGCGACAGTGATTCGGATAGCGACAGTGATTCGGACTCTGACAGTGATTCGGATTCCGATAGCGACTCGGACTCGGACAGCGACTCGGACTCGGACAGTGACTCCGACTCCGACAGTGATTCCGACTCCGATAGCGACTCCGATTCTGACAGTGACTCGGACTCGGACAGCGATTCAGATAGCGACAGTGATTCCGACTCAGACAGCGATTCAGACTCCGATTCTGACAGTGATTCCGACTCGGACAGCGACTCGGATTCGGATAGTGATTCCGACTCAGACAGTGACTCGGATTCGGATAGTGATTCGGATTCAGACAGTGACTCCGACTCGGATAGTGATTCCGACTCAGACAGTGATTCAGACTCAGACAGCGATTCGGACTCGGACAGCGACTCAGATTCTGACAGTGATTCCGACTCGGATAGTGATTCGGATTCGGACAGCGATTCTGACTCGGACAGCGATTCCGATTCCGATAGTGATTCGGATTCGGATAGCGACTCCGATTCTGACAGTGATTCCGACTCTGATAGCGACTCAGATTCCGACAGTGATTCCGACTCCGATAGTGATTCGGATTCCGACAGCGATTCGGATTCGGATAGTGATTCAGACTCGGACAGCGATTCCGATTCCGACAGTGATTCGGACTCCGATAGTGATTCCGATTCCGACAGCGACTCGGACTCCGATAGTGATTCCGATTCTGACAGTGACTCGGACTCCGACAGTGATTCGGATAGCGACAGTGACTCAGATTCCGACAGTGATTCCGACTCAGACAGTGATTCGGATAGCGACAGTGACTCAGATTCCGACAGCGACTCAGACTCGGACAGTGACTCCGACTCGGACAGCGACTCGGATTCGGACAGTGATTCCGACTCAGACAGTGACTCGGATAGTGATTCGGATTCAGACAGTGATTCCGACTCCGACAGTGATTCTGATTCTGATAGTGACAGTGACTCAGACTCGGACAGCGACTCAGATTCCGATAGTGATTCGGACTCGGATAGTGATTCAGATTCCGACAGCGATTCAGACTCAGACAGTGATTCGGATTCCGATAGCGACTCGGACTCGGACAGCGACTCCGACAGTGATTCTGACTCCGATAGCGACAGTGACTCCGACTCGGACAGCGATTCAGATAGCGACAGTGATTCCGACTCAGACAGTGATTCAGACTCGGACAGCGACTCGGATTCTGACAGTGATTCCGACTCTGATAGTGACTCGGATTCTGACAGTGATTCAGACTCCGACAGTGACTCAGACTCCGACAGCGACTCAGATTCTGACAGCGATTCTGATTCTGACAGTGATTCAGACTCGGACAGCGACTCAGATTCGGATAGCGACAGTGACTCAGATTCCGATAGTGACTCGGATTCTGACAGTGATTCTGACTCGGATAGTGACTCTGATTCCGATAGTGATTCCGATTCGGATAGTGATTCGGATTCTGACAGTGATTCAGACTCCGACAGTGACTCAGACTCGGATAGTGATTCAGACTCCGACAGTGATTCAGACTCCGACAGTGACTCAGACTCGGATAGTGATTCAGACTCCGACAGTGACTCAGACTCGGATAGTGATTCAGACTCCGACAGTGATTCAGACTCTGATAGTGATTCAGACTCCGACAGTGACTCAGACTCTGATAGTGATTCGGATTCCGATAGTGATTCCGATTCGGACAGTGACTCTGATTCCGATAGTGACTCGGACTCAGACAGTGATTCAGACTCAGACAGCGATTCGGACTCAGACAGCGACTCGGATTCCGACAGTGACTCAGACTCCGATAGTGACTCAGACAGTGATTCAGACTCAGACAGCGATTCGGATTCGGACTCAGACAGCGATTCGGACTCCGACAGCGACTCAGATTCCGATAGTGATTCGGACTCCGACAGCGATTCGGATTCGGATAGTGATTCGGACTCCGACAGCGACTCGGATTCCGATAGTGATTCCGACTCGGACAGCGACTCGGATTCGGATAGTGATTCGGACTCCGACAGCGACTCGGATTCCGATAGTGATTCCGACTCCGACAGTGATTCTGATAGTGACAGTGACTCAGACTCGGACAGCGACTCAGATTCGGATAGTGATTCTGACTCGGATAGTGATTCAGATTCCGACAGTGACTCAGACTCTGATAGTGATTCGGATTCGGATAGCGACAGTGACTCCGACAGTGATTCTGACTCGGATAGTGACTCGGATTCTGACAGTGATTCCGACTCTGACAGTGATTCCGATTCTGACAGTGATTCCGACTCGGATAGCGATTCTGACTCCGATAGTGACTCAGATTCGGATAGTGATTCCGACTCAGACAGCGATTCCGATTCTGACAGCGATTCCGACTCGGATAGTGATTCCGATTCGGACAGTGATTCGGACTCGGACAGCGATTCGGACTCGGACAGCGATTCGGACTCTGACAGTGATTCCGACTCGGATAGTGATTCTGATTCCGACAGCGACTCAGATTCTGACAGTGATTCGGATTCGGATAGCGATTCGGATTCCGACAGCGACTCGGATTCCGACAGTGATTCGGACTCGGATAGTGATTCGGATTCCGACAGTGACTCAGACTCGGACAGCGATTCGGATTCCGACAGTGACTCGGACTCAGATAGCGATTCTGACTCGGATAGTGATTCCGATTCGGACAGCGATTCCGATTCCGACAGTGATTCGGACTCGGACAGCGATTCTGACTCGGACAGTGATTCGGACTCGGACAGCGACTCGGATTCCGATAGCGATTCCGACTCTGATAGTGATTCGGACTCGGACAGCGACTCAGACTCAGACAGTGATTCGGATAGCGACAGTGACTCGGATTCCGATAGTGACTCCGATTCGGACAGCGATTCCGACTCAGACAGTGATTCCGATTCGGATAGTGATTCCGATTCGGACAGTGATTCAGACTCGGATAGCGATTCAGACTCCGATAGTGACTCGGATTCCGACAGTGATTCAGATTCGGACTCGGACAGCGACTCAGACTCAGACAGTGATTCGGATAGCGACAGTGACTCCGATTCGGACTCGGACAGCGATTCGGACTCGGACAGTGATTCGGATAGCGACAGTGACTCCGATTCGGACTCGGACAGCGATTCGGACTCAGACAGCGATTCGGACTCGGACAGTGATTCGGATAGCGACAGTGACTCGGATTCGGATAGTGATTCGGACTCAGACAGCGATTCCGATTCTGACAGTGATTCGGATTCGGATAGCGATTCGGATTCCGACAGCGACTCGGATTCCGACAGTGATTCCGACTCGGATAGTGATTCGGATTCCGACAGTGACTCGGACTCAGATAGTGATTCAGATTCCGACAGTGACTCGGACTCAGATAGTGATTCCGACTCGGATAGTGATTCGGATTCCGACAGTGATTCCGATTCGGACAGTGACGCTGACTCAGACAGCGACTCAGGTTCCGACAACGACTCAGACTCTGACAGTGATTCGAATAGCGACAGTGACTCCGATACAATCACAGATTCAGATTCAAATGATGGAACCAATTCTGGCAATGGTAGTAATTCTGGCTCAGATGGAAGTTCCAGTTCAAATACTGGATCAGGTTCGGGCAATACGACGGGCTCTACTGGAAATAACTCAGGTACTGGCACTGGTACGACAACTTCATCGACTGCTTCTAGCAACGGTGCTGCTTCGACAAGTACGACTAGCTTGAGTGCTGCAGCAACAAGTGGCGTCTCGGCCACAGCCGCAACGTTGGCGGTTACGACACCATCCAGTGACGGTGCTGCAACAACGTCAGCAACTGCTGCTACATCAGTGGTTTATGCCGCTGCTAGCGCTCAAGACGTTGATGCAACTTCTGATCAGACTGATTCAGATTCGAAGAGTAGTAATGATTCTGATAAGGATAAGAAGTCAGCTGATACTGATAGTGCTGATGATAAGGTTGGCTCAAGTAATACTGACGAGAATGGTAAGACTGCATCTGATACAAGTAATAATGCCGGAACGATTTTCGGTGGCTTGTTGACCGCGGCTGCAGCTGCTGGACTCGGCTGGTGGTTCTTCTTGTTCGGTCGTCGTCGTAAAGATGATGATGAAGATGACGAGAATCAAAAATAGTTAAAATTTAAAGCTGATTTGTTAGTACTGCTAACGATATACGTTGTAAAATAAGACTATTAACCAAAACGGGCGTGAAGCCCGTTTTGGCGTACATAAAAGAAAATTGAAAGAGGTAAGACTAAGATGCAAAAATCTACTGTCACCAAGCTTAAGCAAGCACTGATTGCAACTGGAAATTTGAAAGATTACGGTACAAGTACCGTAACCTTGGCACTTTCGGTATCGGATCATCGACATCGGGCCCAAGTGCGATTCTATCGTTGCGATTCTTTCAAGCAAGCTTGGATAGCAGTTGCACAACAATTAGCCAAAACCCCTCAAGCGAGTTGGGTTCGATTAGAAGCAGTTCAATCAACACAGAAGTTACCAAGAGAAACTTTTGAAAAGCGATTGGCAGCTACTTTTCGGATGAACTATTGGCGATACGGTATTAGTTTTGATGCAGATTTCAAGACAGCCTTATTGGAGATGGAAAGTAATGGACAAGCATTTTTCCGTCCTAGCAAAGCGCATCGAATTGGTAAGAATCGTTCGGGTTCTTGGGTCGACTATGATCGAGTAGAGCCGTATCTTAACAAGCGTGAAGGAGCGCTACCAGTCGATATTCGAAAGACAGAAAATGTTTGGGTCTTTACAACCGCTGGTGTATTTACTGACGGGCAGAAAATCTGGAATCTATCTGAGCAAGAGGATTGTGGTAAGGGCGTTCGGGTGGTGACTGACGAGCAGAGCGAGCTGCAATCAGCTATTGAACATGGTGAAACTTTCCTAATTAATCAGTTAAAAGGCAATGGAAAATTTGTCTACGGTTATTTTCCGGCTCGTCAAAGAGTTCTTAGCAATTACAATGTTGTGCGGCATTTTTCGTCCTTATATGCCTTGCTGGAAGCCATTCCATTCACAAAGCGTACTGAAGATTTTGCAAAAGTTAAGTTAGCGATTCAGTGGGGCTTAAAAAACGCCACGATTGAAAAAGAGGGCGCAATCTTCGTCGATGATAATGGCGAGCTAAAGTTGGGTGGACAGGCCTTGTTAATACTTGCATTGAGTAAATATCAAGACGTTACCAAGGATGATACTTTCGTGCCAGTTTTAATGAAAGCTTTTAAAGGCGTCCATTTCTTCCAAGAACCGTCTGGTAAGTTAATTCATGTCCTAAATCCAGATTTAACGGTCAAAGCAGCTTATCGAATTATCTATTATGAAGGAGAAGTCGCATTTGCGCTTTCCCGACTATATGAGTTAACACATGATAAGAATGTGATGGATCTGGTGAAGCAAATCTTGGATTACATGGTGGCTAATGACTACGGTAAATACCATGATCACTGGATTTCTTATGCAATCAATGAAGCATTACTGGTATTCCCAGACAATCATGATTATATGAAACTGGGTTTGAAAAATGTATTCAGTCATCTAAAATTCATTGAAGAGCGTGATACCACGTATCCAACATTACTTGAGTTAGTTGATGCGGCCGTCAAAATGACCGATATGATTAAACGTTCAGGTAATGAAGACTTGATAGCACCTTATGACTTGGTTCGTTTACGGCAGGTATTGCGGTATCGTGCGTTGTATGAGATTACTACTGGGTGTTTTCTACCTGAGATTGCAATGTATCTCTATAATCCACAGAAGTTCATTGGTGGGTTCTATGCACGTCATGACAATTTCCGGACACGGATTGACGATTGTGAACACTTCTTATCTGGGTTGATCAACTATTATAACTACACATATCGACAAGCATAATACTAGGTAACAGAAAGGGTGACTGTATGTTTTACTTCATTAATGAATATATTTTAGGCAAGAATTCGAGTGTTGAGCACGCGGCAATCAACCGGGTGAAATTATTTAACCACTATAAAGCGCCAGCCCAGATTGTGACTAAGATGTATGACCGTTTGCTACATCAGACCATGGGAACTTTTCAGTTAGCAAACCAGCAAGTGCTGAATATGTTTGATTACTTTCAACAAACCACGGATGTGCCAACTAAAGTTCTGCATACTGATGACATGCATCTGCCAGTTGAATATGCGGTAGAAGTGGGTGCCAACTTTAGCAAAATTTTTAATGGTGATGAACACGTTAGCAACGTCGGCTTTATTCCTGGAACGATTGGGCGCGTCTTTTACCAAGAATTCTTCGACAATCAAGGTAACTTATCTTCAACTGACCTGTGGGATTGGCGAGGCTTCAAGTCCAGTACACAATATTTTGGTCAGAACGGTAAACTGGTTTTGGAACGGTTTTATAATCTACAAGGCGAGACCGTTATTGAGCAGTACTATGTACCTGACACTAACGGTAATCCGCTAGCGTCACGTTTGATTTTAAAGAATTATCGTGATCAAGCAGAGCGCTTCTTCCAGGACGCGAACCATTTATTTCGTTTCTTCTTGGCCGAACTCAGTCATTTGGACAAGCAAACGACGACCTTTATTAGTGATCGCCCAGGTACCAGTGTGAAGCCGTTGTTGGAACTTCAGGATGATTCTCACAAGTATGTGACGGTTCCAATTTATCAGGCGAAGGATATTAATGACCCAATTCATTCCCCGTTGGACGGGTTCTTAACACCGGCCTTCGATAATCTGCAACACTTTGATGGTTTCATTACAGCTACTGAAAGTCAGGCTCAGCATCTGCGGACGCGGTTCCCTAAAGCTAAGGTGACAGTGTTACCAACTGTAACTACGAGTCCGTTGGCGCAGAGTAAACTACAGCCAATCACGGCCCGCCCCAAGCAATTGCTATACGTTGGGCGGCTGGCGCCGGATCGGCAACTGGATCAGTTAATTCGGACCATTGCGTTAGTTAAGCAACAGGTCAAAGAAATTCAGTGTGACTTTTACGGCTACGGCGATCCAGAGTATCTTAAGACGCTGAATAAGCTGGTTGAAGAATTAAAATTGACGAATAATGTGCATTTATTAGATTATCATCCTGATTTAGAAACACGTTATGATGATTATCAGCTGTTGCTCAATACCGATATTGTTGATGGTGGTCCAATGAGTATGCCGGAAGCCATGAGTCACGGAATTCCAGTGATTAGTTATCGCTTTAATTATGGGCCTAAAGATTGGATTGATGACGGTCATGACGGTTTCATCGTTGATCCTGGCAATCAATTGGCGCTGCGTGACCGGGTCATCGAATTAATGACGGATACGAAGAAGTTGACGGCATTCAGCGAAGCCGCCTTTAAGAAGCTTCATACGTCACAAACTGACTTAAAAGTTTGGCACCGTTGGCAACAATTACTGGGTATTAAGTAGGAGGGCGCATATGTATTATTTCTTAAACGATAACATGCAATTTTCAAAATCAGGAATCGAACAGGCGGAAATCAACCGACTGACTTTATTCAAGAAGCACCATGTGGCCGCTAAAATCGTGACCCGCGTATTCGCAATGAATTTGCACGATGTGCTTGAAGGGGCCAACATTGCCGATGCTGATTTTGTTAATCTTTTTGACTTCTTTTGTGGTAGTCAGTCGGTCAAGCGTCAAAGGTTTGATTTGGCCGACTTTGAAGTGCCAGCCGATGCTATCAAAACCCGGAAGGATAATCAGATTCAAGTCATGGAACGTGGTAAGTTAATCATGATTATTTACCTTCGGGCCGGTACGGAAGCTGTTAGCAATGTGCAATACTTTGACGTTAATGGTCGTACGCTCAAGATGAGTTGGTGGGATACGCGGGGCTTTAAGTGTCTTGAACAATTATTTGACTGGGACGGTAAGATTGCCCAAGAAGCGTACTTTGGCCCGGATGGATTGATTCACGTGGAGAAGTTACACTTGTTAAATCACGCTGGTCAGGAGCGAATCACGTGGCGCGTCTTGAACTACAACGAGCAGAGCCATACTTTTAATGGGATGAATGAACTGACCCGTTACTTCTATGATGAACTTAACCAGTTGAATGATGAACAAAATGTCTTCATTTGTGATCGGACCGTTGAATGTGCCTGGGGCTTATTCAATATGACCACACCAGCTAAGAAAGTCTTGCATCTACATAATAACCATGTGAGTGATGCTAAGGATATTATGCATTCTACCTTGAACAATAATTATGCTAATGCGCTGAATAATTGGGCGGCTTGGGACGCGGTCATTTCTGCGACACCGGAACAAACTAAGGACGTGGAAGCCCGCTTTGGTAAGGATATTCCAGCGTTCACTATTCCGGTTGGCTATGTTGATAATGCTACGTTAAAAGCCGCGCCGGTGAAGTTTGACCAACGACAAAAAGACCTCGTCGTGCAAGTTGCGCGGCTGGCACCTGAAAAGCAACAGAATCATTCAATCGAAGCCTTTGTTGAAGTTCACAAGCAGTTTCCTGATGCCAAGTTGGAATTATGGGGTTATGCGAACGGGGATATTGAAAAGCAACTACATGCACAAGTTGCTGCAGCGCACTTGGAAGATGTGGTATTGTTCAAGGGGTATACCACGGATGTCAATGCCGTTTACAATCGGGCCCAATTAGGACTTTTGCCAAGTCGAGCTGAAGGATTCTCATTGATGTTGTTAGAAGCTCAAGCCCATGGGTTACCAATGGTTGCCAATGACGTGAAGTACGGCCCGAGTGATATTATTCAGGATCATAAGAGTGGAATCCTAACGACAGACGGCGATGTGCAACAATTGACCAAAACGATTTTAGAATTGTTGAAGAATCAAGGGCAGCTGGCACAATACAGTGCTCAGGCCTATGAAAATGCCAAGCGTTATTCAGAAGAAGCCGTTTTCAAGCAGTGGCAAGCATTGTTAGATTACTTTAAGCCTGCTAAGATCACGGCTTAAGTAGATTTGACGGCAAGGGAGGGCGCAAAATGTTAATGCTTATGACCATTTATGGGACCGTTAAGATGTTTACCCGAATGATCGTGTACTGTGGCATCGGTGGTCTTGTCCTAATTGTTCGTCACCATAATCGTAAGAAGCGGCGTAACGAGATGGACGAGGGAACTAAGCGGATCATGCGTAATACCCCTAAGGATGAGAACGGTAAGTATCCGTGGGAGAAGTAAGGTACCATTGGTTTTTAAGTTAAGTATCTAATTGAAAAGACCTGTCAGACGAAGCTAATCGTCTGACAGGTCTTTTCGGCTAATTTATCGTTAAATTAACGTTTCTGAATGGCCAACAAATATGGCGGCACATGGACTTGATTAATAAACTGATATTGTAGGACTTGGAATTGATGCTGGTCTAAATTCGTTACGTAATCCAAAACGGCTTGTGCTTCTGTCGCACCACCGGGATGACCAGCATAGACTAGCAGGATAATGAGTCCGTTGGTGACGAGGCGTTCCTGAATGGCTTTTATGGCCGTTAACGTTGTCGTTGGTTTCGTAATGATTTGTTTATCGCCACCTGGTAAATAGCCCAGGTTAAAGACGGCACACTTGATAGGTTGATCAGCGGCAATCTTATCTGCGATGTGTTCATGGCCCGTTTGCCACAGAGTGACTTGATGGGTGAGCGCTGCTTTATCTAAGGCAGTTGTCGTCGCTTCAATGGCCGCTGATTGAATGTCGAACCCGTCGACGCGACCAGTAGTCCCGACCAGCTTGGCGAGGTAGACGGTATCATGGCCGTTGCCAACCGTCGCGTCAATCACATGGTCACCGGGATTGACGACTTGGTTCATTAGCGCGTGGCTATAAGCTAATGCCGAACTGAGTTGAATGAGTGTTACCCCCTTGTTGAATTCATGAATTAGGGCCGCAATCGAAGCGGTCCGTGCCGATAACGCGTACTAAAACGCGCACTTATATATAGTAAAACACTTCCAAGTAAAAGGCCACCGATTGTATCGCTGGGATAGTGGACGCCCACGATGACCCGGCTGATCATCATTAACAAGATGGCCGTTATGCCGAGGGCAGTGAGCCAGCCAGTCAAGGCATTGCGGTGCCAGTAGTCAAATGCCAACACGAGCAGACTACCGATAAGAACGGTCGTTGTTGTCGAGTGCCCGCTGGGGTAACTATACCCCCCAATTTGGACAAGTCGCCAAGCGGTTGGCCGTGGCCGCATGATGACCTGTTTGATGAGATAATTACCGTAGCCGGCAATCAGCCAGGTGGTGACCCAAAAGAAGACTGCGCCGCGTGGGTTATGGCCCAGCCAGAGTGCCAGGCCGATAATCAACGTGATTATGGTGATGGTGTGGGGATTGCCAAGCTGCGTATACGTGACCATCACGTGTTGAAACCACTGGGGACTATGATGCCAAAAATTAGCAACCGTGGTATCAAAGTGTGTTAACCAAGGCGCCCGTTGCCATACCGCGGCCGTCCAGCCTAACCAGCCTATAAATATAAGTAGAATCAAACTGTCCGAACGTTGCCAGGATCGTTGCTTCAATACTGATTCCTCCGATAAATAAATTATTGCCATTATTATAGCATTTTTTATCAGGGGTCCGATTAATGCCGATGATAAAATTTATCGCCAGCGGGGCTTGGGCCCTTGAAAAAAACGTGCTGGTTTGCTACTATGAAAACAATAACTTTACGACTCTGAGAAGGAATAGTAGTGGCTGGTGTTTTGCAGAAACTCCGTGGTAGTTGCAAACGGGGATTCACCAATCATGAACTCACCTTCGAGTCTTCCGGCTGAACAAGATTGTAGGTACGGACGTGGTTTCGCGTTAAGATTCCCAAGAGGCCACGGTAACGTGGAATCATAGGTGGTACCGCGGAACCCGTTTTCGTCCTATAAGCTTAATTGGCTTATAGGATTTTTTTGTTTTTTAACCGCTTTTACTGAGTTGAAGCATGAAAATGCCATCTTGAATAGTCAGTTGGAAAGTCGCAATGCTAGCTTTTACATACAAGGCAGCAAGAAAGGGGCACTACTATGGCATACAACCATAAAGTCATTGAACGCAAATGGCAACATTATTGGAAGGAAAACAAAACCTTCAAAACATTAGATACGACGGATAAGAAGAAGTATTACGCCTTAGACATGTTCCCATACCCATCTGGTCAAGGATTACACGTTGGACATCCTGAAGGGTATACGGCCACGGATATTATGTCACGGTTCAAGCGGATGCAAGGGTACAATGTCTTACATCCAATGGGTTGGGACGCATTCGGTTTACCCGCTGAACAATATGCGCTCAAGACGGGGCATAACCCGAAGGACTTTACGGCCAAGAACATCAAAAACTTCAAACGTCAGATTCGGTCATTAGGTTTTTCATATGACTGGGACCGTGAAGTGAATACGACTGATCCAAGTTACTACAAGTGGACGCAGTGGATCTTTGAACAGCTCTATAAGAAGGGCTTGGCTTACGAATCTGAAACGTTGGTCAACTGGGCTCCTGATATGATGGGTGGAACGGTTGTTTCTAACGAAGAAGTGGTTGATGGTAAGACGGAACGCGGTGGCTATGATGTTTACCGGGTGCCAATGAAGCAATGGAGCCTCAAAATCACGGCCTATGCGGACCGGTTGATTGATGACCTGGACGATATTGATTGGCCAGAAAACATCAAAGAGCAACAACGTAACTGGATTGGCCGCTCAGTTGGCGCATCCATTCGTTTCAAGGTTGCTGGTCAACCTGACGATACCGAGATTGAAGTGTTCTCAACGCGGCCAGACACGCTGTTTGGCGCAAGTTACATGGTCTTGGCACCTGAACACGACTTAGTTGAACAATTGACGACACCCGAACAAGCGGACGCTATCAAAGCATACAAAGCTAAAATCGCCAGCAAGTCAGACCTTGAACGGACTGATTTGAATAAGGACAAGACCGGGGTCTTCACTGGTAGCTACGGCATCAACCCGGTTAATGGTGAAAAACTGCCAATCTGGATTGCCGATTATGTTCTGGCTTCATATGGAACTGGGGCCATCATGGCAGTGCCTGCTCATGATGATCGGGACTTTGAATTTGCACAAAAATTTGATTTGCCAATCAAACCTGTCATTGCGGGTGATAATGATTATGACCAACAAGCTTACACTGGCGACGGGGAACACATCAACTCAGGTTTTGTTGACGGTTTAGCTAAGCAACCAGCTATTGATAAGATGATTGACTGGTTAGGTGAACACCATGCCGGTGAAAAGAAGGTCAACTATCGGTTACGTGATTGGATCTTCTCACGGCAACGGTACTGGGGCGAACCGATTCCAGTTATTCACTGGGAAGACGGCGAAACGACGCTGGTTCCTGAAGATGAACTACCATTGCGGTTACCAGCAACTAAGAACCTGGAACCATCAGGAACTGGTGAAAGCCCGTTAGCGAATATCGACGACTGGGTAAATGTCGTCGATGAAAACGGTCGTAAGGGGAAGCGTGAAACCAACACGATGCCACAATGGGCCGGGAGTTCATGGTACTTCTTGCGTTACGTTGATCCGCACAACCGTGAAGCTTTGGCCGATTATGACAAGTTGAAGTACTGGTCACCCGTTGACTTATACGTGGGCGGTGCAGAACACGCGGTCTTACATCTGCTTTACGCACGTTTCTGGCACAAGTTCTTATATGACTTAGGCGTTGTGCCAACCAAGGAACCATTCCAGAAGTTAGTTAACCAAGGGATGATTTTGGGTGATAATCACGAAAAGATGTCTAAGTCGCGGGGGAACGTGGTTAACCCCGATGATATTGTTGACCAATATGGTGCCGATACGTTGCGGTTATACGAAATGTTCATGGGACCATTGGAAGCTTCGATTCCGTGGAGTACCGATGGGTTACATGGTGCCAATAAGTGGATCGAACGGGTTTGGCGCTTAATGATCGATGAAAACAATCGTGTTCGCGATCGAATCACGACTATCAATGATGGTAAGTTGACGAAAATCTACAACGAAACCGTTAAGAAAGTCACGGAAGACTATGAAGCTATGCGCTTTAACATTGCGATTTCACAAATGATGGTCTTCGTAAACGAAGCATACAAGGTCGACGATTTACCAATCATTTATATCGAAGGCTTTGTGAAGTTACTGTCACCGATTGCACCACATTTGTCGGAAGAACTATGGTCATTATTAGGCCATGATGACACGATCACCTACGCCACTTGGCCAACGTATGACGAATCTAAGTTAGTAGAAGACACGGTCCAAATCGTGCTTCAAGTTAATGGTAAGGTTCGCTCGCACGCCGAAGTCGCTAAGGATATGGGCAAGGATGAACTTGAAAAACTAGCCCTGGCGGATGAAAAAATCCAGGAATTTACGGCCGGCAAGACAGTTCGTAAAGTGATTGCCATTCCTGGTAAACTGGTTAACGTGGTTGCCAACTAAGTACCACGACCAGTATCAACTTAAATGAATATCGCTTAAATTAATCGTGATGGTGACTGACAATTGTTGGTTGCTATCACGATTTTTTAACTACTCACAGAACTAATTAGTGCGGTTACGATTGATTTGGTTAAGTGAATAAAGATTCTGAGGACGTTCTGGTTCGGTTTGGGAGACAAATCACACGTGTTTTTGGTGGGCAGAGTGTGTGCAACCGCCTATGCTTAACTTAAAACTAGCAGTAACGTGGTTTAATCAGCGGAAATGGATATCATGGCGGCACTCTGCTGTAATCGAATTTGAGACCGCATCGTGGCCGCTGGTAAAGCGTACGGATTGGCCTTTTTTCTGTATCAGCCATAGGGTATCGGACGGCGGTACGGTTCGCCAATAGCTGGTGCAGTTGTCAAGACCTTATCATTAAAGTTCGGTTAAACTCACGCATAAGGCCGGAATTGAATTGCAACTTGTTTGTTTTTCATCTAAAATGATTAGGATTGAATTAAGAAAGTGGGTTACGAACATGTCTGAGGAATCAAAAGCTAATCAGCCCCAGAATGCACACGTGAATTCTGAAGCCGAAGCGCACCAGAAGATGGTGCGCGGGTCGGCTTGGATGACGGCTGGGAGTCTCTTTTCACGGGTGCTCGGGGCGATTTATATTATCCCGTGGGTTATCTGGATGGGCGCTGATTATACGCAAGGTAACGCGCTTTATGCCAAGGGATATAATATTTATAGTTTTTTCCTGCTAATTGCGATCGGGGGAATTCCGTCCGCAATTTCTAAACAACTTTCCGAATATAATGCGATGAATGAATATGCCGTTGGACAGCGCTTATTCAAGCGGGGCTTGTTGTTGACGTCAGCCTTTGGGATTATTGGTGCCATTATTTTATGGTTTGGTGCTGGCTTGATTTCAACAGCTTTTGGGGGCTATGATGCCAATCTGATTCCCGTCTTGCATGCGTTGGCTATTGCCTTGGTGATTCTGCCATCGATGTCTTTGACCCGGGGATTCTTCCAAGGGTATCAACAGATGGCGCCGTCCGCAATCTCACAGTTCGTGGAACAAGTTTTTCGGGTCATCTATATGTTGGGTGCGACGTATTTCATCATGCGCGTCGCTCACGGCGATTGGGTGAATGCCGTGACCCAATCGACATTCGCAGCATTCGTCGGGGCGGCTGCCAGCTTCTTATTACTCGGTTGGTATTATTTCCGCAAACGGCCCGAGCTAAATGCCTTAGCTGCTCAGAGTGAGAACAAACTAGTTATTCCAGTCTGGCAATTGTTCCGCGATATTATTATTCAGGCGATTCCATTTATTGTGATCGATACCGCGACGACAGTCTTCAACCTGTTGGATCAAGCAACGTTCCAACCGATGATGCGGCTGGTTTACCATTTGGGTACTAAGCAGATCGATACGTTGTATGCTTACTTTGCATTTAATGCGAACAAATTGGTGATGATCATTGTGTCATTGGCGTCTGCGATTGCCGTGACGGTCGTGCCGATTTTATCTGAATCATTGGCCAGTCATAATATGCGTAATATTCGTAAACAATTGGAAGATTCGATTATTTTATTCCTATTTATCATGATTCCCGGAGCGCTGGGGATGGCCGCAGTGGCACAACCACTTAACACGCTCTTTTATAGTTATGATCAAATTGGGACCTTGATTCTGCAGATCTCAGCATTTACCGCGATTGCTTTAGGCTTTTTTACGGTGATTTCGGCGCTGATGCAAGGCCTATCACGCAACCGCGATATTATTCGCTATTACTTGATCGGCTTACTGGTCAAAATCGTGATTCAGTTACCATGTATCTATTTCCTATCAACGGCGGGGCCCCTGGTTGCGACCGCGATTGGGATGATGGTTGCGAGTCTGATGGCGATGTATGATTTGGAAGTCAACTTTGGAATTCGGTACGTGAAGTTATTACCAAAAATCAATCGAATTTTAGTTTATTCGATTTTAACGTACGTCACGGCACGATTAGTTGTTTATGGGCTGAACTTTGTGTTGAATGAGCACAGTAAGACGCAATCGTTCTTGATCGTGGCCCTAGCAGTTATCGCTGGTGGTGCGGTTTACGTTTACTTAGCACTCCGTTCACGGATGGCTGATTTGATGATTGGAACGAAAGCTGCTGGGTTACGACGGAAATTACGGATTAAATAGGTGAATTATGCGAGTAGATAAATTTTTACATGCGATGCGAATTGGTACGCGGACTCAAGTACGTCGTCTGATTAAAGATGGTCATATCACTGCCAATGGTGAGCCAGTAATCTCTGGCAAACAACAGATCAACCCTGGCAGTGACACCGTCTTTTTAGATGACGTGCAGGTCCGTTACCAACAATACTTCTATTATGTGATGAATAAGCCAGTCGGGGTCATCACGGCAACGACGGATTCCGCTGCGAAAACGGTGATGGACCTGTTCAATACGACGGATTTTCGTGACGATCTATTTCCCGTGGGTCGTCTCGATAAAGATACTGAGGGAATCTTGGTCATTACGAACGATGGGGCCCTATCGCACGACCTATTGTCGCCGAACCACCATGTTACGAAGGTCTATGAGGCTGAAGTAACGGGGGAAATCACTGCAGCTCAATTGGCTAATTTTAATGATGGAATCACGTTAAAGGACGGGACTGAACTGCAACCGGCTCAGGCTGAGATTGTTCAATTCCATGAAATCGAGAACTTTACCACGATTCGAATCATGATCCATGAAGGCAAGTATCACCAAGTTAAGCGGATGGTCGGAACGTTAGGTGAACGGGTCGTCGGGTTACGGCGAATCAAGTTTGGTTCGTTAACGCTACCCGTTGGCTTATTAGCGGGGAACTATCGTGCGCTGACTGATGACGAACTAACAGCGTTGAAGGCGGATGCGAACCAACCCGTAGGCGAATAGTGCGTGTTACGAATTCGGCCACTCTGTTTTAAATTAAATCATTAAGCCCCAACTAACTATGAATTCAAGCATGGTTAGTTGAGGCTTTTTTAGCATAATGTCGTTGGCTTTTTCGTGTTCATTATGGTCCAGCTAGCTAAGGGCGTTCAATCTGACTAAAGCGGTGCATGTAAGTCGGAATGCGGGCACTGATTTGATGCGGCAAGACGACGTACCGCGTTGCAGCGAGGTCATCGGCAATGGCACTGTGCAAGTAGACCGCGCTGAGAACGGCATCGGTGAAATTATGAAATTGACTTACGAAGCCACCAATCATACCAGCCAACGTGTCACCCATGCCGCCGGTCGCCATGGCCGGAGTGCCGCCGGGGTTGAACCAGACTCGTTCGTCAGTGTAGACGGTCGTGCGATGAGCTTTGACCACGGCCGTAACACCTAACCGTTGTTGCGCGTCATGATTGGCAGTTGGGGTTTGATCTTTGATCGCGATACCGCTAAGTCGTTGCCATTCCATTTGGTGTGGCGTGACCACGATGTCCGTGGCGGGTAAGGGGCGGGCCTGCTGTGCAAGCAAGGTCAGCGCCGAACCATCGATGACCAATCGTTGTGGGACGTGCGTCGCAGCGAGAACGGCGGTCAGTAACTGATCAGCGACGGTATCTGTTCCAAGGCCTGGACCGATGACGATAACGTCCATTCCTGCCAGCAGGTTTAATAAGGTGTCCGTTTGGTGATAGTCAATGACCATGGCTTCGGGTAGCCGAGCATGTAGACTCGTGAAATTAGACGGGTCGGTAGCGACCGTCACCAGACCGGCACCACTATATGTTGCGGCCGTTGCGGCCATGATGATAGCACCACCAAAATTTTGATTACCCCCAATCAGCATGATTCGACCGTAATTGCCTTTGTGAGAATCAGCCGGTCGTTTGATAATCGTTCGGCTAACAATTTCAGTTGTAATAGGTTGCATAAAATGACCAGCTTTCTAAGTTAATTTACTTTGAGTATACCATTTTCCAAAAGCGGTTACTTACGATTATTAAGTTGACGACAGCTATGATAAAATTGAGGTAACAATATGTGGGAGGAATTTAACATGTCAGTTGATTGGAAAAATGAAGCAACTAAGCATCAAGATGATTATTTAGCAGATTTAACCACCATGCTCCGCGTACCGAGCTTTCGTGACGATAGCCAGGCGACGGATGATGCACCCTTAGGCCCTGGTCCTAAGCAAGCGTTAACCACGTTTTTAGCGATTGCGGAACGCGATGGCTTTAAGACCAAGAACATTGATAACTTGGTCGGTTATGCTGAAATTGGTGAGGGGGATGAAACCTTGGCAATTTTAGCCCATGTGGATGAAATGCCTGCTGGTAACGGCTGGGATACGGACCCCTTCGAACCAACCATCAAGGATGGCAAGATGTATGCCCGCGGCGTTTCCGACGATAAAGGCCCGGGAATGGCGGCCTACTATGGCTTAAAGATTGTCAAAGAACTTGGCTTGAAGCTCAATAAGAAGATTCGCTTTATCGTTGGGACCGATGAGGAAAGTAATTGGACTGGAATGAAACGCTACTTTGAAGTTGAACCAGCGCCAACCTTGGGCTTCTCTCCAGATGCCATGTTCCCGTTGATCAATGGTGAAAAGGGAAATGTGAGTCTGCAATTACACTTCGATCATGAAGATAATGGCGACTTTAACCTTGTTTCTTTTGATTCTGGCTTGCGTGAAAATATGGTGCCGCGTGATGCCGAAGCCGTGGTCGCGACGGATGACAACGAGCAGTTGGCGGCCGACTTCACAGCGTTCCTGGACCAGCAACCAGTAACTGGTGAATTAACGGTCGTTCCTGAAGGCGTTAAGCTGGAAGTTGTTGGAAAGGCCGCCCATGGGATGGAACCACGTAACGGGATCAATGCCGGAACCTACCTTGCAACGTTCTTGACTAACTATGCCTTTGCTGATGATGCCGCTGCTTTCTTAGACTTCGTGGCTAATAAGCTACACGATGATTCACGGGCGAACCAGTTAGGCTTAGCTTACAAGGATGACGTTATGGGTGATTTGACGATGAATGTCGGGTTACTCAGCTTCGACCATCAAAAGGGTGGTGCGTTAACGTTGAACTTCCGTTATCCGAAGGGAATCGAACCTGCTGATTTAACGGCGAAAGTCCAAGCGCAGTTACCAGCTGGTGCCACGGTCACGCAGGGTGACTTCATGGTGCCACATTACGTTGACCCTGAAGACCCGATCGTCAAGGATTTGATGGACGTTTACCGGCGTCAAACTGGTGACACGGCCTCACAACCACAAATTGTTGGTGGTGGGACTTATGGCCGGATGATGGCTCGTGGGGTTGCCTTTGGGGCACTCTTCCCAGATACCGAAGATACGATGCACCAAGCCAATGAATTCCAACCAATTGACGAATTAATGGCTGCAATGGCGATTTACGCTGAATCAATTGCCGTGTTAGCAACCGACAAATAGTGATCCTTTAATGGAGGGTGATGGTTATGACGATGGTTAAACGCATTTTAGTCGGCATCGATACGAGTCCTCAGTCCCAATTAGCTTTAACGAAAGCAATTAAGATCGCGGTCGAGCAAAATGCCGCTTTGGATATTGTGACGGTCATTAATACTGAGAAATTTATTGGTGTGACTCAAGGGCCGATGGGTTTTGGCGCAACGACACCGCAGGCATTGAACGAATTGACGGCCGGTCTTAAAGCGAATCTCGCTAAGGCCCGCCAACAAGCGATGGCCGCGGGTGTCAGCGATGTGCGGGTTCACTTACATTCAGGTAATTCGAAGTTATTGTTAGCGACGACTTTACCAGACCGCTATGGCACTGACTTGATCGTTGTTGGGGCCACAGGTCTTAACAACGTGGCACGGGTGTTAATTGGCTCTAATGCTGCTTATGTGATTCGCAATGCTACCTGTGACACGTTGGTGGTGCGCACAGATGCTGATCAACAGCCAGTCAAACTGCCAAAGCATACCACTCGTCGGCTTTAATTGAAATTTTTAGGACATCCGATAGTGTCCGGATAAACATTTGAGCGGCTTTTTCAAGCTCGATATCGGACACAGAGAAAACTGACTCACGGTGGACCGTTATCATCCATGACAGATTAACTGGTAGGACACAGACTAAATAGTTGTTTCGAGAATGTACAAATTCTTGAAACAACTATTTTTTATTCACTCCGAATTTGTTGGTGGGGCGCTGTTTATGAAAAAAATACATAACCCATACGTTATTTTTACATTATGCCAACATTCCCGATACGTTGGTCTGGCATGATTAAAGAGTAATCTAATAAATTACAAATAAAAGGTCGAGGGGATATGAATATGGGAATTACCTTGCAGAACATCACAAAGACGTATGATAAGGCGAAACAGCCAGTTTTAAACGATGTAAATGCTGAGATTCAAGACGGGGAGTTATTCGTGATTGTTGGGCCATCCGGTTGTGGTAAAAGTACGCTGCTGCGGATGATTGCCGGTATTATTCCAATTACTAGTGGAAAGCTGGCCATCAATGGTCAGATCATGAATGCAGTCCCACCAAAAGATCGAAAGCTGTCAATGGTTTTTCAAAGTTATGCCTTGTACCCTTTTTTGGACGTGGCTGCCAACGTTGCGTTTGGTTTACAAGCACGAAAAATGCCGGCCGCGGAAGTCGAGCGTCGGGTCAATGCCGCGTTGAAGATGGTCAATTTGACGGCTTATCGTGACCGCAAGCCGCGCGAACTATCTGGTGGTCAAAGGCAACGAGTGGCTTTGGCTCGGGCGATTGCCAGTGATGCTAAGGTTTGCCTGATGGACGAACCGTTATCAAACCTTGATGCGCAACTACGCGTGCGAATGCGGACCGAAATTCGCGAACTGCAACGTAAGCTCGGATTGACATTGATTTATGTCACCCATGACCAAACTGAAGCGATGACCATGGCCGATCACGTAATGGTGTTAAATGAGCGTCACGTGCAGCAGATTGATACACCGTTAGATATTTATAATCATCCTGCTAATCATTTCGTCGCTGAATTCTTCGGTACGCCACAGATTAATTTACTGCCAGTGGTGACGAAAACCGCTCGTAATTTACACGTCGCGGAGGGCTTTCAGATTGCGCTTAACCAACCATTAAACGCGGGGAGCTATACGATTGGTATCCGACCTAATCAGCTAAACGCAGTACCAGTTACTGATGAGCGCGGTAATGGCAAGGTTACGAATGTCGAGACACTGGGCGAGATGACGATTATCGAAGTGCAGGCTGATAACGGGACGGCATTGCGAATTGCACAATCTGGTCAGGTCCAATTACCACTTGAGCAGCGGGTGAATGTAACCGTTAATGGTAAGATCTTCATTTTTGATGAGCACGAACAACTGATTGCTGAAGAGGAGGGTGTTACTAGTGATCAACTCGTTTCCGTCGATTAAGCGACGCCTTAAGCCGAAACAATCGCCAGATGCGCATGACCAAGCAAATGTGCAGACCGGCAGTTTTGAATTAAAGCGTAATGATAAATATTATGCTTGGCTATTTCTTGGGCCCTCAATACTCGCCCTCAGTGTTTTTGTTTTCTATCCAATGTTACGCACCTTGTATCTAAGCTTTTTCTTGACTAATAGTCTTGGTGAACCAACCGTCTTTGTTGGTTTGCAAAATTACCTTAATTTGCTGACGACTAAGAGTTATCTTGCTAGCCTGCAAGCCACTGGAATCTATGTCGTGGGTGTGACAGTGTTCACGTTAATTGGGGGGTTACTGTTAGCGGCCGCTGCCAATCAAAGGGTTCGGGGTATCGAGCTATTTCGAACTATGTTTACCTCGACTATGGGAGTGTCTGTCTCGGTCTCCGCAATTTTCTGGTTATTCATGTTTAATCCATCCGTGGGCTTGTTGAATAAGGTGGCCATCTGGATGCACTTACCGGCAATTAATTGGTTAACGGAGCCACACTGGGCCATGGTGGCGATTATTATGACGAGCGTTTGGATGCACCTCGGATTTACTTTCCTGATCTTTTTTGGGGCATTGCAAGTTGTGCCTAAAACCTTATATGATGCGGCCGATGTGGCGGGGACCAGTCGGCGTTATCAGTTCATCCATATCACGTTGCCAATGATTTCCCCCACACTCTTCTTTGCGGCGGTGATTACGTTGATCTCAGCGTTCAAGAGTTTCGGATTGATTGACTTAATGACTGCGGGTGGGCCTACGAACGCCACCAACTTATTAGTTTACCGTATTTATCGGGATGCCTTCGTTGATGGTAACTATGCGCTTGCTAGCACGGAATCGATCATACTAGCAATCATTATTGCAGCGATTACGGTAATCCAATTCAAACTTTTAGCAAAGCGGGTGCATTACTAATGGAAAATACAATGGCTACTCAAGCCCTGATTCGACATCGAATCGGTATCGGATTCCGGTACTTGTTATTAATTACATTAACGTTAGTCATTATTTTACCGTTTGTTTTAGGGTTGTGGACCAGCTTTTTACCAACGACGACTATTGCGAAAGGATCACTGAGCGGAACCCTTTCTTGGCAGAACTATCAGGATGCGTTCACCAAAACACCCATTCTTCGCTACTTATTTAACAGTTTAGTGATCTCAATCATTCAGATGATTGCTCATCTGTTTTTTGCATCAATTGCCGCCTACGCCTTTGTGTTTTTAGAATTTAAGTATCGGGATGCGTTGTTCTACTTGGTCTTGGCAACTATGATGCTACCATTTGAAGCTGAAGTGATTCCGAACTTTCACACGGTCCGTGCGATGCACTTGTTGAATCACTATGCGGTGATGGTTATCCCGTTCTTAACTTCGGCCTTTGGTATCTTCATGTTACGCCAAGCCTTTCTGCAAATTCCACGAGACTTAAAGGAAGCCGCTGATGTTGATGGTCTCTCACACTGGCAATTTTACTGTCGCGTTGCCTTACCATACTCACGGATTAGTTTATTGACGCTAGCTGCTTACAGCTTTTTAGGAAGCTGGAACCAATATTTATGGCCAATGCTAACCACGTTTTCAAATCGGCTACGTCCGGTCCAAGATGGATTGCGGCAATTGCATTCGGAGGAAACCGCTACGAATTGGGGACTCGTTCAGGCGAGTGCCGCCATCGTGGTGATTCCAACATTGATTGTCCTTTTCTGGGGGCAACACTACTTTAAATCTGGATTGAATGAAGGTTCGGTGAAATGATGAAGATAACGCGAAAGTGGCAGTGGCTAGCCGGTATGATGGTTGTCCTCTTGGTAGTGGGTGGGGTCGCTTATAGTCGGACCCGTGTCCATGCGGATAGTAGTCGCATTAAAGTGGTGTTTTGGCATGAGATGAAAGGTCCTGGTCAACAAGCGATTGACGCCTACGTTAAAGCGTTTAATCACCAACAGTCCAAATATGAAGTTGTAGCCGAGTTTGAGGGTGGCTATAATGGCGTCATTCAAAAAATCTTGAATACGCATGGGACGGCCGCGTCACCAGCGCTATTTCAATCGATGGATATTTCCACCAGTCAGATGTATCACAGTGGTTTCACGACACCGATGCAGAAATTTATTGACCGTGACCATTACGATGCTGATCAAATCATTCCGGGCGCCAAGGTGATCGTGATGCGCGACAATCAATTGCTAGCAATGCCGTTTAATGCATCGCAAACGGCGCTTTATTATAATAAGAGGGTCTTGCGTCAGTACGGGATTACGCCGCCACCAGTGGATCCGACTTACGATGATATCACGCGAGTCGCTAAGGCCATCCACGACAAATCCCACGGCAAAGTCAAGGGAATGACAATGGAGGCCTATTCGTGGCTATTCGAGCAGCTGGTCGCTAACGCAGGTGTTCCCGTTGCCAATCGTGATAATGGTCATACTGGCAATGCGACTAAGGTCGACTTTACGAGTCCCGCGGCGATCAATGCGATGAAGTGGGTTAAAGAAAATATTGACTATGGTGACTTTATGAACTTTGGTTCGGGTGGTAATGCTGCTGCAAATGAAGCAGCTTCTTTCTTGGCAGGCCATTTGGGTATCTTCATGCAATCGTCCGCGAACACGGGTCAGTTGTATCAAGTGCTCAAAAATGATCTAGGTGTCACATATTTCCCACGGCCGAATGGTCAGAGAGCCAACGGAATCGCAGTTGGTGGGGCGGCACTTTGGATTGCGAACGATAAACCAAGCGCGGTCCAAGATGGCGCGTGGGAATTCACTAAGTTTCTCGCTAGCGCACAGACGCAAGCCGATTGGCAAGCTAAGACTGGTTATTTAGCCGTTAATAAGGGGGCTAAGGACGAGCCAACGCTGAAAAAACTATTCAAGAAGTCGCCGGTCCTAGAAGTTTCTGGTAATCAGATGCTACGAACGAAGCCTAATAATACGAACTCAGGTGTCTTTGTCGATGGTTGGGTTCCCGCACGGACAGCGATTCAAACGGCGATGCAACAGATTTTTGCAGGCCAAGATATTCGACAATCGTTGCAAACGGCTGAAAATACGTACAATAAAGTGTTAGAATCAAATAACCGTGCAAACGGTCGTCATTAATTGGAAAGAGTTGAAGAATTGTGCCAAATATGTCGTTGATTTATGGTCATCGGGGCGTTCCCGTTAAGTTTCCTGAGAATTCGCTAGCTGGGTTTGCGTATGCCATCAGTCATCATATCGATGGCTTAGAGTTTGACGTCCATCTTACCCAGGATCAAATACCAGTGATTATGCATGACGAACGAATCGATCGAACTACTAATGGGCAAGGGGCCATTGCGGATCTGACCTTCGAACAGTTGCGTAGATTTGAATTAGCAAATGGAGAGCCCGTCCCATCCTTACAAGAATTTTTAAACTTAGTGAGTGGAGAGCCCGTTCACTTGAACCTTGAGTTGAAGACTGATCGACACTATTATCTTGATATCGAGCGGATTGTGCTACGGATGGTCCGGCAGACTGACTTAATTTATCCGGTCGTTTTTTCGTCGTTTAATCTGAAGAGTTTACAGCGGGCCTACGCCATTGATGCCAGCCAGAAATATGCTTTTTTGACTTCAGCGCGTCTGGGTAATCCGGATGAGTTTGCGACTCACGAACACTTAGAAGGGGTGCATCTTGAACACTATCAACCTGTACACCATGTTGCTGAACGGGTTTGGACAGTGGATGAGCCAATCGTAATGCAACAATTGTTCGCAGCCTCGGTCAATGCGGTGATTACCAATAACTTTGAGTTAGCCCAACAAGTCCGGGCAGCCATGTAATCGAGCGCAATTGTGCTAGTGCGGCATTCAAAGATTGTCGTTTGGTAATGCGACACTACCCGCGCTACCTAGTTAGCTGGTCGCGAGTCATTAAGAAGTTTCTGTATTGTTTGCTCGCTAGATTGTGCGCAATAAAAGCGCCAGTCCCCATTATCGGGACTGGCGCTTTTAGCATGATTAATTAAACTGTGGTTGGATTGCGAATCTTGCCTAATTCAGAATCGATTTGAGCCAGCACTGCTTGTTGGTTAGCAGGTTTTTCCAAGTCGTACTGTTGTAAATCAATCTTCATTTTAGGGCTAGCATCGTATTCATCGTACCATTTCCGATAAGCGGTCCACATCTTATAGTAATAAGATTCCAGTTCAGGGTTGTGGTCGAACTGTTCGTAGTCGCGACCACGCTTCTTGATCCGGTAAAGAATCGTATCGAAGTCAGTTTCAGAGTAGACCATCAAGTCTGGTGCCTTCTTAGGCAGTTCAGTCAATTCGGTCATCATATTGTCTAGTAGTTGCAAGTAAACATTCAATTCAGTGTCAGAGATGTTTCCTTCAGCGTTGTTTTCTTTGGTGAAGAGGGCATCTTCATAGATGGAGCGGTCGAGGACGTTGTTATCGTCGGCCAATGCCTTCTTGATCATTGCAAAACGTTTGTTGAGGAAATAGATTTGTAATAGGAACCCGTAATTCTTAGGATCCGAATAATAAAGTGGCAATACGGGGTTGTCGCCAACCGGTTCGTAAAATGCCTTAGTTCCAAGGTGGTCAGCAATTAACCCCGTTAACGTGGTTTTGCCGACCCCAATCATTCCTGCTGTTATTATCACCATGATAGCCCCTCTTTATAAAAAATTGCACAATATATTGTATCTCAAAAAAAGTTTTAATACCATATAGACTTTTAATGAAAAATTTGCTTGGGAGCTATTTTCACTTATTTTTTAGCCTGTTCCTTTAATAAATCACGAATTTCTTCTAGATATTGCGCGGAAACATCGACTTCTTCTTCCTCGGGTTCTTCTGGTTCATTTTTAACCACTTTATTAATAATTTTCACCAGAATGAAAACGACGATGGCGACGATGAAGAAATTAATGATGGCATTTAGAAAGGACCCGTACTTAAAGGTAGCATCACCGATACTGAACTTTAGATTGGATAAATCAACTTTGCCTAAGAAAATCCCAATCAGTGGATTAATTAAGTTGTCTGTCAACGATTTAACAATGGCCGTAAAAGCGGACCCAATAATAACCCCAACGGCCAAATCAATCACGTTACCGCGGGCAATAAATTCCTTGAATTCTTTGATCATGCGACTCGCACTCCTTTATTAATTGACTGTTAACAGTATAGCCAAAATCAAACGCTGACTCAATCAATATACCAATCTAATTTAACCGTAAGCTTGTCCCTAACTAAAGCATACCCATACTAATTTGAGGTGGTATCATGATTAGTTTTGTTTGGATAGTGACTTAATGTTGTTATGAATGATTGTTGTGGTGCATTTGAGACTAGTTAATGGTTTTAGCTGGTTGGGCTGTTGACTGACAAGTTAGGTGACTTAGCGTGTGTGACATCCGGTCAAAATGAGTCTGTGAAAAGCAGTCTCAAGTAATGGGGAAGTCGTTTCAATATTAGTAGGGATTTTCACGAATACTAATAATATGGTAGTAGGTTATGGTGTTGACCAGCGAATCAGAATTAACAGCACCATTTGGGTAAAGTCGTCAACTTAGTTAGCTGCTAAAAACGACTCTCTCTGATATAGAGAAAGTCGTTTTGGCAGTGTTTCGAGATCATAAATCCAAATAACTAATTCGTTTTATTGTCAGATGCTTTAGCTTGAGCCTTTCGCCGAACCAACGTGGCTAACTTACTCTGAGTGGCTTTGACGGCGACGGGGTCTTCAAAGTCAATTTGAGCCAGCCGAGGGTAACGACGGATAAAGAACAACCAGGTCAGAGCAATAAACAGCATTAGAATCAGTGCTAAGACGCCCATCTCAGGAAGAGCAGAATTACCAGTCATCAAGGTCTGCCGCAAGCCGTTGACGCTGTAACTCATTGGTAACCACGGGTGGATTGTTTGGAAAAAGTGACCTGACAGCTGAATTGGATACGTTCCGGCTGAACCACCGAGCTGTAAGACTAGTAGTACCATACTGAAGAAGGCGCCAGCTTTGCCGAAGACAAGGTTAAGCCAAGCGACGATCGTCATGAAGAGTAGCGCCGTTAGCGTGAGTAACAACCAAGTGGCAAACGGATGAATCGGGCTGAGTCCGTTGATTAACATCATCAAGCCGAGCATAATCGTACTTTCCATGATTGAAAAGACGAGCATGATGCTGGCCTTGCTACTCCACCAATCCAGTGCCGATTGCGGGTGTTTGCGTGGGGTATACATATCAAACATCATATTGAGGGCGAGCGCGCCGACAAATAACGAGACACTTAACATATACGGCGCCATACCAGTACCGTTGTTTGGTACATCATCACGGTCCTGGTGAGTTGTAGTGACGGGTTTGGCAACTTGTTGATACGTCAGTTTTGATGGATTGAGATTCCCCTTGCTTGCGGCCGTTCCTAATTTGGTCGCTAATGCTTGGTTACCAGTTTGAATCTTATTACCAGCGGTTGTAACTTGGTTAGCACCCACGGCTAGTTGCTGAGCTCCGGTGGCTAATTGCCCATTGCCACTAGTGAGTTGCTGACTGCCATTAGCGAGTGCAATACCCGTTGTGCCGAGTCGATGTAAGCCAGTGGTGACTTGTTGACTGCCCGTAACTAACTGTGAGATGCCAGTTGTTAAGCTGGGTAGGTTGGTCTGTGCAGATTGAAGACCCGTAGCCACGCGGCTGGCACCTTGTGTTAGCTGGTTGCCCTGGGTGCTGAGTTGACGCGTGCCCGCGGTCAGCTGTTGAGAACCCGCGGCAACTTGCCCCGCACCCGTAGCCAGTTGGTGACTTCTCTGATTGAGCAAGTTGGTGTTAGCATCCAGTGTTTTAAAGCCTTGGGTGAGCTGCTGGCTATTAGTTGTGAGCGTTGTTGTTCCGCTAGCCAAGTTTGTCGCACCAGTAGTGACGGCCCCAATGCCATTAGTGAGATTAGGTAGGACCGTGTTCAGCTGGGTTAGACTAGTCCTCAGTTTGTTAGCCGCGTTACCAGCAGATTGAATACCGGTCGTCAGTGATTGCGCACCGGTAGTGAGTTGGGTGACCGTGGAGACAAGGTCAGCCTGCTGTTGAGTCGTGGCGCTGAGGGCCCTAGTCAAAGCAGTCGTATCTACAGCCGGTTGCGTCGACTGGGCGATGGCCGTGGTTAAACTCGCAAGGGCGGCGTTGATGGCGTCACGGTTAGCGGATTGATCAACCGTTGCCAAAATGGCTGATTTTTGTGCCGCAGTCAAATTTTGACTGTCAGCGGTTGCGGCGACATTGTCGTGAAGCGCCGCACTAGTTTTAATAGCCGATGTCAGCGCACTTAGCGCGGTTTTAACGGACGATAAGTCGGTACCAGCAGCCTGCTTTTTCAGCGCTGCCACGGTTGCGCTAATCGTGGCTTGATTGTTGGTTGGTTGCTTAAGTTGCGTCTGCAATTTTTGCAAGTCGATGGTGAGGGACTGACTGTTCTGACCTAGTGTCTGGATGCCAGTAGTTAGCTGACTTGAGCCGCTCGTTAGGGCCGTCGTTTTAGCCGTTAACTGAGCGGTCTGTGCTTGTAGTTGATTAGCACCTTGACTAAGCTTGTTGGCACCAGTGTTGACCTTGCCGACACCGGCCGCATAAGCGTTTAAACCGGAACTAAGTTGTTGCGTACCAGTCGCCAGTTGAGCGGTACCACTACTGAATTGTTGCGTGCCACTGGCCACCTGATGGGCACCAGTATTGACTTTGACAGTCCCAGTATTCACTCGCTGGGCGCCAGCAACGTATTGATCAACACCTTGATTTAAAGTTTGAACCCCGGTGTTGAGTTGAGCCATGCCAGCAACTAACTGATTACTTTTGACGAGCAGTTGTGTTAGACCGGCAACCACTTTTTGGTTACCCACCTGTAGTTGTGAAATGCCATTAAGATATTGGTTTAAACCGACCGTCAGTGTTTGACTCCCTTGTTTTAGTTTCAGCGAACTAGTTGCGAGGGTGTCCAGGTTGGTGGCGATTTTTTGGTTGGCAGTTTGGAGCTGCTGACCACCGGTGGCTAGCTTTTGATTATTAGTAGCAGCTGTTTTGAGGCCACTGTCAAGTTGTTTGATAGCGGCAAACATCGTTTTGGCATAGCTCGTTGTAATCGTTTGGGCGACGGATGACCGAATCGAAGTGACCGCCGAATCGGCCATCTTGCTAGCGACGAAGTTATGTCCAGCACTTGTATCATAATGTAGCACCATGGCTTGTGGTTGGTGATTGAGTAAGGTGGTCGCGTGGCGCGAAAAATTGGTTGGAATCGTGAGCACCATATAATAGCGGCCATTTTTCAAGCCAGCTTGTGCCTGACTCGCGTTGACTTGTTGAAACTTCAAAGCGCTAGATTTTTTTAAATTCGTTGTTAAATTGCGCCCAACACTGAGATGCTTCCCTTGGTACGTGACTGGCTGATCATGATTGACGACGGCTACAGGTAAATTATTTAACCGACCGTATGGATCCCACATTGATCGTAAAAATGTCACGGCATAAATTGATGGAATGAACATAATGATTGCCATGACGATAATCATTAGTTTGTGTTTGCGCATATACGCCCATTCTGCTTTAATCATCTTTGCTTGCGCTCCCTTAATTGTCTATTTTGTATGAAACCCCGTGTGTGCATTAAAGAGGATAACAGGTTTCAGAAATAGCACCACATCATCAAGACAGCATGTGGGGTTTAAACCCCATTTTGAGTGCAAGTGGGGTTTAAAATTAAGGGTAAGTTATGATTTTAAAAATATTATGGGTATACATAGCATGAATTGAGCTGTCATCAATTATGATAAAAATGTGTCGTTAGGTTACTGGTCATCAGCAAATGCGCGTCTTACGCGCACCTTCTAGGCTGGGTGGCCATTGCTATAACATAGCCAACGTCGATTCGGCTGCGGGATTGTCCGAACGTGGAAAAGAAGCCCCTTACCATGATATTTCAAAGTAAGGGGCTTGGTATGAGATAAGCAGTTAAGATTTCCAGACAATTAGTTCATCTGGTTTGAAGTAGAGTTGTTGGCTAACACCAAACCGAACTAAGTATTGATCTTTAGCTGCGTAGTAGGCAATGATCGTTCCCACAATTTCCAAATATGGTTTTGGTAACTTGACGGTTGTTCCGATTTTTAAAGTTGACATGATTGAAAACCTCCTAAATTTTAGTCATTATCAAGGCCGTGACGACGGTAGGCATAGAAGAAGATGCCACAGGTAATCACGAGCCATCCGAGTTGCGTCAGTACCTCACGAAGCGTCCATGAAAAACCATTAGTGGCATATGAGGCGGTAATATAGTGATTAATCGTGCTGGTATAAAGATAGCTACTAATGGTTTTAAGGGTGGTATTGAACTGTTCGAAATTCGGTATCAGGCTTAAAATCAGCATCATTGGAATACTGTAGACGCCTGCTTGAGTTTGACTATTAGCAATCAGACCAATAATGTATCCGAGCACGAGACTCGTTAAACTAGTGATAATAGTAATCAATAAAAAGTTTCCTAAGTGAATTTGCGACCAACTGGCGCCGCTTAGGGGGACCAGTATCAAATTGGTTACAGTCATAATAGCTAGTGGTGGCAATAAACTACCGATAAAAAATTCGGGCCCGGTAATGGAAGAGGTCATTAGGACACGTAACGTATGGTGTTCTTTTTCTTCGGCTAAGGGATAACTCGTCATCATGATGCCACCCATAACGATATTAAAGCATAGTCCCATTCCCAGTAATAGGGAAATCAGGGCGACGTGTGATGGTGCTTTACTTTGCATAATACTCTTCATGAAAACGACGTACAAAATGGCCATGATTGGGGCAGTCATTAGACTCATATTTGAAATGATCAGTCTTAATTTAAGACCGAATAAGGCTTTTATTTTGGTTACTGATAAACTCATTTTAGGCTCCTTCCAGTTACGGTTAAAAAGACATCTTCAAGGGTCGGCTCGCACGAGTGAATCGTCTCAAGTTGCCCAGAAAGCATCCACTGATTAATCTGATAGGTCGTCTCAGGAGATGCTGGGAGTAACAAATCTTGCGCTGCCGATGCAATGTGGACGCGATACTGCTGGTCGCGATTATATTTTAATTGCAATGCTTGTGGGGCTGCACATTCTGCGATGCGGCCAGCGTTGAGTAAGGCGACACGATTGCAGAGACGAGTGGCTTCCAGCATATCATGAGTCGTTAGCAGAATCGCTGTACCCTGGTCGCGTAATTCCCTAATCAGTGCGTGAATTGCTTGGGTCGTGCGGGGATCTAAACCACTGGTTGGCTCATCGAGGAACAAGACTTGCGGTTGGTGAAGAATTGCTCGGGCCAGAACTAGCCGTTGACGCATACCTTGAGATAACTTACCAGCGAGTTTTTTCTTATGTTGACTGAGACCAACTCGTTCAAGTAACTTATCAACACGTGCAACCGGGACACCAAACATTTTCGCGAAGAATAGTAGGTTTTGGTATACCGATAATTTGTCGTAAAGCCCACTTTGATGCGTGACGATGCCGATTTTTTCATAGCGGTGTTCGTCGTATGCTTGGACAGACTGACCCAGGACGTAGGCTTCACCGTTCGTTGGTAATAATTGTCCGGTTAGAATTTTAATGGTGGTTGTTTTTCCCGATCCCGAGGGACCTAAAAAGCCAAAAATTTCACCTGGTTGGACGGTAAAACTAACTTGGTCCAGCGCGGTCGTATTTTGAAATGATTTGGCAATGTTAATCACTTCGATTGCATTTTTTATTGTCATCGTTGATCGCTGACTCCTTTAAATTTGATTTGGAAGCGTAGTGGCTTCTACAAAATCTAGTTTACTGGAACAATCGTCGAATGTGATTAAATCAAGGTGTAATGGGGCATATTGGGGCCGAATGGTGCATTATTTAGGCTGAATGGTGTCCTAAAAATTGATCAAAGCTTTTAAATCAGTGAGTTTACCGCGAGAGAGGGGCAGTTTACTTTTGTTTTTCAAGATTAACGTGTAACTATTTCGGGAGTAACTGATTAGTTCCGCGATTTGTTGTAAATTAACCAAGTAAGAACGATGACAGCGGAAGAAGCCGAGCGTCGTCAATTGTTGTTCTAATTCGCTCATTGTTTGCGATGACGTGAATTGTTCGCCACTGACGTTCAGTTGACTGACCCCGTTGACACTTTCAATAAAATCGATCTCGTTGGGGCTGAAAAAGACTGTTTTATCTTCAACCTTACTTGCAATTTTAAAAATTGGTCTAGGTGTATCTTCTGAAGTGTGTGCGGAATCGGAACTGCTTTCGGTCGCCAAATCAGTCAACTCGAGGCCCTGGTTTGGTCGATAGCGGAAGATAGTCGTACTGGTTAGGACAAGTTCTTCTAATGAGTAGGAGGTCAGCAGTACGGTGACGCCGTGTTCGCGAGTATAGGCTAAGGCTGCTAAGTACAGCTCAATGCCAGCGTTGGTCAAGTTGGTCAGGGGACTTTCAATTAGTAACAAGTCCGGTTGTAGGATGAACGCCCGCAGTAAGGCCAGACGTTGTTGTTGATCAAAGGATAAGTGCTTGATCTTAGTATGGGCGACGTCTTTGAGTGCGAAATACTGCAAAATGTCATCCAGGTCCGTCTCAAAGGTGCTGATGTGTTGAAAGGTCTTCAAATAAGTCGAGACTGTTAATTGCGGATAAAAGCCGTCATCATGAAAGATGGCTTGGATACGTGCGGGAGTGAGGCCAGTCATCACGCCACTAGTTTGGGGTGTCGTTTGGCGTAATAGGTTAAAGAGGGTCGTTGCCTCAACGTGGCTCATCTGAATGCCGATGTTACTTTGCGCTGGAATGGTGAGTGTGAAATCTTTTAAAATCGTTTGGTGTGCTTGTTGTTTAAAGATGTTGCTTAACTGAATTGTTTGCATGGTGAGAACCTCGTTGTTTTTAGTGTCTGAGTGAGGTGGTTAGAAAAAGGCCATATCACTCAAACAAATTGGCAAATCTGATGTAGACAGTAACAATATACCATATCGAAGTAGGCAGTTGTGGTTTGTCCTGATTAAGACCGTTATGTCAAAATGACAGCTGACATGATGCAAAATACCGCAATAAAAACAGGACAATGGACGGCCGGCATTCGTATGGCGGGTCAATATCCTGTTTTTTAAAATTAATGTTTGATGATTGAATGACTAACGAGATTGATCAAGTGGTCATAAAACACTTGGTCAATTGATAATAATAGCAATATCAGAAATGACCAGCCAAACGGTATCTGTGGGCGATTATAAGCAATTACTGGCATCACTTGATGCCAACCTAACGTTAGCCCATGTGGATGAAACTTCCTAATATAATCAGCCACAAGCTGATTAGGGCCCATTGCGATTCTTGCCGCATGTTTATGCGCCTCCATAACAATTAAGTATGGCACAGCGATTAGTGCTTGACCAATTGATTCCAGAAGCAGGCAAAGTCATCAGTTGTGACTGAACCGCCAAGCTAGAATTTGTTTTTGAATTTCAACCAATTTAGATAGTGATCATGGGCTTTTTTCAGTTGTCGGTAGCGCCGGGGTTGTTTGCGGTAAAAATCCTGATGATAATTTTCTGCTGGCCAAAATTGCTGTAAGGGCTCAATGGCCACGACAATTGGTTTTTGATAACGTTGCGAGTCCACAAGCGCTTGTTTGGATGCTTGCGCAATGGTCAATTGATGTTGATTAGCATAAAAAATGACTGGCCGGTATTGGCTACCGCGATCATTGATTTGTCCAAAGCGGTCGGTCGGATCAATTAGTTGCCAATAAATATCGACAAGATTTTGATACGAGATTTTACGGGAATCGTATCTGATTTCCACGGCTTCAACGTGCCCCGTATATTGACCAATAACTTGTTCATAGGTCGGTTGGGCCCACGAACCACCGGTATAACCAGAAATCACATTATTAATACCGGGACGCTGATCAAAGGGCTCAACCATGCACCAAAAGCACCCACCAGCAAAGACTGCCCGTTCTTCATAAGGCGAACTAAGGGGTGGGTAAGCCGATACATTGTTTTTAGTCGGCATGGGTGCGTTGCCAGTGATGGCAAGATAAAAGTCCATAACATCCGGGGTCAAGTTATTCCGCATAGCTAATGGTCGCAAATCAGCTTCGAGCTGTTTTAGTTGCCCAGTCGGCGATAGCTGTTGCCGATTATTCTTGGCCTGGACTAGTAAATGGCGTTCCCAGTCACGCGTCGCCGGGTTGATGATTAAATTGTATAAGTCGCGCATTAAGGCTTCAGGTTTTGTTTTCATGGTGTCTCCTTAACTGGCTTATTTGCCGAGTATTAGCACGTACTTGCATTTTGACTGATTTGATTTTAGCACGGTGCTTTGGTAGCACATAATGTTATGATTTGTTTTCTATCACCCTGTCGTAAGCTACTCTAACAAGAAATGCAACCAGATGATATTGATGTGATCGTTAGTTGCATCATAGTTATAAGCACCGTTTGGCTGACGTCAAAAATGGCGGCTATTATTGTGGGTATTATTCACCCAAGTCCAATTTGATTGGAAAAGCTTGCTATGAAGTATGGTTGATAGTTTATAATGAATCGCATGCGAAAAAAGGAGGAACTAAAATTGGATGATGAAGTCGCCAAATATACAACCCAAGAGATTTCAGTATTAGTTGGAATGAGTGTCTCTCAGGTCCATTACTATGATCGCCTGGGCCTAATTCCTAATCTAAGACGATCTGAGAATGGGTATCGTGTTTTTACGGAAAAGAATCTGATTTGGATGAAAAATTTGAAGATTTTTATTGATTCCGAAATGCCGTTGAAGGATATTCGTCAACTAACTGATTTAGTTGTTCAAGGCAAGCAAGCAACAGCGGAAAAGCGTCAAGCGATTGTTGAACATCATCTGAAAGAATTAGAGAAAAAACAGGCTGAACTTAAGAAACAGGTCGCATTCATGAACGGGTTTATTAAAACATATCAGCAAATGGAAAAGGAGTCCGATGAACGATGAATACAGTTTTAGTTATTGGTGCAACTTCGCCAACTGCCCAGGCCTTCATTAAATTAATGGAACGTGATTATCCAGAAATGACTTTAAAATTATTTGTTCGTAATCGCAAAAAGGTCCCGGCCTATCAGAAACGAGAACATGTTATTTTTCTGGGAGATGCAGCGAAATATACTGATTATGTAGCGGCACTCGAGGATGTCGATTATATTTATGATTCCGTTGGTGGGCTGAGCACTGGTCCGTACGTTAAGTTATTGTTACGTGCAATTAAGGAAACACAGGCAACAATTAAACGAATAGTCGATATTTCGGCAGGTGGTATTTACGGTGAATATTTGTCTGGTAATTTACCTTATTTATCGGCTGTTCGCACGCAACATCCTCAGTATACCCATGATCAGTTAGACAAACCGTTGTTATTTGCAAATAGTGGTATTCCCTTTACAATCTTTAGACCAGGATTAATTCAGAATGGACCCGAAACAAAAATTATTACGCACGGTCCTGAATTTAGAGCGATACCGGAGTCTGAATTTGCAATTAATCGAGATACGTTTGCTAGGGCAGCAGCCAATGCCTTATTTAATGATGACTACCACAATCAAAGTGTTGCTATTTCTAATGGTGAACTATTATAGAGGAGAAACTTTTGTATGAAGCGTTTAGTTGGAACTCTGTGCGGTATTATTAGTGCCGCTTTATTTGGGCTAGGTGGAATACTAGCACAGCCTTTGTTAAGTGAGCAAGTTCTGACTCCGCAACAGATTGTATTGTTACGGCTGTTAATCGGTGGGGCAATGTTGTTGCTATATCGTAACTTGTTTTTCAAGCAGGCTAGAAAAAGCACGAAAAAGATTTGGACACATTGGCGAATTTTAACACGAATTATGATATACGGCATCGCCGGCTTGTGCACGGCACAAATTGCCTTTTTTTCTGCGATTAATTACAGTAATGCAGCAGTTGCAACTGTCTTTCAGTCCACTAGTCCGTTTATTCTGCTTGTATTTACCGCGCTGAAAGCGAAAAGACTTCCCAGTTTATTAGCAGGAATGAGCTTAATAAGCGCATTGATGGGAATCTGGCTTATTGTTGAATCCGGATTTAAGACCGGATTAATAAAACCGGAAGCAATTATTTTTGGCCTGATTGCGGCTATCGGGGTTATCTTATACACCAAACTACCTGTTCCATTGTTAAACCAAATTGCCGCAGTGGATATTTTGGGATGGGCACTAGTTATTGGCGGTGTGATAGCGTTGATTCACACACCGTTACCAAATTTAGTTAGATTTTCAAAAATGCAGCTTTTAGCGGTTCTTATCATTGTTATTCTAGCCACCGTTGTTGCGTATGATCTTTATTTAGAAAGTTTAAAGCTAATAGACGGGTTTCTGGCAACTATGACTGGACTATTTGAACCAATCAGTTCCGTACTTTTTGGCATGTTATTCTTGCACCAAATCTTGGTTCCTCAGGCCTTGGTTGGTATTATATTGGTTGTGGGTGCAATTATGATACTGAATTTACCTCACCATATCACGGCACCTGTTCCCAGCAAACCCTGTCAATGTACGATGTCTAATCAGTAGGGAATGATAAGCAATCAATAATATCAAAAGTACTGGCTTTAACAACATATTGAAGAAATACTGCCAATTAAAACGTCGATACTGCGATTACCTTTTCGTAATCATATAAAGCTATTGTTTTTTGAAAGTTGGGTCATTGAGCACAGTAATTGACTGTTTCAGTTTTAGAAATTGATTCTTAGCAGGTCGCATTTTTGAAATGTCTTAACAAACGACTAAGTTAAATTTCACAAATGGCTGTAGCACCTATAATTGCACGCTGTGCTAAAAATTGCGCGTATGTATGGATAAACATTGAGATTTCAACGCAAAAATAAAGCGGTTGCATTTCCGCACGTCTTTCGCTAGAGTGGAATAGTAAACCTAAAATGACCAAGTTTCAGATGGTCAAGCGGATGAGAGGGAACTTTAATATGTATAAAATGATTGTTTGTGACTTGGATGAGACCCTGATGAATGACGATGGTACGTTGTCAGAAAAGAATGCGGCGGCAATTCAAGCTGCGGCGGCTAAGGGTGTTTATTTTGTGCCGAATTCTGGTCGTAGTTATACCTCGTTTCAGAACGATTTGGAGACGATGGGGTTGCGGGACCAACCACATCAATATTCGATTTCTTATAATGGTGGTTTGATTTTAGAGAATAAGGATAATCGGCCATTGGCGGTGAATGCCATGCCATATGAGGTTGCTAAAGGGGTGTTTGAAGCGGGAATTGCGAATCAGCAGGCGGCGACGCATGTGTACACGCAGGATACGTTATATATTTACAATCCGGTTCCAAGTGATTCAGATTATCTACAAAACCGGGGCGTGACGTTCACAACTATGACGACGCCGGACTTTGAACAATTCAAAACGATGAACGTCATGAAGATTATTATGGCCTTGCCAACGATGACTGACCGCAAGCAAATGCGCGCAGACGTTGAAGCTATTGTTGATCCAAGCAAATTAGCCGTCACTTATTCGTCCGACCGTTACGTTGAGTTTAATCCGGCTGGCGTTGACAAGGGGACCGCAGCGGTTCAATTAGGAAAGCTACTGGGAATTACGGCGGATGAAATTATTGCAGCTGGCGATAACAGCAATGATCTCCCCATGCTGAAGGCGGTCGGACTGCCTGTGAGTGTCGCCAATGGTATCGATGCAGTCAAGGCCGCAGCTAAGTACGTGACGGTCGCTGATAACAACCATGACGCGTTAGCAGAGGTTATTAACAAGTTTATTTTATAGTACAAATTTTATTTAGAAAATGAAAGTTGCCATTTGGCGTTCAACTTTTACAAGTGGTATCATGATAATTGAAAATGTGGTAGTATGAAATAAATTATTTGTTACAAATTACTGAATGGGGGAACACGCATGAGTGCGATTCGCGACGATTTAGCTAAAGCGATTAAGAATACCAACCTCGTTGAAATCTATTCCAAGGGAACCAATGAGCAATTTAGTGTTGGCTATGTGATTCAGCAGGATGAGAAGTTTGTGCTGGTCCAAGCCGTTAATGTCGATGGTGAACTAGATGGGTTAGTGGTCTTTCGTAAGGCATCGTTAGCCCGCGTAATTAGTGACACTGATTATTTGAAGAGCATGGCGACGATCATTGCGCTGGCTAAGCAACGGGGCTATTATGATGTTTGGAACACTGAACGATTGATGAATAAGCTGCTGAAGAAGCAGAATAAGACTAAACATTCGCTCTTAAAAACATTGTTGAAGCAAGCTTTTCACCACGATCAAGTGATTCAGCTATCTGGTCGAATCAAAAAACATGGTGACAGCTATGCTGGCTTTATTCATAGTGAACATAAGAAATATATTGAATTTAATTACGTTGATATGTTCGATCTTGCAAAGCGCCCACAAATTGCTATTCGCTACGCTGAAATTGATGAGGCCAGTTTCCATAGTTTTGAAACCTTTAATACAACCGCGGTTATCGAGAGTTTTATGCCGGGTGATTTTCACTAATAATGATCTGTGAGCGGCACCGTTAATGAACGGGGGTCGCTTTTTTTATACCGTCGATCATGTGTGTCTTTTAAGACAATAAAGGCGTGTATAGCAAGCTTTGGAGACGGTTACGGGTATTAATTGGTCAGTCAGCGATTTGGTAAAGATTGTTAAGTTTTTATCGCACAAATATACAAACTGGCCGTATTTCGCTACAATGGTAGTATTGAGCATCATGCGGGGAGGGGAGCAGTTATCGTTTACGTCTATTGGTATATTGCAGCTTTTGACCATTGGTACTCGGTCATGTTGGTTTTTTTACTGCAGATATTAATCAATCGTGAGCTTCGACAGAAGCGAGTCTATGCGACCGTTGCGGTTATGACCGTACTTCTAACTGTGATCTACATGTTGTATGACGACTATTCGGATATCATCACGTTCATTGTGAACATGGGGTTACTGGCGTTTGTACGGCGCAAAAAGTACTTTATTGTGACGAGTCTAACGGCCACACTCGCCTACATTCTTTTTAGTTTCTTTGGCAATTATGCGACGGAGTCGATTTTTCACTTATTCAACCTGGGTTTGAATGACTGGAGTGGCTGGCTATTTGAAGCCATCGGTGAAACAATCGTCACAGCTTGTATGTTGGCAGTCGCCGCTAGTTTCAAGGTCTTAAAGAAGCGTTATCCGCGGCAATTTGTAGACGGTCTAACGTTGAACGTGATTGTCAGTGCTTTAGCCGTAGTCGCGGTCGCGTTTTTCACCATCACGACTGCAGCGGACAATTATAATATTGGCTCAGGATTTTTGGGGATTCTAATGTTGATTCTAGTGGCTATCTTGCTGATCAACGCCGGAACGTTTCTTTACCTGTTCTATAGTTATACATTGCGGGTTCAAAATAACCGGCAAGCTTTGGAACGGCAACAATATGATATTTATGTCAAAAACTTGGAAAATAGTTATCAAAATTTACGTAAGTTTCGCCATGATTATCAAAACATCTTACTGTCCTTGGGTGAGTATATTCAGACAGCTGATGATCCTGAATTACAACAATATTTTCGTCAAGTTGTAACCAAGTCTAAGCAAAGCCTAAATCGTGATTTTGGACACTTTGACAATTTAGAACAAATCAAGGACAAACCATTGAAAGCCATTATTCAGAGTAAGTTTTCCGTTGCGCGCCAAGCTGGAATTCAAGTACGCTTGGAAGCCAACGACCCGATTGCGGCAATTGCAATTGATTCAGTGACGTTATCACGGGTGAGTGGCATCTTGTTAGACAATGCCATCGAAGCGGTGAAGGGTCAGAGTGGTGGTCAGATTGCGGTCGCACTTGTTAAGTATCCCCGCATGGTGGAGTTGATTTTTGCCAATTCATTGAATCATCCGATTGAGCGCCTGGATGAGCTGATGGTTGCTGGGCATACTTCGAAAGGTGCTGGTCATGGGCAAGGGTTAGCAACCGTTCGTGAGTTGTTAGATCCATTAGCTAACGTGACTTATGAAGTGAGCTCCCATCAACGATTCGAATTTATTATTAGTATTGAAAGTGAGTGAGCAGCGTGTTAAAGACCTTTGTTGTGGAAGACGATCCTGAACAATTAGCAACCTTAAAGCAAATCATTAAGAATCATATTATGATTAATGATTTTGATATGGAACTGACCTTAGCAACCGGACAAGCACAAACGTTGTTGGACTATGTCGAGACCAATTCCGATCTTGAGGGACTCTACTTTTTAGATATTGAATATCCTGGGCAAGACTTAAATGGCCTAGCACTGGCGACTCGAATTCGCGAGGCGGATGTTAATGCGCGGATTGTCTTCGTGTCGACCCATTCTGAAATGGCCTTTTTGACCTTTGAACGACGAATCGAACCACTGGACTTTATTGTGAAAGATTTGGGTCAAGAAACGGTCAAAGCCAAAGTGGAGACAGATATTCGGGTTGCTTATGAACGTTATACCAAGCAAGCAGTCACCAGCAAGGCCATGTTTTCTTACTCTAAGGGTGGTCAGCTCTTCAATGTTCCATTAGATCAGGTGTTATTTATCGAGACTGGAGCAGTTCGTAATAAGCTGGTTCTCCATTTAACAGATCGAATTGTTCAATACAATGGTAAGATTAGTGATGAAACCGTGGCCCACCCAGAGTTATTCCGGGTTCATAAGAGTTTCTTGGTGAACCCGCAAATGCTAGTACGAATTGATAAGCAACATCAGCTTGGCTACTTTGAAAATGGCGAGTCGGTCGATATTGCGATTCGTAAAATGCATGATTTAATCGCATTAATCAAGCGTTCCGAACTGGCAGTCACGTTTAGCTAGCTTCGCTTAAGACTCTAATGTAACAAAATCGTTAATCAAAAGTGAATTTTTATGACGTTGGTGCAGGCTATTATGAGCTTTGCACCTTTTTTGGCTTTTTAGATTAATTTGCATGTATGCTTAGACTATTAAATGCCAGCTGTGGGAGCTGGTCTGGAGGTGGCGTCATGAAGCAGTTCTGGTCACTAATCTTAATGATTTTGGCCGGTTGTTTGTTAATATTTGGTTCGGAATACAGCTTGCAAGGTGATTATCATCGACGAATTCATCGGCTCACTGTGTCAAAGGTGGTTTACCATCAAAATGCTACCTCTGCAACAATCAGTGGCCGTACCAAGCACGGTGTCATTGTCACCTTAAAGAGTGGGAAACATGTCCGTCAGGTTATTTCGAATAAGCAGAGTGGTCAATTCTATGTTAAAATGCCAGTTCATAAGCGGATTACAATTAAAGTCGTGGGGCTAAAAGCCAAAGTACTAACAGTACCAACCGGGACAAAGAGTTAGATGGGTGAGCGGGCAAGTTGCCGGCTCTTTTTTGATGGTTAATGACTAGGACAGCGTGCCATATAAAAGCTACGGTGAACTACTCGAATTTATTTAGTTGTTAGTCGCGTTACGGGGTTGCTAAAAAATCATTAAGCTTCTAGTTTTGCGCTAGGCGTATTGTTGATTTTAGCGTACAGTAACAATGACAAGAAAAGGAGTCGTGGCTGTATGTTAGTGGTTGGCATTATTTTGGTGATTGGAATCATCGGGACACTGGTTTTACGATTTCAATTTCACTTTCGCCTCGCGATGGGCACCATTACCGAGACGGCGTTTGCCTGCTCATTGTTGAATATCGGGGTATTTTTGTTGTTTATTTTATTGGGTCAGTTAACGGGACCAATCCTGCTATCAGAATGGGCCTACTTGCCGATTTATCGGTTGTTACAAGGAGGTTTGATTCCCGTTATTGGCATTGGCTTGGCAATTCTGGGAATGGTGCGTGAGAAAGGCCTGATGAATTGGTGGCTATTACATTTTAATGTGCTATTTTTGATTTTTGACGTGTTATTAGTCTGGCAGGGGAGTTATAAAAGTTAGGGTGGCCAGTGCCGTGACGAAGTTGTGCGTGAAGGTCGTCAATGCAGTAACATGATGGTAATTGCTAGGCTATTGATCACAAAGTGGAGCGCAATGGCCGCGCGAATTTTACGGGTCAGCCGATAAACAATAGCTAGCACGAGTCCCATGGTGACGTATATGAGGAAGCTCGGTAAGGTTGAACTACTATGGAGGCTACCGAAAACAATCCCGCTGAGCCCGACCTTGAGCCATTCTTGTTGAAAGAAAAGGTTAGTCAGAACGCCACGAAAAACTAACTCTTCAACAATTGGAGTCAAAAAAACGGCGCTCAACGCCATAAGCCAAAGCGACAGAGGACTGCCGGCCATTAAATTTTTAATGGCGGCGTTGTTTTGTGTTTGATTCTGGTGATACAGAAGCTGGTTTATAAATTGAAAGCCGCCCTCAAAAATTAAGATGGTGAGATAGGCCATTCCAATAATTTGCCAGTCATGGTATTGTAAGTTTTCTGATTGATAGTTGCCGGTATAGTGCCGCATTAGGGCGGTTGCCGCCAGTGCTAGGATCACAAAAATTAACAGATAGACACCTGCCAAGGTGATCTGCCAGGCTGTGAGCTGATGCTGGCGATATAATTGGTTAATTAATTTAAGTAACATTGGTGGGATCACGACCCCAACAATTAGGCCAGCAGTGAGCAACACGCGTCCGAGCCACCCCAAGCCGCGGTCAATAATTTCCATCGGACTTCACCTCCCATGGTTGATTTTACCGCAGTGTTCAGGTTTCGACACGGATTTGCAAATCTGAGAAAGGCATCGATGCCAGGCACAAGCGGATGATATTAATCTGGTTGAATGCTAAAAATATAATAATTGTAGAAATAATGGTTGATGCTCTATAAAAATAAAGAATAAAAAAGCATAATTCGGACAAATCTTCACACTTTCTTCACAATTATGTAATAGTATATACTTGTACCTAATAGTTATACACTTGTTCATTTTACTCCCCCAAAGTGGATGGACGAGCAAGTACAATCCCCCATATTGTACTTAAACCTAACTCTTTGGCCCTACTGCTACTAAGCGGTAGAGTCATTTTTTTGTTGCACGTCCCCAAAGTCACCGAATACAGTACCTGCAAAAAATCGTCCCTTAATACATACTTAAATTATTTTTAGCGGTCTAAACTATCAAATTCAACTGGGTTTTATCATTTGATTTATTTTTTGCGGAATTAATGTGGCTGCAAACACCCATAATTATTTGATTGGTGCTAGCTAACGATTGGTCATATTAGCCTTGAACGGGCTAGTCTCAAAACAAAGTGACGCTAGTGTCAAAAATCAATTGGTTTAATCGCAACAAAAAAGGCCGAGGTTAGAAAAACCTCGACCTAGTTAAGCAGTCAGTTAGAATGCTTCACCAGAATAGTCGACCTTTTTAGGATCGGCATTTTTGATGTGTTCGGAAGCAAAGTTAACCGTTTCGCGAATCTGGTTATAGGTTGCTTCATCTAAACCAAGTAAATCCATGCAAGAATTAACGTGGGCAAAAATCTCTGGTTTAGCATCGATGGCTTTTTGCGACAACGAGATGTTGACTTGGCGTTCATCGTCCGTATCGCGCTTGCGTTCGACCCAGCCTTGGGTTTGCATCCGTTTCAATAACGGGGTCAGAGTCCCGCTATCAAGGTTAACGTGTGAACCAAGTTCCCGGACCGTCATCGGACTCTTTTCCCAGAGTGCCAATAAAGTGATGTACTGCGGATAAGTCAGCTTGAAAGGTGCTAAAGCTTCGGAATAAAAATGATTATATCGTTTGCTGGCGGTGTAGAGCGCAAAACAGAGCTGTTCGTCGAGCAAAATGTTTTTTGTTGGGGTTGCCATCAAACCGCCTCCTTTACTATCTATTTAGTACATTGTACGCAATTAATTCGCCAAATGCAATTAATATTGCGCAAATACATTGTTTTCGAACGATTTATTTATAAAAGCGGGTTAATTAATTGACCTGTTGGCGTTGTTGGGACTTAATGCATGTCAGGAATAACTGGGCCATGGCCTGCTGATTGATGGCAAGTTGATGGTTGTCCGTGAACGCATAAAGTGGAATTTGTGCTGGCAATGTTTTGGCCGCGTGATCATCAACTGGAATCAGGCAGGCGACTTTTGTTTTGTCGTGTACAAATTCATGAGCGTCACGTGGGGCGGCCTTAATCGTCAGTGATGCCAATACGTGATAACCGGTCGGCATCATGTGTTGCGCGTGTTTGACATGCACCCCGTGTAGTCGGGAACGTAACTGGAACCCAGACGTGGTGGTCAACTGTAACGCTTGCTTTAATTCCAATAAATAAGTTTGTTGATTATCAATATTTTTCAACCGGATCTTGAAGTGTCCGAATGGAATGGCGCGATCCTGATGTTGGATGGCTAAGGCGTGTTGTTCGACCCGCATTTTATCCTTAACGGGCTCAAAGGTATATTGTTGTAAAAGTTGTGTTGCTGTTTTCAAACTATCACTCCCTACGATTAATTTAGTCCTTTAAAAACTTGTGGTCAAATAATTGGTTACGTTTGCGAGTGACGTCGTTTTCAAGTAAAATTAAAGTGATAGGGGGTTGGAAAAATGTTTATGACAACTGGTGATTTACAGCGCTCCCATATGATTAAGGGCGTCGTCTCCGTCACAAAACACCTGATGTTTGAATCTGATGGTGTTGATCAGTTTGAACGGTTTGACGATTTAATCGAGCAAGTCAAGCCACTACTGCTACAAAAGGCAGAGGATCAAGGTGGCGACGGGTTAATTTATGTGAACTTCAATACTGAAGTCGCTCAGATGAGTGTTGCACCACGGTTTTTGATCGTAACCGGCTATGGGACGGTCGTCAAGCTCGTTGATGAATCAGTCTGATACTTAGGATCTGAATTTTCAGGTCCTTTTTTGATAGCAAACAAGTGATAGAAAGGAAGGTTTGATGACCAGTTATTCATTTCCACATGGCGCCATTGACGTATACGACGCTACCCAAAACAATTTAAAGCACGTTAGTCTTCGCGTTCCTAAATATGCAACCACGGTGTTCGTGGGCTTGTCAGGTTCCGGTAAGTCGTCACTCGTTTTTGATACGATTGCAGCGGCGTCACGGCGCGAACTGAATGAAACGTTTCCCAGTTTTACGCAACAATATTTACCGAAGTATGGTCAACCACACGTCGGGCATATCGAGCACTTGCCCGTTGCGATTGTGATTGCTCAACAACGCCTCGGCAAGAATGCGCGTTCAACCTTGGCAACCTATACTGGGATTTATTCGTTACTGCGGCTCTTGTTTTCACGGGTTGGGGAACCGTTTATCGGGTATTCGGACAGTTTTTCGTTTAACTTACCCCAAGGCATGTGCCCAACCTGCCAAGGTTTAGGTTATGTTGACGATATTGATGAGCAACAATTGATTGATCCTGAGAAATCATTAAATGAGGGGGCCATCACGTTTGTGAGTTTTGCACCGGATACGTGGCGTTGGCGCCGTTATGCGACGAGTGGTTTGTTTGACAATGGTAAACCCATCAAGGATTATAGTGCTGCGGAATACGATTTACTAATGCACGCACCGCAACAGAAATTAGCCCATCCTGGAGAAGGTTTTCCTAGAACGGCCCTGTATGAAGGCGTTGTTCCGCGGATCAAGCGCTCGATTATTGGTAAGAAGGAAGCCGAACACCATCGCGATGCGATTGCGGCGATCGTCACGCGCAAACCGTGCCCAACGTGTGATGGCACACGACTCAAACCGGTCGTGTTGACCAATCATATTAACGGGGTCAACATTGCTCAGGTGACGGCGATGGATTTAAAGCATGTTCTGACATTTTTACAAGCGATTGATGCGCCGTTAGCCCAAGATATTGTGCGGGAGCTGACGACCAAGATCCAATCGTTGGTCGATATTGGTCTGGGCTATCTGACATTGGATCGTGGGACCAGTTCTTTATCTGGTGGTGAAGCGCAACGGATTAAGATTGCCAAATACTTGACCAGCGCCTTAGTAGATATGGTCTACATTTTGGACGAGCCAAGCGTTGGGCTGCACCCACATGATATTCAGTTAATCAAGCAAGCGTTAACAAAGCTGAAGGATAAGGGTAACACAATTCTGATTGTTGAACACAATCCAGCCATGTTTACGTTAGCTGACTATGTTGTCGAGATGGGGCCTGCAGCTGGTCGCACTGGTGGAAACGTGACCTTTACTGGGACTTATGACGAGTTACTGGCTTCTGATACGTTGACGGGCCGGTGGTTGCGACAACCGCATAAATGGGGTCAAGAACGACCAGTCCAAGCCCACTTGGCATTACACCATATTAATGAAAATAACCTGCACGATGTCAGTGTCGACGTGCCCCTCGGTGTGATGACGGTCGTCTCGGGGGTGGCCGGTTCAGGGAAGAGTTCGCTGGTTACCGCGCTAAAACGGCAATTAAAGACGGCTTATATTGATTTAGCCCAGACACCAGTGGGCCTGAATATTCGCTCAACACCGGCGACTTACTTAGGAGTGCTCGACCAAATCCGACAACTATTCGCGAAAGCCAATGGCGTGGCAACTAGTTGGTTCAGCTATAATGGTAAGGGTGCTTGTCCGCGGTGTAAGGGTAAAGGCGTGACCATCACGAATATGGCCTTTATGGATCCCGTTGTGCAGACATGTGAATTGTGTCATGGGCAGCGGTATAATGAAACGGCGCTCAGCTATGCTTACCAGGGTAAGACGATTGCCGACGTGCTCCAGATGTCAGTCACAGCGGCGTTAGCTTTTTTTGCCACGATGGACAAAGTGGCTCAGCCATTGAAGAATTTAGACCGGGTCGGTTTGGGTTACCTAACATTGGCGCAACCGCTCACCACTTTGTCGGGTGGTGAACTGCAACGGTTGAAGCTGGCGGTTGAGCTAGGCAAGCAGGGAACGGTGTACTTGTTAGATGAACCGACTGCCGGTCTGCATTTGCAAGACACACAACGCTTATTAAAATTATTCGATGCCTTAGTGGCCGCTGGTAACTCGTTGATTATTATCGAACATAATCTGGCGGTAATTAGCCAGGCCGATTGGTTGATCGATGTGGGGCCGGATGCTGGTCAGTATGGCGGTCGAATTCAGTATAGCGGAACCCCACGAGCAGCAGTTGACGTGCCCACTTCACGCACTGGAGCCGCTTTGAAGGCTTGGCTGACGGCGTGATTAGAAAAATTTGATTAAATAAAAAAGCACGTGCAATTGCACGTGCTTTTTTAGAAGGGCGGTAGGTGGGAATCGAACCCACGCGTGCCGGAGCCACAATCCGGTGCGTTAACCACTTCGCCACTACCGCCATCACGTTAACTTTTCGTCAACATATCTAGTATACACTAAAATCGTGGGTTGCATAGGACTTTTTGTGGATTTTCAGAAATTAATCGCCTCAGTTTCTGAAGTGTTGGTGAAGGTTCTACTGTGACCAACAATTACTTAACCGTTAGTAAAAGGCCATAGTTCCCCTAACAATGGGAGCTACGGCCCGTTTGCCGTGGTTAGTGTGTCTAACGGATAGGTGAGGTGGACCAGCACTTATCGGTTGAGCAAAATTATTATGAATTCATCCTTATTGAAGAAATGCGTAAAAATCTTTGCAAAGGCACTACTTTGTTAAAATTCACAAAATAAAAGAGCCCAGTAAATAAGTGTTTACCGTGGCTCTTTTATTGCTCATAGACTAATTATGCCCCAGGCAGGATTCGAACCTGTACATTGTTTCCAATACAGCGACCTGAACGCTGCGCGTCTGCCAGTTCCGCCACTGGGGCAGTTGCTTTAACAACAATATCCATTATAGCGAAAAGTAACAAAAAAATAAACCTTTTTCTATATTTATGCAGTTGATATTAATTGTAATTGCAAATTGGTTGCTTAGTTACTGGGGCTGGCCTTAATTAGCATGGAATAACTGTACGCCGAAATACTGAAATTACTACCGGCAAAAAATGCATCCAAAAAGTCACCCATCCCAGCAGGTTCAACGACACTGCTTGAATGGATGACAACTTGTCTGTTTATTAATTTGCTTGTTTGGTCGTGATACTACCATCTAAATAAACAAAGTAACTATTCAGATAATGCCCCCGGCCGCCATTAGCCGTTTTCTGATAAGCATCGACCTGATAATAGTGGTGGCCGTGTGCATCTTGATTGGCAGTTGGTACGACACCAAAGGTTTGTTGCTTGGGATCGTTGAGCACTTGCCCGACGGCGGCCACTGCACTAGTTGCGCTAGTGATATGGTCGTCAGCAGCTTGATAATGGTCACCAGATTGCTTCTTAGCACTAGCATCAGCCGCTGCATTGGCACGACTAGTTTGCTCCGCGCGGTTAGCGGCTGCAACTGAGTTCGCTTGCTTAGTGGAAATACTTGGCTCAGCTTGGGAAGTGCAGCCTGCTAAAAGGAATAGGGCGCAGAAACTGATTAAAATTGCCCGGGTCACGTTCGGACCTCCTTATTTCGTTTGTTCTTGGGACAAGCTCGGATAAGGGGCTTGTCGGATGATGTTCGAATCAACGATGGTCATCACACCGATTGACAGAAGTAACAGGATCACTAAGATTAATTTTTTCATTAAAATAACCTCACTTGATAACGGTGATTGACCTATTTCCAGTTAGGGACCCAAATGACGCGGTCAATTTGTTCAGGAATGACCGTAATCTTGGACCCAGTCTGTGGCCCAGCTTGGACGTCGATCACATATGAGATCGGACCAGCATCGACTTCAACAATCGAGCCACGTTGACCGTCGACTGTGTCGACTAAACTATACAATGGAATCTCATCATTGCTGATTTCCATTTCATATAAGGTGAATTGGAGAAAGTAGGACTTTTTACCGGTCTTGATTTTTAAGGGGGTGTCAATGGCACCGTAATCGGGAAGGGCCCGATTTTGAGCGTTGGGATCATTCAGGTACTGCATTTCATCGACAGCATCGATCGCCATCTTCCATTCACCACCAGTTAAATTAGTTTTGGAGGAGAGGGTCATGACCGAGTTAGCGTAAATGTCGATCACGTTGAAGGCTTCGTCGACCTGCTTTTTCGGCAGATAGCCGATGGTATAGCCATGCTCCGCAACTTTTAGTTCAACCCGTACGGATCGCTCAGCACCATCAACTTCTTCAACTAACTGAATTTCACCGATGTTAGCGTTAGCGTCGACACGGTACTTCTTGGCATAGAGATAATCTGCTTTCAGACCAGAATCATTATAGCCACCATAAGGTTTAAAGTAACCTCGGGCACTCGCATCGGCCAGCGCGGCTTCAAATTCTTTTTGGTAGTAATCTAAACCAATGACGTATGAGCGGAAAATTGCACGCGAATTAGCGTTGATCCGGCGCGTCTGAGGAACCGCCACCGGATGGGGAACGGCTTGATTCAAGCGATTCCGAAAACCGTTATTTTGAGTCTGCAACTTGGTAATTTGACGGTCTTGCTCCTGATTGGTCAAAGTTTGATGAACGAGGCGCTGCCGAATTGATTTAAGCAACGCGGCCTGTTTATCCGCCGCCTGATTGACATGGTGGAGATGGACTAACACCGCAATTAAGATAATGATTAAAATTAGACAGGCTAAGATCAGCCCGGCAATAAATAAATAAGTTCTCATAAATAATTCACTCCAAAAAGAATTGCAGATTAGTTTAAGTATAAGCGACCAGCCCACTAAGCGCCAATTTAACGGCTGAGCTTGTCAGGGGGCCGATAACAAGGTATGATATTGCTATTGTATAATATTTTTGAGCTAGAAGAAACGGTGGCGAACGGCGTGCAGTGGTTGATTAAAATCTACCATCAATATCAATATTTTTGGAAATACGCACTGTTTGGCTTTATGGCCGCGCTGGTGAACGTCTTGGTATTCTGGGTGCTACACTCAGTCTTGGCGGAACACTATTTATTTTCCAACACAATCGCATGGGTGCTAGCAACTTTGTTTAGTTTTTTTACCAACAAAGCGGTGGTCTTTCAGTCCAAATCGCAAGACTTTTGGCACTGGTGTCGCGAGTTCATTAGTTTCATGTTGACACGAGGCTTATCATATTTTTTCGATACTTTCCTCATGTTCGTCGGCATTTCGTTGTTGTTCTGGGCACCCCTACTTGTTAAAATCATCGACCAGGTTCTCGTGGGACTCTTTAACTATGGAACGTCGCGGCTGATTTTTATGGAAAGCAACCAGAAAATGCGAATGCGCCAGCAAATCATGAAACGATTGAGTGATCGTAACAATTAATTGGCATCAGGCAAGCAAGTCGTCCCCTAACGGACGACTTGTTTTTTTTGATAGCATCACTTTGGATCGTTAGGCAGTAATTTCAACGACATTGATGGTTTAAATCAAGTTTCCCGTCAATTGCCAGTGCAAGCCGATGCCACAAATAATCGTTAGTAAGGTGCCGCAGACGAGTAGGGTGACAAGTCCAGAGTTCAAATGACTTTCCTGCTTGCGGGCAAAGGCCACTTCAATGAGGCCAATCGTGCCAAGACCGAGTATCACTTTTAGCAAGGTCAACCACCAGTTGCCTGATAAGGTTCTGATTGCCAAGGCCACCCCAGTGATGATAATTAGCAGGTACCCGATGCGACTAAGAATCAAAAAGCGATTGGCTGATTTGACTGAGTGACGACTGAGACCAATCGCAACCGTCAGCATGAGCCATAGCCAACCAATAATGTGCCCTAATAAGTACATGACAAAACCGCCTCCACATTTACAATTCATGTCTAATTTTAGCATGAAAGTAGGTGTTGGCGGCGGTTTCTTTTATTGTACTTTAATTAAGTTTTTCTGTTGGATGTAATCGACTAATTCAATGACCGTTTTAAAGCGGTTGAACGGTGTGACGATGTGAACGCCGTTGAAGCGCGCACAGATACCATCAATCAATTCCTTTGCAATGGCAATGCCCACTGCCCGTTCGTTTCCGGTTTGTTCGGCTTCTGCCATGCGTGTCAAGATAGGTTCTGGAATCCGAATGCCATGGACTTCATGGTGTAGGAATTCAGCATTACGCCGTGAGACGAGTGGCATAACACCAATGAACACTGGCACGTTCACGTGATTAGCCGCTAGAGCATCCGCCAAAGCGTCAACATTTGCAAGATCATACACGGGTTGGGTGATAATGTAGTCACAACCATAACTTAACTTCCGACTGATTGACTTGGTCGATATGGAAGTGCGATAAGCGTTAGGATTAAAGGCGCCTGCGACCCGAAAGTCACTGGCTTCTTTAAGCGACTTACCCGTTGGTCCGATGCCGCTATTGAATTGCTTGATCAACTTCATCAGTTCAACGGAGCGCACATCGCTGACCGAAGTGGCTCCCGGAAAATCACCGAGTTTGGCCGGATCGCCAGTGATAGCTAAGATGTCCTCAATACCCAGGCTGTGTAGACCCATGATCTCTGATTGTAAGCCGATTAGATTGTGGTCGCGGGTCGTCAAGTGCACGATCGGCGTGATGCCGTAGTTCAACTTGAGCTGCGCCGCAATCGTCGTATTAGCAATCCGGACCGTTGCTAACGAATTGTCAGACAGTGTAATGCCATCGACACCAGCGGCTTTTAATCGTTCAGCACCCCGGAAAAATTTAGTCGTATCAAAATCGCGGGGTGGATCGAGTTCGACTAACGCCGTTTTTTGGGTCGCAACTTTTTGCAGAAACCGGTGCTGACTCTTTGTCGTGACGAGCGTTGGTGGCTGTGGTTTTGTAGCCGGCTGGTCATGAGCAACGATGCTGCGATTACTTAGACCGCGGACGCTTGCGCTGGTATGCAAAGGTGTGGTCCCACAACAACCACCAATAATGTTCAGACCGAGCTGACGAAAGCGTTCGGCATATTCTTCGAAATAGCTTGGTTCACCATCGTAGACCACCGCACCGTCCTGATCAGTGCCAGGCAAGCCAGCGTTTGGGTAAACGGCTAGTTTGACGTTAGCTGGAATCGCCAAGTTTTCAAATGACTGAGCTAAATAGTAAGGTCCCAGGCGACAGTTCGTGCCGATTACGTCGGCGCCGGCAGCGTTGAGTTGGACGATGGCATCAGTGAAGCTCGTACCGTTTCGTAAGACGCCGGGGGCTAACATTGAAACATTCGTGATGACGGGCAAGTCAGTATGGGCCTTCACGATTTTTAACGCGGCGAGTAGTTCTGGCAAATCATAATATGTTTCGAGCAAGATGCCATCTAACTGGTTGGTGGCTAGAAGGGCGGTAAGTTGTTCAGTCACGTTGGCAGCAATCGTTGCTGGGGTCGCCCGTTGAACAGTTGCATCGGTATCGCCGGCTAGTCCACCGATCGTTCCCAGAATGTAAACGGGGTGATCCACGTGTTCCCGTGCGGTCGCTGCAATTTTCACAGCGGCCTGATTGATGGTGGTGACTTGGTCTTGTAAATCATACCGGGTCAACTTTAGGCGGTTCGCAGCGTAGGTGTTGGTTTGAATAATATCGGCACCAGCCCGAATGTACGATCGGTGAACGCGTAAAATCGTGTCGGGATGCGTCAAATTCAGGTTTTCAAAAGCCGAATTGATGCCATAATTACCATATAAAAGGGTGCCCATTGCGCCATCGGCAACGAGGACCCGTTGCTGGAGTGCTTGTTTAAACTTCATTCAAGCCACCTCCTTAGTGGATGCTAGTGGTCAGTTGGGCCTGGATCGCGTTGCGCGCAGCAATCATGTTCTTTAAGGCTGCTAGGGTTTCTGATTCTTGCCGGGTTTTGAGACCACAGTCAGGATTGATCCAGAATTGCCGGGCGTCGATAACGCGTAATGCGCGTTGGATGTTGGCTTCAATTTCCGCAACACTCGGTACGCGTGGACTGTGAATGTCATAGACTCCCAGACCGATTTCTTGATCGTACCCGGTTTGTTCAAAAGCACTGATAATCTCCCCATGGCTACGGGACGTTTCAATCGAAATGACATCTGCGTCAAGGGCTTTGATGGTATCGATGATATCGGCAAAGTTAGAGTAGCACATATGGGTATGAATCTGAGTGTCGTTTTGCACGCCGGTCGTGGTGATCTTAAATGAGTACACTGCTTCATCCAAATAGGCTTGCCAATGGCGCTGCTTGAGTGGTAAACCTTCCCTAAGTGCTGGTTCATCAACTTGAATAATCTTAATACCAGCTTTTTCCAAGTTTTGAACTTCTTGCCGGAGGGCCAAAGCAATCTGATTTTGAACCTGCGCCCTAGGGATATCGTCGCGAACAAAACTCCAGTTGATAATGGTCAGTGGTGCTGTCAACATGCCTTTAACCGGCTGGTCGGTTAGACTTTGCGCGTAAACGGACTCAGCAACGGTGATTGGTTCCGTGTAGGCGACATCCCCAAAGATAACGGGTGGCCGGACGCCTCGTGAACCGTATGATTGGACCCAACCATTTTGGGTCGCATAGAAGCCAGTCAGTTTTTGACCAAAGTATTCGACCATGTCAGTGCGTTCAAATTCACCGTGAACTAGGACGTCGAGGCCGAGGTCTTCTTGTAGCTTGATCCACCGTTTGGTTTCAGCATGCAGGAATGCCTGGTAATCGGCATCGGTTAAATTACCCTTGCGCCATGCTGCTCGTTTTGCTCGGACTTGCGCACTTTGCGGAAAGCTCCCAATCGTTGTTGTTGGCAGGAGGGGTAGGTGTAACCGGTCGTGTTGTAACTTAATCCGGGTCGAAAATGGTGCCTGGCGTTCGAATTTTTGATTACTCAGTTGCGCTTCAGCGGCGCGAACCGACTGGTTGTTGCGGTGACTGGACTGGTTGAGGGCAGTCAAGTTGGCCTGATTATGGTCGAACACTGCTTGAACAGCGGCAACCCCCTGATTGGCTGCCACGGTTAAGGTATGCAGTTCTGCCAATTTCTGGTCCGCAAAGGCCAGGCCGCCCAGTAAGACGGGGTCAGCCTTGGTTTCATTTTTGGTGGTAATGGGAACGTGTAATAATGAGTTGGCGGGTTGGAGCCATAACTGATCATCGGTCACGATTTGCCGTAACTGCTGAATTAATGCAAGTTTTACTTGTAGATCACTAGCCCAGACGTTATGTCCATCAATAATGCCAGCTGCGAGAATTTTGTCGGTTGGGAAGCCGTGGTCGACCAAGTGCGCCAGGTTTTCACCATGGTCGTGTACTAGGTCCAGTCCAAGTGCTTGGATTGGCCAGGTCACGATTTGGTCGTACTGATCAAGGCTGTCAAAATAAGTTTGGAGTTCGATTTTTAAGGATGGGACAGCCGCATGCAAATGTTCAAGTGCAGTTTGATAAGGTGCGAGTTCCGCAACCGTCGTTGTTTTGACTAGGGTCGGTTCATCCAATTGAATCCATTTTGCGCCAGCTGTCGCTAATTCTTCAAACACTTGTTGGTAAAGCGGTAATAACTGCGGTAATAGTTCGTTGACGGCGGCGTCATCCAAGTACTGTCCGTGACGTTTACCCAGTTTAAGGAAAGAGATGGGACCCAGAATGACTGGTTTACCATCAATGCCTAGTTCTTGCTTAGCTTCTTGGTAGTAGCGTAGCCAGCGATTATCTAATAACTTAAAGGACACGTCATCGAATTCAGGAACAATGTAGTGATAGTTGATATTGAACCACTTTGTCATTTCGGCCGCCACGGCGGTATCAGTTCCACGGGCAATTGCATAGTAGTCGGGCAAGTCCAACTGGTGATCGAAGTGACCAAAGCGACTTGGAATCGCGTTGAATGCGACTAGTGTATCTAAAACGTGATCGTAATCCGAATTGTCTGCGACCGGAATATAGTCCACTCCCAAGTCGCGTTGCTTTTTCAAGTTAGCTAGGCGTAATTTTTTAGCAGTGGCGTGAAAGGTCACGTTGTCTAATTGTCCTTTCCAAAAGTGTTCCAATAAGTGCTTCCATTCACGATGTTCACCTAAACGTGGATACCCCAAGTTACTATTAATAATTGTCATTAAAACCCACTCCTTATATTTAGCAAATTATTTTAAACGAAAAAACGGCAACCTCATCCTGATTAAAGGACGAAGTTGCCGTTCGCGGTACCACCTTAATTTGTCAACACCTCACGATATTGGCCTCAATCCGTACGTTTCATACGGAAGCTTATTAACAGTAGCTAACTGTCATCACCTGGCAAAAGCTCAGTGGTGCCGTTTGGAGGCCATTTTTCATCAATCGTCTTCCGGTTTGGTTTGCACTATTCCAAACTCACTGCACGGGTAGCGATGATTACTTTCCTCTTCAGGACGTTTACATGTTTTATGATTGATTAGAAAATACCACCAATTTCTAATTTAGTCAAATTATTTTTTAATCTTTTGGACATATTCAAAGCGTAATGTGACGCACACGCTATTTGGAGCCAGGCAAGTAGGAAACGTAGTGTGAACAGCCACTAGTCTTTGCCAGCAACCGTTGTCGGATTTCGACCACTTGAGCTGGTGAATAGGGTTGAAACGCAGCTCCCACATGGTTGGGTTGACATTTTAGGTCTTCATAACAGGGGCGTTGCGCTAAGCATTCAATTAAGGATTAAGTTGGTTAAGGGTGCTGACGATATTGAGTGAAATCAGGTGCTTTGGTAATCAATGCACTGGTATAAAGGGATTTTAATAGTCCTAAAATTTGAATATTTCTTCGAAACTGTGGGGGAATGTCCTAATCTACACCCAGCAGATTACCGGGTGCGTACTTGCTAAAAGCACTAAATTTCATGAAATCATCATATTTTTTTCGAGTTAAGGGTACTTATTTTCACAATTAACTTGCTAGTATATTTGGTGAGCCCACTAGCGAAGTACCAAAGATCAAATAAATAATAATGATTAGGATGATGAAGAATGAGTCAAAGCTTATGGCAACGATTGTTTAATCACCGTCAACAAACGAAGCAGGCCGTATTAATTCTTGGGAGTGGCCGTTCCGGAACATCGGTAATGACTAAGTGTGTTAATTTGATGGGCATTTCTCTCGGGACTGATAACCTGTTGGCACCTAGTAAGCGGATCAATCCGAAAGGCTATTTTGAAAATAAAGATGTCATCAATATTCACAAGTCACTTGGAAGTCGCATCCGGTACCGGCCAGCCTTCAAGGGTTACTATGATAGCCCGAAGATTAAAAAGGACCGGGCGGCGTTAACCACGTATCTACGAAATTTTTTTGAGAATGAACAGTATCTGGCGATAAAAGACCCACGGATGAATGATTATATCGAATTGTGGCAACGTGTTTTGGCTGACGTTGAGGTTCAGCCGGCTGAAATCGTCTTGCTACGTAATCCGATGGACGTGGTCAATTCGAATGAGCGCGCCTGGCACCGCGATACCACGCTCGCAATGCGTCAGTGGCAAGTCCGGACGTTGCTTTCATTACGTGATACCGACCGTGAGCACCGCATTTTAGTCACGTACGAAGATTTGTTTGGTCAGACGTTGACGACGTTGAAACGAATCGCGACCCAATTTAACTTACCGTGGACGAGCGACGAGGCGGCCCTCCAAGCGCAAATCGATGACTTCATCGATCCAGCACTCCAAAAGAGTGATAGCGGTGAAAATTTAGCTGATTTTGAAGCTCGAACGGACGTGGAACCCGATGTTAAGGCACTTTACTTACTAGGCCGTCAAGCTGCGGCTGACCCGGATTACTTTGCCTCGGCTGAATTTCAACAGCGCATCGACGAGATGACTGACGAGTATTTAGCCAAGTATGGCGCTTTATATCGGGACTTTAACGTCAAGATCAATAGTAAAACGTTCTTTGTATTCGGCGAAGATCAGGCCCAAGTTGATCAGGTCAACACGACTTTACGAAATGGTCAAGTCAAGATGGTCGGCACAGAAGCTGACAGTCATGAGGTTGCTGAAGATTTGAGCGAACGGTTGAATAATAATACGATTGCCATTCAGACGTACCCCTTGGACTATTTAGTGGTCGAGCAAAAGGAAGCCCTGAATAATTATCTCCGTAAAAACGCGAAACGCGAGACGTTATGGGGGATTGGGGATGCTAAAAACAATGAAATCGTTGAAATGTTAACGACGGTCAGTGCCGAGTTAGGTGCGGATACGCACAACGTGGTGATTGCAGATGACTTAACAGCCATCATTGATGAACGTGAGCGCCGATTAGCGATTCAACATTTAGTACGGACGTTGCACGCGGTTGAACAGCCACCATACTTGGTCCTGATGGCTGACGAACTGGGAACCCCTGCGTCGCAAAGTGCGGTGACGGCTTTTATTGCTGCTGAACCGACTAAGGCAGCACCATTACGAGATGAACAACCGGACGAAACGTTCAAGCTGCGGACCCCGCTAGACATGGATGAGGTGGCGGCAACTTTAACAGCGTTGTGTCGACGTGCGAGTCAGGATGAACAACAGCAAGCCGCATTGAACCATTTTGTAAGTCTTAATTATGATGAAATTTTAAACGTGAAAGGTGATCAATATGCAAACAGTGTACGGAATTAAAGCTCATGGTGGTAAGTTAGTTAATTTAGAAGATTTTAGTGAAGCAGCGCGTCAGGCTGCTGAGCAGCTGCCAAGTTTAACCATCAATAATTGGAATATCTCCGACTTGGAATTAATTGGGATTGGTGGTTTTAGCCCCCTGACTGGCTTCATGATCAGTGATGATTACCATTCAGTGGTCAACACGATGCACTTGAAGAGTGGCGTTATCTGGAGTGTACCAATTACGCTGGGTGTGTCCCAAGCGGATGCTGATAAGATTGAATTGAATACTAAGATTGCTTTGAAGGGCGCTGACGGCGTCATTTATGGCACGATGCAAGTTGAAGATAAGTTTGTTCCAGACAAGCAATTGGAAGCCCAAAACGTCTACAAGACCACCGACGAAGCCCATCCAGGTGTTAAACGCTTGTATGCCAATGGTGACGTCTACTTGGGTGGCGCAATTAAATTGTTGCATAAGCCAGATCATGGTGCTTTTAGTGATTATTATATGGAACCATTAGAAACTCGGAAGATGTTCCATGACCTCGGCTGGAAGCGGATCGTTGGGTTCCAGACACGGAATCCAATTCATCGGGCGCATGAATATATTCAAAAATTAGCTTTGGAAAACGTCGATGGGTTATTCTTAAATCCATTGGTTGGTGAGACCAAGGCGGATGATATTCCAGCAGATGTTCGGATGGAAAGTTATAAGACGATTCTGAAGTATTACTATCCAGAAGACCGTGTTCGGTTGGTCATTTATCCAGCCGCGATGCGGTATGCTGGTCCTAAGGAAGCCATCCTACACGCAATCGTTCGTAAAAACTATGGTTGTACTGACTTTATCGTCGGTCGTGACCATGCTGGTGTGGGTGACTATTACGGAACCTATGAAGCCCAAGAATTAATCACTTCGGTCGAAGATGAGATGGGCATGCACTTCTTCAAATTCGATAATTCCTTCTACTGCAAAAAGTGTGGTTCAATGGCAACGCAGAAGACTTGTCCACACGGTGCCGAAGATCACATCTCATTAAGCGGGACGAAGGTGCGTAAGATGCTGGCTGATGGTGTTGTACCACCAAAGGAAGTTTCACGTCCCGAAGTTGCCCGGGTTCTCATTGATGGGTTGAAGCGTAAACGTGAACAGCAACAGGAGGTCTAAGCATGGTAAAATCAGATAATATTACTTGGCATCAATCGCAAGTTAGCAAGGCCGAACGGCAAGCGCTGAACCATCATAAGAGTGTGGTTTTATGGTTTACTGGCCTGTCCGGTTCCGGTAAGTCGACGATTGCGAATGCCGTTGAAAAAGCATTATTTGACCAACAAGTTGGTAGTTACGTTTTAGACGGCGATAATATGCGCTTTGGCTTGAATAAGAATTTAGGCTTCTCAGCTGAAGACCGTGAAGAAAATATTCGCCGAATCGGCGAAGTTGCCAAACTATTTGTCGATGCTGGCGTGATTACGTTGACAGCTTTCATTTCACCATATCGGGCCGACCGTGATAAAGTGCGGGCGAACCTTGAGGTCGATGAGTTTATTGAAGTGTTCGTCGACACGCCGCTTGAAGTTTGCGAACAACGAGATGTGAAACAATTGTACGCGAAGGCGCGTCGTGGTGAAATCACGGGCTTTACAGGCATCGATGCACCATACGAAGCACCTATCGATCCTGAGATTACGATTGACACGTCCAAACAACCACTGACCGCTTCCGTCCAACAAGTATTGAATTACTTGGCGGAACATCATTACGTCAGTTTGGCTACTGCAAATGAAAACTAGTGCAATCATTACTGCCATCACAAAATCGATTGTGAAAATGGACCGAATCTTGGTCTATCGTCATACGAATCCGGATCCCGATGCAATCGGGGCACAATTTGGACTAGTCGCCTTGCTCAAAGCGGCTTACCCGGAGAAACTCGTTGTGGCGATGGCCCCAGTTCCGGGCCATTTGGCGTGGATCGATACAACCGATGAGCAGTTAGTGACCCCCCAAGCAACGGACTTAGTCATTGCCGTAGATTGTGCTAACCATGAGCGCCTAGCTGAGGAGTTGCCAACAGGTGCCTTTGTGATTAAAATCGACCATCACCCGAATCACGATCCCTATGGGCAACTGAACTGGGTCGATGAAACTTATAGCAGTTGCTCGGAGATGATTTATGAGTTGGCGCAAGCGGGGTGCTTTACAGTGACGGCGGCCGTTGCAACCAAGCTATATGCCGGCATTATCGGCGATACGGTTCGCTTTTCAACTCCTGAGACGTCCACTCGAACTCTGAAGATTGCTAGTGCACTCGCGGCAACGGACATTGATATTGCCACTATTAGTCACCACGAAATGGATTTAACGCCAGCACTCAGCAAGTTGTATGGGTACGTCCTGAGTGAACAAACTATTGAGCCAAGTGGTCTGGCACACGTTGTCTTACCACAACGGATATTTAGTGACTTGAGTCTGGAATATGGCGATGAGGATGCGCTTGTCCCGTTGCCCGGTAACCTGACGACGGTCAAAGTTTGGTTGTTCTTCATTGAAACCCCACAGGGGCAATACCGCGTACATTTTCGGTCGAAAGCAATCAATGTCAATGCGGTCGCAAAAGCGTTCAATGGCGGCGGTCATCCGTTAGCAAGTGGGGCATTTGTCCCGGATCTAGTGACAGTTGGACAAGTCATTGAGCAAATGCAGGCGCAAGTATTGGCTGCGACGGCCGTAGATTGAGTATAATAAATTTAATATAAACTGCACTGATTCGGTTTGACATGGCAATTGTTAGTCATTCTGTGTCGGTCACGTGGGTTGCCACGGGAAGGTTAGACCGCCAGTATCAGCGTATGAGCCTAATATTCTGGCTGACAAAACGGGTATGTCGTTGGAGTAGCAGTCGTGAGGAATTGATTGGCGTCAGAAAAAATAGTGAGATAGGGTCGGTGAAAGGTAAATGAAAAAGCGAAATTGGTTGATTGCACTAATTGTCGTTGTGATTGTCGCGATTGGCGGTGGTTTTGGGTATTACAAATATCATCAGTCAACTGCAACGACAACGACCACTAGTAAAGTACGTTCGGCGAGTGCAACGAAGAAGGACATCAACACGCGGCTAGTCAAGACTGAGATTAAGACCCAGTCGAGTGAGACGGCGACGCTGAAGAAGGCGGTCGCCAATAAGAATTATACCGTTAATAACATGTACACGAAGGTTAACCCATACGGGGTGTCTCCGTTATCCGCCAAGGTGATTTTCCAGACGAGCAAGGCGGCCAAGGTCAGTTATACGGTGGTCGGCAAGAGTAGTAAGACTTCAATTTCTAATACGGTCAATAAGTACACAACGAGTCATGATTTGACCGTGCTGGGGTTATACGCCAACACGAATAACCAGGTCAAGATTAAGGTGACTTATAAGGATGGCACGTCGACGACCAAGACGATCCGACTGAAAACGGCGAAGTTACCATTGGCGTTGACCGATTTTAAGATCAACGTTAAGAAGGCTAACAAACAAAAAATGGTCTTAGGGACTGGTAATTCGAAGCTGACATTTATGGTTCGGACGACGATCTCTGGGAGCAAGCAGTCTAAAAACTTATCGTTCGGGATGGATGCGGATGGTAATATTCGGTGGTATACAACGCGGCCAACTTCCCACATTTTCAAACAACTTAACAATGGGCATTTATTGATTTGGACCAAATCGAATGCTAAGAATTCATATTTTGATGAGTTAGTTGAAATGGATTATACGGGTAAAGTTTATAAGACTTATAAATTTAATCATAAGGCCTGGGGTAAGGCTAAGGGTTCTAAGAAGCAGAACCATAATCAGGTCCACCATGACGTAACGGAATTGCCAAACGGTGATCTGATTGCGACCGTTTCCGATGGCGGCCGGACCTATGTCGAAGACACGATGATCGTTATATCGCATAAGACGGGTAAGATCACCAAGGTCATCAACATGAAGAATATCCTACCTGCGAAGTTCTATACGAAGTACAACGCGACGAAGTCCAGTAAATATATGGGTAAGAAGGACTGGTTCCATCAGAACTCCGTCTATTATGATAAGACGGATAAGAGCTTGATTATTTCAAGTCGCAACCAGAACTTAGTGATGAAGATCGATTACAAGACTGAAAAGATCAAGTGGATCTTGTCTGGTAAGAAGACTTCAGCTTGGCCGAAATCGTACCGCAAGTACTTGCTGAAGGCTAGTGGTAAGATTGCTTGGCCGGGTGGGCAACATGCCGCCATCGTTGATCCAAGCACCTTGGGCAAGAAGAACTCGCTCAACGTGATGATCTTCAACAATAACGTGGCAGTTGGTACGACCAAGAAATCGTTGGCGGACTCTTCTGGTAAATATTCAGAAGGTGTCGAATATCATATTAATGAAAAGACGAAGACGATTTCTCAAGTTGGCAGTTACGGCAAGTCATTAGGTAAGAAGAACTTTGCCAATATTATTGGTTCTAATCGTTACTTGAGTGCTTCGAATCGGCTAATTGATTTTGGTTGGTTGAATAATGGTAAATCAGCTAATATTATTGAATACGATTTGAAGAGCAAGCAACAGGTGTTTAACGTTGAATTAACGGGTCTTCCAAGCGGTGGTTATGTCTACCGGGCCGAACGCTTCTCGTTGTATCCGACGAAGCACACGTATGGTATTAATGAATAAGAATTGAATGTAAAACGGGCGCCCCTGACTAGATGGCTCATCTGGTCGGGGGCGCCTATTTGCGTGTTGCGCTAACCAAGATACTGATGGCGCGATGGTCGTTAGTAGCCCGGTATGAAAATATGGCTCAATGGCGGACTAGTCATAATATCGGTTGATCAATAACTGCGGATAATGATTGCCGGTTGACTAGCTAGGCGTCACTTTTGAATGCTTGATAATCAATATTTCGTCATCCACACGACTTCAAGCGCGTCCGTTCTTAAACCAGTTGTCGGCCCGAAAAGGTCGTTTTCAAAGTTGTGACTGAACGTTAATGAAAAAGTCACAATTTGGTCGCAAAATCATCCGCAAAGCTAGAATAATTTCATACCGTGTCGCATTTATGTTCACATTCCAAGTCTACAATGGTTCTTATGTTGAACGGCGCGACGGATATAGGCTGATTATGAGCAGTGGCGCAAGACTCAGCAAGATGAAAATTAGTTGAAGCGGAGCGATGACGATGACCTTAAATATTGCAATTGTTTTAATCACGTTATTAGTATCATTTATATTAATGGCCATGGAAGTTACGACCCCGAACGCCGTAATCTTGTGTGCCTTAGCGTTCTTGATGTTTGTCGGCATCTTGTCGCCAACGGACGCACTGTCAGGTTTTGCTAACGACGGGTTAGCGACAATTGCCCTGATGTATATTATTGCCTATGCCATTGCCAAAAGTAATATTATTACCCGCTTATTTGACCGGATTCTCGGCGATGGTCACAGCGAAAAGCGTTCCTTATTACGGTTGTTAGCGAGCGTGAGTGTGATTTCACCGTTTATGAATAATACCCCGATTGTGTCCACTTTGACACCGATGGTCCAGCGTTGGACGAAGCAGAAAGGGATGGCAATCTCAAAGTTCTTGATCCCACTATCCTACGCCACGATTCTGAGTGGGTTGTTGACCGTTCTAGGGACTTCGACCAATCTAGTGGCACAAGGATTATTGTCTAAGTACAAATTAGCACAATTTGGTACCTTTGACTTGGCCGTCATCGGGGTTCCCATCACGATTATTGGGTTGATTTACTTACTGACGATCGGGTACCGCATGTTACCGACCTATTATGGGAGTAGTGTTGACGATGTTGTTGCTGAACCGAATGATTACTTGATTGAAATGACGATCGGCGATGAGTTTGAACACCTCAATCAAACGGTGGTCGCCGCCAAACTTCGTAATTTACCGCGCTCTTTCTTAGTGGCGATTAATCGGAGTGGTCAGTCGATCGTGCCGGTGACGGATGAGACGATTCTACAGTTAGGTGACCGTCTTTACTTCACTGGAAATTTTGATTGTATTAATGATCTTATGAATATTAAAGGTCTAATACCAAGCACTCAGAAAATCAATATGACTGATATCACCAATGAACGGGTTCGGCTCGTCGAAGTCTCCATTCCGGAAACGTCCAGTTTGGTGAACCAAACGGTCAAATCAGCGCGTTTTCGCAATGTCTTTGGGAGTGTCGTCGTCGCAATTCGACGCAACGATGTCAACCTCGAAGGGCATCTCGGAAGTATTCGCTTAAAAGGCGGGGACAACTTGGTCATGATTACCACTGGTGAACCAGACGAGCTGGCAAGTCTCAAAGACTTACACGTCTTTAATTCACAACCAGTGAAGTCCCGGAAACATACTTATAAGGATGTTTTACCGATTGTTTTATTGGTTGCAACGATCATCGTGTCGACTATGGGCGTGATTGATTTGTTCGTTGGTCTGGCGGCCTCGTGCGTGGTACTTTTCTTGACGAAATGCGTTTCAATCAGCGATATTGTGAAGGCTGTCGATATGAACGTGTTGTTTTTAGTGGCTAGTAGTTATGGACTTGGGCTTGCGATGTCGAACGTGGGTGCTGATAAGTTTATCGCGAAGTCATTGGTAGCAATTACCGGGAATGCGTCACCAATCATCTATATGTTCCTGATTTATTTCGTGACCAATTTCTTAACGGCCATCTTGTCCAATGCGGCGGCGTTATCACTGATGTTTCCAGTGGTCGTTTCCGCAGCGAAGTTGGAAAATCTACCCGTGATGATGCTTGTTATGTTGATTACGATTGCTGCGACGGCGGACTTTTCAACGCCAATCGGGTATCAAACAAACTTGATTGTTTACGGCCCTGGACATTATAAGTTCACGGACTACTTTAAAGTCGGAATTCCGTTAAATTTGATTTGTATGGTCGTTTGTGTGTTTGTGTCCTATTACTATTATATGGTGCTGTGATGTGACTTAATCGAATCTAAAAGACTTGTGAGTGGCTGCTGACAAGTTTTTTTGTGTTGGTTAGTAAATCGGTGACAGCTTAGCACAGTGAAATAACCTTAAAAAGTAAATCAAGACGGCCAATTCACTAATTAAAATAAAATATTTAATATTTGCGAACAAAGGACTAGTATTATAAATCTAAAGTTGATATACTAGCAAAGTTTGCTTGTCTGGCAAAGCACCAAGAAAACGATTACAAGTACGTCATCTTAATTAATGAAAGGAGTGCGAAAATGAACGATTTAACAAAGGGAAAACCGCTAAAATTAATTTTTTGGTTTACGATTCCGTTACTAATCGGTAACATTTTTCAGCAATTTTATAGTTTATCGGACACGTTGATCGTTGGTCAGACGTTAGGGGTTAAAGCCCTAGCGGCAGTTGGATCAACTGGGAGTGTTCAGTTTTTGATCATTGGCTTTGCGCAGGGGTTAACCGCTGGCTTATCCATATTAACAGCCCAACATTTTGGGGCACGTGATTTTAAAGCGGTGCGGCGCAGCTTTGCGATTAGTATCGTAGTTAGTCTAATTGTTGGGATCATTTTGACGATTCTGTCGTTGATCTTCGTTGACCATATCTTGTTGTTAATGCAAACGCCAACGGATATCATTGCGGATGCGCGAACATTCTTACAAATTATGCTTGGCGGGATGCTGGCACCAATTGCGTTCAACCTGTTGTCAAACATCATTCGCGCACTCGGTGATAGTCGCACGCCTTTATGGTTTTTGATTATCAGCGCGTTAATTAATATTGGCTTGGAATTGTTATTCATTTTGGTTTTCAAATGGGGCATTGCCGGGGCGAGCTGGGCAACCATTTTAGCACAAACCATTGCAACGCTCATGTGTGTCGTTTACATCATCGTCAAAGTACCCATCTTGCACATTGGACGGCGCCACTTCAAGTTAGTTTGGTCGGAAGTGAAGGCTCACCTGAATGTTGGGTTACCCATGGCCTTTCAGATGTCGATCATCGCGATTGGAACGATTGTGTTACAAGCAGCACTGAATAGTCTTGGTACTAATTCAGTGGCGGCGACGACTGCCGCTCAGAAAATCGACCAAGTCGCAACTCAGCCATTAATGTCTTTTGGGGTCACCATGGCGACTTTCGCGGCTCAGAATTATGGTGCTCATCAGTATGAACGGATTATCACGGGAGTCAAACAGACCATGTGGCTGTCGGGGAGCTTTAGTGTGGCTGCTGGTTTGATTGAAATTATTTGGGGTAAACAGCTTGTGGGGTTCTTCGTCGGTCATCAGGACATGGCGGTATTGAACTTATCCCAGACGTATTTTAACGTCATCGGGAGCACGTATATCCTATTATCAATGTTATTTATTATGCGTAATACCTTGCAAGGGCTTGGACGCAGCGCAATTCCAACTTTGGCAGGCGCGGCGGAACTCTTTATGCGGGTGTTTGCAGCGCTGATCTTAGTTCGGATCTTCGATTACGCCGGTGCTTGTAGTTCGGAACCGTTAGCTTGGTTAGGGTCGTGTGCCGTGCTTTTGCCTGCTTATATTAAATCAGTCCACGATTTACGACAACAGGCCCGCATGACAAACACGGTCGCAGAAGGGGCCGAACCGATATTAAACGATTCGGAAAAATTGTAATTAAGGCTTGCAACCAAGTGGATTATTTGATAGTATTTGTTATCAATTTTATTTTAAAGTCACTCATATAATCTCCCGGACACCTGTGGACGGGGCATGAATTGAAAAACGTTAAGGAGTTTACAAATGGCCGTAGAATTAAAAATTGGCGATTACGTCGCTGGTAAGAAGTTTGCTTCATTGGAACATGATTTCAAGGGTGAAATTGAAAAAGTGTATGAAAATTCAGTCTTGATCTTAATTAAGGAATTTCAAAAAGCTGACGAACCAATTGTTAACGAGTATAACCACCGCGCAGTTGTTCGTAAGGATGATGCTAAGCTCATTAAAGCGGCGCCAAAGCCGAAAGTCGTCCCAGAAAAAGAAGACTAAAAATTTATAAATAACCATGACAACAGAAAAAATGTATGCTATACTAATTTCTGTTGTCAAATGCGGGTGTAGTTTAGTGGTAAAATTCAAGCTTCCCAAGCTTGCGTCGCGGGTCCGATTCCCGTCACCCGCTTTGCTATTAATCATTTCGGTTAGTAGTCATTGTATTCTCAAGCTCCTTGAGCGCATGGTCCGTTGGTCTAGTTGGTTTAGGACGCCTGCCTGTCACGCAGGAGATCACGAGTTCGAGTCTCGTACGGACCGTCAATAGATGATGATAATCAAGAACGTTAGTCAGCAATGACCCGTTCTTTTTTATTGAGTAAAAATCAAGATGACTAAATAGTTGACCGAATGGGTGATCAACAGTAATCGTTAAGGAGCGCAAATGCAATTTATAACAACATCTTTCGATGAGTTAACTGTTCGGCAGTTACAACAGATTTACAAGTTACGAGTGGCGGTTTTTGTCGTCGAACAGGCCTGTCCGTATCAAGAAGTCGACGATACGGACTTGATGGCTTGGCATTTACGGGGGCTGGATTCAACGGGACAGCTGCTAGTATATGCGCGATTAATGCGTGAAGCCAACCAGCAGGCCCGTATCGGCCGGGTGATCACTAATCCGATAGTACGGGGGCACGGCTACGGGCAGCAGTTGCTCCAACAGGCGATTGTGCAGATTCAAGCGTTGTGGCCTTCCACGACGCAAATCAATATTCAGGCCCAGCATTACTTAGATCGCTTCTACCGTGGATTTGGTTTTCAACCAGTCTCTGGCGTTTATTTAGAAGATGGGATTCCGCATCAGAATATGATTTTAACGTTGAACTAGTCAAAACGGCTGAATTCTGTTATACTAACGCATGGTAAAAATATATACGTCTAATGAGAAAGAATAGTACGATGAACGTTTAGACCAGCGAGTTCGGGATGATGGGAGCCGAATCTAAACATTATTGGAAGCGCGCTTTTGAAGACGACAATTCGATAATAAGTGGATGTCATATCAATTAGAGTGGTACCGCGGGCACGTCTCGTCTCTTACATGTTTTTAAATATGTGAGGGACTTTTTTTGTCCCGTAAGACAGTCAAGGAGGACAATATGGATTATAAACAACTCGTCGCAGCGGCCTTAGCGCCAGCACTACCAGATTTAACGCAGGAAGCGATTCTAGATAAGATCGAACAACCAAAGACGTCTAAGCAGGGGGACTTGGCCTTTCCGACCTTCACCTTAGCAAAAACGTTACACAAGGCACCTCAAATGATTGCCAGCGACATCGTCGAAAAAGTCGATGGCAGTGACTTTGAAAAAGTTGTTGCAATGGGCCCGTACGTTAACTTCTTCTTCAAGAAAGATGCGTTTGCAGCCGATATTTTAAATCAAGTATTGTCGAATGGTGGCCATTTTGGTGATGCTAAGCTCGGTGAAGCGGGTCAAGTTCCCATCGATATGTCATCGCCAAATATTGCCAAACCAATCTCAATGGGGCATTTGCGGTCAACAGTGATTGGGAATTCTTTGGCAAATATTTTAAGTAAGTTGGATTACCAACCCGTTAAGATCAACCACTTAGGTGACTGGGGCACGCAGTTCGGTAAGTTGATCACGGCCTACAAAATGTGGGGAAGCGAAGCTGAGGTCAAAGCTGATCCAATCAATAACTTATTAAAATACTATGTACGTTTCCATAAAGAAGACGTCGATCATCCTGAAATGGATGACGAGGCGCGTGAATGGTTCAAGAAATTGGAAAATGGTGATGAAGAAGCCACCCATCTGTGGTCATGGTTCCGCTCAGAATCATTGAAAGCGTTCAAGAAGATTTACCAACGCTTGGATATCGACTTTGATTCCTTCAAGGGTGAGGCCTTCTACAATGATAAGATGCAAGAAGTTGTCGACATCTTGGAAGACAAGCACCTCTTGCAAGAAAGTCAAGGCGCCGAAGTGGTGGACTTAAGCAAATATGACTTGAATCCGGCATTGATTAAGAAATCAGATGGCGCGACTTTATACATCACGCGGGACTTGGCCGCTGCGATCTACCGGAAACGGACTTATGATTTCGTGCAGTCCCTCTACGTCGTTGGGAATGAACAGACCAACCACTTTAAGCAATTAAAGGCTGTGTTGACCGAGATGGGCTTTGACTGGGCTGACCAGATCCACCACATTCCATTTGGTTTGATTACTTCTGGTGGTAAGAAGTTGTCAACTCGGAGTGGCCGGGTCATCCTGCTTGATAAGGTCTTGGACGATGCGGTTGCGTTAGCTCATGAACAAATCGAAGCCAAGAATCCGGACTTGCCTAACAAGGATGAAGTTGCGGATGCGGTTGGGATTGGCGCTGTGGTCTTCCATGATTTGAAGAACGAACGGATGAACAGCTTTGACTTTAACTTGGAAGAAGTTGTTCGTTTCGAGGGTGAGACTGGGCCATACGTGCAGTACGCCCATGCACGCGCTGAAAGTATCTTACGTAAAGCTGGTAGCCCAGAAATTGCGGCAACCGAGCAAACGTTAAGCGACCCAGCCGCTTGGGATACCTTGAAGTTATTGAGTGAATTCCCAGCGACTGTAGTACGTGCCAGCACGGAATACGAACCATCCGTTATTGCTAAGTATGCGATCCACTTAGCCAAGGCATACAACAAGTATTATGCTAACACCAAAATCTTAGTTGAAGATGATGAATTAAACGCTCGTCTGGCTTTGGTCAAGAGTGTCAGCATCGTCCTGAAGGAAGCCCTTCGCTTACTTGGCGTTAAGGCTCCCGATGAAATGTAATTAGAATTAATTAACAACTGTTCAAATTTGAACGCCACGCATACTAAACCGGCCGTTAAAGCCGGGCGAGAATGCGTGGCGTTTTTTTGTTGCGGCCGTAGAGGCACGGAACTCGATATACATCCGATGGCGAACGCAAGTTGTGAACCAATCGCAGAAATCGCAAGTAGGTAGCGGAGGCCCACTATTGTAACTGGAACCAGACTTATCGTGTGAAGTGGATTATCAGTCGACGGATCAAGGCTTTACCGCCCCGGCCGAGTAAAATGATCCCGATCAACGGCCAAGATAGTAACAATAGGCAACCATGAATGACAAAGGAAACACTGATCGATATCATATCGTCACGATATTCATTTTGAGAGAGCAACATATCACGGCTACTGACGGGATTGACGGCGTTATGATAAATTTGAGTGATTGTTTGATGTTGACCGGTCGCATCATTCAGGGCACGTGAAGCGACTGAAGTCATTCGAAAGGGGTTATGGGCAAGTCGTGGCAATAGGCACATTAGGAGTGGATGGCCGAAGAAGTATGCGGAAGTCAGATAGAGGTTGGTTAACGTCCAATGTAGGTGAAACCGGCCGCTGGGGTCTGCGGTGACGGCATAAAAAGCAATCACGAAAAAAATCGCGCAACGAATATAGTCGGAACCGATTAAGCTGAAAGCCTTTTTCATGGTTATCCCTCCGTTTGAGGCTTGGCTGTGTTTTCTTCAGATAAATGCTCAAACTGGGTTGCGGGCGTCGTGATGCTTACAAATGACCGCCCATCCGAGTTAGTGAAACCAAGCATGATTTATGTCTGATTATAAGTCGGTGTGATGATCGAAACAAACATTAAAATCTTAATAAGGCAACTTCCAATACTAAAATTTTAATGACCTGTTTAGTCGTCCGGGGTGGTATTCTGAAAACTAATTCAAAATGCCATATTGGGGGCTTGGTGATGAGCTACTTAGAACTAACAAATATTTGTAAGAACTATCAGGTTGGCAAACAAACATTCAACGTCTTGAAGGACATTAACTTGCAGTTTGAACTCGGTGAGTTTGTGGCGATTGTCGGTGAATCAGGTGGTGGTAAGACAACCTTGATGAATATTATTGGAGGACTAGACCATGATTTCACGGGAACCGTCAGTATCGCTGGACACCCACTTGATTATCATCATGAGCGCCAGCTGGATCAGTACCGGCGTGAAGTCATTGGCTATATCTCACAGACCTACAATCTAATCGGTCATTTGACCGTGCTTGAGAATGTCATGCTAGCCTTAGATATGACTAAATTAAGCCATGGTGACCGATTGCGGCGGGCACACGAGCTCCTAGCAAACGTTGGCTTGACGGCACAAATAAAAAAATACCCGCAACAATTATCAGGTGGTCAAAAACAACGGGTGGCAATCGCTCGAGCATTAGCCGGTGATCCTAAAATTTTGATTGCGGATGAGCCGACTGGTGCGCTGGATGCAGACAATACCGCCGATGTCATGGCCATGCTTCAAAAAATCGCACGGGAAGGGCGCTTGGTGATTTGTGTGACCCATTCACAGCGCGTGGCGGGTGCGGCGACCCGGATTGCCGAGTTGGTGAATGGACGAATTAAGTCACAACCAGTGACCACCCAAAATGTCGGCACCACGCAAACAGTTGCGTCACTACCTGCGCGGCCACTTTCGTATTGGGTATCAGTCATGATGGCCTTCAAGCATATGTGGCATACGTGGATCTGGAATACGCTAATTGTCGTTGGCACAGCGATTGGATTATTCGCCGTCATGCTTTTCAATGGTCTGGGGACCGGCATAAAAGGGTATATTAACCACGAAATGAATGCGTTGGTGGACCCACAATCAATTATGGTCATGCACCAAGCGGATAACGCGAAGGATCGTGATGAACAGGCTGCGGCCGTCTATGATCCAGCTGTAGCCGGCGGTATCGCAGCCCGGATGCCGGTGTTCACCGACTCACAACTCACAGCGTTGCGTGACCTTAAGCACGTGACCAACGTGGAACCCGGGATTTCAGCTACAAACGCAACGATTGCGATTGGACAACAAAAGTATGCCGCACCTGAACTGACGACCTGGACGAGTAGTGATCCGACCCGGCAGTTGAAAGCAGGCCACGTGGCGGGTGACAATCAAATCGTATTAGATAAGTCTTCAATTGCGCAGAAATGGTCGGCAACGCGTTGGCGTCAGTTAGTGGGTCGGGCTGTGACTGTGAGTTATCAAACCTTCAATCAAAAAGGGCAACCCGTGACCGTGGCGCGTGTGTTGACGGTTGCCGGAATAGTAGATAGTACCTCTGAGGTCGGTTTGAATGCAGTTAACTACACCACGATGCAGTCGATGCGTTCAGCAGCACGTGTCTCAACACAACCAACGTTTGTGAGCGTTAGAATTAAGAGTCGGGTGCAAAATCAGGTCGTGGTCAATGAAATTAACCACTTATCAATTAATGGCAAGCATCCATTTGCCGCGACTAGTATTGCGGCCACTTTGGATTCGTTCAATACTTACGTTAATATTGCCACTAAAGTGTTGGCGGCGATTGCGGGGATTTCATTAATCGTTTCCGCATTAATGATTATTGTAACGATGTTCATGTCGGTCAGTGCTCGGATGCGAGAAATTGGTATTCTGCGGTCGCTGGGGGAGCGCCGGCGTGATATTCGCCGGCTATTTACTAGTGAAGCGCTGATGTTAGGCATTATCAGTGCCACGTTAGCGACTGGGCTGTCCTATTTAGCTGAACGAGGGCTCAATCATGGTCTGGCTAAGCTAACTGGCGGGTATGCGCTAGTTCAGATTCAGCTCAGCAACGTAATTGCAATTTTTATAATCGCAATTGTTATCGCTTGGCTTGCGGCTATTTTACCAGCAAGGCGGGCTGCGCGGGCTAATCCGATCAAAGCCTTGGCCGCTGAATAACAAGTGATTGGATAATTGTCGTGATGGAAAAGTTATGTTAACCAGTCAACTTGTTTGAAGGAGTGGTTAAAAACTGTGCGAGATGTCGCAAAATAGTCGTTTTATTCAGGGGTGGGGATCATTAATTCATTAGGGCTGGTATTAACGACAGCAGCCAGTTCTAATATTGGCTCGCCCAGGGTACGTAGAAACTTCTGATTGAGAAAAGTAAATTAGCTCGGCTAGGTTCTGCATTACTAGTCGAGCTAATTTTGATTAATATCTTCTGGTCGTAGGTAACTGGGGATGGTTATTTGGCAGTTAGCGTGTACTTGAGACGTCGATGATGGTTCTTTACAAACCGGGTGCTAGTTAGTTAATTGACATAACTAAACATTATTAGTAAAAACTAATTTTTGAGAAGATAAGTAGCAATGGTGAAATTCAATTGTATCCGTTTAAATTGATTACCATACATGTTGGCGCTTACTTTTTATGGCCAAAACCGTGTCTTGTCAACCCTATGCAGAATTAATCCATCGCCCACTTGACTTATTCAACGAGTGAATTAATTCGCCAACAAACTTATCAGTGACTTCTCATAAAAAGCCCAAAGTCCCCCCTGTTATACATGCAAAACACTAGTAATTCAGCGACTGTCCGGGTATGCTGTTGGTGTAAATTAAGCTAAGGAGGGTTTTGTTTTGAGGAAACAACCACAGACACTAGTCATTGGTGGAACGCAGGTTGCTAGTGGCAAGAGCTTGTTGACACTGGCGTTAGCGAACGTATTGACTAATTGGAAAATGACGGTCACCATCGTTAGTTGCAATTATCAAACCGTTACGTGGCGGACCATTCAAAAGCATCACTGCCATGAGTGGCAGTCAGATATTCGAACGGCTAACGAGCTCAACAACTTTTGGATAGCGTTGCAGGGTGTCCAGACGGATTATTTATTGATAGATCTTGATTCTACGGGTCCGAAACACGATAACTATACTTGGTTACTCAACGAGTGCTGGTTGCCATTAGCGCAACAAATTATTTTAACCTATTCGACTGAAACGGATGTCAACACGTTGTTGTATCAAGATTTAGGGGCCTTACAGTTTAGCATGGAATACACACTGACCAATCCTAAAATCTACACCGTGTTGAATCGTTATCCAGCACCAGTAGCTGTTAGGTCAGCGATGACGGCCAGTGACTTACTCCCATTCCATCGTCAATTTCAAACTCGGCACGCAGAATTTGCTGCAATGAATTTAGAGCCATTGGGTATGTTGACTGACGCCCGCCAGCACCCAGAAAAAGTTTTGGCGGATGCCACGCAAATTTTAACCAAACTTGTGGCGTAATTATGGCTAATTATTGATCAAAACGACACGCGCTGTGATGAGCAACGGGTGCTTTTTTTGCGGATGCCAATCACAGCGAAATATGTACAAATCTGGTATAAATGTAGTGATGTGAATTTTGTGGGGGAAATCTAATGGAAACGACACGAGAGCTTATTTATGATAAGGTACGCAAATTGGTTTTAACGGATACGCGGTATCACGATGGTGTGACAGCAATGGTCATTGCTACACAATTGAAAATGCAACGCACAAATGTTAGCGCGGCTTTGAATGCCTTAGTGCGCGAACAAAAATTGGTCAAGACTAAGACGCGGCCAGTTCAATTTTTATTAGCTGCGTCCCATCTCCAAGAGCCATTTACGGGACTAATTGGTCGTTTAAATAGCTTGCAACATGCAATCAAACTAGCAAAAGCGGCTGTTTTGTATCCGAGTGGTCCTTTGAATATTCACATTGTGGCAAACGGTGGGGCGGGCAGTACCACGTTTGTACACGAAATTCAGAATTTTGTTGAGCAACGGGGTATATTAACGGCAGCTAGCAGCCCCATCATTGTTAAGTGTCGTGATTATGCAGACGATATTCACCAACTTGATAGTCAATTATTTGGTGAGCATGGCCAGCTAGCGCACAGTCTTTGGGCACACTCCGAGGGCGGTATTGTTGTGATCGACCATTACGACTATTTAGATGGCCCGCAACGCGCACAATTGACGAGTGTCATGGAAGCCGTGGCGTCCCATAAGCAACCACCGTTAATCATTTTAGTGAGCGGGATTGATCAGGAAATTCTTAGGACGCAGCAATTGATAATGAAAATTGAATTACCTGATTTTAAGCAACGACCGTGGTCAGAAAGATGGGCGTTGATTCGTCGTTTTTTGACGATTGAAGCTCAACAATCCAAGCGGACGATTCGATTGGAACTAGCCGTTGCCCAGGCGCTCATGCTGGCAAATTATGATCAGAATTTGAAAACGATGAAAGCGACCATCACGATGGCCTGTGCGCAGGCTTATGTCCGATTTATGGCTGATGCTGACCGTGAAGTTCGCGTGTACCTTGCGGATCTATCGCCCGCCGTTCAACAAGCGTTAGCGCACGAACGGGACTATCAACAAGAATTGGCGGCCGTGTTGGCAGCAGCTGATTTATCGTTTGCGGCCAAGTCGTCTTCGGGTTTGAGCTCAGATTCATTGCAAGCGAGTCGGCAACAAGTTGAGCCGGGAACAAATCCTCGCAGTGTCCAAGTGCCAAGGTCAGTTGAACAATCACCGTCAGTGATAAAACCGAGTATCGTCCAACAGCGTGCGTCCAATACGCAAAATTTAGCACAAATCGTTGCGCCACTAATTATTAAGATTGTCAAAGACTGGCAACCAGATTGTGAACGGTTATTGGCACGGCCGTTGACCGAGAGTGTGTTTAATGGATTATGTTTACACATTAATGGGATGTATCGCCAAATGCCAACGACCAAACCTGCATCAGCGACAATGATCACGCAATTACAGTCACAACATGTGGCCGAATATGAGGCTGCTGTTAAATTAGCACAGGTCTTAGCGACAAAATTAGATTTGACCATTTCACCGGCTGAAGTTGCTTTATTAGCAACGTTTTTAGTTGCACAATCACCAGTGACGCGTCATCACCCGGTTGTGCTTTACGTCATGCAAGGAATGGGGACTGCCCAGGCCCTGATGCGAACAACGAACACGCTCAGCGCTGTTAGCAATACTTATGCTTATGATGTTGACTTATCAGCCGATAGCACGATGGTGATGAAGGCACTGAAGCATAAAATCAGCGAGATTGATTGCGGTGCAGGTGTGCTAGTCATTTATGATATGGGGGCAATCAAATGGATGTTGACGACCATTCAAGGCGAACTCGCGACCAAAATTCGGATGATTCAAGTCCCAGTGACTTTAGTCGGAGTCGATGCTGCTCGAAAGAGTGCGCGCGTAATGGACGTGGACGATGTTTATCATCTAGTGCAAGTCGATCTAAACCAACTGAACGCCGAAAAGACAACAAAAGATGAATTGATTATTACGCTGTGTCATACGGGTGAGGGGGGTGCTGCGCAATTAAAAGATTATATTGACCAATATTCACGGTTACAGATGCGCGTCAAAGCGTTGGCAATTGGGCATCGTGATGAGTTGGTGGCAACCGTACTTAGACTACAACAGGTTTATCAGATTCATGCATTTGTCGGCACCTTTGATCCTCAATTATTCGGCATTCCGTTTATTTCGATGGCAGCAATTTTTGAACATTCACATCAACAGTTAGATCAAGTGCTGATGTTTCGGCCGGAAGCTGGTCGCTGGGATACTTATAATCAGATCTATCAGTATTTTAAGACGCAGTTCGAATACGCAGAAGTTGCTAAGTTGCAGCGTGTGTTACCACCACTCATGGATGATTTGACAACCTTATACCAACTAACTGAGGATCAACAAATTGGCCTGTTTGTTCACTTGGGTAGCATGATTGACCGTATTTTGGCTGGCAAGATTGTGACGACAACGGCGCAAACGCGGAAATTAGTGACCCAGTATTCGCAAGATTATCAGCAATTACGACGGTGTCTACGGCCGGTCGAGCAGACATTTAAACTGATTGTGAATGATGAGATGATTGGGACGTTACTGGTCATCTTAAAGCAATTACACTAATCTTAAGTGCCACGGATAATCGTTTGAGATTGATATCAGGAAGGTGTCAGCTTTGATTTTGATGGGGAGATGATGGTTGGTTCTAGCATTGACGGAGCAGTTTTTAAATGAGACTTAAATAAGTCGCTTCAAGCGGTGGCGATTGCTTGAAGCGACTATTTAGATGGTCAGCGATTCGTATGAATTTAAAGGCCTAACCGTTGACAAAGTATCTATGGTTGGCTCGGTTTGCAAGTTGTCGTTCGGTGAGCAATGATTTGTTGTTCGAGTTGCAATAACTTGTCAGACATCCGTCCGAGTAGCAGTGCTTGACTAAAATTTCTGAGTAGCCAATGGTGTTGTTGTGGCCGATAACTGTCAACATCTTCTAGAAATGTCACGGTTGTTTTGGTGCCTTCAGCAATGGTCGAATAGGTCACGGTTACGGTATCCAGTGGTGAAATAGCTGTCATTTGGTACTTAATCCCACGCTGATAATCGTCAATCGTAATTTTAATCTGAGCGGCCGTTTTGGCGGTCATTTTTGTATATGTCAGTCCTTTCTTGATTGACGTTGCTGTGAGTATTTCACCAGTAGCGGCTTGAATCTCTATGAGTAGTTGTTTTTCTAACCAGTCATAAAATTCCGTGTTCGTGACGGCAAGTGTGCGAATGATTTTCATGATTCGATTATAGCGAGACATTTTAGACAGTTCAAGGCTGAAAAAAACGTGTTGAAATGAGTAAGCTATACACCCGATGAATCAGCTATACACAATACATAAATTGGTCATTAAACCTATACACTAATAGTGATGAAGTTGGATATTTAGTCTAATTCAGCTATTATGACGCCACGTGTGTGTTGATACTGCTAATTCATGGACCTTAAATCTATACACAAGCATATGTAAGCGCTTTTGTGGTTAATGACAAAACTTGTTACGATATGTTTGTCGACAAATACAGAAAGTAGGTAACCGGATAATGACATTAGCCAATAATACTGAAACTCAAGATATTGCAATGACACTTATCGCGTATTCTGGTGAAGGTCGTACGCTGGCTTTTAATGCGTTAGATGCGATGCATCGCGATGCTTTCTCCGAATCTAAGATGTTATTGAAGCAATCTAGTGAAGCACTGGGGAAAGCACATGATGTTCAAACCCAACTACTGGTGGCTGAGGCGAATGGTCAACAGGTTTCCATTGATATTTTACTAATTCATGCTCAAGATCATTTTATGACGAGTCTGTTAGCTAACGAGTTAATCGCTGAGATGTTAAAGATGTCTCAAAAATTTGAAAGGATGGTCGATTTATGAAGGCAATCAACGTGTTATTAGTTTGTGCGGGCGGTATGTCAACCAGCATTTTAATGAAAAAGTTACAGCAGTATCGTGACGAACAAGGTGTTGCAGGGCAAATCCAGGCAGTAGGCTTGTCCGCGTATGAAGATGTCTATCAGGACTATGACGTTATTTTAATGGGGCCGCAAGTGGCTTATCGGCAGGGTGAAGTTGAGGCGGCAACTGGGTTGCCCGTCGCTGCTATTCCACCATTGGACTATGCGGTGGGTGACAGTGCCCATATTTTCAAACTGGCCGAGAACTTGGTGTGATGACGAGGGATTAGTATTCGGGGGTGAAGGACGATGGAACGCTTTTTTAATAGTAAACTGATGGTCGGCTTACAACGCGCCGGCCAGGGACTTGGCAATAATAAGTTTATTACCGCATTACAGGCAGCTATGATGTCTTTGATGGGTATTCTAATGGTTGGCGCGATCTTTCAAATCACGATGTCAGTACTTGGACCGACGATTTTTGGCGTGTTATCAGCAAAGAGTATTCTGTTAGCCTACTTGAAGATTCCATTCCAATTCTCAATGAATTCTTTATCAATTTGGGTTGTTTTATTCTTGGGATTCCATTACGCCAAGAATTTAAAAATGACGGCCCCAATCATGAATGCGATTGACGCATTATTTGGTTTTTGGATTGTGGCCGGTGGGTTGATTGTCAGTAAGACTGGAACAGTTAGCATTGATACAACCTATTTAGGTGCTCAGGGAATGTTTATTGGCTTCGTCGTAGTTTGGATTTCCGTCCGCGTTGAGAAATTATGTACAGACAAGAATATTCGAATCAACATGCCAGATGCAGTCCCCCAATTTCTCCAAGACGGTTTTGCATCCATTGTGCCATTATTGTTTAACGCCGTGATTTTCTTGGGCGCATCGTTATTAGTCACGGTTGGAACAGCCGGTAAGTATAATATTTGTTCGGGTTTTATGGAATTACTGGCAATTCCACTGAGTGCACTGACTTCAACCATAGGTATTTTTTTCCTGTGTATCTTGGGTGCTTTATTATGGACCTTTGGCATTCATGGTACGATGATTTTAGTCCCAATTGTGATGCCGTTAGTGATTCAAGCGGTTTCTGAAAATGCCGCATTGCAGGCAGCTGGGAAGCCGGTGGTGTTTGCACCTGTGATGTTGTTCTCATTTATGACCGTAGCAGGTGGAACTGGGAATACCCTGCCGTTAGCGCTAATGGCGATGCGTTCTAAATCTAAACAGCTGAGTGCCGTTGGTAAGCTGTCAATTATCCCCGGCTGGTTCAAAATTAATGAACCCATGACTTTTGGTACTCCAATTATGTATAATCCGATTATGAGTATCCCGTTTGTCCTGAATATTCCGGTAGTTATGTTGTGTGCACTCGTACTATACAAGATTGGATTTTTAACACCGGGGTGGATTGTAATTACCGCGATTTTACCCATGGGTTTTGGAAGTTATCTCAGTACGCTCAGTTGGCGCAACGCATTGACTGACTATTTGATGCTGATTCCGTCAGCGCTTATCTGGTATCCCTTCTTTAAAGTTTATGAAAAGCAACTGATTGCCAAAGAGGCGGCAGTTGAAGCTGAAGAAAAGCGGGCGGCAGTTTCGAATCAAGGTAATGTGCCCATGCAACCTGTGAAGCCTGAGAAAGAGGTGTGAACATGCAATTTCCGGCTGATTTTTACTGGGGTGGGGCTACTGCAGCTAATCAATGCGAAGGTGCTTATGATGTTGATGGTCGGGGCCTGACTATGAAGGATATTACGACAATGGGAGGCCTTAATCAGCGACGGCAAGTCACTTATTTGCAAGCGGATGGTACTCCTGGAAAAGGGGATTCAATTCCTGCTGGAGCACACGGAGCGGTACTGCCAGATGACTATTATCCTAATCAGACTAGTATTGACTTCTATCATCGATATCAAGAAGATATTGCGCTGTTTGCAGAGATGGGTTTCAAAATGTATCGAATGTCGATTTCCTGGTCACGGATTTTCCCACGCGGCGATGAAAATGAACCTAATCAAGCAGGGTTGGATTTTTATCGCCGGGTGTTCGAAACTTTGAAAAAATATGAAATTGAACCATTGGTGACGATTTCACACTTCGATATGCCACTGTATCTGGAGGAAACGTATGGTGGCTGGAATGACCGTCGAATGATTGGTTTTTACCAGCATTATGCGGAAACGCTATTTACGGCGTATCGTGGGCTGGTAAAGCACTGGATTACCTTCAATGAAATTAATAATACAATCATGTTTCTGGCATTGCGTGCCAAAGCCGGTGATGCAGATTACCAACGCGCTTATCAACAATTACATTATCAATTTGTTGCTAGTGCTTTAGCCGTACAGCAAGCACATGCGATTGATAGCGAAAATAAAGTTGGTTGCATGATTTGCTGTATCACGTCTTATCCGTTAACCTGTGATCCGGCGGATGTCTTGCAGAATCGGTACGTCTGGGAACAAAACATCTATTACTGTGGTGATGTGCAGTGCCAGGGACAGTATCCAACCTATGCACGACGTTTATGGAATGAGCATCAAGTTGATTTAGACATTACGGACAGTGATTTAGAAGCCTTGAAAGCCGGTACGGTTGACTGGTATACCTTCTCGTATTACATGTCAACGGCAGTTACAACACATGAGGTCAGTGCAACTGTTGGCGGTAATTTTTCGATGGGCGCGCGTAACCCATATCTACAATACTCTGAATGGGAGTGGGCGGATGACCCGGCTGGTCTACAATATTATTTGGAGCTGATGAATGATCGATATCATTTACCACTAATGGTTGTTGAAAATGGATTGGGTGCCAAGGATTATTTGACAGTAGATGGTCAAATCCATGATGTATACCGGATTAGCTATCTACGTAAACATATTCAAGCAATGGCAACGGCAATTCACCATGGCGTCAAACTGATTGGTTATACCAGTTGGGGCTGTATTGATTTAGTTTCTGCAGGTACAGGGCAAATGTCTAAACGATACGGATTGATTTATGTGGATCGTCAAGACGATGGTAGTGGAACTCTGGCCCGAATCCCGAAGGACTCTTTCTACTGGTATCAGCGAGTGATTGCATCCAATGGTCAAGATCTGGGTCCCTCGGCCTCAAATTAAATGAGTGTTGCTCAGCAGTTTTCGTCGATATCGGATGAAGACTGCTTTTAGTTGTTCAATAAGATAATTAGCCGCGTCAAACAAAACAAGAGGATACCACCACCAAGCAAGGGGAGGGTCCAAGAACCGAGCATTAAGATCAAACGGGGTGCTAGCAAACTACCAATAACGGTAGTGGTGTCGATGACGGTTAAGACCCCCGTCATTAGAATATTACGATTGTTTGTGGGGATTTGTTGGATAGTGGTGAAAAAACTAATGTTGGTCTGTCCGCGTAATGCACCAATTAAGAACATGGTAATCATAAGACTGGCAAAGGTCGGCCACATAAGTAGTAAGCACCCACCGGTGAAGGCCGTCAAAGTTAGCAGGGATTGCTTTGACCATCGTTTTAGCAATAGTGGTGCCAATAAGATACCTGTGGCGTTAGCTGTTAAGAACCAGCTAAGTGGCCAGTGACTATGCAACTTGCTGACGACGAGCCAAGGAACGGCTACTGCAATCGTCGCGTCGACCAGATAACCGAGAACGGCGTACAGTAACGACCATGTCGGCCATGATCGATGGCGGTCTAGCTTGACGGTGACAACCGAATCCGAGGAGAGATTGGAACGTGTTCGGAATTGCCAATCGAGGCCGGCTGAAACCAAGAACGCTATCCCCATTATTAAGATTAGGGTAGCCGGTGTTACCCATAGTAATGCCATCGTGACGAGCATTGTCGCGCTAACGATGGCCAACTGGCGAATCTGAGTTTGATAGCCGTTGACGATTTGAATATTTACGGGCGCAAAAAGGTCTGGCAAAATCGTTTTGTTACTGAGCTTATAAAAGACCCCAATTGATTTATTAAGAACGGCGACGATGACTAAGCAAGTGATTTGCCAACTAACCGTATTTAGTGCGTAATAGGCACCAATGAAGAGTATTCCCGTCAAAATATCCGTAATGAACATCATTTGTTTGGCTGAGTAGTATTTAAGTACCCGACCAGCTACTAGGTTCAGACCGATTGCCGGCAGCATTGTCATCGCCATGACGTTGCCGAGTAACTGGGGATCACCGGTCTTTTCAATCGTTAACCAGGTGACTAGGTAAGTAAAGCCATAGAAGCCAAAAAAGGTAATTAACATGCTGCTGAGATAGCAGAGTAGATTATGGCGGTCGTTAGGATGTGGCCTAAATTCTTTTTTCATTAACTGACAACCACCGGTTTATGGGTTGAAATGTTTTCATAGAGCCATTTGGCATCAGCAATCGTCAGGCGAATACAACCATGTGAATTGGCGACTTTACCAAGTTGCTGGGCTTCTTTAACGATGTATTGATCGTTAGCATCGACTGGGACTGAGTGAAATAGGTAAATCCCATGATCCTTGAATGAGACCCAGTAATTGGCGCCTTCACCCGATTGCGTGTTAAAAAAGTGTTGTCCTCGTTCGGCTTGGATTTCAAAGTGTCCTTTGGGGGTATCAGAGCCATGTTTGCCCGTAGAAGCAAGCATGGTATAAAGGGTCTGATCGTGGTTTTTTAAGTAGACTCGCTGTTTTTTGATTGAAACCTGAATGTTGATGTCATCGTATTTAGCCAGTTTGGGATACGGCCGTGACAGGGAGGGCTTGTGCCAGTCAACGGTCTCCGGGACTGGCGTGGTTACCTTAGTTGCTGAATGACTAACTTTAGTGATTGGCCGATTACTGGCAATGGCCTGGTGGTGCCGGGCAAATAGGTGTCCGAATCCGGTAAAAATAGTTAAGCTAATTGCGCCAATCGTGACCCAGATGAGCTGATGAACACTGATTTTCAAAATACCATCCCTTACAAAAATGATTTTAGTGATTTTAGTTTACTCAGTTAGCGAACGTTTGTTTATCAAAATTGTGTAAACTTTGCATATCATTTTCGTAAAATTTTCCAAAATAAGTTGTGATAGTCGTTATTACTGGTGCCACGGGTAATGTCGGAAATCGGCAAATTAAAGTTATTTGCAGGAAATCAGCTGTTAATTAGACAATTTTTCCAGCTAATTAAAAAATCGCCATTAAGCAGCGTGCTTAACGGCGATTTGAATTTTTATTTATTGTAAACTAGCGACCTTAGCTACGATTTTAGCAGGCGTTTCCCATTCAGAACGTTCAAATTCGGAAACGGGCACTTCAATACCAAGCTGATTTTGAAGTTCTAGTAACAGTTGTACGGAACCCATGGAATCTAAGATACCTTCATCAAATAAATTGGCATCCATATTGTTTGAAACATCTTCCCCAGTTAAATCTTGCAAGATCGATAGTACCGTTGCTTTAACATCATCCATGATCAAAATACGCCCCTTATCATTATTGTGAATTATTCAGTCTTCATTCTAGCATAGTTTTATCATCGATGATGGTTAATCAGGTGTATTAACGAAATCTTTACTTGATTAAACGTTAAAATTGGCGTGAATTAAATCAGTTAGAATTTTAATCCCCTGTTCAAAGCGGTCGCTGGATTCATAAGAAAAGCTCAGACGAATGTACTGATTCGGCTGGAAATCGTAGATACTACCAGGGTTGAAGAGAACGTTGTGCGCAGTGGCAAGGTCGAATAATTTGGGAATATTAATGTTGTCGGCTAAGCGGACCCACAGATAAAAGCCACCCGTGGGCGTCTGCCAAGTCGCAAAATCGTCCCAGTAATGATGCAGAATTTGTTCTGCCGCCGCGGCCTTCTTGACAAGTACGGACCGGAAATCAGCTTGATACGTTTCATATTCAGGATCAGCTAAGATTTCTGCCAGTACAAGTTGTGACAGTGAGCTAGCGCCGTAATCGGTTTGCATGCGCACGTCAGTCAAGCGATCGATGACCGGTTTGGCGGCCACCGTCCAGCCGATGCGTAATCCCGGTGCAAGGGACTTTGAGATGCTACCAAAATAAATAACGTTGCCAGTCTTATCGAGTGCCTTCAGTGGCTGTGGCGGCTGCTGATCGAACCAGACATCTTGATAAGCGGCGTCTTCTAAGATTGGTAAGCGGTGTTCTTGTGCGGTTTGTAAGACCTGTTGACGTCGCTCGGCACTCATGACGATTCCAGTCGGGTTATTGAATGTCGGAATCGTGTAAAGAATGGCATGGTGTCCCTGAATGGGGGCGTTCATCTGCCAGTACGCCAAGCCCTGACTGTCCATCGGGATGCCAGCGAGATGGGTGTGGGCCGATTGAAAGACGTGTAAAGATTTGACATAAGTAGGTGCTTCCGTGTAGATGGTGGCATCTTTGGGAAATAGTGACATTGAGACCAGTTGGAGCGCTTGTAATGATCCGGAAGTAATCAGAATGTTTTCCGGATGGGTATGAATCCCAACTTTTTCCAAGTGACGTGCAATTTGTTGTCGCAAAGCCAAAATGCCCGCAGGCTCGGTATAGTTCAAACTCGTTAACTGTTCGCCTAGATGTGCAAAGGCCCGTTGAAAAAGTGGACGGGGAAATTGTTCTGGTGCGGGTTCACCCGTACTTAAACGAATAACCGCATCGGTTTCAAATTGGTTGATTTTTTGGAGCGCGTGGGAATTGGGCTTGAATTGGCCTGCTTTAACATATTGCGACCAGTTGACGTGTTCCGCCAATAAGCTGGACCAATGGTTACCGGAAATAACCATCCCAGAGCCTGGATTGCTCGTAATTAAGCCGACTGCCATTAGTTCATCAAGTGCCGTAATTAGGGTGCTACGATTCACGCCGAATTGTTCGGCCAGTTTACGCTGCGCAGGAAGCTTAGCCCCAACGGCCCAATTGCCTTTAGCGATTTGTTCTTGAAAATAGTTAGTAATTTGTTGGTAAATTGGTGTGCTGACCTGTTTATTTGGTTGCCAGTTGATCGTTAAAATTGCCATGGCAAACGCCTCCTGAGTGCCCATGCGGGCGAATTAAGCTGTCATTCTACTAGCCAGAAGTTTGATGATTGATTCAGGTGGTTGGGTGAAAATTGTTAAATTGGTTGGCTACAAATGAAATTATCTCTATTATAATCATCTCTGAATTAAAAGCTAGTCGGATATGACCAATTGATTAAACGATAATTGGTTGGTAAAAGAATCGAATTGGCTGGTCTTAAGGAGGTCAAAACATGCAAGTGTTTTTACAAGGATTATTATTTGGAATTGTTTACATTGCACCAATCGGGATGCAAAACTTATTTGTGGTTTCGACAGCTATTGAACAACCATTGCAACGGGCATTGCGGGTGGCTTTAATTGTAATTGCGTTCGATACGTCGCTCTCCCTGGCTTGCTTTTATGGGGTGGGCCGATTGTTGCAGACCACTCCCTGGCTCGAATTAGGGGTGTTGTTGATTGGGAGTTTATTGGTCTTTTACATTGGCTGGAATCTGTTGCGGCAAAAGGCCACGGCAATGGGGACCCTCGACGCGGACTTTTCATATAAAGCAGCGATTCTGACCGCTTTTTCGGTAGCATGGCTGAATCCGCAAGCACTGATTGATGGTTCCGTGTTGTTGGCGGCGTTTCGGGTGTCAATCCCGGCGGCACTGACCCATTTCTTTATGTTGGGGGTCATCCTAGCATCCATTATTTGGTTCATCGGTCTGACCAGCTTGATCAGTAAGTTTAAACATCTCATGCAACCACGAGTCCTACTCTGGATCAATCGAATCTGTGGTGGCATCATTATTCTATACGGCGTGAAGTTGCTAGCAACCTTCATCACGAAAATATAGTTGCGGTTACCTCTGACAATCGGTATGCTAGTCGTATTGGACTTTTTATGAGAGGGACGATACGCATGAAGATTGCTGGTTTCGGAGTGGAGGCCTGGTTAAACGCACATGAGCGTGAAGCAACCACCGATATTAGTCAAAGCTCAATCGCAGCCTTAACGATGGCAGAAATTGCGGCTTTAGACGACCAACAAGCACCACAGGATTTTTACGAAGAACTAGGGGCGGCCCGGCTGGATTATGGCTGGATCGAGGGCTCACCACGATTTAAAGAACTCGTTAGTCAGTTATACGAGCAAGTGCCAGCAGCCAATGTTCTCCAAACAAATGGGGCGACCGGGGCTAATCATTTAGCAATCTATAGTTTGGTGGAACCCGGCGATCACGTGATTGCACTGTACCCGAGTTATCAGCAGCTGTATGATATTCCCAAGTCATTGGGCGCTACGGTTGATTATTGGCATATTCATGAGTCAGCGGGCTGGTTGCCGGATATTATGGAACTGCAACGCTTGATCCGGCCGGAAACAAAGATGATTTTACTCAATAATGCCATCAATCCGACTGGGAGTTTACTAGATCGAACACTGTTAGAACAGGTCGTCACATTAGCTCGCTCAGTTGGAGCGTACGTTTTGGCCGATGAGGTCTACGAGCCACTGGATGAAACCCCGTTCGTCTCAATTGCCGATTTATACGAGCGTGGAATTGCGGTCAACAGTTTATCCAAGACCTATTCAGCGCCTGGTATCCGGATCGGGTGGACGGCGACACCTAGTCAAGCCATTGCTGATATTTTTCGGAAGTATCGTGATTATACGATGATCTGCGGGGGCGTTTTGAATGACCAACTGGCCGTTAGAATTTTAGCGCACCGCCAACGCGTTCTGGCGCGAAATCGGGAGCTAGTCAGTCGCAACCTCAAAATTCTGACAGAGTGGGTCGCACAGGAACCGCGGGTCGAATTGATTACGCCACATGGCATTTCAGTGTCGTGTATTAAACTAATAGTACCGATCGATGATGAGACGTTCTGTCAACAATTACTGCGGGATACCGGTGTTTTATTAGTGCCTGGTTCACGTTTCGATATTCCGGGGCACGCCCGTTTAGGTTACTGTACGGATACGCCGACGTTACAACGGGGTCTGGATTTATTAGGGCAATATTTACGCCGCTTTGATTAGTTACTAGTGGACTGGTAACCGTGGTTGACTCATTACTTTTAAATAATTATACAAATTTGTTTAAGCACATTTTCCTAATAGTGGCGGAAAATGTGCTTTTTGAAGTTCTGTGCGTAGTTTGCCAAGTGAATATTTGCTATAATGTATTCATTACAAGATTTGGGGAGGTTTCGCGACATGAAAAAGTCAGAGCGCCAAGCAGTTATCGAACAATTAATTAGTGAATATCCGATCGCTACCCAGGAAGAATTGATGGCTAAGCTTAAAGCAGAGGGCATTGCTGCGACGCAAGCGACGATTTCGCGCGATATCCGAGAGATGCAGATCGTTAAGACGCCGGATGAGCACGGTCAGACGCGGTACGCGATTTTTAAAACAACTAACAAAAATGAACAGGACCGGCTATTTGAAACGCTACACGATGTGGTGACGAGCATTGACCGTGTTGAATTCATGAATATTATTCATACGTTACCGAGTAATGGGAATCTATTGGCGGCGATCATTGATGATTTGAACTTGCCAGAAGTGAGTGGGACCTTGGCTGGTCACGACACGATCTTTGTCGTGAGTCCGAATACGACGGTGGCAAAGCAGCTATACGAATCCTTTGCTAGTCACATTAGTAATGAAGACTGACTGTGGTGAGCAGTCTAATTGGTTGCACTAGGCCGTCGTTCACGGTATGATTATTGTCATTAAAAGAGGTGTGAGATATGAAATATACGAAGAAACGGGCGCCTCGAAAGAATCAAAAACAACGCGATGCGACCTTCGATAAATTTAAACAACAACAAAATGAGCTCAACGCTAACCGCCGGGGTGTCCGGCGCAAGTAATGGCTGAGCTAGCTTTCAAGTATGTCATATGGACGGCTCGGAAGCTTTTTTTGTTTATGGCCGTTTTATCGTAGTGACCTTTAATCTGGTTACAACACGTGGCCTAAATCAGTGATTTCGGCAACAACTGGCAAACATCGGGTTATCTACAAAATGAGTTGCGTTTGATTGTTGAAGATTTTTTCAAGGTTGTGGTCAATTACTGAGCATCGGAAAATTTATGATACAATTGTAAAAGCTAACAAGTAACGCGGACGTTGTGACAGGTGCGTCGGCTGAACAAGGGGAAGATTATGCAAAAAAATGGTTTTTGGGCCACGATCAAAGACGGCTTACGAGTCATTGGCAATTGGTTAGCACCCTATTGGCAGCGATTCGCTGCCGTCGTCGGCTACCAATGGCACCGGCGACAAATCACACGGTGGCTAATTGTACTCGTCTTGACCGTCATCTTAATTGGGAGTGCCTATTTAACTTATGAAGCCAAGACGGCTAAAGTTGGTAATTTACAGGCGGAGCTAGAAAAGACAACTGAAATCTATGATAAGGACAATAAAAAGGCCGGTTCACTCTATTCACAAAAGGGAACCTATGTCCATTTGAGTAGTATTTCAAAAAACTTACAGAACGCGGTAATTTCGACTGAAGACCGTAATTTCTATAAAGAACATGGTTTCTCAGTCAAAGGAATCGGGCGGGCATTTGTCCTGCTCGTTATCAATAAGATACTTGGCCGTGACTACATTAGTGGTGGTGGGAGTACGTTGACGCAACAATTGGTCAAAAACGCCTACCTAACACAACAACAGACCTTCTCACGTAAGTTTCTGGAAATCTTTTTGGCGATTGAAACTGAAAATGTCTATTCTAAGGGCCAAATTTTAGCGATGTATTTGAATAACGCTTATTTCGGCCACGGTGTCTGGGGAGCTGAGGATGCGTCTGAACGATATTTTGGCGTACACGCGTCAGAGTTGTCTGTTGACCAGGCGGCGACCTTGGCCGGAATGCTGAGCTCGCCCAGTGGTTATGATCCAATCAATCATCCGAAAGCGTCTACGGCTCGTCGAAACGTCGTCTTGAATAACATGGTCGCTAATAATAAGCTTTCCAAAAGTGAGTATAAGCTTTATTCGCAAAAGGCGATGACGCTGACGAATAACTACCATTATGAAAGTGGTTATAATTATCCATATTATTTCGATGCGGTGATTGATGAAGCAATTAATAAGTACGGGCTAACGGAATCTGACATTATGAATCGGGGCTATAAGATTTATACGTCGCTTGATCAAGATGATCAGACACAGATGCAAGATTCTTTTAAGGATAGTACGTTGTTCCCGGCCAACGCGGACGATGGTACGAAGGTCCAAGGGGCCTCAATTGCGGTTGATCCGTCGACAGGTGGTGTGTTAGCCGTAGTCGGTGGTCGGGGCAAACACGTCTTCCGGGGCTTTAACCGTGCGACTCAGATTAAGCGGCAGCCGGGTTCGACGATCAAACCGTTGGCAGTGTATACACCAGCACTACAAAATGGTTATACGTATGATTCGAACCTTTCTAATAAGAAGCAAACTTTTGGGGCCAATAAATATGCGCCCAAAAACTATGATAATGTTTATAGTAAATCGGTCCCAATGTATACCGCGTTATCGCAAAGTATGAATATTCCGGCGGTTTGGTTATTGAATAAAATTGGTGTGAATAAAGGGTATCAATCGGTGAAAAAGTTTGGCTTACCAGTTACCAAGTCGGATGATAACCTGGCACTTGCCTTAGGTGGTTTGACGACGGGGGTATCACCCGCTCAAATGACCAGTGCCTATACAGCGTTTGCGAATGGTGGTAAGAAAACGACGGCCCACTTTATTACGAAAATTGTCGATGCTAGTGGCAATGTCGTTGTCGATAATACGAAGACTAAGACGAAGAAAATTATGTCCGCCAGCGTTGCTAAAGAAATGACCAGTATGATGCTTGGCACGTACAATAGTGGGACCGGGGCTGCGGCCAAGCCGTATGGATACTCGGTTGCTGGTAAGACTGGGAGTACGCAGGCTGATTACAGTACGGGTTCGGGAACGAAGGATCAGTGGATGATTGCTTATACCCCGGACATTGTGGTCACGACCTGGATCGGATTTGATACGACGAACAGTACTCATTATTTGAAGAGTTTATCTGAAAATCAACTTTCCTCGTTATTCAAGAATGAATTACAAAATATTTTGCCGAATACGAATAATACTAGTTTTGGTACGAAGGATGCTGCGACGCTGGCAACCGAATCTAATAGTAGTGATTCGGATAGTTCTGATAGTGGATCATCCGTATGGGAAAACGTTGAGAAGGGCGCTAATGCAGTTAAGAACAAGGCTAAAGACTGGTTCTCCAAAGCCAAAAGTTTCCTTGGCAACTAGTAAAGCTAGCTTCTGAACGTACTAATGCTATTCAAGTTCCGTTAAAAATGCTAAAATAATGACGACACATACTTCGAGGAGGAACTCACGATGGCCGTAAATATTTACGATACTGCGAACCAATTGGAACAAGAATTACGTCAGACTAAAGAATTCAAGGAATTAAAGGTCGCTTATGACACGATGAAGACCAATGACAGTGCCTTTTCACTGTTTAAGGACTTTCAAGAAGTTCAGATGCAATTGTCACAAAAGCAGATGAATGGGGAAGAATTGACGGATGACGAAGTTCAAAAGGCCCATGATTTAGCTGATAAGGTTGGCAACGTTGACGAAATTAAGTCCTTAATGGGTAAAGAACGTAACTTGAACCAATTGATGAATGATTTAAATCAAATTATCACTAAACCAGTTCAAGAATTATACCAGAACTAAGTAAATTAAGGATCGAGGGGCAATGACGGAATCTGTTCCGTGATTGCCCCTTTTTTAGTGGGGGTTATCATGAAATTTCTACACGCGGCAGATTTACATTTAGATACACCGTTTCAAGGACTGAGTGGCTTAACACCAGCTTTGCAGGAACGGTTAGTGACGGCACCACTGAGGGCACTCAGCCGACTAGTCGATTTGGCGGTGGCTGAGCAAGTCGATTTCGTCCTGCTCGTTGGTGACTTGTTTGACCAACAGGGCCAAAGTGTTCAGGCCCAGGCGGCACTGATGACGGCGCTAGCGCGGTTGAATACGGCTTCGATTCCGGTGCTGCTATCGTTCGGTAACCATGATTTTCAAGCGGATTTAAGTCGCTGGCACTTTCCGGCCAATGTGCACGTGTTTGGCCCGCAGGTAACAACGGCTACCTTAACGACTGTGGCACAAGAACGGGTCGCGATTAGTGGGTTTAGCTATGCGCAGCGGTGGGTGACGACGGACCCAGTTGATGATTATCCTGTTAAAGCCACGGGCGTTGATTATCAGATTGGTACCTTGCACGGTCAGATTGGTGTGGCGGGTGACCACTACGCCCCGTTCAACGTTAGTGAATTATTAACGAAACATTATGATTATTGGGCACTTGGTCATATTCATCAGCGGCAAACGCTCAATTCGCAACCACCAATCGTATATGCCGGCAACACGCAGGGGCGCCATCGCGGTGAAACTGGGGCGAAGGGGTGCCTCATTGTGAATAGCCAGGCCGATCAGACCTTGCAACCAGTATTTCACGCCTTGACTGATATTGAATGGGCGGATTGGACGCCAACGCTCACTAGTCCAGAACCCATGTCCCGTTCACATATCGTCCATCAGTTAGCTGATCAATTATCATTGAAGATGGTTACCGGCTTAAAATTAGTAACGATTACGTTACCAGCTAGTCTTCAACTGAGTGCGATGGCGGAATTAGCCTTAAATCAGGGGGCCATTCTAGCCCAGTTGCAGGAACAGGCAAATGAACATTGGTGGCCGGTTGCGATTGAGCAAGCAACGACGGATACGATGACCCCCTTGTTTGGTATTAACGCGACGACCTGGCAACAAGTTGGTGAGCAGGTCGTGACCGATCAAGCAGTCGCTGAACTTGCAGGCAAACTCTTGGATGAAGACTTTCTGAACACCGCGTTGCTGGAAGATATGTCACCCACTGCTTGGCAACAACAAGTGGTGCGACTCTTAAATGATCAGTACCATTTAACGACGGGGGTGAATGATGATGCAGATTAAGCGTCTTGAAATTGCGGGCTTTGGCAAATTTCAACAGCAGCAGTTCGAGTTTGGTGATGGGCTTCAAGTGATTTACGGCCTCAATGAAAGTGGTAAATCAACAATGCGGGCCTTTATTCTCGGCATGTTATTTGGTTTTCCCTCCCGCCGTCACCCACTTGAACGCCATGAACCACAAGGTACGAATCAGTACGGTGGTTCGATAGAGCTAGTGGTTGACGAGACGACATACCGGTTGACCCGGTTAGGTGATCAACCCGCTACCTTGGTGAACGTGCAGACGCAGGCCGCTCAACCGCTGGCCTTACTTGACAAGTGGTTAGCGCCTTATGATCGTGACCAGTATTTGCGATTGTTTACGTTTAACCAGGCTGAATTGACGGTGCTCAAAACTATGCACGCCAGCGATTTGAACGTGCAATTACAACAAGTCGGATTGGTGGGCAGTGCACCATGGCGAGAAACGGCGACTACGTTACGGACAGATGCGGAGGCGTTATATAAGCCCCGCGGCCGCAAACCCAGGTTGAATCAAGCATTGCAGCACTATCGCATGTTGACAGAACAGGTCAAGGCGGCCAAGCAACGGTACCCAGAATACGAAACATTACAAAATCGATTGCTGGATTTGCAGGCACAACGGACAAGTACCCAACGTGATTTAACCAAGTTGGATCATGAACAGCAACAGCTCGCCAATTTACGAAATCAGTGGCCGGTCTATCAACAATTGCAGCAACTGCAAGCCACTAATATGACGACGACACTAACTACGGCGACTAGGACACGCTATCAACAATTAAGCCAACAGCGAACGGAATTGCAACACGCCTTGGCGAGTGCACGTCAGCAATTAAGTCAGCAACCAGTTGATACACAATCTCAAGGACTAGTTGGCTTCTACGTCCAACATCAAGACCAGTTTGACCAATTAGAAGCTCAGTTACCAACCCTGCAACAAACCTTAGGCCAATACCAAACGTTGACCCAGCAGGGAAGTGCTGCCAAGGCTGATTTTCAAGCGCAAAGTAATGCACATCCTGAGCTGTTAGGTTGCCTCTCTCCGCACAAACAGGCCGCAATCGAGACCTTGAAGGCGACGTTGGCAGCGACGGCGAACACGCGTCGCCAACATCCGGCCCCGAATAGTCCATCGCTTGATTGGCGCTTGATTGGTGGTGCAATCGGGATTGTCGCGGGATTATTGCTACCATTAGGCGGCTTTAAATGGATCTTGATGTTAGCAGGTGTGGCCCTACTTGGTTGGTTTGGGATGACCCGTAGTCAGGGTAAACCGGTGCAAGGAACCGACCACTTATCAGACCAATTAGTGGCTGCTGGTCTGGCACCGAATCTGACTGCCAGTGAAGCCTTACAGCAATTGGAACTAGTCGCGGCACTGCAACGCGCACAAGCTGCGGTCACGACTGCTGATCAAGCATTAGCAACACAGGCTGCCAAACTCTGGCAATTGATTCAGCCTTATCAATTTGCGGCAGGATGGATTCCTGTTGATCAGGATCATTTAACGACAAGTGTTACTCGAATTGCCCAATTCTATGATCAAGTCCATCAAGTGATGCAACAGCAGACCATGTCCGGCCCCGACTTTGCCTTTGTCCAGCGGCAAGTCCAGCAGTTGACGCAGCAGGTCCGTAATCTGACCGAGCAGCTACAGGCGTTAGCAACGACCAACGGTTTAGCGGATGTAGACGCGTTGACGCAAGCGGTTAGTGATGCCGAAAAGCAAACGGCCAACGCCACGAGTCGTCAACAATTACAGCAACAACTCAGTTCTGCTGAGCTATCGGCGTTAAAGCAGTATACGTCGCTTGAAGCGTTGCAAGCGGTACTGGCTGAAAGACGGCAACAACGTACCCAAACGGCGCAGCAACTGACACAGTTAGCTACGGACATTGCCACGGCGCAAGCACAACTCCAAGAGTTGACGGCGGATGGCCAGTACGCTACGCTACGTCAGCAACAGGCGGATCTACAAACGGAAATCACAGTCATGGCACGTCAATGGCTAACGCGGCAGTTGGGTGCGAACTGGATCGATACGGCGCTGCAGGCATTGACACAACAGCAATTACCAACTGTTTTGGCCGCAGCAACCACGATTTTCGCGCAATTAACGGCACAGCGGTATAATAAGATTGACTTAGACGGTGATGAAATGGTTGTGAAGACGGCAACAACGCAGTTCATGGTCGCGGAACTTTCAACGGCGACTAAGGAACAGTTGTACTTGGCTTTACGGCTAGCGTTGATCAATCATTTGGGCCAAGCAGCTCAGCTACCACTAATGATTGATGATGGCTTGGTGAATTTTGATGAGCAACGTAAGCAAGCTGCTTGGCAAGTCTTAGCAGCAGTTGCTCAGCATCATCAAGTGCTCTACTTTACGAATGAGACAGCGGCACTGACCCAACTGAAGACAGCGACTGTACAGCAGTTAACCTAGGGGGGATAACATGGCAAAGAAGTTATTTGATTATCAATTAGATGAAACCGTGGATGGCTATTTTTTGTTGAAAGATTCGGAAGTTCGCATCGCCAAGAACGGCAAGAAGTTTTTAGCCATTAATTTTCAGGATACTTCCGGCGAGATTTCCGGGAAGTTTTGGGATGCAAGCGATACAGATGTCGAAAACTTTCAGGCAGGTCGGATCGTTCATCTGAAAGGTAAACGCGAAAACTATCAGGGTAATCCGCAAATCAAAATTCAACAAATGCGGCTCACTCATAGTGGCGAACCGCAAGAAGTGCAACAATTTGTGGAACACGCACCACTAAAGACCGACACGATGGCGGATGAAATCAATCAGTTTGTCTTTGAAATTACTGAACCTAATTGGAATCGAATTGTTCGCCACATGTTAACGACATTTCATGACCGGTTCTTTAGCTATCCCGCGGCGAAGAAAAATCATCACGCGTTCGCCGGTGGCTTAGCTTATCACACGTTATCAATTTTGCGCTTAGCTAAGGCAGTTGCCGATCAGTATCCCCACGTTAACCGGGCCTTACTATATGCCGGTGCGATTTTGCACGACATGGGTAAGACGATTGAAATGTCGGGGCCGGTCTCGACGACTTATACGTTGGCAGGGAACTTGGTCGGTCACATTGTCCTGATCGATGAACAAATCGTGGAGACTTGTCAACAGTTGAAAATTGACGAGCAGTCGGAATCTGTTTTAGTCTTGCGGCATACGATTCTTGCGCACCATGGTTTGTTAGAATATGGGTCACCCGTTCGGCCCCATATTATGGAAGCTGAAATCTTACATGACTTGGACGAGTTGGACGCGTCGATTCAAATGATGCAGACTTCACTTGGACACGCAGAGCCGGGCACGTATACGGAGCGGATCTTTGCTATGGATGGTCGTAATTTTTACCGGCCAACTGGTGATCAAACGAAGGGCGAATTACCAGACGAACAAAACTAACTAAATCGATACGGTGTTTGAAAGAACTGTTGAAATCAATGATTTTAACAGTTCTTTTTGTGACCTTTATTTTTGATGACGAATTCCATTGGGGTGGGTGAGACGGTGCACCATTAATTAGCGTGGGCCGTCATTAAAGATAAAATAAAAATTTTAATTGCAATTAATATCCTGATATGATAAGTTACTACGAGTGATTAGTTGTTATCGTTGACCATTGCATACGTGTTGAATTAGGGCACGTTGAGCAGTATTGGCGTGCACGATGCGCGTAATCTAGCGGCCAGACTGATTGATTAAACGATAATCCGGCAACTGTGGCACGTGACGGGACCGTCACAGAGACAAATGATTTAAAATTGCACGCATTAGGGGAGATTATCGGGATGAACGAACACGAAGCATATGTAACGACATTTTATTGGCTCGCGGATTGTTGGTTGGAAACTAGCTATCTGGGACTTGAGGATGAATTTGACGACGATGAAATCGATGACGCCGTCAAGTCACTACTAAATCGGATGCAAGCCGGGGCAATTTATGAGGTAACGGCGGATGATCCAATGTGGCAAGCATGGAAGCGGGCAGTTAGGGCCGTGCTTACGCCCAATGATCATGCTGAACATGAAGTTGATGAGACCGACGGAGATGACGAATTAGTGCTACCAGCTGGGGTACGACCAGAACGTCAATTAGAAGAAGTTCAAGCCTATGCAGCGATGAACGCGTTTTTGCAGGCACAAGATCAGGAATATCTGCAAGAAATTGGTAAACGGGCGGCCACTCAGGTCAGTGGTGCCGGGTGGCAAGTGTGGCGTGCACATCGTCAGAGCATGCATCCGGAGTCTGCCGCCCCGCTGACGTTGACTGCTGAACAATTACCAGCCGTGATGTGGGCCTTTTTCGATAAGTACCAGGATACTGAGGACTCTTTTGAGATTTTTGAATTGGTTAATCAACTTGAACAATGGCAAAAAAGTGCTGATCGAGATTTGGACGCGCAATGGTCACAGCTTGTGGCGAAAAGTCAGATTGATCCGGCCGCAATTACGCTCATGCAGGGCTTGTCGTTAGCGATTGAGTTCTTTGATCAGCTTGAGTGGGACGGTGATTTGACTGCCAAGGCAACTTTGCAGAATAAATTGATGCAACGCACGCTCGATGACACGCTCAATGATGAGACGACAGCCAACTGGGCGGATGCCTGGCAACACTGGGATTTAGCAGATCCGTTGACAACTGAACAGTGGGCCCGACGGTTTGATCCGGCGGACGACTATGAAGAAGATGAAGACGAGAGTGAAGAAGATGGCGCGGCTCGGCCAGCTTGGCAACTTGGTGCGAGTTATAGTACCGTTTTGATTGCAATGCGCTTAGTCGCTTACGGTGTACTGCGGCCTGAGAGTGTGCCTGGTATGGCAACTGTGAAGATGGCGAACCGTGCACTGGCAGCTACCGTCAGTATTGGTATCGTGTTAGTTGCTTGGCTGGTCACAGCTATTCTGATTACAATTGTAATTTGGGGATGGCGGTGGCTGCGTAAGCTGATTTTTTAGTGCAGCTGAACGGCCAACTGAATCACAATAGTGCCGATTGACTAGGCTGAAGTTTGTGAATCTAGTAGTTGAAGCTGAAAGGACGGGGTGTCAGTGGTAGTGCTTCATGATGGTTCGTAACTCGGACAGAAAGTCGGCATCTAAATGGGGCGATTGTCCTAATTGTAATGGTGCCAATGGCTGATATAACGTTGGTATGTCTGGCTTTAACGGCTGGTTATTGAAGTATTGCTGACCATGGATTTTGACGGTCGCTTTGAGCGTGCCAATCGTCATGACGGCCACGGCGGTATTTAAAAAGACGCCACCATTGAGACTAGTATATCCAGCGGAAGAACGCCCAACTAAAGTAACGTGCGGGTTACGTTTTAGCGCCATGATGGTCACCTCCGCGGCACTCGCTGTCTGGTTACCAATAATGGCATAAATATGACGAAAGTGGGCCGCTGTTGGTTGCGAAAAGTTAAAGTCATCTTGACCAAGTCCACCAGTGATGCGGCCATGGTACATCACACGCGGCCGGTTGCGATGATGGTTCGTGATGCCGGTGTAGAGGGTGCCGTCTGGAATGATGGCGGCCAGGCCAGCAATCATCGGTGCCGAACTACCACCAGTATTGGCTGCGAAGTTTAAGATTAAATCGGTTGTCGGCTTAGTTTGTTTAATCAGGTGCTGGAGTTGTGTCCAATACTGTTTTTGTAATTGGTGCTGACTGCTGTAAAATGCTGGCACATTGATGATGGTGAGGCCGGCACTCAGTGTCTTGGTCGGACGGGTGGCATGTTCAACTTGGCGGAGATTGGCGACGGCGAATGAATGTAAATTTGCAGCGCGCAGAATTTGATTGAGTTGGGTCAGTGACGTGATTTTGCGACCATGATCAGTCGCATGCAGCATGGCTTGCCATTGCGGGCGATGGTTGATAATGCCATATTTTGACATGTAGGTGATAGCCGGCATAGCGTTGAAGGACGCACGGAGCCGATTAGAAGCGGAAAGACCAAACGTTAGGACTATCGAAATTAGACCTACCAGTCCGTAACGGCATTTATTCGTTATCATGATAAGCCATCCTTACTTTTCGTGACTAGATTAGCATGTATTGGTTAGCTAAATTGTAGGCGTGGCGTCAAAATTTCGCAACGAAAAGCATATCTTAACTGATGCGTCTTTGAAATAATGGTTCCTGTTAAAATACCCATCTACATTGGCCGTCTTAACGGCTAAGTAGGTGGGTATTTGTTGTATCATGAAATTGTTGACGATTGTGCCAGATCGGCTTCTAACTGGGTTAAGAAGATCGTCACCAAGTCTTTTTCCACCTGGTTCAGTGAATGCTCGGCTGGAAAGGCAATGAAATAATTCAGGGACATTAACGCTTGGGGCAAAGGTAAGATGTTATAGCGTTCTGGATCAGGCTGGGTATGCACACTGTCTGGTAAAAAGGTAATACCCAGTCCAGCAGTGGCTAGTTTGGTGATGGTGGCGGTATTCGTGCTCTCAATTACGATATTCGGTGTCACGTTGTGCTTTTGTAATAAGTAGTCAACTTGGCGTCGAATCGATGACCCGTGGGGAGACAAAACTAGAGGCGCTTGTAGCAGGTCGTTAAGGGGTAGCGCTCCCGGATTAATGAAGGCCTGATGGGGTTGGTACCAGTTGACGGTGTTCGGGATAATCGCGTAGTACCCGTCCCGACCGCGGTCATAACTTTCAAGCCCCGGCGCGATGGTTTCCGGATTTTGACCAATTAAGAAGTCCAGCTCACCGTGGAGCACGCGCTGTTCGTTGCGACTAGCGATATCTTCGGTTAATTCGATCTTAGTGGCCGGGTGGGCTTTCAAAAAAGCAGGTAAAAATAGGGGCAATAAGTAATAGCCGAGGCTAGATAAGACGCCCAGCCGAATTACTTGCTGGTTGGCATGTGTGTATTGCCTAATTTGCTTATTAAAGTAATCCTTCTCGTTTTCGAGCGCCGTCAAATATTGATAATAAGTCCGCCCAGCCGTGGTCAGTCGCAGTGGCGTGACTTCACGATTGATGATGGTGACGCCCAATTCTTTTTCAACATTGCGGATGCTTTGGGTGAGGTAAGGTTGTGAAATGTAGAGATCTTTAGCCGCCCGGGTAAAATTGCCGTGCTTGAGCAACACATCTAAAAACCGTCGCATTTCGCTGGAATCTGATTTTGGCATAAAGCGCCTTCCTCTCGCATTGTGATTAGGTGAGTATTCGTTTGATTGCTGATTTGGTCATGTTGAGTTAGTTGCATCGCCATAAGGACGTTCAAAACATGTTCAATAAGTTCTGTCAACATCCTGGCGATAGTGGCAAATAGCATTATGACCAACCATTTTAACGTAATTAATTTTAACGCGAATCGTCGACATAGTAAATTTGTTATCGGGGTATAGATAAATAAATATTTCACAAGCAGAGCGCTTTCACTTACACTAATCAGTATTAAGAGTGGCCAATCATTCAATAGCTACTCGTCGAAAACGACTGTTTAAATCATCCTGAAAGGATCTGAAATTATGAAATTTGTTGGGATTGTTGGGACGAATGCAACCAAATCGACCAACCGGCAGTTACTGCAATATATGCAACGGCATTTTCAGCAACAAGCCACGATTGAAATTTGTGAAATAAAAGATTTACCGGCTTTTAATGAACCGGAAGACCGAACAGCACCAGTAGCAATTCAACAGCTCAGTGATAAGATCACCGCAGCAGATGGCGTGATCTTTGCCACGCCGGAGTATGATCATTCAATTCCGGCCGTACTAAAAAGTGCAATCGAATGGCTGTCATATACCACGCGGCCGTTAATTAATAAACCAGTTATGATTGTTGGGGCCTCGAACGGCTCACTGGGAACCTCACGCGCTCAAGCGCACTTACGCCAGATTTTAGAAGCGCCGGAATTAAAAGCACTGGTGATGCCAAATATTGAATACTTACTAGGCCGTTCACTACAAGCTTTTGATGATCAGGGCGACCTGACTTATCCGGATAAAGTTCAGGAATTAGACAATGCGTTTGGCGAATTCATTGATTTTGTAGATTTAACGAATAAAATCATGCCGTCGAGTCAGTTTTTCGAAAAGAGTAAGCAGTTCTCGTGGCGGCAAGTGACTGGGGAGGAATAAACATGAAATTTGTTGGAATTGTTGGAACGAATGCTCAGCATTCGTACAATCGGATGTTGCTGGAATTTATGCAACGACATTTTGCGACACAAGCCGAAATCGAAATTTTAGAATTGACTGATGTCCCGATGTTTGATGAATCGAATGATCAAACTGACAGTACCATCATTCAAAACTTTGCCACTAAAATTGCGACGGCTGACGGGGTTATCATTGCCTCACCGGAACACAATCATTCCGTGCCTTCCGCGTTGAAAAGCATTATTGAATGGTTATCATTCAAAATTCACCCATTAGATGGTCAAGCAGTAATGATTGTTGGGGCTTCATACAGCGTCCAAGGATCGTCACGCGCGCAACTACACCTGCGTCAGATTTTAGACGCTCCCGGTGTTAACGCCAGTGTCATGCCCGGTTCAGAATTCTTATTAGGTCGTGCCCAAACGGCTTTTGACGATCAAGGTAATTTAAAGGTGCAAGGGACGGTTGATTTTCTGGACAGTTGTTTTGCAAAGTTTCAGAAGTTTGCGACCATCGTCGCCGAGATGCGGGCACCAGAAGCGCTTAGCTTTGCCCCGGGTACTTATCAGGTGACGGCCACTGGACATAATGGCGAATTGCCAATGCGAGTGACCCTCTCCGCTGACCGGATTGAAAATATTGAAATTGATACCAGTAGTGAAACGCAGGGGATTGCCGATGTGGCTTTTGAACGCATTCCCAAGGAGATTATTGCGGGTCAAACGCTCGCTGTTGATGCGATTTCCGGGGCTTCAATTACCAGTCATGGTGTTATCGATGGGGTCGCTCGTGCGGTCAAAGAAGCTGGTGCCAATCCTGATGATTTGAAGAAACGGCGTGCGACTAAGCAGGTCGCTCAACCTGCTGTCAAAGAAGTGACGACTGATGTCGTAGTGGTTGGTGCTGGTGGGGCTGGTATGACGGCAGCGGCCAAAGTGTTACAGGCTGGTCATCAAGCCGTTGTCCTAGAAAAATACCCAGCTGTCGGTGGTAATACCGTTCGCGCTGGGGGGCCCATGAATGCGGCTGATCCGGATTGGCAACGACAGTTTGTAGCTTTGCCAGGTGAAAAGCAAACGTTGAAGGATCTGAGTGAGCGTGATGAAAGTACAATTGCACCTGAATATCGGGCTGATTTCCGTAAATTGAAACAGCAGATTGACGCATACCTGACTGCCAATACCAATCAAAAGGGCACCTTATTTGATTCAACCTTGTTACATCGGATTCAAACTTATTTAGGTGGTCAACGGACTGATTTGAACGGTCAAGAGATTCACGGTCAGTATGATTTGGTAAAAGAATTGACGGATAACGCCCTGGATTCAGTCAAGTGGTTACAATCGATTGGTGTGAAATTTGATGAAAGCCAAGTGACAATGCCAGTTGGAGCCATCTGGCGGCGCGGGCATAAGCCAATGGGCGATCTAGGGTTTGCTTACATCAAGACTTTACGGGCCTTTGTTGAACAACAGGGTGGTACGATTATGACGGAAACGCCGGTAAAAGAATTACTGGTGACAGATGGGCAAGTTCGTGGCGTCATTGCGACTAATGCGGCTCATGAGAAAGTTATTGTCCATGCTGATGCGGTGATTTTAGCTTCTGGTGGTTTCGCAGCGAATACTAAAATGTTACAAAAGTACAATACGTACTGGACGGCCATCGACGATGATGTCAAGACGACTAATTCACCCGCAATGACTGGTGATGGAATTCGGCTAGGGACTAGTGTTGGTGCAGCATTAGTTGGGATGGGCTTCTCACAAATGATGCCGGTATCTGATCCGGAGACCGGCGAATTATTCAGTGGGCTCCAAGTGCCACCGGCTAACTTTGTGATGGTAAACCAGCAAGGAAAACGGTTCGTCAATGAGTACGGCAGTCGTGATGAGTTAACTCAGGCGGCCATTGATAATGGGAGTCTTTTCTATTTAATTGCCGATGATGAAATTAAAAAGACGGCTTACAACACGACACAAGCTAAAATTGACCAGCAGGTGGCGAATGGGACCTTGTTCCGTGCTGATACTTTGACAGATTTAGCGCAACAAATTGGCATGGACCCGGCAGCCCTGACCAAGACGATTGCGGATTACAATCGTTACGTTGATGCCGGCGAGGATCCTGAATTTCATAAGACAGCCTTTGATTTGAAAGTTGCCGTGGCACCATTTTACGCAACGCCGCGTAAACCAGCAACCCACCACACGATGGGGGGCTTGAAGATTGATCCGGATGCTCACGTTTTAAATACGGACGGTCAGATTATCGACGGGCTATACGCGGCGGGAGAAGTAGCCGGCGGAATTCACGCGGGTAACCGGCTAGGTGGTAACTCGCTTAGTGATATCTTTACGTTCGGTCGAATCGCGGCTGCTCATGCTGTTGCTGAGCACGTTGATCCGGTGACAGCCTAAGGCAATTATTAAGTCGCTACGTTGGTTGAGTCGTGTTAGTGTATAATCGACCGTAGAGAGAAGCAGATCGACAAGGGAGATTATCACATGCAAAAACCAATGCCAGTCGCGGTGACGAACATTGCGGACAATATTACGCACCAACCAGCTTATATGACGATTGTTTTAAATGATCACAAGTATTCGACCGCGCGCAAAAAGACGCCGTTTATCTTGAAAGCGTTGAATGAGGGCGCGGCTGCTCATGGGCGTTTGACGATCACGCCTAGTCGGCTGAGTTTGGCCGATGAGCGCGGCACAGTCTTTCAAACCTTGGCGCCAATACCCACAGTCATCACGGACATCGAGCTGGGATTGTATCGCTCAATCGTGCGGCAACTTGGTAATGGCGTACGAATGAAGGCCCGTTATACATTGGCGGTGACGTTGACCAGCGATACCGCTACTTATCAGATGTTAAATACCGATTTGTCAGTGTTGAAACCGCTGTTGGCTTGGATCACCGACTTTCATCTTCACTTAACCGATTCGTTACAATTGGCAACCAGTGATATCAACTGGCCCAATTTGACGGATGATCAATTTGAAGCATTGACAAAGGGCACCCCGTACTTTGCTTGGCAACAGACGATTGGGGCCCACTGGTAAGCAAAGTTAAGAACTACAAAATATGAAGCCAGACTTTCGATAATAGTCGAAAGTCTGGCTTCGTTTTTTATTATAAAATTTCACCGATAAAGTCGCCTTTAGGTAATTGTTGGAAGTCGTAAGTTTCAAAATCACTCACTTGTTTGGTATACCAGTGTAAGCTTTCGGTAATCATCAGGTTGACGGCCTCATCTTTTTCCTGCAAGGCGATGATGGGCAAGTCGCGCATGGTAGCCACACCTAGCTCGTAGGCGGTACCAGAATCTAAGTTTTTGGCTTCAAAGTCTAAGACAGTCACGATGACTTGCGCGGCTGCGATTTGGGCCATATCGCGGTGGAAAATTTCGGTCGCCCAAGTTTTGGTGAACTGTTCGGCTTGAGCGTCCTGGTGTAGACGTGGTGAATAAAAATCCATGACGGTTGGATTTTGCGCTAAAGCTTCCTCAAGTTGTGTGACCCGCGTCACTTGTTCGGGACTGAAAAACGGACTAGCAATATAAATTTGTGCCATGAAGATACTCCTTAAAGTTAATTTAGTAAAAAGACTAATGGCTTAATTTTAGAGATTTTGGGGGTCAACGTCAATTTGTTTTTAACTACTAGCTTGTGGCCACAGATCAATCCGGTCAAGTTTCGAAGGCAGCAACGCTACCACAAACGAGCGAGAATCACCAGAGCTTGCTCATTGCAATACTTGGACATGCCGTATTGTTGTTGATGCTTGTATGGTTACCAGCTAAATAAGTTATTATTTGACTGAAATTAGGATACAATGGATTTAGAGTTATAAAATGGGCCTTCAGAAATTATGAAGGTCCATTTTTGTTAGCTTAAATGAATTGTTGCGGTTAATAATAAGTCTGTCACTTAATTTTAAATAAACGGGTTTTGAAGATGCTGGTTACTTAAGTTGTCGTGCTAAATGAATTGTAAAAATTGTGCCATGAGGCAGGTTGTCACTAACGCTGATTTGGGCTTGATTAAGTTCAGCAAGCCGGGCAACGATTGCTAAACCCAAGCCGGTTCCAGGAATTGCTTGTGAACGCGCCTGATCAACGCGATAAAAACGCTCAAAAACATGGCTTTTGTCCACATCACTGATACCAATTCCTTGATCAGCAATCGTAATAGTTGGTTGGTCGTTCTGAATAGCAACAGTGACTTGAACTGTGCCACTTTCCGGTGAGTATTTACTAGCATTGCTGAGCAAGGCTAGTAAAATTTGTTGTAAATTGGCACTATTGAAGTAGGCGTTCGTTGGGGTCAACGCCATGGTGATAGTTTGTGGCAAACTTGTTTCATAATTGGTAACCGTTTCACGGATAACTTTGTCAACACTTTGGTAACTTAAGGTCGCTTCAGTATGATCCATGCGAGTTAGTTGTAATAGATTCTCAACGAGCGTCTGCATTCGTATTGATTCGTGATCAATGAATTTTAATGATCGAGAAATGACTTCTGGGTGTTCTTTTCCACGCCGGTTAATCAAACTAATATGTCCCCGGATGGCTGTAAGGGGGGTTCGTAACTCGTGTGATGCGTCTGCCACAAATTGATGATCGCGCAAGACTTGTTTGTTGAGTGATTGTAGCAGTTGATTGATTTCTACGCCGAGATCATGAACTTCTGTTGGCTCGATGGGAACGGGTAACGCCTCATGATAGGAGATGTTTTCTGCATGATTGATTTGGGCTGCTGCGTTCGTCAATGCTGCCAATGGTCGGTTTAGTCGGCGAGCTAACCAGGCGGTAATCAGGTAACCCAGAATGCCACCAATAATAATAACTAGTAATAAATCTTCTAATATCAAACGAAAAATATGAATGACATCATGAAGGCTAGTCCAAGTCTCATAGTAAATATGACGACTTTCAGCTCCAGAGCGGTAAAAGAAACCAAAACCATTACGGTAACGAATATTGTTGAATCCAGGGACCTGCCATTCCTTGGCGTGCAAGAATTTGCGCGCGTTCGGTGAATAGAAGATTTGATGTTTTTGGTTGGAAATCTTAGTACTAACTTTAACGTAAGTATCTTTAGTATTAATTGGACTATTCATTTTCCATTGCTGCCAGTCGGGCGCATCATCAATAAACGAACGTTTCAGACTGGTTATGAGAATTTGGGCATCGTCCATTCGATTTTTAGTTAAACGATAACCAACGACACCGGCAATTGAAACACCTGTCAGAAGAATTATCAGTAAAATTATTACGGTAAATGTCCGGGTGATTTGGGCAGCATTGGATTGACCACTAAAATTACGCATGAGTATCATCTCGCAGGCAGTAGCCAACTCCGCGGACGGTATGAATCAATTTTCGCTGGGTATCCGTATCGATTTTATGACGTAGATAGCGAATGTAGACATCAACGATATTTGGTTGACCCTCAAAATCAACGCCCCAAACTTGGTCTAACAATTCATCACGGGTAAAAGTGATGGGTGCATTTTTCATTAGCGTTAATAAGAGCTCATATTCACGCTGAGTGAGTTGAACGAGATGATGGTTACGTTTAACTTGGCGAGATTTAGTATTTAACTCTAAATCGGCAAATTTGTACACTGCTTGTAAGTTTTGTTGTTGGTCAGCGTGCCGTAAAATAACGCGTACTCGGGCAAGCAATTCTTCAGTATCAAAAGGCTTTGTAATGTAATCATCGGCACCACCGTCCAAACCGGCAACTTTATCGCTGACGTAATCACGGGCAGTCATCATAATGACTGGAATTGTATCGTGTTTACGTATGCGCCGAAGCACTTCTAAACCATCCATTTTTGGTAGCATCCAGTCTAGAATAATTAAATCGAGATCGTCTTGGTTTTGCTGGTAGGTCGTAAAGGCCGCTTGTCCGTCCGTAGCAGTTAGAACTGCGTAGTCTTCGAAGGCCAGCTCCTGTTGTAAAAAATCAATCACACTAGCTTCATCATCAACTAATAAAATTTTTGGCATATAAAGGGCTCCTTGAAATGATGTATTTTTAATAAATCCATTGTTGTATTAATGTCCAATCTTTAGTATAAGCAATTTTGTGAAAAAATGGACCCTAGTGAACCTGAAAACCTTCTGAAATTTTCTCATAATAGTTGTTAGATCATTACTGAGAAAAACTAATAAAGTTCTGATTTGCTAGTGCTTTTTCGAGCATCGTCGACTGTGTACAATTTAAGCAGTCAAGATTGGGGTGATTAACATGCTAACTTTTATTAGTCAGTTGGCGATTGTTGCAACAACTCACATTATCAAGCTAGGACCGATAGTCGGATGGGTTATTCTAGTTGTTTTGGGATGCGGCTACTTAGCGTTAATAATGCGTTACAAACGGCCATATTAAGGCCCGTAGTCAACAATACTCGATTTCTGGAATTGTTTTTTGCTGAGAAAAATTCAGGAGCTCTTCATTGCAGGTGAGGATTGTTTGTCAATGGTGCCATAAGGTCGCGTTAATTAATTGATGGTGAGTTTCTCGATTATCACACGATCATCATAATCGAGTGTCAACTAAATCATGCTGAAAATTTAGTTTAGTGGCAGATAATTATTTAGCTGTCAAAGCGTTAAGCCGGTATGGTGACTGACCGATTTTAGTAAGAAAAATAAGCTTTAAATCAAAATAGACATTAGTATATTGTTTATCTTTAATCTAAGAGGAGTGAAGATTGTGTTAGCACGGAATGGAAATGAAACCAAAATTGCCTGGTCCTTTTGGGGGGCTTTCGGTTTCTTAGCAATTTTGGTAGGTCTGAATGCGGATGTTATTCAAAATATCGATAACATTGTTTTTAATAGCTTGGTGCGTATAGACAATCCAAGTTTGACGGCTATGTTTAAGATAGTTGCATTATTAGCTAGTCCAGCAGTCTCAGTATTAATTATTGTTATTTTCAGTGGTTGGTTGTATCTGAATCATCAGCGCACCTTGGGATTATTAGCTCTCACTACATTACTTGGTGGAGATACGCTAGCATTAGGATTCAAATATCTTGTTCATCGCGCACGACCAGTACAACCACTAGTGACGGATAGTGGTTATAGTTTTCCTAGTGGCCATGTGTTTGGCACCATCTTGTTAGTGACGATTTTATTAGCGATTGGGTTGCCATTTATCACCTCCAGTTGTAAACGGGTAAGTCTGATTGGATTAGGGGTGGTGTGGATACTAATTGTGATGATTTCCCGTGTCTATTTACGAGATCATTATGCTTCGGATACAATTGGTAGCTGGTTATTAGCATGCGGTTGTTGGTATCAAGCAAAAGCGTGGTATGGACGATGGCGTTGTCATGTTCAAGATTATCTGATGCATTTATCCCACCGACATTTTTGAAGCATGTAAAGGAGCATTCAGTAAATGAAAAAGATTTCAATTATTGTTCCCTGTTATAACGAACAAACAGCTATCCCTTTGTTTTACAAAGCTGTTCAGCAAGTTTATCAAACTCAAATTCAGCCACTTTGGCCACAGTACCAGCTAGAATATTGGTTTATTGATGATGGTGCGACGGATGAAACATTAGTGACGTTGCAACAGCTTGTTTGCCAAGATTCAGACCATGTCCATTACGTCTCGTTTTCGCGCAATTTTGGTAAAGAAGCCGCACTATATGCTGGTTTACAACATGCTACAGGTGATTTAGTGGTTGTGATGGATGTCGATTTACAAGAGCCACCAGCATTGTTGCCGCAGATGATGAGTGGTGTGCTAACGGAACAATATGATGTTATTGGCGTTAAGCGGCTTGATCGTCAGGATGAACCCGTGATCTGTTCTTTGTGTTCACGGTTGTTTTACTGGTTTATCAATCAAATTTCGATGACTAAGATTGAACAGGGTGCTCGAGATTACCGCATGATGACACGACAGGTCGTGGATGCAGTGTTAGATATGCCTGAGTATAATCGTTTTTCAAAAGGCTTGTTCAGTTGGATTGGATTTCGGACGAAGTATTTAAGTTATGAAAACCAGGAACGCGTGGCCAGCACCACCCACTGGTCATTTTGGAATTTGGTCAATTATTCGATTGATGGCGTAATTGATTTTTCAGATAAACCGCTAGCAATGGCATCGTTTTTAGGCATTATTTCATTTATAATAGCTATTGGCGCCTTGATTTTTATTGTGGGGCGTGCCTGGTTATTTGGCGATCCAACTGGGGGCTGGCCATCATTAGTCGCAATTACTTTGATGTTGGGAGGTTTGCAACTTTTCTGTTTAGGGATAGTTGGTAAATATATTAGTAAAAGTTATTTGGAGTCAAAACGGCGGCCAATTTACATTAGTAAGGATGAGCGGTAACCTGGTGACCTATTGTATAGGCGAGACGTACGTTTCTTGAAATTGGATATAGCAATTTAATTTAAAACAATTGAATGCGTTCACAAATGATAAAATTTGGAAATGGCATTTAGTTGTTTTTATTTGTCAATATATTGATGGATACTTTCAATCTAATTATCGATATTCAGAATTTTAGTATGTTTTAAGCAGTATGGAGATGGTAAAGGTAAGTGTAATCTAGAGGCCTATGGATGGATCTGATAATAAAGTTATTTGACATAGAAGCTGAAAATTAGAAATTGATTTGAGGTGTGTCAGTGGATACTTTGCTGCGAGACTAGGCAATTGAATTTTGACGACTTGTCTAGTGTATTCAATGAGTAGTCAATGGATTTAAAAAGGTGAGCGTTCAGGAATTTAGTGCTTTAAAATTAAGTGAATTTTTCCATTTTGCTATTGTACGGCCTGATTAGGATCATTTTATCCATGTGTTAGCCACAATTGAACGATTTAGCAATAAGAAATATGAAACAGCTAGTGATATGGATCGAACTAATGGATTTGTCTTGACGTAGAACTTACAGTGTATATAAAAAAGCACTCCTAACTGAAGTGCCCAACAATGATTAATGAATTAGAAAGGTTGAAACTAAGTTATTTTAAGCAGCCTAACGTTTCAGAATAAGCAATTTTAATTATTAGGCTGAACGACTTGTTAGTAAACTAATTCCAGCTGGAATTAAAGATATTATGACGATTAATAGCATTATTAGTTCAAAATTTTGTTGTACAATGCTGATGTTGCCAAAAAGGAAACCAGCACCGATTGCAATTGAAATCCAGGCAATACCACCTAGTAGATTGTATCGGACAAAGGTAGGGTAATGCATGGTACTTATTCCGGCAGTAAATGGAATCAGTGTCCGAATGATTGGTACAAAGCGCCCAAGAAAAATTGCAAGACTACCATGATCGGCAAAAAAGGTTTGTGATTCCTGAAGGTACTTAGGCTTAATCCAACGACTGAGACGCGGGCTGTGCAAGACATGCGTACCAAAACGCTTGCCAATTTCAAAGTTACAACTATCACCGAGCACAGCTGCGACAATTAGGGTACTAGATAAAACCCATAAATTGAGTGGGTGGGCTGGTAAGGCTGTCAAAGATCCACAGAGAAAGAGGATGGAATCACCAGGTAAAAATGGAAAAACAACGAGGCCGGTCTCAATAAAAATAATGAGGAATAGGCCACCATAGATCCAAGGCCCCATACTATTAATAAGCTGTGGCAATTCGGTATTCAGATGGAACAGGATTGTCAAGATTGACGTCATATTAATTACCTCACTTTCGTTACTATCATATCGAATTGCTGGGAAGACCACCCCTTAGACTGATTGAAAACTTCCTGAATAATTCTCAGAAATGGTGGCAGTTGTGATTTGCTAGTGGACAAACGACTGAAAAAATTCTAGTGAGGAGAAGGAGTACGAATTTATAATCGAGAGTGGTGTAGTTACCAATTAATTTATTATTGCAACTATGATGTCAGATGAAATTGTTGGCAATTTTTGTTCCAGTCAGTGCTACTACTAACGATTTTGGTGGGTGTTAAAGATAGTTGTGAGTTCGGACAATTAGTTAATGATCCCCGTCAAAATTGTTGATTTGTTTGAATTGCGAAGAAGATATTGGTACTATCGGTTTAACTATTAGGTCGCTCAATCGCTAATTGTTGTTTGAGCTAATTGCGTGGTGATTAGTAATTGACGGATTAAATATGTTTAGTATTTCTTCTTTTTGACATGGTTTGGTAGGTTCTTTTAGCAGATTTCTCTAGTTATTACTGATGCAAGTATATGGGGAGATTATAAGATAATCAAATAGCAGAAATGATGAAAATAACCTGAGACTTTTTCAGATGTTGTTTCATTGAAACAACTGTCGATGAGACTAAACGATGACTATACTGAACGATAAGTATTAAATGTATTATTTTAGTCATATTGGGGGAATTAGCATGCAAAATCCACGGTTAACCATTATTGTGCCTTGCTACAATGAAGAAGCGGTGTTACCTAAGTCTACACACATCTTGGATGGTATTTTGACGGATCTGATCCAACACAAACAGGTCAATGCGGCGAGCAAGTTATTATTTGTTGACGATGGTAGTCAAGATAAGACTTGGAAACTGATTAAATCGTTGGAAAAACAGTATTCAACCGTGACGGGTCTTAAGTTTAGTCGTAATTTTGGTCATCAAAACGCGTTGATGGCTGGGATGCAGGTCGCCAGTCCGACTGCTGAAATAGTCATTACGATTGATGCTGATTTGCAAGATGACCCACAGGTGATCCCAGAAATGGTGGCACGCTATCGTGCTGGTAGTGATATTGTATTAGGTGTCCGCAATGATCGAAGTAGTGATTCACTTTTCAAACGATGGACCGCGGACGGCTTTTATCGGCTAATGAAGCGTATTGGTGTGCAATTAGTACCTAATCACGCCGATTTTCGATTGTTAAGTCAACGGGCAGTTCAGGCACTGTTAACCTATGAGGAAACCAATTTATTCTTGCGTGGAATCGTACCACGACTAGGTTTTCCAACAACTAAACTTTATTATCATCGCCAACCACGTTTTGCGGGTGTTTCAAAGTATCCATTACGTAAGATGGTGGCTTTTGCTTTTGATGGGATCACGTCATTTTCAATCGCACCGATTAAAGTAATTTTATTGTTCGGTATGGTGATTAGTGGCGGTAGTTTGATGATGATGCTATATGCGTTAATACAAGGATTACTAGGGACCGCAACGAGTGGCTGGTCCTCACTCATGACAAGTCTATGGTTTTTAGGTGGGATGCAATTGATTGGTATTAGTATTGTTGGCGAGTATGTAGGGAAAATTTTTGCGGAAGTCAAGCACCGGCCCCGCTATATTATTGAAACGGATGATTATACGGCAACTCAACAGCCAGCTATTGTAAATTCGCAACGGGTGCACGGATGAAGGCCGTGGTTAAGAGCGTCAATTGGCTGGCGGCCGCGGTATTGGTCGTCGCAGTCGGCATGGCGTGGTTGCAACCGATTCACTTCTTCGGCAACCCGGACTGGGCGTCACCGGTCGTTCAATTAGCCATGGTTCTGGGATTATTGGTCATGACGATGGCTGGCCGGCAGGTGCTCAAACAGTTATCATCTCGTCAGTATCGTTGGCTGTTGATTGGGCTGGTCGGCTTAATCGCCATCGTGCAAATGCTGATTGCCACTAGTTTTGTGGACGTGGCGCGGGCCGACCCGTTTTTCGTTCGGCAGCAGGCACTGTTATTAGCGCGGGGTAGCCATCATTGGCAACATTATTTTATGATTTATCCCAATAATGTGAATTTTACGTTATTAGTTGCGAATCTGCTCAAGCCATTATTGAAACTGACGCAGACACCCTGGGTATTATTAAATGTCATCCGATTTATCTGGATCGATACCGGACTAATCAGTGGGTTATATTTAATAAACCGTTGGCGTTACTGGCGACCGGGGGCGGTCTCATTTAGTTTGTTGTGGCTCGTCAGCGTTCCCGTGGCCGCATTTGGACTATTTGCATACACGGACGCCCTCGTTTTGCCGCTACTTCCAGACAGCTTGGCCTTGCTCACACTCGGACTAAGCTTAACCGGCTGGCGTCGTTGGGGCGTTTTGATTGGTGATGGGTTATTGGTGGCCGTGGGCGTGGTGATGAAGACTAATCTCATTGTGCTCTGGCTCACTCTCGTATTGATGGGAGTCATCTTGTGGTGGCAACGGCAATTCAGTGGTCGGCAAATGTTAGGCTGGCTCGTCAGTTTAGTGATGACACTCGGGGTGATGTTTGCGGTGATGCGGACTGCCCAACAGCAAGCGGGTTATACGCGCCAAGTTGATGCCGTCTTACCGGCAACCAGCTGGATTGCGATGAGCCTGAACCCCCAAAGCTCGGGTGAGTACCGACATGCCGATTTTGCGCGCGTTAATCAGATGCCAACTGCGGCGGCCAAGCGCCAACAGACCCAGCAAATGATTCAGCAGCGGTTACATCAGATGGGCGTTACGGGGACCCTCGTACATTTACTCAAAAAGATGCGGGTCTTCTGGGCGACTGGCGATTTTGATAGCTTTAAGTTGACCACTCAGTGGATTCGTGCACCCCGCTGGTATTTGAATCATCAACGCCAGCTTCAATTTTGGCTGGTTCTAATGACGCAAACGATTTACCTGACGATGCTGGTGCAAGCAATCGTGACTTTGATGAGGCGGCGCGAGTGGGCCGTGACGTTCGTTGCCCTGGCAATTCTCGGTTTAACGGCTTTTCATGTCGGACTTTGGGAAGTAGAAGGGCGCTATGCGTTGCCACTACTACCGGGATTGATGCTTCTCAGTATTGTGGGTGGTCGTGAGTTGCCGGTGTGGCACCTTAACCGAGTAATGCGGCGCCAATTGACGTGGTTGGTCGTCGTATTGGCGGCAATCAGTGTGGTCAGTTTGTGGCAGACGAGTCGGGCGACGCGGATTACTGATGTGGTACGTGGCAATCAGGGCAATGGGCGTTATGTTGTGTCCACGGTTCAAAAAATTAGACCGGGTCAAGCTGTTACTACGCCGTTAGCCGTTAGTGGTAAGAGTAATGTTTTACGGTTGAAGCCAGTTGCGACGCATGGGCGCGTAACAATTACCTTGACTAAGGAGACGCATGTCGTCAAACGGTGGCGGGGCTCGGCCAATGAGCTGACCACTTTGAATTATCCGTTGACAGCGGCGGGCAATCTGCGATTAGCGATTAAAAACACTGGTCAGACGCCCGTCCGGTATGGCGTGATGGCGGCCAACTACAGTCCGTTAACAGGCCGGGTGACGGCTAAGCGGCACGCGTACTTACAAGTCGTGATAAAACAGCAGTTTATTAAGCCGCACGCGTTAACGACGGGTGCCGCCAGTCTAGCAGTTGTCGGCTGTGTGGCGCTGGCAACCATTTTGTCGTTAGGTCGGTTACGGCCAGAAACTGGATAATAAAACTTGAAGCGAAAGTCTTAATAACTGGTGTTGCCAGTGTTGGGACTTTTATTTGTGGTTAAACGAAATATAATAGCCGTTAATTTGGGTGACTTATCAAGGTGAGGTGAATTCAAATGGTTCAAATTATTGCGCATACTTTAGTGACTGCCGGGCACGACGTTTTAATTTTAAAACGCAATCAGTTTGAGCGTGGGCGGCCGAATGTTGATGCCAGCTATTGGGATTTTCCCGGTGGGTGTGCATTAGCTAATGAATTACCGCAAGTAGCGGCCAAACGCGAGTGTTGGGAAGAGACTGGCTTGAAAGTTCAAACTGAGCGCGTTATTTGGGAAGATGCCACCTTTGACAAGGCTAAAAATCAGGTGTACACGCGTTTAGTGTATAGTACACAGGCATTCGTTACTAGACCGGCAATCAACTTAGAACTTACTGAACATATGGCCTTTCTTTGGATGAAACCTGAATTAATTTTGACTAATATAAGAATTGTGTCCTATCTAAAACCGATATTAACGCGACTGGTTTAGCAGTTACGGCGACCATTAAAACAACAATCGGACTGCCTAGCAGAATAGCTTGGCAGTCCGATTGTTTTGATTGACACGATTCTAATGGTGGCGATATCGTTGACGCCAAAGAATGAAGCTAAGTCCACTTATGATTGAAATCAGTAGTCCGCCCAGCAATCCCGGGACGTGGTAAGTTAGCTGAATCTGATTCTTACCGGGCTGAATCGGTAGGGCTAACATCCCACCAATGACCGTTTTAGGAGTAACTTTGACGCCGTTGACCGTGGCGCGCCACCCCTTGTCGGCTGGAATAGCAACGTAGAGCCACTTTTGCTTGGAGCGATTGGTGACTTGACCACTGACCACGGTATGAATGCCCGAGACGTGGTAAGTCGGTGTAAAGCGCGTGGATAGCAGTTGCTGTTTGACTTGGTTGAACCGGGCTTGATCCAGGCTGGCGATGTGGACATGGGTGCCAAGCGTTGGTTGGGTACGTTTGACCGTTAACGTGACGACAGCGCCTTTGTCAAAATAACCTAGCGATCGGAGCACTAACTCACCGTTGGCATTGAACTTAGTCGGGACTAAGTGACCGTTGACCCGCATCGTGGTGTATTTTGTTTGACGAGTCGTGTCGTTATAATACAGCGTCCCGGTGCGTGTCATCCTTAATTTAACCGTATGCAAATACGGATAGCGTTTGGCCTGTGAATCTTGGATGACGTGATCTGAGAGCATCGTGGCGTTGCCAAAATAGGCGCGTTTCGATGGCCGCAAACTTTGTAAGAGGCGTTCTTGATTGATAATGGCACTATTCTGACGAAGCTTTAACTGTCTAAATGCTGTTGGCACGGCAAACCCTAACCCGTTTTGACTACGGAGCCGCGTTGTCGCTTGACCCACGGCGTTTAATTGCACAGCGTATTTTACATCTAAGAGTAAATCAGTGACCGGATTTAGGCCTTCTGAACTGACACGCCGGGCGTTTTTAGAAAATAGCCCAAGTGACTTCAACATGAGACGTGTTTGGTTCGCAAAAGTTGAACTGTAGTAGGTAATATCGTGAAAGTTAAATAACATCGGGTCGTTGTAATTACGATACTTGCTATCATAATTGTAGGCCTGATTGATTAGCGTATTTTGATTTTCAACGCGATATAATTGACCATCAGGATCGTTGACGGCTTGCATTTGGCGGTATTCGGTTCGATAGGCAGTTACAAATTTAGCCTGATTCCCTAGTGGTGACTTCGCCATCATGAGGGTACTGTTAGTCCCTAATTCTAAGGCGACGATACCTGCCAAGCTGAGCGTTTGCCACCGCTTCGCCGTTGCGAATAAGGCAATTGCGGTTAAGATGACAGCGACTAAGCTGAGCGCCAGCGTTGAAGTTGTTAAGGGGTGCTTAGCAGTTCGTTGGGCAAACCAGCCTAATATCAGCGCACTGACCATGAGTGTCGGTAACAACCATTGCCAGCGCAAGGCGATCCGCCGGGGGCCTGCTAACCAGGCTTCAAAAGCGATCATGATCAAGACAAAGCTAAAGAAAAAAGCATTGCGGTATGGAAAGCCAGCGGGCGTTTGAAACATGTGCCAAATCGTATCTAAGGTACGAATGTCCATACTCAAGAAGAGTGCAAGTAATAGTCCGAAGCTATGCCATTTGTGAGCTTTAGTCAAGTTGGGCTGCACCCAGAAACTTAGGGCCAGCAAGACGACCAGACTACTGCTGAAGACGGTTGGTGCGTGTACGAGCCGAGTCGTAAAATTGGCGGCACCTAAGCCAAATTGACTCAAAACAGCTAAACCGAATTGTGGGACCGGTAAGTAGCTCGATAATTTGACCGCAGATTTAGCCGTGGTCAGCATGCCTAAACCAGTGGGGATCAGGACAAACATCGTGCTTAACCCACTGAGTAGCATGGTGACCACGACGTGCCGAATTAACGAAAATTGATGACGAACAGTTTGCCAAAGACTGTCCTGAGGGCGTTTGCGTTCAAATAGTTGATAAATAAAATAGTAAATCACAAATAGGCAAGTCATATAGCCTAAGTAGTAATTGGTGACGATACTGACCCATAACCAGCCGAAAAAGCGTCCGGGATGACTAGTTGCAATTAAGTGGTCGAGTCCTTGAATGACCAGTGGTAACCAAATTAATGCATCCAACCACATGATCGTAAAATAGTTGAGGGCAACGAAGCCAGAGAGGCTGAAAGCAACACCAAAAATGGCAGTCGACCACCGCTTTGTTTGAAAATGCGTTTGTAAAAAAGCCGTCATAGTGACCGCAATCAAGCTGATTTTTAACATGATGAGTAGACTAAGTCCGGTTGGCAAATTGGCCGCCGGAAACAACAACATCAAAATGTTAAATGGGCTTAATAGATAGTAAGCAATCGTGGGTAGTGCGTTACCGCCTAATGACTGTGAAAATGAATATAATTGAAAACTATGCGTTAAAATGGCATGCCGATACGCGGTGAAAAATGATAAGTATTGGCCACCCATATCACTAATTAATAAGTTATGGTTACCGAAGGGCGTGATCCCCCAAATTGCGAAGACAATCCCCATGATAGCAAGGGACAGTAATCCAGCTGTCACTGCCACTTGCCAGCGCCTTGTTTGATAATTAGGCCACATTTTATTCAACTCCGATATTATGAATGATTTCATTGTACCGTACTGAAACTTGAAAACTAGTTAAGAAAAGCGAACAATTTTCTGAAAAAAGTTAAGAATTAGTGTTAGTCATTATCATTTTTATAAAGTTTGCTAGCAGTTTAACACAGCAGTTCACGAGGTTAAACTAAAAGGGGTGATTGACAATTGATTAAGAAAGTGTTTTTATAAAAGGTGAAAACTGAATACGATTTCTTCGGGGCAGGGTGCAATTCCCGACCGACGGTAACAACGTAAGTTGAAGTCCGTGACCCGCGTGAGCGGTGGACCCAGTGCAAGTCTGGGACCGACAGTATAGTCTGGATGGGAGAAGAAAATTATTGCTTAAATTTTACTAGGCAGTAGTGGCTATTGGCGACCTTTAAGTAGGTTTATTTAGCTGGATCCTACTGGTGAAATCTATTTGGCGAACACTTCACACCCGATTATCGATGATTTGATAATTGGGTGTTTTTTTATCTTGTTGGAGGTGAACCAATGTTAACTGATTTTATGCAAATGGCTATCGATCAAGCCAAATTGGCGGGGGTGGCGACGTACCAAAATCCCCAGGTCGGTGCGGTATTAGTCAAAGACGGCCACGTGTTAGCTCAAGGTTATCATCATTATTTTGGCGGTGACCATGCTGAGGTGGATGTGCTGCGGCAGGTCACACCAGAACAGGCGCGTGGGGCCACGTTATTTGTCACACTGGAACCTTGTTCACACTATGGGAAGACGCCGCCGTGTAGTGCGCGAATCGTCGCGGCTGGAATTCGGCAAGTCGTGATTGGTCAATTAGATCCCCATCCAATCGTGGGTGGTAAGGGACGTCAGTATCTTTTGAACCACGGAGTTGATGTGGTGACGGGCTGTTTAACGGACAAAGTTCGCGCGTTGAACCCCCACTACAATCATTTTTATGTGCAGCAGCGACCATGGATCACCCTAAAAACGGCGATAACGCTTGATGGCAAAATTAATACTGAAACGCCGACTCGGACGCTGGTTTCCAATCATGCTAGTTATATCGATAGTCAGTGCTTACGGTCACAGTTTCAAGCAATTCTGATTGGTGAACGGACGCTAACGATTGATGATCCACAATTAACCGTCCGACTGACGGCAATGGTGCGGCCACCGGTTCGATTGGTGGTGTTGAATACGAGTACCGTGGCGTTAAACCACCGGCTTGTTCAGGACGGTCAGGCACCAACCTGGTTACTTTGTCGTCAGGCTGCGGCTAGTGACGACCAACTTCGAAACAGTCCCAATGTACACGTCCTGATTGGCAACTGGACACCCGCTGCAATCAGTCAACTATGTGTCGAACAAGGCTGGCAGTCACTCTTAGTTGAAGGTGGGGCTCATCTGCAAGCTGAATTTGTTGCGGCTGAATTGATTGACGAATGGGTCAGCTACATCGCACCAATGATGATTGGTGGGACGGGTTTGCCAGCCGTTACCGGGGCCGCTGCGATGACACCGTTGACATTTGAACAACCAACGGTAACTTGTTTAGGGACGAATATCCGGCTACGGGCCGTTCGAAAGGAAGTTAAGTAAATGTTTTCTGGAATTATTCAAACCAAGGGCCGCGTCAGCCAAGTGCACCAACAAGGGTTGGAAATGACCCTTACGATTACCGCACCGTCGCTGATGACACCGAGTCTTAAGATTGGTGACAGTATAGCGGTGAACGGCATTTGTTTAACGGTAACGACCCGACAAGCGGATGCTTTCAGTGTAGTGGTGATGCCTGAAACGGTGCGTCGAACGAACTTAAAGATCCTTGTGGTCGGTTCATTGGTGAACCTAGAACGTGCGTTACAAGTGAACGCGCACTTAGATGGGCACATTGTTCAGGGGCACATCGATTACTGTGGTCAAGTGATGCAGCGACAATCTGATGCGCACGCGCTGCGTCTGTTGATCAGTTTACCGTCAGAATATCGCGCACTAGTAGTCACTAAAGGTTCGGTGGCAGTTGATGGGGTTAGTTTGACGGTCGTAGCGGTCACGGAGACAACGTTTGAAGTCGATTTAATTCCGCATTCACAAGCGGTGACGACCTTGTCTAAGTTACAAGTTGGAACGCTGGTGAATGTAGAAACGGATATTCTGGGCAAGTACTTGGCCCGGCAATTAGCATTAGAGGGGAGTCATTAAGATGGATACAATGAAAAAGGTAGCAGCGGCCTTGGCCGCATTAAAACGGGGCGAATTGATTATTGTTGCGGATGATGAGACGCGTGAAGCGGAAGGAGACATGGTTGGCCTAGCCGCTAAAGCAACCACTGCGACAGTGAATCGGATGATTACATCAGCGCGGGGACTACTCTGTGTTCCGATGGCGCCAAGTATCGCCACGCGACTACATTTGACACCGATGACTAGTGAACACGATGCGTTTGGAACGGCATTTACAGTCTCAACGGATCACCATACGACGTCCACGGGAATCTCGGCAGCTGATCGGGCGACCACGATTCAAGCGTTAGCCAATCCCAATAGTCAGGCCGCTGATTTCTATCATCCCGGGCACGTTTTTCCATTGATTGCGCGGACTGGTGGATTGTTAGCGCGGCGTGGTCATACTGAAGCGGCCGTCACGTTAGCACAATTAGCAGGTGTGACCCCCGCGGCCTATATTTGTGAAGTTATCAAGAAAAATGGCTTAATGGCGCGGCGCCGTGATCTCAAAGCTTTGGCAGAGGGCTTACAATTACCGCTAATCACCATTGAAGATATTACCACCTACGTGATTCAAACGGGTGCCGCCCAGCTAACAACGACCCCGAGTGTCAACTTACCGACCAAGGATGGTCAGTTCACGATGACTGGTTTCGAAGCCCCCGGTCATACGGCGTTGCCAGTGGCACTGCAAGCTGGTGATATCAGTGGCGATGAACCAGTGTTAGTGCGGTTACACTCTGAATGCTTTACGGGCGATGTTTTAGGATCGCGGCGGTGTGACTGTGGTGATCAATTACACGCCGCACTCCAAAAGATCAGTCAAGCTCAGCGCGGTGTTTTCGTCTATTTACGGCAAGAGGGTCGCGGCATTGGCTTGGCTAACAAACTAGCAGCTTACGCACTCCAAGAACACGGGGTTGATACGTATGATGCGAACGTGCAGTTGGGCTTTCAACCGGATGAGCGCCGGTATGATATTGCGGCATTAATTCTACGCCAAATGGGGATTACACGGGTTCGTTTGCTGACTAATAATCTTGACAAGGTTGAGCAGTTACGTGCAGCGGGGATTGATGTTGTTGAACGGGTCCCCTTAGAAATACCAGCCAATCAGTACGATCAAGCTTACTTAAAAACAAAACGTGATCGATTTCATCATCAACTCACACTAACGGAGGGACACGAATGACAACTTTTAACGGCAAAATTAATGGCAACGGGCTTAAGATTGGGATTGTCGTGGCGCGTTTCAATGCGTTTGTAACGCAGCAGCTTTTAACTGGGGCACAAGAAAGTTTGGTACAGCATGGGGTCAATGAAACCGATATTGACGTGGCCTGGGTACCGGGAGCTTTTGAGATTCCACTGACGGTTCAAAAAATGATTACAACCAAGCGCTATGATGGCGTGATTGCACTTGGGGCAGTCATTCGGGGTGCAACCGCGCACTTTGACTATGTTTGTCGTGGCGTGACGACGGGGATTGCGACCGTCAGTTTGGCAACCGATACGCCCATAATGTTCGGCGTTTTAACCACGGATACCATTGAACAAGCTATGGATCGCGCTGGCTTTAAGAGTGGCAATAAGGGTGCTGACTGTGCGGTCAGTTTGTTAGAAACGTTGGACGTGCAGCGGGCAATATTAAAAGCTGACTTGGCCTAAATGACGTAAATTAAGGGTATGCATAATATTTCAAATACCATCAATTTGTAACTTGGGCCATTGTTGATGCCACTGCTTCTGTGCCATTCGCTGCTGATAGATTGCCATGTGCTTGGCATCCTGGCGATAGTAGGGGATTGGGGAACAGCGAAAGTTTATCAAATCGTCTACACCGTATGGGGCGATTAGCTTGATTTGATTTTCGTCTAAAAAGGCGCCAATACAAGTTGGAACTTCGACAAAGTGACCAATTGCATCGGTAACGGAAGTGAATTCGGGATCCTTATCAAAATTATAATGTGCCATATAGACCTCATTTTTTATTTGCCATTGGTATTGTGGGGCTTTATCAGTAAGTTGCTGATAGATTTTTAAATCATCGCTGGCTGGTCGCTCAGGGTCAAAAAAGACGACGTCAATATCACTGTTGAACATCACTGGCTGCCCGCTGAGTACTTGCCAAACAGTATTACGGATGCTACCAGCCGCCAATGCGCCTTGTTTTAAATGACAGTCTTGAATTAATTGAAGAATCGTCATTAAAGCAGGAGTTGTTTTAATAATATGAATAACTCGTTGTTCGTTGGTCATTGAAAACACCTCAATTTAATGTTGGTTAAAAATAGTCTAACATAGTAATGATATCGTGCAATTCAAATAAAGGATTTGCTTTTGCTGATTTCATAAAAAATTAAGGCCGCTTACCACTACTAACTGATAGTGGTAAGCGGTCTTAGTTTTTGGTTGTGAGTTTAAGTAATAATTGCCTAGTCTTCCGTAACCTCAATCTTACCAACTGCAATTGGTAGGGTTACGTGAGCATCATACATGCCCACTTCACCAGCGACTGATGCAGGTAGGGCTAAGTCTTGTGGGACGCCGTGAATATAAATGACCCGCTTGTCTAGTTCTAAGTCATCGGTACCGAAGACTTCTTTGAACTTAGCCTGTAGGTCGCCTAAGGGCACATCGATTTCATAAGCGAAGTGGCCCTGCGCGTCGGCAACTGGGTAATTATCATTTGGTACGTCCATATGATGGGGCGCATTATCAAATGGGACCATCGTCGTCCCAGAAACAGGTTCAGTTTCAGGCAAGTCTACAAAGCCGTCGTGATTGACATCTTGGGCCATAGTAGCAATCTGTGCCGCTTTGCCATCTGGAAAGCCGTGGAAATGTTCCCAGTGTTGCGTGTTGGCCGGGGTATCGAACATTTCAATGGTGACGTGTAATTGGTTACCAGTTTCAGTGAAAGTCGCTGTGCCGTGTGGGGCAGTACCGATTCCTTCGGCGTTCAGCGGGACGATGTTAGCAACGTATTTTTTAGTCATGAATAATTCCTCCAGTTCTTCATTATATGGTCAGTATATGCTAGTCTAATCATATAAAAATTGACATAGATCAAGAAAAGGAGAAATTATGCATTCAAAAATGGATTGTGTGAGTCGTTCACCATTATTTTCACCGCTAGCGCCAGCGGTGAAAGCCAAATTAATCACGGTGACCCATCACCGGAAATTTTATCAAAAAGGGCAGTTGATTCGTCAGCCACTCGACCATCAGGAAGGCATGCTCATTTTAGATGAGGGAATGGCTAAAATTTATGCCTTAGCTGCTAATGGTAAGGAGAAAATTATTGAGTTGTTGCGTAGTGGTGATGTCGTCGGACAACACTGGCTATTTGCACCGCATGAGAATCAGGGATTTATTCAAGCCACGAGTGATGCGTGGGTCTGTTCCATTCAATATGATGATTTTCAGCGATTATTAGGTGAATCAGCCAGTTTATCATTAGCAATGATCAATAATTTTGGGAACCAATTGATTGAAGCTGAGAAGAATCAATTGCGACGAGATTTGCTGGATGCTAAAGCGCGTTTGATGGCGTATTTGCGCGATTGTGCCGTTGAATCCGGACAAATCGAATTTGAATTGCCGTTGAAGAAGAAGGAATTGGCGAATATTTTGGGGATTACTCCCGAAACCCTGAGTCGTCAGTTTAAACAATTGGCGGCTGAAGGGCAGATTATCGTCAATAAGCGCCAGATTACAATTTGTTAGACGGGTAAAGGGGGGCGTCGCCTGGTTTTGGCTAGTTAAGGGTGACGCTGGTTCAATATTAAAAATAAAGTCTGATTTCCAACGCAGTATGGGCTAGGAAATCAGACTTTATTTGACTTGTGAGGAAGAGGTTCTTTAATGATGAAAATGCCGGTTAGCAACGCCACTTGCTCGCAATGCCGGCAAAACGACTTGATCAATGAGATTGGTGAGTTGCTGATCAGTGTTCATCGGTTGGTTGATGATGTCGCAGTACCGTAATTGTTGAAACAATACTAATTGTGCGGCTTGGTTAGGCCAAATCTGAAGTTCACCGTGGTTTTGTGCATTCGTCAGAAGTGGCTCGATCAAGGTCAAGTTGGCATGATCAATTTGAGTCACTAACTGCGTGAGATCGCGCTGGTTCTGCGCGTTCAAGGCTGTGGCAAACAATAGCCGAAAATAGCGGAAGGGCCCCGTACTAGTTTGTTGGATAAAGCGTTGCGCTAACAGAATGAGATCGGTACGAAGACTGCCAGTATCTAATGGCGTGGTCGTAAGTGCAATGGGAGTCTTTTGTATTTGATGAATAATAGTATGAAAGATGAGGTCAAAGGTCGAATCCCAGTAGCGATAAAGAACACTGCGGCTGGTAGCGGCCGCAGTGGCTACTCGTGAAAAAGTGACCTGGTCGAGGCCGTATTGACTAAGCAGGGTATAGGTGGTGTCATAAATCGCGTTTTCCAGTCGGTTGCCACGTCGACGTTGATTGAGTTGGGTCACAAAAAGATCTCCTAATTGGTTTTAGAAACAGTTTACTGCTTTTTGTGCCTTAATAATAGTGATTTCCGTAGCCAAACGATTGTTGTAGTTAAAGACAACGTGTATCTTAAATAGCGTTGTTAACAATAATTTAAGTAATCAGAGGCGGAAAATATGGCAAAAATTATTATTGTCGGGGCTGCACATGGCGGCCGCGAAACGGTCAATGGCTTATTAGCAGCTAATACGGATAATGAGATTCATTGGTACGAGCACGGGCAATTCGCGACGGCTTTGGATTGGGCTCCGGCGGATGCTGAAAAAGAGCGGTTGGCCTTGTCCCAGCAGGTGACTCTATTCGACCAAACGACGGTCACAAGAATTACCCCAGCGACCCACACGATTACTGCTCGTAATCAACGGGGGCAATTACAGACTGATCATTACGATCGATTGGTATTGAGCGTTGGATCGTTACCAATCCAGTTACCGATTCCCGGAGCCGAATTATCTGGTGTTCGATCGATTCAAAACCGTGCCAGCATCAATGAGTTAAAATTGGCCGCTAAGTCAGCAGCCATTAAAAACGTGGTCGTGATTGGAGGCGGCTATATTGGGATGAATTTTGCAGCCTTATTTAAACAAACCGGCAAGCAAGTAACTGTTATTGATGTGAACGCTCGGCCATTCAGTCACAATCTTGATTCAGAATTTACGCAAATTTTAGCTGCAGCGAGTGTTGAGAATGGGCTGCAATTAAAGATGGAAGAGCGGGTGACGGCCGTATTAGGTTCAACACACGTGACAGCGGTACAAACGAATCGTGGTCAGTATGCTGCCGACTTAGTCCTTGTCGCAGTCGGCAATCGACCGAATACTGCATGGCTACGGGGAACTTTGGCGCTAGATTCTGAGGGATTAATTGAGACGGATGATTATTTTCAAACAAGTGTTCCAGATATTTACGCGATTGGCGATGCGACTAAAGTTCGGTTTACGCCCACGGGTACTAAAGAGCGGATCACTTTAGGCAGCGCGGCCAGTCATGCCGGTCGGTTATTAGCGCATAACTTGTTAACGGATCAGCGAATTGTGTTTCCCGGCGTTCAGGCAACGTCCGCGCTTAATGCGGCGGGATATTACTTTGCTGCTACGGGCCTAAACACGCAACTAGCTGTCCGTATGCAACAACCGGTGTTAGCAACTTACATCGCGGTTCCCCGATTGGTGGCATCCGCACCAGCTCGATTGAATGCGACCGTTCATTTTAAGTTGTTTTATGATAAAACTCATCGGATACTAGGTGCACAAATAATGTCTACAGCAGAATTAACGGCGGTCATCAATACCGTTTCGCTCGCAATCCAGATGGGAGCAACGCTCGAGCAATTAGCCTATGGTGACTTTTTCTTTCAACCGGGATTAAGCCAGCCGGTGGATGTACTCAGTACGGCTAGTTTACAGGCGTTACAAACTTTAGCCACTAACTAGGTTGATTATTGCCAAGCCCATTATACGGACTTGGCAATTTTAAGTTGATGTGTTGCTTAAGCTCAGTATATGACATGGAAAACTAGTGGTTACTGATGATTAGCTCATTAGGAACTCACAGGAAAAAACCGTCGCGTCATCAATAATGATGGGCAATCCAGCGACGGTCAAATTTAAGTGATGAAATCGACAATTATTGTGGTGATCTAATGGTGCTTTGAAGTCGCGCTTCCAATTGCTAGAGTTGGGGCCAGTACTTAAGGTGTACGGCCGAGGAGCCTCAGTTTGGCATATTTAATCGTTAGTTCGTCACGTTAGCCGTTAGCGTCCAAGTTACGGTTGTGTTATAGGTTTGGCCCGCTTGGGCGGTGTTGCCAGGAACGGTCAATTGAACTTGGGTGGGTTGCCAGACGTTGGTTGAAAGGTCTTTCCCCACGTTGGCCGTTGCTGGGGCTGCAAAGACGGGTTGTTCGGCGGTTGTGAGATCGACCGCGTAGCTTTTGAGCTGGCCCGTAGCGCGTTCATTATAGGTCTGCCCGGCAGGAATGTGTAACTTCGCGCCGGTGAGTTGGGCGCCACTAGTACTAGTAAAAGGACTGTTCTGACGGGCAGTGACGGTCCAACCGTGAGTTGCTAACCGATTATCCGAAACTTGGAGCCACTGTTTCGCGACACCGTTGATTGTCTGGGCGGCGTAAGTTTTAGGCTGCATACTTGTTGTGACACTGCCAAAGTTAAATTGGCTGGGCGCGTAGTCTAAACGAAGTTCGCCCGTATTACCGGTCCCAGTGTTTTCGCTCCCACTGGTATTGGTCGTACCAGGGTGCTCGGGCTCAGTTGGTGCTGTCGGGCCGATTGCCGGTGCGACGGTGTATTGGGTAGCGGCGGCAAACGTGGCATCATGATAAGTTGTACTGGTGACCGGATTTTCGTTCCCCGCACTATCTTTCACAAAAATCTGAATGACGTCGTTAGCTTTTAATTTAGTGGCTGGCATCGCAAGGGACCAACTCCCATCACTGGCAGCGGTTGCTGTGATGGCATTGCCGTTGCTATCAGCTGCGGAGGTCCCGTTAACCGTGTAACGAAGTGTGTTACCAGCCGTCGTCGTGGAACCGCTGGCAATCGTTTTTTGGTCGGCAACGATTTTTCCATCTTTAACGGTTACCGGCGTCGGTGGCGTCTTATCTTGGACGGTTATGGTGACAGGATCTGAAGTATAGGTGGTCGTTGCTTGAGCTGTCATAGTCGTGCCGGCCGTTGGAAAATGATCTAAGGTGAAATTAACGTAACCGCTGCTGTCAGTCGTACCACTTTGCGTTGCGCCTTGATCATCTGTTAACTTGACGGTTGCCGTGCCCGTTCCAGCGTAAATCGGCGTTTGTGTGCCATTCGATTCTGTATAACCGGTGATAACGCGAACGCGGACCTTCTTGTCGGCATTGGTGACGAGCTGGGCGTTCAAGTCACTCGTATACGGTGAGCTGAATTGCACAGTCGGTAATGAGAGGGTGTTCGCAATTCGGCGCGCAGCCGAGAAGGTGAGTAGTCCCGGTAAGACGCTACCGCTGTTGGTAATCAGGACCCCGTTCTGTTCGATGGCGGTGATCCCTTGATAGGTCACACTGGCGCTCAACAGGTTCAATAAGGACAATGACCACATACTCAGGTTACTGTTCGTGATTTTGAAACTTTTAATGGTCGTCTCGACGATTGAACCCGTTTGAACGAGAATTGCAAAGTCCGTATTTTTAATGTCGTAGGCCTTAGGAGAATCTAGCAAGACGCTCAAACCGGACATGTAGCCACCAAAAATGGGGGCTGAACCACTACTAGTGATATACAACTCGCCACCCGTCACGGTAAACGTACTGTTATTGCCAAGCGGAATCAACGGGGTAACGTAGTAGAGCGCATTACTACTAGTTGTGGCTAAGTTCTCAAACGTGACCTTACTGCCAGCGTTGGCGGTAAACGCGTTTGCTGTTTCTGCCCGATAGACGTTACCGTACATCTTGGCGGTTAGGATAGCATTGGTACCCACCGTGACGGCATCATACTGGTCATAGAAAATACCCCGAGTCGCGTCTGATGCGCTGCCTAGCAAGTTAACATTGGCTGCGCTGCCAATGGTGACTTTACGGTCTCCAGTCCCGACTGTACTAGTTGCCGTGAAGTTGAAGAAAGCTTTGTTGGCGGCACTGCTATTAGCCTTGCGACCGATGTACGTGCTGTTGGCGGCAAAGGTCATTCCACCAGTAATCATGTTTTCAGCGACAGTTGTTGCGGTGACTGCGCCACTGACATTGACTTGATTACCAGGAGCGTTGACTAGGCGGTAAACGTCGCTGGTAGTGATTAAATCGGTCACTGTAATCGTCCAACGGGCACCACCAGCATTAGCCCCACCATCGGTCCCGCTTTGAATGATTCCGGCGGCGCCACCACTACTCGTTCCACTCGCAATTGCGCCACGAATACTACTGAAGTTTTTTACTGTCATTGTCTGGGCGGTGGTTGTGGAACCCAATGTGAAGTTGCCGATGCCGAAATCAAGGCTGTGATTTTGCCCGTCGATTGTCAGGCTGGTGGTACGAGTGCCTAATTCTGTAGCACTTGTTGACGTGTGGGTAATGTTGGCCCCCAATTTAATCGTCGTGACGGCGGTATTGGTATACGCTGATTTTAAATCATCGTAAGTTGAGACGGTCGTGCTACCATCTGGATTGACCACGATTGCGGCGGTCGTGATATCATTAGCGGCTTTGGTGGCAGTCGCTTTAGTCGCTTTCGGTGTCCGTTCTACTTCCGAATCAGCCTGCGCTGTGCGACTAGTAGCAGTGTCGTTGTCAGCAGTTGGGTCCGATGTCGCGGTGGTACTAGACGACTGTTCGGACGATTTGCTTGTGGCATTGTTGTCATCACGTTTCGTGGTAGCCGCTTGTGTTGCTGTTGCTGACGAATCGTCAGTGGTCGGGTCTTGACTGGCCGAAGAGGTGCTTTCGGCATCATTGCTGACCTCACGTGCTGATTCAGTGCCGGCTTCTTCAGGAGGTGAGTCGACTGCGGAGCCCGCGGCCACGGTGAAAGTTATTGGTTCAGCGGTCATGGTGTGGGTCGTCGGTTTTTCACTACTGGCGACAGCTGAAGCGGTAGTGGTCGCTAATGCTGGCCCAGTAATCAGTGCTTCCGCGGTCACTTTGTAGGTTTTCGCTTCACTGGCACTCAATACCAAATCGAACGTGGTACTGGCTGTCGGATCAGATGGCGTCAAAGTTAGTTTCCGGTTGTCAGCATCAAAATCCAGCTCAGCGAGGCTCGCTCTGTTGGCTTGCCGGGTTTTAGTTTGGTCAACGGTGAGGGCCTCAGGAATAGCGACCATGACTTGGTGTTCCTGGGAACCTTGTACGGCCCAACTGAAGTGTAAAAGGTTGCCCAATCACTAATTCCGTGGGTGGTTCCTCGAATTTGATTGGTGTGGCCGTGGTGGTCGCTGTCGCATAAATGGCACCGCCGTTGACAACGAGTAGACTCATTAAGAGAACGAGTAACCCGAGCCAAGCCGTTATTAATCTTCGTGGTCGTTGCAAATTGCTCACTCCCTTCGGCGTTGCATGAGCCACACGAGCCAACCGGCTAAGACAGCTGTCAACAGACCTAACCAGACTAACAGTTGGCGGGCTTCATTCGTTTGTGGTAGCACTGATTTATCTGGACGTATTGCCGCGGATGATGGTGTCTGAGTCGAAGCCTGTTGATTAGCAGTGGCGATGATGTTGGGCACCGCTAGATATTGATAGGGACGGGGGTGCTGGAAGTTTGTCAGGTCCGTCCCGGCTTGCCAGTCGGTCAATGTCACACTAGTGTCAGTTGGGGTAGCCGCTAGGGCATCGGGACTCCGACAGCCACCAGCGAGGGCTAGTCCAAGGCTTAATGATAGTAAAACTAGCCGCCTGAATTTAGCCATAACGATAACCTCCTTGTTTGAGTACCAAGTTAGAAGATAATCTAAAATTAACTGCTTATTTAGGTTCTGCGATTGTGTCGTTTCATAATTAGATAAACGATTCCGGCGGATAAGCCAGCAATTACAATGACGATTAGGACGTACCACCAGATACTGATGGGGGCGGCCGGGTCATTCTTGGCTTTTTGATTATTTTGACGTGCTTGTTCAGTCGTAATCTTAAAGTCCCGGGACCAATGCCAAGTTTTTTTGGCCCATTTGGAGTCGTTAGTCGTTGCGGTGACGGATAAGGTATAATCACCCGCCCGCATGACTTGATCGTCTAAAAAAGTGGGGTAAGTGAAGTTCGAATTGGGGGCCATGATCAAGTTGTCGCTACTGTTCTGATAGAGTACCTTGGAACTGCCTTTTCTCGTGACCTTAGTGGTCAGTTTTAATTGCGAGACCACTGCTGGTTCTGGGTTCCGAATGGTCGCGAGCACGACTTTGCGATAGTTGCGTAATCCGGGAGTGACCGTCCCCAAAGTCAACTTAGGCTGTGCAATTTCTTTGGCCGTCAGTTTAACCGCTAACGCATAACTATATTTTTGGTTAATATTGACGCCCTTGGATGCTTTTTTCGCGCCTTGCCCCATTTTTTCGAAGTACCATGAGCCTAAGATTACACCGGTATCGAATCCTTTGGGAATGTTGATTGTGGCGCTGACGACCCGGTTACTTTTGGCGGGGACCGTGACTTTATCGGAACCGGCTGCCAAAGTCGCAATTTGATCAAAACGATATTTTAAGCTGGCATCGTATCGTTTGGCTGTTTGGGTGTAAGCGATTTGGCCTGAATCATTCGTAAATGTCGTGAGTAGCTGGGTCTTGACCGTAATTGATTGGTCAGTCGGGTTATAGACCCGCGCCTGAATTTTACGAGTGGTGCCCGCCTTGGCCTTAAGGTCGAAAAACGGACTGCTAGCATCGACTTCTTGGCCGGGACTGATTTTGTTAACACTATATTGAACTTCGGCATTGGTAGCGGTGGCCTGGACGCTTGGTGAGGTCCAACTCATGAAAACCAAGCCACCAATTACGCCGAATAAGCACATCAATTTTTTCATGATTACCTCCTAGTTAGTGGTAGCGGCGACTAACGTCCAAACTAAGTTGTTCGTGTAGTTACCGACTTGGGCTGTCAGCTTGGGGATTGAAAGGGTCACGGCACCCGCGTTCCAAGTGTTTGTGGAAGTGGCTTTACCAACACCCGCCCGGTTGGGGGCACTGAAAACGACTTGGTCAGCGGTGGTGACGCTTACACTGGGGGCAACAACTAAATTGGAATCGGCTACTGAGGCGGGCTCGTTTAGCGAATTACGCGCAGTTCCTTGGGGTAGGTGAATCACCGCACCAGTCAGCACGTGATTATTACTAGCGTTAGTTAACGTCCGGTCTTGCTTAACGTTGACTTGCCAGCCGTTGGCAGTGGTGCGTTTGTCCGAGACTTGTAGATATTGATTGTAGTTGCCAATTGCAGTGTAAGTTTTGGCTGCGTTGGACGTAGTGACGGTACCAAAGTCGATAGTTTTTGGGGCTACATCGAGGGTCAATGTTCCGGTATTGTTAGTTGCCGGATTATTCGGATCGGTGGTTGTCAACGGGACGTTGGGACTAGTGGGATCAACTGGGGCCGTGGCACTAGTATCATCTTGAAAAGTCACGGTACCATTAGTCGTTGCCCCGAGAGCCGTCAAACTGGTTGCCATTAACCCTAAAATCGCTAACCCCGTACTAAGACAAAAGCGGTTAAACATGGCAATCCCTCCTTATGGTTAGCTAGGGGTAGCAGCGGTCAAGGTCCATGTCAAAGTGTTGCTGTAGGCTCCTGGTTTGGCCGTGTTTTTGGGAATCGTCAAAGTGACATCACTTGGATCCCAAACTTTAACCGAAGTGCCTTTACCAGCGCCGGTAGTGGCCGTTGTATTAAAAACGGTCACGGCACCACTCGTATTGGTAACATCGGCAGCTGTAGTCGTCAGGTTGGTATCGACCGCCGTAGGGTCAGTTGCCAGACTATTACGTGCAATCCCGGCTGGTACGTGGATGGTGGTACCGGTCAAAACATGCGGTGAACTTCCACTAGTTTCGGTTAAATCTTGATCTTGCTCGACGGTTACGGTTCAACCCTGTTCATCGGTCCCACGGTTATCGGTGACCTGTAAATATTGTTGCCCATTAGTGGTCGTCGTGGCCTTATAAGTGTGTTCGGCGGCATAAGTTTGAACGGAGCCGAAGTCGAAAGTTCGAGGAGCCACGTCTAATGTTAGAGCACCAGTATTACCAGTAGCTGGATTGTCTGGATCTTCTGGAACTTGTGGATTGGCCGGGTTAGTGGGATCTACTGGGATAGTTGGTCCAGTATTTTCTGTCAATTCCAAATTAGTAGTTGTGTTCGCAGTTGAATCGGCGGTTGCCATGACGGCGGGCATTCCTAGTAAGCTTAACAACATGGTCGCGGTAAGCACTGTTTTTTTCATGATGGATCGCTCCTTTTTGGTTGTCCGTGCCTGCGGTGATCAACAAATGTTTGGTAACGATAATCAACTCCTGGCCAGAAGATTGTCTTGCGTTTATCGTTGCTATAAGGCTAGCATAATCTATTAGGTTGCGGCTATTTTTATGCATATATTTAATGATTAGCAATTAGTCTTAGCTTATTATGTTCCGAGGGGGTTCTGAATTTATTGTGATAGCACTGATATTTGCGCCAATGCTGGCGATAGGGGATAATAAAATCATAAATTTTTATTGATGACTTTGAATAATTAGACTGACTAGCGAAGTGTGCGTGAAATGATTAATCATAATTAACTTGTCAGCTGATTGATCTGCTAAATAGAGACGTATATTTCTAGCGCAATAATAATTCATGCTTGACGCGCTAGACTTAGTACGACGCAAAAAAAGCCACCCTGACATGTTAAACGTCAGGGTGGCTTAATTAATTTAATTAGTTAGAGCTTGATGAAGATGAGGTTGAAAGGTATGACGATAAGATATCCTTCAAATCGTTATCCTTGATTGAAACGTTCCCACCCTTAAGCACTTTAGAAACAACGTTTTGTAAGACAGTGGAGTCGCTCATATCATTGTCCCAAATTTGTTTCTTCAAATCAGCGGTGTGATCAGACATCTTACCCTTACCAGGGTTCTTGATCATCCGGATGATTTCATAACCGTTGCTGGTCTTAACAGCGGAAGTCGTGTATTCACCGTTCTTCAGCTTGAAAGCAGCCGTTAAGAATTTAGATGAGTAGCTCGTGTTAGTGTTATCAAAGGCTGATAACTTACCACCATCATTCTTAGTCGTTGTATCAGTTGAATACTTCTTGGCTAACTTCGTAAAGTTGGCTTGGCTAGAATCCTTCTTCAAAGCGTCTAAGACTTTGTCAGCAGTTGCTGATTTGGCAACTAGGATATGTTGAACCGTGACTTTAGGTTCGTAAGACTTCCATTGCTTCTTCAAAGCTTTATCAGTAATCTTGACCTTGTCTTTAACGGCTTCCTTCAATAATAAGTTAGAACGTAATTGTTCCTTGAAGGTCTTGGTCGTCAAACCATTTTGCGATAAGACGGTTGAGAAAGAACTACCATATTGTGACTTGTAAGTATTATATTGCTTCGTCACTTGCTTAGTCGAAACTTTTGAGCCGTAATCCTTTTCGAGCACCTTATTCAGGATCATTTGTTGCAAGACTTGCTTACCTGAAGAGGTTCCCTTCATACTACTGTAATATTGGCTTTCGGTAATCTTACCACCGGAAGTTGATGCAACGGTCTTGCTACCACAACCAGCTAAGGTGAAGGTTAGTAAGACACCAGCAAGGGCAATGAGCCATTTCTTCATTCCTAAAACACATCCTATTCTTGAAATCGTTCTGCGTTAGCAGACTTCAACGACTACTATACCATATCTATTAAAGCTTCTGCATGCATATGGAAATCTTTACAAAATTTTCAGAGATTTCACAGCCTCTTCATAAATTCTACCTAATGCGTCAGTGAATTTAAACGAAATCAGCTTGTTAAGATAGCAAACAAAAGAATCGTGGGCCTAATGCGACCTCACGATTACTTGCTCAGTCGGTTGTCTTGGTTAAATGGTCTAAAGTGTCTTGTAAGTGATCCGCACGTTTTTTCATGATGGTTACGTGGGGTTCAATCTTAAATTGAAATTTATCCAATTCAGTCTGAATGTCATCAAAAACTTCCGCAGCGTGGGCCATTTGAACACTGAGATTGCTCTGGGCATCGCTAAACTCTTCACGTGCGTCTTGTAAGTTATCAGCAGCATCTAAAACGTCTTGCACGTAACTTTTGATGTCTGTGTAGAGCGCTTTAGGTGTTTTCTGATTGATCAACATGTAGGTAGCAGCACTGAGACCCAGACCGATCAGGCTGTTACGAATAAACTTTGCCATGGGAGACCTCCTAATTAGCTAATTCAGTTTTAATGGCGTTCTGTAAGCGAGTGTAGTCGGTTTCGTCATATTTTTTGGCGTTGTCCTTAAAGATCATCCGAAAATCATCTTTATCGCTGTAGCGGGGGATGAGGTGAAAATGGGAGTGGAAGACGGACTGATAAGCGACCGCACCATTATTGTTAACGATATTCATGCCAATGATATTCTCGTCAGTTGCTTTGATAGCGCGGGCGATTTCAGGAATCCGCGCAAACACGATGCTGGCAAGATCACGATCGTAACCGAAAATATCGGCAACGTGCGTCTTCGGTACGACTAAGGTGTGACCAGGAGTACCTTGCGAGATGTCAAGAAAGGCTTTGACCATGTCGTCTTCATAAACGGTATAGCTCGGAATATCGCCCTTAATTATTTTACAAAAGATACAATCGTCATCGAGTTTTGGTTCAAAAGCTGTCATGTGATAACCTTCTTTATTTATTAGTTGGGTTCATTATACACTATCGATGTTGCGGCAATCAAAACTAGGTAGCTTGATTGACGACAAATTACTGAAGTTTCGGTAAAGTCGGGGATCAATGAGCCAACCAAATAGAGGGTGTCGTGATGGCTATGCTATAATGGGAGCACTTATACCAACACAGAAAGAGGTTAACGTTATGACATTAGCGGTACAACACTTAGTTGGTGGGTATTCGCAAATTCCCGTCTTAAAAGATATTAGTTTTCAAGTTGAGCCCGGTGAATTAGTGGGCTTGATCGGACTTAACGGGGCCGGTAAGTCAACGACCATTAATCATATTATCGGTTTGTTGACGCCCATGAAAGGATCAATTGCGCTCAATGGCGTGACATTAGCACAAGATCCTCAAAGCTATAAAAGCCAAATTGCGTACATTCCAGAAACACCTATCTTATATGAAGAGTTAACATTAAAAGAACATCTAGAAATGACGATGCTGGCGTATGGTTTAGACCAAGAACAGGCTTGGCAACGGGCTCATGACTTATTGAAAACTTTCCGATTGGCTAACAAGTTGGATTGGTTCCCCGCGAACTTCTCAAAGGGAATGAAACAGAAAGTCATGATTGTTTGTGCGTTCATCACTAACGCTAAGTTGTTCATTATTGATGAGCCTTTCTTAGGACTGGATCCTTTGGCGGTGCACGACTTGTTGGCATTGATTGCGACAGTCAAAGCACAGGGAGCCGCTGTCCTTATGTCGACGCACGTTTTGGACACGGCTGAAAAAGCTTGTGATAAGTTTGTATTATTGCATGCTGGTGAAGTACAGACACAGGGGACTTTTGCTGAAATCAAAGCGAATTATCCGGATGCGGGTGAGTCGTTAAACGATATTTATCTTTCATTGACCGGGGTGACCCGTGATGAATGAGTTATTTCAAACGCGGTTGCAGCGGCATCTGCGTCGGATGTTGCGCTACCTAAGATTGGTGTTCAATGATCACTTTGTCATTGCATTAATGTTTTTTGTCGGCGGACTCGGGCTGGCTTATTCCAATTGGCTCAAGACGCTTGGCCCTCAGCAGACGTGGATCGTCTGGGTGCTCGGTCTCTTATTATGGGCGGGTCTAAGTGTCAGTCATATCGCAACGTTATTAGAACCGGCCGATACCGTTTTCCTGTTACCACGTGAACGGGATGTGCATGCGTACTTCGTGAAAGCGTGGCGCTACAGTTGGTGGTTGGCGCAAGCAGTCCAAGTGATTTTTGTTGGCTTGACCGTGCCGTTGCTCATGATCGTTGATCAGATGACGGGCTGGTCGTTGCTGGCGTTACTCATCACCCAGTTGGCGTTAAAGGATGCCCAGTTAACGCTGAGCGTGACGCATCTCTATCAAGTGAAGCCAAGCATGAAGCGGTGGTTGCGCCCCCTGAACTGGGCCGGCGCGTTCGTCACGTTGGCAGTGGGACTATTAGTGACGCCGTGGTTGAGTGCCGCAATGGCCATCGCGATTGCGGTGGGACAACGTTATTTGCACCAACGAATTTGGTCGACCACGGTGATTGCTTGGCGTGACGACATCAAAGCCGAAGCCAACCGTATGTTAGGGATTTATCGATTCTTTAATTTATTTACGGATGTACCAATGGTGCAAGGCAGTGTCAAACGTCGTCGGTACCTGGATTGGTTACTACGGTGGTTACCTAAGGACCAGCAGCATGCGTTTGGCTACCTATATACACGTGGCATGTTGCGCGGCACGGAATTTAGCGGGTTAGTGGTTCGTTTGACAGTTATTGGTGCGGTGCTACTGTACTTTAGTGGGCACGGTTGGTTAGCGATGGCGTTGGACGCCTTATTTATTTACTTGATTGGGTTTCAATTGTTGCCGTTTTACAAGCAATACGATAATATAGTTTTTACGCACATTTATCCGCTGGCAACTAAACAGCGGTTGAAAAACTTTCAGCGGTTATTGCGAAACGTGTTAAGTTTGACGGGATTAATCTTTTTAGTTGCGTTCTGGTTAAGCAACGCACCGTTAGCTCAAGTTGGGATTTTGCTCATCATTAACGTGATTGAAATCTATCTCTTAGTTACTTGGTATTTAAAATTAAGATTAGCTTAAAACCTTGATGTATCAAGGGTTAAAAAGGACTTGACGGATTCAACTTTCGTCTATAAAATGTGATTGTTAAGTCAAATAATAATGAGTCATTAAATAAATTTTGAGAGGAGTGGGGCTGATGGATTTCGAACTTGATGATGGCTGGGACGTTTACCCGATCTATGGGAATACGAATAAAGCTTTCATGGGCAAAAAAAATCACCAACGATTGTTCTTAAAGCGAAACGCCTCGCCGTTCCTAGCGGCGCTGTCGATGGAAGAAATTACCCCGCGATTAATCTGGACGAAGCGTATCTCAAGCGGGGATACGCTGACAGCCCAAGAGTGGTTGAATGGTCAAACTTTAACGAAGCAACAAATGCGGCTGCCTGAAGTGGCGCATTTATTGGCACGTGTGCACAATTCCGAGTTGCTTCACCGGATGTTAAGAAAAGTCGGTGGTCAGAGTGTCCGCCCACAAGACTTTATTCAGCAATACTTACAAGATTTACCAGATGATTTACGGCACCATCCGTTAATGGCCCGGGTTCTGGATGAATTAAGAGGAACCGCACCCACTTTACCGGCCACTGATTATCGCGTTTGTCACGGTGATCTTAACCACAAGAACTGGTTACTATCTGATCGCCAACAACTGTACTTGGTTGACTGGGATTCCGCACGATTTGCGGATCCGGCGTCAGATATTAGTATGCTACTATGCGAATATGTCCCGTTAAGTGATTGGCAACAGTGGCTTAGTGAATACGGTGAGACTATGACGACCGCCTTACGGACGCGAGTGGTCTGGTATGCTAAGATCAATTTACTATTGAATATCAAAGATAATTATTATCGGAATCAGTACCATCAGATGAACCATGAAATTATCTTTTTAGAAGAATTATCGCAGTACGAAGTGTAACGACGAGCAACAAAATCGCCGCGAGTCCCAGATGGAATTCGCGGCGATTTTGTTGAGTAAGCAAATGAAGAAGGAGTCAATCAAGATGCGTGTCAGAAATAAACCGTGGGCGCCAAAGTTAATTGCCGCCCATCCCGAACTTATTACCGAAGATCCAACTCAGCTAAAAGGCCGCTGGCAAAGCCGTTTTGCCAAACCCCAGCCACTCCAGATTGAAGTGGGGAGTGGAAAGGGCCAGTTCATCATTGAAATGGCTAAGCGTCATCCTGAGATAAATTACGTTGCCATTGAAATTCAGACCTCGGTGATTGCGATTATTTTGAAAAAGCTAGTCGAGGCCCCGTTGCCTAACCTGCAATTGGCACATGCGGACGGTCAAGCGGTGACTGCCTTTTTCGAACCCCATGAAGTTGATCGCTTATATCTGAACTTCTCTGATCCGTGGCCGAAGTCGCGTCATGAAAAGCGGCGTTTGACCTACAAGTCGTTTTTGAGCAGTTACCGGGAAGTCTTAAAACCCAACGGTCAGATCGAATTTAAGACTGATAACCGGGGGCTATTCGAATTTTCATTAACGAGCATGAATAACTTTGGGATGCAATTTGAACAAGTTTGGTTAGACTTGCATGCAGTTGCCACACCTGAGGATAACGTCGAGACTGAATATGAACAGAAGTTCAGTGCGGCGGGCCCAATTTATAAGATTATTGCAACTTTCCCAGCAAAATAGACTGAATGAGAACAGCGAAACGCGTCGGCGATCGCTGTTTTTTAATTGAGTGTAATTGTCGGAAACATCAAAAATGAGCTTCCAGAATTTTAATTCCAGAAGCTCATTTTTGATTTTTGATGCGGATAGTCAATTGTGAGTTATTAAAGCCGGTAAATGTCTAAAATACTACCAGTATTGGCATCGGCCAAAAACTCGTACTGTACCAGCTGACCATCTTCATAGCGGGTAATGCCGCCATAGTAGACATCCGTGCGCAATGCGAACTTTTGTAATGGGGATTTTTTCATTTCAATCCACGAGCCTTCAATCGGTGCTTCCTTCAAAAACGCGCGCTTGACTTGGCTAAGAATTTGGTTAGGGGTGGGGCGGCGCAACCGCTTGAACAGGCCGCCAACGGAAAAGCCCCCGGCGATACCAGCCATCCCAACCGCTAACAAGCCGCCATATTGTAATTGTTTATTCATGATGTTGCGTCTCCTTTCAGCTAACTTGACTAGGAAATGTTTTATTTAAATTTAGTATACCAATGATTGACGAGAATACAAAGAAAAGTCATAATTAATCAGTATGATTTAAGTAAAATACGCTATAATATAGTGTTGAACGCTAAAATGAGAGTAAAGGGGTTTCACATGTTAATTACAAGTTATAATCCATCCGAATTAGGTGACACGTTAATCACCATTTTACGACCAGATGCGGCCACCCAAACGATTGAAACACATGCCAATGTGACGCGTATTAGCGATGCTGACAGTGGGGAAACCTTGGGCTATAATTTCTTTGACGTTTCCAAGACGTTAGGCGACTTAGATGCCAATGGTCAAGTTCACTTAACGGCCGAACAAGTTGAGCAATTAAATAATTTATTAAAAACCAATGATTTTGAACCTGAATTAGTTTTAGACACTGACCCTAAGTTTGTGGTCGGCTATGTGGAATCAGCCGAAGCACATCCGAAGTCTGATCATTTACAGATTACCAAGACGAATGTTGGTTTGGATCAACCACTTCAAATCGTGAGTGGTTCACCTAATATGCAGGCGGATATTTTGGTTGTTGTTGCCAAGGTCGGTGCAATGATGCCCAGTGGCTTAATTATTTGGCCGGGCGAATTACGGGGCGTTGAGAGTGATGGCATGATTGTTTCAGGCCGAGAATTACAATTACCGAACGCGCCACAACGGCCAGGGGCTTTGATTTTGCCCGCCGATTATCAGCCAGTGGGTGCGCCATTTGATTTCAAACGCGCTCAGACGTTATTTACCGCTTAATTTGCAGATATTAAAAACTAGGATGATTGAAAATGAACCATTATGATGGCCCGGCATTTTTCCGGAAATATCGATTTAACAAACCACAAGTGAATAATTCAGCGGCCAGTCAATCAACTCCTGTAGCGGCATCGGCTAGTCCACAATCGACTGCTGGTGCACCTAGTGCGGCGCCAAAACGGCCAGCCAGTCAAACTAGCGCCAAGCAGGTGACGAGTCAGGCAACTACTTCGAGTAGCAGTGCTGCAACTAGTGCGACCCTCTTTAACGGTGGCACCCATGGGACTTTTCACCCATCCCGGGTACCAGCCCAGCTTAGTGCGGCGCTGACAAATGGCGGTATCATTCAGGATCACGATGACCGTAATTATTTAGAAATTGAAGCGAGCTTGCATAAGCGGCCCGAGACCTTCTTATTGTTTGCGGATGCAGCAGCTAATGATTTACCGGCTGTTGATTTGCAACAACCGCTTTCTGATAGTGGGACGGACACGAGTCAAGTTGAACACCCGAGTGATTCGGCAGTTCTTAGTCAAGCGGAACGGAAGATGGCTTCAAGTGTTGACCCGACAACGGTAACTAGTCAGGCAGCATCGAGCGTGGCTGCTCAAACGGTCGTGGCTAACACGTCACAGACCGGCAGTGATTCCACGGTGTCCGCAGCTTCGGCGACGGTTGTGCGACCAACGGAAGTGTTTGAACCTACCACTCCTGAATTAGCTGTGTCGGCTGCGGCAATTAATACGCCTAAAACCGATGATTCAGTGGTAGTGACGGCTCCCACGGAAGTATTTGAGCCCACTGACCCAAGTTTAGCAGCGTCGGCAGCCGCCATAAATGCGCCTAGCGCGGTAAGTTCGGCAATATCGGTAGGCCCCACGGAAGTATTTGAGCCCACTGACCCAAGTTTAGCAGCGTCGGCGGCCGCCATAAATGCGCCTAGCGCGGTAAGCTCGGCAGTATCGGCAGGCCCCACGGAAGTATTTGAGCCCACTGACCCAAGTTTAGCAGCGTCGGCGGCCGCCATAAATGCGCCTAGCGCGGTAAGTTTGGCAGTATCGGCAGGGCCGACAGAAGTGTTTGAACCAACTGATCCCGCGCTTGCTGAATCTGCTGCAACTGTTAATGCGGCTGCTGATCATGATAAAATAGAATCTGCTGCGACTAGTGCGACACCCAAGTCAGCACATGGGCTAGGACTATCCTTAGGGGATATTATGACCGCTGAGCACGATGCCCAGGCGGACTTAGCGTTATTTAAGGATCAGCCAACAACGGCGGCTTCTGCAGCACCACAGTCAAGTACTGCGCAGACTCGTTCACACGTTAACGAAGAACCTTATCAACCGGTTGGCATGCGGCCAACTAGCACAAGTCCTGCTGTGACGTCAGCAACGGCCACGCCAGTCAGCGTTGTGGCATCATCCACGGTCCCTTCACAAGAAAGTGGGGAAGCGACTAGTGTGACTATGGCACCGTCACAGGCGGCTACTTCTGCAGTTACAACTAGTCCCGCTTTGTCAGAGACATCTGCAGTGGCTTCACAACCTGAGTTAGTTCATAGTGGCGGTTCAGCGGCCCCCGTCCTTGAGGATAAAGAATTAGCGGCTTATCATTTGCCACCGCTGAATCTGTTGAAAGCACCGATCGTGGCCAATGAATCTGAGATGGATGATTGGATCGAGCAGAAGGCCAGTGCGTTAGATGAATCTCTGGACGCATTTGGTGTCAATGCCAACGTTGTCGATTGGACGATTGGACCAACTGTGACTCAGTTCCAAGTAAAACCTGCTCGTGGCGTCAAGGTCAGCAAGATTACCAACTTAAATGATGATTTGAAATTGGCCTTGGCTGCAAAAGATATTCGAATTGAAGCGCCGATCCCTGGCCGTAATACGATTGGGATTGAAATTCCAAATGCGAAATCGCGGCCGGTGATGCTGTCTGAAGTTTTAGATTCTGACAAATTCCGCGACAGTAAGTCACCATTGACGGTCGCACTCGGTGTCGATTTATTCGGGCAACCACAAGTCACTGACCTGCGGAAGATGCCGCACGGTTTGATTGCGGGGGCTACGGGTTCTGGAAAATCAGTCTTCATCAATAGTATCTTGGTTTCGATTCTGTACAAAGCGAACCCACAACAAGTTAAATTGTTGTTAATTGATCCGAAGGCCGTAGAACTAGCACCATACAACGAGATTCCACATTTATTAGCACCCGTGATTTCAGAACCCAAAGCCGCTTCGGCAGCGCTGAAATGGGTCGTTGATGAAATGGACAACCGGTATGATAAACTTGCCGCTGGTGGTGCCCGGAACATTGAGCAATTCAACAAACTGGCCGACGAACATGACGAGCCGGCTCTAAAAATGCCGTATATCGTGATTGTAATCGACGAATTAGCTGATTTGATGATGGTTGCTTCTAGTGAGGTCCAGGATTACATTGCCCGAATCACCCAGAAAGCCCGTGCGGCAGGGATTCATTTATTAGTTGCGACTCAGCGGCCAAGTGTTGATGTGGTCACTGGTTTGATCAAGAATAATATCCCAACGCGGGTGGCCTTCATGGTTGCCAGCCAGATCGATTCGCGGACGATTCTGGACGCGAGTGGGGCGGAACGTCTGTTGGGACGCGGTGATATGTTGTATCTTGGCAACGGTCAACCCGCACCGATTCGGTTGCAGGGGACGTTCGTGGACAGTGAGATCGACAGTATCACTCAGTTTGTCCGTGATCAGGCAGCACCGCACTATGAATTTCAACCAGACAGCCTAGTGAAGCACGAGGAAGCAGCACGCAATGAAGATGACTTGATGCCTGAAGCATTGGCTTACATTGCTGATGAAGATACCATGTCGACATCGAAGTTGCAACGAAACTTCTCGATTGGCTATAATCGGGCGGCCAATATTATTGATGATTTGGAAAGTCGCGGCTACGTTTCAGCAGCTAAGGGTTCCAAACCACGAGATGTTTATTTCACAGCGGCAGATTTAACTAAATTACAAGCCAATTCATAATTAAAAATAAAGCGATTCACCTCATGATTGATGAATTGTGAATATGGGAGATTATTAGCATAATGGATAAAGCAACGGTTTATTATTTTGTTGGGATCAAGGGCTCTGGGATGAGCTCACTAGCCTTGATTTTACATGACAAGGGTTACCAAGTTGAAGGCTCAGATATTGAACAATATACGTTTACGCAAAAAGGTCTAGCTGCAGCTGGCATTAAGATGCTACCGTTTTCCGAAGATAACATTCGCGAAGGCCTCACAGTGATTGCGGGGAACTCATTTACTGATGACCATCCTGAAATCAAAAAGGCGCGTGAAATGGGGTTGCCCGTTTATCGCTATCATGAATTTCTTGGAAAATTAATGGAAGGCTTCACGAGTATTGGTGTGGCCGGGACTCACGGGAAGACGTCGACAACTGGTTTGTTGTCCCACGTTTTGAGTCATATCGCTCCCACCAGTTACTTGATTGGTGATGGGACCGGTAAAGGCACCCCTGACGCGCGTTTCTTCGTTTTTGAAGCGGATGAATATCGGCGGCACTTCGTTGCTTACCATCCCGATTATGCCATCATGACGAACGTTGACTTTGACCATCCTGATTACTACAAGGATTTAGCTGACGTTCAATCCGCTTTCCAACAATTTGGCAATCAAGTGAAGAAGGGCATCTTTGCTTGGGGTGACGATGAAAGTTTACGACACCTCGATGTTGATACCCCAATTTACTATTATGGGACGAATGACCGTGACGACTTTCAAGCGGTTAATATCAAACGAACGACTAAGGGGTCTTCATTTGAAGTGAAGTATCACGATGAATCGTTAGGGGAATTTGAAATCCCATTGTTTGGTGAACACAATGTCTTAAACAGCACGGCTGTCATTGCGGTTTCTTACTTTGAAAAGGTGAACTTGGACGAAATTCGGCGGGAACTCCTCGACTTTAGTGGGGTTAAACGACGTTTCTCAGAACATCAAGTTGGCGATATGGTCATGATCGACGACTACGCACATCATCCATCAGAAATTAAAGCAACATTGGATGCTGCACGCCAAAAGTATCCGGATAAGGAAATCTTGGCCGTATTCCAACCACATACGTTCTCACGGACGAAAGCATTGATGGATGGCTTTGCAGCCAGCTTAAGCAAGGCAGATCACGTCTTTTTGACCAATATCTTCAGTTCTGCCCGTGAAAAATCTGGTGATGTTTCCTCCAAAGACTTAGCTGCTAAGTTACCCAATGGTGGTGAAATTATCACGACCGATGACATGTCTGCTTTAACGGCTTACCACAATGCCGTCGCTGTCTTTATGGGTGCTGGTGACATTCAAAAGTACGAAAAAATTTATGAAGACCAAATGAAATAATTCTTAAAAAAGCGGCCCCAGCAGGGCCGCTTTTTTAGTCCGTCTTTAAATTGATTTAGCGTAAACCGGCGTTAGCATCCAAGATGAAACCCTATGAGAGATGTTAGATTATTGCTAGACAACAGTTGTGCGACCTATTTTGACCTTACAAGTTTTAATGGAACTTATGCAGTCGATAAATAAAGCACCAATGAGGATAATTCACTAGAATCTCCGTCATTGGTGTTTTATTAGTGTGTATGATTTCTAAGGATTAACCACGTGGTTAGTGAGGCAGGTGCAGTAGTCTTAGTTTTGTTGCTTCTGGGCTTTGTTTAACATTTTCTTAGCTTCACAATCATAGTCGCAGGCCGCACATTTGCCCTTTTTAGCACGTTTGACCACGCGATAAATCTGATAGCCAGCAGCCCCAATAATTAGTGCGATAATTAAGAAATTAACGAATAATGCCATGTGAATCAAACTCCTTTCAGATAAATAATTGACCAACTTGGTAAATGACGAAGGCCAAGGTGTAAGCAATGACCAAACTCGAGCAGACGGCGTAAACAGCCCACTTGGTCGATCCAGTCTCGGACTTGATGGTCCCAATCGTGGCGAAGCACGGGACATATAGCAAGATGAAGACGAGCATCGCGTATGCGGATAACGGTGTGAAAAAGCGCCCCATCATGGCAATCAAGCCGGCCTGATTTGCGCTGTGGAACATTACCATCATACTAGAGCTGATGACTTCTTTGGCTAGAATCCCAGTAAAGAGGGCTGAGATAACTTGCCAAGCAGTCACACCGAGTGGCGCGAACAGCGGTAATAGTGTTTTGCCAAGTGTCGCGGCAAAGCTGTTGTCGATGTCGCTGACTAAGCCGCTAGTGCCGAATGAGGAAAGTAACCAAATCAAGACCGTACCGGCAAAAATGATAGTACCTGCCTTTTTGATGAACCCTTTACCCTTATCCCAGGTGCCACGCCAAATAATGTCAGCCCGGGGAATATGATACTGTGGTAACTCAACGATGAAGACGGAACTATCATCGACGTTGAAAATCAGTTGATAAAATTTAGCCATACCGAGGGCGACCGCAATGCCAAGAAAGTAAATCGACAAGACAATTAGGGCCTGATTTTTCGGGAAAAAAGCGGCCACAAATAGGCTGTAGATTGGCAGACGGGCGGAGCAACTCATAAATGGGGAAATCAGCGTTGTAATTAAGCGTTCTTTAGGTTGTTCAATTGTCCGGGCGGCCATAATACCAGTGACGTTGCATCCAAATCCAATAATTAGGGGGATAAATGCCTTCCCGTTGAGTCCAATCATCTGCATCAAGCGGTCCGTAACTAGTGCTGCTCGTGCCATGTAACCTGAATCTTCCAAGATTGAAATACAGGCAAACAAGACAAAAATTTGGGGAATAAAGACGAGCACGCCACCGACCCCTGCAATTAGGCCGTTAACAATCAGTGAGCGCAAGACCGGGATGGCTCCAGCCATGGTCAACCAGTGACTCACGGTGGTGGATAGTGGTCCGGAGACGAAGCTATCTAACAAATCTGACAGGGGCGTGCCGACCCAATCAAAGGATAATTTGAACATCAAGTAGAAGATTCCCACGAAGACGGGTAGCCCTAAGAACGGATTGGTGACCCACTTGTCGATTTTAGCAGTCATCTCGACGTGGCTGGTGCTTGCCAAGTTTTGACTAGCGCTGGCTAAGGTTTGCTCAATAAAGTCTAGTCGGGTTTGGAAAATCTGCTCGTCGAATTTTTGAGCGTCGTAATAAGCGGCTTGACTAGTGAGTGGTGTCAATCCCATGTGTTTCGCGTAGGCTCGAATTGGCTTATTTTGATTAATAAATTGAATCGTCAGCCACCGTGCGAAGTCTGCTGTCAAATCAAATTTTTTGATGAGCTGTTGGCTAGCCTGACGAATGGCTTGCTCAATCATGAAAGGATAGTTGAGTTTGAGCGGTGTCGCGGCCGGATGGGGACCTGCCAATAAGTCTTCGCGTAGCTGATGCAGCCCTTCTTTATTGCGGGCGTTAGTCGCTTTGATCTGACAGCCAAGTTGTTCAGCTAGCGTGTCAAAATCATAATAATGGCCCGTCCGTTTGAGGTCATCAATCATGTTGAGTGCGATAATCACCGGTGCGCCAAATTCCAACACTTCGATCGACAGTAGTAAGTTACGCTTGAGCTGACTCGCGTTGGTCACGTTCAGAATTAGATCAGGGTGGTTATGTAGCAGATAGTTGGTGACGACTGCTTCATCTTTGGTGATTGGATTAAGTGAATAGACTCCGGGTAAATCGACCATTTCAACTTCAGAGTGCCGAATCCGGCCCATCTTCTTCTCAACGGTCACGCCGGTCCAGTTACCGACGTACGCGTATTTATCCGTCAGTTCATTGAATAGCGTGGTCTTACCAGTATTGGGATTTCCGAGCAATGCAACCGTCGTCATCTTAATGGCCTCCAATCAACGTTTGAAATACGGTGTACCGAATCCCAATCCGTTGTTGATCAATCTGAACAATTACTGGTCCGTGAAACGGATAGTAGCGGACAACGGCCAGCGGACTGCCGACATGTAGCCCTAAGCTGTGCAATCGTTGAACGGTCTGATTATCCAAACCTGTGAATTGTTGAATATGTAGTTGTGATGTATTAGTAACGGATTGACTTAGCATAAGGCTCAGTCCTTTCTGAATATTCCAATAGTGAATAATTCATCAAAAATATTATACCTACATCATAGCATGAAAGGGCTTTTATTAATATGGGGAAAAGCCTTATTTTCTTTTGAAATGAAAACGGTTATACTCTAAGTATAGAATACAAAAAGGCCGATGCTACGCTATTTTTGTTGAAGCCGTTGACTAATCATTATATACGGAAGGAATAACGGCTTGGGTAATAAATTCAATTGTTGGAGGATGATTTAAATGGCAACCTTGGAAGTTAAAGATTTACACGTTGAAGTGACGGATGATGAGCAAAAAAAGTCTCGTGAGATTTTAAAAGGCGTCAATTTATCTATGAAAACTGGTGAAATTCATGCCATTATGGGACCAAATGGGACTGGTAAGTCCACTTTATCACAAACTATTATGGGCCAACCGGCTTATCACGTTACTCAGGGTGATATCTTGTTGAACGGCGAAAGTATCGTAAACATGCCAGTTGATGAACGTGCACGTAAGGGACTCTTCCTCGGCATGCAGTATCCAGCTGAAATTCAAGGGGTCACCAACGCTGAATTTTTACGGGCAGCAATGAACGCACGCCGACCAGCCGATGATCAAATCTCAGTGATGGCCTTTCTTAAAGAACTCGACAAGAACTTGGCACTACTTAATATGAGCGAATCCATGACGGAACGTTACCTAAACGAAGGTTTCTCCGGTGGTGAAAAGAAGCGTAACGAAATTTTGCAATTATTGATGATCAAGCCATCATTCGCCTTATTGGACGAAATTGATTCCGGGCTTGATATCGATGCGTTACAAGTGGTTTCTAAGGGTGTTAATTCGATGCGGGGCGATAATTTCGGCTCATTGATTATCACGCATTATCAACGGCTGTTAAACTACATTGTGCCCGATGTCGTTCACGTGATGATGGGTGGTCGAATCGTGAAGACTGGTAACGCCGACTTAGCAAAGACCCTTGAAAAAGAAGGTTATGCTGGTTTACGTGACGATTTGAACATTGATGTCAAACTTGTTGACGACGAAGATTAGGGGGTGGCAGTAATGGAAGCAACTGCTGATTATGAAACTATCAAAACAACGCTAGCTGCGGCTGCTAACGAACATGGTGAACCGCACTGGCTCGTTGAACGCCGTTTAGCGGCTTTAGATGCGATGCAAGGCCTAGCGGTTCCCAAAGCTGATCGCTTTAGTATTCGCGACTGGCCACTGACGCCCACCGACCAACCACTAAAGTTCAGTCGTTCGGATCGAACTTTAGCAACTGATGTAACGGCCGAAGCTGGTCATATCCAAATCGTACAAGTTGGGCAGACAACGGTGACCGTCAATTTGCCTGATGAACTAGATGATCAAGGCGTCATTTTGACCGATATGTTCACGGCCTTTCGCGAACATCCGCAACTAACTGAAAAACATTTTATGGACAAAGTCGTCAAAACTGACGAGGACCGATTGACCAGTTACCATACCGCGTTTTTGAACGCCGGGGTCTTCCTCTATGTTCCTAAAGGGGTTACTGTCAAAGAACCAATCGAGATCACCACGATCCAGGATAGTACCCGAGTGCAACCGTTAATTAGTCATGTCTTGATTGTGGCTGAACAAGACAGTCATTTCGCAGTAACTCAGCACCTGACAACGAAGGGTGACGTCGATAATATCGCCAACTGTGTTGTAGAAATTTTGGCACGGGCTGACAGTGAAGTGCATTTTTCAGCGTTCGATGAACTCGGGGCCAACACGACTGCTTATTTGAATCGGCGGGCCGCAATCAGTCGGGGAGCCAAAGTCGATTGGGCTATCGGGATGATGAATAATGGTAACACTTTCGGGGACTTTGACTCGGAACTGATCGGTGAAGGCGCCAAATCCGATGCCAAGGTCATCACAGTGACGACTAAGGCCCAGGATGTCTGCGTTAATACGCGGGTCACTAACCGTGGTAAGAAGACTGACGGCAATATCGTACAACGTGGGGTCATTATGGAAAAGTCTAACCTGATTTTTAACGGAATCGGTCACATTATTCACGGGGCCTCCGGTGCACATGCTGAACAGGAAAATCGGGTTTTGATGATGTCTGATGATGCCCATGGTGACGCGAACCCGATTCTATTGATCGATGAAAATGACGTGTTAGCTGGACATGCAGCAAGTGTTGGTCAAATTGATCAAAATCAAATGTACTATTTGATGAGTCGCGGGATTGATAAACCACAGGCCCAACGGTTGGTTATTCGGGGCTTCTTAAGTACCGTGATTGGTGCGATCCCATCGAAGACTGTCCGGACTCGCTTAACGAACACGATTGAAAGGAAGCTTGAAGATGGAATCCAATTTTGAGACGTTACGGTCAGATTTTCCCATTCTAAACCAACAAGTGAATGATGAACGACTTGTCTACCTGGATAATGCGGCGACTGCTCAGCGCCCCAACCAAGTCGTGGATGCGCTCGTTCACTTTTATCAACACGATAATGCCAATGTTCATCGCGGTGTGCACACCTTAGCAGAGCGGGCCACTAGTCAATACGAAGCTGCGCGCGCCAAGGTGCAACGGTTCATCAATGCTGCAAAAACGGATGAAATCGTCTTCACCAAAGGGACGACGGATAGTCTCAATCTGATTGCCAGTACTTATGGCGAAGCCAATATTCAAGCGGGTGATGAGATCGTCATTTCCATTATGGAGCACCATAGTAATTTAATTCCGTGGCAACAGTTAGCATTGCGTAAGCACGCCACCTTGAAATATATTGAGTTAACGGCGACTGGTGAATTGGACATGGCCGATGCTGCCAACAAGATTACGGATCGAACAAAAATCGTTTCAGTGACCCATGCTAGTAATGTATTGGGAACGGTCAATCCAATCAAGGCGTTAGCACGATTGGCGCATCAACACGGTGCCCTGATGATTGCGGATGGGGCGCAAGCAGCCCCTCATATGCCGGTCGATGTCCAGGCACTCGATGTTGATTTTTACGCATTTTCGGGGCATAAAATGCTGGGACCAACCGGCATTGGCGTTCTATATGGTCGTGAGAATTTATTAGCTACGATGCCACCGTATCAATTTGGTGGTGAGATGATTGGCTTTGTTCACCGTGATGACAGTACCTGGGCGGAACTACCGTGGAAGTTTGAAGCGGGCACTCAGAACATTGCCGGTGCGATCGGCTTGGGCGCGGCGGTTGATTATTTGACGCAACTCGGTATGGATCAAGTTCAGCAACACGAACAGCAATTAGTCAATTACTTATTGCCTAAGTTGATTGCAATGCCTGGTGTCACGGTCTACGGTCCCCAAGATCCCCAACATCATACGGGCGTCATCGCCTTTAATATCGACGGTTTGCACCCGCACGACGCGGCTACCGCGTTGGATATGGAAGGTGTCGCCGTTCGCGCGGGTCATCACTGTGCACAACCCCTGATGGCAGCGCTCGGCTTAGTAGCAACTGCACGGGCTAGTTTTTACATTTACAATACACAAGCGGACGCTGATCAATTATTAACGTCACTCCAAGCAACAAAGGAGTTTTTCGAACATGGGACTGTCTAAATTAAGTGGCTTATATCGCGAAGTGATTTTAGATCATGGTGATCATCCGCATCATAAAAATGCGTTGCCAAACGCAACACATGCCATTACGTTGAAAAATCCAACTTGTGGCGACGTCATCAATTTGGCTATTCAATTGGATGCGCATGATCAAATCGAAGATATTGGATTTACGGGTGAGGGCTGTACCATCAGTCAAGCATCGGCCAGTATGATGACGGATGCGGTGATGGGTAAGTCGAAAGAACAGGCATTGGCAATGGCTAAGACATTTTCGGATATGGCGATTGGCAAGCAACACCCGCAGGCCGATATGGATGCCTTAGAAGACGCCGCAATTTTATCGAATATTATGCAATTTCCGGCACGAATCAAATGTGCCACGCTAGCTTGGTGGGCTTTGCAACGGGCATTGCTTGCTGAAAATGGCAATGAGGAGGAATCAGAAGTATGAGTGAAGTACCTGACGTGGTCAAAAATGACCGTGATTATGAATATGGATTTCATGACGATGTCAAACCAGCATATTCAACTGGGCGAGGATTAACGGAAGCCACGGTGCGCGAAATTTCCGCGGCAAAACATGAGCCACAATGGATGTTGGATTATCGGTTAAATGCCTATCATGAGTATTTAAAGATGCCGATGCCTAAGTTTGGCCCGGATCTCACGAAACTCGACTTGAAGGACATGCTGTATTATCAGAAGATGACCGATAAAAAGTTCCGTGACTGGAAAGAAGTCCCAGCTGACTTGAAGCGGACGTTCGACCGGTTAGGTGTGCCTGAAGCTGAACGGAAATACTTAGCCGGTTCATCGGCGCAGTATGAATCTGAAGTCGTTTATCACAATATGCGTAAAGATTTTGAAAAGTTAGGTATTATTTTTACCGATACCGATACGGCGCTTCACGATTATCCAGAACTGTTCAAGAAGTGGTTTGGGAAACTCGTCAAACCAACCGATAACAAGTTTGCGGCTTTAAACGCGGCAGTCTGGTCAGGTGGGTCCTTCATTTATGTGCCTAAGGGTGTCCAGACGAAGACGCCAATTCAGTCATATTTCCGGTTAAATGCTGAAAACTCGGGTCAGTTTGAGCGGACTTTGATTATCGTGGAAGATGGTGCCAGTGTCGACTATGTCGAAGGGTGTACGGCCCCTAATTATTCTTCAGATAGTTTGCACGCGGCCGTTGTTGAAGTCAATGTTGAGCCCAACGCTTACTGCCGTTATACAACGATTCAAAACTGGTCTGACAATGTTTATAGCCTGGAAACTAAGCGAGCTGCAGCGGCCGAAAATGCCACGATGGAATGGGTCGATGGGAATTTAGGTTCGAAGGTTACGATGAAGTACCCAAGCGTTTATTTGAATGGGGAAGGTGCCCGCGGGACCATGTTATCGATCGCGGTTGCCAGCAATGGCATCCACCAAGATTCTGGTGCTCGGATGATTCATAATGCTAAGAATACCTCCAGTTCGATTGTTTCGAAGTCCATCGCTAAGACTGGTGGTGCGACTGATTACCGTGGAACCGTGCGTTTTGCCAAGCATTCAGACGGTTCCAAAGCGCATGTTGAGTGTGATACGATCATCATGGATGACCAGTCGTCTTCCAACACGATTCCGTATAATGAAATCGACAGTGCTAACGTCGCGATGGAACACGAAGCTAAGGTGTCCAAAATCTCAGAAGAACAGCTCTACTACTTGATGAGCCGAGGAATTTCAGAAGCTAAGGCAACCGAAATGATTATCATGGGATTCGTAGAACCATTTACGAAGCAATTACCGATGGAATATGCTGTTGAATTAAACCGGTTAATCAGCTTTGAGATGGAAGGTTCAATCGGGTAGTAAGGGGGATTGGTTAAGCTGATGTTAAAATAAAACTTGAGTGGCATGCGAGATTGCGATTCGAGTTTTTTGGTTAAATGATTGTTGATGAATGTTAGCCATTATAATCGTGCCAGCTAGGATGGTTGATAATTGTAGTAATTTAAAATTGTATCTCGGTTAGTGTTTTTATCATGCTGATTCGCCTTTTCGTTAATATTGGCGACGTACTTTATTATAAATTAGGATTATTAACGTATATTCTAACAATGGTATAATTAAAAACAGTTTTAAACAGACAGGAGTGTGGCAGAATGGCAGACGAACTTGGCGAGGATAAGGCCCTCTCACCCGTTGAAGACGCGGTCATGAAGTCGTTAGAGCAGGTGATTGATCCAGAACTGGGCGTTGACATGGTTAACCTTGGTTTGATCTATGGTGTTGACGTAGACGATAATGGTAGCTGCACGGTAACGATGACGTTGACGACGATGGGGTGCCCATTAGGAAATTTATTGGCAAGTCAAATTAATCAAGCAATTATGAGTGTGGATGGTGTTAAGAATTGTGAACTTGACTTGGTCTGGGAACCTGCTTGGGGAATTGATAAAATGAGTCGTTTTGCTAAGGTTGCCCTTGGCATTCATGGCTAACGGGTGAGACAAGGTGGTGTGCGATGGATATTGAAAAGTTTATTGCCCGGCGAAAAGCTTTAAAAATTTCACAAGTCAAATTATCAAACGGAATTTGTACGCAGGCGACTTTAAGTAAGTTTGAACGGCGTGGGCGAGTACCAGCATTAGCAATTTTAAATCAGCTCTGCGCTCGTCTGGGATTGACAGTTGATGATCTAAGTGAAAACCAGGCTAATTCAGTGACCCAAATTCGACAGCAACTTGATGAGATTGAGCGACGACTGATGATGGAAGATTATCAATCAGTCCTGCAATCATTGGTAGACCTGAAAGTTGAGCAAATTGATGCGGTACCTTCACGGATGCAATATTACTATTTATGTGGCATGCTAAGTTCGTTGATTAATGGAACAGCCAGTGATATTTGTTTTTCCTTCTCGCAAATCGTTGATGATTTGGATAGGGCTCACCAAACAATTTTCACACCGCTAGCTTATGTCGGTCTGGGTGTCATGTATGGCCGGTTAGCTGAGCCTGAGAAAGCTCAATTTTATTTCAGGAGAGTACGATACTATGTCGAGCACGCTGGCTCATCAGGATATGCAAATGATTACTTACGGCTGTTAACCCTAATCTTTTATACGGCAGAGTATTACGCAATTAGTGGTGATTTCGTCACAAGTAATCGTCTAATAGATGATGGGGTAGCGCTTTGCTCAGATGAACATGTCACGTATTACTTACCAAGATTGAAATACTTAGCGACCGAGAATGCTGTTAAGCAACAACTTTCGGATAAATTGATTAAGCGGTTAATGAGTGAAACAGAAGCTTTTGCACGGATTAATCATAATCAAGTTGTTGAGGTTAAGGTAGCTGCATTGCGACAACGATATTTGCAGGGTATTTCTGCTTCAGAAAACAATTAACAAGACAATGGCTAGATTTAGTGTTTTATTGTAGTTTCCAACATGCTAAAACTAATCAATGCTTTGTACATTAAATAATAAGAAGTCCCACACTAGCAAGTCAATACTAGTGTGGGACTTCTTATTTAGAAAGTTATGTATGACGCCGCCCGCCCCTAAAAAATCTTCCCCGGATGTCCCGCAAAAAGTCCTACCGATTGAAGTTCTATTATAAACGCTTATGGTGTCCCATTCCGGAAAATCCTAATGTAGCGGTAATCCATTAAAGACAATGATTGAATGGAATTCACTTAGACATAAGAAATTCTTATTAAATTCACAGGCACAAACTATTTTACCTTCTTTGACTAATTTGATAGACTTAAGTTAAGAAAGTTGAGGTGACTGATTGAGATGGCTAGTCATAGGCAAATGATTGACAAACTAGTGTGGTGTTGTTACTAGCGCAGTCCGCGTTAGTAACGATGCACAAACTCAATTTTTAATCTTAACTCGGAAAAAGTAACGAGTAGTCAATTTTTAGGTGAAAGAGGGATTTTATGAACAATTTTCAAAATGACCCACAACCACGGACCATCAACACACAAGTTGGCCTCCGTAGTTTCCTAACTAAAATGTATGGGTTTATGACAATCGCCGTGTTAGTTTCGGCCTTTACCGTTTACTTAGCGATGACCACGTTCCAAGCACAAATTAATGCCGCCTTTTCACAACACCCATTCATCTTCTTGATGATCTTCATTGTCAGCATGTTTGTGATGATTGGTGGGATTCAAGTCAACGCGACACGCAATCCAGCGATGAGCTTCACCTTACTGATGCTCTTTGCCATCATCTTTGGGGTTGAAATGTCAGTGACCTTGTCCTTATACACGGGTGCCGTTATCACCGGTGCGTTCGTTGCAGCTGGAGCTGTATTTGCGACCATGGCGGTGATTGGGACGACGACTAAGCGTGATATTTCACGTATTGGGACGCACTTGATTGCAGCTTTAATCGGGTTGTTTGTCGCTTCACTGGTCAATATGTTCTTACAAAGTGCCATGATTAGTTACATCTTTTCATACATTGGTGTATTGATCTTCGCCGGCTTATCCATGTGGGACGCTAACCGGATGCGCAACATGTATTTACAATATGGTGACCAGGTTTCATCGACTGGTTTGGCCGTTACTGGGGCCTTACAATTATACTTGGACTTCGTTAACTTGTTCCTCTACTTCGTCCAAATCTTCGGTGGCTCAAGCCGCGACTAATCATTAAGATAATTATTAAGGATTATGACCAAGATGTCATAATCCTTTTAATTTACCGAAAATGAGTTATTTCACGGGTTTTCGGTGGACCGAACTCCCGTTTTACTTAATTGTTTGGTACAATTATAAGGGTAAATAATTAGTCGTTCAGCCTGTACTGACAGGCGCTGCGAATCAGACCGTCAATCGAGTGGTATTAATGGTCTGAGTGACGGATTTTCATAAAAATGATGATTTAAATTAAGAGATGGGGAGCAAACTAATGGCAAAAAAATTATTACTGATTGATGGTAACAGTGTGGCATTTCGGGCGTTCTTTGCGTTGCATAGTCAACTGGAACGGTTCGTAAATCCAGACGGCCTGCATACCAACGCCATTTATGGCTTCAACACAATGCTTGACCACATGATCAAGGCAGTCGAACCCACGGATATGTTAGTGGCTTTTGATGCGGGTAAGACCACGTTTCGAACAGCCATGTACGATAATTACAAGGGTGGCCGGGCTAAGACGCCCAGTGAGTTTTCTGAACAAATGCCGTATATCAAACAGCTATTAGACGCATATGGTATCAAACATTATGAATTAAAAGACTACGAAGCCGATGACATTATTGGTACACTGGCCGGTCAAGCGGATCAAACCGGCTACACCACGACGGTCGTCACTGGTGACCGTGATTTGACGCAGTTGACGACCGAGCATACCACGGTGGCCGTGACCGTTAAAGGTGTTTCTGAAGTGGAACGCTATACGCCGGCGCACGTTGAAGAAAAGCTGGGCATCACACCGGCACAAATTATTGATATGAAGGGGTTGACAGGTGATACCTCGGATAACTATCCGGGTGTCACCAAGGTTGGTGAGAAGACCGCCCTTAAATTACTCAAACAGTATGGTACGATGGAAGGCATTTATGAAAACATCGATGCCATGAAGCAGAGCAAGATGAAGGAACATCTGATTGAGGATCGCGAACAAGCGGCGCAAGCTAAGGTGCTAGCAACAATCAAGCGGGATGCGCCGATTGATGTTCAATTGGCTGATTTATCCTATGATGGCCCGGATCTTGACCAGCTGGCCGCGTTTTATCAGAAGATGGACTTTCAATCATTTTTGAAGAAATTACACCTACAGTCGGACGAACCAGCAACGCCCATTGATTATACCGTCTTGACGAAAGCTAACCTGACGGAATTGCAACAATTTACCGACCACGTGGACTTTTACTTGGAGATGCCAACGCCAAACTACCACACGTCGGCCTTTGCTGGCTTTGCCATCGGAGCGGATGATCACTGGTACATCAGTCGGGATGTGGAATTATTAATGCAACCGACTGTGGCTGACCTCTTGAGTAGCACAACGATTACCAAGGACGTTTTTGATATGAAACGCACGACGGTCGGGCTTAATCGTTTGGGTATTCAGCTAGGTAAAGTCGACTTTGATCTCTTACTCGTTTCATACTTATTAGATACAAATGATAACAGTAACGACTTGGGAAGTTTAGCTGAGCAACACGGGTACACTGACTTGCCGAGTGACGAGACCGTTTATGGTAAGGGCGTTAAGCGTGCCATTCCTGAAGATGATGACGTCTTCTTTAGTCATCTCGCCCGGAAATTGGCCGCAATCGCTAGTTTGAAGCCACAGTTATTAAAGGAATTGGCAGCCAATGAGCAGGATCAACTTTACGATGATATCGAAAAACCGATGGCTAATGTCTTAGCTCAGATGGAAATCGCCGGCATTACGGTCGACAGCAGTCGACTTAAAGCCATGGGCAGTCAGTTTACAGAACGGTTGAGTGAAATTGAACAGACGATTTATCAAGAAGCCGGTGAAGAGTTCAATATTAATTCACCTAAGCAACTAGGTCACATCTTGTTTGAAGAAATGAAATTACCCGTAATCAAGAAGACCAAGACAGGGTATTCTACCGCCGTAGACGTTCTAGAAAAGTTAGCACCGGAAGCACCAATCGTCGCTAATATTTTACAATATCGGCAGATCTCGAAGATTCAATCGACCTACGTTATCGGTTTGTTAGATGCCATTCATTCTGCTGATCAAAAAGTGCATACGCGCTACTTGCAAACGTTGACCCAAACTGGCCGGTTATCGTCCGTTGATCCAAACTTACAAAACATTCCGGTGCGCTTGGAAGAAGGACGTAAGATTCGACAAGCCTTTGTTCCTAGTCATGAAGGTTGGCAGATTTTCTCGTCTGATTATTCGCAAATCGAATTACGGGTTCTCGCGCATATTACTGATGATGAAAATATGCAGGCCGCTTTTAAAGCGGGTGATGATATTCATGCCGCAACGGCCATGCGAATCTTTCATTTGAACTCAGCTGAAGAGGTGACGCCAAATATTCGACGGCAAGCCAAGGCGGTTAACTTTGGAATCGTCTATGGAATTAGTGATTACGGCTTGTCACAAAATATCGGCATTACGCGTAAACAGGCTCGCAGCTTTATTGACGCTTACTTCAAAGAATATCCGGGTGTCAAAAAGTATATGGATGAAATTGTCCAAACGGCGAAAAAACAAGGTTATGTGGAAACCATTTCACATCGACGCCGGTACTTGCCAGATATTAATTCCAAGAGCTTCAACCAACGCTCATTCGCTGAACGGACAGCCATGAATACCCCCATCCAAGGGAGTGCGGCTGATATTATCAAGATTGCGATGATTAAGATGCAAGATAAGTTACAGGCTGCGGGTTTGAAAGCAACCATGCTGTTACAAGTTCATGATGAATTGATTTTTGAAGCGCCAAAAGAAGAAATTCCAGTTTTAGAAAAATTAGTGCCAAGCGTGATGGATTCCGCCGTACAGTTAGCCGTACCGTTAAAGGTTGAGAGCCACTACGGTGATACTTGGTACGATGCAAAATAGGGGGAACCACCATGCCTGAATTACCTGAAGTTGAAACTGTTCGTCGCGGCTTAAATCGTCTGGTTAGCGGGGCAACGATTGCTAGTATCGAGGTTTTTTGGCCGAAAATTATTAATAATGATGTCGATAGTTTCAAACAGCGTTTAGCCAACCAAACGATCCAGACCATTGATCGGCGGGGGAAGTATTTGTTGTTTCGCTTTAGCAATGGTCTGACGATGGTGTCGCATTTGCGGATGGAAGGCAAGTATAATGTTGTACCGCGTGGTGAAGATCAAGGTAAACACACGCACGTGATCTTCCATCTGACCGATGATCGTGATTTGCTGTACAACGATACGCGTAAGTTCGGGCGAATGACGCTCGTGCCGACCGGTGAAGAAAACACGGTGGCGGGATTGCGGACAATTGGCCCGGAACCCGTTGCTGAACAGTTAACACTGGCTTATATGACGGCCACTTTTGGCAAGTCGAAAAAGATGATCAAGCCACTATTGTTGGATCAAATTAAGATTGCGGGCATTGGGAATATTTACGCGGACGAAACGCTATGGATGAGTAAGATTCATCCAATGCGGCCTGCTAATTCACTAACTACTGATGAGATTGCAACATTGCGCCAAAACATTATTGATGAAATGGCGATGGCAATTAAAGGTCACGGCACCACTGTTCATTCATTTTCAACGGCATTTGGTGAAGCCGGTCAGTTTCAAAATCACTTACACGTCTATGGTCGTGAAGGGGAACCTTGCGAACGGTGTGGCACAATTATTGAGAAAATCAAAGTGGCACAGCGAGGGACCCATTTTTGCCCGTTAGAACAACGGTTGTAGGTGATCAAGATGACAAAGTTGATTGGATTGACTGGTGGCATTGCCACTGGTAAGTCGACTGTTTCTAAGCTGCTGGCAACTAAGTTACCAATCGTTGATGCGGATAAAATCGCGTGGCAGGTTGAAGGGCCAGGCCAACCGACGACCCAAAAGATTGTGGCGCACTTTGGTCAGCAAGCAGTGCTGGCAGACGGGCGACTGAATCGGCCATGGCTTGGCCAGTTGGTTTTTAACGATGCTCAAGCTTTACAAGACTTAACCGCAATTACACGGTTACCGATTCAGTACGCGATGTTCGAAGCGATTGTCGCGGCAAACCAGCAACAGCCCGACGCAATTATTTTAGATGTGCCGTTGTTATTTGAAAGTGGCTGGCAACATGTTTGTGATCAAGTGTTGGTTGTGACGGCATCACCCGCCGTAGTATTGCAGCGGTTGATGGCGCGTAACCACTTATCGCAACAGGCGGCTCAGGCACGAATTGACAGCCAAATGCCACTTGCACAGAAGGTCGCAAGGGCTGACGTTGTCATTGATAACGGGGCCAACATTGATAAAACTAAAGCAGCCGTGTTAAAATGGCTGAAAACTATTACTAAATAAAGAAAAACTGATTGTTAGTTGTTACAAGGGGTGAGAAGTCTATGCAATGTCCACATTGTCATCATAATGGCTCCCGCGTGGTTGACAGTCGACCAACTGATGATGGTCGCGTGATTCGACGGCGCCGGGAATGCGAAAACTGTGGGTTCCGGTTCACAACATTTGAACGGGTCGAAGCCACGCCATTATTAGTCATTAAGAAAAATGGTGCCCGCGAAGAATTCAATCGTGAAAAAGTCTTGCGCGGAATTATTCGCTCGGCCGAGAAACGACCCGTTAGCATGGAAACCATGACGGGCGTCGTTGATGATGTTGAAAATAAGGTCCGGTCACTGGGCGAAAATGAAATTTCAAGCCAAGTTATCGGCGAGTATGTCATGGAGCAATTGGCAGATATTGACGAAATTTCGTACATTCGTTTTGCCAGTGTTTACCGGCAATTCAAGGATATGCACGTCTTCTTGAATGAACTCCAAGATATGATGGAGCGTGATAAGGTCAAACTGGCAAAACCGTCAGCGAAGACGACCCACGCACCTAAACGAAAAAAAGATTAGTTAAAAAGAATGGTGAACAACATGCCAAATGATGAACCCTTAACACCCAAAACTGGGTTAGTGGTCCCGCAAGCACCAGCGCTCAGTGCGGCGCAACAAGCTGTATTGGCGGAATTATACTTGCCACTGATGGGGCCATTGGCATATAGCTTGTACGCGGCGTTACGTAGCTTACAGAGTAGCGAGAATGAGCTGAGCAATCGACGCAGTCACGCGGAACTGCTGGGCATCCTAAATGTGGACTTGCCGACGGTGTTAGCGGCTCGGCGTAAACTTGAAGCAACTGGCTTGTTGCGCAGCTATTATCAGCAAGATGAATTGGGTGCCATGTACATTTATCAATTACAAGCACCATTACTGGCGTTACAATTCTTTGCGGATGATCTATTGAGTGTCCTATTGTTAGATACGGTCGGTGAGTTACGTTATCAACAACTTGCTGGCGATTTTGCAGCACAGCCGATTGACTTGACGGCTGCCAAAGACGTGACGGCAAATATCTTAGATGTGTTTCACGTTGATAGTCAAAAAGTTACGACGCCACCTCTTTCAGTGCAAAAGGTGCGCGCCCAATTGGCGGCCAATGAACCGGCCGAGGATCACTCGCCCGTGCTCAGTGACGATGACTTTGACTGGCAACTGTTGGGGCAAATTTTGAAGCAGAACTATGTTGATCTCAAACAGGTTGCGAGTTCACGGCAACTGATCATTACGGAAAGTCGGGTCTACGGCATCAGTGAGATTGAGATGGCTAAGTTAATCAGTGAAGTGGCTAGTTTAACAACGGGTCAGTTTGATGAAAATCAATTGAAATTATTGATTGCGCGGCGCTATGAACGGCCCGCAGTTTCGAGTCAGCAGGTCGCTACGGAAGCAACGGTTGCAACGACGACCACTAAGGATAACAAGGCTTCAGCACAGCTCTCAACGGCTGAGCAGCAACTCGTGACGTATGCTAAGCAGACAGCGCCGTATGACTTTTTATCAGCTTTGAAGCAGGAGAAACATGGTTTTGTGACGAGCGGTGAGAACCGACTAGTTCATGATTTAATTGGTCGGGGGGTATTACCCAATGCCGTCATCAACATGGTGATCTACTACTTATTGCAAAATCGGGAGTTAGCTGCCCTTAATCGTAATTTGCTAGAAACAGTCGCCAATGATTGGCAACAACACGGCATTACGACGCCGGAAGCGGCTTTGATGTATTTGAAGCAACGTAAACAGCCGAAATCAACACCAACACGGCGCAAGAACAATCGACCGACGCGTAAGGAGATTATGCCAAAGTGGGCCCAACAACAGCAACAGACTGAGAGTGGTAAGCAACCAGCTCAGACCGGTAAACAAATTACTGCTGCCCAACGCAAACAGCTTGCTGATCGACTAGCAAAGCTTGAGACAAATTCGGAAAAGGAGGACTAAAACATGGAGAATATCTCAGAAACACTCCGGACGTTAATGAATCGGAAAAACTTGAATCATCGGTATGAGGCGTTAATGACAGCTGTGTACCAAGATCCAGATGTTCGCCAGTTTTTAGCTGCTCATCAAAACGAATTATCTTCGGATGCGCTAGAACGTTCAGCGGCTAAATTATATGAATTTTGTGAAGAGAAACGTAAAATTGCGCGGCACGAGCCAACTCAAGCACCTGGGTATCAGCCGACATTAGTGATGAGTAATCACTTGATTGACATTGCTTATCAGCCAACACCACAAATGCAAGAACAGCAAGCTGCTCACGCATTGCAACAGCGGGTTCGATCAATCAGCATGCCGAAAAATATTCAGACGGCGGACTTAAAGACGTATGATCAAGATGGTGACCGGGCGACAGCATTAATGGCAGCACTTGATTTTATTGATGCCTATACACAAGCGCCCAAGCGTTTTCACCGGGGCTTATATCTCTACGGCTCATTTGGTGTCGGTAAAACTTATTTACTCGGTGGGATGGCGAACGCGTTGGCAGCTAAGGGTTTCAATACGACCTTGATTCATTTTCCGAGTTTTGCGGTCGAGATGAAGCGCTCGATTAGTAACAATACGTCGGCGGATAAGGTCGATGCGATTAAACGGGCACCGATTCTCATGATTGATGATATCGGTGCGGATGCTTCGTCGACTTGGATTCGGGACGATGTGCTCGGGGTTATTCTGGAGTATCGAATGCAGGAGGAACTGCCAACTTGTTTCTCGTCTAATTTTTCGATGCAAGAATTGCAAGATGGTTATTTGACGCTCTCACAAAAGGGTGATGAAGAACCAGTCAAAGCGCAGCGAATCATGCAACGGGTACGTTACCTTGCGAGTGAGATTGAGATGGTCGGTCGTAATCGACGACTCAATCCCGATGCTTAAAATCAAGAGTTGACTTTTAGTTTAAAAGTGGTTTAATGAAAACAGATGCAAAAGACACGCTTTGTTTACCATGGATTGCAGAGACCAAGACCTTGTTCTGGAAGTCTTGGACCGGGTTTACGAAGATACCACTTTTGTGAACATGCTCAATTGAGCCGGAACGCTTCCGTTATTAGCGCTAATGAGTCAGTGTCTTTGATGACACTGAAAAATCGGGTGGAACCACGTCAATGACGTCCCTAATGCTAGTTCAGTCTGGCATTAGGGACTTTTTTGTCGTCCCGGCGCGGTGTTTTGGTGAGTGGGTAAATTTTAAGGAGAGTGTCAAGTATATGGCAAGTATTAATGTTAAGTTCCCAGATGGTGCTGAAAAGCAATTTGATGCCGGCGTAACGACGGAAGCAATTGCAAAGTCAATTAGTCCTTCATTGGCTAAACGGTCGGTTGCTGGTAAGTTCAACGATCAGATCGTGGACTATCGCCAACCACTGACAACCGATGGTAGTATCGAAATTATCGCTGCTGATAGTGAAGACGGCCTCAATGTTTTACGGCAAACGGCTGCCCAAGTATTAGCTAACGCGGTTAAACAATTATTCCCTAACATTCATTTTGGGAGTGGTGAAGGGAATGCCAACGGTTTCTTCTTTGATACCGACAATCCTGACGAAGACGGTAAACAAGTCAGTGAAGATGATTTGGAAGCCATCAGTGATAAGATGGCTGCAATTATCAAACAAGATTTACCAATCGAACGCGAAGTCTTATCAAAGGCTGACGCTTTAGCTTTAGTTGGTGACAACCCTTACCAACAAGACTTAGTTAACGAACGTGCCGCTGCCAACAATGATCAAGTCGTTGTTTACAAGCAAGGGGACTTCGTTGATTTATCTGACGGGGCCCAATTAGCTTCAACGGGGAAAGTCAAGGTCTTCAAGTTATTATCCGTTGCCGGTGCATACTGGCAAGGTAAGTCCAGCAATCCAATGTTACAACGGATCTACGGGACGGCCTTCTTAAAGCAAAAAGACTTAGATGCTGACCTCAAGCGGCGTCAAGAAGCCCGCGAACGTGATCACCGGGTCATTGGTAACGAATTAGACTTATTCTTCGTTGATCCTAAGGTCGGGAATGGCTTGCCTTACTGGATGCCAAATGGTGCAACGATTCGTCGCCAAATCGAACGTTACATTATCGACAAGGAAGTTGCAAATGGCTACCAACATGTATACACGCCAGTTTTAGCTAACTTGGACGTTTACAAGCAATCTGGTCACTGGGACCACTACCGTGAGGACATGTTCCCACCAATGGACATGGGTGACGGCGAACAATTGGAATTACGGCCGATGAACTGCCCATCACATATCCAGATTTACAACCATCACATTCGCTCATACCGTGAATTACCATTGCGGATCGCTGAACTCGGCATGATGCACCGTTACGAAAAGTCTGGCGCCTTAACTGGATTATCACGGGTTCGTGAAATGACTTTGAACGATGGTCATACCTTCGTTGCGTTGGATCAAATTGAAGAAGAATTCAAAAAGATCTTGAGTTTGATGGTTGAAGTATACGAAGACTTTGACATTTCTGATTACCGGTTCCGTTTGAGCTACCGTGATCCTGAAAACAAGGAAAAGTACTTCGATGATGACGCTATGTGGGAACGCAGTCAAAAGATGTTGAAGTCCGCTATGGATGATATGGGCTTGGATTACTTCGAAGCTGAAGGTGAAGCTGCTTTCTATGGTCCTAAGTTGGATGTTCAAACTAAGACGGCCCTTGGTGGTGAAGAAACCTTATCAACTATCCAATTGGACTTCTTGTTACCAGAACGCTTTGACTTGAAGTACGTTGGTGCTGATGGTGAAGAACATCGTCCAGTTATGATTCACCGTGGTCTTGTTTCAACGATGGAACGGTTCGTCGCTTACTTAACTGAAATTTACAAGGGTGCTTTCCCAACCTGGTTAGCACCTAAGCAAGTAACAATCATCCCAGTTAACAATGGTGCGCACGGTGCCTACGCTGAAACCGTTCGTCGTCGTTTGGCAGCTGAAGGTGTTCGGGTAAGTATCGATGACCGTAACGAAAAGATGGGTTACAAGATTCGCGAATCACAAACGAAGAAGGTTCCATACTTGTTAGTTGTCGGTGATCAAGAAGTTGCTAACGGGAGTGTTTCAGTTCGGAAGTACGGTGAAGAACGGACTGAATCCGAAGCCGTTGACATGTTCATTGGTGCCATCACGCAAGAAATCAAGCATTACAGTCGTGGTGCAAGCAAATAATTAACAGCCAATGGCATCAATATTGATTGATGGGTTGACAAGGGCCGTGGTTCTTGTTAATATATTGGAGTTGAGAAAAAAAGCAGAAGCACCCGCTTCTCGCCTTGGTGACCAGAGTCATCGGGCAGATGAACGATGAATTGATTCCCATTAACGGGGTTGAGCGGGCGTACTATGCGCCCGCTCTTTTTGTGAATTTCTCTAAAATATTTCGGAGGTGAATTACCATAGCTAAAGATTCAATGGTTAATGACGGCATCCGTGCTCGCGAAGTACGTTTGATCGCCAGCGATGGTGAACAATTAGGTGTCAAGTCACGACAAGAAGCAATGCAGATTGCTGAAGACGCTAGTTTAGATCTAGTATTGGTTGCGCCGAAAGCGAAACCACCCGTGGCCAGAATTATGGATTATGGGAAGTACCGTTTCGAGCAACAAAAGAAGGATCGGGAAGCCCGTAAGAAGCAAAAAGTGGTCAGCATCAAAGAGGTCCGCTTGAGCCCAGCTATCGACACCAATGACTTTAACACGAAGCTGAAACATGCTGAAAAGTTCTTGTCAAAAGGTGACAAGGTTCGCGTCTCCATCCGGTTTAAGGGCCGCGCTATTACCCATAAGGATATTGGTCGGCAAGTCTTAAATCGAATGATTGAAGCTACTAAGGAATTTTCTACGGTCGAAGCCTATCCTAAGATGGATGGTCGGAGTATGTTCCTAGTACTAGCACCAAAAACAGATAAGTAATTTCTAGGAGGATTATTGATTATGCCAAAACAAAAGACAAACCGCGCTGCTGCAAAGCGTTTCAAGGTAACTGCTAAGGGTAAGATTAAGAGCGCCAACGCTTTTACTAGTCATCGTTTCCATGGTAAGACTAAGAAACAACGTCGCCAATTACGTGGTACGGCTATTATCGAAAAGCCAATGGTCAAGACATACCACAAGTTATTACAAAAATAATTCACAACGTTTTAGTTAAATCTAGGAGGAAATAACATGGCTCGAGTAAAAGGTGGAACTGTAACACGTAAACGTCGCAAACGGATTTTAAAATTAGCTAAAGGTTACCGTGGTGCTAAGCACATCCAATTTAAGGTTGCTAAGGACCAAGTAATGAAGTCATACCTATACGCCTTCCGCGATCGTCGCCGGCGTAAGAGTGACTTCCGTCGTCTTTGGATTGCCCGGATCAACGCGGCAGCCCGGATTAACGACATCAGCTACAGTCAATTAATGCACGGTTTAAAGTTAGCTAACGTTGACGTTAACCGTAAGATGTTAGCTGATTTAGCTGTTAACGATGCTGATGCTTTCAAGGCATTGGTTGACACTGCTAAAAAGGCACTTGCTTAATTTAAAACTTAATTAGGGCTTGCTCTAATGTTTGAACGACCGTCATCCTGTATGGGTGGCGGCCGTTTTTTTGACGCTTGATTAAGGGAACACGATTCCTGGACAAGATGGTTCGGTGTGTTGACGTCCTTACTGAATCTTGAGATTGATTTGACACATTATTGTGATATAGTAACGATGTAAGCGCTTACTTATGTGTTGATTAATTATTTGGCTGGGAGCTTTGGAGAAGGGGTGTCATCATGGCAACAGTTTTACCTAAAGCAGTTAAGGTCTGGATGGGCGCCAACATCTTGCAGATTGAGTTTGATAATGGGGAGTTTCGATACATGCGTACACATTTCATTGATGACTATGTTTCTGCGTGGTCACCAAAAAAGGGTAAGGGGAAGCGGCGCAATTTGTGGTTAATGCCATCTTGGGAATGGTTGGGTGCCAATGCTCGGATTGAACCGGATGGCACTGTCGTGTTGTTCGAAAAGGATGTTTATACGGCCCAAGAACTTTGGCATAATAGTGTGACGCGAATTGACTTGGTCTCTGGCGTGCACTGATTCATAAAAGATGATGCCAAATAAAAATGGACTTGGTCATTTGACTGAGTCCATTTTTTGATGCCGCTTGGAGTATACGTGGATAACGGCCTAAGTGAGCCATTTAGTGCGCGACTCTGATTTATGAAAATCGAGTGTGATTTCTGATTGGTTAAGCCAGTCTGCCATTGTCTATTCGTGATAATCTTCGTTATAAATAAAGCGATGCAGTTTTAGGTATTGTGCACCGAGTTTGCGTTCATTTTCATTATCTTTAGGGTAATAATAACGACGACCAGCCAATCCTTTAGGCATGTAGTTTTGTTGGGCAATCTGATGTGGCATTTGGAATGGATTATCGATCAGACCACCACCTGTAATTTTCTCGGAGTGTTTGTAGTGCATATCGCGCAATCCACGGGGCATGGGGTGCTGACTTGGATTTTGTGTGTCCTGGTCTAGTTTTTCCCAAGATTGGTCAAACGAACCAGACTTGGGTGAAATGCACATCAGCATGGTGGCAAACATTAGTGGATATTTTGCTTTGGGCATGCCAATCTTTTCGGCTTGATTGGCAGCGACCACAATTTGTGTGACCTGTTCCGGGTTAGCTAAGCCGATATAAGTGTATGGAATTTCACGTAGCCGGCGGACCACTGAGGGTAAGTCATCATTTTTTAACAAAATGGTTAAGTAGTAGAGCGCCGCGTCAGTATCTGAGCCAGCCATCGAATCCGAATAAGCCGACAGATAGTCATAATGCTTAGTTGCCTTCCGGTCGTAGCTAAAATGCTGTTGCTGGGCAAAGTGTTGTACCGCAGCAACAGTGATTTGCTTCTGGTCAATAGCGTGGAGCGTTTCCAAGATATTTAACGCAATTCGCAGATCCCCTTCGGCCGAAATAGCGATCAGGTTGAGGGCTTTAGCATCCACCTGATCGTCGGTTAGGTTGTAAATGTCGGTTACCGCACGGCGTAAAGCAATCTCGATATCTGTATCGCTCAGTGGTTGAAACTCAAAAATTTGACAGCGCGAACGAATGGCCGGAACGATTGACATAATCGGATTTTCGGTCGTTGAGCCAATTAGCATCACGTGCCCATTCTCTAAGTAGGGCAACAAAAAATCCTGCAATGTTTTAGTCATTCGGTGAATTTCGTCAATTAATAGAACAAACGATTGCTCTGGGTATTGTGCGATGGCTTTCGTCAGCTGTGCCTTATTTTCGGTCGAAGCAGTAAAAGCCACGAATGGATAATCGTCTTGACTCGCAATAATCTGCGCCAAACTAGTTTTGCCAGTTCCCGGCGGCCCCCACAGAATGAGGGGAATATTAACATGTTGATCAATAATCTGGCGTAATGGCTGGCCTGCCTTCAACAGATCCTGTTGCCCGACCATCTGTTCCAGTGATTGCGGGCGCATTTGATCAGCCAGTGGTGTTTTAAATGCCAATTTCAAAGTCCTTTCTGATTAAGTGTTTTAGTCAAATTGATGCTATCATCATAGCACTAATATTTTGGAAACTGAAAAAGAAAGTTTGGCAGGTTAGCGGGGAACGATGCTGAAATGAGTGAGTCTGATACCATAGGTTTGACGTTGGCTCGAGTGATGGGTTGAAGGCGTATTGATTTAAGTTTTCATGCTTGTTGATGAATGAGAAAGGCGATATTGTTTCGTAGATGGTATTGAGTCAGCTTGGGGAGATTAATAGCTTGGAATTACCCCCCGTGTATACGGAAAACAGATTAAACGAATCCCGGGGAGTGCAACATCAGTTGTAAGCACTAAAAGACAGAAAAGGACAGCGTATTTGGCGAGTTAAAGTTGATCATTATCGCGCGAGCCGTAATACCCGTCAACTCATTTCCATCCTTCAATAACTACCTTGCCAATCATATGATGTTGCTCGATAAGTTGATGGGCCTGCCGCAAGTTAAGCGCGTTGATTGGCCGTAGTGTCTGCGATAGCGTGCTTTGAAGCAAGCCACGGTCAAGTAAATCCGCAATGGTTTCTAAGATATCGTGCTGACTAATCATGTCGGCCGTGTGGTAGTAGGATTTTGAGTACATCCATTCCCAAGCAAATGTCCCGCGTTTCTTGGTTAGTTTTTTAAGGTCGATTGGACGCCGATTTTCGGTAATTGATGCGATGTGGCCACCGGGTTTAATGAGCGTACATATCTCATTCCAGTGACTGTCAAGATCGCTTAATCCGAGGATGTAATCGACATCTTTAATACCTAAAGCATGTACTTCACTAACCAAATCATGATGATGATCGACGACTAAATCGGCGCCGTGTTGCTGCGTCCAAGCGATACTTTCAGGTCGTGAAGCACTACTAATAACTGTGAGTCCCGCTAATTTTGCTAACTGAGTAGCAATTGAACCGACACCACCAGCGCCATTGATGATGAGAATGGTTTGATTGCATTTTTCGGAATTAGGTTTAGCTGGGTCAAAAGGAATGTGAAGTTGTTCAAATAATGCCTCGTATGCGGTCAGCGAAGTAAGTGGCATGGCCGCACGGGCAGCGGTTGTTAATGTCGCGGGGGCGTGACCGACAAGGCGTTCATCAACCAGGTGATAAGCACTGTCGCAGCCGGGACGTCTAAATGAGCCAGCATAAAAGACGTGGTCGCCGGGTTGAAACAGGGTGACAGCTTCTCCAACAGCGGTCACAATACCAGTGGCGTCCCAACCGAGGATCTTGGGTCGCATGAGGTGCTCATGCCCCGTTTTACGAACGCTAACGTCAACAGGATTGACAGCGACGGCTTGAACTTGAACAAGTAAGTCATGACCTTGAGCGCTAGGTTTTGAAATCGTCACGTCTCGTAGACTAGCAGGATCTTCAATAGGTAAGTGGTCGGTAAAACCAATTGCATGCATTATTAATCAAACCCCTTTCATGACATTACTATAGGTTACCAGTGAGGAATAAACAAGACGTGAATTATTTGCCACATAGGGACATATTTGTCACGCCTATTAGTCCGGTCTGACGGCAAAGTTGTGCTACAATCAAGACACTTAATTAAGGTAGGGGAAGTTAGATGCAGCGACAAGTATACGATTGTACGCCGGGTTGTCCGGTTGAAAGTACCTTGCAAGTTATTGCCGGCAAGTGGAAGAGCGTGATTTTGTATCATTTATTTACGGCAGGAACATGCCGGTTCAGCATTTTGCAAAAACGACTGCCGGGTTGTTCGCGGCGGATGCTAGCTCGCCAGTTACAAGAATTGGTTCAAGACGGGGTGATTGCAAAACGAGTTTATCCGGTCGTGCCACCGAAAACGGAGTATTGGATCACGCCATTTGGTCAGACCTTGAAACCGGTGATTATGGCTATGGAGACGTGGGGCCGACAGTATAATTCAGTGAATGGAAAACCTCGTCAATAGGAATGTGAGAACGGGCATAGTGTGAGTTTCAAGGAATTGTTGTCGGTTTTGTTAGGGGCGATTGTGCTTGGTGCCTTGCTCGCATTAATAGTGACTGTTTAACTAGGCTAGTAAAGAATTGATGTGATTTTTTACTAGCCTAGTTGTTTTCTAATCTAATAAAACGGGAGTCTGATGTAAAAAGTACACCGATAGATCACTGTTTGGCAGCATTTCTTGAATAATCATGGGTTTGCAGTAAGCAATGATACCGTATTAAGTCTGAGATAGGTTGTGGATTAGTTGCTTGTTAGGAGGTGCATGTTAGATAATTATTAACAACTTAATGAAGTGCAGCATGGCCGTGAATCTCGTTCGCTAAATGGGGGTGCCATTATGAAAAATTGCTTTGGAATCATTGGTGGGATGGGAACAATGGCGACGGAGGACTTTGTGCATACCGTGAACCGGCTGACCGTTACCCATCGTGACCAGGATTATTTAAACTACGTCATTTTAAATGATGCTGAGATACCAGATCGCACCGCATATATTTTGGATCATAACTGTGCCAACCCGTTACCATCATTGGAAGCGGATGTGCAGCTACTTAATCAATTAGGGGTCATGTTTATTGTGATGACGTGTAACACAGCACATTACTTCATTCCCGCATTGACGGCGCTTTCTAACGTGCCAATTTTGAATATGCCGGCCTTAGCGGTAACAGCAGCCTGTCGATCACAGCAACCGCGACCGTTACGAATCGGTATTTTAGCGACAACGGGAACACTAGAGTCGCAACTTTATCAACAACTTATTCGGTCTAATGGACATATTCCTGTGATACCCAATAAGCAGCAGCAAGCTCAAGTGATGACCTTAATTTATGACGACATCAAGCAACGTGATTTTGTAGATCGGGTCAAATTTCATGGCTTAATTGATCAATTATTGAATGCTGCTGATTGTGACGCCGTCATTCTCGGCTGCACCGAATTGTCGGTGGCTCAGGATGCTGCGCCATATGATTCTGAACGAATTATTGACGCACAGTATGAACTAGCTCGAGCAACCGTCCAACGCGCACAGGCAACTAAGCCAGCGTTGATACTTCGTCGGCGGCCATCGATTAGGCGGTAGGAGGGTGCAGGTAACTGGATAAAAATGATTTTTGATCTATTTAGTACGTGTGATTGTAGCTGTTATAACACCACTTTCGTATACATGAAGAATAGTAAAATTGTAAGCGCTCAAATCGTTGCTAACTAGCCTATTCTCGCACATGCAAGGTTGGGTCCGTCTCCACACAGTCCCGCACAACAAAAAAGCGAGCCTTCAATTGAAGGCTCGCTTTGTGTTCTCGATTATTCAGTGTGGTGCTTCCGAACTGGGCTGACCCAGGTGCCGCTGCCGTAACCCAGGATGGTTTTAACGGCTGGAATCAGCGTAGTGACCAGAGCGAGGGCGTTAACCTGCCAGTAAATCAGCATGTAGAGTGGCATGAAAATCAGATATTTAAACTTGCGGCCACGGTCGTCAACGATCAATGCGGACAATAGCTGCAAGACGCCGGCGAACATTTCGAAGGTCACGAAGATGAAGGCCATGCAGAACATATGATAGACGCGCTCGTAATTGCCAGTAAAGAAGAAGGTGACGAGCGAGATCAGGAAGATCAGTGTTGAGACAAAGAAGAATAGGGACCAGATGATGCTCAGTGTTTGATCAGTAATAAAAGCCCATTGCTTCAAATACTTACCGGGATGACTGACAACCCGTTTAAAGTTGGTCAACAGCACTTCGGTACCACCTTTGGCCCAACGTTTGCGTTGATGATAAAGGGCGTCTAGATTCTCGGGGACGTTCATATAGAATAGAATGTCTGGCGAGAAAACGGTCGTCCAACCATTCAACTGGTGATCCCAAGCAATACTGATATCTTCGGTCGCGCGATCTTGCCGGAATAAGCCGACGTCAATCAGAGCGTCACGACGGTACATTGTATTGGCACCACTATAGGCATACATGTTACCTAAAGCACTGACTTGGCTCCGCTTGATAACACCAACGATACTTGAAAATTCTACGGTTTGCGACTTAGCGATGATCGTGCTTCGGTTCTGAACGTCCATGTTGGCCGTGACCGCTGCCGTATTGGCGTGTTCTTCGCCCATGAAGTAACTCATATATTTCCACAGTGCATCGGGTTCTGGAATGGAATCAGCGTCATTACTTAAAATGAATTCACCACGGGCAAAGCCGACACCGACGTTGAACGCGTGGGCCTTACCCTGATTTTTCTTGATTGTTACCACGCGTAGGTTGTCGTACACGCTCTGGAGACGTTCTAAAATAGCTGGGGTCTCATCAGTCGAACCATCGTCTGTGACCAGCACTTCATATTTTTCATAATTTAAATTGTTCATTAAATAGTTGATTGTGTGTTCAATCATGACTTCTTCGTTATGCGCTGGAATCATGATCGTGATAAAGGGTTGTTCTTCAGGCGTTAGCGGTTGAAATTCAATATCGTCTTTGTGGCGATGACGGTAAATCAGCTGGTAGCAGAGAACGCCGATAAACCAGGCAAACGCACCGAGAATCGGGTAGGAGACTAATAATAATAGAACAAAGTTCCAGATACTTTCGAAGGGCTTAAGTGTTTGCATTATTTCCATTGGCTAGTCCTCATACAATCTGTGGATTTCGTTAACATCGAGATTTTGTTCGGGGTCAACCGTGTAGTGCTTGACGTGTTGCCGGAAAGTGGCCTGCCCGAATCGTTGGGTATAAAAGTTATTTAGTTGCCGCTTCCGAATATCTAACAGGTCTTCGTTGTATTGCCGTTCTTTACTGATATGCTGCTTGACCCGGTGATTATTGTGAATCGTGGAGACAATGACCACAATGGCGATTAAGATAAACGCAATAATAAAGAACCGGTCAAAAAAGTAGAACAGCGTCTTACCTTCTTCGTATTTCCAGGCGTGAATGAACTGGGGATTATTCGCAAGTAACGTTGACGAGATAGTCCAGTAGACAGGTACGGCAACGCAGATCCAAGTAATAATTGCGACTAGGGTTTGCCAAAGTTTCGTCCACCAGTGCCCCTTGGAAAAATATTTATCGGTAACGTATTGTTTCATAACATCTTTTTTCTCCATAAACGAACCTCCGAGATGACATATTGTTTAGTGATCGTGCGGATCATATAGTTTATATCATTACTGATATTGTCAGTTTATCGACATAGAACAACACCAGGGTGCCTAACATTAACTGCGATGAACAGTTTTAGAACAATCTGAACATTTAACCATGTCAATAAGCTTACATGAGGATTGCATTGATGTGCAATCAATATACATATCAGTATCATGATATAAGTAAAAGCCACGTATCTTTAATTAATATACACTTAATGGGATACTTTGTTAATCTAATTTGACAAAACGGTCAGTGCGCCGATTGAATGTCAGATTGTGGTTTAGCCATTGCAAATAAACTGGCGAGAAAAGGGCAACCGGCAAAACAGCGCTGAATTTACTGGCGACTTTTAGTGCTATTTTCAATGTCTTACTCGGGCCCCAACCTATCAAATAAATGCGGGTGCGATCAACTTAGTCAAATTTGATCCAGGTGGTGTCATCAAGTTACGACAACTTGGAAGGATTTTCGTTGCTTATTTTCAAAAAACAAATTATTATATAATGATGACTAAAATTTAGCACAATTGCCTAGTGAACTCCGGCTCCAGACCTGATTTAGTCCGGTATTTCACCAATAGTATGATAAAATGGGCTAGTGGGGTTATGCCAATAACCAAAAAATCCAGTGAGAAGCGAAGGGGATAACGATGATTAAGCAATTTAAACCAACTTGGATGATACCAGCAATCTACAATGTGACACCGGCGCAGTTACGAGCGCAGGGCATTAAGGCGGTATTTACCGACCTTGATAACACGTTGATCGCATGGGACAATCCGGATGGCACCCCGGAACTGAAAAAGTGGCTGCACGCGTTACAAGACGCGGGCATTCCGTTAGTGGTGGTGTCGAACAATTCCGAAGCGCGAATTGCTAAGGCGCTGCAAAGCCTGGAACTGCCATTTGTTTCGCGGTCACTGAAACCACTACCGCTGGGGATCAGTAAGGCGCGTCATGACCTGGGCTTACACAAAAATGAAGTGGTCATGGTTGGCGATCAGTATATCACCGACATGTGGGCGGCCCATCTTGCGGGCGTGCCCAGTATCTTAGTACAGCCAATCGTGAAGACGGACGCGTGGAATACCCGGATAAACCGTTTCTTTGAACGATTTATCAAATTACGATTAGCACATGTTTATCCAGAAATGCATTTTCAGGAGGACCTTAATAAGTGAGTGAAACATCAGAAGAAACTTTATACTGTATTGGGTGTGGTGCGGCGATTCAAACGACCGATCCTAAGGCGGCCGGCTACACACCGAACAGTGCGTTACAAAAATCATTAGCTAGTGACGCACAGGATTTATACTGTCAACGTTGTTTTCGGCTTCGGCACTATAACGAAATCGTGCCGGTTGGCTTAACGGATGATGATTTTCGTCATTTGTTAGCCACGATTAGAGATGCGAACGCACTGGTTGTGTACGTTGTCGACATTTTTGATTTGAATGGAAGCATCATTCCTGGTCTCCAGCGCTTTGTTGGGGATAATCCCGTTTTGTTAGTCGGTAATAAGGAAGACGTGTTGCCACGTCAGTTACGCCGGACGAAATTGCGGGAATGGATGAATCAACAAGTTCGTGCACAGGGAATCAAACCGGTTGACGTTGCGTTAACGAGTGCCAAGAAGGGGCATTCCATTGATGAGCTCTTGGCGATGATTGAAAAATATCGTCGTGGCCGCGATGTTTATGTCGTAGGGGTCACGAACGTTGGTAAGTCAACGTTGATCAATCGGATTATTGCCAATAATACTGGTTTGAAGGACTTGATCACGACATCCCGGTTCCCAGGGACCACGTTAGACAAGATTGAAATTCCGTTGGATGATGGTCATATGATGGTTGATACACCCGGAATTATTCATCCTGAACAGATGGCCCACGTGTTATCAGGCGATGACCTGAAGTTAGTCTCACCACAACGCGAGATTCGCCCAAAGGGTTTCCAATTAGGCAACGGTCAAACTTTGTTCTTAGGTGGGGTGGCACGGTTAGATATTGTTGATACGTTAAAAGCAACTGGGACGGTCTACGTTGATAATAACTTGACCTTGCACCGAACCCGGACCGAGAATGCGGACAACTTTTATACCAAGCATGTGGGTGAACTGATTACCCCCCCAACTGGCGATGCTGTCGCTGACTTTCCACCATTAGTTCGCCACGAATTCAAAGTGACGGAAATCAGTGATATTGTCTTTGAAGGCCTCGGATGGGTCACGGTGGCTGCGGATACGCGTGTAGCGGCCTGGGCACCAAAGGGTGTTGCAGTCTTGACGCGCCCAGCTATGATCAACAAGCGTTGATGAGTTGTGGTCGGAGTAGAATCTGATTCGCGATTATCAAACAGAAAATTATAGGAGTAAATCAAACTTAATGGAAAACTTACGTGGAAAACAAAAACACTATTTACGTGGTGAAGCCCACCACATGCGGCCACTATTTGCTGTCGGGAAAAACGGCTTGACTGACGAATGGTTGACCCAATTAACGGGTGCGCTGGATAAGCGAGAATTAATTAAAGTCAACATTTTACAAAATGCTGATGTGACAACGGCTGAAGTTAAAGCTGCAATTGAACAGAAAACCGCGATTACGGTCGTTCAAACAATTGGCCGGGTGTTAGTCTTATACTTGCCAGCTAGTCATGAAGAAGACCAGCACTATTCATTGGAAGTTGCTAAGTTATAGGAGGAATGACGGGTGCAGACGGTTAATCAAACAGCGACAAAAGTTCTGACGGAAACGGTGACGGCAATTCCGCATCGCCGTGTTGGTATTTTAGGTGGCACGTTTAACCCACCGCATTTGGGACATTTGATCATGGCCCAGCAAGTTGGTGATCAACTGGGTTTGGATGAAGTTCGCTTTATGCCGGACGCTCAACCACCGCATGTCGACGAAAAGAAGACGATTGCGGTGGAAGATCGTGCGAATATGGTCCAAGAAGCCATTGTTGATAATCCACTATTTCGGTTGGAGACGGCGGAAATCGAGCGGGGTGGCAAAAGCTATACTTACGAAACGATGAAGTTTTTGAAAGCTAAGCATCCGGACACGCAGTACTATTTCATCATTGGCGGCGACATGGTCGATTATTTGCATACTTGGTATCACATTGACGAGCTAGTTAAATTAGTCACCTTTGTTGGTATCAAACGCACCGGGTACCCAACGACGAGTCAATATCCGGTTATTTGGGTCGACGCACCGTTGATCGATATTAGTTCCACTCAGATTCGTCAAAAAATCAGCCATGGGCATTCGGTCCGTTATCTGGTTCCGGAAGCCGTGGCCGCTTATATTAAGGAGCATCATTTGTATGAGCAAAACGATTGAGTATACTGAAGCGATTGTTCCATATCGTCACGAGGAGCTAATGGCAAAAGTTGCCGCCCAGTTGACTGACAAACGCTATCAACACTGCTTACGGGTCGAGGAGACTGCGCGGCAGTTAGCTGCTGACAACGGTGTTGATGTCGAGTTAGCTGGAATTGCGGGGTTATTACACGACTACGCCAAGCAACGCGATGATCAAACATTTATTCAGCTCATTAAGACGCATGGCATGGACCCCAACCTGGTTTCGTATGGGAACGGGGTCTGGCATGGCTATGTTGGCGCTGAACTGATCAAAGATGAGTTGCACATCTACAATGAGCCAATTTTGAATGCGGTGCGGTTACACACGGTCGGTGCGCCTTATATGACTAAACTGGACCAAATCATCTTCATGGCCGATTTTATTGAACCAGCCCGGGACTTCCCCGGTGTTGAAGCGGCTCGTGAAGCGACGGCCAAGTCGTTGGCTGACGGTGTTCGTTTCCAGATTCAACATACACTAGATTATCTGATTCAGAAGGGTGCGCCAGTCTACCCACAAACGTTAGCAACCTATAACGCGTGGGTCGGCGGTGTGGCCCCTCAATTTGCCAATTAAATTTAAGGGAGAGTTTTATGGATAGCAAGGAACTTTTACAATTAACTGTTGAGGCCGCTGACGATAAGCGTGCCGACGATATCGTGGCCTTAGACGTCGCGGAAGTCAGTTTGATGGCGGACTATTTTGTCATCTTATCCGCGGATTCCAAGCGCCAAGTTCAAGCGATTGCTGATAATATCGTGGACTTTGTGCGCAAGGCCGGTTCGGACGTTAAGAGCGTCGAAGGTCGGACTGCGGGCGAATGGGTCTTGATCGATGCCGGTGACGTCATCGTGCACGTCTTCCAAAAGGATGCGCGGGCACACTATAATTTGGAAAAATTATGGTCTGATGCGCCCATCGTCGACGTTGCACAATGGGTAAACGCATGATTTATCAGACGTTTGCCGAACTTTATGACGAACTTTTTGATCCAGCCATGTACCAGCAATGGCTGGATTTTGTCCGTCGTGAGTATCCTAACCAAGATGGTCAGTTGCTCGAATTAGCTTGTGGGACGGGACGCTTAGGGGTGTTGTTAGCCCAAGCCGGCTATCAGGTCACCGGTTTAGATTTGTCGGAGAACATGTTAGCACTGGCACAGCGCCATGCGGACGAGGCAGCCGTGACCTTACCGCTATTACAAGGGGATATGCTCGATTTATCTGAAGTTGGGACCTTTGATGCGGTTACCTGTTTTGCTGATTCGTTCTGCTATTTGCCCGATATTACGACAGTCCAACGTGCATTTGAACAAGTGGCTCAACATTTGACAGCGGCCGGCGAATTTTTATTCGACGTCATTACACCTTATCAGACGGATGAGGTCTATCCTGGTTATATGTACAATTATCGCGATGAGGATCGGGCTTTTATGTGGACAAGCTATGCCGGTGAACAGCCGCACAGTGCTGAGCACGATTTAACGTTCTTTATTTATAATGATGATAAGCAGGCCTTCGACGAGGTCAGTGAATTACATCAAGAACAAACTTATGTGTTGGCTGATTATCAACAAGCTCTGCAGGCAGCCGGTTTTAATCATGTCACGGTCAGCGCCGATTTTGGCCGCCAACAACCGGATGATCAGACCACGCGGTGGTTCTTCAAGTGTCGTAAGTAGTAGGAGGAACAAGAATGCAAGCAGTCGGGTTAATAACTGAATACAATCCGTTGCATAATGGGCATCGCTACCATTTGCGGCAAGCACAACAGTTGACCAATGCCGACTGTGTTATTGTTGTGATGAGTGGTGATTGGCTGCAACGCGGTGAACCGGCCATTTTAGACAAGTGGACACGTGCGAAGCTGGCTTTGGAAAATGGGGCGGATCTAGTAATTGAACTGCCCGTGTTTTTTGCGACCCAACCTGCCCATTTATTTGCACGGGGTGGTATTGAACTACTCAGTGCACTGGACTGTACGAGTGTTGTTTTTGGTGCGGAACATCCTGAGCTGGACTTTCAACGGTTGGCCACGGCAATTGCGGCGCAACAGGGCGACTTTACCCATTATAATGAGACTTTTGCCACTCAGTTTAACGCGGCCTTGCAAGCTGCCACGGGCGTGACGTTGACGGCAGCCAATGATATGCTGAGCTTCTGTTATTACGCTGCCAATCAGACCCTGGCACATCCGATGCAGTTACTGCCGATCAAGCGTCGCCAAGCGGATCACGCGACGACGACAATTGCGGCCGATAGTCGCTACGCCAGTGGGACAGCGGTGCGCCAAGCGGCACTTGCACAGGATTGGGCGGCGCTGAAACCAGTTGTCCCGGCCGACACGTTCACGGCGCTGACTACGCAACGACTGCAGCGCTGGAGCGACTTTTGGCCGTTTTTACAGTATCAATTGCTGACCGTTGACGTTGCCCGTAGTGGACAGTATGATCAGATGGCGGAAGGCTTGGAATACCGGATGCAGGCGATGGCCCAACACGCCACGACTTTTGATGACTTTATTCATCAGGTCAAGTCAAAACGCTATACGTATACACGATTGCAGCGGGTGGCGACAGCCGCACTACTACAACTTACTCAGGCAGAAGTCCAGAAAGCACAGGCACATAATTATCTGCGCGTCTTAGGCTTCACACCTAAGGGGCAGGCTTATTTGCATCAAGTGAAGAAACAGCTCCCGTTGCCGCTGTATACGAAAATCAATCAAGACTTACGCCAGCATGCTCTGAATCTCGATTATCGGGCGGGGCGCGTCTATCAATTAATTAATGGGCAATCGCAAGATTTATATCGACAACCATGGCGGTTACCGGTAACAATTGGTTGACCGCGGCGGGCTTTCTTGATATGGTTAGGTCTAATGACGGGCATTTTGGACTGTCAAGGAAAAAACATTGACAAAGGATTTTTACACAGGTATAATTTATCACGTTGCATTAGGAGGTTTTTAAATGAAATGGTCACTTTCACAGCTTAAAACATACCGTGAAACGCCACTTCAGTTTGATGAAGCATTGGATTTAAAACACTCCTTGATGAGCCGTTATCCAGAAATTATCGATGTTAAGTCAGTTCACGCAACTGGGTTAGCGAGTTATGATAAGGATAATGTGTTAATCACGGCGAAGATTGACGCAATGTTAACATTGCCGTCTAGTCGCTCGCTGACGCCAGTGGATGTCCCATTGGCTTTTCAAATGACGGAATATTATGTTCCTCAGGGAACCGATCTGAGTCGTTTTGACGAAGAAACTGATACGGTAATTATTTTACCTGAAGATGATATTTTAGATTTTGATGTCGCTGTGGAGGATAATATTTTAATTCACATCCCCATGCAGATTCTTTCTGAAGCTGAACAAGACGGCGCCCCGATGCCAACTGGTAAGGGCTGGGAAGTTCTCTCCGAGGACGACCAAGCGTTGCAAGCTGCAGAACTTAAAACTGTTGATCCGCGTTTAGCTAAGTTAAAAAACCTGTTCCCTGATCAGGAAGACAAGGATTAAGTTAGCTAGGCGTATCAAAACACACATTATGTGAATTCACTTGAAGGAGGTGTAGGTTGATGGCTGTACCAGCAAGAAGAACATCTAAGATGCGTAAACGCAACCGTCGTGGTCATATTAAATTGGCTACACCAAATTTGGCACCATGCCCAAATTGTGGCGAATTACGTGTATCACACCGTGTTTGCCCAAGTTGTGGATACTACAACGGCAAGCAAGTCGTAAAAGTAAACAACTAATTGTTAGTTGGTGAAAAGTTGCATTGCGGCCATGGCGCATGGAACTTTTCGTTACCATAATACGATCAAAAAGCCCGCTTAGGTGGGCTTTTTTTGTTGTCTTCAATTAAGTTTGAGTCGGGACCAGCACTTCTTGAAATAAGGTTTGACTGAGCTGCCAGCGCGGTCAAGCGAGTGGCCTTGCATATTGATTGCGATGAGGCGTCTCCCTTCCGTATACTAAGACTATCAAATAATGGGTACGGCTTCATAATAAGTGTTACTGACGCAGCGACAAGGGGGTTATGGAGATGATGAGCAAAAAATATGGGATCGGGTTAGCACTGCTCACCGTGGTTCTGTTAGCTGGATGTGGCACCCAACAGTCGACGCAAAATAAGGCGACAAGCCAATCAACTAGCAGCCAAAGTAATTCGACCAAAAGTGTGACAGCCAAAACGAAAGTGTCATTAGCCGCAGCCATCAAAAAGTTTCAGCAACAATATCCGGACGCCAGTGTGACGAGTATTGAGTTAGAAGACCAACTCGGTCGACCGGTTTACACGCTGGAAGGCGTTGGCGGCACCCAGGAACATGAATTACAACTCAATGGGCGAACCGGGAAGGTCATCAGTAAGCAGTCTGAGATGCTGGATCAAGATGATCAAGCTGACGCTGAGGGTGACCGGCTGAATCTTAACAAGGTAATCAGTCCTAGTAAAGCGGTGGCGATTGCCATCCATGATCGTAACGGTGGCTATGCTAGCGAACTCAAGCTCGATAAGGACAATGGCACCACTTACTGGGAGGTCCAGGTACATCAAGGAAAGCAGCAAGTCGATATTAAGATTGATGCCTATGAAGGTCATATTTTGGAAACTGAGCACGACGATTAGTACCACGTGGTTGCTGGTGAAAAGGGGCGGTATGTAGCCTCATTTTGTCAGCAACTAGTCTTGAAATGGTCAGCCGGCTAAACGTATCGCCTATTTTGTAAATCACTGATTTGATCAATAGCTAGTCGTAATCATCACGTCCGTTTCCATCACACCGAATTCTTGCCACATGATTTGATTGATGGTTTCAATCAGACGTGTGATTTCAATCGCCGTCATCCGAGGTGGCACAACGATCGTGGCTCGCAGCATGATGAGATTACCATCATAATGAGCCTTGAGAAAAATGACTTTGCGGACACTAGTTAAATCAGCAATTCGCCGTTGATAGCGACCTTCAAGGTAAGGGTCGAAATAGTCAACTAGGTTCAGACTACTTTCTCGAAAAATTTTGGTGCCAGTATTGAGGATGTATAGCCCTAAGCCGATACTAATCAGGTTATCGAACCACTGAAGGTGGAGCTTGACCGTGACAAGGATCGTAAGAACGGTAGTCAGACTGGTCAACGCGTCCGTGAAGGTATCACGGCTCGCTGCGGTCAGGGCAGCATTGTTAAGTTTGCGACTCCAATAATGATTGAAGGCCCATAAGACCAGTAGCACCACGAAGGAAAACCCGGCGGCCAAGCCGGCGATACTGCTGAGGTTTTTGAAGGGGGTACGGGTGGCGAATGTCATTACGCCTTTGATAATAATGTCGATTCCAATGGCAGCCATGATGGTGCCGGCTAGTAAATTAAAAATCGTCTCAAAACGAAAGCGGGATTGCTGGATTCGGGGTCCTAATTGCTGCTGCTCCGTGGGTGCGATGGGTGCGCCAAATAAATCGTCATCGTGCGTGCGACTGGCGATGAATAGACCAGTCATGAGTAGCCCGGTCGAAAAAATTCCAGATAAATTATTAAAGGCATCCGCACGTAGGGCCTGTGAGTGGCCCCAGCGTGCCCCTAGAAGCTCGATAATAAATAAGCCCAAATAAACGGCCACGTTGCCCCAGAGATGGTGACGGGCCGTTTTAAGCGAAATAACAACGGGTTGTTCAATTTGATGCCAATCTGGCAGTCGTTGGATAGACATGATTAGGGGCCTCCTTACTTATCTTGAATTGGACTGCTGGTCAGGATTAGTGGTGCTAGGGTGTCTCTCTGGTAAAAGTGGCCACCAGCGGGCATGTACGAATAAAAAAAGTGCGGAACGTCATAATAACAATGAGGACACTAGCCTAAACACCACGAACCGATCTATGAAGGTTATCCGTTTATTTTACTGTAAGCCTAGCACGGTGTTTTTAACTTTGTCAGTTGGTGCTGTTTGAAAAGCAAGTAACCTTGTTGGATGGTTCTATGAAAATTAATTTCTTCCCGCGATAAATTATATGAAATTAATTTTAAAATTTGCGGTCATTTACTTTATTAACAGCGTGTTTTTTGGTACGATAGTTGCGTATTAAAAATTGGGAGGCAATAAACTAATGAGTAATGAAAAACCACAAATTGGTGTCATTGGGATGGCCGTCATGGGTAAGAACCTGGCGTTGAACATCGAAAGCCGCGGCTACAAGGTTGCGATTTTTAATCGGACTGGTGCCAAAACTGAAAAGGTCGTTAAGGACCATGCTGACAAGCAATTAGTACCAAGTTATAAGATCGAAGACTTCGTGGCTTCACTTGAAACGCCACGACGGATTATCATGATGGTTAAGGCTGGTAAGCCAACCGATGCCGTTATCGATGAATTATTACCACTATTAGATAAAGGCGACGTCTTGATTGATGGTGGGAACACCAACTTTAATGACACGATGGCGCGTAACGCCCGCTTAGATAAATCCGGAATCAACTTTATTGGTATGGGTGTTTCCGGTGGTGAATTAGGTGCCTTACAAGGCCCTTCATTGATGCCTGGTGGTCAAAAGGAAGCTTATGATTTAGTTGCCCCAATCTTGGAAAAGATTTCTGCTAAAGCGCCTCAAGACGGTGCACCATGTGTGACTTACATCGGCCCGAACGGTGCTGGTCACTACGTTAAGATGGTCCACAACGGGATTGAATACGGTGATGAAGAGTTAATCGATGAATCATACAATATCATGCGCAACGTCGCGGGCTTGTCCGTTGATGAAATGTCCGATATTTTTACGGACTGGAACAAAGGCGAATTGAGCAGTTACTTGATCGAAATCACCGCTGACATTTTGTCACGTAAGGATGATTTAGGTGCGGATAAGACTAAGCCAATCGTTGACATGATCTTAGACCGTGGGAACAACAAAGGAACTGGTAAGTGGAGTTCCGAAGATGCCTTGAACGTTCAAGTGCCACAATCCGTTATTACGGAAGCGGTCTATGCGCGTTACATCTCAATGATGAAGAACGAACGGGTTGCCGCTTCTAAGAAATTAGCTGGCCCAACCGCTGACGTTGACTTGCCAGCCAAGAAAGAATTGGTTGAGAAGATTCGTCAAGCCCTCTACTTCAGTAAGATTATGAGTTATGCGCAAGGCTTCGAACAACTTCGTTTCGCTTCTGAACATTATGGTTGGGACTTGAAGTTCGGTGAACTTGCCCAAATCTGGCGTGCTGGTTGTATCATCCGGGCCCAATTCTTACAAAACATCACGGATGCTTTTGATAAGAAGCCTGATTTAAATAACTTATTGATGGACGACTACTTTGCCGACATCGCCGCCAAGTATCAACAATCAACACGTGAAGTGCTTAGCTTAGCAATCCAAGCTGGTGTACCGGTACCATCATTTAGTGCGGCATTGTCATACTACGACTCATACCGGGCCGAAGTGTTACCTGCTAACTTGTTGCAAGCGCAACGGGACTACTTTGGTGCGCATACGTATGAACGGACTGACCGTGAAGGGTTATACCATTACAGTTGGTACGAAGAACAATAAAATCATTTTGAATGAACTAAACTGTGTCTAATGACGTTACGCGTGATTAGGCGCAGTTTTTTTGTGCTGTGGGTGGCTGTGCGGTAATGATCGTTGGTTTGAGTGGATTAGAACGTACGTTTGCGTTAAAATTGAGAGTAATGAATAAACGCGAAAGTGGGGGTCGCCATGCGACAAGAATCATTATTTAACCCGGATAAATCTAGTAGTAGTCCGTTGGCTTACCGGGTCCGGCCAGTGACGCTGGCGGATTTCAAGGGCCAAGAGCATCTACTTGGCCCGGGTAAACTATTACGACAATTAATCGCAGAAGATCAGTTACCATCCCTGATTTTTTGGGGACCACCGGGAGTCGGTAAGACCACGCTGGCCGAAATTATTGCGCAACAGACCCAGTCGCACTTTATTACGTTTAGCGCGGTGACGAGTGGCATTAAAGAAATTCGGCAAATCATGGATGAAGCGGAGGCTAATCGAGATTTTGGTGAAAAGACCATTGTTTTTATTGATGAAATTCACCGGTTTAATAAAGCCCAACAAGATGCCTTTTTGCCATATGTTGAGCGCGGCAGTATCACGTTAATTGGTGCGACGACGGAAAATCCCTCATTTGAAATTAACGCGGCCCTATTATCACGGTGCAAAGTATTGGTCTTAAAGGCATTGACGCCTGATGCATTAGAAGCTGTCTTACAGGGCGCTTTGCAGAATCCGAAGGGGTTTCCGGATCTTGAGATTACGATGCAGCCTGATACACTACGGTTGATCGCAGAATTTGCTAATGGTGATGCTCGTATGGCGCTCAATACGTTAGAAATGGCTGTTTTGAACGGTGACCGCGATGGCAAGCACGTTACGATTACTACGGCCGGGTTATCGCAACTGATCAATACTAAGTCGTTGCGCTACGATAAGCATGGCGAGGAGCATTATAATATTATCTCCGCGTTACATAAATCAATGCGTAATAGTGATGTTGACGCGGCGATTTACTGGTTGATGCGGATGCTAGCCGGCGGTGAAGATCCGCTGTATATCGCTCGGCGTTTGATTCGGTTTGCGAGTGAGGACATTGGGCTAGCTGACCGGCAGGCATTGCCACTGACGGTAGCAGTCTTTCAGGCGTGCCAGTTGATCGGTATGCCTGAGTGTGACGTGAATTTGACGGAAGCAGTGACTTATTTAGCCTTAGCACCGAAGTCCAATGCATTATACGCGGCTAAATCGGCAGCGCAAGCAGATATCAAAGCGACGGGTAATTTACCGGTCCCCTTACAGATTCGCAACGCACCGACAAAATTAATGAAAGATTTAGGTTATGGTTCTGATTACAAATATGCCCATGATACAGCGGCCAAATTAACCACGATGACGACGATGCCACCTGAGTTAAAACAGCACCGGTACTATGAGCCGACTAGCCAGGGACAGGAGAAAGCCTGGCAACAGCGCCTAGCTGCTATTCGCCAGTGGCACCAGCAACATCCGCAAACCGAACCGTCAGATGATGAGACATAAAGATTGCAATTTAATGAGAATTCACTAAAATTAGATTTGGGTGAGGAGCAGACCCTGGTTGGGGTGTAGGAAATTCAGCGTTTTCATGTTAAAATAACATGTTGTACTAGCTTAATGCAGGTTAGTGGTGATAAATCACTGATTCGTACGGTTTTTAGATAAGTTGAATATTAGGAGTGACTAAAAGTAAATGAGTCGAATATTAATTATTGAGGATGAAAAAAACCTCGCACGCTTCGTTGAATTAGAATTAAAACACGAAGGCTATGATATTCAAGTCGAATATAACGGCCGTAAAGGGTTAGACGCAGCGTTAGCTGAAGATTTTGATGCCATCCTATTAGACCTGATGTTACCAGAACTGAACGGTTTGGAAGTCTGCCGGCGGGTTCGTGAAGTCAAGAACACGCCGATCATTATGATGACGGCCCGTGACTCCGTGATTGATCGAGTTTCCGGCCTGGATCATGGGGCAGATGATTACATTGTTAAGCCATTTGCTATCGAAGAATTACTTGCCCGCTTACGAGCACTATTGCGGCGAATCGATTTGGAAAGTGAACAACAAAGCACTAAACAAACGACCGTCACTTATAAAGACTTGACGATTGAAAAGGAAAACTTAGTCGTTAAACGTGGCGACGAAGTCATCAACTTGACGAAGCGTGAATATGAACTGTTATTAACTTTAATGGAAAATATTAACGTTGTCCTCGCTCGTGATGTCTTACTAAACAAAGTATGGGGTTACGAATCAGAAGTTGAAACGAATGTCGTCGACGTTTATATTCGTTACTTACGGAACAAGATTGACCGACCAGGAGAAAAGAGTTACATCCAAACTGTTCGTGGGACTGGATACGTGATTCGTTCTTAATGACTGACGCTGATACGAATCAAGTGACGCCTAAACCACGGCGCCGTTGGTCATTAAAATGGAAATGGGCGCTCGGGACCGCAATTGGGTCCGCGCTCATTTTTATTTGTTTTTCATTATTGGTCTATAAGAGTTTCACGAACCTCTTATTGCACCAAGAACAACGGAACGTGGCTAGTGCTGTTACAACGGTGCAACAATCGTTGCGAACGGAGTCGAAAGGGCTGACCATTAAGTCGGTGGCCGCTAAATTGCAACCCGAGGCGAGCGTTGAACCGGCAACTACCATGAGTGAACGTAAGCATGGTGTGCTGCAAAGTAAAATCTTTTCAGATTCCGATTTAACAGCCTTATCCCGCACAAACTTAGCTGTGACGGTTTATGATCCACACGGGAACACACTCTATCTATCCCGCAAGGATGCACATGAGTTCTCTAAGAATAAGACGCGTCAGGTGGTGTTGATTGGCCGAGGAAGTGATGCTGAATTAGTTGGGCGGGCGCCCATTTATGCGGCTAGCAATCACCGTTTGATCGGTTACACCCAGGTCACTGATAATTTGGCGGAATACCATTCAACGACTCAGAATTTGATCTGGATCTTTATTGTAATGACAATGATCACTATTTTTGGTGCCACGCTACTGGGCTACTTCTTAGCTGCGTTTCTATTACGGCCAATGCGTAAAATCAAACAGACGATTAATGCGGTCAATGATGATCCGCAAACTGACTCGCGAGTGCCCGATCTTAAACGCAATGATGAATTGTCGGATTTAGCAGTTGTATTCAATGATATGCTTGATCAGATGCAACGCTATATTAATCAACAGCAGCAATTTGTTGAAGACGTTTCCCATGAATTACGGACCCCGGTGGCAATTATCCAGGGCCATATGGAGTTGCTGAATCGATGGGGCAAGGATGATCCACAAGTGTTGTCGGAATCATTGGCGGCTAGTTTGTCAGAAACCAAGCGAATGCAGAGCTTAGTTCAAGAAATGTTGGACTTATCGCGTGCTGAACAATTGGAAATCAATTTTAGCCATGAGACGTCGGACGTTCAGAAGTTAGTGACGCAAGCATTTAACGATTTTACGATGATTCATCCCGACTTTCATTTTACGTTTGATGATGATGTTAAAAAGCCGGTGTATGCTCAGATTTACCGTAATCACCTCGAGCAAATTCTGATTATTTTATTGGATAATGCGGTCAAGTACTCGACACGACGTAAAGAAATCCATTTATCATTATCCACGGATTATCGCTACATTGAAGTCGCCGTCCAAGACTTTGGTGAGGGTATTTCTAAGGACAATCTCGATCGGGTTTTCAACCGTTTCTATCGGGTTGATAAGGCGCGTAGCCGTGATAAGGGTGGTAACGGGTTAGGATTATCCATTGCGCAACGGTTAGTTGAAGGTTACCATGGTCATATTAGTGTTGAATCTGTGGTGGGCCAGGGCTCGATCTTTCGGTTCCAGTTACCGATTCTACGGGACGCGAAGCTCTTAGCTAAGGCCGAGGCTGAAACGAATGATGTTGAAAAGATTGCCAAGTCGGAACTGCCAGCCGGAATCCGACCAGCTACTCGTGATGAAGATGAAGCGCCCTTGGATGATCATGAGCACGACCACTAGGTAATCGAGTCATTTATGAATTTAAAACGCACATTCAAGTTAATTTAACTTGAATGTGCGTTTTCAGTATGGATAATTGCGCTGTAATGAATTTTAAAGCCGCGGCCTATGGGATCATATCGTGATTTTGAGGGAGGCCTGGATCAATATTGAGCATCGACTGACAGTTCGATAGGGCGCAGTAAGATGCTGATTAAACGACGAATAGGTTGTACACCAGCAGGCTGGGTTTAATCCTGATTCAGATTGATCCGACTCGAAATATATTTAAGCTGACCGATATTTGTTGGTATGTTCATCATGAAACCATTTTCACAAGTAACCTTTTTTGGTATAGTGGAAGAGTAGTTAATTTAATCAGGGGGCGAAGTTGTTGACGAACGAACCAACTTATCGGCCAATGACGTTCAAAATTTTTTTGGAATTCATTCGGCTAAATGCCAAGGCAGCTAGTGTGGTGCCGTATTTTATTGGTATTTTATTTTCAATCTATTATTTTCATGCGTTTAATTGGATCAATTCGTTAATTTACTTAGTTGCACAAGTAGCGATTGCATTGTTTGTGACGGGGTTTAATAACGTGCAGGATTACTACTTGGCTAAGGATTTACATTATCGGGATACTTATAACATTGTTGGCCGTGAGCACCTATCACCACGACGATCATTGAATTTGATGCTAGCGATGTTAGCAACTGCAATTATTTTAGGATTAGTGCTAGTCGTCAGAACAAACCTATTGTTACTGTTCATGGGCGCTGCAGCGATTGGTGTGGCTATCTTCTATACCTATGGCCCGGTGCCGTTTTCGCGCTTCCCGTTGGGTGAATTACTGTCAGGATGTGTCGAAGGATTTGGCGTTTTCTTTCTGAGTGTTTATATGAACGTCGCGACCCCCGTACTGGCGGGCTTTAAGTTTGCTTGGCCGCAGTTTGCGATTGTGGGGAACTTAGAGAACATATTGGTCATGATTTTAGTGGGGCTACCAGGGATTTTCTTGGTTGCGAATATCATGTTAGCTGATAATATTTCAGATTTACAACAGGATATTCGCAATGAACGTTATACGGTTCCGTACTATATTGGTCATCGTTGGTCACTACGGGTCTACGATACGCTAGCGCTGTTAGGTTATTTGCCAGTGCTGATGAGTGTTGTTTTACAAATACTACCGATTTATCAGCTGGCAGTGTTGCTCGTTTTACCAAAAATTTTGAAGAATATTCGGGCCTTTAACGCGGTGCAAGTGAAAGAAACCACCTTTAATACGGCACCACAAAATTTGATGATGTTTCAAGGCATGCAATTACTTGGACTGATCCTGGGTATTTTCTTTTAATCCGGTCTGATTAATTGGGATGGTTCACAAAAACGGCGGCCGTCATCCAGCATAATTGCTGAATGACGGCCGCCATTTTTTGTGTCGCTGTTTTTTAGACCTTGTTAGTCATGTACTGCGGTTGTTTTCGGCGGCTATTTACTGATCAACCGCACGGTACTGCGGCCATCCCCCATCTTTTTGATGAGAACTTGTTGGCCAATCGTTCGTTTCATTGATTCAATGTGACTGATAACACCGACCATTCGGTTTTCACCAATTGTTTCGAGTGCCTGCATCGCTTTTTCCAAAGTTTCATCATCCAGAGAGCCGAAGCCTTCGTCGACAAACAGTGCGTCGATTTGGACGCCATTAGCCGAAGATTGAACGACCTCACTGAGCGAGAGTGCAATCGACAGAGCAGCAATGAAGGTTTCACCACCGGACAACGTGTTGGATGAACGCGAGTTGCCGGTTTCATTATCGTAAACATTGATATCGAGGCCGTGGTCACTGCGGTTATCACTCGCTTCGGCAGCTAGTTCAAATGTGTAGCGGTTATTGGAAAGCAGGTTGATAAAGTGATCATTGGCGTAGTTTAAGACGCGTTGCAAGTAGTTTTGGACAACGTAGGTCTCTAACTTGAGCTTGTGATCGTTGCCATCTTTACCAGTCATGATATTATACAGGCTTGTAATTTCGGCGAACCGCTTTGCAAATGTGCCTTGCTGGTGCATGATTTGTTGGACTTTTTCGAGACAACTTTGCGCGTCGGTTAAGGCTTGTTCCGCCACGGTTTGGGATTGCAGTGCCCGATCCTTATGAGCTTGCAGGTCGGCCAGCTGAGCTTGGATACCCGTAATATTCGGTCGTTCAACGTTCGTTAAGGCGGTTTGCAGTTGCTTGATTTCGGTTGTCAGACGCTCCTTGTCTTGCCGATAGGTGGCAATTTGGACTTGCAGGGCGGTCAGTCGACCATTGGCGAGTTCTTCTAACCAATTTTCAAGTACAGTTTGGTCATGAGTCGGTGCTTCTGGAGCAGCTAAGGCCTGTGCGATTGTTTGCTCAAGCTGCGTGCGCGTGGCCTGTGTTGTCTTCAACCGGTCGTTTAAATCATCGAGCTTAGTTTGATGTTTTGATAAAGTAAGTTGACTGGTTTGAACGGTGGCTTGGGCGGCCTCTAGGCGTTGTTGGTAGGTCGCGACGATCTGATTGAGATGCGCTTTTTCGGCCAGCAGGTCAGCGCTTGTGACTTGTAAGTCCGTACCAATGGCTGCCTGAGCTACCGTCAAATCGGCTGTTTTATTGCGCAATAAGGCCCGTTGTTCGCCTAACTGTAACTCCGTTTGTTGGGCCTGTTTTTGTTGTGCTTCCAGTTCAGCAGTATATTTCTCAATAGCTTGAACCACTCGTTGGGCTGCCTCAAGCTTCTTCGTAATTGTGGCGAGTTGCTCAGCGAAAAAAGCCCTGACTGCGGTCAAATCGTAGGGTGACTTTAGTGCTAGTCCGTTGGTTTCAATCAACTGTTGGTAAGTTGAAGTTAGTTGCGTTTGGGCGGTGGTTACTTGCTGCGTAGCCTGGTCAACTTCTTTTTCAGCCTGTTCGACACGTTGTTGAGTTGCTTCCACTTGCTTGTTGGCTGCCGCCAGCGCGTTTTGAGCGTCGTCAACGGCTTGCATGGATTGTCGTAAGTCAGCTTCATTTGCAACGATGGTTGTGAACGGCATCTGTGAATGATCGGTTGATCCACAGACCACGCAGGGCTGGCCGTCAACGAGTTCTTGTTGTAATTGGGCAATCATTAAGCTTTGGCGTTGACCACGTTGTTGTTCAAATTGGACTTGCGCATTGTGCTGATTCTGTTCATCGCGGGCAAGCTGCGCCCGTAAATCAGTCAGTTGCTTGGTGACGCGCTGCTGTTCTTGTTGCGCACCTCGCCATTGACTATCAAGTGGTGTCAGGGTGTCGACGAACTGTTCTCGTTGTTTAATCAGCAAATCTTTAGTGGCGTGTAAGTCATCAATAGATGGCAAGTTCGCTTGTTGGGTGGTGATTTTGGCTGTTAATGTCTTTATTACGGTTTGGTGCTGTTCAAAAGTCGCCTTCAGATCAGCGACACTCGGCTTGAGCTTTGCGAGCTGTGCGATGAGACTTTCAACGCGTTGCGCTTGTGGAATCAACGTGGCCAATTGTTCCAAGCGCTGCTGGTGCTGATGGTTAGCTTCACTTTGGTCATGTAATTGTTGAACTGCAGCTTGCGCTTGGCGATAGTCGTCCTGCGCTTGTTGCACGTTATCCATAGCTGCTTGCTGGTCAAGTGTCAATTGCTTTTGGTCACGTGTTTGTTGAGTGAGGGCTTGCATGGTGGCTTGTAGGGGCTGGGCCCAAGTTAACGCGTGCAACTGTTGCTTGGCTATGGTAATTGCCGGTGTTTGTTCTTCAACTTTAGTTTGATAATCAGCTTGCGCCTGTGTGAGCCGGTCAAATTGTTGTTGGCGATCGCGTGCTTGCTGGTAGGTCGTTTCGGCCGCTTTAACAGACCGATTGATTTTACTAGTCGTTTGCTGTGCTTGGTCAAAAACACTTTGACGCGTCGTAACAAATGCTCGTAGTAGTGGAATTTTTTGATCGTCCGGAACTGCTTGAAGTTGAGCCTGTTCCGCATCATTCCAAGTTGCTGAGGCTAGTGCGACCCGCAAATCGGCGACAAACTGATCACCAGTCTTGCTGGCGGTTTGATACTCCGCTTTAAGTTCCGCAGTAAAGTCTGAATAAAGTTGCGTTCCAAAAATCTTTTTAAGGATTTTTTCCTTGTCAGTCGTTTTTGACTTTAAGAATTCCGAGAAGTCATTTTGGGGGAGTAGAATGATTTTTTTAAATTGATCAGCAGTCAAATTCAAGATGGTCGTGATCTCGGGACCAACGTCGGCCGGCTTGGTTGCAATGCTCTCAATCTCCACGCCACCAACGTGATCAACGACAGCTAATTTGGCCGTACTATTCTTTTTCGTCAGTCCAGATCCTTTTTTCTTAGCTAAGTATTGTTCAGGGGAGCGCGCAATCTTATAGAGTTGATTGCCTTGCTCAAAGTAGAAGGTGACGCTTGTCGGTTGGTCAGCGGGGGCGAACTGACTGCGCATCTCTTTGGCTGCCCGACCATCCGTCCCATCATTCGTCGTACTGCCAAAGAGGGCAAAAGTCATGGCATCGAAAATAGTTGATTTACCGGCCCCAGTATCACCACTAATCAGAAAAATCGGGGTACTTTCTAGCTTGCTAAAATCAATAATTGAATGTTCGTGGGGGCCAAAATAGTTCATGGCTAAATAAACGGGTTTCACGGCTAATCCTCTTTTCTTAAGTTGACGAAAATCTGGTCAACGAGTTGTTGTTGTGTCGTTGAGAGCTGGTTACCAGTAATCGCGTGGAAAAATTGCCCAACAATGGCATCAGGACTCAGTTCGTTCATGTTTTTTGGGCCACTAATGGCGGTGGCTTGGTGGTTCGATTCGTAGTCCAGTTCGACAATTGTGCCGTAGATTTGTTCGAGTTGCGCCCGGACGTTCAGATGCTTACTACGGTCGAATTCCTGGACGGTGATCGCAAACCAAGCCTGCTTTAACGGCTGTTGCTGATAAAAGTTGGGATCAAGTAACGTTTCCCAAGGCGCACGCAACGTAACCAAGTCAGTTTGCGGCTGAATTGGCTTGAATTCATGGGTGATCGCAGTGGGTGTGATTGTCACAATTTCAACACCTTTGCCATGGAACTTAGGGTTGGCTTCCTTGACGTTAAATTTGACGGGGCTACCGGCATAACGAATTCGATCTTTGTCGGGTGAGGCTAACCGAGTGTGAATATGGCCCAGCATCACGTAGTCGAAGTCTGCGAATAAATCGGTGGTCAGCGTCGCCAAACCGCCCACTTTGGAAGTTGTTTCACTTGTTAATTCCAAGTCGTCATCTGCTTTGGGTGTAACGGTAAAATGAGTAATCAACAAGTGCCGTTTTTCAGGATCAAAGGTGGTAACGAGGTCACTAACCACGCGTTGCATCGCATCGTGAATGGTGTGAATCGCCTTGACTTGTTTTTCGGGCAAACCTTGTTGCTGATAGTAGACCCGCGCGTCAATGGGGTCAAAAAACGGTAACATAAAGATTTGTGCCGTTGGGGTCTCGATGGGCGTGAAGGCCTCGGCTAGTAACGTATTGATATGAAAATTATTATAGGCTAGCCATTCACGACCGTAGTTGAGACGTTTGGCGCCATCATGGTTGCCAGCAATGGCATAGATTGGTAGGTGATGCTCGATATTAATAGCCTGCAGCATGTGGTCGAGTGAAGTGACCGCATCGGTACTCGGAACGGCCCGGTCGTAGATGTCCCCAGCAATCACGATACCATCAACTTTTTCAGCCAATGCAATCGTTAGAATTTGCTTGAACGCTGCTTCCTGTTCATCTAACAAAGAATAACCGTTAAGCGTCCGGCCGATGTGCCAATCCGCTGTATGTAGTAACTTCATGGGAGTTCCTCCTTGAGTTTGAATTGTTAATTTCCATTATCGCATATTTACATAAAATTTCAGGTCTCGAAGTGTCGTCTGCCCAAAGTAGATTAATTTTGACGAAATACGTTTGATTTAGTTTGGAATGTTGGCGGACAAACTTGAAAGTGGGCAAGTTCTACCCCTTATTATGCAATTCAGCTATAATTGCGCTTAACTAGTTGAGCAATTATTGATTGCAACATACGGGTGAGTGATTTGCTGGTCATCCTTGCTCTCAGCGATTGCGTGTTTTAGTCACGCATCACGCATAACGTCGGACTCGGTATTAGAATAATTATGGTGCTGCAATCTCATTGGGTTAGCAGTTTAAAATGGGGGCTTACTCATGATTCCAGAAAAATGGCAACAGACGCTTGGGGTTAAATTGTTTATCATGGTAAATTTAATCAATTTGGTCATCTTAGCAGTGATCAAACTGGCCAGTGGTGCGCCCGTGTGGCGAGTTCGTAATGCACCGTTGGCCGTGGTTGGTGGGTTATTTTTAATTGGGATTAGTTTAATTTTGATCTGTAAACAGAATCCCAACTGGCGCAAGGGAACGTATCTCGGTGCTGATATTAACTTGACCGTTTTATTTTATTTGTTACTTATTGATTTCAACCGGATTTCCACGCTTGGCTTTGCGCTGATTGCGATAATCATCTCGATTGTCGCATTACCGATGGCATATACTTCTCGTAATCGCTTGGTTGGAATCCGGATTCCGTGGACCTATTTGTCAGAAGAAAACTGGCATCGGACTAACGTGCTAGCAGGCAGATTATTTGGAATCTCAGGACCGCTGTTAGTAGCGATGGGAAAGATGTCAACAGACTCATTTCTCAATGCCTTTGTTACGATTATCGTGTTGGTCGTGATTTTGACCGTGGGTTATTCCTACCGGTTAAGTAAGAAATTAATCTGATCGGGCCTGGCAGCGTTAATTGGCATCCCGTGGTAATGTTTGCAAAATCAGTTAAGGTGACGGCTGTGTGCCGGTTAGGTGCAACGTAAAAAGCACCGCCATGAGAATTTTCATGACGGTGCTTTAGTGTTGATTAAGCTTCAGTGGTTATTTACGGTGTCGTTGTTGTTTACCGGCATTCCGACCACGCCCCGCATTATTTTGCGGACGAGGATGACTAGGCTTGGATTCAGTTGCATTAATCGGCTTTGGTTGCGTCGGTGTTGGTGTTTTGATGGGGTGCTTTTTGAGTTCTGCTTCAACTTCACGCCGAATACGTGGCCGGAAGAAGTTGATGATCAGTGTTTGCAAGCAGGCAAACAAACCACCAACGAAGAAGTAAAGTCCTAAACCTGCGGGAGCGGACATGGAAACAAATAAAATCATGACCGGACTCATAATGAGCATGAGACGCATCGTCTTCTTCTGTTCTTCAGGTAAACCAATCATGGATAGGTAACCCTGTGCCAAGTAGGATAAAAAGGCTAAAATGGCTAGAATCAGACTGGATTTTCCAAGGGAGATCCCCATAAAGGTCGCCTTAGATAATTCAGGCGAATAGCGAATAGCGTAGTACAAGGCGGAGAAAATTGGCAGTTGAATCAGTAGTGGTAAACAGCCAATACCACCAGTCATGCTAATACCGTTGTCACGGTAAAGTTGCATGAGCTCATTACTGATTGCGGCTTTTTCTTCCTGAGTCGTCGCTGCTTTTTGCCGTGCCTGGATTTTTTCCATCTGTGGCCGAACCGCGGACATTTTTTCTTGTTGGTAGGTTGATTTACGTTGTTGATTAATCATCATTGGCAGTAAAACGAGTCGCACAATGACCGTCAAGCCGATGATTGCCCAACCGTAGTTGTTACCGAATAGTTGTGACAACCATTCCATCACGTTTTGCCCTGGCTTTGCAAGGTACTCGTAAACAAACCCGTATGGTTTACCAGCTTTGGTCGTTTGCACACAACCGCTTAGAAACAGTGCTAACGTTCCTAAGGTGATGGTGAGCGTAAGGCCTTTTTTTGATTTCACTAGTTAATAATCCCCTTTGTTAAAGTCATATAATGATGATGATACTAAAGATGTCGGGGGAATTCAATTGGTTATCCGAAAATCGTGATAGTTTTGTGGTTCAACTTCATGCACTTCGAGGTGCTTGACCTTGCCAAAATCGGTTGGCGACTGCCGAACAACGTCGATAAAGACTTGCACTCGTTGATCTTCACCCTCGGCTTCAATAAAGACTGAGCCGTCCATCAGGTTACGAACGATTCCGTTCACGCCGCATTTGTCAGCGGCAACTTTAGTGGCCCAACGGAAGCCCACCCCCTGGACCCGGCCGATTGCTTTTAATGTTACTGCACGCATTGTGTCACTTCCTTACTTAACTTGTTCAGCTAGTCTAACCTGTGACTAGCATCTTGATTGTATTGTGTTAGCATAATTAGTACAATCTGTATTACTTATATAATAGCATGGAAATGTTCAACGGGCGATATGCTATACTTGGGATAAAACGGACACTTTCGAATGATACAGGGTGCCCCGAATTGACAAGACCGGCTGATGTTTCAACCGATTAATTAAAGGAAGTTGACGATGGAAAAAATTAATTCATTACAAAATGCGCACGTCAAGGCGTGGAAAAAGCTCCAAACAAAGAAGGGACGCAAACAACAGGGACAATACTTGCTAGATGGTTGGCATTTAGTCAACGAAGCAGTTAAAGCACACGTCGCGATTCAGACCTTGCTCATTACTGCCAAGCAACTGGCGACCGAACCGGATTTGACTCATTTTCCAGCGGTCATTGAAATCTCTGATGAAGTCGCCAAACATATCAGTGCGACGGTGACGCCGCAGGGGGTGTTTGCGCTGGCGACCCTGCCTGCTGCAATTGAAGATCTATCACAATTAGATTTAACGCGGCCTTGGTTACTGCTCGATAATGTTCAAGATCCCGGAAATATTGGAACCATGGTACGGACTGCGGATGCTGCGGGTTTTGCCGGCGTCGCTTTCGGTACCGGGACGGTGGACATCCATCAACCCAAAGTTGAACGAGCTATGCAGGGGAGTCAGTTTCATTTACAACTGATTAGTACTGATCTCGACAAGTTGGTTGACCAATTGCAGGCGCAGGGTTCACCAGTCTACGGTTCAGAGTTAAATCCACAGGCAGCCCGGTATTTAGATATTGACGCGCCGGCTAGTTTTGGCTTGATCATGGGAAACGAAGGTAATGGAATGAGTCGGGAATTATTGGCACGGACAGACCAAAACTTATACATTCCCATCAAGGGGCAAGCAGAATCGTTAAATGTAGCCGTGGCTGCTGGCGTTTTAATGTTCGGTTTATATCGCTAACTTACAATTAGTAAGAAAATGCTAAAATCCAGGTAAAATACTTTCAAAATGACTGGCTTTTTAGTAGAATAGCCGTAGATATTAGCAAAGGGAGCTTTAGATGAAAACTAATAATGCGTGGCAACAAGATTCTGAATACGTGGCGATCGTCGAAGATTTATTAGCACAGCCGGCCGTTCAGCGGCTTGCTGAGTTTACACAGCACCACCATTCAAATCGATTGGATCATTCGATTGCAGTTTCATATGATAGTTATGTTTTAGCGAAGAAATGGCATCTAAATACGACGGCAGTGGCGCGTGGTGGATTATTGCATGATTTGTTTTATTATGACTGGCGTGAAACCAAGTTTGATCTCGGCTCGCACGCATTTATTCATCCGCGGGTAGCGTTACGTAACGCTGAAAAGTTAACGAAATTAACGCCGATGGAAAAAGATATCATTTTGAAGCATATGTTTGGTGCAACTTTAGCTGTGCCTAAATATCGTGAAAGTTTGCTCGTCTCTTTAGTTGATGATTATGAAGCAGAACATGAATTTTTTGGACCATTACGTATGAAAGTGGCCAAACAACTAGATCGGTTCCGAGGCAAGGTCTCCGCCGGTTAATTCAATAATTGGGGGTCATTGCATGTCAGAAATGCTAGCTGACACGGTAACAGAATCCAACGTGGATTTCGAACTGTGTCCAAAATTTGAAAAGACGTTCTCAATTCTAGGGAAAAAGTGGAACGGTTTAATTATCGATGTTTTACTGGAAGACGGTCCCCAACGCTTTAAGAATCTGGCACGCCGGATTCCTAAGTGCAGTGATCGGGTGCTGGTCGTTCGTCTCAAGGAATTGGAAGAAAACGGCATTGTGAGTCGGGTAACCCATTGTGACTCTGCCCTGATTGAGTATCGCTTGACTACGAAGGGGCAAGATTTACGACAGGTCATGGATACGGTCCATAACTGGTCTGATAAGTGGTTCAGCCCGGCCGAATCCTAATACGGGGTTGACGTGCAGGGCACTTTGCCATAAACTGACAATGTAGATAAAAGCCTTGACGAGAAATAGTAGTTAGTTACGGCGTCGTAGGGACGGGTGTCACCGATTGAAAGCACCCTGGCGACCAAGATTGACGAATTCACTCTCTGAGCTGAAATTGGGCGTTTGTGTAAACAAATAATTTTCCGGTATCCCGACCGTTATGACGGGTAGTGAGTGTGCATAGTGACTGCTATGCAAACAAGGGTGGTACCGCGATGACCTCGTCCCTTTTCAGGGATGGGGTCTTTTTTTGTCCGCAACGCAACTAAAAATTGGAGGCAGCATATGAGTTTACAAGATCGATTAACCGAATTACGCGATCAAGGCTTGGCCGATATTAAATCCGCCGATGTTTTGAAAAAGGTTAACCAAGTCAAAGTTGATTTACTTGGCAAAAAGGGTCCGATTACAGAAGTATTGCGCGGAATGCGCGACTTAAGCCCGGAAGAACGGCCAAAGGTGGGCGCTTATGCCAACGAAGTTCGTGACCGGATTCAGGCTGCGATTGATGAACGCCGTGAAGAACTGGAACAAGCAGCCGTTAATGAGCAATTGGCTGCCGAAAAACTGGACGTGACGTTACCGGGTCGGGAAGTTCCACAAGGTCAGCCTCACGTGATTACCCAGATTATTACTGAATTGGAAGATCTATTTATGGGAATGGGCTATCAAATTGTTGATGGTGATGAAGTTGAAGAAGATTACTACAACTTTGAACGGTTGAACTTACCGAAGGACCATCCCGCCCGTGACATGCAAGACACGTTCTATATTACCAAAGACGTGCTACTACGCACGCAGACGTCTGCTGATCAGCCGCGGTCACTTGAAAATCACGATTTTTCTAAAGGACCGCTGAAGGTCTTGTCACCTGGCCGCGTTTATCGGCGTGATACGGATGATGCAACCCATTCCCATCAATTTCATCAAATTGAAGGGTTAGTCGTGGACAAGCATATTACGATGGCTGATTTGAAGGGCACCTTAATTCTGGTTGCCAAGACTTTGTTTGGCGATCAATTCGATGTTCGGCTACGGCCAAGCTTCTTTCCATTCACGGAACCATCCGTAGAAGCTGATGTAACTTGCTTTAATTGCAATGGCAAGGGCTGTGCAATCTGTAAGCAAACGGGTTGGATCGAAGTACTGGGTGCCGGCATGGTTCACCCCCACGTGTTAGAAATGTCTGGCATTGATCCAGAAGAATATGGTGGTTTTGCCTTTGGGTTAGGACCAGACCGCTTTGCAATGTTGAAATACGGTGTTGACGATATCCGCAACTTCTACTTGAATGACGTGCGGTTCTTGTCACAGTTCTATAAGAAAGGTTAGGCGTCCACATGAGAATTTCTACGACATGGTTACGCGATTATTTGAAGCTGGACATTCCGGCCGATGAATTAGCAGAAAAGATTGAACGGACGGCCGTTGAAGTTGACGGTGTTATTCGTCCCAGTGAAGGATTGAAAAAAGTTGTAGTGGGGCACGTCTTAACGTGTGAGCCACATCCAGATTCTGATCATCTCCACGTTTGTCAAGTGGACGTAGGCGAATCAGAACCCTTGCAAATCGTTTGTGGGGCACCTAACGTTGCGGCTGGCGAAAAGGTGATCGTGGCGTTACCCAATTCATGGATTGGTGGTCACACTAAGATCAAGAAGAGTAAGATGCGGGGAGTTCCATCAAATGGGATGCTGTGCGCCTTAGACGAACTTGGTTTTGATGAAAAGTTAGTTCCAAAAGAAGTTGCGGATGGTATTTTCATTCTGCCTGACGATGCCACGCCAGGTGATCCGGTCTTTTCATACCTAGGGATGGATGATGAAATTATTGACATGTCCGTTACCCCTAACCGTGGTGACATGCTTAGTATGAATGGTACGGCGCATGAACTTGCTGCCATTTACGACCAACAACCAACGATGCCGAAAGTTGATTTGCATGAAGATGCTACGACGGTGGCTGCGGATGATCTACATGTGGCTGTCGCTGCCGACGAACATGATGTCCCAATGTACAAAATGCGTCTAATTAAAAACGTTACGATTAAGCCAAGTCCGTTATGGCTCCAAATTCGAATTTGGAATGCTGGTATGCGGCCAATCAATAACGTCGTTGACGCAACGAACTACATTTTGATGCAATATGGACAACCGCTACATGCTTTTGACTTTGATCAATTGAATGACGGTCAAATTAACGTCCGGTTGGCGAAAGCTGGCGAGCATTTAACGACGTTAGATGGTGAAGATCGCGAATTACTAACGAGTGATCTGTTGATTTGTAGTGGCGATCAACCAATTTGTTTGGCTGGGACGATGGGTGGCCTAGCGACCGAAGTCACTGATCAGACTACGACCATTGCGTTGGAAGGTGCGGTTTTTGATGCAGTTAAGATTCGTAAAACTGCCCATAATCATGACTTACACAGCGAAGCTTCAATGCGCTACGAACGGGGCATTGACCACGGCATGACCGCAACGGCCTTAGACGCTGCCGCAGCCATGATTGCAGAACTTGGTGATGGTCAAGTTGCTAGTGGTATGGTCATCGGTCGTGACGAGGATGTGCAACCAACGACAGTAACCATTGACTTAGCACGGATCAACCACGTCTTAGGAACTGAGTTGTCATTGGACACGGTCAGTGATATTTTTAAACGATTGGACTTTCCAACGGTCGTTGCTAATGAAACGTTCACGGTTACGGTGCCATCACGGCGTTGGGATATCCATATTCCGGCTGACCTTATCGAAGAAATCGCCCGGCTATACGGTTATGATAACTTACCAGCGACCCTACCAACGGGCCAACCAACAATCGGTAAGCTTAATGAGACCCAACAGGTGATTCGTGACTCACGTAAGTTAATGGAAAGTGCTGGCCTCACGCAAGCCATCAGTTACTCATTGACCACGGAGACTAAGTCGAAGGCCTTTGCGCTTCATGCTAGTGACGTCACTAAATTAGACTTTCCAATGAGTTCAGAACGGACCACGCTACGCTTGAGTCTAGTTTCTGGTTTGCTGGATGATTTAGCTTATAACAATGCTCGTAAGGAACACAATGTGGCATTGTATGAAGAAGGACGGGTCTTTTACAGTCAACCTGAACAAGTCCGGCCGAAGGAAATTGAACACATTGCCGGAGCTATTACGGGTTCCATGGTTCCCAAGAGCTGGGGCGTTGCCGAACAACCCGTTGATTTCTTCCAGATTAAGGGTATCGTGGCTGGTTATCTGAAGAGTCTGGCGTTGCAAGATGCCGTTAGTTACGTTGCCACGGCCGAACATCCAGAGATGCATCCTGGTCGGACAGCTGATATTTACGTTGGTGACCAGTTAGTCGGTTTCGTCGGTGAAGTTCATCCAACGACTGCCAAAGCCTACAAGATTCGGGAAACTTATGTCTTTGAACTGGATTTAACGGCGTTGATTGCCTTACCAAAAGCGCGTCAACAGTATCAACCGATTTCCAAGTTCCCAAGTATCACCCGGGACGTGGCGATGTTGATTGATGACGATGTGACCAACGCAACCGTGGTTGCCTTGATCAACAAGAAGGGCGGCGCGCATTTACGGCACGTTCAACTCTTTGATGTTTATAATGGGAGTCACGTGCCAGCGGGTAAAAAGTCGCTAGCTTATACGTTAACGTATCAAGACCAAAACGCAACGTTAGTCGATGATGATGTTACGACAGCATTTGAAAAAGTACTGACAGCCTTAACGGATGAATTAGGTGCTGAAATTCGTTAGTTTGTTGATAGTCTTGTTAAACGCCGAATGATTTGAAGTCATTCGGCGTTTAATGTGTGTCCAAGATCCTAAAAAACCATAAAACTAATGGCGAACTAGTGCAAACTGGGCAACAGTTTTGTATAATTGATAAGATTAATCAATAAATGGAGGGGCGAGTCTTGAATAACAACCAGGATAACCAAGATCAGAAGGATCAAAACGATTCACAAGATCGTGGGGTAAATGAACCTAATCGTTCAGAACAAAAACAGCGGAAATCATTTTCGAAACACGTTATTGGTGGCGTTGTTGGTATTTTAGTCGTACTTTTAATTATTGTGGGGGTATTGGGTTATCGATATTTTGATAATGCGACGCAACCATATGACAGTAGCGACAATCGCGTCGTTCAAGTTGATATCCCGTACGGTGCTAATGGTAAGAAAATTGCCGATATTTTACAGCGCGAAAAGGTGATCAAGAGTGGTTTTGTCTTTGAATACTGGACGAAAGCACACAACTTATCAAACTTTCACGCGGGCTACTATCAGTTGAAGCCTTCGATGTCACTTGCTCAAATCGCGAAGGCCTTGAATAAAGGTGGTTCATCGGAACCGGTTCAGAGTTCTAGTGGTAAAGTCCTAATCGTTGAAGGTAGTCAGATTAAGACGATTGCGAAGACGGTTCAAAAACAAACTGATTTCACGTCGGCAGAATTTCTAGCCTTAATGAAGGATCAAACATTCATCAAATCATTGGCCAAGAAGTATCCACAATTGTTGAATTCAGCGATGAGTGCTAAGCAAGTTCGCTATCGTTTAGAAGGCTATTTGTTCCCGGCAACTTATGTTGTTGGTAAGAAAACAACTTTGAAACAATTAGTAACGCAGATGGTTTCGAAGACTAATGATGAGCTTGAACCATACTACGCGCAAATTAAGAAGTCGAAGATGTCCGTGCAAGAAGTAATGACCTTAGCGTCCTTAGTTGAACGTGAAGGCAGTACGACGAAAGATCGGCGGTTGATTGCTGGCGTCTTCTTGAATCGGTTAGATGCTAAGTGGCGCTTGGATTCTGATATTTCAGTGTTCTATGCGATCAATTCTAACAAGTCAACGTTAACGAATAAAGATTTGCAGACTGATTCACCGTATAACTTACGGTTGAACTTAGGCTACGGCCCCGGACCGTTCAACAGTCCTAGTTTAACATCGATCAAGGCAGTCTTAGATCCTGCACAACGGAGCAAGGGTTACATGTATTTCGTAGCAGATTTGAAGACTGGTGATGTCTATTATGCAAAGGATGCTGCGGGTCACGCGGCAAACATCAAGAAGGTTTCGAAGCACAACGAAGCCGCTGAAAAATAAGAATGAGGCGTAACTTAAATGACTGAAAATAAACATCGCCGACCAGTAGTCATCGGGGTAACTGGTGGTTCCGGTAGTGGTAAAACTACGGTCAGCAATGCAATTTACAACCAATTATCTGGTCAATCATTGTTGATCTTACAACAGGATTCCTATTACAATGATCAAAGTGAAATGACAATGGCTGAGCGCCATGCCGTTAATTACGACCACCCACTGGCTTTCGATACAGATTTGATGATTAAGCAAATCAAGCAGTTGCTGGCCTATCAACCAATTGAAAAGCCGGTCTATGATTACGAGCAGTATACGCGTAGCGACAAGACCATTCATCAAGAACCGCGTGATGTGATCATTGTCGAAGGGGTATTGATCCTAGATGATCAGCGTTTACGCGACCTGATGGATATTAAGGTGTTCGTCGATACCGACGATGATATTCGAATCATTCGGCGCATTCAGCGTGATATCAAAGAGCGGGGCCGGACACTAGACTCTGTGATTGGTCAATATTTGGCGACGGTCAAACCAATGTATCATCAGTTTGTGGAACCAACGAAACGTTATGCCGATCTAATTGTGCCAGAAGGTGGCGAAAATGAAGTTGCCATTGATTTATTGACAACTAAAGTTCGTTCAATTTTATAAAAAATAACGTCTTAACCAGCGCTATTTTAGATTTAAGAGTTTACTTTTAAAATCTGAAATGGTAGGCTGGTTTTTGATAACTATATTGCGTATTTGAGGAGTGAAACACATTGGCTGAAGATAAGACATATCCAATGACAGAAGAAGGCAAGGTCAAGCTGGAAAAAGAGCTTGAAGACCTTCGAATTAATCAACGTCCAGAAATTATTAATCGTATTAAGATCGCACGTAGCTACGGTGATTTATCAGAAAACTCTGAGTATGAATCAGCAAAGAATGAACAAAGCTTGCTAGAAAACCGGATTAAGACGGTTGAACACATGCTTCAATATGCTGAAATCATCGATAGTGACAAGATTGACGAAACGGAAGTCTCCGTTGGTAAAATCGTGACGTTCAAAGAATTACCTGATGAAGAACCAGAAAGCTACACCATTGTTGGTGCTGCCGAAGCTGATCCAATGGTTGGCAAGATTTCTAATGATTCCCCGATCGCCAAGGGCTTGATTGGGCATCACGTTGATGAAGAAGTTGCCATCAACATTCCAGCCGGTACCATGACGGTTAAAATTTTGAAGGTTGAAAACGCGTAATTTTATGCTTAAGACTGTTTTGAGGTAGCGGATACCTTGAAACAGTCTTTTTTGGTGGTTTAGAAGCGCGATTACTGATTACCAGCCACTATTTAACGAACGTTACTGAACAAGCACGTTTGCGTGTGAGTTCGGAATTCAAGCAAAACACCCGCTTATCTGCACAAAGCAGGTAAACGGGTGAGTAAATTGGACGTGTTACATTTTTTTAGCATTTACTATGATTAAAACATGCCAGTTGTGTAGGTTCGAAAACAGCCAGCTTAGACCCGCTGGAAACAGCTCGAACTCGCGTAGACTTTTGTTGTGGGTTCGTCCTACGCCGACCTCCAGGCATTTCTGCCAATTGCCGGAACGTGGTGGGCACAGATTTGAGCCGAAACACCACGTCTCAAATACTGGCCTTTCACTAACCAAGCAAAGGACGCTTGCTAAGTGAAATTTCACCACTGGGCATTGTCAGAAACGCCTTCCAGTCGGGATAGTATTCGAATGGCAGACGGTGAGGTACCCAACTTTTGATAAATTGGCCATTGCTTTTCAAAAACGGTAATTTTGTCAATCAACTGTCAGACTGAGAGTGATATTGTACTTAAGGTTCCAGTATTAAAATAGTCGACGACCAATTGCACCAAGTTAAGTGGCCGTTTATCAGCCATTCGAGCGGGTTTCCGAAATGTGCTCGGTACCACTGAAGCCTGTGCGTGCTACGCCAACGGACTAATGCCAAAACCGCATTAATCCGATGGCTAGGCAATGCTCGGCTTCAACCCGTGACCCCTCACAGGCTTGAGACCGGAGGGGCTGGGTGACAATGCTCAGTAGCCAAATTATTCTTAGCTGGAAGTGGGTTGCTTCCGGCTTAGAATAAGACTCGTATTTGAGATGACGCGGGTTATGCGTTAGCTCAAATCGACGTCGGCTGCGTTCCAGCAATTGGCACCCAGCCCCGGAGGTCGGAATAGGACGCGCAAGTGCTGATGAACAGTAATCCAACCAACTGGCATGTTTTAATCATGATTTATGACAGATTGATCAGGATATGGCCGACAGCAAAGTAGGGTTAGATATAGATAATTCGTAATTCACCAAGCGAGACGCTGCCGGTTAGTATGACACCCGGGCCAGCAGTGGTCGGTGTACCTGTCGATGAGATGTGGCCCATTGAGTTGCTGAGATTTTCCTGTAGCTGCCAAGTTTGAGGGAGGTATAACTCAAGGCTACCTAATGAAACGTCGACATTGATGGTTGCTCGGCCTTCTTTGATGTCAGCGTCATCGAAGTAGATTTTGGCACCAGCCATTGATACGTTCAGATCCGCAGAACGAAAATTTTCGCTGTGAACGTAGCGGATACTGTTGCCTAGTGAGAGATCTAAATTAACATGGTCATCGTTGATTGTGCTCGTTGATTCATGGACGTCATCGTGGTTATGATGATTGTAATGAGCATGATCATGGTTGTGATAGCGATAATGATATTGATAACGGGGATGAATCAAAAGACCCAAACCAATGCTGAGTAATACGGCAGCCCCTAAAATTGTCCATGGTACGAGCTTAGTGATTCCAAGTGGTTGCGCATAGATCATGGTTAAGAATGCGATAGCGAAGACGACGCCCGGCATATTCAAGTAACGAAGGCTACTAATTAAAGCCGCAACTAGAATCAATGTTAACAAGAGACTCCAGATGCTGACGTGGAGCGTGAAGAGACCGAGTTGACTAACGATAAGAACAACGGCGCTGGCAATTAAGAAGACGGGCCAAAACCAATTTTTATGCATTTATAACAGTCCTTTCTGTTCAAGACTTATTTTGAGTTGGCGATAGTAGCGTCTTGAAGCGTACAGTTGTTTAGGTGAGTGGTGAAACGCAATCAAGTTCCCGGTCAATGTCTTGGTTAAGGAATAGACTTGTTTGGTATTGACAATGGCAGATTTGGAGACGCGAAGAAAGTAAGCAGGTAAGCCTGTGCCCACAGCGGTCAGCGACTTGGGAACACGATAAACATTATCCAGCGTATGGGCGGCGACCTGGTGACCAGTTGCTTCGATGAATAGGATCGAAGTAAGCGGTAACTGTACGAGTTGACCACGTTGTGAAACGGTTAACGTAGCGGCCTCAATTGAAAGATTTTTGAGAGCAGCAGTGAGGGCGGCCGTTTCGGGGTAGTCGACTGGAACATGCAGTGTGACGGTTGGAATTGAGGTGTCGGGCTCCGTTTCAATGTTCACTTGCATAGGTTTCACCTCCTTAAGTAGTTTAAGTACACCACAAAACAATGACGCTGTAAATAAAGACTCCCTTAGCGGTCATTTCAGGAACGCAACTGGTCATTGGCTTGCTCATCGACTGTCAATGTTGCGTTTTATGGGCAAAAAGGGCACAATTACTGTAAACGATTTCAATGATGAGGTGTTAGTAATGAAAATAACAATTACAGATTTGGCCAGTAAGTGGTTTCATGATGACATGGGTGTAACCACTGGTAATGGGGTGCGCTTTTACGGCAAAACTTATGGCAAGACAGCAGTTCACAGTGGCTTCTCAATCGGGATCATGCGTGATGACGAACCCCATCAACCGATTGCCATGGTTGAAAAGGATGGTGTCAATTACTATGTCAACGACCGTGATGAATGGTTCTTTAAGGGCTATGATCTCACAGTTGATTATGATGAACAAAATGACGGCCCGAAGTATGACTACACGCCCAATAACGAGTAGTTCTGGTGAGTGCTTGCCAATAGCGATTAATATTTGGACAAAAAATCAGCGTTACCTGAATTAACAATTCAGGTAACGCTGATTTTTGCTGACCACATCTTTGACTGTGAACCGGGCTAGGCGTGGTGGCGTCGACGCCGGACGATAAACCAACCAGCCGTTGCGAGGGCACTAATCCCAGTAATCAGACTACCAGTGATTAAGAATGGCGGTCGATACGTCAAGGTGACCGTATGCTTGCCCTTACTTAATGGGACAGCAACAAAGGTATTAATCACTTTCTTAGTTGCGACGGATTTTCCATCAACAGTGGCATGCCAACCCTTGGAGTAAGGAATGGTCGTCATCAAAACTTGGTGACGATGCTTGATGTTGATTGTACCAGTAATCTTACGACTTGAGTGGGCCGTAATGTTCCAAGGGGATTGCTGGAGTTTCTGCGCCGACTTCTTGAATTGGGTATTATCCAACTTGTAGAGGGTGAAGTTTTGTAACCAGAGAGAAGTCTTCTTCATCTGAATCCCGAAGGTCACGGTCTTGCCCTTGCTATTTGATGCAACGTTAACAGCGATCGTGTGCCGGTAAGTTGGGTACTGCTTGAGTTCCTTACCGTTAATGTAGTAACTCGCATTCGAAGTAGTTAGATTTTGCCCGAGTGTGATGTAGTAGGAATCATTGGTTGTCGGCGTGAACTTAAAGTAAACCGACCCCGTTTTCGCTAAATTTTGTTTGTTCAAGACGGCGCCAGTTAACGTCGTGACCTTCTTAACGTTTTGGAAGACCACTTCGTTAAAGTTTTCGGCACTGATCAAGCCGCTGGTTGAACGATTTGCTAAGGTTTGGTAAATCAACTCTTGCCGGGCAATCGGATCGCCAGTTGTTTTGGAGACTTTCAAGCTAGTAATCTTGTCAGACGCTGCGAAACCAAGACCCAGGGCGTATGGATTTTTGTAGGTCGTGACTTTGTTAGTGCTGAGCTTTGCCGATTTTTGGTAATTCGTCAGATCTTTCTTGGTACTGGTGACCGGAATGTAGCTACGATAGTTCGCGTTATCAGTCTGGGATGTCGGTACTGTTTTATCCATAAAGTACTGCATGTCCAGTAACGAATCGGTAATCATGGTCCCGTTGGTGTAGGCGACCACACCGTCCCCATCCGGCTGACCAATTGAACCGAAAAAGTTAGGGATAATACTTTCGAAGGTCGAACTGAAATGATCAGCACCGTTATAGGCCGCCTGCATCGGATCGTCTTTAGTTCGTGTAAACGTCTTACCAATTCGATAAAAACGATTGTTGCTAGCTTTAATTTTGTTGACGGCATTGTCAAGGACTTGCGTGTATTTACCAAACTCACTTTGTGACACGTAGGAAATATTATTTAATGAAGCGACCACGTTGATCGACATATCAGTCGCAACTAAAATTAACGCGACGATTTGATAAATGAGACGTCGTTCCTTAGGCAACGTTAAGAAAATCAATGTAATTGCTGCCAAGCCAATTGTAATTAAGAGATTAGCTTGGGTGACGTAGGTGACTTTCTTAATGTTCAAGTAAATGGTTGTAAACAAACCGACCAGCAATGCGAGCATCGTTAGCGCTTGCCACAGTTTGATCGTTATTTTGTCTGTCAGTGCTTGGGCACCAATCCAGACGACCCAGAAACAAAAGACAAAGGAGAAGCGGTAAGGGTACCAAACTGGAAATTGGCCCGCATGCCACAATAAATCAAGTGGTTCGTAACAAAATGATAAGATAAGCGTCGCGGTTACAATCAAGGCGCTCAACTTCACGGACCATTTGAACTGGCGCCGTAAGAAGAAGAGCACAAAGGCGAGAACTGCTAACCATGCCACGTAAAAGTTCGGTTGACCGGATGGCATCTGATCGAAGTTGAAAGTACCGGTGACGAACTTAGCTAACATTTTCCAGGGCGCGTATTCAAGTTTCCAATGAACCTTGGTCACATTATATTGAGCCTTACTTTGAATGAGCGCCCAGAAAGTTGGTAATAGCAACCATGCGGAGAATGCGACACCTAGCAGACCACCCCAAGCAAATTTGAGGGCGTGAGTTGCTAAGGTCTTCACGTTTTGCCAATACTTAGTTGCGCCATACAACCAGTATAAACAACTGAATAAAATGACCATGTAGCCCATATAATAGTTGTCAATTAGCATGACGGCCAGCCAGCCAGCGAAGTAACGGACTTTACCAGTTGTAAACAAGCGTTCCAGTCCCAAAATGACCAATGGTAAAATGGCGACCGTGTCTAACCAGATCATGTTGAGCTGATTGGCGACCATCCAGCCCATCAGTGCGTATGCGGTACTGAAAGTTGGCACCAACCAACCCTTTTGCGTCTGCGTTTTAGTTAGTAGCCAGGCGAAGGATAGCCCTGCGAAACCATACTTTAGTACAGTGACGATAAAAATGCCGGTAGTGATTGATTGACCAGGGAATAGTAAGTAGATTAAATTAAAGGGACTCATTAAGTAATAAGCCCAGACCCCAACCATCTCGCCACCAATCGTTTTGGAGAAGGAATAGAAGAAAGCACTCGGATCGTGCAGTAGGGTATGCCGGAAATAGGAAAACAAGTCAACGTATTGTTGGCCTAAATCGACCGTTAACAGACTGCTTGATCCAAAGGGAGCCATGTGCCGATAAATAAAATAACCGGTCATGATCAGTAAAGGTAACCAAAAGCTGATCCATAATGGCCATGTGCGCTTGTCAAAAAAACGACGGAGTTTCAAAAATTGCCACCTCAATCTCTAATAATTCACAGCCAAACAGAAAAATAATCAAAAAAACATTAAAATCCGTAATAACGGCTGAAATTTTTATGTCTATCGTTTAGAATAACATAAGTATGGTATTTATCTAGGATTGCTAGTATCATCTGGTAAATTTTTGCGAAATGTTTACCAAATTAAGAATGGGAGCGCCTGAGAATTGAAATTGTTTAAGAAAATTACGATAAATCGTGATCCCAACAAGTCGCATATTCCATTTCGGCTGAACTTCTTGTTTTTCATCGTTTTCTTGTTATTTGCTGCGTTGATTGCGCAGTTAGCTTACTTACAAGTTGACTACGGACAGAAGTTCCGAAGTACAGTGAATTCAGCCAATAATACGACGGCAACGGGAAACGTTCAACGGGGATCGATTTATGATTCAACCGGTCGGGTCTTAGTGGGAAACAAATCCCACCAAGCGATTCAATACACGAAGGGGCTGTCAGTTGCGTCGACTAAGATGTACGAAGTGGCGAATAAGTTAGGTGAGTACTTAACCATTCCAACGGATACATTAACGGATCGGAACTTGGCTGATTATTACTTAGCGGGGGCGGCTAATTTAAAGTCGGTTGCTAAGAAGGTTAAAACGTCTAGCGACGATGATGTTTTGTACGCACGGGAAGTCGCCTATGCGGAAAAACATATCATTAATAATTTAACGTCTACGCAAAAGAATGCGGCGGCGATTTATTATAAGATGAGTTCGGCGTACTCGCTGTCAACGGTCAATATCAAATCGACTGGTGTGACGAGTACGGAGCTTGCTGAAATCGGTGAGCACCAATCCGAAATGCCAGGAGTTAAGGTCGGAACGAGTTGGACTCGGAGTTATCCTAATGGGACTGACTTGAGTAGTGTGCTCGGGACAGTTACGACCGAAAAGCAAGGGCTACCGAGTGATAGCATTAAAACCTTGCTGGCAGAAGGCTATTCTCGTGATGATTCGGTTGGTCAGAGCCAATTGGAAAAGCAGTACGAAAATGTCCTTCGTGGAACCAAGTCACAGACTGAGGTCAAGACGCAGGATGGGGTCATTCAAAAGGAGATTAAGAAGTACGGTGGCCAGAAGGGTGACAACGTTCAGCTGACGATTAATTCGAAGTTCCAGAAAAAGGTTCAAAGTATCATTATGTCTGAAGCCAAAACGGTGGGGAGTAGCAATGCCTACTCGCCAGGAGCCTATGCTGTTGTAATGAACCCTAGCACTGGTGCCATTTATGCGTTAGCAGGTGCCAGCCGGAATCTATCCACTGGTAAAGTGACTGAAAATGCGTTGGGAACCATCAACCAATCCTTCGTTATGGGGTCGGTCGTTAAGGGTGCTACGGTCATGGGTGCCTTGCAAGATGGTGTGATTACACCCACGAATAGTACTTTGACCGATACGCCGATCAAGTTAGCCGGAACGGCCACCAAGTCGTCATGGTTTAACAAGAATGGTGGAACTAGTCTGAGTCTTAACGCTTCGACTGCCATGGAAGTTTCTTCTAACTCCTATATGATGCAATTAGCCATGAAGGAAGGTAACTTCAGCTATGCGTCTGGGAAAGCCTTGACGATGTCTAATTCGGTCTTCTCTAAACTTCGTGGTTATTTTAACGAGTTTGGCTTAGGTGTTAAGACCGGGATCGACTTGCCGGGTGAAGCCTCAGGTTACCAAGGTTCTTCGGCACAGAAGGATATTGGTAAAGCGTTAGACTTGTCCTACGGGAACTACGATGCTTACACGACTATTCAGCTGGCGCAATACATTGCGACAATGGCAAATGGTGGGCAACGCATTGCACCACACATCGTTTCCGCTATTACTGGGACTAAATCTAACGGGTCCCAAGGGGCTGTTAAGACTAATGTTAAGCCACGTGTCCTGAATACCATTGACGTCCCATCCTCATACTTTGATGTCGTACACCAAGGGTATTGGGATGTGGTCCATGGGACAAGTACCTATAAGACTGGGAGCGCACTGGAGAACCTTTCACCAGCCGTTGCCGCAAAGTCTGGGACTGCTGAAACTTTCCATGGCACCACTTCTACCGAAACACTGAGTTTAGTCACTTATGCACCTTATAAGAATCCTAAGGTAGTGATTGCCATTGCCTTTCCTGGGATTACTGCAACCAACGGTGCTTATAACACGACAACTGCCACACAGATTTATAAGGCCTTTTGGAAGTATTATAACAAGTAAAAAATCAGCTTTTTTCGTGCCAGTATCTTAATTGATACTGGTATTTTTTAATCATTAATGGTATAGTAGTTCAAGTTAAGGGTTCCGGCCCTGTAATATGCGAATGAGTTTGGAGGGTCAACAACATGCGGGTACACATTACACTTGAATGTACAGAATGCCATGAACGCAACTACTTATCTTCAAAGAACCGCCGGAACAATCCGGACCGGGTTGAATTTAAGAAGTATTGTCCACGGGAACACAAAGTGACATTACATCGTGAAACAAAATAACAACGGGGACTCCTGTTGTTTTTTCTGTAACATTGTCATCAGACAATGGGTTTCTCATTTGTTGGCAACTGCCAAATTGGTTTTTCAATTTGACATGTTAATGAATGAGATTTTTTTATACCAATTTTATTTTGGGGGGTGCCGTACGTGGAGAAAAAAGCATTTCGTAAGCAACAGCTTGGGCGATTAAGCCAAATGACGCCGGCTGACCGGCAACGGCAAAACCAGGCGTTACAGACCCAATTATTTGCAAGCCCAACATGGCAAACTGCTCAGGTCATTGCCATGACAATTAGTAGTGACATCGAAGTAGCGACGCGCCCGCTTATTGAACAAGCTTGGGCGGAGGGCAAAATGGTGGTTATTCCAAAAACGCTGCCGCATCGTCAAATGGCTTTTTATCCTTACCAAGCGACTGATCGACTTGAGCGAACGACTTTTGGAATTCCAGAGCCCGTCACGGGTGAACCAGTTGCCAAGCAACAGATCGATCTGATCTTAGTTCCTGGTCTTGGGTACAGCCGTGACCGGCACGCCCGGATTGGATTTGGTGGTGGCTACTACGATCGTTACCTCGCTGATTATCCGGGTAAGAAGTTGACACTGGCTTATGACGAGATGGCTTTTGAACACGCTGAATGGCCGGTTGATCAATATGACGTCTTGTTAGACGAACTCTTGGTAGCAGGGGATGAACAACATGATGAGAATTAAACGCTGGTGGCAAACTGAACCGGCTATCACGCAGGTGCTACTTGGAATTACTGTGGCAGTCTTCTTAGTCGAGTGGCTGATGGGCGACGGCGCCATGCTGATTTTTAATTCACTAGGTGCTAAGAACAATCAAGCAATTGCGGCCGGCCAGTGGTGGCGATTGGTGACGCCGATGTTTTTACATATGGGACTTACCCATATTGCACTGAATGGTGTCGTTATTTATTTTATGGGCATGCAAATTGAAGCAATGTATGGTCATTGGCGGATGCTGGCAATTTATATTTTGGGTGGCATTAGTGGTAACATTATGAGTTTCGCGTTATCCAATAATCAGTCAGTAGGGGCCAGTACGGCGTGTTTCGCACTCTTTGGTGCCTTTTTGACGATTGGGGAATCGTTCTGGGAAAATCCAGTGATTCGCCAGCTCACGAACCAATTTTTACTACTAACCGTTTTGAATTTAGTATTCGATATGTTCTCGAATGGCATTGATATCTGGGGACATGTCGGGGGTCTAGTTGGTGGCTTTTTGTTAGGCTATCTGCTGGGTGTACCACGAATTGGCAAGATTGCGCCGCTGAAACGAATTGTGGCAACGGTTATTCTAGTCATTGGCTGGTTAGCTTTACTAAAAATGGGTTTTACAAATGCTAATTTAACTGTATAATTAATCGAGGATATGCACATGAAAACACTTTACGACGTCCAACAATTACTTAAAAAATTTGGCGTGTACGTGTACGTAGGCAAGCGAATTTGGGATATTGAGTTAATGGCCATTGAGATCGATCATCTCTATCAAGCTGGTGTCATTGACCCGAAGATGTATGCCCGCGTGAAGCTCGTATTGAGCCATGAGCACCGGATAGAAGCAGAACGCGCCCGTGAAGACGCGGCGCATGACTAATGGAGGGATTTAGCAACATGGAGCGTAAGTTAATCGGAGTCGACCTTGGTGGGACGACAACTAAGTTTGCCATTTTAACAGAAAATGGTGATATTCAACAAAAGTGGAGTATTGAAACCACGATTTTAGATGAAGGGGCCCACATTGTGCCTAACATCATCGATTCCATCAACCACCACATTGAGTTATATAAGATGGACCGTTCTCAATTTATCGGAATTGGAATGGGGACTCCCGGGACCGTTGATTTGGATAATGGTACGGTTATCGGTGCCTACAACTTAAACTGGAAGACCTTACAACCAGTTAAGGCTCAAATCGAAAAAGGGACTGGCATCAAATTTACGCTGGATAACGACGCTAACGTTGCTGCACTTGGCGAACGTTGGAAGGGCGCTGGCGAAAACGGTAGTGACGTTGTCTTTGTAACGCTTGGAACTGGTGTTGGCGGTGGGATCATCGCCGATGGCCGTTTACTCCATGGTATTGCCGGTGGTGCCGGTGAAATTGGTCACGTAACGGTTGAACCAAACGGCTACATGTGTACTTGTGGTAAGAAAGGTTGTTTGGAACAATACGCTTCTGCAACTGGTGTCGTTCACGTTGCTCGCGATATGGCAGAAGAATTCTCTGGTGCTTCTAAGTTGAAACAATTATTAGACAACGGTGAAGAAATTAGTTCAAAGATCACTTTCGATTTAGCTAAAGAAGGCGATGTCTTGGCTAAACGCGTTGTTGATCGGGTTTCTTATTACTTAGGCTTGGCATTAGCTAATGTCGGGAACACGATGAACCCATCTTCAATCATTATCGGTGGTGGGGTTTCAGCTGCTGGTGATTTCTTATTAGATCAAGTCATCAGTTACTTTAACCAATTCACATTCCCAACGATTCGCGACACGACTGCTTTGAAGTTAGCGGTCTTAGGTAACGACGCTGGTGTTATCGGAGCAGGTTCATTGGCCCAACGGTTTATTTAAGTTAAAATCAATCGTCAAGAAGCTTGGAAGTAATGTCCGAGCTTCTTTTTTATACTAAGCTCCAAAAACTGTGCTGATTAGGTTGTGGTTAAAAACTGAGCGCCAATTGCCGATGCTGATTTGGGCTCATGTCCTCAGACTATGCGCGATTTTAGTTTCATGTCGGTATGTTGTTGTAACGGCGTATGAACTGTTACGCGATTTGGCACAAGGGATACGGATCGACTAGCGTGAATTGAATTAGATGACAGAATTGATTGGAGAAGCAGGATGGTAAAGTTATTATTGTCTTCACGGGCGTTTAGCACTGTGGCCGTAACGGACGCCTTTTTCACTTTAGTGGCGCCGGTGGCTAAGAACAGTGCGAGAATTGTGATTATTGTCAATTCGGTCAGCACGGGTAAAAATCACCCCCAAATGGTGGCACTACAACAAACGGTTCAGCAGCTTGGATATGCGCACGTGCAGCTCCTAGATGTATTGACGGATGATTTGGCCGCATTGAATACGGCAACGGTCATTATTTTGAATGGTGGCTACGAGTTTTTACTGTTGAAGAATCTGCGTGAAACGCACGTGCTGGAACGACTGAGGACTCTCGCGCTGGCGGGCAAGCCAATCTACGGTATTAGCGCCGGGGCTATCTTGTTAGGCCCGGATTTAGACCTGTACGCCTATTTATACCCGGAGGACAACACCGAGCAACTGGCAAACACAACAGCCATCAATGCGACGACGATCCGTATTTATCCGCATTATGATGTTCATTGTGAAGTAAAGCCGCAATTGCCGCAGTTGATCACTGACTGGGAACATAAGACGGGCGTTACGGTCAAACGGTTGACTAACAATCAGGGATTACTGGTGCATGGTAGTCAGATTCAGATGATCGATTCAGATTCATAAATGTGATACCGCGATGCTTGGTTTTGAATTAACAGCGTGGTTAAATGCGGGTCTCAGGCCCCCGACCGTTTTAATGGATTTCTTTAAACCGTGGGTGAGTACGGCCATAAAGCAATCAGTGGGACTTCAGGATTAGTCAGCAGTTTAATCGCGGCTTTTCCTGCTTACCCCTAGTAAAAGTAAGCGGTTTTGTGTAAAATAGATAAGTAGAAATTAGGAGGGATAACGTGGTTTTAGGTGCATTGAGCGGCATGGCGTATGTTAACATCGTGTTAGTTATCATAATCGCGGCCTACTTTATTTATGAGTTGTATAGTTACATTCGACGGCGTCAGGTGTCCACGATGTTGGACGAAGAAGCGTTTCAGGCGGGAATGCGTAAAGCACAAGTGATTGATTTGCGTGAAAAGAAAGAGTTTGACGCTGGTCATATTCTGGGGGCTCGGAATATTCCGTTCAACAGTTTGAAAGTTCGGATGAACGAACTTCGCAAGGATATGCCAATCTACGTTTACGATCAAACCCATACGTTAAGTACACGGGCTGTCGTCATATTAGCTAAGAATGGTTATTCACAGCTATACATTTTAAAACCCGGTTACGCACGTTGGGAAGGTAAGACGAAAAAAGCGAAGTATTAAAAAATGGCGGCTAGAACAACAACTTGTTCGGCCACCATTTTTTATTTAATTAACCGTTGTGAGCTGAGCGACTCTTGCGCATCGCCTTTTTCCGGTTTTCTTCGAATTTGTTTTCTTGGTCTTCGATTGGATCAACAACTTGCTTCTTAAATGATAAGACGGAGCCAATTACGGCACCAGCAGTTGCGACGACCCCAAACAAGAAGCCACGGGTAAATGATTTCATTAGTAAAACCTCCTAGCAATTGTTAGTTTTATTATGCTTGTTTTATGCGGAGATAGCAATCAATTCAATCTAATTTTTAAAAAAGTGGGGTGAAACGCAATGCTTACTCAAATTATTGCTCATCGTGGTAGCAAGGGGACCAGGCCGGAAAATACGTTACCAGCGTTTATTGCGGCTATCGAGGATGGTGCGGATGGCATTGAGACTGACGTACACTTGTCGCGAGACGGGCAACTGATTATTATGCATGATGAGCTCGTCGACCGCACGACTAACGGAACGGGTCGGATTGTGGATCACACGTTGGACGAGTTAAAGCAATTGGACGCTGGTGTTAAGTATGCATCAGCCTATGCGGGAACGCGTATTCCGACTTTAGATGAAGTGGTTCAATTATTGATTCAATACAACTTTACTGGTATTTTTAATCTGGAAATCAAAACTAATAAGATTCATTATGAGGGGATCGAAGACTTGGTAGCGGATTATTTTAACCATCATCAAGTTCCGTTTACGCTAATTTATTCGAGCTTCTACGGAAAGTCGATCGAACGGTTGCATGTTTTACAGCCCGAAGTCGAATCGGATAGCCTGTTCAAGACTAAGGTTCAAACTGCGAAGCGGCTTCATGCGCAACACATTGTTCTCGGTTATCATCCGGATATTCGTTGGGTGCGAGTTCACTGGCTCTTATTGCCAAAAGTGCAGTTGCGGCCATGGACGGTCAACACGGAACGCGATATGCGGTTCTGTTATCGTCATCGGTTTGTGGGACTGATTACCGACTACCCTGGATTAGCACGAAGAATTCGTAAGCAGGTACAAGGAGGTTAAACGAGTGACAACAGTAATTAAACATAAAGTATTACTAATCGCGGGACCAACAGCAGTCGGTAAGACGGCATTATCGCTAGCGCTGGCTAAACAGCTGAATGGTGAAATCATTTCAGGAGACTCAATGCAGGTCTATCGTCACTTGGATATTGGTACGGCTAAAATAATGCCGGAAGAGCAGGCGGGCATTCCCCACCATCTAATCGATATCAAAAATATTGATCAGCGTTTTACAGTCGCTGAATTTGTCAGTCGGACGACGGCGTTGATCATTGATATTAGTGCTCGGGGTAAACTGCCTATTATTGTGGGTGGAACTGGCTTTTACTTGCAGTCCTTGTTGGCGGGCTATCAGTTTGGACCAGCGGATAATGAACCTGATATGGCGTATCGTCAAGCTTGGTTTGATCGTGCCGCTGTCGAAGGTTCGGATGTGGCGTGGATGGCGTTGAAACAGCGTGATCCGCAGGCGGCCACCGCAATTGCGCCCGCTAACTTGGTACGGGTCGTACGGGCGTTGGAGTACGTGCATACAACTGGTCAGCTTTTTTCTGAGCAGGCGGATACGCACGGTGACACACTGGATGCTTATACCTTATGTCTGACCGCGGAGCGAGCGCTGCTGTATACTCGGATCAATCAACGTGTCGATCAAATGGTAGCGGCCGGATTGGAACAAGAGGCGCGGTGGCTATTTGACCAAGGTGGCGCCATGTTACCGGCTGGTAAGGGGATCGGGTATCACGAATGGTTCCCTTACTTTAATGGGGAGCAGACGCGTGACGAATCAATTGCTAAGATCAAACAGGACTCACGTCGTTATGCGAAGCGTCAGTTGACTTGGTTCCGTAACAAGATGTCGGTCGACTGGATCAATCTATTGGAACACCCTGAATTACGGGCCTCGATTGACCAACGGCTAGCTAGTTGGTTAAGCTAAATTATAAATTGGTATACCTATGATAAAACGTGTGATATTTTCTAACATGAATGATTGACATTCGATGATAACATTGCTAATATTAAGTCTGTATTAAAGAGGAGGGTCGTTATGAAGGAAAAGGAACTCCGTCGCTCGTTGGCCGTCTTGCCAATTGGTACGGTTATGAAGCTGACCAATTTGTCTGCGCGGCAAATTCGCTACTATGAAGAGCAAGAATTGATTACGCCGGAACGAAATGCCGGTAATCGGCGAATGTTTTCGTTGAATGATGTTGATCGTTTGCTTGAAATCAAGGATTACTTAGCAGATGGCATCAATATGGCTGGAATCAAAGAAATATATGCGCTCCAAAAACAGCGAGCTGAGCAGAAGCAAGCTGACTTGGCTAAGCCGCTAACTGATCGCGATGTGCGCCGAATCCTTCATGATGAATTCCTGAATCTCGGAGGCTTGCAGTCCGACAAGGGCCCCAATTATCCGGCACACTAAGATGTTTGCATTCGTTAGTCAATCAATTTAAGGAGCGATTTTCATGGCAAAACAGTCCTACTCAAAAGACGATATCCGCCGCATCGTCAAAGAAGAAAACGTTAATTTTTTACGGTTAATGTTTACTGATCTATTCGGCACAATTAAGAACGTTGAAGTTCCAGTTTCACAACTCGACAAACTCTTGGATAACAAGTTGATGTTTGACGGTTCATCCATCGATGGGTTTGTTCGGATCGAAGAAAGTGACATGTACCTGTATCCTGACTTATCAACTTGGTTGATCATGCCTTGGAACACGGAACATGGTAAAATTGCACGGATTATCTGTGAAGTTTACACGTCTGACCGTAAGCCGTTCGAAGGGGATCCACGGAACAACTTAATTCGTGTCTTAAACGATATGCGCGAAGCAGGTTATACGTCATTTAACTGTGGGACTGAGCCTGAATTCTTCTTATTCAAGATGAATGAAAAGGGTGAACCAACGACCGAATTGAATGATAAGGGAAGTTACTTCGACTTATCACCAATGGACTTGGGTGAAAATTGCCGCCGGGACATTGCACTTGAACTTGAACGACTTGGTTTTAACGTTGAAGCCAGCCATCATGAAGTTGCACCTGGTCAACATGAAATTGACTTTAAGTACGCGGATGCTTTATCTGCAGCCGATCATATCCAAACGTTCAAATTGGTCGTTAAGACCATCGCACGGAAATACAATTTGTGGGCAACCTTTATGCCTAAGCCGTTAAACGGTGTCAATGGTTCTGGGATGCATGTGAACATGTCCTTGTTCCATGATCAAGGCAATGCCTTTTATGATGCTAATGATAAGAATGGCTTAGAATTATCATCAGACGCTTATCACTTCTTAGGTGGTTTGATGAAGCATGCCCGGTCATACACTGCTGTCACTAACCCGACAGTCAACTCATACAAACGCTTAGTTCCTGGATATGAAGCGCCCGTTTACGTGGCCTGGTCAGCATCTAACCGGTCACCAATGATTCGGATTCCAAGTGCACGGGGCTTGTCAACGCGCCTTGAATTACGGAGTGTGGACGCTTCAACTAACCCATATTTGGCCTTTGCAGCGGTTCTTGAAGCTGGCTTGGACGGAATCAAGAACGGTATTGAACCACCAAAGAGTGTTGATCGTAATATCTATGTTATGGATGAAGATGAACGGGCTGCAGCTGGTATCGCTGACTTACCGTCAACGTTACACAATGCGCTGAAAGAGTTCCAGACAGATCCGACGATGAAGAAGGCGTTAGGGCCACATATTTATCAGAGTTTCTTGGAAGCTAAACGGCTTGAATGGGCTTCATACCGTCAACAAGTTAGTGAATGGGAACGTGATCAGTACATGGAATTGTACTAAACCATTAATTGAGATAAAAATACGACGGTTAGGGCACCTTAAATGGCGAACTAGCCGTTTTTGTTATAAAATTGGTAAATTAGTGGTGTTAACCTTTATTAATGCACTAATTTTCGGTAACATTAGGAACAGCAATGCAATTCAGCAAGTTTTCAATTATTATTGATTGCAAGGAGATTATTATGGAAAAACAAAATCAGCCTGATCTTGAAAAACAAGGTCAACCTACGCGCGCGCTTACGAAGCGACTTCAACAAAAGTTAGACTATGTAACTACGGTGCGCCAAGCAATTACGGCTGGTGACGACCGGTTGATCTACGAATTGATCGATGGTGACCACTATCACCAAGCCTTACTTAACGAGGAACCGGATCCAACCCGTAACGCCCAAGTGGATTTAATTACGGATGTCTATCCGGCAATCAGTCACTACTTGAGTACCAAGTTAATTGATTATTTGGCTCATGAGTACCCATTCTTTTATTATGAAGAAACCCAACTCGGCGAATTTCAGATTTACTTTGGTAACTGGTGGGATCGGCGCCGGTTTGGTAAATTGAACGTTTTGAAAGTCGCCTTTGAATTTAGTTCGGAAGAATACAATAAATTACAAAAGACGTTTGAACTGGCTCCCGCGCACAAACGTTTCAATACAGATCGTATTCAGCAGATCTCAGCTGGTAGCGATCAGCTACAGAAACTGATTGACGCGCAATCAGACCGTGATGCGCAAAAAGAAGAATTGCGGCAGCAACTAAAGGAAAATGGGCAACGTAACTCACTATTTGATTCTGGTCGGATCAAAGAAGAACGGCAGCAAATTATTGACCAGTTAACTAAGTTGGCCGATGAAGACGAACAAGCTAATAATGCCCATGCAACCATGAAGGATAACGAAGCTAAGATTTTAACGCTTTCTAAGGAAGATACGATTTTAGCTTATGAGAAACAAGCGATTGAAAACGCCTTTAAGAGTTTTGAGAATTTTAATGAGCGTAACCGTAGTCTTTATGTTGACTACTTGACCACGCTGATTGGGAAGGCGCAGGTAGCGGCTGATGGCGAATAATACGGACAAGCAGATGGACACGGCAACACTGAGCACTCACGGTAAGCTGAGTACGTTCAATGAGGGCTTAAAAAAAGGACTCGCTAATGGTGAAAAATTTACGGCCTTGATGGACCAACTGATTGATACAACTGACGGAGAGACACTGTTAGCAGCGGCACAACAGCTAGCAGACTTTAAACTGGATACGGCTTACGTGACGTTTCCCCATCAATATCAGAATGCCGATTATTATTTGATCTTCATGAGTCGGTTATTGGGCATGCATGGTGATGAACAAGCGGTGCTGAATTCTCAACGGCATACTGAAGCGCTGTATCACGTTTACGGGGCGCTAACGGATGATTACACCTTCTTGTATCAAGTGGTGAACAACGGCAACGGTGGTGCATATTATCGTGAACAAACAACTGGCGAAAACTTGTTTTATATTCATTTAGAACGGCGCTTGTTACGGTTTAATAGTTCGGCGTTTACGAATTTATTTATTAATAAATTATTGTTGAAGGGGACTGGGGTTGACCAAATTAATACGGTTCTCGCAACGCTAATTAAATTTGGACATTGCTTACAAGATGATTTTGGCTTTAACGTCGACTTTAATATTTTGGACGTTGCTAACGCGGCTAAATATGAACTGCGGTCGGCTAATTTAGATCGGGCAATCGTTGACAAATTGTTTGTCAGTGCGGCTAAGAATGAGCACATGTTGCGTAATTCACAGCAAGGACATGGTGCCCAAATTGAACTGCGGGCTGGTTTGACAGTTGATATCTTTGATGCAGCTGAAGCTGGCGGTAGTCAACAATGGGTCCTGACTGTTCATGATCCTGATCAAGCAGTTTCGTGGTTTGACGTGTTGTTACACTTTGGGTTCATGCGTGATTGGTACTTAGAAAATATCGATTCGCTAGAAATAAAAGCGGATCCATTAGTATTTGCTTAAGTAACGGGGGTATTAGATGTTAGAACTAACAACGTTATTACAACAGTCGATTCGTTTAGACCGCGATATTACGGCCCGTCAACAGATTCATTGGCGGCCACAAGAACGGTTGCAAAATGCGATGGTCTCACTGGACGTCGAATTGGCAGAAATGGCTAATACGTCGGAATGGTTCAAAGTTTGGAAGATTCATCGTGGCAAAGCGGATCCTGATAAGACACACCGCGAAACGCTGCTGAACGAATACGTAGATGCGATGGACTTCTTCTTCCTTGTCTCAGCGATTCAACAGTGGACGCATTTGATTCCAGTAACGCCTGAGCAATTGACTACGATTGCGGCTAAGCCGGCGACTGATTTGAATAAACAGTACTTGGCGATCAAGCACCTCCTCTATGATGCTTACTTTAACCATCGTCAGGAGAGCTACCAGCACGCTTGGCACGTTTTCTTGAAGATTGGGCTAGTTGATTTTGGTTTTACTCAGGACGAGATACAAACGGCGTTTACGGCCAAAAATCATGTCAATGAGCAACGACAAGCAAATAACTATTAAAAAAATAACCTAATTGCGCGATTTGATCACGTAACTAGGTTATTTTTTTAAGCCTCTGTCATTAATTGCGCGTCGTTATCGGCGTCTTGTGCAACTAAGTCATTAACTTGGTCGATCAATGTTTGTCGTTGATCAAGATCATCGTCGCATTCAAAGAAGGCCCCGAGTTCCTCAGCTAAAGTATCTTTGTCCGCATCCATATACCGAAAGTCATTGCTGGTGATCGTATAGTGCTGGTGATCTGGCATCCGGACGATGACACAACCAGTGGCTGACTTTCCCTTGGTGGCTTTGTCCGTAAACTCGACCGCGAGTACGTAGGGCCCGTCAGTTGAACGATCTTTGATGGCATGCGCGATATTTCCGGCAATTGCTTCAAGTTTCAATATGTTTCACCTCAAAACATATTATACGCACTATTAGGATGGGATGCGAGAATTGATTTAGTCCATCAGCTGCTCGGCCAGCCGCTTCTGTTCAGCGTAGAAAGCGTTAAAGGCATGGTGGGCGTTGATGACTAGGTGGTAATGGTGCTGTGCGACTAATAAGTTATGATGAAATTCAAAGGTGTCACGCCCTTGCTGAATAAACGTTAAGTAATCGTTCAGATAAATGTTACTGGTTAAGCCATGGCGTAAAAGCATTGTTGATTCCCCCAGACAGTATTAGATACGTTGATTGTACTACACCAAGGTTGTGGTGGATTGGACGGTGTCTTGATTGTAAATTGGTATTATAAACGACGACTGTTACAATTTTGATATTTTCAGTTTGTCTTCCACCAAATTAATTGGATAGAATGCAATTTTTAGGTAATAGGGTGATATTGTCCAATGCGGCAAATGCTCTTTCACTCATACAAGCTGTGAACCTAATACTTTTGTTTTTTTATGTGGATGCTCAGTTTAGGTAGTTGTTGACCTTTTTAATATCTATGCCGTTAATTGGCTGATTTAATAAGCACGAATACGATTTGGCTGCCGAAATTTATTAGAAACCAAAAATAGAGAAGTTTGCTAAATGTTGGTTTAACAAGCTTCTCTATTTTAAAATGGCAGGTCCGAATCGATGGTATGTCACGAGTGAGACTTGAACTCACAACCCTCCGCTTAGAAGGCGGATGCTCTATCCAGTTGAGCTACCGTGACAACAACAAGATTAATTATAGTTAAGAAGCTGGAGAGTGTCAATTTTTATTTAATTTTTCACCGATGTGCAGCAGTTAAAAAAGGCGTGAGTAAGCAGAATGATGTAAAAATGTAATATTTGTAATGAAAAAGCACTAAATTACAGTAAGCACATTTTGCTGAGATAATTGGTCATTATGGTGAAAGTCAAAAATGAAGTTAGCCTGGTGAACGAGGAAATTGTTTTCATGAATACCAATTAATGCTTGAAGAACGACACAATATAAACGCTGTAATAGCGGTAACTAAGTCCGGTCATCATTAATTTAATTTTTGCAAGACGGGGTTGTTAAATGGCGACGGCGAAGAACCAATATCTCCTAAAATACTTAAGAAAAGATAAAGAAATTAACAAAACTGACTAAAATAGTTTATTTCGCTTGAAATGTTACTGTAACAAAACGATAATAATCATGTAACAAGGAAGGAGAATTCTTATGGGTTCAGTATTTGCAATCGTCGGTATCATCGCCATCGCTGGTGGCATTCAATATTATTCAAACTTTGTTGCCAAAGAAAATGCAAGCAGTAAGCATTTCACTGCTTCCCGTAATGACCGTTAGTCAACGGGAGTTCTTATCTTGCACATTGGCATTATACAATCAATCAATTAAAAAAGAACTGCTCATTCAAGATGAGCAGTTCTTTTTTAATTACTTAATTTTTGGTGTTTTTTCGATGGTGTCAGTCTTGCCGGCAGCCCAACGTTGGATAGCAGCAACTTCTTTTTCGCGACGAATGCGCTTTTGCTTCCCAGCAACTGGCCGACGTGATGCCCATGTGTTATATGGTTTTGCAACAACAGTCATAAGAGTATGTCCCTCCTTTGATTAGTCCAATAACGACTATATTAAACAAGAATAGTGTACATTGCAACCGAATTAACAGGAAAAGCCAGACTTTTCCCAAAAATTGCATTATTAGTATAACGGTTATTTTGGTCGGTTGTCAAGATAAAATCCTTTACAGCGTTTCTAAAGATCAATTTAGCTTTGAATTGATGCTAAGGCATGTAAGGACTAACCAGCTAGTATGATAGTGGCAGGTAGGTGAGCCCCATATCAATCATGTGTCAGTCGAATGAATGGGCCAGATAGATCACTGAGAACCATCTTAGACGTAATCTAACTATTTGTCCGGCTGATTATCATCTGTTAGACGCTCTTAGTAATTAATGTTATATTAATTATGAAATGAAAGTAGGGAGCAGATATGAGTCATGAAGTTGATCCGCGTGTCGATAAAACTCGGCGGCGCTTGCGACAAGCATTAATTACACTATTACAGACAGAAACAGTCGATAACATTTCCGTACAAAAACTGACTAGTACGGCAGCAGTTACCCGCGGAACATTTTATCTCCACTATAAAGACAAGCCAGCATTTGTTGATCAGGCCCTAGATGACTTGGTAAGTGAATTGTTTGAAACGGCCATCGTGACGGTTTCAGTGGGTGATATTATGACCAATCCGGCTGACCCGTTACAGCGGGTGCATGTTTTTTCCTTATCAAAGGCACTCGGTTACATCAGTCAGCACGCGGAAGCCTTTGAGACGCTATTGTTAGATCAGCGCCAGTTAGCGGTCAATCAACGGATCAATCAGCAGATGACGACGTGGATGACGAAATTTCACCGTGATTTTCAGGATCAATTTGCTGATTTGGAAGTACCGGTCAGCATTCAAATCGCGTATTACGTTTCTGCGACAGTCGGCCTGATTACTGATTGGTTAGCTAATGATATGATCTACACGCCACATTACTTAACCAAGTGTATTAAAAAAATGCACCATTTGATGACGGTAGGGAGCATTAGTTTCACGGACTTTTTTGTGAAGTGAAATCAATCCTTGACTATTATGAAAAAATTTGATAATATTTTCCTGTTGTATTTGTGGACTTCTACAGCTACAACCGCACGGATTGAGTCTTAAGTTCAGCAATGGCACTTACATTCGGCGAGTCTAAGTGATTTATAATTTAAGGAGGTGCACAAACGTGTACGCAATTATTGTAACTGGTGGTAAACAATATAAAGTTGAAGCAGGCCAAGCAATTTACGTTGAAAAACTTGACGCTGCTGCTGGCGACAAGGTTACTTTTGATCAAGTAGTCTTTGTTGGTGGTGACACAACTAAGGTTGGAACGCCGACTGTTGATGGTGCGACGGTTGAAGGTACTGTTGAAAAGCAAGGCCGTGACCGTAAAGTGGTTACTTTCAAGTACAAGGCCAAGAAGGGCCAACATACTAAGAAGGGTCATCGCCAACCATACACTAAGGTAACGATCGACACAATTAATGCATAATTAAGAAAGTAGGCATTCTTTATGATTCAGGCAACCATTTCTCGTAATGCGACCGGTCAAGTGACCGCTTTTAAGTTGACGGGACATGCTGATTCAGGTGCTTATGGACAAGACATCGTTTGTGCAGCGGTTTCGGTGTTAGCAATTAGTACAATCAATGGGATTGAACAAGTTGCCCGCTTGCAACCCGTAGTACAAAGTGATGAAACCAATGGTGGGCTATTAATTGCAGATTTCACTAAGCTGGACTTGGCGAACACACAATTACAAACCTTACTTGAAAGTTTCACACTTGGTTTGAACGATGTGGCCACGAATTACGGAGATTACATCCGAGTTCGTGAACAAACACGATAACCACATTCGGAGGTGGACTTTACTATGTTAATGAACTTGCAATTCTTCTCTCACCATAAAGGTGGCGGTTCAACTGCCAACGGTCGGGATTCAGCTGGTCGGCGTTTAGGCGCTAAGCGGGCTGACGGCCAAACTGTTAAGAATGGTAACATTCTTTATCGTCAACGCGGAACCCATATTTACCCAGGTGTAAACGTTGGCCGTGGTGGCGACGATACATTATTTGCAATGGCTGACGGTGTCGTTCGTTTTGAACGCAAAGGTCGCGACAAGCGCCAAGTATCTGTTTACCCAGCAAAATAATTTTTGAAGAGCCTCTGCAGGGAGGCTCTTTTTTTGTGAAGCAATCTAGGGATACCCGCGACTATTATTGGTTCACGGGCCGCTTAGCCGTAAACGTAATTGATTGACGAATGGCCTTCAATAAATCATTACCTTCAGTTTTTGGAAAGTTTGGTATAATGAAGCGTGAGGTAATGATGGGAGTGACGAAATAATGAGTCGAGTTGAACGGTTACAAAATAAGTTTGATCAGTTAAAAATTGATGCGTTCTTAGTTTCAGATGGGGCTAACCTTCAATATTTAACAGGAATGGCTGATATGGCCGGCGATGGTTATCTGCTAGTACTGGCACAGGAAGCCTATCTGATTACGGATGCCCGTTATCAGACGGCTTTTGCCGGTCAGTATGATGACCAGCACCTAGTCATTACACGTGATTATCTGGGGGCCGTTTGTGATATTATTGCCAAAACCGGTACTGGGGTCATGGGCTTCGAGGCCGAGATTCCATATACAGCCTACAGTTACTTAGATGAGAACTTGGTCAGTGATTTGGTTGCGTTACCAGACGTGGTCGATGAGTTGCGCATCACCAAGAGTGTTGATGAGATTGACCGGCTACGAGCGAGTGCACGTTTGGCGGATGCTGGTTTCGAATACGTAACGAGTATCGTGCGACCAGGCATGCGTGAAATCGACGTTAGCAACCTGTTAGACGCGTTTATGCGGACGCACGGTGCAAGTGGGCCGTCGTTCACGACAATCGTACTTGGTGGTGCACGAGCGGCTTTACCGCATGGGACGGCTTCTAAAGCGCTCTTAACTGCCGGGCAACTTGTTACTCTTGATTTTGGTTACTTTTTGGACGAGTACACGTCAGATATGACACGGACGTTTGCTTTAGGTACTCCGGATGACAAGTTGGTTACGGCCTACCAGGCGGTGCAGGCTGCTCAACAGGCTGTGATCGATCAGGTCCAAGCAGGTGCAGCCACTGCTCAACTGGATGCAGTTGGCCGCGATTTGCTGACAAAAGCGGGCTATGGTGACGCCTTCAATCATGGTATGGGTCACGGCATTGGTCTTGCCATTCATGAAGGCCCGTTGATCTCAAAAAACACGACTGGCACCTTAGTTGCAAACAGTGTGATTACTGTTGAACCCGGGGTATATTTCCCAGATTTAGGCGGAATGCGGATCGAAGATGATGTCTTAGTGACTGCTGAGGGCCATGAACGACTGACGACTGCAACTCGTGATTTACTGATTTTATAGTTAAGACAGTTGCCACAGCGGCTCGGTCTTGTTATAGTTATAAAGATATATTTGAGGAGGATTTTTAAAAATGATTTCAACTGCAGATTTTAAAAATGGTTTGACGATTGAAGTAGACAACGCAATTTGGCGCATCGTGGAATTCCAGCACGTTAAGCCTGGTAAGGGTGGCGCGTTTGTTCGTTCAAAGCTTAAGAACTTACGGACAGGAGCCGTTCAAGACAAGACTTTCCGTGCCGGTGCGCGGATGGAACAAGCGCCAATTGAAAAGAGTACGATGCAATACCTTTATGCCGATGGTGACAGCTATGTCTTCATGAATACGGAAACTTATGAACAAATTGAAATTCCTGGCGACCACATTCAAGACGAATTGAAGTTCTTGAAGGAAAACATGGAAGTTCAAGTAACGCTTTATAAGGGTGAAGTGTTGGGAATCGATTTGCCAAACACGGTTACTTTGGAAGTTGCTGAAACTGAACCAGGGATTAAGGGTGATACCGCTTCCGGTGGCTCCAAGCCAGCTACGTTGGAAACTGGTGCAATTATTCAGGTACCATTCTTCGTTAAGGCCGGTGACAAGCTGATCGTTAACACCGTTGACTCCACTTACGTTTCACGGGCTTAATTTTTAGAAAAACTAATACCGGCAAACATGGAATTGGAGGAATGTCAAAATGGCTGACAGTAGCAATATTACGTTACAAAGCAAAGAACCCAGCTTAGGACAAATTCAAATTGCACCAGAAGTGCTTGAAATAATCGTTGGTATCGCGGTAAGTCAAATTGATGGCGTTAACCGGATGCAAGGGACGATTTCTTCCAGTGTAAATGAGTTGTTCGGTCGCAAGAAGAATCTTGGTAAGGGTGTCAAGTTAACAATCGTCGATGATCAGATTAGTGTTGATGTGTTCGCATACTTGGACTATGGTGTTTCGGTACCAAAAGTCGCTTTAGCGATTCAAGATAAGGTCAAGCAACAAATCTTATTTATGACCGACCTCGCCTTAAGTGAAGTCAATGTCCACATCACTGGTATCGTGACTGAGAAGACTGAAAGTGCCATTGATCCAAACAACTTGTTTGGTGATGAAGATACCCAGACCGATGAAAATGAAGATGGTGAAGAATCGTGAGTTTAACGCGTCATGAAATCCGGGAAAAAGCATTTCAAGCTTTATTCGCGTTGAATGCTAACCCAGACGCTGATGAAAATCAGTTGTTCCAACAGTTACTCAACCCTGAAGAAGCGGATGCAGTTGAAATTCCCGCATATTTAAGTACGTTAGTAACTGGTGTTCGTGAACATCAAGCTGAATTAGACGCTCAAATTCAGCCTTATTTAAGTCAGAAGTGGTCGTTGGACCGACTGGCTAAGACCGATTTGATTATCTTACGCATCGCGTTCTTTGAATTGCAATTTGTTGACGACGTTCCAGCTAAGGTCGCGGTTAATGAAGCAATTGAATTGACAAAGGCGTTCAGTGATGACCGCTCTCGGAAATTCGTTAGCGGGGTGCTTGGTAAAGTGGTTAAAAACCAAGCCAATTAGTCTAAAACCGAACAATCTTATGTTCTACCGTAAAAGTCTGGCGATTTGCCAGACTTTTTTTAATAACTTATTAGTAAACCGGTCATAAATCATTGTGGTGATATGCTAAAATAAGACCAGACAGAGAAAGAGGAGTGTGGCACTTGTGACGAAGATTATTGATGGTAAGGCAGTAGCTAAGAAAGTTAACGCGCAGACGGCAACGGCAGTAGCGGAATTGGCTGCTCAGGGAATTCAACCAGGGATTGCTGTAATTATTGTTGGGGACGATGCAGCCAGTCAAATCTATGTTCGAAATAAGAATCGTAAAGCCACTAAGTTGGGGATGCACTCCGTGGTGCGGCAGTTGCCAGCGACTACTAGTCAGGACGAACTGTTAGCCATTATTGCGGCATACAATGCGGATGACAGCATTCATGGCATCTTGGTGCAGTCGCCACTACCAGCCCAAATTAATGAACCATTGATCACGATGGCCATTGATCCTAAAAAGGACGTCGATGGTTTTCACCCGACGAACGTTGGTAAGTTGATCACCAATTTTCCAGGTAATTATCCTGTAGCAAATACGCCTCGCGGTATTATGACGATGTTGGCTGACTATGGGGTTGATCCGGCTGGTAAAACGGCGGTTGTTATTGGTCGGAGTACCATTGTTGGTAAGCCGATGGCCGCTTTGTTAACAAATGCTAACGCAACTGTAACGATTGCACATAGTAAAACAGCTGACCTAAAGGCGGTCGCCCGGACGGCGGATATCTTGGTGGTTGCAACGGGGATTGCACACCTGATCACTGGTGCTGATATCAAACCAGGCGCGACGGTCATTGATGTTGGCATGGATCGTGATGAAAATGGTAAACTAGTGGGTGACGTCGATTTTGATTCTGCTCAAGGCATCGCAGGGTTGATTACGCCCGTTCCTGGTGGTGTGGGTCCAATGACGATTGCCACCTTGATGCAGACAACGGTGGAACTTGCAAAGTGGAGTGATGTAAGTGAGTGAAAGTCAACAATATTTGACAGTGACAGCTTTAACTCAGTATTTAAAACGTAAATTCGAGGTTGATCCATATTTAGGTAAAGTGTACCTAACGGGGGAAGTTTCTAATTATCGTCCCCGGCCTAATACGCATCAATATTTCAGTTTGAAAGATGACCATGCCAAGATTTCAGCCATTATGTTCAAGTCGGCGTTTGCCAAGGTCAAATTTCAGCCTGAAGAAGGTATGAAGGTTCTGGTCGTGGGCCGGATTGGTCTGTATGAGCCCAGTGGTAGTTACCAGATTTATGTGGAACGCATGGAACCAGACGGCGTGGGTGCGTTGTATCAAGCCTACGAACAACTTAAAAAGAAATTAGCGGCTGAGGGCTTGTTTAGTGCACCCAAAAAGCCGCTTCCGCGCTTTCCAAGGCGAATTGCAGTGGTCACTAGTCGCAGTGGCGCAGTGATTCGCGATATTATCACGACTACTCGGCGCCGTTTTCCGATTGCGCAGATCGTTTTGTTTCCATCTCAAGTTCAAGGTGATGCGGCTGCGGCCGAAATTAGTCGGCAGATCGAACGTGCCAATGCGCAAGGTGATTTTGATACATTAATTATTGGGCGTGGTGGTGGTTCAATCGAAGATCTGTGGCCATTCAACGAAGAAGTGGTTGCGCGTGCAATCGCACAGAGTCAACTGCCAGTTATTTCATCCGTGGGGCATGAAACGGATACGACAATTGCTGACTTGGTCGCAGATGTGCGGGCGGCCACCCCAACTGCGGCTGCCGAATTAGCGGTACCAGTATATAACGATGTTTTATTACAATTAAAGCAAGACCAGACCCGCGTGTTCAATGCATTTCAGAATTTCGTTCAACGCGATCGACAACGACTTAATAAATTACAAACGTCGTACGTGTTTACTCAGCCGAACCGCTTGTACGAAGGGTATTTGCAGAAGTTAGACTTCTTAAATGAGCGACTTAAACAGGCTGGTCAAAATAACTTTAATCTGGCAAGCCAGCACTACCAGCGTGTTTTTCAACAATTACGACAGCAAACGCCGATTCACCAAGTTCGCCAGGCACAAACGCAACTGCTTAACTTGCAGCAACGGCTGAATCGGGGTACCCAGTTAGTCGTGCGGCAAAAACGGCAACAACTGACGCAGACCGTCCAATCGTTGGATCTACTTAGTCCGCTTAAAATCATGACGCGTGGTTACGCCTTTGTGACGGCGGATGAACAGGTGGTTCACGGGGTCAAACAATTGCAGCCAGAACAAACGGTTGCAATTCACATGGCTGATGGTGAGGCTCAGGCACAGATTACGAAGATTGATGGAGGAAAATAATGGCTGAACAACCAACTTTTGAACAGAATTTATCACAATTAGAGACGATCGTAAACCAATTAGAGCAGGGTGATGTTCCTTTAGAACAAGCCTTGGATCAATTTCAAAAGGGCGTGGCACTTAGCAAGCAGTTGCAAGCAACCCTTGAAGGTGCTGAAAAGACGCTCACTAAGATGATGAATGAAAATGGCGACGAAGTTCCATTTGAGCAAGCTGACGCCAATGAATAAGCAATTATTAACTGAATTTGAATCCAAGTGGCGTCCTCAGATTAATCAGTATTTAGATGAGCAGCTTCAAGCGTGTTCTGACCAATCAACCCTGACTGACGCCATGCGTTATTCGGTACTAGCAGGTGGCAAACGGTTACGGCCGTTATTGACGTTAGCCATTTTAGATACTTTTGATATCACAACGACGGCTGCAAACTTGCGGGCAAGTGTGGCCGTTGAGTTGATGCATACTTATTCGCTAATTCACGATGATTTACCGGCGATGGATAATGATCAGCTACGACGTGGCGAACCGACTAACCATGTTAAGTTTGGGGAAGACGTTGCCATTCTTGCAGGGGATGCTTTACAACCGTTGACTTTCGAATGGATTGCGGATAGTGGGTTACCGGCATCGATCGTCGCTAATCAAACCTTAGCATTAGCGCAGGCCACCGGACCTCGCGGGATGGTGGCTGGTCAAATTGCTGATGTCCTTGGAGCGGGACAACATCTGGCTTTGCCAGCCTTACAACAGCTGCATCGCGAGAAGACGGGGGCGTTAATTCACTACGCTGTCCAGGCAGGGTTGATTCAAGCTCAAGTGCAACCAGCCGTGCAGGAATTGCTATTACAATATGCTGATGCCTATGGATTGGCGTTTCAAATTTACGATGATATTTTAGACGTGACGAGTACGCCTGCTCAGTTAGGAAAAGCTACGCATAAGGATGCCGATGAGCATAAGAATACGTATCCAGGTTTGCTGGGGCTTGCAGGCGCACGAACAGCGTTAGAACAAGCGGTAACAGCTGCTCAAACGGCGTTAGTAAAAGCTAGTGCTGCTAGTCAACGAGGCATGGGCTTGCTTGCAGCTTTTCTAACGTATTTTACAGATTAAGGACTTAAATTTAGATGGAAAAAGAACGAGTTGACGTATTATTAGTACAACAAGGATTATTTGATACCCGCGAAAAGGCTAAGCGTGCCGTAATGGCCGGTGAAATCTTAGGTGTCAACGAAGAACGCTTAGATAAGCCGGGCATGAAGATCCCAGTGGCAACTGAATTACATTTGAAAGGCAAACCGATGCCCTACGTTTCACGTGGCGGTCTCAAACTTGAAAAAGCACTCAAAAGTTTTGAAATTGACGTGACCGACAAAACGGTCCTAGATATTGGCTCGTCGACTGGTGGTTTTACCGACGTGGTTTTACAAAATGGGGCAAAAATGAGTTACGCCTTGGATGTCGGTAGTAATCAGTTGGTCTGGAAGTTACGCCAAGATCCGCGCGTGGTTGTGATGGAACATACTAACTTTCGGTATAGTAAACTGGCAGATTTCACGCAGGGGCAACCTAACTTTGCGTCCATCGACGTTTCATTTATTTCACTACACTTAATTTTGCCCCCATTACACGCGATTATTGAAAACGGTGGTTCAGTCGTTGCCCTAATCAAGCCACAATTTGAGGCTGGTCGTGAGAATGTCGGCAAACACGGAATTGTCCGTGATCCTGCTGTTCATCAGGCGGTGTTGACAGATATCGTGGAATTTGCGCAAGCGAATGGTTATAACGTTCTAGGGCTTGATTATTCACCAATCAAGGGTGGTGAAGGTAATATTGAGTTTCTAATTCATCTACAAGCTACCGATGAAACACCACGGATTGCGCCGACTGTGTCGATTGAAAAAACTCAGGCGGCCGCTTATGAACAATTAAATCAAGCTTAAAATTGAAATCCGGACTTTCATATTTATGCATTTTGGCTTATGATGTGTTTAAATAAGTATGAATAGCTACCGGGGGTGATCGGGTGAAGAAGCAAGAGCGCCAACGCTACATTAAACGATTATTGAGTTCGAACGAAATTGAACGTCAAGAAGACTTTGTCAAGCTGTTACGTGCTGAAGATATTGACGTGACACAGGCAACCATTTCGCGCGATATTAAAGATATGCAGCTGGTCAAGGTTCCCTCGGCAACGGGCGGTTACCACTATAGTATGCCAGTTCAGAAACAAATGGATACGGAGAAAAAGCTCAAGCGGACACTGAAAGATGCTTATGTCTCGTATGCGACTCAGGATAAATTTGTCCTCATCAAGGTGTTGCCGGGTAACGGACCAGCACTAGCAACGTTGATTGAAGCAATGCATTATGACGAAATTTTTGGAACGCTAGGCGATGATGCTCACGTTCTGATTATTTGCAAGTCGTTAGCGATGACTTTAGAGCTACAACAAAAAATTCAACGCTTACTGAGTGATCACTAATTAGTAAGCTATCTTCGACCTGCTCACATGTGTGTCAGGTCGCTTTTTTTCAAAATTAACTAACGGATGCTGGTAACCAATTGCTTTTAAGGAGGGCTTGCAGTGTTACAAGAATTATCAATTACGAACTTTGCAATTATCGAACACTTAGACATTGCTTTTGAAGCCGGCATGACGGTTTTAACTGGTGAGACCGGTGCTGGTAAGTCAATTATTATTGATGCAGTCGGTTTATTAGCGGGTGGCCGCGGCTCGGCAGAGTTTATTCGGACCGGTGCTGATAAAGCCGTTTTGCAAGGCATGTTTATTTTGCCGGCTGACGGCGTGACGGCCCAATTGTTGGACGAAGCGGGGATCGAACATGCGGATAATACCGTCATTCTACAGCGCGAGATTACTAAAAGTGGCCGTAATACATGTCGCATCAATGGTATGCTGGTCAATACGACGACTTTGAAACAGATTGGTGAAACAATTGTTGATATTCATGGTCAGAATGAACATCAAGAGTTGATGCAACCTGAAAAACACCTGGGATTGCTGGACGAGTTTGCCGCCGCTAAAATTCGTAAATTGAAGCAGCGTTACCAGCAACAGTATGATCGTTATCAGCAGTTAAACCTTGAATTACGGCAAAAGAATGCGAATGAAAAAGAGTGGGCTCAACGCTTAGATATGCTGAACTTTCAAGTGGACGAAATCGCAGCAGCACAAGTCAAAGTGGGTGAAGAGGCCAGCTTGACTGCGGAACGTGACCGCTTGGATAATTACCAAATGATCAATCAAGCGCTTCAACAGAGTTACACATTGTTAGCTGCAGGCGAAGAGACGACTGGTGCGGTTGATATGGTCGGTACGGCGATGAATGCACTAGAACCGATTGCCAATTTGGACCCCGCCTTTAATGAGATTACCGTGAATGTCAAGAATGCCTTTTATGGGCTGCAGGATGCGGCCGGTCAGATTTCTAATCAGCTCGATTTGCAAGAATTCGACGAGGGTCGCTTGGATGAAATCGAACAGCGGCTGGACATCTTGGCCCAGTTAAAACGTAAGTATGGGGACTCTGAACAACAAATCTTAGATTATTACCAAAAAATCGCGGCTGAGTTAGCTAAGATGACTGACTCTGAAGAAAATAGTGAAGATCTGGCCCAGCGGGTCGCCGACCTGAAACAACAACTACTTACGACGGGCGAAGCGTTGTCCGATAAACGGCGGGCTGCGGCGAAAGTGTTACAACGACAGATCCATCAAGAACTCAAAGATCTGTATATGGATAAGGCAATCTTTGAAGTACGATTCAAACCGACTAAGGGTCAGATCTATCGGAGTGGTCTGGACAGTGTTGAATTTTATATTCAGACTAATCCTGGCGAGCGCATGCGGCCATTGGCCAAAATTGCGTCTGGTGGGGAACTCTCACGGATGATGCTGGCTTTGAAAACCATTTTTTCTGAATCACAGGGAATTACCAGTATCATTTTTGACGAAGTTGATACGGGTGTTAGCGGTCGGGTCGCTCAAGCGATTGCTGAGAAAATCAACGGCATTGCACACTTTTCACAAGTGCTCTGTATTACCCATTTGCCACAGGTTGCGGCGATGAGTGATCACCACTACTTCATTGCCAAGAAGATTACTGGTAAGCGCACGAAAACGAGTGTGACTAAGCTAGATAATGCGGCCCGGGTTCAAGAATTGGCACGCATGCTGGCGGGAACTAAGGTCACTAAGTTATCGCTTGAGCATGCGGAAGAGTTATTGCGACTGGCCGATGAGGAAAAAGACGATTAAGTTTAATTGATCGGTACCACAAGGGACGGACAACTATGGTCGGTCCTTTTTTGATGGTGTTAATTAGTGACGATGGTGTCGAGTGAGGTTTCGGTATTATTGCCAAGGCGACGATAATTCTTTACAATATAAAACGCAAATAGACGAAATATGGGTCAACGGACACGTTTTAATGAACTGTCGGGCTGGTTGGTAGTGGGTGGCTAATCTGAAGCTCCGACTACCAAAATATACCGTTAAAACGATAAAATGTTCAGTTTACATGTCATGACGTTTGCATTTTGCTTTCGTTATAAGTTATGCTTAATTACAGTACAGTTTATTCGGCAACGAAATAAACTGAGTAAATGATTGGAGTGATGAGGTTGTTTCTGACAATGGAACATTTGAATAAAACGTATCCTGGTGGCAAAGTAGCCGTTGAAGATTTTAATTTGGAAATCGAAAAAGGTGAATTTGTTTGTTTCATCGGGACGTCTGGTTCAGGTAAAACGACCACGATGCGGATGATTAATCGGATGTTAAGTCAGACTTCCGGTACCATTAAACTTAATGGTAAGGATATTAGCCAGATTGACCCGGTTAAATTACGGCGACAAATCGGTTATGTGATTCAAAACATTGGGCTAATGCCCCATATGACGATTCGAGACAATATCACTTTGGTACCACGATTGCTAAAGTGGCCCCAAGATAAAATGAATGAACGTGCTAAGAAGATGATCAAGCTGGTGGAATTGCCAGAAGATTACTTGGATCGGTACCCGTCGGAGCTTTCCGGTGGGCAACAACAACGGATCGGGGTTGTTCGGGCGTTAGCAGCAGACCAAGATTTAGTATTGATGGATGAACCATTTGGGGCGTTAGACCCGATTACCCGTGAATCTTTGCAAGATCTCGTTAAGGATTTGCAGGAACGCTTAGGTAAGACGTTCGTCTTTGTAACCCATGATATGGATGAGGCGTTAAAATTAGCGACCCGAATCGTAATCATGGATGGTGGCGACATTATGCAAGTGGATACGCCAGACGGTATCTTACGTCATCCAGCTAATGAATTCGTTGAGAACTTAATTGGTAAGGATCGTTTGATTCAAGCACGGCCAAGTATTACCACTGTTGGGCAAGTGATGTTGAAAGACCCAATTGCCACCACACCAGGAAAGTCATTGACGGTCGCATTACGACAAATGCATGATAAACGCGTTGACTCGTTGTTAGTCACCGATGAAGCCGGCATCTTGAAGGGTGTGATCGGCATTGAAGACGTTGATTACAACTTTAACTCGGCTACTAGTGTGGGCGACATTATGAAGACTGATTTGTTCTATGTTCAGTCAAATTCATTGATTCGGGATACGGTCGAACGTATTTTGAAACGCGGCTTGAAGAACATTCCAGTCGTAGATGAACAACATCGCCTGGTCGGAATTGTAACGCGGGCCACCCTGGTCGATATTGTTTATGATGCTCTCTGGGGTGATGAAGACGAAGATGAAGCTGAAAATAATATTCATCATGGGGAGGACGATGCGCCCGCTGAAGGCGGTGAACAGGCATGATAACTTTCCTACAAAACTACGGCATGCAGCTGCTGGTTAAGACGTGGCAACACTTGTATATTTCGGCGTTTTCATTGTTCTTAGGCATTATCGTAGCGGTTCCGATTGGAATTCTGCTTACGCGGGTGAAGCCGATTGCGAATGTGGTCATGTCAATCGCTAGTATGTTACAAACGATCCCAGCGATGGCGTTGTTGGCATTGATGATCCCGTTTTTCGGGATTGGTGCAATTCCAGCTATCATTGCGCTGTTCATCTATTCTTTATTACCGATTCTCCGCAATACCTATCTTGGACTGGAAGACGTTGATCCAGCCTTGATCGATGCGGCTAAGGGAATGGGAATGACCGGTTGGCAGTCAATTGTTAAAGTTGAGTTACCGATGGCAGCCCCAGTTATTATGGCTGGGATTCGATTATCCGCAACGTACGTTATTGCCTGGGCCGCGTTAGCATCATACATTGGTGCCGGTGGCCTTGGGGACTTTATCTTTAATGGGTTAAACCTCTATCGAACTGACTTAATTTTAGGCGGTTCAATTCCGGTGATTATCTTAGCCCTCATCGTTGATTGGCTGTTGGGTAAACTAGAAGCAGCGGTTACCCCAAGAACCACACAAGCGTAAGGGGGATTAAAGATGAAGAAAATTAAAAAGTGGTTGTTAGGTGTTTTCGCAACGGTCGCCAGTGCGTTATTATTGGCCGGCTGTGGCTTTCCGGGTTTGTCAGGAACTTCATCCGATACGATCCGGATTGCGTCACAAAACACGACTGAACAACAAATCATGGCGTACATGATTCAAGATATGATTAAGCATTATTCTAATTTGAATACGACGATCATTAACAATTTAGGTTCTGGGACGGTTAGTTTCAATGCCTTGAAGAATGATCAGGCTGATATTTCAGCGATTCGTTACACTGGGACGGACTTAACGACGATTCTGGGCGAAAAGATGGATCGGAGTAATATCAAGTCGATTGACCAAAAAGTTCGCTCACAGTTCAACAGCAAGTATCAAATGACCTATTTCCCAAGTTATGGGTTCGCAGATACCTATGCTTTTATGGTGACGAAAGCGACGGCTAAAAAATACCATCTAAATACGGTTAGTGATATGAAAAAAGTAGCCTCGAAGCTGACGGTCGGTTTGGATCAAATCTGGACTGAACGAAAAGGTGACGGTTATCCTGCCTTTAAGAAGTTGTATGGCTTTCAATTTGGGAAGACTTATCCAATGCAAATTGGTTTAGTTTATGATGCCTTGGAATCAGGTAAAATGGATGCCATCCTCGGATACTCGACTGATGGTCGGATTGGTAGTTATGATCTGAAGATTTTAAAGGATGATAAGAATTTCTTCCCACCATACAATGCGAGTGCGGTTGCAACGAACAAGATCTTGAAAGCTCATCCGAAGTTGAAGCCAATCTTGAATCGATTAAACGGTAAAATCAGCTTAAAGACGATGCAAAACTTGAACTATCAAGTTGATAATAACTTAGTGGAACCGGAAGTTGTGGCTAAACAGTTCCTTGAAAAACATAATTACTTTGAAGGGAGTGACAAATAATGGCTCAGATGAACTTGCTGCAACAGTTGATATATTATTACCAACAAAACGGTGTGTACGTGTTAAGCCAGTTCTCACGTCACTTCTTGATTTCAATTTATGGCGTGCTGTTTGCGGCAATTGTTGGGATTCCAATTGGCATTTTCATTGCCCATCATAGTCGGTTGAGTGCGACAGTGATCGCGATTGCCAATGTGATTCAAACGATTCCGTCACTAGCGATGTTATCAATCATCATGATTGGTTTGGGACTAGGTGTGAACACGGTAATCGTCACGGTCTTTTTATACGCATTGCTACCGATTATCAAGAATACCTATACTGGAATGCAAAATGTGAGTGCTAGTATTTTAGATTCCGGTAAGGGGATGGGGATGACGCGTTGGCAACTGTTACGAATGGTGGAGTTGCCACTGTCACTTTCCGTCATTATGGCTGGACTCCGGAACGCATTAGTGTTGGCTATCGGGATTACGGCCATTGGGACCTTCGTTGGTGCCGGCGGTTTAGGGGATATCATTATTCGAGGAACCAATGCTACGAATGGTGGTGCCATTATCTTGGCCGGGGCGTTACCAACAGCTTTAATGGCAATCATTGCTGATACGGTCTTGGCTTGGATTGAAAAGCGTGCTGATCCAACTCAAAAATAACGTCAGTGAGCGACAAGTAAAAGAAGCAATATAAAAATTAAGTTACTAAAAAAGATTGATTTACAGGTACTCCGTACTCACTCATTCAGGGAAGTCAGTGGAGCTGTAACATCAATCTTTTTGATTTGCATCAAAAACACCATGAGAATACGCAAGGTTGTATTGAACATGATTTCACCTTTTGATGCAAGTATTAATGATTAAACTAAACGCGTTTGATATAACGGATGGCGTCCGGGTCGACCAAGTGGGTCAGGTGTAACTGCCGATTAACTAGAACCAACTGACCACTAGCGAGGTTTTTTAACACTCCGTGAATATTATATGGTCGGGACTCAGTGAGCTGAGGCTGCATCTGGAGCATGATTTGATAGTGTTCCGTGTGCGCTTGAGCTAAGAACAAATCCCGCTGGAAAGCCGGCATCATTGGCAGTAACGGCGCAACGACGGTCGGGGCAGCAGTAAAGTCATCCATAAATTGGCGATAGGAAGCGTGTAAGTTCTTGGAAATTAGTTTCAAATTAGATTGTTGATTTTGCATATTAGCCACCTCGAACATTTGTTTGTGTTTCCATTATACGAACAGGCGTTCTGAAAAGCAAGCCTAAAATTTGAGAAAATTCACGAATAAAAATGAAAAAAAGCTGTGTAACCTTGATAATACTTGCAATATAGGGTTAAAAAGTGCAAAATAAACTTTAAAACATATTTTAATTAAGGGGAATTTGTGATCATGGCGAAACAAGGCATGTTAATCGTCTTATCAGGTCCTTCGGGTGTCGGTAAAGGTACCGTCCGCAAGGAAATCTTTGACTCAGATGATAACGATTTTCAATATTCAGTCTCGATGACGACGCGGCAAATGCGTCCGGGCGAAGTAGATGGCAAGGACTACTATTTTGTGTCCAAAGAAGAGTTCGAGGATGAAATTAAGAGCGGCGGTATGCTTGAATATGCCAAGTATGTTGACAATTACTATGGGACGCCCTTAAAATATATTAAGCAGTCGTTGGCGGCTGGCAAAGACGTTTTCTTAGAAATTGAAGTTAACGGGGCCATGCAAGTCCGCGAAAAAATGCCTGATGGCGTCTTCATTTTCTTGACGCCGCCGGATTTGATGGAATTGAAGCACCGCATCATTGGTCGTGGGACTGATGATATGAGTGTGATCAACAAGCGGATGGCAAAAGCGGTTGATGAAATCAAGATGATGCGTAATTATGATTATGCGGTTATCAATGATGAAGTTCCGCTAGCTGCTGAACGAATCAAGGCTATTATTCGTAGTGAACGGTTTAGTGTTAAACGGGTCATGCCCGAGTATGAAGAAATGTTAGGAGATGCGGAATCATGATCTTATATCCATCAGTTGATGACTTACTGAAGCAAGTTAATTCGCGTTACTCATTGATTATGTTAGCTAGCAAGCGGGCCCATGAATTGGACGCTGGTGCAGCACCAATGCTTAGCGAATACAAATCGGTTAAAACGATTGGTCGGGCCATGGAAGAAATTGCGGCCGGTGACTTAATGATCGATCCAGATGAAACTGACAAAGATTAGTAACAAAACGGTGTGCTGAGCCAGCTGGGGCTTGGCACTTTTTTTATGAAGAATGACGCGGACGTTCAGCTTCACGTTACTGTCGATTCTTGATACAATTGTTTTATTAAAGTGTAAAAATCTCGCTGGCACGGTTGCGAGATTTTTCAAAGGACGTGAAGAAGTGAGTATATGGACAAAACGCCATGTAACGGTAGTCGTTAGTGGTGGGATTGCGAGTTATAAAGCGTTAGTATTGATTCGTAGTTTGATGAAACAGGGCGCCGTCGTGCGAGTTGCGATGACGACCCATGCGGCAAAGTTTATCACGCCATTGACCTTTCAAACTTTAACGCAGCAGCCAGTGGTCATTGATGAATTCACAACGACTGACCCGCATCACGTCGTCCACGTCGCGTTAGCTGACTGGACTGAAGTGATGATTCTCGTTCCGGCTACCGCCAACTTGATTGCTAAGGTGGCTAACGGTCTAGCCGATGATGCCGCAACGACGACAATTTTAGCGACGACCGCACCCAAGTTTGTGGTGCCAGCAATGAATTCACATATGTACGCTAATCCAGCAACTCAGCGCAATTTGAAGCAGCTGACGACGGATGGGTTACACGTCTTAACTCCTGCTACGGGTATGTTGGCGGAAGGCTACAGTGGTCAAGGACGCTTGCCGGAACCAGCGGTGATTTTGGCCTGGTTGACAGATCAACTGATTCAGTTGACACCTGATTTGCCATTAGCAGGACGGCGAGTTGTCGTCACTGCCGGCGGAACCCGAGAAGCCTTAGATCCGGTACGATTTATCACGAATCGTTCATCGGGGAAGATGGGCTACGCAGTTGCTCAAGTCGCACGGGAGTTAGGTGCAACTGTGACACTGATCAGCGCCACGACTCATTTAGCAGCGCCTAGTGGTGTTAAGGTCGTGACGGTTGATTCGGCTCAATCCTTATTGACGGCAGTCAGTGATATTTTTGATGATACGGATATCTTGGTCATGGCGGCGGCCGTATCTGATTATCGGCCGGCTGAATTAGCTGATCAGAAGATTAAAAAGCCAGCTGACCATGCTGACTTAACGTTACGATTGACAGAAACACCGGATATTTTAAAAACGTTAGCGGCCCGGAAGCACCAACAGTATGTGATTGGCTTTGCAGCTGAAACTCAATCATTGCTGGCCAATGCCAATCGTAAGTTAACTAGTAAAAAATTAGATTTAATTGTTGCTAACGATGTTTCCAAACCGGGAGTTGGGTTCAATGGTGATACCAATCAGGTCACACTGTTGCGGCCTGAGCAACAACCAGTTACGACGGAATTGACAACGAAAACTGCAATTGCCAAACAGATCTTGATGACGGCAATTGCGGATGGTGCAGGAACACAGGCATGATTAAGTAGAGAGGAAGAGTTGTGTGGCACAAATTGCCCAAGTATTAGTCGATGTGCCCACTATGCAGACAAATCGACCTTATAGTTATCGAATTCCAACCGCCTGGCAATCACAAGTGCAACCCGGCATGCGCGTCGTGGTGCCGTTCGGCCGTGGTAAACGGCGGGTGCAGGGGTTTGTGTTAGCTCTTGATGACGTTACTAACTTTGATGGTGAGCTGAAACCAATCGACGCGGTCGTTGACCTAGCACCGGTTCTGAATACTGAAGCCTTAGCACTGACCAAGTGGTTGGCTGCCAGCACGTTTTCATTTCAGATTACCTGTGCACAGACCATGCTGCCGGCGGTCATGCGTGCAAAGTATGAAAAACAGTTGCGAACAACAGCAACAACGCCCGCGACGATTCGAACGACGCTGTTTGGGGACCAATCGATGGTGCCGTTTGATGACGTCGCCACGACGCCGGCAATCGTCAGCCAGTTATTACGGCTGCAGGCGGCTGGGCAAGTCGATGTGTACTACCAAGTTAAAAATCAAGCACGGCGTAAAACGCAAACGGCGGTGAAAGCGGCCTTAACTAACGAAGCGCTACAGGCTGCAGTGGACCAGGTACGCGCCGGGGCTACACAACAATTGGCGGTGCTCCAGGGGTTGCTCACTTTAAATGGTGAACAGCTCTCGCAAAAGGCGTTTTGTACTCGTTTTGATGTCACGGACGGTGCCATTCGTACAGCAGTACAGAAAGGCTGGCTTAAAAAAGTGGCCGTCGAGGTTTATCGTGATCCCTACGCAACTAGTGATATTAAGACTACCAAGGCGTTACAATTGAATGATGAACAGCAAGTGGCCGTCGATCAGATTACGCAAGCCGTTGACCAAGCCGCAACCACCACGTTCTTGTTAGAGGGTGTGACGGGGAGCGGTAAGACTGAGGTGTACTTGCAATCGATGGCGGCCGCATTGGCACAAGGAAAAACGGCGTTGATGTTAGTGCCGGAGATTTCACTGACACCCCAAATGGTTCAACGCGTGAAGGGGCGCTTTGGTAAAGCTGTTGCCGTTTTGCACAGTGGATTGTCCAGTGGTGAGAAGTATGATGAGTGGCGGCGAATCCAACGAGGTGAGGCTCAGGTGGTGGTTGGCGCACGCTCAGCGGTGTTTGCCCCGCTAAAAAATCTTGGCTTAATCGTGATGGATGAAGAACATGAGAGCACGTATAAGCAGGATGATGCCCCGCGTTATCATGCTCGGCAAGTGGCTTTATGGCGTAGTCGTTACCATAACTGTCCAGTCGTACTGGGTTCGGCGACCCCATCGTTAGAAACGCGCGCCCGCGCAGAAAAGGGCGTTTATCAGCGCTTACTGCTTGCGGATCGGGTCAATCGACGGCCCCTTCCTAAGGTTTCAATTATTGATATGAAAAAGGAAATGCAACAACACGCTGAAAGCAATTTCTCAGCACCACTGTTAGTTGCCTTGCAGGATCGGCTTGAACGTCATGAGCAGAGTGTTCTAATGCTCAATCGGCGGGGCTATTCATCGTTTGTGTTGTGCCGAGATTGTGGTTTTGTCTTGAAGTGTCCTAATTGTGATATTTCACTCACGCTACACATGGATACGCACACGATGAAGTGCCATTACTGCGGTCACGAAGAAGCCATTCCGCGGAATTGTCCGAACTGTCATAGTCGTCAGATCCGTTATTATGGGACGGGAACTGAAAAAGTCGAAGAAGAATTGCAAGACTTGCTTCCGGACGCTAACATTATTCGGATGGACAATGATACGACCCGTAAAAAGGGCGCCCATGCCAAGCTTTTAGCACAGTTTGGGAGTGGTGAAGCTGATATTTTGATTGGTACCCAGATGATTGCGAAGGGACTGGATTTTCCTAATGTGACCTTGGTCGGTGTCTTGAATGCCGATACGGCCCTAGGATTGCCGGATTTTCGCGCCAGTGAACGGACCTTCCAACTATTAACCCAGGTGAGTGGTCGAGCTGGACGGGCGGAAAAGAGTGGTCACGTGTATATTCAGACATTTAATCCGGATCATTATGCGATTCGGTTTGCACAACACCACGATTACGAAGGCTTTTTCAAGTATGAGATGCAGATGCGGCACCGGGGTGGTTATCCGCCGTACTACTTTACGGTTCAAATTACAGCGAGTGACTTAGATGAAGGGGTAGCAGCCAAGCGCATGTATCAGTTACTGCAATGGTTACGCCCGCGGTTGGCACCGTCAACGATTCTATTAGGCCCAACGCCCAAGCCGATCGCACGAGTCAATCGCCGTTATTATTATCAAATCGTGATTAAATATAAACAAGAACCCAATTTAGCTCAGACGCTGACAACGCTACTGCATGAGACGCAGGCGCAACAACGACAAGGGCTACAGATTGGAATTGACGTGGAACCCTTACATTTCATGTAATGGGATTAGGAGGAAGTTTGACAATGACATCAATCGTTTTTATGGGAACGCCCGCGTTTGCGGCACCGATTCTCGAAAGTTTAATTAAAGAACAATACCAGGTACTAGGCGTTGTGACCCAGCCAGACCGAAAAGTTGGTCGCAAACACGTCTTAACAGCTTCGCCAGTCAAAGAAGTCGCGGTTGCCCATGATATTCCCGTCTTCCAACCGGAAAAGATTAGTGGTAGTCCTGAAATGCAACAGATTATTGACTTGCAGCCCGATTTAATTGTGACGGCCGCCTTTGGACAGTTTTTACCAACAAAATTGTTGAAAGCTGCCAAAATTGGTGCCGTTAATGTCCATGGCTCGTTGTTGCCTAAGTATCGTGGTGGCGCGCCTGTTCAATATTCAATTATCAACGGTGAGTCTGAAACTGGAATTACTATCATTTACATGGTTAAAAAGATGGATGCGGGCGATATGCTGGCGCAGCGTGCGATTCCAATTGAAAAAAACGATGACACCGGGACGATGTTTGATAAGTTGAGCTTAGTTGGTCGCGACTTGTTACTGGAAACGTTGCCCAAGTTGATTGCTGGCGAAATTACGGCGGTGCCACAGGATGAATCCCAAGTGACCTTTGCACCGAACATTCGGCCAGAACAAGAGGTTTTAGACTTCTTTACAAAAACGGCCGTTGAAATTGATAATCAAGTTCGGGGCATGCGGCCAGCACCAATCGCCTATGCGGTCTTGGATGGAAAGCGCACGAAGTTCTGGGATGTGACCCCCTTAGCTGACGAAGTGGTCACGCAAGCTCCTGGACAAGTGGTTCGCAAGACGAAACATGAGCTTGTGATTGCAGCTGCTGACCACACAGCGATTGCAATCAATCAGTTGCAGCCAGCTGGTAAACCGAAGATGACAATTACAGACTATTTAAATGGGGCGGCAGATAAGTTCGCTACCGGAGAGCAGGTTATTAATAAATGAGTACAGTTGGTAATACCCCCCGCTGGTTAGCGGTCGCCGCCTTAGCGAAGATTAAGAACGGTGCATATTCAAATTTGCAATTAAACCAGTTAATCAATGATCATCAGATGGATCGGCGTGACATTAATCTGCTGACAAATATGGTTTACGGTGTCATTCAACATCGGTTGACTCTCGAATACTGGTTGACCCCGTTTGTTCGACATCCGCACCAGATTGACCCCTGGGTACGGGAGCTCTTATTGAGCGCATTGTATCAATGGCAGTATCTGGATAAGATTCCACAACGGGCCGTTTTCAACGAAACGATTGAAATTGCTAAGGTCAAAGGTCACCCTGGCATTCGGCGGTTTGTAACCGGCGTCTTACATCAAATGGATCGCTCAGGACTACCGAGTTTTGATGCGATTAAAGATCCTGATGAACGGTTGAGTGTGACTTATAGCATGCCAATATGGTTGATTCAAGAATTGCGGCGTCAATTAGGTGCTGAAAAGATGGAGCGAATCTTATCATCATTGAACCAACCAGCTAAGCAAGCCTTACGTGTCAACCCGGCCTTGTCGACGGTTGAAGATGTGACAACGGCGCTGATTAATGATGGTTTGACAATTACGCCGAGTGAAATCTCACCGTTAGGGCTGATTGCAACGGATGGTCAGGCCATTAATACTGAAGCGATGCGGTATGGCATGTTCACAGTTCAAGATGAAAGTGCACAATTAGTTGTGCCAGCACTCAATCCGCAGCCGAATGATCGAGTCTTGGATGCTTGTGCGGCCCCCGGGGGCAAGACGACCCAGATTGCGGCTAGTTTAGATGCTGAGCAGGGTGGCACAGTCGTTGCCCTTGATATTCATGCCAATAAAGTGAAACTGATCGGTCAAAATGCGGCGCGCATGCACGTTGCTGATCGCGTTGAGGCCACCGAACTCGATGCCCGTAAAGTTGAGAAGCAGTTTAATGCTGAAAGTTTTGATCGAATTTTAGTCGATGCTCCGTGTTCGGGACTGGGATTGATGCGCCGGAAGCCTGAGATTCGCTATGAGAAACAGTTGCAGGATAGTTTGAACTTGCAACGAATTCAGCTGGCAATTTTGACAGCGGTCGCCCCAACCTTGAAAAAAGGTGGTATCATGACGTATAGTACGTGCACGATTTTGCAACAGGAAAATCAGGATGTGATTACCAAATTCTTAGCGGATCACCCAGATTTTGAGCTGCAAACAACGCCAACTGAACGAGACTTGAAAACTGATCGAACGGAAAAGACTTTGTCGATTTATCCCGATGATTATTTATCCGACGGCTTTTTCATTGCTTGTTTGCGAAAAAAATAATGGTGGAGTGGTAAACAATGGATTTTGCATACCGGTCGGATATTGGCCAACAACGTGAAGAAAATGAGGACTATGTCGGCTTTTTTCAAAATAAAGCGGGCATCAATTTTGCAATTGTTGCGGACGGTATTGGTGGCCACCAGGGGGGCGATGTCGCTTCCGAGATGGCAGTCTCGCACATGGGTTTTCGGTTTGAAAATACAACATTCAAGGAACCCAATGATGCCGTCAAGTGGCTAGCAAGTGAAGTTCAAGATGAAAATCAGCATATTATTGAAAAGGCCCGTGAATTTTCAGATCTAAACGGCATGGGTACGACAATGGTCGCCGCTTTGCTTTTTGATCAAAAGTTTTTGATGGCTAACATTGGTGATAGTCGGGGCTATCTTTTTCGCGATGGGCAACTCCACCAACTGACGGAGGATCATTCTTTAGTCAATGAGTTGGTCAAGCGAGGAGAGATTTCAGCCGAACAGGCCCGACAACATCCGCAGAAAAATATTATTACGCGGACACTAGGCATCTCACCAGATGCGGATATCGATACGAACCTTTACCAGATACAACCTGGGGACCAATTGTTATTATGTTCAGATGGGCTGACGAATATGGTGACTGACCAACAGCTTGCGACGGTTTTGGCAACGACGCAGACTTCGACCCAGAAGTGTGAGACGTTGATCAAATTAGCCAATGCAGCTGGTGGTAAGGATAACATTACGGCGCTGCTGATGGCGCTTGATGGTGAGGTGGCCAGTAAATGACACCCAACTATACCCTTAGCGGACGATATCGGATCGTTCGGTCCTTAGGTGAAGGTGGGATGGCCAACGTTTACTTGGCACATGACTTAATATTAGATCGTGATGTTGCGGTCAAACTGCTCCGGTTAGACTTACGTGATGATCCTAAGACCATCAAGCGATTCCAACGTGAGGCACTGGCAACGACGGAACTTGTTCACCCCCACATTGTCAGTTTGTACGATATTGGCGAAGAAAATGGCATGCAATACTTGGTCATGGAATACGTCAAAGGGATGGATCTTAAAAATTATATTAAAGAGAACTTTCCGTTACCGTTACAGCAAGTAATCGACATCATGGAGCAGATATTAAGTGCCGTGGCAACGGCCCACGCGCATAATATTATTCATCGGGATTTAAAACCACAAAATATTTTAATTGATGAGCAGGGCAATGCTAAAATCACTGATTTCGGCATTGCGGTCGCGTTATCTGAACATACCATGACGCAGACTAACACGATTTTAGGTTCGGTCCATTATTTGTCACCGGAACAGGCCCGCGGTAGCATGGCGACAAAACAATCGGATATCTATTCGTTAGGGATTATTTTATATGAGATGTTAACAGGCTCAGTTCCTTTCAAGGGTGAGACGGCAGTTTCCATTGCGTTAAAGCATTTTCAAAATGCAATGCCATCCGTGCGAGAGTTTAATGCGGATATTCCGCAGGCACTTGAAAACGTCGTCTTGCAGGCGACAACGAAAGATCCACGGGAACGTTATGCTACGGTCGAGGACATGGCCGCTGACTTATTGACGGTGCTTGCTAGTAACCGTGCGGGCGAAAAGCGCTTTGTACCGCAAGATGTCGGTAATGATGAGACTAAGATCATGCCCAGTGCGGATATTCAAGCAGCAATTGCGGCCAATCAAGACGGTAAGACCCAGGTCGTGGCGCATAAAAGCAAGCAACCAACACTCCAGCGCCCGGCTGAAACGACTGAGAGTCAGACAGATGCTGATGAAGAACCGTTACCAACACGTTCTTGGTCCAAACGACATCCGTTGCGGCGTCGGCTCCTCTTTTGGGGCGGTATTATTTTGTTATTAGTCGTGGCCGTGATCGTCGGTTTGGAATTAAGTCGGCCACAGATGACGACGGTGCCGAAAGTAACGGGCTTAAGTCAGCGTGCCGCAACTAAGGTCCTCAAAAAACACCATCTCACGGTCGGGACTGTTCAACATGCTAAAAGTAATCAGGTAGCCAAAAATCAGGTGATCAAATCAACGCCCAGTGTTAAGACGCGGGTCCAAGAACGTGCTCGCATTAATTTGGTTATCAGTAACGGTGCCAAGGTTATGAGCTTTGGTAATTATGTCAATGATAATTACCATGATGTTCGACAGACGCTTAAATCGGCGGGATTCAAAGTTAAGGAAACTTACAGTACGTCGTCGGTTGCAGCAGGACAAATCATCAGTCAGGATGTTGTCGCTGGTAGTCGCGTGATGCCGACAGATACGACGGTGACGTTTACGGTCAGCGCTGGTAGCCGCTACGTCGAGCTAAAAGATTTAACTGGTGAGAGCAAGAGCGATATTCTGGACTATGCTGAGGCAAATGATCTTAATGTTAACTTTAAGCAGGGCTACTCTTCGGAACAGAAGGCAGGTTATTCCTATGATCAAGATCCAGATGGCGGTGGCAATGTCCGGACTGGGTCGACTATTACGGTGACCATGTCAAGGGGCAGTGATAATAACGTGACGACACCACAGAATTTTTATGTTAAACTAACGGTGCCATACAAAGCGTTATCGGCCACCACTGCCCAGGCCAACGATGTTAAGATTTATTTGTATGATGATACCCATATGATTGAGACCGTTTATCGCGATATTGCAATCATGCGGTCGACTAAGATTAGTTTACCGTTTCAGCTGACCGGTAATACGAAGGGGCATTACCGAATCGTGCGTAACGGGGTTACGATCATGGAAAAGAAGAATATTACAAGCAAAAATGCAACAAAATAAAGATAAGTCATGCGCAATGCATGACTTTTTTGGTACAATAGAGAAAAGTGGACCGTACCAAATAATATAAAAGGTGGTGCTAATTTGAAAATTGGACAAATTCGGCAATCGCTAAGCGGCTTTTATGACGTTTATGCTGATGGCCAAATGTATCGGACCCGTGCACGCGGGAATTTCCGGAAGCGGCGGATTACGCCACTTGTCGGCGACAATGTGGAGTTTGATGCGGCGACCCCACAAGAGGGCTACGTGTTAAATATTCTTGATCGACAGACCCAGTTGGTACGGCCGCCAGTGGCTAATGTTGATTTAGGTATCGTGGTAACCGCTACAACGGAACAAGAATTTTCAACGAATTTATTGGATCGACAACTGGTAGCTTTGGCAGTGGCAGGTATTGAACCATTACTCTACTTTGCGAAGACTGATTTACTAACCGATGAGGTGTACCAACAACGATTAACATTAGCGGACGCTTATCGGCAGATTGGTTACCAGGTCATCTGCGAACGAACCGCATTTTCACCGGCCGCCTTAGCCGCAGTTAAAACGGCTCTGGCTGGTCATGTGGCGGTTGTCATGGGCCAAACTGGTGCTGGTAAGTCAACACTGCTAAATCATTTACAACCAGGGCTGGCGTTAGCGACTGGTGAAATCTCGCAGGCGCTGAATCGTGGGAAACATACGACCCGTAAAGTCAGCTTGATCCCGATTGCGGATGGGTTGGTCGCTGATACGCCGGGTTTCTCATCCTATGAAGTTTTCGATATTGCCGCTAACGAGTTGCCCCATTATTTTCCAGAGTTTGTGCGACTTAGCGCTGATTGCAAATACCGAGGCTGTGTGCATATTAACGAACCGCAATGTGCGGTTAAACAGGCATTGGCAGCTGGGGAGCTGTTAGCAAGTCGCTATGATAATTATTTACAATTCTATGAAACCATTAAAAATAAAAAAGTAATCTATAATAAGAAAAAGTGAGTGAGACTAATGATTAAAGTTGCCCCTTCAATTTTAAGTGCAGATTTTGCGAACCTTCAACGTGACGTTCAGATGGCTGAAAATGCCGGTGCCGATGCGTTGCATATTGACGTGATGGATGGTCAGTTTGTCCCCAACTTGTCATTCGGAATGAGTACTGTGGCGGATTTACGGCCAGTAACGTCATTAATGTTAGATTGTCATTTAATGATTATGGACCCAGAGCGGTTTGTTGGGCAGTTTGCAAAGGCCGGTGCAGATTTGATTGGTGTGCACGTTGAAAGTACCCGTCACATTTATCACGCCTTACAATTAATCAAAGATGCTGGTGTGAAAGCCGAAGTGGTCGTGAACCCCGGAACACCACTCAGCATGATTAGTGAATTATTGCCACTAGTGGATCAAGTTTTGATTATGACCGTCAATCCTGGTTTTGGTGGTCAACATTTTCTGGACCAAATGGTTGCTAAAATTGCGGCGTTGAACGAATTGAAGCAACAACACGGTTATCAATTTGAGATTGAAGTTGATGGTGGAATCAACGACCAGACCGTCAAGGCGTGCTATGACGCTGGTGCTACGGTCGCTGTTGCTGGTTCGTATGTCTATGACAGTGCGGACCCAGCGCAACGTATTCAAGATTTGAAGGTGGCGACCAATTAATGGCAACCATCGTAAACTTACTGGTTGGCGGACCGACCGCTAATTATCCAGCAGATTTAACGACGATTCCAGGACCATGGGTCGGCGCTGACCGTGGCGCGTTGCGTTTGGTGAAACGTGGTATCCAGCCCGTGATGGTCGTAGGTGATTTTGATTCAATTGATGCGGCTGAACTCCAGACTGTCAAAGATGCGTTGGTGGGCGCTGTCGTTGTCAAACCCGACCAAGACCATACGGATACACAATTGGCGATTAAATCCATTTTCGAGCAGTTGCAACCGGATGAAGTGCATCTATATGGTGCCACGGGTGGTCGGTTAGACCATTTACTGGCCAATATGTGGTTAGTACTTGATCCGGTATTTCGTCAGTGGGCTCCGCAGATCAAACTGATTGATAAGCAAAATTCGGTTCGGTTCTTTCTACCAGGGGACTACCAGATTACGAAGGAAGCGGATAAACGCTATTTGGCGTTTGTACCGCTGATGCCGATGCATCTCACGTTACCCGATGAGAAGTATCAGTTGGACGCTGCTTATAATGCGTACCCGATTTCATGGGCCAGTAACGAATTCAGTGGCAATACTGGTCACTTTAGCTTTGATGCGGGGGTTCTAGCTGTTATTCAAAGTCGTGATGACAGCATGGCGGATGCGTAGGGTACCCAAAGGTTTCAGCTAAAATAAGACCGGTCGGTGAGTCATAAACTCATCAACCGGTCTTTTAATATGCAGTAACGACGTATCATCAGGGAGCTTGTTGGTGAAACGTGCTGATGTTTAGGTCGGTGGTCGTTAGTAGACCTAACCGGAAAGCTTATGTTGAAGCAGAACTTTTTGGTCAGACCCAGCTGGTTGTTTCCGACGATGGTACGGCAAGCACCCTCAATGATTCAGGTCATCATAATGGGCTGGTCAAGGCTGAATTATAAACTTTATAAAAAGTTGACGAGAAATTAGTAATTTTAGACAACAAAAAACGCCAGCCACAAAAAAATGTGCTGGCGATTTGCTGCGCTAAACGCGCGTAACTTTACCTGATTTCAAAGTCCGAGCTGAAACCCAAACCTTCTTTGGTTTACCATCAACTAAAATGCGAACTTTTTGCAAGTTAGCTTTCCAGCTGCGGCGGCTGTGGTTTAAAGCGTGAGAACGCGTGTTACCAAAGTGCGTCCGTTTGCCTGTAACGTAGTCTTTTGCCATGTTGATCTGCCTCCTTCGGTAATTCATTGATAAAAGGTCGTCTTTATCATTCACTAGAATAATTTATCATAGATTAATAAAGGTTGCAATACATTTCTATCAAGTAATTTTACTTTACTGCTAAATTCCCAGTTTCCGGGCTTCTGTTAAGCAGTCGCTTAATTTTTCTTTCAAGAGTGGTTGTGCTATGATAAACTATCGTAAATGAACGCGTTAAAACAAGGAGGCTATTTTCATGGCTGTCAAAATCAAAACGCAATTTGGAACCATTGATATTGATAATGATGTTATCGCGACGGTCGTCGGTGGCGCCGCAACGGATAACTACGGGGTTGTCGGTATGGCGAGTCGGAACCAGATTCGTGATAATGTTAATGAAATTTTACGCCGCGAAAACTATGCGCGCGGTGTGGTTGTTCGCCAAGAGGATAATGGGGTGGCTATTGATGTCAACATTATCGTCAGTTATGGGACCAAAATTTCAGAAGTCTCACGCAATGTCCAAGCCAAGGTCAAATATAACTTACAAAACATGCTTGGCGTTACGGCCAATTCGGTCAACGTCATTGTCCAAGGTGTCCGGGTAATGAACGACTAAATTGATGTTGGTGGAAGCCAAGGAGGAATTTTGAAATTGAAAATCACCACGATTACTAATCTTGAATTTGGCAAAATGGTGCAGGCTGCTTCACAAAAGCTGAACCAACGTGCTGAATTTATTAATTCTTTGAACGTCTTTCCGGTACCAGATGGTGATACCGGGACTAATATGAGCTTATCGATGGCCAGCGGTGCCAAATATGAACGTGAAGAAACCAGTACAAAAGTAGGCGACCTAGCGTCAGCCTTAGCCAAGGGACTCTTGATGGGGGCCCGTGGTAATTCTGGTGTGATTCTATCACAAATTTTTCGGGGCTTTTCTAAAGCCGTAGCGGATAAGGAGAGCTTAACCGCTAACGATTTAGCAGCCGCCCTCGCAGCCGGTGCTCAGACCGCCTACAAGGCCGTTATGAAGCCGACTGAAGGAACTATCCTCACTGTCATCCGCAAAGCTGCTGGTGCCGGTAAGGAAGCTGTTAAAACGACCGATGATATTTGTGAAGTTATGGATGCCGTCGTTACGGCTGCTGAAGCTGCATTGAAGTCCACGCCGGACTTGTTACCCGTTTTAAAACAAGTTGGGGTTGTTGATTCCGGTGGTCAGGGGCTGACCTTCGTGCTGGAAGCCTTTAGTGACTCATTAAGCGGCAAGGTCGACGAATCACAGGACTATGTTCCGGACGATGCTGAAATGGATTCGATGATTGATGCTGCCCACCATCAAAGTGTGCAGGGGCAATTAGACCCGAATGATATCAAGTATGGCTACTGTACCGAAATTATGGTGCGAATCGGCGATGGTAAGTTAGTTGATCACAAGTTCGACTATGACACTTTCTATGAGTACTTAGCAAAATTGGGCGATTCATTACTTGTCATCAACGATGATGAAATCGTTAAGGTGCACGTTCATACGGAACATCCTGGCGATGTCATGACGTGGGGCCAACGTTTTGGGGCGTTGATCAAAGTTAAAGTTGATAATATGCGTCTACAACAAGAAACCATCATGGAACATGATAAGGAAGACGAAGCGCAAGCCGCTGCTGAGCCCGCCTTACCTTCACAACCACAAGTTGACATGCATGGTTATGCGATCATCTCTGTGTCATCGGGTGATGGGATCGGCAAGCTATTTAAGGGCTTGGGTGTCACCGACATCATTGCTGGTGGTCAAACGATGAATCCAAGTACCGCGGATATCGTCAAAGCTGTTAATGACAGTGGTGCCCAACAAGCATTAGTATTGCCAAACAACAAAAACATCTTTTTGGCAGCTGAACAAGCTGCGGAAGTTGCCGATGTCCCAGTTAAAATTATCCACAGTCAGACGATTTCGCAAGGCATGACTGCAATGTTGGCATTCAATGCTGAAGCTGATTTAGACGATAATCAGGCCGCGATGGAAGAAACCTTGAGTACGGTTGTTAGTGGTCAAGTCACACATGCTGTTCGCGACACGACGATTGATGGCCTTGAAATCAAGAAAGATGATTACATGGGCTTAGTTGATGGCAAAATCGTAATTACGAATCCAGATCGCGATACCGCTGCTTTGGATATGGTCAAAGCCATGCTCGACGAAGATAGCGAACTCGTAACGATTATTTACGGCAAGGATGCAACTAAAACTGACGCTGATCATTTGGCAGCTAAGGTGCAAGAGTTGGATGATGAATTAGAAATTGAAATTCATGAAGGTGACCAACCAGTTTACCCATTCCTTGTGTCAGTTGAATAGGACTAACCGTTAAAAATAGGGCTTAGCAGTGATGCTGGGGCCTGTTTTTGTACGGACGGATACTTCCCGCGGGATTGAAACGTTTTTTTGGTATAATTAATATTGGTAAAGGCAATTATTTTAGAAAGGGCGGTGGTCAGGCATGGGACAACAGTTGAGTGACGCGGTTGCAACTTTAAGTGGTGTCGGCCCAGCCCGCCAAAAAGGTTTAGCGGAGCTTGGGATTAATACGATTGCAGATCTATTGACCTATTATCCCTTTCGCTATGAAGATCTACAGGTCAAAGACGTCAATGAAATCGCCGATCAAGAAAAGGTGACACTAAAGGGTACTGTGGCTTCTGAACCTGTGCTAGCACGGTTTGGCCGTAAGAAGAATCGCCTGAATTTTCGCTTGTTAATCGACCATGACGTCTATATGGTGACTTTTTTTAATCAACCATACTTGATGAAACAGATTGAGACTGGCCAAGATTTAGCCGTTTATGGCAAGTGGGACGCCACGCGCAGTAGCTTGACGGGAATGAAGATCATCAATCCCAATAATGCGGATTCAGCGTTTGGTTCGATTTATCCGGCCAGCAAGACGGTCAAGCAGGGGACGATTCAGAAGATGATCAAACAAGCATATGAGTTATATGCCCCAGTCATTACGGACATTGTGCCTGCTAACTTACGTGCTAAATACCGACTGTTACCGCGGCGCCAAATGATTCATGATATGCACTTCCCAGCTAGTCAAGCCGATTCAACGGCCGCTCGACGCTCAGCGACCTACGAGGAGTTCTTGTTGTTTCAAATGCAAATGCAAGTTCTGAAGCAAACGGACGCGACGACGAACGGTATTGCGATCGCTTATGACAATGACCGACTAAAGGCGTTTATTAAAACACTGCCATTTGAATTGACCCACGCCCAAAAACGTGTCGTCAATGAAATTTGTTTGGATTTGAAGTCACCGAAGCATATGAATCGGTTGCTTCAAGGTGACGTGGGGTCCGGGAAAACGATTGTGGCTGCCATTGTCATGTATGCGGCGATTACCGCTGGTTATCAGGCCGCGTTGATGACGCCAACCGAAATTTTGGCTGAACAACACGCAAATAACTTGGCCCAGGTCTTTGCCGACACGGATGTCAACGTCGCACTGTTAACGGGTGCGACCAAGCCAGCTGCCCGCAAGACATTGTTAGCAGCGCTGGCTGCTGGTGAGATCAACTTATTGATTGGCACGCACGCCCTGATCCAGGACGGGGTGACTTATGCTAATTTGGGATTAGTTATTACCGATGAGCAACATCGCTTTGGGGTTAACCAACGGGCCGCCTTTCGTCAAAAAGGCGGGCAACCTGATGCACTAGCCATGACGGCAACACCAATTCCAAGGACATTGGCGATTACGGCGTATGGTGAAATGGACGTTTCTGAAATTGATGAATTACCGGCTGGTCGGCAACCGATTCAAACCACTTGGGTACGGAGCAACCAAGCTAATTCGGCGTTAAGCTTTGTTCATCAACAGATTGACAATGGATCGCAAGCCTATGTGGTGACACCATTGATTGAGGAATCCGAGACGCTGGATGTTAAAAACGCCGAGGCTCTGTCAGCTAATTTACAAGAGTATTTTGGGGCGAGTGTTAAAGTTGGACTGTTGCACGGTCGAATGAAACCTGAGGAAAAAGACGCGGTCATGGCGGCTTTTAAGGCGGGAGACATTCAGTTACTTGTTTCCACGACCGTGATTGAAGTGGGTGTTGACGTCAAGAATGCCACAATCATGATGATTTATGATGCTGACCGTTTTGGCTTGGCGCAACTACATCAATTACGCGGACGCGTCGGTCGTGGGACCAAGGCTTCATACTGTATTTTGGTGGCTGATCCCAAGAACCAGCAAGGGATTGAGCGGATGCAGATCATGACGCAGACAACAAATGGTTTTGTTTTGGCACAAAAAGACTTAGAATTACGAGGAGCCGGTGATGTGCTGGGTGTCAAGCAATCGGGAATGCCGGAATTTAAAGTGGGTGATCCGATTGCGGATTTGACCGTGCTACAAGTTGCCCAGCAAGATGCCCACGCAATCGTGCAGCAACCGGATTGGCAAAGTCAACCGGATAATCGGGCACTAGCCGCCTATTTGAGCCAGAAGTTGGCTGCGGTGGGGACGCTCGATTAATAACCTAAATACAGTACTGTGATGAGAGGAATGGTGACACAATGATTAAAATTGCGATTGATGCCATGGGTGGCGATTACGCCCCTAACGCTGTGATCGAGGGGGTCGAACAGGCTCGTGATTTATTTGAGGATACGGTCTTTTTATTATATGGTCAACGCGATGTGATTAACGCGCAACTGAAGAACCGTGATCGGATTCAAATCATCAATGCTGATGAAGTTATTACGATGGAGGATGAACCCGTACGTGCCGTTCGCCGTAAGAAGCATTCATCAATCGTAATGGCGGCTCAGGCCGTGAAGGATGGCCAGGCGGACGCCTTCTTTTCTGCCGGTAATTCGGGGGCCGTTCTGGCGGCCGGGTTATTTATCGTGGGCCGGATCAAAGGCATCGACCGACCGGGATTAGTGACGGTATTGCCAGTGGTACGCAATGCTAACCAATCGAACTTTGTGATGATGGATATTGGTGCTAATGCTGATAGTAAGCCACTGAACTTGCAACAATACGGTGTGTTAGGGACGTACTATGCAGAACGGATGATGCAAGCTAAGCATCCACGGGTTGCCTTACTCAATAACGGGACGGAAGATGACAAGGGAAATAAGGTCCATAAGGCAGCGTTTGAACTCTTGTCACAGACTGACGGTATCAATTTTGTCGGTAATGTTGAATCCCGGGACTTATTGAACGGGGTTGCTGATGTCGTCGTAACGGATGGTTTTACGGGTAACGCCGTTTTGAAGAGCATTGAAGGTACGGCGCGTTCCATGCTCGGTTTAGTGAAAGATGCCGTCTATGACACCGGTATCAGTGGCAAGTTAGGCGGCCTATTGCTTAAGAATGGGTTTAATGAAATCCGGTCTCAAATGGACTATTCTCAGTACGGTGGCGCGGTCTTACTAGGATTGAAGGCGCCGGTCGTTAAGACGCACGGTTCCAGCAAAGCGCCAACAATCGTGAATACTATCCGCCAAATTCGCCAGATGGTCAGTACGGATATCGTCCCAGGAGTTGCGGAATATTTTGCTAATCAACAAGCTAATCAGCAAGCAAGTGTAGACATTCCTGCTGAAAACGATTAGAATACTTTAGTGAATTCAAGTTAGTGAGGGATCTTTACATGACGAAAGAAGAAATTTTCGATAAAATTGCGGATATCATTGCTGATCGGTTCGAAGTTGATAAAGCAACGATTACCAACGAAATGAACTTGCAAACCGATTTGGATGCTGATTCCATCGATTTTGTTGAGTTTGTACTGGAATTAGAAGACACCTTTGGTAGCGAAATCTCAGACGAAGATGCCGAAAAATTGTCAACGGTCGGCGAAGTCGTCGATTACGTGGCAGCGCACCAAGCAAAATAAGTTAATTGACCAAGCAAAAACAGGTAGCCAACATGGTTACCTGTTTTTGCTTGTCTGACTACGAAAGTACCGATATCATTGTTATTGACCACTAAATCATAGTATAATGTTATGATATGCAATGTGTGACCTGTTGACTGACTGATTATCAGATGAATCCTTACTTAAGCGGACTTTTAACTTGTGTTTCTATATTGTTGGCTTCTGATCATCCACGGTCGATTGCCACGGCTGGGTGAAACTGAACATTGCGTGTAAGAGTAGCACTGAATACATGTCGGAAGCACTCGAACGGCAGATGAATGACCACCTTAAATAATGATTCATGCTAAGTTAGGCACCACCAGTAACAGATTGTGATAACTGGCTGATCCAATGGGGTTAGTCGATAGAATGATAACGAAAGGAAGTTTCAAATGATTACAGAATTAGCTGCAATGTTGAAGGAACGGTTTGGCATTGTGTTTAACGATCCCGATTTATTGGCGGAGGCGTTTACACAAGCCTCGTATGTCAATGAACATCAGGACCAACAGTTGAAGTATTACGAACGGGTCGAATTTTTGGGGGATGCCGTCTTGGAGTTAGTGGTGTCCGAATATTTATACAAATGTTATAAAGACATGCCCCAAGGTAAGTTGACTCGTTTACGGGCCGCCATGGTTTGTGAAGAAAGTTTTGCAAGCTTTGCCCGTGAATGTGACTTTCCTCAGTACATCCGGTTAGGCAAGGGCGAACAAAAAGCGCATGCTTGGGAACGAGATTCACTTTTATGTGATATTTTTGAATCATTTGTCGGGGCACTGTACCTGGATCAAGGACGGGAACCTGTTTTGAAGTTCGTTCATCAAGTAATTTTTCCTAAGCTGGATGAGGGTCGTTTTGATGGCGTTTTTGATTATAAGACGACCTTGCAAGAATACTTGCAACGGGATGGCGATGTCGCAATCGACTATCAATTAATTGAACAAGATGGTCCAGCCAATGAGCGGTCTTATGAGATTGCCGTACTTGCCGATGGTCAAAAAATCGGTGAGGGCTGGGGGCATTCCAAGAAGGAAGCCGAACAGAGCGCTGCTCGGCAAGCTTATTCACAATTACAGCAAAAGTAACCATTAATAATTACAGGAAGTTTGTGTCGAATGCAACTTAAATCATTAGAAATCAGCGGATTTAAATCATTTGCTGATAAAACCAAAATTGATTTTCAAGCCGGAATGACGGGGATTGTCGGCCCAAACGGTAGTGGTAAGAGTAACATTATTGAAGCTATTCGCTGGGTCCTCGGAGAACAGGCCGTCAAAAGTTTACGCGGCACTAAGATGACCGACGTCATTTTTGCCGGCTCGGCTAATCGAAAACCGTTGAATATGGCTAAAGTCACGATCACGTTTGATAACAGTGACCACTTTTTACCTTTGGATTACGCAGAAGTTAGTATTACGCGGAAACTCTTTCGTAACGGTGACAGCGATTATTTAATTAATAATCAGAGTTGCCGGTTGAAAGATATTACGAATTTGATGATTGATACTGGTCTGGGAAAAGACTCATTTTCAGTGATTTCTCAAGGTCGTGTTGAGGCGGTCTTTAATGCGAAACCAGAAGAGCGCCGCAGCATTATCGAAGATGTCGCTGGGGTCTTAAAGTACAAAAAGGATAAGTTCACGACGGAGAATAAATTAGCGGAAACGACGGATTATTTAGACCGCGTGAACGATATCATTGCTGAATTGAATCAGCAAAAGGGGCCGTTAGAAGAACAGGCGAGTCTTGCCCGGGATTATCAAGATCAAAAACAAAAATTTGATTATTTGGACCGTTCGCGGCTCGTTAAGAAGTTGACGATTGCTCGTGATCAACTACAAGGTGTCAATGAAAAGTTAGCTAGTGCCAAGGCGTTAGTGGCTAAGTATCAGCAACAAGTTGATGCTGGTGCAACCAAGCTAGCTAATTTAAAAACCCAGCAGACAGCTCAATTAAAGCAAAAAGATGAGCTGGTAGCACAAAATCTTGAGCTGATTAAGACCATCGAAAACACGCAAGGACAACAAGGGGTTGACGCTGAACGGCGGCAAAACCAACAGTCTGAGCAGGAACGGCTGACGGCCAGTTTGACCGCAACTGAGCAACAGATTGCGACGCAAACCGAGCAACAAACCCAATTAGAACAAACATTATCTGAGCAGCAAGCCCAAGTTAAGGCAGTCAAAGCGCAAGTTGCCGAGTTAACGACGGCAACGAGTGCGGCCGGCCGTCAGCAGTTGGCTGATGAGCTGGAAAAATTACGCAATGCTTATATTGATGAAAAACAAGTTCAGGCTGAACTGAATAACGAAGCGAAGAACCTCGTTAAGCAACATCAACAGTCTGGCAGTCAGAGCACAGCGTTAGCAGAACGGCTAGCACAGGCTCAGGCTAACTTGAAACGGGTGCAGACGACCGTAGACGTGCACAATCGTGAGCAACGTGATTTAGAAAATCAAGTTAATCAGCAGCAGGCCACGCTAACAGCCCAACAAGCCCAAGTAAAAACGAATGCAGAGCGGATCGACGAGCAACAGCAACGTTGGTTAGACGCGGCTGGCTTGATGCAGCGTGAAAAGTCACGGCTAGAGGCGTTGCAAGCTGTTCAGGAACGCTATACGAACTTTTATGCGGGCGTTCGAATGGTCTTACAACATCGCCAACAGTTTAGTGGCGTTGCCGGGGCCGTTTCAGAACTCCTGACCGTTCCTGATCAGTATACTAAGGCGGTCGAAGTTGCGCTGGGCGGACAGTTGCAAAATATTGTTTGTGACACACAACAGACGGCTAAAACTGTTGTTAATTTCTTAAAACAAAATCACGCCGGTCGGGCAACCTTTTTGCCTATCGAGCGGATCACAGCTCGTCAACTTCCGGTTAACACTGAGCGCGATTTATCACAACAACCTGGTGTGTTGGGCGTGGCTAGCGAGTTGGTCGATTGTGAATCACGATTGACGGCAATCAAACGTTACTTGTTAGGAACAACGGCGATTGTGGACACGCTAGACCACGCGATGGCAATTTCACGGAGCAGACGTTTTCGGTGCAAATTGGTAACCATTGATGGTGAAACGATTGCGGCCAGTGGGGCCATCACCGGTGGTGCGACTCGCCATGATGATAATGGGCTACTCCAACAGCAACAATCCGCGGAAAAAATTGCAGCTAATGTTGCCCAGATGCAGTCTGAATTAGTAACCTATGAACAAGGGCTAGCAGACCTTAAAAAAGCTAACCAAGACTTGACGGTTCAGGTTGAAACGACCCGCCAACAACTAAGTGAACTTAAGGATCGCCTTAGTCAGACACAGGCCCAGTTACAGGCGGCACAGAGCGAGCAAACGCAGCTAAGTCGTCAAGTTAAGGCTTTAACTTATGAGCAGCAACAGACGCAAGCTGATGATAGCTATGAAGACTTAGTGGCTCGTAATCAACAAGCGCAAGCGGCTAATGCGGCTAAGCTTAAAGACTATCAGGACCAAATGAAAACAGTCCAACAACAGCAAACGGATTACGAAAGTTATCAACAGACTCAAACGACGAAATTACAAGCCCAGCGTGAACAACTGATTACGTTGCAGGAACACGTGAAACAAACGCAACGACAATTAGAACAATGTCAGGCGACCTTGGCGCAAAATGAAGAGACGAAAAAGCAAATTCAAGCGGATTTAACAGCAATTAAAACAACGTTAGCGAGCCAGCAAATGTCGGTCGCAGAACGCGATACGGTCTTGAAAACAGCTAAGGCTAAACAGGCTGCGGTTGAAGAACAACGGAAAACGTGTGAACAACAGCTAGCAACGCTTAATGATCAGGTTGAAGAATTATCGACCCAGCAAGTTCGGTTGCAACAACTCGCAGCGGCCGCAACGGATGATTACCGTCGCTTGGAATTAAGCCAAACAAAATTGACTGGCGAAGTCGACCACGCCACGGCTGATCTGGCTGAAAAGTACCAGTTGACAGTTGCCGCAGCACAAGCTGACGTCAGTGACTTAGCGTTACCTGCGATTACAGAACAGTTGAAACTGCTTAAACGGGGCTTGGATGAGATTGGAACGGTAAACCTCGGCGCGATTGACGAATTCGAGCGGGTCAAGGAACGCTTTGACTTTCTCAATAACCAAGCTTCCGATTTAACTGAAGCCAAGGAACACTTACTGCAAACAATGGCTGATTTGGATACGACCGTTGCCACCCGCTTTAAAACGGCATTTGATCAAGTCGCTAGCGAATTTAGTACGATTTTTGAACAGATGTTTGGCGGCGGTAAGGCTGAATTGATCTTGACCGACCCAGAACATTTATTGACCAGTGGGGTTGATATCATGGCCCAGCCACCGGGCAAAAAATTTCAGCGATTAAGCTTACTTTCTGGTGGGGAACGGGCGTTAACGGCTATTACGTTATTATTTGCCATTTTAGCAGTGCGCCCCGTGCCATTCAGTATCTTAGATGAAGCCGAAGCTGCGTTAGACGATGCCAACGTGGATCGGTTCAGTCAGTATTTGAATGATTTTCAAACGGGAACGCAGTTTGTGATCATTACTCATCGAAAAGGAACAATGATGCACGCTGACGTACTTTATGGGGTAACCATGGAAGAGTCAGGTGTCTCCAAGATGGTCTCAGTCTCCTTGGCAGATTTAAAAGATGAACAAAAATAATTAAAGGAAGTGTTGAAGATGGGACTATTTAGTCGGTTAAAAAAAGCGTTTAGTTTACCAGAATCAGATGACGCTCAAACAACGTCAGCTGCCAGTGAAGCGCCAGCAACGACAAGTCAAGCTAACGCACCGGTCAGTGACGACCGGGCCCCTTCGTCACAACAGCCAGCTCGCTCGGAGGGCGCAACAACTGAATCAACTGCGACACCGGTGTCCAGTACAGCCGTAAGCGAAGCGACAAGCACTGCGGACGAACCAGCGACAGTAAAATCGGCAGCTACTAGTGAAGCCCCGGCCGATAGCACGGCGGCAGTGAGTGCACAGTCTGGTTCACAAGCATCACTGCAATCGGCGACGGTGTCGGAAGCGCCACTCACAGCCAGTGCAATGGTTGCCCAGTCACTAGCTGCATTAAGTGCGAGTGCGGCACAAGTTAGTCAAGCGGCCGCGAGCGACGTGGCGTTAGCGACTAAGTCTGATGCGGTAGTTGAAGGCAACGCTATGTCAGAATCAGTAGCCAGTACGGCGCCAGCAGTCAAGTCATCAGCGACGACTGCGACTGAATCCGCCGCACCGACTGTTAATGCGGCGGCTGATTCGGAATCGGCTGAGCCGGAGCCAACTGAGGCAGAACGTTATGATGAAGGACTGAAAAAGTCGCGGAAAACGTTTGGTGATCGTATCAATGCCTTCTTGGCTAATTTCCGCCATGTCGACGAAGCGTTCTTCGATGATTTGGAAGATACGCTGATTGAATCTGATGTGGGTTATGAGACCGCGATGCGAATTAGTGACGAGCTACGTGACGAAGTTAAATTAAAGAACGCGAAGAGCAAGAAAGAAATCTCAAGCGTCATCGTCGAAAAGCTCGTTGATATGTACGGTGAAGCTGGTGAAGGCGAGGATAACTCGATTCACATGGCTAAGAGTGGTCCAACCGTTATTTTATTTGTCGGGGTCAATGGTGCTGGTAAGACCACTACAATCGGTAAGATGGCGAACATGTACAAGCAGCAAGGCAAGAAGGTCTTGTTGGCGGCTTGTGATACGTTTAGAGCTGGTGCAATCCAGCAGTTGCAAGTCTGGGGGCAACGAGACGGGGTTGACGTGGTCGCTAAGGCCGAAAAAAGTGATCCAGCGGCCGTTTGCTTTGACGCGGTTAAGAAGGCTAAGGCCGAAGATTATGACGTGCTCTTTGTGGACACTGCTGGTCGGCTTCAAAACAAAGTCAACTTGATGAATGAATTGGAAAAGATCAAGCGGGTCATCACCCGTGAAATCCCTGATGCACCACATGAGGTCTTACTGGTGCTGGATGCCACGACTGGGCAAAACGCGCTGAACCAAGCCAAATTGTTTAAACAGTCGACGGATGTCAGTGGGATTGTGTTAACTAAACTTGATGGTACGGCACGTGGTGGGATCGTCTTAGCTATTCGTAATGAATTGCATCTTGCTGTAAAGTACGTTGGTTTAGGTGAAAAGGTGACTGATTTACGACCATTCAATGCCAATGACTTTGTCTACGGGTTATTTAAAGATATTATCACGGGTTAAATCAGTTGATGATGGTCTTAAATTGAAAGCCAGTTAACGAATGGTAATTGTTCTCAGCACGAGGACGATTACCATTTATTTTTACCACAAATAGCGACTGATAGTTGACGAATGGCGATAAAATCGGTACTCTTATTTAGTGTGTAGTCTGTATGATAAGCGTGAGGAGTCCCCACATGGAAATTGAAAAAAATTATCGAATCAATTCGTTATTCGAGTTTTATGAACCGTTATTAACGAATAAGCAAAAAGCCTATATTCAACTGTACTACGCTGATGACTATTCCTTAGGCGAGATTGCAGCGGAGTTCTCAGTTTCGCGCCAGGCCGTCTATGATAACATCAAGCGGACCGAAAAGATTTTAGAAGGTTATGAGGCTAAGCTGCATCTCTACCACGACTTTGTGGAACGTAATCACGAAGTTGACGCGATCTCTGACTATATTAAGCAAAATTACCATGGGGATACCCAGTTAATTAAGATGATTCAACAACTAGTCAACTTGGAAGCTGACTCAGAATAATAATAAAGGTTAGGTGACACTAATGGCATTTGAAGGCCTAACGGAACGTTTACAAAAAGCAATGACCAATTTACGGCGCAAGGGGAAGATTTCGGAAAGTGATCTTCGAGCAACCATGCGTGAAATTCGGTTAGCATTACTTGAAGCCGACGTTAACTTTACGGTGGTCAAGGATTTTGTTAAAACGGTTCGCGAACGTGCGCTCGGCGCAAAGGTGCTGGAAGGTTTAAATCCAGCCCAACAAATCGTTAAAATCGTTGATGAAGAATTAACGAAAACAATGGGTGAAAAGGCAGTTCCACTGAACAAATCGCCGAAGATTCCAACGGTCATCATGATGGCTGGGCTCCAAGGGGCCGGGAAAACGACGACGGTCGGAAAATTAGCCCTCAAATTAAAGAACGAACAGGATGCCCGACCATTAATGATTGCGGCCGACGTTTACCGGCCAGCCGCGATTGAACAATTGCAACAAGTTGGTCGCCAAATCGACGTTCCAGTCTTCCAACTAGGAACCGATGTCGATCCCGTTGAGATTGTGCGTCAAGGGATGGCACAGGCGCAAGAAAACCACAATGATTACGTGTTTATTGATACGGCTGGTCGGTTACAAATCGATGAGCAGTTGATGAACGAGTTGGCCAATATTAAAGATCTCGTTCATCCTGACGAAATTTTGTTAGTGATCGATGCGATGACTGGTCAAAACGCCGTTAATACGGCGGAGGGCTTTAACGATAAGCTGGATGTGACCGGGGTCGTCTTGACGAAGTTAGATGGTGATACTCGTGGTGGGGCTGCACTATCAATCCGGGCCGTCACTGGTAAGCCAATCAAGTTTGTCGGTCAAGGCGAAAAGATGACTGATCTTGATGTCTTCCATCCAGACCGGATGGCGGATCGGATTCTTGGTATGGGTGATATGCTGACGCTGATTGAAAAGGCGCAACAGCAATATGACGAAAAACAAGCCGAAGAAATGAACCTGAAGATTCAGGAAAACACTTTTGACTTCAATGACTTTATCGACCAATTAGACCAAGTTGACAAGATGGGGAACATGGAAGATATCATGAAGATGATTCCCGGCATGGCTAACAATCCAGCGATGAAAAATATCAACATGGACCCGAAAGACATTGCCCATATCCGGGCAATCGTTTATTCGATGACCAATGCCGAAAAAGCAGATCCGGATTTGTTGAACCCATCTCGGCGTCGACGGATTGCGGCTGGTTCCGGGCGGCCAATTCATGAAGTCAACCGGATGATCAAGCAATTCAACCAGACCAAAAAGATGATGAATCAAATGTCCAAAGGGAACTTTGCTGGTATGGAAGGTCTCATGGGTGGTGCCAATGGCGGTGGTGGTATCGGTGGTAAGATGCAACAAATGGCCATGAAGCGAATGGTTCGTCAAACTAAGAAGAAAAAACAAAAGCGCTTAGCCAAAGCAATGCGGCGTCGCAAACGCTAATTTATAAGTTTTTTTAGCCTGTCAAGAAAAAGTCCTTTACAAGCTATTGATTTACTGGTATATTATTACCTGTTAAAGAATTCGGGAGGTGTTTAAATGTCAGTCAAGATTCGTCTAAAGCGGATGGGTTCTAAGAAAAATCCATTTTACCGGATTGTTGTCGCAGATTCACGTTCACCACGTGATGGTCGTTTTATCGCCCAAGTCGGCACATACAACCCACTTACAGAACCAGCCCAAGTTAAACTTGAAGAGGAAGATATCCTCGGTTGGTTGAACAATGGTGCCCAACCTTCAGATACGGTTAAGAATATCTTATCTAAGGCCGGTATCATGAAGAAGTACCACGAAGCTAAGTTCACTAAATAATAAAGCGGTAATAGATCATGGCAGATATTAAAGCTTTAATCACCACGGTTGTCACCCCGTTAGTTCAATATCCAGACGATATTAAAGTTGATTTTAAGGAAACCACGCGTTATCTTGAATACAACTTAACGGTTAATCCCGAAGATATCGGCCGGGTCATTGGTCGGCAGGGACGGGTTGCTTCGGCAATTCGGACAATTGTGTATAGTGTCCGAGTTTCAGGACCTAAACGTGTCCGGCTTACGATCGAAGACGGACAACAAAAAAACTCTTGAGCGAAGCAGTGATGTTTTGTTTAAGAGTTTTTTTATATCTTGTTCCGGTTTTTGAGGACGAGTCAAAGTATCTCGATGACCGTCGTTGAGTAGATTAGTTGTAACATGTTGATGACATTTAAAACGAATAACAATCAAGCTAATTAAGAGGAGGAAGCTAATGGATTACTATCGTGTTGGCACCCTAGTTAACACCCACGGCATTCGTGGTGAAGTGAAAGTCGTTGTCGTGACTGATTTTCCAGAAGAACGCTTTAAAGTAGGGCAACAATTGAGTTTATTTAAAACCCCAGATGAAACGACTGGCGGGATTACTGTCAAAATCGCGAAGGCCCGTGAGCAAAAGGGACTGTACTTTCTTACCTTTGAAGGGCTCGATAACATCAATGATGTGGAGCGCTATAAGGGGTGGACGATCAAAGTTCCTGCTGAAGCATTACATGCCTTACCAGCGGGTGAGTACTACTATCACCAAATTGTCGGCCTACAAGTTGTGACGACCGCTGACGAGCCTTTAGGGACTATTAAAGAGATTCTGTCACCTGGTGCGAATGATGTTTGGGTGGTCAAACGGGATCATGGTCAGTCTGACGTCTTACTACCTAAGATTCCCCAGGTCATTAAAGATGTTGACTTGGATGCGGGCGTGGTGACTGTTGAACTAATGGAAGGGCTGATTGATTAATGCAAATCGATATTTTAAGCCTGTTTCCAGAGATGTTTGCGGGGCCGCTTCATGAGTCGATGATTGGCAATGCCATTGAAAATGACGTCATCAATGTTGATGTCACTAATTTTCGGGATTTTACGACCGACAAGCATAACCATGTGGATGATTATCCGTATGGTGGTGGTGCGGGCATGTTACTCCAACCACAACCAATTTTTGATGCTTTGGCCAGCGTTCAGGAAAAACACCCGGCACCCGGTCGCGTGATCTTATTGGATCCGGCGGGAGTCCAGTTCAATCAACACGTTGCTGAAGACTTTGCTCAGGAAGAACACTTGACCTTTATTTGCGGCCACTATGAGGGTTATGATGAGCGGATTCGGTCATTAGTCACCGATGAAGTCTCGCTAGGTGATTACGTTTTAACTGGTGGTGAACTGGGTGCAATGGTCATGATTGATGCGACGGTGCGGCTCTTACCAGGTGTGCTTGGCAATTCGGAATCGGCTCCGGGGGATTCTTTTTCGAGCGGTCTCCTGGAATACCCACAATATACGCGTCCTGCTGATTTTCGTGGTATGAAGGTACCAGATATCTTACTGAGTGGTGATCATGGAAAAATTGATGATTGGCGCTTAGAACAGGCACTGAAACGGACCTATGAACGGCGCCCGGACATGTTGACGGGGCTATCATTGTCAGGAAAAGCTAAACAGATGTTAGCAGATATCAAGGCGGATGAGTCGGAAGTCTAGGCTATGCCGTTAATTAGGACAAGTTAGTCGTGAAGAGTTCAAAAAAACTTGCGTGCCCACCCTCGAATATGGTATTCTATTTATTGGCTATTGTGCCCATTAACGATGTTCCGCTGACCAGGTTGTCACGAATGTCGGCGAAAGGAAGAAATACATTATGCGTCAAAACCAATTGATCGAAAAGATCACCAATGAACAACTTCGTACGGACATCCCTGATTTCCGTGCTGGAGACACAGTTCGTGTTCATGCACGAGTTGTTGAAGGTACTCGCGAACGGATCCAATTATTTGAAGGTGTTGTTATCAAGCGCCATGGTTCCGGTATCAGCGAAACTTATACTGTTCGTAAGATCAGTAACGGTGTTGGTGTGGAACGGACATTCCCATTACACACACCACGCGTTGCCGCAATTGATGTCGTTCGTCAAGGTCGTGTACGTCGTGCCAAGTTATACTACTTACGTAACTTACATGGTAAGGCTGCTCGGATCCCAGAACGTCGTCGTGGCTAAATCACAACGTCAACAGTCATCGGTTGCAGCTTAGGCTGAGCTGATGATGGAAAGCTAGTTAATCATTTTTAATGATTAGCTAGCTTTTTTTATTGGCGAAGTTAGTGACACGCTCAATCGTCAAATCATCGACCAATTTAGGTCGGTTCACAATGTGAGCATGCTGTGCTTGGATTTATAATTTAACAATCTTACGAGATAGCTCGTAATTCCTAATTTGAAGTATTATGATAGTAATACGAGTACGCAATGCTTCTTGGGATGCGTCAATTAGCTGAATATGAATCACTTGATATCAGACTAAACTGATTTATTTGAACAGGGTTGTCGCGTACCTGACGTGTATAACTAGTGCTAAGCTGGCGGCCGGGTTAACTAAACGGGAGATTGCTCAAAGCGAGCACGATAAAATAAAAGAGAGTTAGGTGAAAGCCGATGTTTGGACGTACGGGGAAACATCAGGTCGATGAACAGGCGTTATTGAGTCAATTGGTTGACTTCGTTCTCGACCCTAATCTTACCGACCGTGAACGTAAGATCGGGTTGATGGCCAAAGCCGATTTGGAGCATCATCGCTATTCAATTGCTGTGTTAAATAAATTAGTGGTCAGTTTTCAAATGGAGGCGCTACGCAACAAGGGCCTCTCGAAGGCTGCTTCAAACTTTTATGATCAGATTTATCCAATATTAGTCGCGGCCAAACCAATGGGAACGAATTTAGGCTATATTGGGATGCATAGTACCTATTTAGATTAGGGTGTGTCAGTGATGAAGTTACTAGCGAAACCAGACCGTCTCCAGTCGGCTGACGATGGTTTTTGAACGTAAGCGGCCGGGCGTCATCGGAAGTGTATTGATAACAGCTTAAATGAGAACATCGTGTGGCATGTCCGTGCCCCTTTGAATGAAACCCATTCAGAGGGGCTTTTTGGTGTGGAAAAACAGTTCATGATCTGCGCGTCTTAACAATATTAGGTGATGTGGTTGGCGGGCGATAAAAATTGTTTGGTGCTGCTAAATAGCTGGTAAACGATTTCAGCCGTAGAACAAATGCTATACATTGTTTGATAAGTACCGAACTGGGATGCGGATGAGCCAGATTCAAAATAAGTGTGTCAATATGTTGGTTATATCAGTATTTTAATGCAGTGTTATAGCGTGAACTGATACTACAATTAAATAATCTCAAAAATAATTTCGTCTATTTTTTGTTATGCACTTGTTATTTCAACTTATTTGAACGTATACTAATGATTGAAGGGGTCAATTAGGTGATAGTTTGATGATTAACACAATCGTTTCGGCACGGTACGAAACGCACCAAATATTACTCAGCTAAATAACTTGATTGCTCCAGGTACGGTTGAACTTTGGAGGGCAGAATTATGCGGAATCGTTTAAATAGGTTGGGATTGGAAAGTAAGTCTCATTATAAGCTTTATAAATCGGGGCGGCGCTGGGTGGCTGCTAGTATCACAGTATTTTCAGTTGGCATCGGTTTGACTTTTAGCCAAGTTGAACAAGTGAAAGCCGCAACGGGTACGGGGGTTGACACGGCCGACAATAGCGCTAGCGTTAGTTCCGACATGGCAGAACCGAGCAATGCCGTCGTACTAAAATCAGCTAGTACGGCGACAGCTACTAAGACCGCGACTCAGGATGCAAAAGCTGCTACTGATGTAACGGCCGCGACTCAGGATACTAAAGCGACTACTGATTCAACTGGGGCAACTTCAGCTTCCAGTAATCGCCAGTCGACAGCAGCTACGAAGCCAGCTGCCGAAGTCGGTACTGCTTCAAGTAGCGCTGACTCAAGTGCTAGCATATCAAGTACTGATGGCGCAAGTGCTAGTGCACCAAGTGTCACCAGTAAATCTACTAACACGGAAGCCACATCAGCATCCGCAACTAAAACGGCTACTACGAGTGCTGACACAGATGTGCTAAACACTGAGACGACAAGTTCATCAGTGGCAAATGATCTCACTGATGCTACGACAGCTAGCCAAACGCGTACGGAAACTGGGAAAACAGCCAGCATACCTACTGCTGAAGCACCGACCATTACGACTGCAGTGACAAGTCGGGCACTCCCATTGACGGGTGCGCTAGCGAGCAGGTCAGCAAACACGCCGGTCACTAAGTCTGCAGTACAGGCGGTTTCAGCTATCACCAGTGAAGCTGAAACGAAGCCGACCGTATCGTTAGTAACTACGGGGACCGTGTCGATGGACTATGGCGAGGCGTCGCTGGCGGATCTAGAATCTCATATTAGTTCTCCAGATGAGACGCCGGCTAACGACGTCGCCTACTACATTCAAGATGCAGCGGGCAATTACTTAGAAGATGTAAACGGCAACAAGGTCAATTTGCTATATGCACTTTTTCTGGACTCTGCTGATGTCAATGATTACGTTGATGTTGTGTATACGGATGAACATGGGCAGGTCACGAAATATTCCGGAGATACGGACTTTTCAACGCTCGACTAAATTGGTAGTTACTCAGTGACGATCAATGCAGCGGGTAAAGCTGGGATGAGCCGGGTTATGCAAGACTATAATGCTTACGATACCTCGACCAGTGATTTGGATGACTTTGTCCCAACCTTTTCGACTGGGGCCTCCGATTATACCTTTACAATTAACATTGTCCCTGTAAAAATCACAGCCACCACTGGTAAGAATGGGCTAATTATACTTCGGCCTTCACAGTTGTATACGGGATCATTGACAATGTTGCCGGTAGTCACCGTTAAAAATGCAACAAAGCAAAATATCCTTCAAATTAGTAACGGCGAAATCGGCGATGCTAAACCAGGCGTAGCCGGCAAGGTCGGTCAACGTGTTTTAACGTTGGCAGATTTTACTTATACGTATCAAGGCACCGAAACTAACTTGACCGGTGCGGACACTGGCAAATATGCAATCACCCTTAATGACGCTGGTCGGAAGGCAGTTCAAGCTGCGCTGGGGTCGAATTATATTCTGGATGATGCGGCCGTTTTCACCACGACTGGTGCGGTGCAGGCTGCTGGTCTCGAGTTAAAGATAGCTAGTGGTACAGTGACCTATAATGGCAAGCCTCAGGGGACATCCGTAACGACTGGAACCGTGTATGATCATTTTGACTTTACCACGACGACTGACACGAACGTCGGTACCTATGACGACCTGACATACGCGTTAGCGGATCCCACGCAAGCGGCGATTTTGGCTAAAAACTATACCGTTACCACGACGGATGGGACGTTGGTGATCACGCCAGCAGATCTGACAGTCACGGTCAAGGATGATAATGCAGTTTATGACGGCCGATCACATGGCACGACTGCCACTGTTACTAGCGGGACCAATTATGATCAGTTAGTATTTACCGCAGTTGCAGCAGATGGCAGTGGTGCGACGACTTATACTACGGTCGGCACTTATGCAATGACTGGGACTACGGCAGCCGATACCAGTAATTATAAAATTTCGTATGTCAATGGAACGCTGACAATTGATCCAGCCAAAGCAACAATTACGATTCCCAACAAGATTTATTGGTCGGATGGGACGCAAAAGAATTTGGCGGCGGTGGTTACTGGGACAGTTAATGGTGAGACCTTAAAGTATCGTGTGACCAACGGCATGAGTGCGGTTGGAACTAAGACAATTACGGCCACTCCTGATGCTGATGATTCGGTGAATAAAAACTATACCATTTCAGTCATTCCTGGCACCTTGACAATTGGTGATATTGCGGTTAAGTACCTCTACGAACATGTAGATGCTAATGGTGAGACTCAGGTAGATGCTTCGGAAACTGGTACGGCGACACATGCTACGGACGCAACGGCCACGGACTATTTGACCTACACGACGGCAGCCAAACCCAAGACGGGCTATGTGTTAGCACCCAATACTGGACTAGCCTATAATGGCACGTTAACTGATCAGGGCGGTACCGTGACGTATCGTTATTTGGCCAAGACTGAAACGGCGATCGTAACGTATTTTGACCAAACTGATAACAAGGTTATTAAGACGGAACCCTTACAAGGAGCGTACGGGACAACGGATGCGTATCGGACGGCTGATACGATTGCCGCGTATGAGAATGCGGGCTACGACCTGGTCGATGATGACTATCCAACAGCCGGGGGAGTCTATGACCAGGACGGCATTGTTCAAAAGTACCAGGTTACACTTGTTCATAAATTTGTAACACGCACGCCAGATAATCCGGGTACGCCAGGCGAGCCGATCGACCCCGATAATCCAAACGGACCCACATATCCAGTGGGGACTGACTTTGAGGATTTAACTGAGCAAGTCAGTCGAACGATTCAGTATTTATACAAGGATGGTCGCACTGCTAAACCGGACAATGTTCAAGCGGTTAATTTTGGTCGTAACGTCACGGTGGATGAAGTTAATGGCACAGTCGTCTACACAGATTGGTTGACTGATGATGGGGCCGTGACTGGTCGTTTTGAGGCTGTTGATTCACCTTTGATTACTGGTTATACGGCTGATTCAACCAGTATTGCCGGCAATCCCGCCGTTGTATGGCAGGATGATGACACGACGATTCCTGTGACGTATACCGTGAACAAAGAGTATGCGACGGTCACGTATTTTGACCAAACTGATAACAAGGTCATTAAGACGGAACCCTTACAAGGAGCGTACGGGACAACGGATGCGTATCGGACAGCTGATACGATTGCCGCATATGAGAATGCGGGCTATCAATTGTACCGTGATGACTATCCAACAGCCGGGGTAGTCTATGACCAAGACGGCAGTGTTCAAAAGTACCAGGTTACACTTGTTCATAAATTTGTAACACGCACGCCAGATAATCCGGGTACGCCAGGCGAGCCGATCGACCCCGATAATCCAAACGGACCCACATATCCAGTGGGGACTGACTTTGAGGATTTAACTGAGCAAGTCAGTCAAACCATTCAGTATTTATACAAGGATGGTCGCACTGCTAAACCGAACAATGTTCAAGCGGTTAATTTTAGTCGTAACGTCACGGTGGATGAAGTTAATGGCACAGTCGTCTACACGGATTGGTTGACTGATGATGGGACCATGACTGGTCGTTTTGAGGCTGTTGATTCACCTTCGATTACTGGTTATACGGCTGACCCAACCAGTGTTGCGGGTCGTGATACGGTGAGTGGGACGGATCTCAGTCCAGATGTACAAGTTTATTATCAGGCTAATCCTGAAAAAGCCACGGTGACCTATGAAGATATGACAACGGGAGCGGTGCTGACGACAGATCCGATAACTGGTGATTATCAGACCGTCTCGAATTATCGGACAGCAGATCGAATCGCTCAGTACCTTAATATGGGCTATGAACTGGTCAGTGATGATTATCCAACATCCGGTGCTGTGTTTGATAAAGACGGAAGTACTCAGGCTTATACTGTCAAATTGCAACATAAACTCCTGCCGCTCACCCCAGAGAACCCGGGTACGCCAGGCGAGCCGATCGACCCTGATAATCCAAACGGACCCACATATCCAGCGGGTACGGCTGTGCAAGACTTGATTAAGCAAGTTGATCAAACCATTCACTATCAGTATCAGGATAAAAGTACTGCTGCCGACGCTAATACGCAAACAATCACTTTCAAGCGCAGCGTGACGGTCGATGAGGTTAACAATAAGCTAACTTATACCGATTGGTTGACTGGTACGGCAACGACTGGTCGTTACATGCCAGTCGATTCACCGGAAATTAAAGGCTATGTTGCTGATTCAACGCGTATTGCGGGTAATGACGAGGTGCACAATGCGGATGCTGACACGAACATCGTGGTCACGTATCAGGCTAAGCCAGAGAACGCCACGGTCACGTATGTAGACGTCACTACGGGTAAAACGCTCGCTATAAAAAGCTTGACTGGTGACTATCAGACTACGTCCAGTTACCGGACGGCTGAAACGATTGCGAGCTATGTCAAGAATGGCTATCAACTCGTACGTGATAACTATCCCACTTCAGGGGCGGTGTTCGACGTCGATAATTTTGCCAAAACTTATACCGTGACACTGAAGCATAAGTTAGCCACGGTTACACCAGAGAATCCGGGTACGCCGGGCCAACCAATTGATCCAGACAATCCAGACGGACCGAAATATCCAGTAGGAACGACCGCTCAAGATCTGACGAAACAAGTCAGTCAAACGATTAAGTATCGGTATCAAAATGGGGCTTCGGCTGGCACTGACAGCGTTCAACTGATTACGTTTAATCGGGATGCCACGATTGATGAAGTTGAGCCTACCGTAGTTTATACTGATTGGCTGGATGGGACTTCAGCTACTGGTCGTTATACCACCGTGACGTCACCCGTTATTATTGGCTATACGGCTGACCGGGCGCGGGTCACGGGAAACGATGCAGTAACTAGTGCGGCGCAACCGACCAACATTATTGTGACGTATGCGCTTAACGCAGAAAAGGCGACGGTCACCTATGTTGATGTCACCACGGATAAAACGCTCGCGACCGTCAGTTTGACTGGCGATTATCAGACATCATCCGATTACCGCACGGCTAACACAATTGCTGATTACAGTAATCAGGGCTACGTGCTTGTCCGCGATAGCTATCCAGTTTCAGGAGCTATTTTCAATGATGATGGTGTTGTTCACAGCTATCTGGTTCAGCTTGCACATGTGACAACTGCGACAACCGAGACCAAGACGATCACGCAAACCGTACATTATCAGAGTACGACTGGCACGCAGTTGCACGATGATACGGTCAGAGCGATGACATTCACTCGTACTAAACGGGTTGATCAGGTCACCGGGGACGTAACGTATAGCAATTGGTCGACTAATCAGGCGGATCACACTTTTGAGCGCGTCGCGGCGTTCAGTATTCCGGGCTATCATGCGGTGGTAACGGGTACTCAGGCAGTCATGGTTACGCCAGCTAGCGTGGATGATGTTCAAACGATTCGTTACGTTACCGATAGGCTTTCAACCGGTGAGACACCAAAAACACCAGTGAAGACGGTGACAGTTAATAAGTCGGATAAAATTAAGACGACTGACACGCCAGATAAAGTCGCAACGGTCAAGACGCCGGATAAGGCTCAGACCGTCGCAACAACAACTGCTAAACAAGCTAGCGTCAAGCGGTCAGTGGATCTCAAACAAGCACAGGCTGTTGAACAGCCTGCTCAGACACGACCAGCCAATGTAAAAACGGTTAAACTGGCGAAGATGACTAAATCCGTTAAGCCAACCGCGGCTCATCAATCAGCCACCCACAAACAAGCGACTTTACCGCAAACCAATGATGATCGGCAAGCTAGTGTTGCGGCGGAACTACTTGGTTTGACTGCAGCAACCTTACTAGTTGGTGTGAGTGCAATTTTGAAGAAACGTCATAATTAGCCGTTAAATGGAGGCGTTAATATGACTACTTTAATCGATATCACGGGTCAGAAGTTTGGCCGCTTAACAGTCATTAGACGTTGTGGAACTGCCAAAAATGGCAATGCCCTCTGGTTGTGTCAGTGTCGCTGTGGCAATCAGACCAAAGCTGATTCGTACGCGTTGCGGCATGGGCGAGCAAGAAGCTGTGGGTGTTTGACACGAGAAAGTCGGTCGCAGTTAATTCGACGTAATCCCAAAACGGCTGCCAGTATGGGGCGGTTAAGCAATCTGAAAATTCATGATCATCACACTGATTTACCGTCAAAGATTATGTCTAAGCGTAATAAGAGTGGTGTCATCGGTGTCAGCTGGGATAGCAATACTCAGAAATGGGTGGCGACATTTTTCTACAAGGGGCGCTACCTGTTACACAAACCGTTTCAGCACTTTGAGGACGCTGTTCTTGCCCGCCAGGCGATGGAAAACCGTTATTTAAATAACAAAGTGTAAATTAAAGTTCTTCCTTGAGAGGGCCTGATGCCTTGTCAGAGAAGAACTTTTTGGCGTTACAGCAACGGTACCAGCTTCTTAATTGGACTTAGTGGAGTTCTTTCAGAATTGTAAGTAACAAAAAGGCCTAACATGGGAATGCCAGCGGATAAATTGTGCTTGATTTATGGCGATGAAAATTCCTAAATGATTTGCTTGTATATGACAATTATTAAAAATAAGACGGTCCCTGATCGAACTAGAATCATAAGTATCTTGGGGGCAGGTGATTTAACGGTTCTTGGTTGCAATATGTTTTTAATCAACAGTCTGATGAAACTTGCCCTAGAAGTTGAGGTTAACTGATGCTTCTGGATCGGTGAAATCGTTAGTTTCATGATGGAACTAGTCATTGGCGACAGAAGCGTTAATCAATGAGCAACGTACCGCTCCGGTTTCGAATTTTCAGACGATTCCGGTATAATAAACCGTAACTGATGACTAGGGGGATAATCACATGATTGAAATTCACGAATTAACAAAACGTTATGGGGATAAGACAGCATTGAATCAGCTTACTTTAACCATCGCATCAGGACAAATCTTCGGTTTGCTGGGCCACAATGGGGCGGGTAAATCAACGACGATCAAAAACTTAGTCAGTATCATTAAACCGACGAGTGGCACGGTTACGGTCGATGGCTTAGACCTTGAACAGCAACGACAAGCCGTCAAAGAAAAGATCTCTTACGTACCGGACACACCCGATATTTTTCTTCAACTTTCGGCGATGGAATATTGGGACTTGATAGCTGCCGCTTACCAGCAATCAGAGGAAGCCGTTCAGCAACGGCGACAGCAGCTGGTGTCACTGTTCGATATGACTGAACACGTTGACGAACCCATGGCTAGTTATTCACACGGGATGCGGCAAAAAGCCATTTTGATTGGGGCGTTGCTTCCCGATCCAGATATTTGGATTTTAGACGAGCCGCTGCAAGGGTTAGACCCCCAAGCTGCTTTTGATTTAAAAAATTTGATGAAGGCCCATGCTGCCAAAGGCAAGACGGTCATTTTTTCCACCCACAATCTGGATACGGCGCAGCAGTTATGTGACCGATTAGCAATTTTGAAGCAGGGGCAATTGATTTATACCGGTTCGGTTGAACAATTACTAGCTCAACATCCGCAACAATCACTTGAGGCGATATATTTACAAATGGCCGGGCGGTTGACGGATGATCACCTTGTCGATGCGCTGGAGGGTGAGCATGATGCATAAAAGTCAGTTGCGTGTTTTGTTGGCTGTTAATCTCAGGTTGTTGAATCCGCAACTAACGGATCGGCTACGTAAAAAGGGCGCTTCGGGGCCAGCCTTGAGTAAGAAGCTAATGCGGCAATTTTACTTGAATGCTTTGATGTTTCTTGGCATTTATGGCTTGACGATGTTGGCCTTTGATTTTAGCAAGTTGCCAGGCATGTTTACGTTCTATGTGGCGTTATTTATCTTATTGGGAATTTCACAGAGTATCTCGGGTATTTATAACGTCTTTTTTGCCGGCAATGATCTTGTTGAATACTTACCGTTACCTTTCCGCAATCAAGAAATTTTTATGAGTAAGATTTTGGTCGTGATATTCAACACGGTACCCTTTACCATTCCGTTACTCTTAATTTTTATCATGACCGCAACACGGGCAGGAATCTTTGTGGTGTTAGGCGTGCTGATGGCCGTCTTGATGTATGGCCTAATACTGAGTCTGTTACTATGCTTGTGCGCCCTAATAGTTTTTGGCTTAACCAAGCTAACCGTGTTTCGCGCCCATCAAAAAATGGTGATGAACGTCATGTTAGGCCTTAACGCTGTCTTAGTGCTAGTCGGGCTCTACTTCATGAATCGCGGCTCATCATCTGACACCGGAACGCAGGTTGACCGCGCAGCATTACCCCTATTGATACCGATTTTTAAAGTTTTCACGACGCCGTTGACAATGACGAGTTTGCTAACCTGGGCGAGTTTAATTGTCATCTCGCTGATTTTATTCGCACTGACAGGACGGTTTGTTTTGACCCACTTAGCGGAACAGCTTACGCAAGTCAATTCAGTGTTAGTGGCAACACCACCGCGTCGACATTCACGACAACATAACCGCAATAAAATTTTGCGTACCTACCAGTTTCAGTTACTGAAAGAACCCAGTTTAGCCTTACAATTATTCACAGATTCAATCCTGCTGCCATTGATTTTAGTCGGGACCGTTTTCTTTTCGGGGACCGCTCCTAATTTTAGTCGGCTATCGCTGAACTGGCTCGGTGTCTGGTTTGTCAGTGGGATGGCCGGTGCGATCGTCAATGTTAATCAAACCTCATTAGTCGGTAATCTCATTTCACTTGATAAAATGAACTTTGACTTTGTGCGTGCACTGCCAATCCCAATGTCCCGTTACTTACGACAAAAGTTTTACTTGGGTTATTGGTTCCAGATCATGATTAATGGCGTGATGGTTCTAGTGGTGGGTATCGCTGGGCGAGCACCATTAGCCCTAGATTTGGCTCTAATATTGGGCGCTGCTTGGGGGACGTACCTAGCTGCCCAACATTACTTTAAGCGTGATTATCAGCTACGGCTGACGAATTGGACTAATGTGACCCAATTGTTTAATCGGGGCGGCGGTAATCTTGGTTTGATGCTTAACTTGTTGGCCTGCAGTATTGTGGGTGTGCTGACAATTGTGATCTATAGTGTGCTGATTCAGCTGTTCGCGGCGGCAGCTATGCTGATTAATATCATTGTATTAGTTGGCGTCGGAATTATTTCTGCTGGTTTGGTCTGGCATTACTACAAGACTTTTTGGCAGCAACTTGACTAATAAGTGTTAATTTCACAGTCACATAATATTAAATTAAGATAAAAGTGTTGACAAATTGCTCATTGAGTTTTAATGTTAATGACAACTTAATATTCGTCCATGAAACCGATGAAGTGGAGATCAAGATAATGATGCCCGTAAAGAGAGTCGCCGTTGCTGAGAGTGCGATCGAACGCAAATTATTAAATGGACCACTGAGGGCGCGACTAACGAACAGCTTTGTTCTACTACCTCGCGACGATAGGGAGCCGTCAATTCCCGGGAATGTGTTTGCATTTCGCTAAGCTGGGACCCAAGTCTAACCTGAATGGGGTAATTTGGTGTCCAACCAAGGTGGTACCGCGGAAAAATCCGTCCTTGACTGTCATTAGTCATGGACGGATTTTTTTGATAGGGGGCAGTTCAATGCAGCAACGATGGCAATTAACCACAACTCAAGTAAAACTATCTTATTAATGAGGAGTGGTTCAATATGAATCCAACATTACCAACCTTGATTCCTTATCAGGATCGTTATCCCTACGTACCAGTGATGGTCAAACGACCACTCGCCACATTTGACCCCATTGCGGTTGCTAAAATTGTCCACCAGATGGGGAACGGTTTCGCGCTGACGATTGATCGGCACCAACGATATAGCTATTTTAGTTTTAAACCACAGCGAAGTCTCACGGGCCGGCAACTAGCCAAGCACAAACGACCAGCTAATGAGACACTCCAAGCCATTCTAAACCAATATCGAACACCACGAATTCAAGGATTACCACCATTTACGGGGGGCTTGATAGGGTACTTCGGCTATGAGTATGTTCAACAATTTGTACCCAAGTTGCATTTGAAATCACCAGCAACCGCAGATCTCGATGACTTAGGTTTATTCTTAGTTACGAGTGTGCTCGTCTATGATCATCGACATCATGAGCTTGGGTTGACACAGCTGATTCCAACTGCGGATTTAGCGGCAACTTACGCCGTGACTCAAACGGCTCTAACGCAACAGTTAGCCGCCATTATTGAACAATTGCAGCAATCAATAGCTTTGCCACCATTTGACTTGCAGCAACCATTACACATGCAACTGGACCAAGCGACCTATGCGCGTCAGGTTGACCGAATTCGCCAACACATCTACGCTGGTGATATTTTCCAAATGATATATGCTAATCCATGTTTGGGGACCATGAGCGGGTCATTGCTGGCAGTTTATCAGCAACTTCAAAAAACAGCGGCCCCGTATACCTGTTATTTTAAACAGGCTAATTTCGAAATGACGGTGGCCTCACCAGAAACGTTAGTGACGAAGGATGGGGAACAAATCGCGACGTATCCATTGGCCGGGACGAGACGCCGTGGTCGAACACCTGCCGAGGATCAGCAGTTGGCTCATGAATTACAAACCAGCCCTAAAGAGATTGCCGAGCACAATATGTTAGTTGATTTGGGACGTAACGATTTAGGACAAGTTGCAAAGTTTAAAAGTGTCCGGGTGACTAATTTACGGCGATTAATTCGTTATTCGCAAGTCATGCACTTAGGGTCTCGGGTGGCCGCAGAAGTGGCGCCGACTACTACAGCACTCCAAGTGCTTGCCGCTACTTTTCCAGCTGGGACGTTAGCTGGCGCGCCTAAGATTGAAGCAATGACCCTGATTAATCATTATGAGCAGGTGCCGCGGGGTGTTTATGGTGGTTGTTTTGGTTACTTGGATTGTAACGGTAATTTGGACATGGCGATTGGCATCCGGCTGGCCTACCGGATGAATGAACGGTTAGTGATTCCAGCGGGTGCGGGCATTGTTGCTGACAGTATCGGCGCTCAAGAATTTAAGGAGTGCCAGAATAAACAACGAGTGATCGTTAATGCAGTACAAGACGCGAAAGGACGAGTTAAAGATGGAATTATTAATTGATAACTATGACAGTTTTACTTATAACTTGTATCAACTAATTGGTCGTCTGACGCCCGATGTACGGGTCATTAAAAATGACGATTTGACGGTTGCTGCAATCAAGGCATTACAACCTGACCATATCATTTTATCACCAGGGCCGGGGACGCCAGCCCACACGGGAGTTAGTCCACAAGTCGTGCAACAATTAGCTGGTCAGGTCCCCATATTGGGGATTTGTATGGGATTAGAAGTGATGGTCACCGCTTTTGGCGGTTCGCTGCAAGGCGCCCAGCATTTAGTTCACGGGCAAGCCACGTTAATGCACGTGCAGCCGTCATCACTATTTAAAGATTGTCCGATGCAGTTCATGGCAGCGCGCTACCACTCGTTGGTAGCTGATGCGGGCCGTTTGCCCGTTAACTTTCGAATCATTGGGACAAGCGATGATCAGGAAATCATGGCAGTGGAAGATGTGGGCCGTCAGCTGTACGGCGTTCAATTTCATCCAGAATCAATCATGACGCCAGCCGCCGTTGGTGAGCAACTGATCCGTAATTTTTTAGCACTTAAACATTAAGCAGACGAGAGTGGAGGAATACTTATGATTGAAACAGCGATTGCACAACTCACTAACCAAGAAAATCTAGACTTTACAATGAGCCAACAAGTCATTACGGAAATTATGAAAGGTCAGGCCACCGACGCACAGATTGGGAGCTTTTTGACCGCCTTAGCCATCAAAAAGGCAACTATCGATGAAATTGCTGGTGCAGCAACTGCGATGCGTTCCCAGGCGTTACCTTTTAAAGTTAAACGGCCCACGCTAGAAATCGTTGGGACGGGCGGTGACCGGTCGAATTCGTTTAATATTTCGACGACCACTGCGCTAGTGGTCGCCGCTGCGGGTGTACCAGTGACCAAGCACGGCAATCGTGCGGCGTCGTCCAAGAGTGGTGCGGCGGATGTTTTAGAAGCACTCGGTATCAAAATCGATCTAACACCTGCTCAGAGTCTAGCATTGCTAGAGCGGACCAATTTTGCCTTTATGTATGCGCGCGAATATCATCAGGCGATGCGATTCGTCGCCCCGGCCCGGCAACAAATCAAGATTCCAACCATTTTTAATATACTGGGTCCCTTAGCCAATCCAGCTCATGCTGAGATGCAACTACTAGGGGTATATCGGCAAGCTTTGATGGCCCCATTAGCCGAAGTGTTGACGCGTTTAGGTGTTAAACATGCCATGGTCGTGCATAGCCGGGACGGCTTAGATGAAATTTCAGCGGCAGCCCCTACGGATGTGATCGTAATTAATCATGGGCAGCAAGTAACGCGAACCCTGACGCCTGAACAGTTTGGACTGACGCGTTGTGACCATGCGGCTCTTATTGGTGGTAGTGCCCAAGTTAATGCCGCCATCACGCGAGCAGTACTCGCTGGAGAACCGGGGGCCCCTCGTGACGTGGTGTTGATGAATGCCGCCGCGGCGTTGCATATTGCCAAGCCACAGTTGGATCTAGCGGCCGCTTTTGAGTTGGCCCAGCAAACAATCGATCAAGGAGCGGCCGCGGCTAAGTTGGCCCAATTAATTCAGAGTAGTCAGGCGGTGATGGCCTCATGATTTTAGATCAACTCGTCCAGGCGAGTCAGCAACGGGTTCAGAAGGTACCAGTTAGGGAGCGTGTGAAGCGCATTCAACAAGCTCGAAAAATGACCACCCCCGTTTTATCATTTGAAGCAATGCTGGCCCAGCCGGGCTTACAGCTTATTGGTGAAGTTAAGCGGGCGTCACCTTCTAAGGGGCTGATTGCGGCTGAGTTTGACTATTTACAGATTGCGCAAGACTATGTTGCTGCTGGGATCGATGCCATCTCAGTGTTGACCGAACCCCGGTATTTTAAAGGACAGTTGTCTTACTTACAAGCCATTGCGCAAACGGTCTCGGTACCCACATTACGTAAAGATTTTATTGTAGCTGCTAGTCAGATTGCGAGTGCTCGTATTGCTGGTGCTAGTGCGGTTTTATTGATTGTTGCTATTTTAACACCGGTTCAACTGCAGGCTTTCATTACGTTGGCTCATGAGCTGAATTTAAGTGCGCTAGTTGAAGTCCATACAACGGCTGAGATTAAGCAAGCGGTGGCGGCTGGGGCCCGGATTATTGGCATTAATAATCGGAATTTGAAAGATTTCAGTGTCAATTTTGCAACGAGTCGCCAGTTGCGGCAAGCGGTTCCGGCTGAGTGTTATGTGATTGCCGAGTCTGGCATTCAAACGTCGACGCAAGTACAAACGTTGGCGGCCGCCGACTTTGACGCTATTTTAGTCGGCGAAACGTTGATGCGTGCGCCAGATAAGCAGCAAGCTGTCAGACAACTGCGGGCGGGGGTGCGTGGATGACACAAATTAAAATTTGCGGTTTGATGCAACCAGCGGATGTCGTGATGGTTAATCAAGCGCTCCCAGACGCAATTGGGATGGTATTTGCCCCCGGTCGACGACGACGGATTACGATGGCGACCGCGCGCCAACTGTCACAGCAATTAGATCCGCGTATCCGGCGTGTTGGCGTGTTTACAACTAATCAATTATCGGAAATTTTAGCTCTCGTGCAACAGCACATTATTCAGGTGGTCCAGCTACACGCTACCGTCGATGATCCTCGGATTGCGTCCTTAATGGCCGCCCATGTGCCGGTGATTCAAGCGATGACGCCAGCGAATGCTACGCAATGTCAAGCGGATTACTTATTATTGGATAATGCCCGTCCAGGTAGTGGACAGGTGTTGGATTGGAATCAATTACAATCACAGCGTCCCGTCCGGCCGTTTATCTTGGCTGGTGGTTTAACACCGACGAATATCGTAACGGCAATCAACAAGGTGTGCCCGGCAATGGTCGATGTGGCTAGTGGCGTCGAGACGGCGGGCAATAAAGACCGTGAAAAAATCAATCTGATGGTCCAACGGGCGCACCAAACGGGCGTGTCAACACCATTATTAACAGAAATTAGGAGGAATTAGTATGATTAAAAATCAATCACAGGCGGGGCGTTACGGCGACTTTGGTGGTCAGTACGTTCCAGAAACATTAATGACCGAGCTACAGCGGTTGGATCGCGCCTTTCAACATTACCGACAGGACGCGCAGTTTCAAGAAGAGTTGACTGACTTGTTGAATAACTATGCGAACCGGCCATCGTTGTTGTACCATGCACAACGATTATCAGATCAATTAGGTGGTGCTCAGATTTATTTTAAACGTGAGGACTTGAACCATACGGGTGCGCACAAGATTAACAATGTCTTGGGGCAGGCACTGTTGGCAAAGAAGATGGGCAAAAAGCGATTGATTGCTGAAACTGGGGCTGGACAGCACGGGGTCGCAACTGCAACTATTGCTGCTTTGTTCGGGATGGAATGCGACGTCTTTATGGGTAAGAAAGACACGGATCGTCAAGCATTGAATGTTTACCGGATGCAACTATTAGGGGCCAAGGTCCACCCGGTCACGACTGGTTCAATGGTGCTAAAGGATGCGATCAATGCGGCCTTACAAGAGTGGACGCGGCGCTGTGATGATACAGCTTATATCATGGGCTCTGCAACGGGACCACACCCATTTCCAATGATGGTACATGAATTTCAAAGTGTCATCAGTGTAGAAGCCCGACAGCAGATCCTGGACCAAACAGGTCATTTGCCGGATGCCGTCGTGGCTTGTGTTGGGGGCGGCAGTAACGCCATTGGAAGTTTTGCGGCTTTTCTTGATGATACGTCAGTTGAGCTGATTGGCTGTGAGGCAGCGGGTAAGGGTGTTCAAACGCCGTTGACGGCTGCGACGATTGAACGTGGTCGGACTGGTATCTTCCATGGCATGAAGTCACTCTTTTTACAAGATAAAGCCGGACAAATTGCCCCGGTCTATTCAATCTCGGCTGGGCTGGATTACCCGGGCGTCGGACCGGAACATGCCTACCTGGCTGCGAGTGGCCGGGCGCAATATGTGGGGATCACCGATGACCAAGCAGTACAAGCATTTGAACTGATTGCTAAGGTCGAAGGGGTGATCTGTGCGATTGAGAGTGCCCATGCAGTCGCCTACGTACAACAATTAGCACCAACGATGCGACGTGACCAAACTATTATTTGTACGTTATCCGGTCGTGGAGATAAAGATGTGGCGGCAATTGCAAAGTATCGAGGGGTGACAATTGATGACTGATTTAACAACAATTTTTAAAAATCATAAGGCGTTTATTGCTTTTGTAGTGGCCGGTGATCCTAATTTTGAAGCGACAGTTGACCAAGTTGTTGCGTTAGCAGAAGCGGGTTGTGATCTCGTTGAGATTGGCATTCCGTTCTCAGACCCTGTGGCTGATGGTCCCGAAATTCAGGCCGCTGATCTCCGTGCGTTTGACCAACACATCACACCCCAACGCGTTTTTGAATTGGTGGTGGCAATTCGAGAGAAGACAACTATTCCACTCGTGTTTTTAACCTATGCGAACATTGTTTATCAGTTTGGTTATGCTGCCTTTGCCCAGCAGTGTCAAAGTTTGAATGTCGCAGGCTTGATTATTCCCGACATGCCACTAGAAGCCTCTGGTGAACTTCGACCAACCTTAGACCACTATGGTATTGCTTTGATTCCATTGATTGCGCCAACGAGTGATGATGCACGCATCGCAGCGATTGCCCAGCAGGCGCGGGGCTTCATTTATGTCGTATCATCACTAGGTGTCACGGGGACCCGGCGACACATCACGACTGATTTAGCAACACTGGTGGCGAAGATTCGCCATGCGACTACGTTACCTGTCGCAATTGGTTTTGGTATCCATGAGCCAGCTCAGGCCCAGGCCATGGCACAAATTGCGGACGGGGTCATCGTTGGTAGTGCAGTCGTGCATTTGATTGCGACGCACCAACCAGCGACAGCAGTCTTAAGGGACTATACGCGACGGATGCGGCGCGCATTGGATGGTCGCACGGCTGATACAGTTGACTGATCTTATTTGTTACGATGTTGTTGTGCCGGGCTACTTCGATTAAATGCTGGGAAACGCTCGGATAATGTGCTAGTCTAAAAACAGCTTACTGCTTTGTGGGCGTCGTTAATAATAGTTGACGCTAACCAAGCCAGTTAAATTAATTTACGGAGGGGTCAACATGGCGGATGTACTGATTATTATTGATATGCAAGTTGGTGTCTGTCGCGGGTCCCAACCGGTTACCAATTTGGCAACCGTGATTGCGGGTATTCAACAACGCATTACGAGTTATCGGGCTCAAAATAAGCCAATCGTGTTTGTGCAACATCACGATGCTGACTTAGTCACTGGTTCTGCCGATTGGCAGATGATACCAGAGTTGCCAATTGAAGCAACCGATATTGTGGTCCAGAAAACGCACGCCAACGCTTTTTATCACACGGATTTACAAGCCCAATTGACGGTGATTGGATGTCAAACACTTGAAATCTGTGGTGCGCAAGTCGAGTTTTGTGTGGATACGACGGTTAAAATGGCTCATGGGTTAGGCTACCACCTCGAAATGGTTCGGGGGCTGACGACAACGACGGCCAATTCCATGATGAGTGCGCAACAAACGATTGATTTTTATCAAGATCGGATTTGGAACCACCGTTTCTTGACGTTGGTAACAGCATCGGGCCGTATTGACGATTTGTTAGAAAAGACGGGTGATTAGTTGAAAGCATTATTTTTTAATGATTTTGGCGATGCGTCGGTCCTACAGTACGGTGAGGTGGCGGACCCAATCGTTACTGCAAATACTGTATTGGTTAAAACAACGTATATCGGGCTCAACTTTGCCGACATTTATCGTCGTCGTGGTACCTATCATTTGGAAAAGCATCAACCGTACATTGATGGTTATGAAGGCGTGGGAACGGTTGTGGCAGTTGGTAAGCAAGTGGCGAATTTTAAACGCGGTGATCGGGTGTTATTCGTTGACGTGCCGTTTGCCAACGCTAGCCTTGTCGCGGTTCCAGCTGATCAGGCGATTAAAGTACCACGGGCAATCAATGATCAGCAGGTCGCTAGCATTGGATTGCAGGGCATGACTGCGGAGTTCTTAGTCCATGACTTGGCACAAAACCAACCGCACGATCGAGTCTTGATTCATGGCATCAGCGGTGGTGTTGGGCAGCTATTAACGCAACTGCTCGTGGCCAATGAGGTGGCTGTTTATGGTGTGGCGTCAACACCGGCGAAAGCTGAATTGGCCTATCAAGCTGGCGCAACCACCGTTTTTATGCGCCATGATCCTTGGGACACGACCCATCATAATTTTTTTGATACGGTATTTGATGGGGTCGGTAAGACACTACCAGTTAGTCTGGCGACTACCAAGCACCGTGGGCGGGTCATTTTTTATGGCATGGCAGCTGGCAATCCACCAGTAATTGATCCAGTCAAGCTAATGTCCGAATCCAAGAGTTTGATGACTGGTGATTTATGGGATTATTTGGACAGCGCGGCTGCTCGTCAGTGCCGTGCCAATCAATTGTTTGATGATGTGCTCACGCATCGCGTGACGATACGACCAGCGACAGTCTATTCATTAGCAGAAGGAGCCGCTGCGCACCGGGCCCTTGAGACCGGGCAAGTTGCTGGCAAGATTTTATTGCGCCCATGAAGTACTTGAATCGTATTTGAAATTAACTGGTTTAATCGAATATCACCAAACGGCATCGGGCAGTTTTTCCGATGCCGTTTTTGTGGTGGATTAGTAGTGCAGGCTGAATCGAGCGCCAGTTAGTCAATTCAACAATTGAATTATTAAAATTCCCAGTCATGACCACGGACTGTTACACTAAGTGCTAAATCGGTCAAATGGAAGTGTGATGGTCATGATTCAATTAGTACGTTATTCGACGACACGGGGAGCACTGAAGCAAATACAACAGTATCAACTGGTTAATGTGATGTACACGGCGACGCCACAACAAGTTATTCGTGCTTGCAAATCTGATTTAGAACGAACGGCCGTTATGATTATGAATGGCAACCAATTAGTGGGCTTTTTCTGTTTGCATGTTGGTCAAGGACCGCTCAGTTACGGTGAAACGGAAGTGAATACGATTTTGTTGCGAGCTTTATCTGTTGATGATCGCTTTAAGCATCAGCGGGTTGCGTCTGACGCGCTTGCCGAATTACCACGTTATCTTGCCAGTCATTATCCGATGATTCAAACAATATTATTAGCGGTCAATCATGCCAATCATGTGGCGCAACATTTATACCTGACCCATGGTTTCACTGATACGCATCGCCGCATAGATGGTCGATTGGGGCGTCAATTTATTTATGAACGCCCAGTCCATTGTCCCATGGATTTAAATTTTGATTGAAATTTGCTTAGTTAGTTCAGTCAATCTAGTATTTGGAATCTTATCGGAACTAGGTGCGATACTTTAGAATCGTTTGTGTCGTTGCGAATGAGATTAGATTTAAACGAAATCTGATTGAACGGCTCGTTTTACGATTGGCTTTCTGTTAGATTATGATAATACGATTAGAAAAAGCCGATCGTAAATTAAGCTAATGGAAGTGATGGTAATGGTAGCAATTCTTTCTCTAATGGTTGTCATGGGTTTTATGATGCTTGGCGAGTGGGTTTCCACGCGCAGTCGGGCCTATGTTCCATCCGTATTTATTACGGCACTCTTATTTCTAGTGGGTTTTTGGACAATTGTTCCCAAAAACATTGTCCCTGCTGCTTCATTTGGCACTGCCTTTATTCAAATTACCCAAGCCGTTTTATTGGTTCATATGGGGACGTTGATGGATCTGAAATTGTTGTTAAAACAGTGGCGCGCAGTTGTGATTGCCCTGAGTGGCGTGGTTGGGACAGTGGTGCTCACGATGGGAATTGGCCGTCTTTTATTTGATTGGCACACGATCGTTGCCAGTGTGCCCCCGTTGACGGGTGGGTTAGTGGCTGCCTTTCTGATGACAGCTGGACTCAAGGCCCAACATATTACCGCACTTGTGGCGTTTCCGGTGGCAATGTTTGTCATGCACAGCATGCTCGGTTATCCGCTAACCGCGTGGATGCTAAAACGGGAGAGTCGCCGACTATTGCAAGTCCGACATGTAGACGTCACGGTCGCGACCGCTGATTCTGCCACCAGTGCGACAGTTCAAACAACGGCGCAATTACCAGTGTGCCCGCTACCAACCGTACCAGCGAAGGTGAAATCAGTTCAACCTCAATTACGGCATTGGCAACTACCGGCCGCTTATGATACTTCAGCTTTTATGTTATTTAAAGTCGCTGCTGTGACTGGGTTGGCTGAATGGACTGCCCAGTTAGCCCATGGCACGGTTAATCAGTACATCATTTGTTTAGTGTTTGGTGTTATCGCGCATCAGTTGGGCTTTTTAGAAGATGCGGTGTTGGAGAAAGCGGGCGTCTTTCACTGGCTGATGTATGGTCTGCTAGCTTATATTTTTGCCAATCTAAACATTGTTAAAATCAGCATGTTAAGTGGTATTTTGATCCCGATTGTAACGTTGATCGTTCTTGGTGTTTTAGGGATGTGGATTGCATCTAGCTTATTGGCGCGACCGTTGGGATTTAGCCGCGAAATGGCTTTTGCAAGTGCATTGACTGCCTTATTTGGTTTCCCCGCGGACTATATCGTCACCCATGAAGTGACCGAAATTATGGGATCGACTGCGGAGGAAAAGCAATATTTACTAGACCAGATGTTACCTAAAATGTTAGTGGGCGGTTTTGCAACCGTCTCAGTGGCGTCAGTGATTATTGCGTCGATCTTCTTGAAAATTTTATAGGGGGCTTTTCAGATGATGACAACAACTTTAGCAGCTTGGATGACAACCTTGCGCCATCAATTACACGCACACCCAGAGTTAGCACTGCAGGAAGTCGCGACGACCGCTTTAATTAAGCAAACATTGACTGAGTTGAACATTCGGTTGGTAGACTATCCGGGAGAAACTGGGGTGGTGGCCGAGATTGGGCATGGTGCGCCAATCATCGCGTTGCGCGCGGATATTGATGCACTCCCAATCCAAGAAGACAATGAGTTATCCTTTAGATCAACGATTCCTGGTCGGATGCATGCTTGTGGGCATGATTTTCACACGGCCGCCTTATTAGGGGGAGCGCGATTATTGAAAGTGCATGAGGTAGATCTCAATGGTACGGTGCGACTGATCTTTCAGCCTGCGGAGGAAGGACACCGCGGTGCCAAAATGATGATTGATAATGGTGTTCTAGCAGGTGTTCGTGCGATTGCGGGATTCCATAATATGCCGAATTTACCAGTCGGCACTTTAGCGATGAAGTCTGGACCACTCATGGCTAGTAATGATAATTTTGACGTCACAATTTTGGGCCAGGGCGCCCATGCAGCGATGCCCGAAGCAAGTCATGATCCCATCGTGACGCTTGGTGAATTGATCAGTAATTTACAGACCATTCGTAGCCGAAATATTGCGCCAGACGCAGCACTGGTGCTAACGATTGCTGCCGTCCAAGCGGGAACGACTTTTAACGTGATTCCAAATACGGCGAATTTACGAGGCACGATTCGGACCTTCAACACGGCTAACCGGGATCTAGCTAAAGTACGTTTTTACGATATTGTGCGTGCAACTGCCAAGATGAATCAGCAAACCGCTACAATTGATTGGGACCGAGGACCAAGCTGTGTCAACAATAACGCGGCACTTACCGCTGTACTATCACGTGTTCTGAAAGATGATTTTGATATTGTGCCTGCCCAGCTATGCAATGCCGACGATGATTTTGCGTTATATCAAGAATGTATTCCAGGATTCTATGGATTCTTAGGTTCAGGCGGCAATGGGACCTTACATCAATCAAATTACCGCTGTGATGACGCAGGCCTAACCTATGGCGCTCGCTTCCATGAATTGGCAGCTACGGCACTATTAAAGTGGGTTCGAGCTTGAATTGAAAGTGGTCAATCGACAAAGGGAAGACGCCCGACCTTGCTAGGAAACTAACATGGTCGGGCGCATTTTTTATGGAAAGCTTCTGAATGATAAGTAACAAGCGAGTTTGGTCACAATTATCTGAGTAACTAAAGTATTTGTTGATACCCGACTTGGTGCAATCAGTAACTGGTGCGTGCAGATTATTGTTATAATATATGTGTATTAGTTTTAATATTATTATTTTAATGATGAAGGGAACGACCGCTGATTGAATTTTGGTTGAGGCGGCCAAAGGTGATTAGGATGAAATCAACAATTTTCGAAAAAGCTGGACTAGTATCTGTTCAGGAAGTTGACAAACCAACATTACAATCTGATGATGATGTCATTGTGCGTATCGTGCGGACTTGTGTTTGTGGTTCCGATTTGTGGTCATATGCGCATGGTGATGACAAGGCTGCCCATTCGATCAACGAAGGACATGAAGCTATCGGAATCGTTGAGGCAATTGGCTCGGCCATTACGACGGTCAAGCCAGGCGACTTTGTCATCACCCCATTTACCCATGGCTGTGGTGAGTGCGCGGCTTGTTTGGCTGGTTTCGATGGTACTTGTGATCGGCATCTGGGCCACACAAATTGGTCTAATGGCTTTCAAGCAGAATACATTCGCTTCACTTATGGTAATTGGGCGTTAGTTAAGATTCCTGGTCAACCTAGTGACTATACGGAAGGGATGCTCAAGTCATTGTTGACGCTGGCAGACGTGATGCCGACTGGTTATCATGCGGCACGGTGTGCAAACGTTCAAAAGGGCGATAAAGTCGTGGTTATTGGTGACGGTGCCGTTGGGCAATGTGCTGTGATTGCAGCTAAGTTGCGGGGTGCCGCGCAAATCGTCTTGATGAGTCGCCACGAAGATCGGCAGCAAATGGCACTGGCATCTGGCGCGACCGCGGTTGTCGCTGAACGTGGTGACGAAGGCATTGCGAAGGTACGTGAAATCCTTGGTGGCGGCGCGGATGCGGCGTTGGAATGTGTCGGCACCGAAGCGGCCATTGACCAAGCTTTAGGTGTTTTGCATAATGGGGGTCGCGTAGGCTATGTGGGTGTACCACATTATAATAACCGGCCACTTGGGTCAACCTTTGCTCAAAATATTGTGGTTGCTGGTGGTTCCGCCTCCGTTACGACTTATGACAAACAGTTCTTACTCAAAGCAGTTTTGGACGGTAATATTAATCCGGGCCGGGTATTTACGCAAACGTATCCATTAGCCGACATTAATCAGGCTTATCAAGACATGCAAAATCGAAAGACAATTAAGGCTATGATTACCATTGATTAATCTCGACTAGGTAACTAGTCGCTTAAAAGCAATCGATTAAAAGTCGTTTCAGTACTGATTCATCGTGCTGAAACGACTTTTTCGATGGCGATAATTTAATGGTAAAAATCAATCAAGCTTAGTTGATTTAGACTAGTCTTTGCGTTGGTATTAGAAAAAAGACATGCAACCAGTTGAACCGTGTCATTAAAGCTAGCTGGTCGCACGATTGTAGTTGGCTTCGATAATTAACCGTTTAAAAGAACGCATTTTGCTGTCCGTGCTGTCGCCCGCTTGCTATACTGGGTCAAAAATGAGGTGAGCGTAATGCGAGTCTTTACTTGGATCGTGCGAACAATTGTGGCTGGTGCCGTTTTGATGTGTGTCATTATGATTGGTTTGGCACCGCAAACAGTTGTTACACATTTTAATAGTGCCGGCTTGGCTGATTCATTCGGCAGCCGTTGCTGGCTAGTGATGTTACCACTATTAGTTGTGGTCACGGGTGAAGTCATGATTAAGTTAGCCCGTCAAAAACGGCGCAAGCTCGGACTCTTGCAACTGCCGACGCTAACAGGCTTTGAAGGGCAGTGTTTAGGTGTCATGGTGGGTTTCAGCGTCCTGTTGTGGGTTATATTGCAATCGGAAGTGCAGGGCCGGCTAGTTAGCGGGGGCATTGGCGGATGGTGATTAGGATGAGAAATTGGCAGCAGGATGTTTATGAATTCGCCTGAAATTAATTTCAAGCGAATTTTGGGTGGTGTAGCTATTTTAAATACTTAGACCATCATGGCTTAATCAACAGCGCCAGGCGTAATGAGTGTGATTTTGCAGTTGTTTGAGTTGATTAATATCAGCTGTTAATGGCCTGCGCCAAAAAATGGCATATTATGTTATGATGATGACGTGATAAATCATTAAGCCGTTGCGATTTTCTATGTAAACTATTGTTATTGAAAAACATAGGAGGTCATTGAGATGGCAGTTATTTTAATTACGGGTGCAAGCAGCGGTATTGGGTTTCAGACAGCGAAAGACTTAGCACAGCAAGGTCACGTTGTTTACGGTGCGGCGCGGCGGTTGAATAAACTTGAAGCACTAGCCCCATACGGCGTTAAGCCCTTGTCACTAGATATAACCAATGAGCAGTCGCTTAGTCAGGCCGTAGCAACTTTAATTGCCAGTGAAGGACGCATTGATGTTTTGATCAACAATGCGGGGTATGGCTCATATGGCGCTGTGGAGGATGTTTCCATTGATGAAGCCAGGCAACAGTTCGAGGTTAATTTATTTGGGATGGCTCGGCTGACACAATTAGTTTTACCGTATATGCGCGCGCAACGTGAAGGACGCATTATCAATACCTCTTCCATGGGTGGACGGTTGGTGAGTTATATGGGCGCATGGTATCACGCAACCAAGTACGCTGTCGAAGCGTTTAGTGACGCATTACGAATGGAGACTAAAGACTTTGGCATTAAAGTTGCAATTATTGAACCTGGTGGGATTAAAACCAACTGGGGATTCATTGCTGCGGATCATTTAGAAGCCTCAGCACGTCACAGTGCATATCAAACACAAGCGACCAAGGCTGCCGCGGGTATGCGCCGACAATACTCGTCGCGAATGATGTCTGATCCAAAAATTATTTCTAAAGCTATTTCGAAGGCGGTCAATCAGAAACGACCACGGGTGCGTTATTTAATTGGATTTGGGGCTAAACCGCTGGTACTTGCTAAGGCGATTTTACCGACTCGTGTTTTTGATTTTATCATGATGCATGCCAGTTAGTAGGAGTGATTAGTGTGAAGATTATGGTTTCTGAACAGTTTCAGTGTTTTATGGCAAGCCTTGGCGTTGATTTAAATAGCCTGCTTGAAGCTGCCGGTATTAATAAAGTGGTTTGGCAAGAACAATTAATGCTTTCTGATGTGGAGTATTGGCAGTTAATGAACGAATTCGACAACCAATTGACGGATGAAATGATTCTTAGTTTAGGGAATATTACTAACATTAATACGTTTATGCCGTCCTTTTTTGCAGCATTAGCTGCTAAAAATGGTGAACAAGCGATTGCACGCATGGCAACCTATAAATCATTGGCAGGTCCGGTTCATTTAGAGATAGTGACCAAGCCAGATATTGTCAATATTCATATTTTGGGAAATAGTCTTGGCGTCGAGTTGCCGCGTTTCACGATTATGACGGAACAATTGTTGTTAATCAGCTTGTTACGAGTAGGTACGGGAAAACTCATCAAGCCAATTTCAGTTGGTAGTAAGTATCCGTATGGTGATCAGATTGATGCCGTGATGGGCATTCGACCTCAACAATTGGCTGATAATTGCATTCAGTTTCAAGTCACGGACTTACAGCGGGCGTTTATTTCGGCCAATAATTCAATGTGGGCATTTTTGCAACCAGGGTTAGACCAACAAAAACTGGCTATTGAACACAACCAATCATTGCTCGCGACTGTTCAAGCACTATTGTTGAAGAAAATTCCTAGTGGTTCCTTCTCAATTGACGAGATTGCAACAAGTTTGAATCTCAGTAAACGAACCTTGCAGCGTCATCTTAGTACTTTAAGCACCACATTTAATGATGAAGTCCAAATTGCGCGTCGAACCCTAGTGGTACCCTTGATGAAAGATCAATCGCTAAACTTGATTGAAATCAGCTATTTGTTAGGGTATTCAGACCCAGAGTCTTTTTCGAGAGCTTTTAAAAAATGGTTTCATCAGAGTCCATCCGTTTACCGCCAACAATCTCTGGGGATGTTCAAAAATTAACAAGCGTTGCCGTTTAGGTTAAAAGTTATGGGCGTTAAAATCTTATGGATGTGATGGCTTTAGACTGATGAGTAATCCTTTAAATTAATAGATCGTCACAACAATTGTGTTTAAGAATGCTAGTTCTTAGATGCAATTTTTTTTGCGTGCATCTAAGCTAGTGACAGTTGAACAGATTGTATCATTGCTTGCTGAAGTCAAAACTTGTTAGCAATTTGATTATAAACTTTATAGTCAAATTGCTAAACTGTGCCAGTTCGTTGACGGATTATGACCGCAAAAAATGGCTCGTCAAGAAATTTTCGCAAAAAAATAAAGCTCGATTAGAGCCCAGCTTACCGGGATTTGGCTACTAAAAAATGTAACATACTGTAAATTAATCTGCTGAAATCAATTGACAAGATTTGGCCGGACGATTAACTTAATGCCATTCCCAAACGCCGTGAAAGGAGCGACTAACTATGAGTGTGTTAGAAGCAAGTGAAATTATGCAATTAATCCCCAACCGGTACCCAATTTTATTCATGGACCGGGTGGATGAATTAAATCCGGGTGAATCGATCGTGGTGACGAAAAATGTCACGATTAATGAGTCATTTTTCCAAGGGCACTTTCCCGGTAACCCGGTCATGCCGGGCGTGTTGATTATTGAAGCTTTGGCGCAAGCCGCGTCGATTCTGATTTTGAAATCTGAAAAGTTTGCTGGTAAGACGGCTTATCTTGGCGCCATTAAGGATGCCAAGTTCCGCAAAATTGTCCGTCCCGGTGATGTCTTGAAGTTGCATGTCCAAATGGTCAAGCAACGGTCCAACATGGGAACGGTGAGTTGTCAGGCGATGGTCGGTGACAAGGCAGCCTGCACAACTGATTTAACCTTTATCGTTGGTGCAACTGATTCAAAATAGAAAGGTGGTAATGGCAATTCGGCGATTGTCGTTTGGGAAAGTTTTTTAAAAGCATTGCCGAATTGTAACCAACCATGACAACTAATTTTTCGATTTTAGCGAGTGCTAAGGCACTGCCGACGACCAAAGTCACGAATCAAGAACTAACGCAACTGATGGCGACTTCTGATGATTGGATCAAGCAGCGAACGGGAATTCGTTCTCGCCACGTCGCGACCGATGAGACAACGACGAGTTTAGCTGTTTCAGTTGCCCAGCAGTTGTTGCAGCAAAGTCGGCTAGCGGCGACGGCGATTGATTTGATCATCGTGGCAACCATGTCACCGGATTATTTGACACCGGCGACGGCTCCTCAAGTACAGGCAGCAATTGGGGCTGAAAAAGCAATTGCCTTTGACATCAATGTTGCCTGTGCGGGCTTTGTTTATGGGATGCAGTTGGTTCACCAATACTTACAACCGGGCCAGACCGCTTTGTTAATCGGTAGCGAGACCTTGAGTCGGTTAGTAGACTGGCATGATCGTAGCACTGCCGTTTTATTTGGTGATGGTGCGGGTGGTCTATTGATTACTGCTAAGCCTAATACGACCACTGGGCACTGGCTGGGCGGTCATTACGCGACGTTTGGCGCTGACGGGCATTATTTAACGGCGGGACAGCAACCTCAGGTGAATCCGTGGTCGACACGGACTGATGGTGCAGATTCTAACCGCTGGGCCTTTCAGATGAATGGTCGGCGGGTTTATGACTTTGCCACTAAGCAAGTGCCGCACTCAATTGAGCAGGCGTTGATGCAGGCACGGCTCGAGTCGAGTGATATTAAAGCATTTGTGCTTCATCAGGCCAACGCACGTATTGTTAAGAGCGTTGGTCAAAAATTAAACTTAGCTACGGAACAATTACCGATGAACATTGCACAGTATGGCAATACTGCGGCAGCCAGTGAACCGATTCTATTTGCCGAAATGGTTGCCCAAAAGCAAGTTCAACGTGGTGACAAGCTGGTGTTTACCGGTTTTGGCGGCGGGTTATCCGTCGGTAGTGTCGTAATTGAGTATTAATTGATAACTGAAATCAAGCATTTAAAATTAATTTAAAAATTCTGGAGGAATCAACAATGACTAAAACTGAAATTTTTGACCAAATTAAAAAGATGATCGTGGAACAATTAGACGTGGATGCTGACAAGATTACGATGACAACGAACTTTACCGAAGACTTAGCACTTGATAGTCTGGACGTTTTTGAAGTGATCGATAAGATAGAAGACGAATATGATATCGAAATCGAAACGGATGACGCTTTAGCCACGGTTGGTGATTTAGTTGATTATGTGGCGACTCATCAGGAAAATAGCGAGGACTAAGTTATGAAAACGGCAATCTTATTCAGTGGTCAAGGACAACAGTTTGCCGATATGGGGGCCGATCTTTATCAAACGTTACCAGCGTACCAAGCCACGATTGACGAAGCTAATCAAGTGTTGGACTGGGATCTGCGGGTAACTGCTGATTGGATCGATGATGCTCAACGGATGCCGGTTGCAATTACAGCGATGAATATGGGGTTATATCGTGCTTTAACAGCGTTGCTTAATGAGTGTCCGACCGTGTTAGCAGGATTGAGCCTTGGCGAGTATGCCGCATTGATTGCAGCTGGCGTCCTGCCATTTGCTGATGGCTTGAAGTTAGTTGCCGATCGGGCTAGATATATGCAACGAGCGGGATTACAGCATCCCGGGGAGATGGTCGCGGCGTTGAAGGTAACGCCGGCACTGGTTGCAGCCGCTTGTCAAAGTGCCCAAGCAGTGGGGGTTGCGTATCCCGCTAATTACAATCTAGCTGATCAAATTGTTATTGGTGGCGATGCAGCTGGTATTCAAGCTGCGCGAACCTATTTAAAAACACACGGCGTTAAACGGGTGGTCCCATTAGACGTTGCGGTGGCTTCACACACGCCGTTAATGGCAGCAGCGAGTGAGGCGTTGGCGCAACGATTACGATTTGTTAATATTGCAGCACCCCAAATTCCGGTCATCAGTAATACGACCGTGACCCCCTTTAGCCAGGCAACTGTCAAGGAAACGTTGGTAAAACAGTTAGTATCGCCAACGCACTTTGCGGCCTGCTTACAACGAATTGCGACATATGAGGTCGATGAGATTATTCAAGTTGGACCGGGGCATAGTTTAGCAACTTTTGCCAAACAAACATTGCCGGGGGTAAGGGTTTGGTCAATTGAAGATGTGACAGATTGGCAGAATTATTGTCAGGATACTGAGGAGGTACGTGAGCGTGGATGAAGTGATTTTAGTCACTGGAGCTGCTAAGGGTATTGGTTTGGCAACAGTCAAACGGCTGGCAGCTCAGGGGGCCAGCGTTATTTTAAACGTTCATCATGAAATTGAAGCGGCCGATTGGCAAGCATTAACGGCTGAATATCCACGGTTGACGCAATTAGTTGGTGATGTGAGCGATGATCAAACGGCGGCTGATTTAATTGAGACCGTGATGACAAATTTTGGTCGCTTAGATGGACTCGTGAATAACGCTGGTGTGACCCATGATCAGTTATTAACGCGGCTACACGCGGAAGATTTCATGAGTGTGATTCAAACAAATTTATTGGGCACATTTAATATGACCAAATACGCTTTAAAAGTCATGCAGCGACAGCGACAAGGCGCCATCGTTAATGTTGCTAGTGTGGTCGGGTTACATGGCAATATCGGCCAGGCGAACTATGCGGCTAGTAAGGCTGGAATTATTGGTTTAACTAAAACGACGGCAAAGGAAGCGGCTCGGCGCCAAGTGCGGTGTAATGCGGTGGCCCCAGGAATGATTACGACGGCCATGACGGCACAATTGAATGACCGTGTAACGGCGGCTGCCTTAAGTGATATTCCACTCAAACGCTTTGGGACGCCCGACGAAATTGCCCAAGCAATTGACTTTTTATTGCACCAACCGTACTTAACGGGACAAGTGCTAACAGTTGACGGTGGCATGACGATATAAGATATGGGAGGTTATCCAATGACAGAACGAGTAGTTGTGACTGGAATGGGTGCGGTGACGCCCCTCGGTAATAGTGTTGATGAATTTTTAACGGGGTTATTCGCGGGACAAGTTGGGATTAAGCCCATCACGAAGTTTGACGCGACGCCCACTGGGATTACAGTTGCCGGTGAGGTTAAGGATTTTCAGCCAGAAGAACGAATTGAAAAGAAATTAGCGAAAAGATTGGATTTATTTTCCGTTTATGGTCTATACAGTGCAAGTGAAGCGATGGCGCAAGCCGGACTAAATGAAGCAAATATTGACCCAGAACGATTAGGCGTTATTTATGGTTCGGGTATCGGTGGTTTAACGACGATTGAAGCGCAAGTGATCAAGATGCACGACAAGAGTCCCAAACGAGTTTCACCGTTATTCGTCCCTAATTCAATCATTAACATGGTTGTTGGTAATATCGCGATGCAATTTAACGCACAGAATACCAGTCAAGCGATTGTGACCGCGTGTGCGTCGGCGACGAATGCCATCGGCGATGCGTTTGAATATTTGCGTCAAGGAAAGGCAGATGTGATCATCACGGGTGGTTCAGAAGCTTCCGTCAACGAAATCGGTATTGCAGGGTTTGCGTCCCTGACTGCGTTGTCGAAAGCCACTGACCCAACGTTGGCTTCGTTACCGTTTGATCGTCAACGCAATGGGTTTGTGATGGGTGAAGGGGGTGCGACGTTAGTCTTAGAAACGTTGGCCCATGCCCAAGCCCGAGGCGCCCAGATTCTTGGTGAAGTCGTGGGTTACGGAACGACTAGCGATGCTTATCATATGACAGCCCCCCGACCGGATGGTGCTGGTGCCAAACGTGCAATGCAACAAGCCGTTGCGGAAGCCGGCATTCAACCGCGTGATGTGGATTACATCAATGCTCATGGAACAGCCACACATGCGAATGATAGTGCCGAAGCTCAAGCAATTAGCGCGTTGTTTGGTCAAGATGTACAAGTCAGCAGTACTAAAGGAATGACGGGGCACTTATTAGGCGCTGCGGGTGCAATTGAAGCTGTTGCAACGATTGGTGCTCTGCAAGCGGGTCAGTTACCTGCGAATATTGGTTGTACGGACCAAGATCCTGAGTGTCCAGTCAATTTAGTAACGCCAGCAACTCAACATCAAGCCGCAACCTATGCTTTGAGTAATTCATTTGGTTTTGGGGGCCATAATGCCGTGGTTGCCTTTAAGAAGTGGGTGAATGTATGAGTATGACGGATACGGAAGCGATGACCGCCCTGATCAATCAGTTTAATCAATCCAGCGCTCAAGTCATGGACGTCAAGACGACAACCTTTGAACTGCATTTGAATAAACAAGCTGAAACTGCTGAGACAAATTCAGCGCGTTCACAGCCGGCAGTGACCGACTCCGCGGTACCAGTGGTCAAACCGACGACTGAAGTGGCGACTCAATCGGGAACAACGATGGTCACGGCGCCCCTAGTTGGGGTGGCTTACTTAGCTGCCGACCCGAAACAGGCGCCGTTTGTTCAGGTGGGTGATCGTGTCAAGTCAGGGGAAACCTTGTGTGTAATCGAAGCGATGAAAATGATCAACGAAGTCCCTAGCCCAGTTAGTGGGATCGTTAAAGAAGTTTTAATTAAGAATGCAACTATGGTTGAATTTGATGAACCATTGTTTGCAATTGAGGAGACGACCGTTTAATGGAAGTTACGGATTTAATTCCCCAACGGTTTCCGCTGCAATTATTAGACCGTATCGTAGCGGTCCAACCAGGTGTCAGCGCAACAGCGGAAAAATTAGTCACGATTAATGAATGGTTTTTTCAGAGTCAGACACTGACCGGAAGAACGATGATTCGGCCAGTATTATTAGAAATTTTGGCTCAAACGGGAGTTGTGGCTTTACTATCGATGCCAGAACATCATGGTAATAACGTCTTTTTTGGCGGAATTCGGCAGGCTGATTTTAAGACGGATGTGCGCCCAGGTGACCGGTTAGAAGCGATGGTAACGTTAACTAAGTTGCGTCGTCAAATCGGAACAGGCCATGGCGTGATTACCTGTGCTGGTCGTGAGGTTGTTAGTGCTGATTTAACCTTTGTAATGCAAGCCTGAAGGAGGTATGGCGATTGTTTAAAAAAGTCTTAGTCGCGAACCGTGGTGAAATTGCGGTCCAAGTTATTCGCGCGCTTCATGAGATGGGGATTAAAGCGGTCGCTGTCTATTCAGTGGCTGATCAGGAGAGCTTATTTGTACATCTGGCTGATGAGGCGGTCTGTATTGGGGCGAGTCCCGTCAACCAGTCATATTTGAATATGCAAGCAATTATTAGCGCTGCTAATTTGACCGGGTGTCAGGCGATTCATCCAGGCTACGGCTTTTTATCTGAGAATGCGGAATTTGCCAAAATGTGTGCGGATTGTCAGTTAACGTTTATTGGACCGCGTCCTGAGGTGATTGACCAGATGGGTGACAAAGAAAATGCCCGGCAGACCATGCAACGATTAGGCGTACCCGTGATTCCCGGCAGTCCATCGGTGCTTAAGGATGTTGAGGCGGCTATGCAAGCTGCCCATACCTTAGGTTACCCAGTTATGATCAAAGCCGCTGCTGGGGGTGGCGGTAAGGGGATTCGCGCGGTTAGTAATGATCAAGATTTAGCGAAGGCTTTTCGAACCGCTCAGCAGGAAGCTCAAGCTTCATACGATGATCATCGGTTGTACTTAGAAAAAATCATTGCCCCGGCGAAGCATATCGAAGTGCAGGTCTTAGCCGATCAACAGGGGCATGTTATTTATCTACCAGAGCGCGATTGTTCGCTACAACGGAATCATCAAAAAGTGTTAGAGGAAAGTCCATGTGCGGTCATCACGACTGCTGAACGGACCGAATTGGGACAATTAGTGGCTGACGCAACCAAAAAGTTGGGTTATACAAATACGGGTACCTATGAGTTTTTAATGGATCAGCAGCATCATTTTTATTTTTTGGAAATGAATACGCGGTTGCAAGTTGAACATACGGTTACTGAAATGGTAACGGGTATTGAATTGATTAAAGCGCAAGTACAAATTGCAGCTGGTATGCCTTTAAAAATTAAACAAGCGGATGTGAAAATTCATGGTGTTGCCATGGAGTGTCGCTTGAATGCGGAGGATCCATACCACGATTTTCGACCGCAACCTGGAAAAATCACCCGGTTGATCTACCCAATGGGGACACTGGGAGTCCGGATTGATGCTGGTGTGGTGACTGGTAGCATGATTGCACCGTTTTACGACTCGATGATTGCCAAAATCATTGTTCACGGTATTAATCGGAAGATGGTCAGTCGCAAGATGCATCGTTGTTTATTGGAATTGACCATCGATGGGGTTCAAACGAACCGGATCTTCTTAGCAGGATTAGTTGCAGATTCGACTGTTGGCCGTGGTACCTATACCACAGCTTATATCGAACAAGACTTTTTGAAAGGATGGTTAAGTGATGCCCAAGCGCAAGTTTCAAGCACCCACTGAACGGCAGTTAGCTGTTCGACGGGATAATATTCCAGACGCGTTATTGACGCGCTGTCCAGTTTGTCATGAAGATTGTTATACCCAAGATCTCGGTGAATTCAAGGTATGTCCCCATTGTGATTATGGGTTTCGCTTGCCTGCTTGGCAACGTGTTCAACAATTGACGGCGAGTTTTGAAGAGCGGGATGCGGACCTAAGTGCGCCCGTCAGTTTTGATGACCCTGCATATTTAAAAAAGTTGCAGCGTGCCAAAGCAGCCTCACACTTGAATGAGAGCGTATTGACTGGTATTGGGACGTTAGCGACTTATCAATTTGGGTTAGGTGTCATGGAAACTAAATTTATGATGGGGAGTTTGGGGGCGGCAACCGGTGAGAAAATTACGCGATTATTTGAAACTTGTACGACCCAAAAACTTCCCGTTGTGATGGTTACTGCTTCTGGCGGGGCGCGTATGCAAGAAGGCGCTCGTGCATTGATGCAAATGGCTAAGGTGTCCACGGCGGTTGCAAATCACCGAAAAGCTGGACTATTGTATATTACAATTTTAACTGATCCAACCACTGGTGGTGTCACGGCTAGTTTTGCGATGCAGGGTGACATTATGTTGAGCGAGCCACGAGCGCTCATTGGATTCGCGGGTCGGCGAGTCATTGAACAAACCATTCAACAGACACCACCTGCGGATTTCCAACGGGCGGAAACCTTATTGGCCAATGGATGGTTAGATCAAATCGTGCCCCGACCAGCCTTACGGAAAACACTACAACGATTATTAACAATCACTCAGGGAGGTCATCAGGATGTCTAAAGTAACGGCCTACGAACAAGTTCAAGCAGCCCGGGATGCTAGTAAGATTAGCATTCAAACGTTGATTGATGGCTTGACAGAGGATTTTTTTGATTGTCATGGTGATCGTCAACGGGCGGATGATCCAGCTGTAATCGCCGGCTTAGCAACAATTGCTCAACGGCCCGTCACCATTATTGGTATTCAGAAGGGTCAAAATTTGGCCGAGAATCAAGCTCGGCATTTTGGCTGTGCGACGCCTAGCGGTTATCGAAAAGCATTGCGGTTAATGCGGCAAGCAGAACAATTACGGCAGCCGGTCGTGACCTTAATCAACACGCCGGGTGCCTATCCGGGTGTCGATGCGGAATATGAGGGACAAGGACGAGCAATTGCTGACTGTTTGTTAGCAGGATTACAATTGCGAGTACCATTTTTGAGTTTGATTGTTGGTGAAGGTGGCAGTGGTGGTGCATTAGCCTTAGCATGTGGTGATCAAGTCTGGATGTTGGCGAATAGTACTTACTCGGTGTTATCGCCTGAAGGCTATGCCACTATTTTATGGAAAGAATCGCAACGTGCTGCTGAAGCTGCGGAAAAAATGCGCTTGACGCCGACAGAATTATTGGCAGATGGAATTATTGATCGGATTATTCCTGAAGTAGCAACCGCAGCAGATTGTCAACCGCTGAAAACGGCCATTGACGAGACATTAACTGCTTTAACAGCAAAGTCGGTGACGGAACTGGTTACGCAACGCCAAGCCCGTTATCGGCAATTTTAAATAAGTGAGGAATGATAAGTATGGATGGAATTTTATCGGGTAAGACTATTGTGGTCATGGGTGTGGCCAATCAGCGCAGTATTGCCTGGGGGTGTACCGAGGCATTAATTGCACAGGGGGCCCAGGTTATCTTGACTTACCAAAATGACCGTTTGAAGCAAAGTTTACAGCGGTTTGTTGCGCCAGATGTGCCGTTAATTGCCTGTGATGTTGCTGATGATGACAATGTTGATCGGGCATTTGCAAGCATTAAACAACAGTATGGTGCCATCGATGGGATTATCCATGCGATTGCTTATGCGGATAAAGCAACGTTAGAAGGTGATTTTGTGAATACCACGAAAGCTGGATATGATTTGGCACAAAATATTAGTGCGTATTCGCTGATTGCAGTTGCCCGAGCAGCTCGGCCAATGCTGAAACCAGGAGCCAGTCTCGTAACGTTGACGTATTTTGGATCAGAGCGAGCCGTACCAAATTACAATATGATGGGGGTTGCTAAGGCCGCGTTGGAAGCAAATGTGCGTTACTTGGCACGTGACCTTGGACCACAACAAGTCCGCGTGAATGCAATTTCAGCCGGAGCAGTCAAAACGTTGGCGGTAACGGGTATTCATGAGCATCAGCAATTATTAAAATTATCTCGCAGTATGACAGTTGATGGAGAACCGGTAAAAACGCGTGAGATCGGCAACGTGGCTGCCTTTTTATTAAGCGATCTCTCGACTGGAATGACCGGGGACGTGGTATACGTGGATAAAGGGGTCCACTTAAGTTAATGCCAATCACTCAAGTTGTCTTTAAACGGCAGTGGCTTCAGATGCCGGTCGATGTTTCTAAAAAAATGCGACGGGTCACTCAGCGAACCGTGAGTCGCCAATTAATTCAGCAAGTGTTATCGGTACCATTAGCTTATCATCGATTGGGCCAGCCCTATTTTCCAAGTCATCCTCGATTAGGTGTTAGTGTTAGTCACACGCACCAGTTAGTGATGGTAGCGGTTGGTCCGGGACCTCTGGGGATTGATGTTGAACAGGTCCGTCCATATGATGTGACTGCCATTCGGCGAGCCTTTACATCGGCGGAATGGCAGCTATTACAGGCTTTATCGGTGCAAGATCGTTATCGGTTAGGGTGGCAACTTTGGACGGCTAAAGAAGCGGTATTAAAGTTAGTGGGCTGTGGTTTGACCCATGCGCCCAGCCGTGTTGAGGTTCTTGATTTAGAACGTGGACTAGCGTGCTATCAAACACAGTTATACCAGTTGACGCCGTTAGAATTGCCTGCGACTCACGAGGGATTTTTGGCTCGTCCCTTGTCGGTTGGCTGATTGGAGCGTGTTGTTGGTATTAACTTTAGTGCGTTCTTTTTTAAGTTTAGTGAACAATGGCCACTGGATTTTATTATCGGCCGCCTGGGCTGACCTGCTATTGCAAGCCTTCTACGTGCTGACTAAAAGCAGTTCTGAGCAAGCCATAATTGTGGGCTCAGAACTGCTTTTTAATTTGTCCTTCAATAATTTATCTATAATAATGGCAATACAAAATTCATCCATAACCATGAAATCGGCATGATAACGACCATCATCGGAATCATATCGGCGGTCGGAAACATCTTGACGGCAATAATGCGAAAGCCGCTGGCAACCATTAAAATACCACCGACCGCTTTGAAATCTAGAATCATGTCAGGAGTGGTCAAGGGAAAGACTAGGTGAGCGATTAAGAATAAAGCAGTCAGGATGATTAGTTGGGGAACAGCAATTAAGGAAACAACTAACCCTAAGTTAGCACCGAAAATTACCGCAGCAAAGAAGTCCAGAATCGATTTGGAAATCAAAATTGTGGCGTCGCCGTTCATCCCTTCAGTTAAAGTCCCGTAAATACCAGTTCCACTGGCACAAAATAGTACGATTACCGTGACCATTGTCTGTTCAAAAGCCTGTTTCTCAAAAGTTGCTGGTGCTTTGACAAACCGTGAAATGAAACGTTGCATCGCGGCAGCGCCGTGATTGATTGCAGTTCCCAAATGACAAAGTAATCCAATACCTGTTCCGATAATAACGGCAAAGATGACCGCCGCTAGATTTTTTAGTGGTGCAATCGCGTAAATCCCCATACACATGGAACAGATCCCAAAGGACATATTCAGCCCATCTTTTAAACGTTGTGACATTCGTTTGCCGGTCAATGCGCCGACAATACCCCCGAAAAAGATTGCACACACGTTAGTAATAATTCCAATTGGCACGCAAGCCCTCCTCAATATTTAATTGATAAAAACAACAGCTATTAGTTTAGAGCTTGTTTCGGATAAGAACAATTCTGAATATGTGGTAAACTATTCTAAATGGGAATAGTTAGAAGAGGGTTAATTATGGAAACACGGAAATTGGCAGTGTTTGTTGACCTTGCCACGACCCAGAACTATAGTCGCAGTGCTGAACGCATGTTTTTGTCACAGTCGACCATTTCAAAGTACATTATGGCTTTAGAGCGCGATTGGCAGGTCCAATTATTTGAACGTGCGCATCGGCAAGTCACGTTAACACGGATTGGGCAACAATTATTGCCACGGGCCCAAGCAATTCTGCGCGAAGAGCGTCAGTTACAACAAGTTCTGGCCGCTAATACCGCTCATAATGCGCAGTCGCTGGTTGTTCAGGGACTACCATCTTTAGCACAATACCAGGCTTTTCATATTATCACGGCATTTACGAAGCGGTATCCGGAAGTGAAATTACAATTTAGTGAGGCGAGTGTCGATCAGTTAGCGCATGCACTGGATCATACGAATGTCGACATTGTATTTACACGGATTTTCGGGGATCAACCCAATAATTATGACGTTTTATTGAATGAGACCGATCAGTTTGTGGTCCTTGTTCCGAAAGACGATCCGTTGGCGCAACAAGCTGAGATTAGTCTGTCGATGCTGGCACATGAATCAATTTTATTATTGAAAGATACCATCGGTGAAGATAACCCGTTGTTTTCGGCATTTCAAAAAATGCATACGCCACAGATGGTCTATGATGGTCAACGAATTGATCTCATTTTAGAAATGCTGAATCAGGGTGATGGTGTCTCGGTTGTCATGGCGCGGTCATTTGATCTCACTGGTTTTGACAACATTAAAGCAATTCCACTGACGCCTACTATTCGCAGTCAGATGGCTTTCATGAAACGTCCAGATAATCACGCTGCCGTGGTTGCTAAATTTTGGGCGTTTGCGACGAAGTATAGCCAATCACTTTCAGATTAATTGTGGCGGCTGATCACATTCTAACGATGTGTCTTGAATCGGAATCAAAGCCGACGATGACATAAGGATAAGAGCAGTCGGTTTCGGTGGTCGTAGCAGGAAGGACGTGTCCGAACAACAACCGAGCTAGTTAGTCTGTTTTAATCACATTGTAGGTCGTTTGCAGTGATATAAATAAAAATAATTAAAGATGACGGGGTGCAGACATGGAACCAATTCATATTTCACAGACTTTATCAATTACCAATCACCGTGTGTTTTCAGCTGATTTGAATGAGCACGACACGGTTTTTGGCGGAAAAATCTTGGCGACTATCGATGATAATTCATCGATTGCCGCATCGCGAGTGGCTCGAATTGAGACGGTGACCGTGTCAGTCGATCAGGTCAATTTTTTATTGCCGTTTCGGTTACAAGACTCAATGTGTGCGGAATCTTACGTTTCGGGCGTTGGTCACCGCTCAATCGAGGTATTTACTAAAATCATTGGTGAACACTTGAAGACCGGCGAACGGTTTTTGGGATTGACTTGCTTTTCAACGTTCGTGGTGACGGACCGTAATATTGAATTACCACTGTTAGTCGCTGATAAACCAGAATACACGTTTGTTGCTCAGGGCTATCAAGAGCGGCAGGCCGCCCGGTTAGCCAAACTAAAGCGCCAGCAAGACTTTAATGCGCACATTAGCGTTGAATTGCCGTGGTGAATCGATTTAAATTGACAATTTTGGTGAGACTTGTTAAATTGTAATTATCAAATATAGGAGGGGTGTTTTATGTCGGGCATTCGTTAGGGTGTTGTTGAGCGAAAAAAGTGGGTTGGACCCGCTTAGTTTCGTGTACCCTAATGTGACGAATGGCCTGGCAGATAGACATGCCGGACGGTTTTTGCGCACAGTTGGGATAAGACTGTGCGCATTTTTAATTCGCAGAGCGTTAGGGTAAGTCACTTTGCGAAAGGATTATAAAAATTGACAATTAATTTAATTAAATATGGATTGACGACGGCGGTTCAAGCCGACTTGACTAAGGAAAACGGTCAAATACTTGGCCGGATTATCGGCCAACATCGTGATTGGTACCAAGTCATCACGACGGCTGGGGAACGTTCAGCACAAGTTACGGGAAAACTGGCTTATGAAGCGGCCAGTCCCGCGGCATTTCCGGCGGTTGGGGATTGGGTGTGCCTATCTTCATCCGCTGATAATCAGGCGCAGATTGAAGCAATCGCGCCACGGCAGAGTGTCTTGGCGCGCGGTGCCGTGAACCGCCAAGACGGCCAAATCATTGCGACAAATATTAATACCATCTTTATCTGCATGTCATTGAACGCGGATTTTAATGTGCGGCGGTTAGAACGTTACCTGACGATTGCGTGGGATAGCGGTGCACTTCCGGTCATTGTCTTAACCAAGGCGGATCTCTGCACGGATCTAGCCACTAAGTTACGGGCTGTGGCGGATGTCAGTGTCGGCGTACCAACGATCACTTGTTCGGTCGAAACGGGTCAGGGTTTGGATGAATTGCAACCATACCTAACGACTGGTCAAACGGTGGCCTTCGTGGGCTCTTCGGGTGTCGGTAAGTCGACTTTGATTAACCGATTGTTGGGCCAGGATATCTTGGCGACGAAATCGATTCGTACAGATGATGACAAAGGGCGGCACACAACGACGAGTCGGCAATTAATACCGCTACCAACGGGCGCCTGTGTCATTGATACACCAGGAATGCGTGAGTTACAAATCTTCATGGGTGATTTAAATCAAACTTTCGCGGAAATTGCCGCATTGGCGACACAGTGTAAGTTTAATGATTGTACCCATACTAGCGAGCCTGGTTGTGCGGTACGGGCAGCAGTTGAGGTGGGCACGGTAACGTCTGAACGGTTACAAAGCTATCAAAAATTACAACGTGAAATGAGCTATCAAGGACTCAATTCACGCCAGTTGGAGCAGGCTAAAATTCAGCGGATGTTCGGTGGCAAACAAGCGATGAAGCGTGTTAAACAACGTTACCATCGCGACTGAGTTGATAAGTAAATTAAAGAAGCTACTAAACGGGATGTCGGCAACGGCACCCCGTTTTATTTAGGACCTACTTTCGTTATCGCGTAGAGTGAACCGAGTGACCTGTTGAGCGAGATAGGCCGGTGTTTCAACCATCCCATTCTGTTGCCAATGAACGAGCATATTGATGACCGCACCAGAAAAATAAGCCGTGTAGTACGGTTGGCGAAGCGCGGTATTGCTTGAACCGATAATACGGTCTTGTTTAATGAGTAATGCAAAGACGGCTTCGAAACTTTGAATAAAAATCTGGGCTTTTTCGTTTTTGATCAATAACGCATTTGTCGCTGCCATTTGTTGCATGAGAGTGAAATATTGAGTCATCAATACCTGCAATTTAACCTTTGATTGTCGCGGTAATTGGCGCAGATATTGAAGGATAGTCTGTTTTTGATAGGCCAAAATAATCTGATCGAAGTTGGCGAAATTACGGTAAAAATAGGTGCGAGAAACCTGAGCGTGCTGACAAAGTTCTGTGATTGAAATACGACTGAGTGGTTTTTGCGACATAAGCTGTAGTAAGGCCGCATAAACCGCAGTTAAATTTTGGCGTTTTCGTGTTTGTGGGTCCATTGGTTACAACATCTCCTTTTTTGTAACGTAAGTATTTATTTATGACCATTTTACCAGATATACTCCCATTAACTTAACGGGAGGCGATTATGATGAAAAAATCGACGAAAGTAATTGCAATGATGATGATTGGCATTTTTCTATGTATGCTTGATACGACGGTTATGAATATTGCGTTGCCAGCAATTCAGACGGGACTAAATACTGATTTGACGCACCTGTCGTGGGCACTGAATATTTACACCGTCCTGTTTGCTAGTCTGGCGATTCCACTCGGTCGGTTAGCGGATGTCTGGGGACGTGGGCGGATGTACTTGATTGGACTCGGGCTCTTTGGTATTGGTTCACTAACTTCTGGATTGAGTCTCAGTGTCGGGCTGCTGATTACTGGCCGAGCGATTCAAAGTATTGGTGCGGCCATCGTCTTCCCGGCTAGTATGACGATTGGTATTCAGAGTGTTGCACTCAGCAGGCGTACGGGGGTCATTGCAAGCTTGGGCGTGATGCAAGGGCTAGCCGCAGCGTTAGGACCAACCATTGGTGGTGCGGTCACTCAATTTTGGGGGTGGCGGGGAATTTTCCTGATTAACGTGCCTTTAGTTGCCGTCGCGTTGTGTGGTTGCATCGCCTGGCTATCATGGCGGCACCCTAGTCATGGTCAAGTAAAACTAGACCTCGGTGGGAGTGCCTTAGTGATGACGACCTTATTGGCATTGACGTTGGTCCTGGTTAAAGGTAATGACTGGGGATGGACGAGTCGCGTAGTCCTGAGCCTGGGCGTCACTAGTGCGCTAACATTGATTGCCTTTGTCTGGATGGAGGCCCACGTCTCAGCGCCGATGGTCCCATTAGCCCTATTTAAAGACCGACAGTTTAACGGTGCGGCGTTAGCGACCGTGTTATCAGGGGTCTTTATGGTGGGACTATTAGTCTTGATGCCGAGTTTCTTCACGAAAGTTCAAAGTAAGACGGAATTGATGGCGGCGATTATGATTACGCCCGCTTCAATGATGATTTTTATTTTTTCACCAATCAGTGGTTTCTTGTTAGCAAAGCTTGGTGCGCGGCGCGTGATCTTTAGTGGTAGTCTCGCAATAGCTACGGGTTATGGGGTACTTAGCTTGATGAGTCCTAGTCAGTACTGGCAGTTTGCATTGGCGGCGTTACTGGTTGGTGCGGGCTACGGCACGATTATTGGGCCAATTACGGTATTAGCGGCCGGTGATTTTACCGGTGAGTTACTGACAGCGTCACAAAGTGTGATTGGCGTGTTTCGGCAAATTGGCACATCGTTGGCCGTAGCCATTTTTGTGTCAGCTTTAGCCGCTAATTTGACAACGGCTAAGACACAGATACGAACGTATGCAACGACGACGGTCACTACTTTATCAATTCCTAAGCAAGCCAAACGTGATACGTTACGCGTGGTTGACCACCAATTAGCAACTGAGCAAACCGCGCAAACGGTCCACGAGCCAATCACGGCGGCTAAGGCCCGCCGGTTGGTTGCTGCCAATTATATGCAAGTGTTAAAAGCACGGTCATTGCAGTCCGCTCCAGTGCGTATCAAAGCTCAAATTCATCAGCAGGTGGCCCAAAAGGTTCACAGTCAAGTTAAACACACTAATCAGCGAATAAGGACTGCTGCATCAGCGATTAAGGCCAAAACCAAAATTGAGTTAACTGCTGCGTTTATGCGCCCCTACCAAGTCGCTTGGCCATTCACACTATTGCTAGTGATGACGACCTGGTGTTTTGCGGGACGGGAGCGGAAAAGTGGCAAGCCGAGTTAAGTCACGTTGATGGGGATGGACTTCAGGCACGTTTGAATAGCTGAGCCGGGAGGGCCGCGAAGGTGATTGCCACCACTGACTTTGGAACTTGCCATCGAACTTAGATTTGCGAGCATGTGAGGCGCTTATGCTATAATAAGGGCCAAAGGGGGTAGTCTTGATGAAAGAAAAACAAGTGTTTCATATCAATGGCTATATTGGTCTAGTGTTAGCGATCGCATTTGTGTTAGTTGGCGGTTGGCTGGTTTGGGCCGGTGCGACTGGCGATCATTTTGCGAGTATCTTTTTGGGCGCATTGCTAATTATTATTGCGGCCTTTGGGGCTAGTTCGCTAACAATTGTGGGCCCCAACGAGGCGCGCGTGTTAACATTTTTTGGTAAGTATATCGGGACAATTCGTGATTCAGGGCTGTTTATGACCGTTCCGTTAACCAGTAAGTTTTCCATTTCACTGCGGGTCCGCAACTTTAACAGTGCCATTTTAAAAGTTAATGACCTCCGGGGAAATCCCGTGGAAATTGCGGCCGTTATCGTGTTTAAAGTTGTTGATACCAGTATGGCACTCTTTGCAGTGGATGATTATGAACAATTTGTTGAGATTCAAAGTGAATCAGCGGTGCGGCACGTGGCCTCTGAATATCCATATGATACGTTTGATGACGACAAGAAGATTACGCTGCGGAGCAATCCAACCGAAGTTTCTGACCGGTTAATGGAAGAACTTCAAGAACGGCTAAATGTTGCGGGGGTCGAGATCGTTGAGACGCGCTTAACGCATCTCGCATACGCGACTGAAATCGCCAGTGCGATGTTACAACGCCAACAATCTTCGGCAATTCTATCTGCTCGCAAGGTCATCGTGGAAGGGGCCGTTTCAATCACGGAAGACACGATCGCCCGTTTAGAGAAAGATACGGGGATGCAGCTATCAGACGATAAGAAACTGCAACTGATCAATAACATGATGGTCACCATTATTTCGGAGCGGGGTACGCAGCCGATTGTGAATACTTCGGAAGTTAAGTAGGAACGTTGATATAACAACATCTATAAGATAATAACAATCAAGGCGAGCCTTATTTTTTAAGGCTTGCCTTTTTTTCCGTAACGAGTGCCGTAATGTTTTGGCAATCTTTTTGTTAAAAACGATGAATTTCAGTAAATTTAGTTTAAAAATGTATTCAGTTTTTTTACTGCGTCTTCCTTAATTTTTGGCGTGATTTCCGCGTACAATTTGGTGGTCTCTGAATCAACGTGTCCCATTAAGTCTTGAATGTCGTTAATATCTACGCCAGCTTCGCGTAATCGTACACCATAAGTGTGACGACACCCATGAACGTTTAAACGAGGAATACCCGCACGATCACAGATTCTGGGCATGGCAACTTGTGCAGAAGTAATGGCCAGAGGGTAACCGTGAAACTTTCCCGTGGGCTTGATAAAGATGAAGTCATTCAAGTCAATATCAGACCGATTGAGCTTAATTATTTCATTTGGATGAGTTTGTTTAAATAGATCCGGTAGTGCATCATAGGCGCAATCTGTTAAAGGAATCTTCCGAATACTTTTTGTCGTTTTGGGCGTGTCTAGCATCATATCTTTTAATCCAATGTCATTTACCTTAACTTCAGAGTTATAAATGCGAATGGTGTCGATACTGATTATGCAATGCTTGAAGTCTACTCGTGACCATCTAAGAGCCAGATCTTCTCCAACTCGTAAGCCACAGTCGAACATGAGTAGGAAAAAGGGGTACCACAATGATAGATGTTCCAACTGAGCGGCCTATAAAAATTTATCGGTTTGTTCCTTAGTGAAATAGCGCATTTTTCTAACCTCGTGACGATACTTGCGATTGAATTCTACATGTCGAGTAGGGTTAACTTTGATGTAATCTAAGCGTACAGCTTTCTCTAGGGCGTTTGAGAGCGTCTGATTGATGGACTGGACTGTGTTCCAACCATATCCATGTTTAGAACGTCCAGCTCCTTCTTCCATGAAAAGGTTATTGATAAATTTCTGATGAACATTAAACGAATAATCTTTAAGCTGGTAATCACCAATTCGGGGATTGATGTAGAATCTGATATTCCGACGATGGATTTGAATGGTATCCACCTTTACATTTACTTTTAAGTTATCGATCCAGTACATCAGATACTCGCCCAGTGTCATGTTGGCCTTGCTATTCGATAATCGGTTGTTAGCCACAGCTTCGGCCTCAATTAGCTTAGCAGCATCTTGGGCTGCTCGCTTGGTTTAAATCCTTGCCGGTGTACTGGTTTTTGCTTACCGGTTCCAGTATCCATGCCTTGATAAGCCATAAATTGCCAACGCTTTTTACTACCAAAATCTGTTGTGTATTCAGGAACGAATTAAATAGGATCAAAGACATTGTAATTTAGAGCGGCAAAGAATGGCATTACTATCGCATTTTTGGAGGCTTCTTCAGTTTTCAACATTTCATGCTGTCGCCTTTTTTGACAAACTATTTATTTTGCTTTCAACTTCACTGAAAAAAAGAAAATTTTGAGTTAGAAATTGGTGATATCAAGAACGGTGAGTTTAACTTTAAGTTGAAATATTATGTCTATCAAGTCGAAAAAGGCTCATTAAGTGAGACCATAACAATTGAAATTAATGTTACTTTCAATAAAAGCGACTTTGAAAACTGGCCTACCTATGATCCTGCAGAATCACTTGAGAAAACAGTAAGAGCTATGTTTGTGATGGCCGCAGTTATTTCAATCGGAGTTGTAGTTGCTAGTTCATCGCCTGTTACGGGTGTTGCCGCAACATTTTTAGCGCTTGCTACAAATTTCTTAACAAATAATAAAGTATAGGTTAAAGAAAAATTTAGATGAAAAATGAACAAGATGAGAAACCAAAATTAGTTTCTCACCTTGTCTTTTTTAACGCTCAGATTCCTATACTAGAAATCCTATAATTGCCATTACGAACAATGCGGAATAGGATTTCAAATGGTACCTAACTAAATCTTTGTGGTCCTGTTCGTTTGGTAGTAGAAAAGCTTGTTTTTCAATGGGATGCTCATGCCAAATAGGTTGTTGTCTCCAAAAATCATACAGTTGTTGGGGAAGTGCTATTGCAGGTGGAATTGCCATTATAAAGCCTATAATGGCTGGCCAGAATGGGGTTCTGCTATTTCCGAAAGCAATTACGTAAAAGCTCCATATAAGTGAACCATAAAAACAACATTTAGCAACTGTAAATTCTAACCAGAAGAGTAGTTCGTTTTTTAGGGAACTTCTACGATACGTTTGAAGAACTTTTTTCTTGAGCTGCCTAATTTTGCGACGGGAGTCGTTCTTTCTTAGAAAAAGTCCCCAAAAATATAGCTCGTCCGATCTGGTATAGTTCATAATTCTTTTTTGAATCTTAATGACATATGTGAGTAAGATAAACTCAACTAACACTGCCAATCCCAATAATAGCAAATTTCTCCCTCCTTAAAGAGCTACTCTTATCTCATCTCTGATAGTGACTTATCATGAGTGTTAGAGATATACTATCGCTGATTTTAGACGCTGAAACCTTAACAGTTAAGCCAACGTGGTGTTTATTGTATTCGGCCACGATAACTGCCTACATGTATAAATGACATGGTATCATGCCATTTATGTATGTAGGTTGCTAATGACTCTTTTAATTGATGGTTATGTTGGTTTTCTCAAAGAGGCCAACTTTAACTAGGTAACAATTAATGAGATCATAGCAGCACTTGAACCTATTAATCAAGAACCATTAATTTCTCCATTTAATCAATGTGTAGCTATTTGTTGTTATCTTTAATTTTTTTATGTAAAAAGTTATGTCTATCCGAGATAAGCGTAAGTAATTCTGTCAGATCATCATCAGTAGCATAGTCTCGAATGAAGCCTTTAGCCGTAGAACGTTTGACAATGTATTTTTTTCTTTCCTTATTTTTCTCGTCCCATTTTTTATTAGCCTTAATGCGTGCCTCACTTAGTTTTTCACCCATTATAATTTCACCACCCAATAGATAGTAACAATCACGATTACAGCCAACAATCCCCAAAGTATTGCATCTTTCCAGTCACGCAAATTCAGTTCAAGTTCCACATTAATATGTTTGCGATGGATGTTGATGAGTTTCATTTTGCTCACTCCTTTGCTATAATAAAAGTGTAATAAAGAGGGCGGGCGAGCGCCCTCCGTGAAAGAATTACCAATCAATCGAAATTTTGAAGTCTATGATTATCAAGTGAACCGCAAATTCTAACTTGATATGAATGGGCTTCTTTTTCATATGACGGGGAAATTTAATCACCTCCTCTTTAGTACATCAATCACTTTACACGTTATGACGTGTAAAGTCGATGAATAATTTCAAAATATCCACGCGGTTTAGATGTGGGCATAGACGGATAGTTCTCGGGTAGTAGAAAATCAAGAAAAAAGAGAAATTTCTGCCGGGTGAGGTCCGACATCTATCAGTTATGCAAGTTGACTCGTATTTCATTTTTATTTTGTGGTGAAGAAATCATGTTGAAATAGAAAAACAATCAATCCAAAATTGTAAAAAGAGCCTGTTTAGGGTGCCTTGTAAAGGCAGTAAAACCTAGTAATAGAAAAAGGCTAGATGGTCACCATTATTTCTGGGCAGGTACTCAGCCAATTGTGAATACTTCGGAAGTCAAGTAGGAACGTTGATACAACAACAATCAAAGTTGTAGCAGTAACATAAAAGGCGCTCAGCAAATGAGCGCCTTTTATACTACAGTTAAGTTCAAACAGTAACAAAAATTGACATCATGACCCGCTAATCTTTTAAAAAGATGCTCCTTTTGGGGATGCCTTCAATGGGTCAAATCGTAGCTGGAACACTCTTTATGAATTGCTAGGGTTACTTTCCAACACCGCTCATGGCAATTAGGCCATACCAACCGTGGGCAAACATTTTATTTGTAGAAGTTGTTAAGTTGGCAATTAACTGATCTTGTTCAGATGAGAAATGGTATTTTTTAGCGACAGCCATCACTTGAAGTTGACCGATTAATTCATTGATTGCGTCGGGTATTTGTTGATAACGCTTAGTAACTGAATCTGGTTGGTTGATAGTTGCGTAGGCTTGGCTAATTAATTTTCTGATTTCAACTTTTTCAATTGGAACTGAAGTGTTTAGCTGTTCTAAAAGCTGATTAACAGTTGTTAAACGCGCTAATTTCTGTTGCTGTTTCATCATTGAATCCCCCAGTGTAGTGTTTAGTTTGAATAAATGAATTAGTTATAAATGATATAGACTTCACGTTACTACTATATAGGCTAACATACAAATGAATACTGTACTGCATCAGCAATTTAGTTTTTATGTTAATTTAGTTGTCCGTTTAGATAGGCTTTGCCAATAATAATAATTAACCCTATTATGATTAATAATAAACTAACATAATTAAGTGGCCGACTTTTGCTCTGATAGTGAGTGAACCAGCCATACTTGATCCGGGTGTTAAAGACATTGATGATGAGGCCAATGCCAGTGACGAGGCCGCCAATTGCGATAATGAAATCCATTTGTAATCCCTCCATTTAGTTTAAGCAATTTAGATGTAATGACTGCAGTAAATATTGATGCTGAACAATCTCGATGTTTGGCAACAGACCTTAGTTCTTGGTATTTAAAAAATAGGTCATTCTGAATTTAACATTAGTAGTTTAAGATTATCAATATAAATATTATGAACAGCATAATTTTCAGTATAAATAAAACTGACAATCATTGCTATTATTAGAAATACCGTTTGCGGTTCAATACAGGTTCAGTGAAATAAAGACAATCAATCTTCCAGAAAATCAAATTCAGGTATATAATGTTTCATACACAAAACATTATATAGGAGACTGTTATGCTAGACAAAATCATTTATAAAAACTTATTTAGTAAAGCGTTCGATATTACTATTGAAGTCACTTATTGGGATGGGCAAATTGAACGGTATGGTACCGGCATGCCAGCTGTTAAAGTTCGATTAAATAAAGAAATCCCAATTAAGCTATTAACTAATCAGCCAACATTGGTTTTAGGTGAAGCATACATGAATGGGGATATTGAAGTAGACGGGAGCATTCAGGAATTAATTGCCTCTGCTTACCGCCAAAAAGACAGTTTTTTGACACATAATTCATTTTTGAAACACTTGCCAAAAATATCACATTCCGAAAAAAGCAGTACAAAAGATATTCAAAGTCATTATGATATCGGCAATGATTTTTATAAACTATGGTTAGATGATACCATGACCTACTCTTGTGCGTACTTTGAACATGACGATGATACTTTAAAACAGGCACAACTCAATAAAGTGAGACATATTTTAAATAAGCTGGCAACCCAGCCTGGTAAAAGATTATTGGATGTTGGGAGTGGTTGGGGAACATTATTATTTATGGCCGCGGATGAGTTTGGGTTAGATGCAACGGGTATTACTTTAAGTCAAGAACAGTATGATTATACACAAGCGCAAATCAAGCAACGTCATTTGGAGGAAAAAGTGCATGTGCAGTTAAAGGACTATCGAGAAGTCACTGGCCAATTTGATTATGTCACCTCGGTAGGTATGTTTGAACATGTTGGTAAAGAAAATCTAGGGTTGTACTTTAATAAAATTCAAGCGTTCTTAGTTCCAGGAGGTCGAGCTTTAATTCATGGCATTACAGGTCAACATGAAGGTGCCGGCGTTGATCCATTTATTAACCAATATATTTTCCCAGGGGGCTATATCCCAAATGTTGCTGAGAATCTCAAACATATTATGGCTGCTAAGTTACAATTTTCAGACATTGAACCCTTGCGGCGCCATTACCAAAAGACGTTAGAAATCTGGTATCACAATTATCAGCAGGTCGAACAACAGGTCGTCAAGAATTATGGGGAACGATTTGACCGCATGTGGCAATTATATTTACAGGCATGTGCAGCTGCTTTTGAGGCCGGAAATATCGATGTTATTCAATATCTATTAGTGAAAGCGCCGAGTGGAACTGGCCTTCCGATGACTCGCCATTATATTTATGATTGATCTTGTCGGTTCTGCGGTAGTCGTATCGAAATATAGCTCCACAATAAACATGTAGTTTCATTGATCCCTCATAAAAACATGAGGGATTTTTTATTATGGATCTGGAATGATAGACAAGGGCAACCATTCCAGACTTGTTCAGTATTAGGCTGGAATCGATAGGCATAGAAAAGATTTCGGGCCTCTGTGCATCTTGGTGGCTATCATGTTGTCAGGGCGTTATAGTGACAATTGAGGAGGGGATCTTATGTTGAGCACCAAGAAGAATCATGTATTACGGTACTTATTTATTATAGTTGGTATGATGATCGCGTTTTTAGGTTGTGGCGTGATTCAAGTTTCAGCACATGGCTTTGTGACGAACCCGGGTGGCAGAGCTTATCTGGGGAGTACTTGGTATCCAGGTGGGCCTTTGAATACCAATATTGGTTCGGTTATGTATGAACCACAGAGTATTGAAGCGCCCCAAAATACATTTATTGATGGCAAAATTGCCAGTGCCGGTATTGCTAACTTTGCACCACTGGACGAGCAAAATGCCAAACGGTGGTATAAGACACCTGTGAAGGCCGGCAATCTTAGTGTGACTTGGCAGTTAACTGCTCGTCATAAAACTAGTACTTGGGATTACTATATTACCAAGCCTGGCTGGAATCCAAACGCACCACTTAAGTTTAGTGATTTCAAGAAGATAGCTAGTTATAATGACAATGGTGCCATCCCTAGTGAATTTGTAACCCATCAAGTCAATATTTCTGCTAATGAAAAAGGCTATCAAGTGTTACTCAGTGTTTGGAATATAGCGGATACTGGTAATGCGTTCTATCAAGTCTCAGATATTGACGTACAGTAATTAGATGAGGCCTAAATTTACTTTGAGGTGATTTTAGACTATAAAAGTTGTCTTTGAGATATCGTAAAGGTCTTACTGGCGTTTATTGGCTAGTAAGACCTTTTTAAATGTGCTTTAAGGATTCATAGAAGCGAATGGCGATGACCGGTCTTTACTGATTAGTGAAGAACAGGTTGCTATTGTAAATTAGTGGTAATAATTAAGCGGATGCCGGGAATCAGATTTGCGATTACAGCTTGGCAGCTGGCATTTTAGCATTAAGGAGTACGCGCAGGAGCATCCCCTCAATGCAAGTTAGTTGAACCAAGGTGGCTCAAATTTGTGATTCAATAGGTGACTGTCAGTTGCGCTCATGTGACTACAGTACCAAGTCGTTAGTGATCCATCCGGGTAATTTCAGGCTCAGTTATTAGATACTCGTTGATATGAGCGAGAAAGTTCTGGAAGTGCGGTGTTTTATTATGGAAATCCACGGCGGCTTGGTCTTGCCAGTGCTCAATAATCTCGTAGTCATGGTCATGACCTAGTTGTTTGAAGTGGCCGTAGAAACCGTTGCCGGGTTCTTGTGATGAATTGACCACTAGCTCATGAATAAAGGCTTCATACTGAGTGGTTAACTCAGGCTTGACGTGTAGTGCGACATTAATGACTTTCATTGAATACTCCCCCTGTTGTTCGTGCTTGCGGACTGATAACCTACTCGGTGATGCCGATAAAGCCGCCAAAGCATTGAAGCGACTAGTCGTCACCATCTTACTGTAATAATCTTACAAAAAGAATATTCTGATTATATCGTACGAGACCAGGATTTTACAATGAAAACAGGTATCAATTATGCAACTGCATCTGATTAATTACTCATTTATCAAGGCCGATTGATGCGGGCGAAAATTTAAACGAATTAGGCGGTATATCGGGGTATCAGTGACCTGTACGATTATCATTTTTTAGTAATAATAACCAGCAGATGTATATTTATGGATTTGTCATTCAAGACGCGGTATATTAACAATGTTAAATACTAATTCCTAGGGGGTGGACAATAATGAGTAAAGTTTATACGGATGTGTTCAACATCAAGCATACGGATTGTACGGTAGTCGATACCATCAACGAATTTAGTCGAATTTTTATTATCCAGGATAAACACGGCTCACGGTTTACGTGTCTCAAAGATGATGCCCGCCCAGCTAAAAAGGGTAGTGGCCATTGGACGAGTGCCAGTCCGGAAGATGCGCCACAAGATTACGCTGTGCCGTATCGTTCAAGAAAACGGCAACGTAGAACGCTTTAAATAGTTGATTGGTAATCAGTGCCGATACACGGGGCCCTGGCGGTGACAACACCAGTTAAGCCGCGTTAAAACTTTAATACAATAAGATAACGGTCCCATCAGTAACAATGACTGATGGGACCGTTATTTGATTTGCGATTATATTTAATTTAATAATGCGACGCCTAATGTCAAATAAGTTGCAAAACAGATCCAGACCAAGTAGGGGACCATCAAAATTGCGGCTAGCCGACTACTGCGATAGAACTGTAATATGCAAAGTAAGACGACTAAATCAAGCACAATGATAATGACTAAGCCCCACCAATAAGCCGACTGGTTGAAAAAGATGATGCTCCAAATAAAGTTTAGTAACAGCTGGATACCAAACAGGGTGGCATCCATGAGGCGGTCACGGTGTGTCGTAGCCTGCTGGAAAACTAAGTAACCAGCAATCGCAATCAGCGCATATAGGATCGGCCAAACGATGCCAAAGAGGCCATCTGGTGGTGATAGTACTGGCAAGTTGAGCCCATTGTAAACGGCCTTAATGTCTCCCGCGAGCCATGCCGACAGACCACCGATTGCTTCGACGACCACAATGAAAATGAGCAGATGAAGCCAATTGAATTTAGGGCGTTCTTTGATCATTGATTTTTCCTTCCTTCTATTAGTCGTCTAATCAGGGTCGTCAATTGTGTTAATGACTGTCACGTTGACTTCCGCTTTTTGTACGACGTACGCGGTTGTTGAGCCTAGCAAAATTCGAGAAACCGCGTTGGTGCCGGATTTGCCCATGACGATTAGATCAATTGCATATTTTTGGGGAATATCAGTTGCAATGCTAGCTTTTGGTGAACTATTAACTTGAATTGGTAGGGATTCGACTTGTGCTGCCGAAGCCATTTGCTGACCACGATCCAGAATGTCCTGACTATTATCTTTTGCGACTTTTAGAAGGTTTGTATATAGCGTTCCCCCGTAAGCTGCAGGACTATACGCATTCAGGCGTGTAATATCAATAACATTGACCAGAAATAATTTAGATTTAAACGTCTGGGCTAGTTTGACCGCGTGTTTTAAAGCCATGTAGGCATTATCAGAGCCATCAAGCGGGACTAGAATATTTTGATACATCCTCAGGACCTCCTAAATGAAATGATGTTATTTATTATATTAATGATAACATTCACATAATTAGTGCGTCTATTAATATGATTAACTGCCAGCGCTCAGTCACAAAAGGCGCAACCATTATGGGCCGCTTAGCCAATAAAAGTTGCGCCTAGTTAAATTATTGCCAACGATTTGAGCGTGACGGCAACACCATTAAGATGAAGAACCAAATGGTCCCAATTATTGGAACTAAGTCAATTAAAATCCACCATGCAGTGTGATCACTGTCATGCAATCGCCGAAACTTCAACGAGAGTGTTCCTAACCAAACGATTAATGCGATGAGTTTACTCATCGTATTAACACTCAGATCGCTCCAATTGTAAATATCCTCGATGGGGTGTCCCATAATCATCTGAATAATTGCAATGATAATACCACCAAGAATGTAGTTAATGATAACGGGCCACCAGTACTCAGAGCGTGTTGCTGTACCCGAAAAGTTTAAAAGATTGTCCCAAAATTTGCGATAAGCAGATGCCATCGTAATCCCCCCAATAAAGTTATGATGTGAACATTATTATTTTTTCCCTGTGTTAATTGGGATTAATTAATAACTATGTTTAACTATAATCAAAAAGTTAATAGTACGCAATCAATATGTTGATTATATTAATAAAAAATACGTCGTTATTCGATGACTGCTGGTACGATCAATTCGAAGCGGTCCGTCAAATAGGTCAATTCAATTGGTAGTTTAACCGCTGGGTCGCCGTCAATACGTGTCGTCACGGCTTGACCAGTTGCACTCGTAATTCGTGCACTGGTTGCCGTTAGCTGTGTAATGGCCTTGGAGTTTTGCAAGTTCCCCGTTAGTGCGAACCAAAAATATGGAATTACTTGCCGCCAGCCAATGTTGTTAAGTAGACTAATATGCATTTTTCCTGGAGCAGACGCGCTATAGACGTGTCCACCGACTGATTTGGTCGTTGTAATCAAACAGAACCATGTTTTTAAGGTGTGGCTTCCTTCGTGTTTGAATTGATATCGAATTGGCAGTGACTTATTGTGACCAATATGGCGAATAGCACGGTAAAGATAGCTTAATTTACCGAATCGCTGCTTCTCAGATTGTCGAACTTCATTGGAAATGTCAGCCAAATTACCGAATGTCAGTGAACTCACGACTGCCCGGCGTTGATTACAAACTAGCATGCCGACTGCTTGGGTCGCCGGCTGAGTACAAATTAGTTCGATGGCCGCTTGGGGGTCAGTTGGTAACTGGTAGCGGGTGGCAAAATTATTAACCGTTCCCATGGGAATAACGCCGATACGAATATGTGCTTCAGCTTGGATTAGGGCTGTCATTGCAACGTTCAGTGTGCCATCTCCACCAATAACAATTAGTGCTGACAGTTGAGGAAGCGTTTGCTTAATTAACGCAATTGCCCGGGGGATTCCTGGTGTTGTCAGTAATTGAGACTCAATGCCGTGGTTCGATAGCGCTTGCGCGGTTTGATGGGCGACGGTTGCCGCTTGCCCATTACCCGCTTGTCCGTTATAGAAAATGCCGTAAGTTGTTGCCATGACAATCACCTCTTGATTAAAAAATTAAGTTTATTCATCGCTTATTTAGTAAGCTTTTGATAGTCTCAGTATAGCTTGAACACTAGTTTGACTGGAAATGATATGCATCATTACTGAATTAGTCGGGTCAATGAGCATTTTGATTGCTCAATATAAATATTATAGTTATGATAATTTTAATCACACAATATCGGGATGGAGCGTGTTCACAATGGGATGGATAGGTGTTGCGATATTAGGACTAACAATAGGTATCGTTGCAAATGCGGTAGGCGCACATGGTCGGCGTCAAACGACAATTAATTTAATCGCAGGCTTATTCGGTGCACTTGGTGGCCAGCTGTCTTTTGGATGGTTCGGGCCAACAGTTGCTGGAATGACGTTGTTGCCAGTCGTGAGCGGGGCGATGATACTTATTGTGATCGGAACCGTTGCTGCCCAGGCGCTTCAGCCGCAGTAATTGTGATTAGGCATAAAAGGATTTGTTGAAGTAGCACTTGTTAGCGTTATCAAAAGATGGAGGTGTCCGTAATGGCTAAAATTAAACGACAGACCCCTGGTTTTTGGGGTAAATTGTCACTATTGATTGCAATTGGGCAATTAGGATTGACTGTGTTTCGAGAAGTGCGGCAGTTCAAACACCGCCGCTAAAAAGGGGATGACAGCATACATTGGTTATGGGTAATGATTGTTGGCGCGGCGGTTGGTGCTTTTGCAGGTGCTATCATGAGCCCCAGTCAATCGCGGGGTTGGATCGGTCACATTATTGCTGGCGTTCTTGGGGCACTCATTGGTGAAGGTGTGCTGGGGCCGATGGGGCCTGAGTTAGCCGGAATGACTGTGATACCAGCCGCAATCGGTGCAATTGCCGTCGTTCTGATAATGATGTTCGTGGTTCAGTGGGCACGGGTTCGACGGTCAAAACACAATTGAACAGTGCCAATTGACAGCCTGGCTGTTACGCTCGGCATCAAAAAATGTTAAACATCACCCTAAACAAGCCCCACAGGTGACTTCGAGGTACTAGCTTACTCGAAGTTGTTTTTGTGTGCGCCGATGGGGGCTCTCATTTGAAGTGGCGTAATCATAAAAAAACGGATGGTGATTTTGATCACCATCCGTTTGCGCCGTGCCCACGACAAATTTTAATCGTCAGATTTCTTCTTCATTTTATCCTTAGCTTCATCCACGACGCCCTTAACAGTTTCTTCTGCGTCAGCTAATTTGTCCTTAGCTTTGCCCATTAAGGATTGTGTTTTGCCCTGGGCTTCACGTGCACGGTCCCCGGTTACTTTACCTTCGACTTCTTTGGCCTTGCCGCTCAACTGGTCCTTCTTGCTATCGAACTTCTTGTTAACATCACTCATAAAAAGCGCCTCCTAATATAAGAATTAACCTTAGTTTGCGATAAGTGATGACAAAACGCAACCAATATGCACAATGCTCATAACCACTCGGTCAGAAAGGCAATCAGTAGGGCAGCAAAGTTGATCAGCCAAATTTGTTGTCGCTGGGGGAGCATGATTGTCGGATGATGTGTCAAAACGATCGTGTTCAACAAAACCATTAAAATAATCAGGGCGCTGAGCCCGTAATTTGTAGCGATCAACAGATGGTCGCTGGCAATGCCGGCCCAATGAGTCAGGGCAAAAATCAAGTTTAAAAAACACGCAATTAAGATACTATGGCGTAGATACTTTAACGTGGTCATCAATGGTAACCTCCCTTAGAAATAATCATGCTGATGGTTTCTAAGAAAAAATACACCATTGCCAGGCTAACGGCGTGCACCGAGTTTTATTTGGATAGTAACGGAACTAAGCGCATTTTGACCAGTCCGAAAGCCGTGGCACATTAATAATGGTTACCCTCAAAAACGGATAGGGGGTGTGATTTATAGGTTTAAATCAGTATCGTAATTCAACGGTGACATATCGGTGCTTTTAGTTATCAGGTCAGCGGCGAGAGCTTGCATTGTGTTCAAGGCCTGGTCAGCGGCTTTTTGATTGGCTTTGGTCAGTGCCATAGCGAGTTCGTCGCCAGTCAAAGCGGCAACTTGCTGATCCGTGACAATAATGTGGTGACCAAGTTGAATCGCCAATTCCTTTTGTACTGTTTGTAATTCCCCGTGTAGTTCATGGTAGTGGGCGTCGACTAGGATACCGACGTGCTTGAAAATCCAGTATGCTGAGGTAGCATCGTATTTTTCTGTAGCAACTTGATAAGCTGCTGGAGTGGTCGTAGCACCGGCATAGAATGGAACGTAGACACTTTCAGCGGCTACACCCATCGCCAGCCAGTGAATCCCACTCAGCGTGACGGGAAGGTCCGGTCGCAATTGTAAGACGTGTGATTCTTGCGTCTTGGCGAGACTGATGGGCCGATACTGATGTTTCTCCGTAGCAGTGCCCTGGCCGACGGGATCAAACGGTGTGCCTTGATAATGGGACGCTAAGTAGCCTTGGACTTGGTCAATATGAATTAAGCCATCCGCCCGTTGAATGAACGGTAAGTCAAACGACTCAGGCGTCTGGGTGACACTTGGTGTAAAGCATCTTTGACCATACCAAACGCGAGGCGTGTTGTAATATCGATCAGAAAGGTCGGCCGTACCGAAGACTTCCCGGAAATTCAGTCCATTGTCCATTGAAGCTAACTGATTGTCTAATACAAAATTACGAATGTCTTTAGCATAAAGATAATTGTCATGGTCACTAAAGTCGATTTCTTGGATTGCAAGCTGGTTAGCAACGACTGCATAGGCATCATCCGGGATTCGTTGTGCGACCCAGTAATGACCAGCACCAGTTTCCATGTACCAAACTTCGTTGACATCACTAAAGAGAATCCCGTTAGTTTCGTAGGTGCCGTGTTCTTCAATAATATGCCCGAGACGTTCAACGCCTTCACGAGCAGAATGAATGTACGGTAAGGTGACAGTGACCATTGCTTCTTCACCGATGCCGTCCTTAACATACGGGTCAGCAGCCAGTACGCGTGTATTACAGTAAGCACTTTCAGTAGCACTCATTGCCACGCCGTACTCGTTAATGCCATCCTCCTCGAACAGGCCATATTCGGCAGTCCATTCAGGGGTGGCTGTGTATTTCGCACGAATCTTTGGCAGGGTCATGGTAAAGGGATGAGTTTGATCCTGAGACTTGAAGGTCTGTGGTTCTTCGAATTCGCGGTGCGCGTGGATAATCATTTTTTTCGCCCAAGCGGCGCGTGAATCTTCATTACGGCCAATCATGGTCGAACCATCCGCGCTGGCATTTTTACCCACTAGGATACTAGTGCAGGCGGAATAAGGATTAAACTGATGAGTCAACATATGGGGCCTTCTTTCTCCACGGTACGAGCAGTCAATGGCGGTATCGTGGCATAATCATTTTTGTTAAATTAATTTTAGCATGTTTAGTCATCAATGGGGGTTTTCGGTTTGTGCTTCTGATTAGTTTTGCAAGGTAGCCTTAATTGGTCAGCGTGCTGGGCATTAGAAAAGAACCGTTAAATCAACAACGTCGTGGCTTGCAAAATAGAAAAGATTAAAGTAAGATTAAAACATTCGAAAATAGTGAATTAAGATAGGAGCGTGGCCTCATGCCAATCGTACACATTGATCTAATTGCTGGTCGTTCACAAGAACAACTTAAAAACTTGGTGAAAGATGTTACTGACGTGGTCAGCAAGAATACCGGTGCACCAGCAGAACACATTCACGTGATTTTAAGTGAGATGCAGAAAAATCGCTATAGTGTTGGTGGTGTCTTAAAGAGCGACGAAGAAGCAGAATAGGTTGTTCATTGCCGGACCGGTCGAATATGACGTGGCCGGCTTTTTTTAAAAGTTTAGAAGGTAGGTTAAACTGTGAACGAACAAATTAAGACGGATGCATTAAATTCGGCGCACCATTTAATGGTCGGGGGCGTCGATACATTGACCCTTGCAAAAAAATATCAAACACCGCTGTATGTCTATGATACCGGTGCAATTCGTGCCGAAATCGCAGCATTCAAGCAAGTTTTTGAAGAAAACCACGTGGACTATCAAATCAGTTATGCTAGTAAGGCGTTTGCAACGGTCGCGATGTATCAATTGATCGCCCAAGAACACATTCATTGTGATGTGGTTTCTGGTGGTGAATTGTATACCGCCCAACAAGCAGATTTCCCAATGGCCGCCGTCTCGTTTCACGGTAATAACAAGTCACTGGCCGAGCTAACCATGGCCTTAGATGCCGGTGTTGGTACCATCGTGGTCGATAATTTCGGTGAACTACGACAACTGACGACGTTGACGACGCAACGGCAACAGCCGACCACGATTATGTTGCGGATTGCCCCAGGGATCTCAGCGCATACGCATGATTACATTTCAACTGGTCAGGCCGATTCTAAGTTTGGATTTGATTTGGACAGTGGGCAAGCAGACCAGGCTATCAAAGCCGCGCAAGCCGCACCATATTTGAAACTGGTTGGGATTCATTGTCACATTGGGTCACAGATTTTTGAAGTGAATGGTTTTGAGATGATTGTTGATAAGCTCGTTAGTGAGTTTGCTCGCTGGCAACGCGAACTTGATTTTTACCCACAGATCATGAATGTGGGGGGTGGTTTTGGCGTGAAGTACACTGCCGAAGATCATCCGCTGCAGCCAACCGATTTTGTCGATGCAATTATTAAGGAAACGCGCGCGCAAACTGCAGCCCAACAAGTTCCAATGTTAGAAATCTGGATCGAGCCTGGACGCTCGTTAGTCGCTACCGCTGGGATGACCCTGTATACGATTGGCGATGAGAAGGATATTCCGGGCATTCGGAAGTATTTGTCTGTTGACGGAGGTATGGGTGATAATATTCGGCCAGCTTTATATCAGGCCAAGTATGAAGCGGTATTAGCCAAGAATCCGGCCTTACCAGCTGAACAGGTAGCCTCGATTGCTGGTAAATACTGTGAGTCAGGTGATATGTTGATCTGGAATCAGCAATTACCGGCCACTGCACCAGGCGACGTGTTAGCGGTCCTAGATACCGGTGCATACGGTTATTCGATGGCTAGCAACTACAATCGGAATCCACGACCTGCCGTTGTTTTTTGTGAACAGGGACATAGTCAACTTGTTGTGCAGCGTGAAAGCTATGCTGACTTAACACGGCTGGACCTCCCACTCTCAGTGCCGGAGAAAACCAAGTAGATTAGTCACCCAAAAGCATTTCAAGAGTTAGGCTCTTGAAATGCTTTTTTAGGTCTGCTGCTGTCGTCGAAGGGCTTGTGGCAACGTTTGACTAGGATCAGTGCTAAAATGGGCAGTATGAATTTATTAGTTACGGTATACTTATCATTGAAGGATGTTAATGGCTGCTATGAAGTCATTACGCTGGTCTGAAGATGGCTAGCAGGGGTGCCAGCATGTGGCGTGGGATTTCCAAGTGACCGGTTGCATACTGGCCCTAATTTTTTTGTTAAATCTATCCGCTTTGCTTGCGTTAGGCGTGAAGTTTGTTAAAATTTGATAGTTAAAGTCTTCGACGGTGACGATGGTCAATAAGGTCCCAATAGATAATTAACGATTTAAATAACCGGTGGGGGAGTTGTTAAAATGTTTAAAAAATGGCTAACTTGGCCAGTATTCTATGAGCTGACAGAAATTTATACGGCACCACTTAATATCATGTGGTTTGTTCTCGGAAGCGCCATTGCGCAGTATCACTTAGGTACGGTGAATTGGCTTAACGTGACGCTGTGTTTAGTTAGCGTATTTATTTTTGATTTAGCCGTCAATGTTTCTGATAATTATTATGATTATCGGCATGCTCGTGATCGGGAAGGCTATGCGCAGAAGACGAATCCGATTGGTCGCTTGCAGTTACCCGTAGCGGGTGTCGGCCGCTTAGCATTGGGATTGTACCTGATTTCATTGATTCCCGGAATCTGGCTTGTCATGCGGACTGGGTGGTTAGTGCTCGTCCTTGGATTAGTTGGCTATGTGATTGGTATTTTTTACACAGCTGGGCCCTATCCAATCAACGCGACCCCGCTGTGTGAGACGGTCGTGGCGTTAGCAATTGCATTTTTAATTGAATTGACCTGTGTGGTCGTATCGACGTATGGACAGCATCCGTTGACTTGGTCGATCGTTGGAACGACTTTCTTACTATGTTTACCACTGACCCTGATTTTCTTTTGCCTACAACTGGCTAATAACACAGCGGACCGTGATGAAGATATTTTGAATCATCGCTATACCTTGGCCTACTACCTTGGTAAACCAGGTTCGGTACGGCTGATTCAAGCGTTTTTAGTTATTGGTGGCATTTGGCCGCTCGTGAACGTCTTACTGGGACTAGCACCCATTGTTACGATTTGGGTCGTACTCTTACTACCAATTATGTGGCAAGGTATGCGCCCGTTCTTTGAGGTGCAAGATAAAAAGAAGACGTTTATTACGACGGTCAAGAGTGCCTCGCTGTTCTTCATTCTATACCCAGTGCTATTTGTTTTAGGGACTTGGTTGTAACGAATTAGTAAAGCTCACTTAATTTTTCGCACTTATCGTGGTTATTTTTATGAAAGTGGACTATATTATTACCAGTTTATAAAATAGGGGTAAGCAGGATGGAAACAGAACAGCGACAGCAACGAAGAATTGCGGTGTATCACTTAATTGTCACACTTTTGACACTCTGGTCAGCAGTTAACGTGATCCTATTATCGTTTCATATCGGTGATTGGCACGTTGAAACCCGCATCAGTAACGGCTTATTAGTCATGTTTGCGGTGGACTACTTTGTGCGCCTAATTCGTTCTCGAGATCGGAAGACTTTTCTCATTCATTCAGCGTTCGATTTGATGGGGATTATTCCCATGCACCCGGTGTTTGCACTCTTTCGACTTGGGCGTTTGGCACGGATGGTCCAATATCACCATTTGTTCTGGAAGCTCGGACTGGATGGTAAGTGGACGCACGATTTTCACCGCTTTATCTATAGCACCGGGTTTATCTACCTGTTTTCAATTAGTATTGCGATTATTGTTCTTAGTGCGTTGCTCTTTTCCGTTTTCGAGCATCAAAGCCTGTCAGATTCACTGTGGTGGGCCATCACAACGGCGACTACCGTGGGTTATGGTGACGATACGCCCCATACTGCCGTTGGCAAAGTGATCGCGGTCGGGCTGATGTTCGGTGGGATTGGTTTTATTGGTTTGTTAACGAGTACGATTACTGACTTCTTCACAACGCAAGCCAGTCAGAATGTCACGATCGAGGAACCACAGCATGATGACGAGCTGCGACAACTACTGATTAAAATTGACACGTTGACGACGAAGGTCGATCATTTACAAAATCAAGTTAAACGTTTAGAAAAATCAGGCTACAAAAAACAACATTGAATTTTCGGACCGTTGGATGCCCTTAATGGGGCGTAGCGGTCCGTTTTGCTATGCTATAATAACGGTAACAAATTCGAAACGGTGGTGGTGAGATGGGACAAGCAATAACACGGTGGGTCTGGCTACCAGCCCCAATTGTGACCCGTCAATCAACGTTTAAAATTCATGTGGGGGATTTACAGCGGCATCCAGTGCCATTACGTGCCGCACAGTGGTATCAATTTGAGCAGTCACGAACAAAGCTAATCTGCTCGGTGCCAATCACAACGACTCAGTATGCGGCCGTTACGCACTTAGCAGCTCAGCGGCTTAAAGCTGGTCAAGCGGGAATGTTACCAGCACCCGAGCAGCCCGTGATGACCCGGGGGACGACGATTACATTCACAATGTAAAGCGGCGTGATGACAGTTACTTACTGTAAAGATACTTTGTGAATGGTACTTGACGGTTGGGGGGCACGATGCTCACGTGTTATATTCAGGCTAATCAAATTGCCGCGAGGTCGCGAATTCACGAGGAAGTGATTTTTCGATGAAAACACGCTATCAGTTACAAGTCAAGTACGACGGAATCAGATCGTTAACACGTTGCCGCGTGTTGGCAATCATCATTGCGAGTTTTACGGGTTGGCTGACCGGGTGCGAGTTAGCGCAGGCCGCCACGGTGCCGACTATGATGCAAACTTACCATCCTTGGTCCGTACGGGGGCTGAATCTAGAAAGCTTGCGTTTGCTGGTGGCAACGACCGTCTTAGGGCTAGTCTGTTGGGGCCTAGCCGCTTACTTAAAACCTAAGGCCAGTGAGACTGAGTAAACAAACGATTGTTGTCTGACCCTTGATAGGGGGCGGATGATAATCTTTTTTTCGTACCACTTATGTGGCACTGAGCGGTGTCGTTCAATGTGGGAGCGCGTATCCATTCCCAACGTGCACTAGCACGCCACGGACCTCGCGCGCAGCAGGTGAGCTGAGGAAAATGATGGCGACCAGCAAGGCAAGTTTGGTGGTCGCGTTCACAATTTAAAATGATCCCAGCTTGTTGATTCGCTGTTAGCAATTGGTTGAATGAACCGGTGATTTTTTTAATTTACATCTTATTAATTAAAAAATTGATTAGCGCTAAAGCTAGGGCTATGCTGGTAAAGACGGGTAGTTGTAAACAAAAATATGGGCGCAAGGACTTGCATAGAAATTAAAATATGATTAAAATAAGTCTTATTAAATTAATGGAGGCTTGCGAATGATTAGTCAAAACCATCGTTTGGATCAGCAACTTATTGAACGTGAAGACCATTATATGGCGACGGCGGCACGAATCAATTACTATGATTTAGTTATTGACCATGCTCACGGGGCCCTGCTTACCGATGTTGATGGCAACCAATACATCGATTTGTTAGCCAGTGCTTCGGCCATTAACGTGGGCCATACGCACCCTCGCGTTGTTAAGGCCATTCAGGAACAGGCAGCCAAGTTGATTCATTACACGCCAGCATATTTTCATCATCAACCGGAACAACGATTGGCTGAGCGACTGGCAAAATCAGCTCCCGGCACTGATAATGAGGTGGTTTTTGGTAACTCTGGTTCGGATGCCAATGATGCCATTATTAAATTTGCACGGGCCTATACTAACCGACAATACATAGTCGCCTATACGGATGCCTATCATGGTTCAACGTATGGCTCAATGTCACTCTCAGGAGTTAGCCTGAATATGGTCCGTAAGATGGGACCGTTGCTACCTGGGATCGTGCACGTCCCGTATCCTGATTGTTATCGTACGTTGCCGCATGAGACGGAACATGAACTTGCATTACGCTATTTTGAAGCGTTCAAGGCACCATTTGACTCATACTTACCAGCGGAGGAAACCGCGTGCGTCATTATTGAACCGATTCAAGGTGATGGCGGTATCCGCAAGGCACCAGCAGAGTATGTCCAATTAGTCTATGACTTTTGTCACCAGCACGGTATCTTATTTGCCGTCGACGAGGTCAATCAAGGGATGGGACGAACCGGGAAGATGTGGAGCATTCAAAACTTCCCGGGAATCCGACCGGACTTAATGTCCGTTGGCAAATCACTGGCTTCGGGATTACCACTTAGTGCAGTGATCGGTCGCCGTGAAGTGATGGAGAGTCTAGCAGCGCCGGCGCACACCTTTACGACGGCGGCCAATCCGGTTTGTTGTGCGGCGGCGCTGGCGACAATCGACGTTCTAGCAGATGAACAGTTGGTTGCCCGTTCCGCCAATTATGGCCGCTATGCCAAGGAACAGTTTTTAGCGCTTCAACAACGCCATCCTAAAATTGGGCAGGTACGGATGTACGGGCTGAACGGGGGCATTGAATTGGTGACAGACCGGCAGAGTCAGCAACCTGATCCTGATTTTGCCAGTGACGTCATTTATGCCGCTTTTGAACGGGGTGTCGTCATGATAACGCTCAAAGGAAATATTTTGCGGTTCCAACCACCACTAGTCATCACGAAGACGCAATTAGATACTGCGTTAACCGTATTAGATGAGGCAATGGCTGCTGCTGAACAGGGTCTGGTTAAACGGCCCCGAGGCAAGATTGGTTGGTAAAATAAGGAGGATTTTGATGCAACGGTTATTAAAACGGTTAACTTTAAAGGAAGATCCAAGCATATATGAAGACAAAGATTCTCACCTAGCTCGAGTATTGACGGTCAAGGACTTCTTGGCTTTAGGGGTGGGGACGATTGTTTCAACGTCAATTTTTACATTACCCGGAGTGGTGGCTGCGAACCATGCGGGCCCTGCGGTAGTCTTCTCATTCATCGTCGCAGCCATCGTTGCCGGCCTGGTTGCATTTGCTTATGCTGAAATGGCGGCGGCGATGCCGTTTGCCGGTTCCGCTTATTCGTGGATCAACGTAATGTTCGGTGAATTCTTTGGTTGGATCGCTGGTTGGGCGTTGCTTGCGGAGTACTTTATTGCGTTGGCATTCGTCGGTTCAGGACTGTCCGCCAATCTGCGGGGGCTCTTGTCACCATTAGGACTAACTCTACCGAAGGCTTTGTCAAATACGTTTGGGACTGATGGTGGCGTGGTCGACCTGATTGCCGTCTTGGTGATTGCGCTGGTCTCGTTACTGCTCTCACGTGGAATCAGTAAGGCCTCCCGGGTCGAAAACGTGTTAGTGGTGTTGAAAGTGTTAGCCGTACTCACGTTTATCGTCGTGGGTGCGACGGCGATCCACGTGCAAAACTACGTCCCGTTTATCCCCAAGTACCATTTAAACGCTGATGGTAGTGCTTTTGGGGGCTGGCAAGGAATTTATGCCGGGGTATCGATGATTTTCTTAGCTTATATTGGGTTTGATTCGATTGCCGCTAATTCAGCAGAAGCTAAGAATCCTGGCAAAACAATGCCACGAGGAATTCTTGGTTCACTCGTCATTGCGGTGGTGCTCTTTGTGGCTGTTGCTTTGGTCTTAGTCGGTATGTTCAAATATTCATCATATGCTAATAACGCCGAACCAGTCGGCTGGGCATTACGACAAGCTGGCCATCCGATTGTTGCCAGTGTTATTCAGGCCATTGCCGTGCTGGGAATGTTTACTGCGCTGATTGGGATGACTTTAGCAGGGTCACGGCTAATTTATTCCTTTGGGCGTGATGGTATGTTACCTAAGTGGCTTGGCAAGTTACATCATAATCAACCTAATAACGCGCTACTTGTGTTAACAATCGTTGCTATTATCATTGGGGCGTTTTGCCCGTTTGCTTTTCTGGCCCAATTGATTTCAGCGGGAACCCTGATTGCCTTCATGTTTGTCTCGCTGGGAATCTATGCTTTGCGGCGTCGTGAAGGTGTTGATATTGCGGTACCAGCCTTTAAGATGCCGTTCTATCCAGTTTTACCAGCTATTGCCTTTCTAGGCGCACTGTTCGTTTTTATGGGCTTAGATATCCAGGCAAAATTATACGCGGGCGTGTGGTTCATCGTCGGCTTAGTGATCTACTTTAGCTATGGTATGCGTCACTCATATTTGGCTGAAAAACGTCTGTCTAAGACTGATACTGCGGCTAAATCAGCTTCGAAGGTGGCTGATTCGACCGTTGAAGAGCGTGACTGAACTTAGCTAACGCAAGCCCTTGATAGTTGAACAACAACTAAAATGGCACTTCCAGAATTGAATTTTATCTGGAAGTGCCATTTTTGAGTGGTGATTACGAGCTAGTGTAAAGTCCGAAAATTAATAGTGATGCGCAGTCAGCAACTTAAGATACAACTGACGACTACTTGCATCCGAACTTATTCCGCAATTGCAAAATAATCGTTCAAGTAACGAGCAACACCGTTTTGATCATTATTATAGGCCGTTACATCGTCAGCCGTTGCTTTGATCTTGTCAGTACCATTGGCCATTGCCACACCGAGACCCGCGTATGCTAACATCTCGAGGTCGTTATGTTCGTCACCAAAGGCGATGATATTGCGCCGTGAAATTTGAAAGTAATCCGCTAAGTAGGCGACACCCTTGGCTTTGTGGACGCCTTTGGAGGTAATCTCGAGGATGGCATTCGGGCCGCCCCAAACACCAACGTCAACTTGATCGCCAAAGCGTTCAGTGATCCAGTCAATGATGGCAGCCCGCCGATCAAGCTGGACTAGCAAGACGAGGGAATTCGGATTACGAGTCAACGTATCTGGTGTAAGTCGGGGGCTGTCAGCAATCTCTGGGAAGAATTGACCAGCAATCAAATCTTGACCCGCTGTCATGGTACTGTTTTTATTTTCTGCAATAATTTCATTGATCCCCAATTGTTCGCGATATTTAACGAGTGCTAAGACAATCGCTTTGTTGATCGTGAACTGATATTCTGAGGCCCATGTTTGGTGAGGTAAATGGCCCAGAGAACCGTTAAAGTTGATCATTGGGCTTTTGAGACGCAGCTGGTCATAGATCGCTTGTGAACCCTGATATGAGCGACCAGTAATAATGCTAACAATGTGACCCGCTGCTTGTAGTCGTTGCATCGTTTGGATCGTCGCTGAATTGAGTTTGGATTCAGCATTCAAAGTGGTTCCGTCTAAGTCTAACGCAATTAGTTTTCTTTCCATATTCAACAAACATCTCCCATATTTCCGGCAGTTAATTAATTTAATTTAGCATAAATCTCACCTAATTGCGAATCTTTGCTACCTTACAGTCGGGGCAAAATGTGGTAATCTAATTGAGGATGCTTTTTAATTGAGGAGGAAATTTGGGTGCAATTACCAGCAGAATTTATTCAAAAATATCAACGACTACTAGGCGATCAAGCGCCCGCTTTTTTGGCAGCTTTCGATGGCCCTGTTGAAAAAGGGTTTCGGATTAATCCGAACAAGACTGTGACGGCCACGATGCGCGCCAAGATGACAGCACCCGTTCCGTATAGCCCAATTGGGTATTATGGCAAGGTGAACGGCAATGCGCTGGAACACTTGGCTGGTGCCGTCTACAGTCAAGAACCAAGTGCCATGACCGTTGGCGAGTTTGCAAAACCAGAACCTGGTGAACGAGTGTTAGACTTATGTGCGGCACCGGGTGGCAAAACGACGCATCTGTTAAGCTACTTGCATCAGACCGGTCTACTCGTGACAAATGAGATCAATCGGCAACGGGTGACCGCCCTTGGCGATAATGTGGAACGCTACGGCGCCCGCAATACAGTGATTACCAACGATACACCCGCCGCCCTTGCCAAGGAATTGCCAGGCTTTTTTGACCGGATCTTGGTGGATGCGCCGTGTTCGGGTGAAGGGATGTTTCGTAAGGATCATGACGCAGTTCAGTATTGGACGCCCGACTATCCAGCGGCGTGTGCTGAACGCCAACGGGAGATTTTGACGGAAGCGGTCAAGATGTTGCGTCCGGGTGGACATTTGATTTATTCGACCTGTACCTTTGCACCGGAAGAGGACGAACAGATGATGGCCTGGCTGTTAAAAACTTATCCTGAGTTTGAGCTGGAGCCACTGGCCAAGACGGCTGGGATGGTCGATGCAAAGCCGGAATGGGCGGATGGCAATCCTGAACTGGCTAAAGCGGCCCGGTTATTTCCGCACTTGATGCGCGGTGAGGGTCACTTTATTGCCAAATTGGTCTATCATGGCACGACGGTGGGCAAGGACAAAAAAGTGGTTCGCGAACAGTTAAACGCCACGCAACGGCAGCTATGGACGGACTTTTTAAAAAAACAAGCAATGGCCGGTTTACCACAGCTCGTGTTACAGGCACATGGTGATCAGTTATACGGCGTGCCAGCGATGATGCCCGTTACGCGAAAGCTCAAGGTCTTTCGCCCCGGGATTTTATTGGGAACGTTTAAGAAGAAACGGTTTGAACCAAGTTACGCGTTAGCCTTAGCGAGTGATGATTTGTCCTTACCCAAAACTGAAATAACGCGTGAACAGTGGGCATTGTATGTCCATGGTGAGACATTTGAATTGACAAGTGCGCCTGTAGCTGGTTTTCGGGTCTTAACTTGTGATGGGTTGCCAGTTGGGTTTGGAAAAATCGTCGCCAAGACGGTTAAAAATTTCTTTCCTAAGGGCTTACGGTTCTTGGCGACCTCTGAAAACGCGACGCTCTAACCTGACATGATATTGACTAAGTCATAACGTCCGCGTGCGATTGACGCTGAACAGGTGATGAGCAGCGGCCGTCATGAATCATTCGATCCGTGGTAAAATCGGGGGAACGATCTACGCAAGTTGATGGTCAAATGGACCCAATCAATCGTAATATTGGAGGAAGAGTTTATGTATTGCCCAAATTGTGGGAAAAAGAATGATATTGACGCGTTATTTTGTGAAAATTGTGGTGCGCGGCTGATTATCCCAGTCAGTTCAGCGCAACCAACACCGGCGTCAGCTGTAAGTTCTGCTGCTCAATCCACGTCGTCAACGGCTGCTTCAGAAGCACCGAGCGCCAGTACATCGATTTCGGCTGCACCGACTGCACCTGAACCTGGCACCCGTTCAGCGCAACATGCGCGTCAAAATGCGCAACCACGTTCAACGTCAAAACTGTCTTGGGTTATTTTGATCGTGGTATTAGCCGTGGCACTTGGTGGTGGCTATTACTGGCTGGAACATCAGCGTCAGAGTAATTCGACGGCAACAACGACGGCCAAATCTTCGTCGCGCACTGCTACATCGGAAAAAGCCGAGTCGTCATCATCGTCCAAGGCATCTGCTAGTACGGCAACTCAGACGGCATTGTGGTCGACAACCAAGTCGAGCGAGTTAGCCTCGTTTATGTCGTCATGGCAAGATACCATGAACCAATCGTACGAGGGGACTTATGATGGTCAGTCGGTAACTATTGGTGAGTTGAATTTACCTTCAGACATCAAAAACAATCAGTACCAAGATAAGATTACGGTCAATGGTGACACAGTCAAGCTCAAGTGGACGACGGCTGCTGATACCGATGCGAAGTACCAGGTCGTTGCCGCGGCCACTGATCCGAACGCGTCTAGTGGCGTGATTACGTATCTGTATGTTTTCCATAATGGTTCGCCAGACGTTCTGGTCTCGCAAGACAGTGCCACTGCCACAACGTTTAACTTCACTAGTTCACAAAATACGGATTTACAAGATGGCTTTGCAAAGATTGCCAATGCGGATTAATAACTGAATTATTCGAAATCGTGTGTTTATGCTAAGTCGGCCTGAACACACGATTTTTTTGCGCCAATATTCGACCAGAAAATGGCGTATTGGCGCTTTAAAACTGAATAATTAGTGTCGGGTAATGGAAAGCGATACTGATTTACAATCGATTATTGAAAATTATTATTTATTTACAAAATGATATCCGTCGGCTGAAGCGGTTTATTAGTGCAACGGCACGCAACGTTTCAGCGACTGCATCTATTTGTTTATGCAACAGCATGCAATATAATGACTTTTTTATGAATTATATGTGAACTTTATATGAATCAATGTATCCGCTAATACTATCTGAGCCCTTGATGTTAGCCGATTTCATGCCAAATAGGAACGGATGTCAATAAGTAAAACGCCTTCATGCAATTTCACGCAAACGCTTGCATAATTTTGAAAGCGGTTTTATAATCTAACTTGTACTCAAGCGATTGATATTATTTTTGGGAGGCTTTATTGTGAAAGAAACATCTAAAACAACGGCCGGATTACCGAAACTGTCATCCAATAAGATTTGGATGATGAGTCTAGGTTTTCTCGGTGTTCAAATGGCATTTACACTTCAGAGCTCACAGATGAGCCGGATCTTCCAAACTTTAGGCGCGGATCCAAATAACCTTGGCTGGTTTTTCATCTTGCCACCCCTTGCTGGTTTGATCGTTCAACCGATCATTGGGAGTTTATCCGACCGAACATGGGCTCCACGTTTAGGCGGGCGACGGTTACCTTACTTGATTCTGGGAACAGTCGTTGCGGCAATCGTGATGTTACTACTACCCAATTCTGGCTCGTTTGGATTTGGTTACGCTTCCATGGCGGCCTTAGTTTTTGGTGCGATTACCGTGGCATTTCTTGATTTATCGTCTAACGTCGCAATGCAACCATTCAAGATGATGGTCGGGGATATGGTCAACGATGACCAAAAGAGTTACGCCTATGGGATTCAAAGCTTCTTGTTGAATACTGGTGCCGTCATTGCGGCAATCTTCCCATTCCTGTTGACCTTGTTCGGGGTCGCCAATACGGCTAGTAAAGGTGTTATTCCCAATTCAGTGATCTGGTCATTTTATATTGGAGCAGCAATCTTAGTGGTTTCAACGATTATCACGATTGCCCGGGTGCGGGAATATGATCCCGTAACTTACGCGAAGTATCACGGCATTGATGAAAGCGCTAATAAATCTGGTGGTAACTGGTTGGCACTCTTGAAGAAAGCACCAAAGGTTTTCTGGTTAGTAGCCTTAGTTCAATTCTTCTGCTGGATGGCATTTCAATACTTATGGACATACTCAACCGGTGCAATGGCTGCCAACGTTTGGCACACCACTAATGCCAGTTCTGCAGGCTACCAAGCCGCTGGTAACTGGTACGGGATCTTATCTGCTGTTCAGTCCGTTGCCGCGGTTGTTTGGTCATATGTTTTAGCCAAGGTTCCGAATAATCGGCATAAACTTGGTTATGCTTTGAGTTTATTACTTGGTGCAATTGGCTTCTTCTCAATTTTCTTCATTCACAGTCAATCAGCACTTGTCGTCTCATTTATTCTGGTTGGGATGGCCTGGGCCGCAATGAATACGTATCCATTGACGATGGTAACCAACGCCTTATCTGGCGAACACATGGGGACTTACTTGGGTCTCTTTAACGGCTCAATCTGCCTGCCACAAATTGTTGCGTCCTTATTGAGCTTTGCATTATATCCATTATTTGGCAATTCACAAGCCAACATGTTCATCTTTGCTGGGATCGTCCTTGCAGTAGGTGCGGGCACAGTTGGTTTGATCAAAGAAACGTACAAAAACTAGGAGGAATTAACTTATGAAACGAATTTTTGATGTTAATCCATGGCATGTCTTGACGACTGATTTCAAACCAGAAAACAAACGGCTGCAAGAATCAATGACTAGTCTAGGAAATGGTTACATGGGCATGCGCGGCTTCTTTGAAGAAGATTATACTGGGGATACGCTTCCCGGTATTTATCTTGGCGGTGTCTGGTATCCAGACAAGACCCGGGTTGGCTGGTGGAAGAATGGCTATCCAGAATACTTTGGCAAGGTTATCAACGCCGTCAATTTCATCAAAATCAATTTCAAACTCAATGGGACTAAGATCGACTTGGCAACTGCCAACTTCAGCGATTTTAAACTTGATTTGGATATGCAACACGGGACTTTGACACGATCATTTATCGTTGATCAAGATGGTCAACGGGTTCGCGTGACCTTTGAGCGTTTCTTGAGTGTTGCGCAAAAAGAACTTTCTGTTCAGAAGGTGACGTTTGAAAACTTGAGCGATCAAGCGGTGGAATTAAAAGTTGCTTCCGCACTGGATGCTGACGTTAAGAACGAAGATGCGAACTACGATGAACATTTCTGGAACGTCCACGAAGTTACGGATGATCGGTTAATTGCTCAGACGGTACCAAATGATTTTGGGACCCCACAGTTTACCTCTGGGATGCAAGTTAGTTATGTAACGAGTTTAACCCATAAAGCGGCCGAAGTGACTGATACAGCCACGGTTGATCGCTACTTCGGTACGTTAGAAGCTGGGGCCAGCGTTAGTTTTGAAAAGCGGGTCGTCGTGGTTACGTCGCGGGATTATCCGACTGATGATGCCATTATGACTGCACTTCAACGTCTGACAGATACGGTCAGCGCCCAATCTTTCGATGATTTATTGGCGGCCCATGAAGCGGGCTGGGCCGATCGGTGGCAACAATCAGATATTCAAATTGAAGGCGATACCGAGGCCCAACAAGGCATGCGTTTCAATTTGTTTGAACTCTTTAGTACTTATTATGGTGATGATCCACGGTTGAATATTGGACCAAAGGGCTTTACTGGTGAAAAGTATGGTGGTGCGACTTATTGGGATACGGAAGCATTTGCCGTTCCAGTTTACCTGGGGATTACCAAACCAGAAGTTACCCGCAACTTACTGATGTATCGTTATAAGCAGTTGGATGGTGCCTATCATAATGCTCGTCAACAAGGGCTTGATGGGGCATTGTTCCCAATGGTGACCTTCAATGGGATTGAATGCCACAACGAGTGGGAAATCACTTTCGAGGAAATCCATCGTAACGGCGACATTGCCTTTGCTATTTATAACTACACGCGTTATACCGGTGATACATCATACGTCTTACATGAAGGCAGTAAAGTGTTGACGGAGATTTCTCGTTTCTGGGCAGACCGGGTGCACTTCAGCAAACGTAATCAGCAGTACATGATTCATGGGGTCACTGGCCCAGATGAATATGAAAACAACGTTGATAATAACTTTAATACCAATTATTTGGCGCAATGGACGTTGAAGTACACGCTTGAAATTTTAGATCAGGTTAGTGACGACCAAGCAGCGGCCTTAAACGTGACTGCTGAAGAACGTGCCCACTGGCAAGATATCGTTGATCGGATGTATTTACCATATGACAAGGATCTGGATATCTTTGTTCAACATGATGGTTATCTGGATAAGGATTTAGCGCCCGTTTCCGCAATTCCAGCTGACCAGTTACCAATTAATCAGCATTGGTCATGGGACCACATCTTACGGTCACCTTATATCAAGCAAGGTGATGTGTTACAAGTGATGTATGACTTTATTGATGATTTCTCAAAGACACAATTGAAACACAATTTTGATTTCTACGAACCGATGACGGTTCACGAATCAAGCTTGTCACCAGCCATCCATGCCGTGTTAGCTGCTGACTTACACTATGAAGACAAGGCTGTGGCTTTCTATAACCGGACGGCACGGCTTGATCTTGACAATTACAATAATGATACGGTCGACGGTCTTCACATCACCTCAATGACTGGTGGTTGGATTGCGATGGTCCAAGGATTTGCTGGCATGCGTGTTCATGATGGACAACTGAGTTACCGGCCGTTCTTACCAAAACAATGGACGAAGTATTCTTTCCGTCAGGTCTTCCGTGATCGGATTATTGAAGTCACGGTTGATCACGATGGGACGACTTTGAAGTTGATTGCTGGGGAACCGATTGATGTTCAAGTGGATGGTACCACGCAAACATTGACACAGAACTAGTTCAATCCGCACTGATCGAAGGGAATGAGGCGTACGATTTCTGCAGTACCATTTGGTGTGTATCAAGGCGAGTCAGTCTATTTATACACGATTGAAAATATCCATCATAGCAAACTAAAAGTGTTGAGTTATGCGGCAACGTGGTATGACTTCGAAGTGCAGGTCGACCGCCAGCCACACTCATTAGTGCTTCACTTTGATAACTTGGCGGATTATATCGAGACGCCTTATCAAGTCGGCAAAACAGTGGGTCGAGTTGCTGGCCGAATCGGTAACGCGACGTTTTCCTTGAATGGGCAGACGTATCACTTACAACCAAATAACGGCCGGCATTTGCTACACGGTGGCAATCATGGCTTACAAACGCATAATTTTCGAGCTCGTTTTGATCCTGATGGCGACACTGTCACATTGACGACAACGCTAGCGAGCGCTGACGATGGTTTTCCAGGCGACTTGACGGTAACTGTAAGCTATACGTTAACGGCCGATGATGAGGTTCAAATCAGCTATCACGGGGTGACCACTGCTGATACGTTATTCAATCCGACCTGTCACGTTTACTTTAATCTTGATGGTCAGGCCGCACTGATTAATCCCCAGCAATTACGTATCAACTCGACCAAGCTAGTTCATACGAATCACGAGAAGGTTCCGACCGGCGTCTTCTACGTCCTGTCACCAGCGTATGACTTTCGTGAGCAGCCAACGATTCAATCGCAGCTCGATCGATTGATCCAAGAAACTGGCAGGACGGAATACGATGATTGCTATGTGCTTGACCACCAGGATGAACCCGCTGGCGTGTTGGCAACGACTCACGGGCGACTGCTCATCAACACGGATCGCAATGGTTTAGTTGTCTTTACCGCTAATCCCGAACGAACGCAGTCGTATCGTTTAGGGGACTACCATGCGCTGGCCGTGGAATTGCAAACCTTGCCGGATGCTATTAATCATCATGGCTTTGGCGATGTTGTTCTACGGGCTGGTCAGCCACGGACGTACGTGAACCGCTACCAATACGTGTCAAAATAGCAATCAATAGATGATGGAAATTATTTTCTTTACCACGATCAAAAAGCAGTGCTTGCCATAGGGGCACACTGCTTTTTTGGTGTACTTGGTTATAACAAAAACGCGTCATCACAAGTATAGAATGACATTCCGTAGTTTGTGATGACACGCTTTGTTTTAATCTTTAATCGATTGCTTGTAGTTAACAAGTTCAGGTGATAACAGAATCTTGTCCTGAATACGGCTACTTTTGAATTGATCAACACGCGTTACGCCGACGAGTGCAAATAGGCGTTTTAATTGCGACTGCCAATCCGTCAGCATCGCAATGACTTCGTCGTCCGTATGATGGAGTAAAGCGTGTAGCACGGTGCCAGCCATGCCGACCGCGTCAGCGCCTAACATCAACGCTTTTAAGATGTCGAGTGGCTGTCGAACGCCACCAGCAGCTAAGACCGTGAGATCATCCGGTCGGTTCTGAACGCCTAGCAAGGACTCAACCGTGGTGAGGCCAAAGTCGTGAAGGTAGGCCATATCGCGGTTAGCACGTCGGCGATTCTCAATGTCGACAAAGTTAGTCCCACCGTGACCGCCTAAATCTAGGTAGCGTACGCCGGCAGCGTAGAGCTGTTGCATCGTGGGGCGGGAAATACCAAAGCCCACTTCTTTGACGATCACTGGTACCGTTAAGGCTTGGACTAAGTCCGAAATGTTAGTTAGCCAATGAAAGTCACGATCGCCTTCTGGCATGACGATTTCTTGAACGACATTGAGATGGAGCTCGAGCGCATCGGCCTGGAGCATTGCAATCGCTGTTTGGGCCGCAGATAACGGGTGGCCGGCACCAAGATTGCCAAAGATCAGCCCGTTCGGATTGTGGTCACGCATCGTGGCAAAAGTGGGGGCTACTTGGGGATGTTTGATGGCGACACTTTGAGAGCCGGTCGCAATCGGTAAGCCACAAGCTGCAGCGATGCGGCCTAAACGAGCGTTGATTTCGCCCGTTCGCTGTGAGCCCCCAGTCATCGCTTCAATGTAGAGGGGGCTGTCCCAATGCCACTGGCCAACGGTGGTGGCTAAATCGACGTCGGCCACGGCAGTTTCCGGCAACGCGTCGTGGCGAATCCGGACCTGGTCAAAGGCATTGGCTTGTTCGCCATGAAAATACTTTTCAGCTAACGAAACATGTTCATCTTTCCGATGAGATTGTTGACTTTGTGGCACGGTGCCACCTCCAATTAATTTAGAATCTGAAAACGAGTCCGGCAAGGCTGCCAGGCTCGTCAATAAACTGCTTAAGAATTTGGTAAAACGGTATCCTGAACCGTATGCACGTTTAAGTTAAGTTGTTCGATACCATCGTGAGCCCACGCAGTTAATAATGGTCGTGGGTCGATGGTTTGATCAATCAAAACGATCCCACAGTCACCACCACCAGCGCCCGAAGTCTTTGCGGCCGCGCCAGCACTTTCGGCGAGTTGAATCATACGCTGCAGCAGGGGTGTTTCAATCGTCACGTGACTGAAATCGCCCAATTTCTGAAGTAGTTGACGATTCGTTCGCAACTCGGTTTGAATCACGTACAAGTCACTGTGATGAAAACCAGTGATCATACGTTTTAGACAAGCTTTGCTGGCTTTTAGAAAGGTCTGGTATTCGCTGCGTTGCTTCGCCTTGACTAAAGCCACTTTATCGACTAAGTGTGATGTGGAGGCCGGTGAACCCGTCCAACCAATCATCAAACGTAAGGCTGCTGGAGGGGTCAGTAACTCGATTTTTAGGTCGGGCCACGGCATTGTCAACAAATCACTTAAGCTTGACTGAGCTTGTTGTAGGTGTAACCATTGCCGATCGAATGAATGGTAGGCGATCCAGCCACCATAGACGCTGGCAGCAATGTCACCAAGCGAACCATTGCCTTGCACGGATAGATGGGCAATCGCGGCTAATTTGAACAGTTTATTTTTATCCATCGGTAAATGGTAAAACTGACATAGTGCTTTGACGGTTGCCACGGTCACTGCTGCTGAAGAGCCGAGACCGTATTTTTTACCATCAGCACTATCGAGTTCGCTATTGATACCGAGATGATAAACACCAAGTTCACGCCCTAATTCATGGGCATAACTTTCAGTGAGATTGATCGCTGCTAAAATATAATGGAAGGGATTGTCACGATTATCAAAAACCATCGCGTCTCCCTGACGTCGCCAGACGATTGAGTTTTCTTGATACTGCTCAGAAACGATGCTCCCAATCGTTTCGCTAGGTGAAATCGTTGCCGTTACAAATTGATCTAGTGCAACAATAATTGCTGGATAACCACTTTCCACTACGGCGTATTCACCGGCAATGTAGAGTTTTCCAGGGGCTTTCACCGTTATCATGCCATCATATCCTTTCATGACCATCGCTGATCATTTTAAATTAAACTGAATTATTTTTCCGTTATCGTGATACCTGGACCTGGTTTAGCGACGATTAATTGATCAGCGTCAAAATGTTGTTGTAACCCGGTCATAATGGTGTCGGTATCTTGACCCGCACAAATGATTTTGACGTTTGGGCCAGCGTCCAAAGTATAATAACAGTTTATCCCGTGTGAACGCAAGTCGTTGACTGCTTGAATAGCCGTCAGTGTATCCGCGGTGAAGTAGTTAAAGGCGGGTTCAGCGCTCAAATTAAGCGCGTGCATTCGCATTGCGTTCGTTTCAGCAATTTGGCCAACAGTAGTGAGATCACGATCGGCAATGGCTTGGCGCATTCGCTTCAAGTCCGTCTCAGCCGTGGTGATCCAAGCTGGATAGTAGGGGGATGTCGCGACGACCCGTGCCATGCCGTCCGTTGAGCTGATTGGCTTTTTGGTGGCCTTCAAAACAACGGCGATCATTTGAATGTCCCAATCGACCGGGTCTTGTAAGACTTCCGCGTAAGAACTCTGATCATCATGGCCGGCATGCCATTCGACAAAACCGCCAAAAATTGAGCGGGTCGCAGAACCTGAGCCACGGCGTGCTAGTCGTGATAGATCAGCCGCATCTAGTTGTAAGCCAGCCGCACGACTAGCAGCCCCTGCTAAGGCCGCGAATCCGGAGGCGGAAGAGGCTAAGCCAGCTGAGGTCGGCACATGATTTTCAGTTTTGACCGTTGCATAGTTGGTTTGACCACTGCGCTGGCGAATAAGGTCGAGGAACTGGCTGATTCGTGCTGATTTGCCCGTGGGTAAGTGTTGATGGTTAAAGTAAATTTGGTCAGTATCGAGATGCTCATCGAAGGTCACACTGGTCTGGGTATAGAAGTGATCAAGGGTCAGCGAAATACTCCCATTTTGTGGTAGCATCAGCGCCGCATCTTTTTTTCCCCAATATTTAACTAACGCAATGTTAGTATGGGCCTTTGCCGTAACGGTTTTCACTATGTCTTTTCCTCCAAAATTAAAATTAGTCATCGCACAAAAGTGGTTCGACCCAAGTCGCAGTCGCACCGGCTGCGGCCAATTTTTGTGATAATTGGTTGGCGATGCTGGCTTCCGGAGCGAGCGCGATCAAGCAACCGCCCTGACCACTACCGGTTAATTTGGCAGCGAGTGCACCATTTTGGCGAGCCACTGCGAGTAGTTGTTCAAGGGCAGGATGACTGACACCCATGGAACGTAAGTCATCTTGCGCACCATTCAGGGCTGTTGCCAGGGCCCCCATGTCACCATCTTCAAGCGCGGTTCGGGTCTGACGAGTCAATCGGCCCAAGTCATCAATGCGTGCTTGAATCGTCGCGCCCTCAACCATTAGTAAGTTGCGAACGGTCGCCACTGCAACTTTGGTCTGACTTTTAATACCCGTGTCCGCGATGACTAAATAGCCGGGAAGCTTTACCGGAATCGGAAAGTTCTCACGACCCTTGACAAACCAGACGGGACTTTTGGCACTGGCCGTCGCAACGTCTAGGCCGCTGGGTTGACCATGCGTGTAACTTTCCGCCACATTGGCAGTGGCCAATAATTCTTGGTGGGAGAGTGGTCGGTCGAAGAAATCATAAAAAGCCCGCGTTACGGCCACGGCCGCTGCGGCTGAGGACCCCATTCCGCGTTCAGAGGGAATATCGCTCGTGATGTGAATATCGAAGCCCTGCTCGGGGGCATCAAAACGTGCAAGCAAGGTTCTAATGAGCGTCTGAATACCGCCTAAGTTGGCAGACATCATCTTAAAGTCGCCGTTGAAGTAACGGCTTTTGACCGTCTGCGCTGCATCACGGCGGTGAATAATGGCCTGCATTTGGATGGTCGAAATCGGTAAGGCAATGGCGGGTTGTCCGTAAACCACACCATGCTCGCCAATTAAAATAATTTTGGCATGACTAGTACCGGTAGCTAGATCTTTCAATCGTGTCGCTGCCTTTCTGTAAGTAGATTAATAATAGCTTCATAATACCTTATTAGCACTTCTTTTGCCATGCTAACCCCGGCGAACGCGCTGAATTCAGTTGAAATGTAAGTTAAACTGGTTTGGAAAGTAACAATTTAATTAAATTAAATCATTCACGTGAGGGGCGTATGGACAGACTGGTTATCAACGGCAGACGAAGATCGATTACTATGTTAAAATTAGTAAATGATTAGAAATCAGTCCGATAATGATGAAAAAGAAGTTGAGCTGCTTGTGACGGACTACGTGGCCCAGAATTCACTAATTAGGAAAGTAAATTTTGGGTAGCAGTGCCGGCTATTCAAGCGCGCGTACTCAGCTGACTGTGTTATGGCAGATGTACGCCGAGACACTTTCATGAACTTTATCGTTGCTCAATCATACTCTTGACCAGTCTCTGCCCGTTGTCCTCAGACTGACGAATTTGGCTTAAGAGTTGGTCGGGCTGAGTTCCCTACGCCGAATATGCTATAATTTACAATGATCGACGTGACGTATGTGTGACGATCGGTGTGGAGGATGAGCCAAGCGGCTTGCGTCATCAGGACGACTTGTGTCACTGGCACAGTTTAGTAGGTTGAACTCAGCTAAGTTGGGCTGACCGACGAACCGTTAAAGTTAGTGGTCGAGACCAAGTGTAGCGCTACTTGGACCAGCCTTCAGTCTGATTACAAACACATCGCACGTGATATGCCATAAAGATCGATTAGTTGGTCGAACATCAGCGTTAGTGTTGATGACGGATTCAAGCGGTAACCAATCTAATGAACATCTTTACAATCCATAACTTGGGGAAATGACCATGAAACCAAACACAACTTATGCGGTAGTTGATATTGAAACTACTGGAACTAGTGTGAAGGACGGCGACCGGATTATTCAAATCGGTTGCGCGTTTGTTAAGAATAATAAAATAATTAATACATTTGCCACGGACGTTAATCCGTTAACAACGGTTCCGGCCGTTATCGAGAATTTAACGGGGATCAGCAATGCACGGGTGCGCAAAGCACCACCCTTTGATGATCTGGCTGGTACGGTATACAGCTTATTACAAGGGACTGTTTTTGTCGCCCACAACGTGAACTTTGACCTGCCATTTATCAATTCAGAATTGCAGCGTGTCGGTTATCCAGAACTACCAATTCAGGCCGTTGACACTGTGTCTCTTAGCCAAATTCTGTTACCGACTGCTTCGAGTTTTCGGTTGCGGGACTTGAGTCACTTGCTTGCGATTGACCATAATCATCCGCATTCTGCGGATAGTGATGCAATTGCTACGGCCCACTTGTTTATCACGTTACAACAGCGGCTCGCACACTTACCATTGATCACGTTACAACAAATGGTGCAATTAGCACCGGAGTTACCACGTGAAACGGCTGACTTGTTTGCATACGCCTTTCAACAGGGCAAACAACATCCACAGCAGTTACCAACTGACTTAGTGATCAAAAACGGGCTCGCTCTGCGTAAACAGCGATTGCCACAGCAAGCCGCGGGTCGTAAAGCGGCACGCTATCCGTTGACAAAAGCACAAAAGCAGCATATCTTTGGTGATCGCTTGACTTATCGGCCACAACAGGCCCGGATGATGAACCAGATTTATCGGCACTACTCAAAACAGTCTGCTGAACAAGTACCATTGTTGATTGAAGCACCGACCGGAACGGGTAAAACACTCGGGTATTTGCTGCCACTTGCCTACTTGGCACAGGATGGTCAACAGGTGGTCGTTAGCACGGCGACGACGGTCTTACAGACGCAGTTACGTGATCAGGGCGTGGCGTTGTTGAATCAGTTGTTGCCTAATCCTGTGACGGCGGTTGTGATTAAGGGTAATCAGCATTACGTTGATTTAAACCGGTTTGCCCGTGGCTTGGCGTTGCATGAACATTCGAAGCAAACGCAATTATTGAAGTTGCGCGTGCTAGTGTGGTTGACGATGACAACGACTGGTGATCTGGATGAATTGCACTTGAGCACGTATCAAGCGCCATACTTTAGCGAAATCGCCCATCATGGCGTGGCCTCGTTGAAAGCTGATGACCCGTTTTTTAAAGAAGATTTCTTACGCTTTCGGGATCAATTGACCGCGCAAGCGACTTTTATCATTACCAATCATGCCTACCTGATGCGCCACGTGGCCCAACTGGGTAGCCGTCAAGAGCGGCCACTGCTGGTTCTTGATGAGGCCCAGCATCTGGCAGATGGCGTCGTTCGTGACTCACGGCAGACGTTTGATTTCAATGGCTACATGGCGACCTGCCACAGCTTGATCAGTCGCATTGACACGGAACATAGTCTAAATTTACGGGCACTGTTCGCGGAACAACCACAGGCCGATTATCGTCTGAAATTATTAGATAATTCATTGAATGATACTGACCTACACCTGCAACAACTGCAGGCGGCGCTAGCCAGAACGTTTGTACCAGCACAAAAGGGCGGCAATCAGCCTGCTGAATTAGGAATCACCACGGATCAGTTGACTGATTTCTTTGCGGCCCACAATCCGCTGATCAAACAATTACAAACGGCCATCGAAAACTGTTTTTTACAGTTTCAACAATTAAATGAGCAGTATCAACATGATCAATCGCAAATCTTGCCTAGTGAACAACACGTCCTCGACGACTTTGACAATCGTCTTCAACATCTCCGTCAGGGCTATGAGTTATTACAAACGTGGTTAGTGCCAGCTTCACGGGAACAACGGGTCTTCTGGGTGAGCCTTAATCAATGGCATGATCGCGGCAGCCTCACGCTCGCGGGTAGCTTGATCGATACGCAAGGGTATTTTAAGACGCAACTATATCCTTACTTCAGTGCGCCACTATTAACTGGTGCCACGCTATTTGCCACTGGGAAATCTCAGTATGTTTATTCGCAATTGGATATTGACCAAGCAACGGCTAAGCATCACCGATTATCAACACCGTTTGATTTAGAACACCAGGCACGGCTATTCGTCGCTACGGATGCTACTGCAGCGGAAGCACCCAGTGGCAAGCAGCGCGTGGCATACTTGACGCATGCGATTCACGACATCGTGATGGCAGCGCCTAAGCAAACGTTGGTCTTGTTTAATTCACTGAATATGATTGAAGCAGTCTTTTACAGTTTGCATCAAACGGATCTACCTGGTGATCGCGAAATTTTGGCTCAAGGCGTCAATGGTAGTCGTGAAAAGCTGCTTCGGCGCTTTATGCAGGGGGACGATGCCATTCTCCTGGGTGCCGGTAGTTTCTGGGAGGGGATCGACTTGCCACAGGAACAGTTGGAATTGTTGATCGTCACGCAATTACCGTTTGAATCGCCCGACCAGACGACAACCAAGGCCCGTTATCAACAACTAAGGCAAGCACAACTCAATCCGTTTTATAACGAAGCGTTACCGAAAGCGGCATTGAAGTTACGTCAGGGAATCGGCCGGTTGATTCGGACGGATGAAGACCGAGGGGCAGCGGTGATCCTCGATGATCGTTTGATGACGAAACGATACGGGCAGACGATTCTTAAAGCTTTACCGAAAACGTTGCCGCCCGCAACCGGTTCATTGACGATGATTACGCAGGAACTTCAAAGTTTTTTCAAAACTAAGTAAGAAACCATTCCGCAATCAGTTAAATTTGCTATAATTAATTTATCTGTTTTTGAAAGGAAGAGCATATGCGAGTTCAACGTAGAAGGCGCCCTGAGCGACTCATTATGATTATCCTGGTCGTCATTTTAGCTATTATCGTGGCGGTCTATGGTACGTTATGGGCCGCACAACGGCCAATGCACCAAGCCCAGAAGACGGCGTATAGTCTGGCCGTCAGCAAGGGCAAGCTAAAGACCACGACGGCCTTTTCACAGTACAATGGCACCAGTAGTTATTACGTCGTTACGGGAACGTCGAGTAAAAATGTTCCGGTATACGCGTTAATTAACGCGAATAAACATCATAAAACGACCGTTATCAAACAGTCCGCTGGGATTTCACGTACGAAAGCCTTGAAAAAGGTCTGGTCCAAACGCAATCCTAGCAAGGTTATCAAAGCGACGCTTGGAAAGTATGATGGGACGGTCGTGTGGGAAATTACGTACTTGAACCAGAAAAAGAATTTATGTTATGAAATTTTGCAGTATTCTAATGGAAACCAGCTGAAATCAATTATTAACATTTAAGGTTAAAGGAGTGCGGATGTACATGGAATTATCGCGTAAAGTAATGCAGGTTCAACCGTCAGCGACATTGAAGATCAGTGCGACTGCCAAGCAAATGATGGCGGACGGCGTTGACGTTATCAATTTAGGAATCGGTGAACCAGATTTTCAGACCCCGGATAACATTAAGCAAGCAGCCATTGATAGTATTCAAAATGGTCAAGCGAGTTTCTACACACCGGCAACTGGATTACCAGCTTTAAAACAAGCCATCAGTCAGCGAATTGAAGCTGACCATCACTACCATTTTGATCCTAATCAGATTGTCGTAACGGATGGCGCAAAAATGGCGTTGTTTACGTTATTCCAAGTTATTCTGAATCCCGACGATGAAGTGTTATTACCAGTCCCATACTGGGTCAGCTATTCGGAGCAAGTTAAATTAGCTGGTGGTGTGCCAGTCGAAGTTAGCACCGATGAACAGTTGCGGTTTACCACTGCTGATTTGGAAGCGCAGCGGACGCCTAAGACGAAGGCCTTAGTCTTGAATTCGCCACAGAATCCATCCGGTCTGGTTTTCAGCCGTGCAGAATTGACGGCGATCGTGAATTGGGCCGTTGAACACGACGTTTTGGTAATTGCGGATGAAATTTATGAAAAGTTATTATATAACGGTAATGAATTTACATCCGTGTTAGAATTAGATGATGCTAATATGGATCACGTGGTTTTGATCAATGGGGTTTCAAAAGCCTATTCCATGACTGGTTGGCGTATCGGATATGCTGCCGGGCCACAAACCATCATGGCTAAGATGGGGGTCGTGTTAGGTCACGCTGCTAGCAACCCAGCCGCCGTATCACAATATGCTGCGATTGAAGCTTTTAGTGGTGACCAATCATCTGTTGAAACGATGCGTCAGGGCTTTGAAGCGCGGTTAAACGAACTATACCCACTGATCGAGCGTTTACCTGGGTTTAAGATGCCTGCTGGCAAACCAGCGGGAGCCTTTTACTTGTTCCCAGATATTACGGAAGCATTGCGTTTAACAGGCTATGCAGATGCACCGGCCTTTGTGACGGCAGTGTTATTAGAAGCCCATGTCGGTTTAGTGCCTGGAGAGGCGTTTGGCATGCCCGGTTGTTTACGGTTAAGCTATGCAACTGATATCGATTCCTTGCGAGAGGCCCATCGACGGTTACAAAAATTTATGACGGAAAAAATTGCTGAACAAGCAAAGTAATTGGAGGATGTAAGTAAATGGTGCAACAGATCAACATTATCGATGCTAAGGACCATGTCGACGAAAAAGTAAAGATTGGGGCTTGGCTCACTAATAAACGTTCAAGTGGTAAGATTGCCTTCCTACAATTACGTGATGGCTCCGCCTTTTTCCAAGGTGTCGTTGTTAAGAGCCAAGTTAGCGAAGAAGTTTTTGAACTCGCTAAGGAAGTTAAGCAAGAAGCCAGCATGTGGATTACGGGTGTGATTCATGAAGACAGTCGTTCAAAGTTCGGTTATGAAATCGAAGTTGAAGACATTGTAGTCGTTGGTGAAAGTGAAGAATACCCAATTACGCCTAAGGAACATGGGGTGGACTTCTTACTAGATCACCGGCATCTATGGTTACGTTCTAAGCGGCCATGGGCAATCATGAACATTCGTAATGAAGTCATTCGCGGAACGTATGAATTTTTTAATCAAGAAGGTTTCATTAAGATGGACTCACCAATTTTGACTGGGAGTGCACCTGAAGGGACAACTGAATTGTTCCATACTGAATATTTTGATCGGGATGCCTACTTATCACAGAGTGGTCAGTTATACGCCGAAGCCGGAGCTTTGGCCTACGGAAAGGTCTTTACTTTTGGCCCAACATTCCGGGCTGAAAAGTCCAAGACTCGGCGGCATTTAATTGAGTTCTGGATGATTGAACCAGAAATGGCTTTCATGCATCAAGAACAAAGTTTGGAAGTTCAAGAACGTTATATTGCCTTTCTCGTTCAAGGTGTGATTGATCATTGTCAATACGCACTCGACATTTTAGGTCGTGATGTTGAAACGTTGAAGAAGTACACCAAGTTACCTTATCCACGAATCAGTTACGATGAAGCCATTGAATTGTTAAAAGAAAATGACTTTGACGTGGATTGGGGTGTTGATTTTGGTTCACCAGAAGAAACCTTCTTGGCTGATCACTTCGATCAACCCGTCTTCGTTTTGAATTACCCGAAAGCCATCAAGCCATTTTATATGAAGCCGCATCCAACCCGGGACGACGTGGTGATTTGTGCGGATTTATTAGCCCCAGAAGGCTATGGTGAGATTATTGGCGGGTCAGAACGAGCAACTGATTACAATTACTTACTTGACCAGATCAAACAAGCCGGCTTAAATCCAGACGACTATGCTTGGTACTTAGATTTACGTAAGTATGGTAGTGTTCCTCATGCTGGTTTTGGTTTGGGACTCGAGCGATTCTTGACTTGGATTACGGCCGAAGATCACGTGCGGGAGACAATTCCGTTCCCACGGTTGTTGAACCGGATTTACCCGTAAACTTTAATTGAAGGTTAGTTTTATTAAGAGCGTGGGACCTAGTCTCACGCTCTTAATAGTGAAAGGATGATAACGAGATGGAGTCCTTAGCTGCCGCGTTAGTGAATGATGGTCAAACGACCATTGCGAACGCATTATTGGCCCACTATCGTGAAATTGGGGTCACAAACGATGAATTATTGGTTTATTTGCAGTTCAAACGGTTAATTGATCAGGGTAATCAATTCCCAGATGCTGCGGTAATTGCCAAGAGTTTAGGTGAATCGACAAATGCCGTTTTTCAGCGGCTACATGAAATGTTAGCCAAAAAATTGCTGACGATTGAATCGATCACGGCTGATGACCAAAAAATTCATGACCGTTATAATTTTGACGGCCTGTATGATAAGTTAGCAGTTGCGCTCAAAAAGCAGCCAGTTAGCACTCAAGCTTCGGAACAAGCCACGAGTGAAAACAGTCGGCAAAAGGTTTTTCGGGCAATTCAGACGGAATTTGGCCGTGACTTATCACCGATCGAAATGGAAAGTATTAGTAAGTGGTTCGACGAAGACCATTATGAACCGGAAGTTATCGAATTGGCATTGCGGGAAGCAGTTCTGCGTCAAGTCTATAACTTGACGTATATGGACCGAATTCTGTTGAACTGGCAGAAGCGTAACTTAAAAACGGCTGCCCAGGTGGAAGCAGAGCGCCAACGCAGTATTGAGCAACGCTTGAATTCCGCTCCGCAACCACAACGTCAGACGGGCGCAAATGCTGGTCCGAAGATTCCGTTATTCAAATTAGGTGAAGACCAGTCTTAAACACTGTGCTGAAAAGCTTATCGGGGAAAACTGATTTTAAATAAAGTGGTGGCGATTGCCTGTGCGAGGCGTCGCTACCACTTTTTTTCGGGATGGGTTAGTCGTTGTTTCATATCAATGGCGTTTGCCCACGTCATTGGCGCAGCGTACTGAGGTTAAAACAGGACCACCAGGATTTCCTGTCCTGGTAAGCCGGTGGGATGCACATCATTGGACCAAAATCAGTGGGCACCACTATAAATTAGAAAATGGTTATAATTAAATGTTGACTTCTCATTAAAATAGCGCAATACTGTAAACAACCAAGTAAATATATTAATAAATACGTCTAAGATGAGTAGCCGTTGTTGGAATGCCTTAGAGAACTGCCGGTTGGTGCGAGGTAGCCATTTCGCAACGTTGAAGATGGTCTTATAATGCAAGTTTCAACGCTGAGCTGACGGGGTTAAGCGTTGACGGTTACGCCCGTTATGCGGTTAGAGTCTCGCCAAGAATTTTCAGTGGCGGTACTTGAAGTGCGGTGGCCTGTGAGGGTCATTTGAAGTAAGGTGGTAACACGGAAAAACGTCCATTCGTCCTTAATCTGATAATCAGATTAGAGACGATGGACGTTTTTTAATGGGAGGAAGCAGACTATGACAGAGGCAATCATTGATTTAAAAGACATCGCAGTGACGTTTGACGACGGGCACCAAGTCGTTCACGCGGTTCAAGATGTCAATCTACAGATCCAGACGGGTGATATTTATGGCATTATTGGATATTCCGGCGCTGGCAAAAGTACCTTGGTGCGGGTGATCAATTTATTGCAGTCACCGACAACGGGCCAGGTAGTCGTCAATGGCCAGGCCTTACAAACGCTATCGCCAGCTGCATTACGTCAAGCCCGGAAACACGTTGGGATGATTTTTCAACACTTCAACTTGATGCAATCACGGACCGTGATGGGCAACGTTATTTATCCATTATTGGGTCAAAAAATTAGTAAACAGAACCGACGCGCCAAAGCATTACGGCTACTGAAGCTCGTTGGGTTAACGGACTATGCGCAGACCTACCCAGATAAATTATCCGGTGGGCAGAAACAACGGGTGGCAATCGCACGGGCACTAGTGACTGACCCGCAAATCTTGATTTCTGATGAAGCGACTAGTGCGCTTGATCCAAAGACCACGACGGCAATTCTTGAGTTGCTACAACGGGTCAATCGCGAGCTAGGGATTACCATTGTCCTCATTACGCATGAAATGCAAGTCATCAAGAGTATTTGTCATCATGTCGCCGTTATGGCTGATGGGCGGATTATTGAGCGGGGCCCCGTTGCTGAGGTTTTTACAGCCCCCAAAGCACCTCTGACCGTTGATTTTGTGGAAACATCTACCAATGTTCGGGCCGCCATTCAGCGAATCACTAAAACGATTAAATTGAGTGAATTAGCAGCGGACCAAGAGCTGATTGCGTTCAAATTCGTTGGTCAATCAACAAAGCAGGGAATTGTCTCGCAGTTATCGCAGACGCTGAGGGTCGACGTTAACATTTTGTTTGCCAATATCGACCAGATCGATGGTCAAAATGTTGGTGACATGATTGCGATTATTACGGGGGATTTAACGGCCTTCAATGTGGCGGTCACTAATATGTCGGCTCAAGGTGTCCACACTCGCATTATCAATGAAGAAGTTGTGAAGGGAATGGTGGACTAATGACAGCATTAATTCCGAATGTCTTACAAATGAAAGCTGAATTTATTCAAGCAACGTTAGAGACCCTCTATATGACCGCAGTTTCCGCGCTGGTTGCAGGAATACTGGGGTTGGGTTTAGGGGTACTGTTAGTGGTGACACAGCCCCATGGCATTTTAGCTGATGGCCCCTCGTATCAAGTGTTAGACAAGCTAACCAACTTACTCCGTTCGGTGCCATTTATTATTCTGTTGGCCGTAATTTCGCCGTTGACCAGCTATTTAATCGGAACAACGGTGGGGACCACGGCATCGTTAGTCCCACTAGTTTTTGGTATTTTTCCTTTTTATGCCCGGCAAGTGCAAAATGCGTTACTCGATGTTGACCAAGGAATCGTTGAGGCTGCTCAGTCCATGGGATCTAGTCCCATTGCAATTATTTTTCGGGTTTATTTGAAAGAGGGACTACCTGATTTGATTCGCGTCTCAATCGTGACGGTGATTAGCCTGATTGGTCTGACGACGATGGCTGGTGCGATCGGCGCGGGCGGCTTGGGTGATATTGCAATCAGTATTGGTTACGCTCGCTTTGAAAACGACGTGACGTTTGTCGCAATGATCATCATTTTGATTTTAGTCTTTGCTGTACAGCTGTTTGGTGATTGGCTCGTCAAGAGCGTCACACATCATTAATAAAGGGGGAATTAGCCGATGAAACGATTAGCATGGTGGTTGATTGGTATTGCTGCAATTGTTGGTATTTGTGTGGGATTACATGAAATAACGAGTTATTCGGCCCGTGCACAACAGAGTGCCACGATTACGGTCGGATCAATGGGATCGGACTATGAAGTCTGGAAGCACATTGCTAAAAGCCAAGATGCCAAAAAGATGGGCTTAACGATTAAGGTTAAACAAATCACGGATGGTGTTCAGCTGAACAAGGCCACGGCGGACGGTAACGTTGATGTGAACGCCTTTCAGTCCTGGTCATATTACCAAACTTATAATCAGCAGAATCCCAAGGCCAAGTTGGCGGCGTTAGGAACGACTTATTTGGAACCAATGGGAATCTACTCCAAAAAATATCAAAGCGTTGATGAAATTCCGGATGGCGCTACGATTGCAATTGCTGACAATCCCTCACAAGCTTCGCGAGGCTTGTTACTGCTCCAAAAAGCGGGCCTGATCAAACTGGCAGCTAATTTTGGTGTCTTAGGTTCAGTGAAGGATATTACAAGCAATCCCCGTCATCTGAAATTCAAACAGATCGATGATACTACTGGTCCCCGGATCATTAAAAGTGTCGATGCAGTTTTGATTTCGAATACGGTTGCTTTGGAAGGACATTTACACGTTTTACGGGATTCGATTTTCCACGAAAGTCTGAATAAGAGTACTAGGGATAATGTTAATATCTTAGCAACGGCCGCTAAGAACGAGCATCGTGCTAGCTATCTTAAACTAGTTAAACTTTACCATCGGGCGGATATTCAAAAGTATATCAAGCAAAAATATTACGGTACTAAGATTAACATTAATAAACCGCTATCTTATTTTGACAATTAATAAGCATATTGGGTGCTGGATGATTATAGATAAGTTATGATTATGATAATAAATGTTGTAACTCATTGAACTTATCAGGAGGTCTCAACCATGTATAAACGAATCCTAGTCCCATTAGATGGTTCCGATAATGCTTATTATGCACTTGAACATGCGATTGCCTTAGCGAAGGTTTTTGACTCCCAGTTATTTTTATTGAATGTCATCGATGTTAATCGATTTGGCGTCTACAGCCCAGATGTTTTTACGAGTGCGGCGCCAGATATGATGAGTTTTGATCAAGCCCAGAGTAAGAAACTGTTGGAGCGGGCCCAGGATCAAGTTGCAGCCCACCAGTTGCACGCCGAAACAATTCGGCAAACTGGGGTACCCAAAGTGACAATTGCGGTCGATGTTCCCAAGGCCCAAAATATTGATTTGATCGTGATTGGTCGCTCTGGAACTAATGCGATTTCTCGCCTGTTCTTAGGTTCAACGACAGCGTATGTTGTTCGTAATACGGAGGCTAACGTCACCGTTGTTAACATGCCGAATGATGAAGCTGAAGAGGTTGAACAAACCGGTGATGTTTCGGCCGATGATTCTAAATAACTTGTCAGTGATGATTAAAGCTGGTCACACGACGTCAACATTGACGCTCGTGCGACCAGCCTTTTTAGTTTGGGACAGGCGATGACGAAAAAACAAAGTCGTCTTTCGCTACTGACGATTACCGATTTGAGTGCCAACTGATGCCGTTTGGGCGCTAGTTTGGTTGGCGTACTGGCTTGGTAGCCACTTGGGAAAACGTTTTGTTAAACTCCCAACGCTCAAGAATAAACCAACGATCACATTGAGACTGCTAATCAGTAATGCCAATCCGACGGTCGTAACAATGGCCTGCCAGGCAGGACTATCAAAGCGTAAGAGGTCTATATAGTGTACAAGTGTCAAATTGGACGGACTCCAACCAAGACTGCGTTGTTTGAGTAGCGATTGGAGCACGATGGCACTGAATGGCAGGACAATAGCAATACTGATGACTAGGGTGACGAAAGTGCCTGCTAATGTTGTCACTCCAAGCTGCCGATATTGTGACGCTGACCGTTGTCCGGTGAACTTAACAGCTGGCCGGCGTAACAACCATTGCTGGATACCCCAGGCAATCAGGGCAATGGTCAGTAGGAGGGTGCCGGTGAGTACCCCGTTTTGGAAATCTAAGGGCCACTGGCTGAGGTCCTTTTGAATCGTAGTCGTCAGAACTTCGAAGTGGATGCTCCGACCAAAGGTGGCTGGCGTCCCAAATTCAGCCAAGGTTTTGGTGAAGGCTAAAATCCATACAGCTAAGTATGGGACTAACATGATTGGTAATGTGATTCGCACTAGTCGTTGCCAGGTGTTGACCCCATGAACTTCGGCCGCTTGAAGCCAGCGCTGGTTGAATTGCATGAGGGCTGCGCGTAAGCCTAAGTATGCCACGGGATACAAGTGCAGACTCATGATAATGACCATCCCGAACGGTGAAAATAGCCACTGAAATTGGTGGTGCCAACTCGGATTAAGCTGAGCCAGTAATCCGTGTGGTTGAAAGAAATATAACCAGCCCATCGCGTTAATATATGGTGGTGTCATGAATGGCACTAACAAGAGCCAATGCAACCAGGCGAGCTTTGTTAAACGGGTGTGCGTCATGATCCATGCCAAAGGGGTGGCTAGCAGGGTTGTCCCGACGACCGTGCCCCCACTGAGGAACAGACTGTGTTGAATGCTCACACGGTTGGTTGGCTGCGTCAGTTGTGACCATAGCTGGCTTGGCGATTGCCCGACTAGTGTTTGACCAATCAGGGCGACTAACGGGCCGATAATCAGAGTTGCCAACAAGCAACTGGTGATGATTGATAAGGACAAGCGGATTTGATGATTACTCATTGGCTAAAGACCTGATTGAATGCGACAACGTTTTTAGTCAGGGCCGCGTTGGCACTGGTCCAATTGACCGTGTAGGCTTTGATGGCTTCGCCATTGCGTGGATCGGTCAAAGTGCTCGTGGTACCTGGAATTAAGTTACTTTTTTGAATTTGTCTTTGAACTTTAGCTGATAAGAGATAGTCAATAAATTGTTTGGCAGCGGCTTGATGACGACTAGCCTTCAAAATCATCGCCGGTCGTGGATTGACCAAAGTCCCACTCTTAGGATAAACGAAACCAATTTTTTCGCCTTTTTTAATAGCTGTTAGACTCATGTAATCGACCCCACCAAAGACGGCGATTTTTTGGCCAGTGATGACTGCATCGAGTACTTCCTTGTTAGCACCCCCGATATCGGCACCGTTTTCTTGAAGGACTTTAAGTAGTTGCGTACCGTGTTTCATTTGATAAGCGTTAATGAAGTCCAAGCTAGAACCAGAGGTTCGGGGGTCCGGAATGGTCACTTGATTGCGATACGGAGTGGTTGTCAAGTCAGACCAGTCTGTCGGTGCCGATTTGATGTGCCGCGTATTGTAGGTGATGCCGACTGCCGAAGCACTGTAATTGATCAACTGGTGGCTAGTATCTTTAAATTGTTTATTCAGGTGTTTAGCTTGAGAAGGCTGATAGGTTAATAGCTGGCCATTCTTTTGTAAATCGACGCCAGCGGCCATTGAAGCTAAAATCAGCACATCAGCTTGGGGATTGCCTTGCTCGGCCTTGACCTTACTTAAAATTTTCCCGGTCGTGCCGTCAAAACTTTTGACTTTAATGCCAGTTTTGGCTTCAAAACCGTGGATGATTTGATCAGAAAGGGGTTTAGGTCCAGCAACGTATACTGTTAAAACTTGTTGACTGGTTTGCGCGTTGGCGGTTAACGTTTTTTTCTGATGTTGATTAACATAAAGCGACGTGCCAATTGCGAGCACGCCGAGCGTGGATAATGTGATAATTGCTGCTTTAGACATGTGAGTCAACTCCTAAAAAGTTAGTATTTGATGTGGATCGATGCTTAATGTGATCGGTGCAGTGGTATAGGGTAGCTGGGTCTTGACGTGCCAATCATAGGCGCCGACTTGAACGCAAGTATCAAAATGATCGCCCATAAAGGTTGAACGCTGCACCAAGCCTTGGTAAGTGGGCTGCTGAGTACCCGTTTGACTGACTGCGACATATTCCGGGCGAATGGCCTGGTACGCGTTGATCTGATTAAGGGTGCCCATAAAATTGGCGACAAATTGCGATTTTGGCTGTTGGTACAGCTGTGCTGGTGTGCCCGTCTGCACCACGTTGCCCCCTTTCAGTAATACGAGGTGGTCGGCAACTTGCAAGGCTTCTGGACGGTCGTGAGTTACAAAGATGGCCGTCAGATGCTGGTCGTGAATCAGGGCGCGAATTTCTAATTGAAGCCGTGTGCGCAGTTCGGGGTCAAGCGCACTTAAAGCTTCGTCGAATAAAATCAAATCCGGTTGGGTCGCTAGTGCCCGTGCAAGGGCGACCCGTTGCTGTTGCCCGCCCGAAAGTTCACGTGGATAACGATGTCGGAAGTCAATCAGACTAACTTGTTCGAGGGCCCAGTTGACTTGAGCAGTCAATTCTGGCTTGGTCAGGTGCTTTTCTAAAGCGAAAGCGACATTTTCTTGGACCGTCATGTGCGGCCACAGGGCAAAGTCTTGAAAAACCATCGCCAAGTGCCGTTGGGCAGGGGGCTGATTCCAATGGGTCGCGGCGTCAAAAATGGGCTGATTATCAAATGAAATTTGACCACTGTCAAGTGTCGTGAGGCCCGCAATCATGTTTAACAGCGTTGATTTGCCGGAACCGGACGGGCCAATTAATGCCGTGATTTGTTGATCAGGAATCGTCAGACTGAGTTGATTGATTACCGGACCTTGAAAACTTTTGGATAATTCGTGTAGCTTAATGGCAACCACGATATGCAACTCCTTTGTCTTAATTGGTTTGCTCAGTTTATTAAGTTACTTTGTATTGTAGTGGTAATTCGCCGTGTTAACGTTGATTTTGAGTTTAGTTTATGTAAATTTTGTGTGTTATTTCGGTAAAACAGTGCACATAAAAAAAGACCACTGAATCGAATTCAGTGGTCTTGGGTGATTCTTATTGTCCTTCAGTCATGTTATTGGTATCAGCGGTCGGTGTTTCCGATGAAGTCGCTTCGGAACTTGCTTCGGAGCTTGAACTTGCTTCCGAACTGCTGCTACTTTCTGAACTAGATTCAGAAGATGAACTTTCGGCGCTACTTGAGGAGGAAGCAGCTTCGGAACTACTACTGCTACTTTCCGAACTACGACTACTTGCTTCTGTGCTGGTGCTTGAACTACCCGTTGTTGTTGAACTAGAGCTAGCTGAACTAGCGGTTCCTGACGAGGCTTCACTACTGGAGAAGAGGTGACCAACAACGTAAAGTTCTTCGATACCGTTCTTCTTAGTCGTGCCAACTGAGCTTGGCTTGGTCCAATCAGAGTTTGGTGAATACTGTTGAAGGTAATTCATCATGGCGCGATAAATTTGTTGTGAAATCTTTTCGTTGGAGGTATCTAGATAACCACCAGCTTCGGTGGACTTATCATAGCCAGTCCAAACGGCGACCGAATAATTCTTCGTGTAACCGGCCATCCATGAGTCAACGACGGCATCGGATGGTACTTTGTTTTTATACTGAGAAGCATAGTTGTCAGTACCAGTCTTACCAGCTTGGTAAACGCCGCTGATCTTAGCGGTTGTCGCCGTCCCAGTAGAACTATTGATGACCCCTTTCAGCATATCAGTAATCATGTATGCCGTTGATTTCTTCATGGCGCGCTTACCAGTGCTAGTATACGATGTCGTAACGCCATCAGAAGTAGTCACTTTACGGATGTAGTATGGCTTATGATAAACACCACCGTTGGCGAACGCAGCGTAGGCACCGGCAACTTGTAAGGTGGAAACACCAGCACCGATCCCGTTGGCATAGTTAACGGTTTTGAGGTTCATCCCAAGGTTATTGGCAAAGGTTTTGGCTCGGCTTTTACCAACGGCTTGTAAGGCCCGAATTGCTGGGATGTTCCGTGATTGAACCAGTGCTTCACGCATCGTCATATTGCCCAAGTAATTATTGTCAAAGTCATGCACGGAAATGTTAGTCCCGGGATATTTGTATTTCGTATCAGACAACGACTTGTAAGTTGGCCAATTCAAATATTCAATGGCTGGTCCATAATCGAGAATCGGTTTCATCGTCGAAGCGTTTGAGCGTGATGTCCAGACAGCTCGGTTGGTTCCGTACGTGACATTACCGGTTTTCCGACCACCAATCATAGCTGAGACCTTGCCAGTGTATGAGTCAACAACCGATACCCCTAATTGGAAAGTCTGTTTTCCATTATTAGGATAGTTGACGTATTGAGACGTGTTGGCAATGTCATAAAGCCGTTTCTGGGCATCCATGTCAATGTTCGTATAAACTTTCTCGCCATCGGTTAAATTATAACCTTTTTTGAGGAGGTCTTGACGGACTTCGTTCAGGTAAGCATCCAAGATTTTATTTGTCTTTTCATGCTTCGCTAGGCTTGAACGTCCCGAACTAGTTAAGCCCGTCTTGACACTGACTTTTTCAGCAGCAGTTTCCTGACTCTTGGAGATGACCTTGTTATCGTACATCGCTTCCAGCACCAGATTACGGCGGCTAGTTGCGTATGATGGATAAGTCGTCGGGTCGTAGTAGGTTGGTGATTGCGGCATACCTGCGAGCAGTGCGAGTTGACTAAGGCTCAGATCTTTTAATGACTTACCGTAATAATACTTGGCGGCAGTCCCCATACCATAAATCCCGTTACCCATATAGACCTTATTGATGTAAAATTCCAGAATCTGAGATTTACTGTAATGTTTTTCAAGATTAAGCGCAATCCAGGCTTCCTGCGCTTTGACTTTCAAATTTCGATCCGAAGTACTGGTGGAAAAGACCGCAAGTTTAACGAGTTGCATGGTCAAGGTACTCCCACCTTGCATCCCGAGTGAGCTACCTTTTAAGTTGCCGACTGCAGCCCCAAGAATCCGGTAATAATCGACCCCCTTATGCTTGTAAAAACGGCGATCTTCGATTGAGACGACGGCATTCTTAAGTGTGGATGGGATATTACTAGACTTAACGTATTCGTGGTCGTTAGTTCCCAAAGAGGTCAAATACTTGTCGTTCTGGTCATAAATCTTAGCGGTCCCCGTATTGACAAGGTCACTCTGTTTGACTGTTGGTGCCGTCTGCGCATAGTAGAAGAAAAGTGCTAGACCAGCGAGTACCCCGATGACAAACAGTGCAGCTAAGGATAAAATAATCCGCCGAAACCAGTGTTTCTTAGGTGGTTTAGGTTGGCTTTTTCTGCGAGCAACCCGTGAGTTCTGTTCATTGTTACCTGCCATGATGTTCTCCTTTAATGAATTGATGAGGTCTCATCAATAATATGATCAAGCGCATCCAAATAGGGAATGCGTGGATTGATTTGATAATGTAGCTCCGCGGCTAAATGTTCAATATCCGTCAGTGGAATTGACTTGCGACCACCATCTCCTTGATGATCCCAATAAGTAAATAAGTCGCTGGCTGTTAACAAAAATAGGCGCCCCAAACTCGCAAACCGAATGATAACAAAACAGATTCCGCTTTGAGCTAAGCACTGGCGCATGTGCTTAATTTGATGCTCATGAAAGTTTTTTAGCGGAAAAGCCGTTTTGTTCTTGGTCTCCTTGGCCTCAAAATCTAAATACTTCCCCCGATAGACACCGTTATAATCAGTAGTAGAAGCTTGTTTAAAATAAGCTTCGCGGATTACAGCGGCGCTGCGTTTGGGATAATCGACTTTAACGATTTGAATGGGCGTTGGCTTTTTATGAATAACTGCGATATTATTTTCAAGATAATAGGCGTTACTATCATTGATTTCTTGTTCCAAGCTCATTCCACGATCGCCAAAATTGACGTTGGCAAATTTGGAAGATTTCGATTTAGTTGGGCCGGGTTGGCGATAAACTTGACCGTTTGGATAGCGAATCGTCACATTAATCAACCTCCTAATAATGTTACATTTTACCATTAACTAATAGGGAATGTGAAATATCTGTGAGTTTTTAACTGATTTAGACCGATTTAGTGACAGAAAGGAGACTTTTTTATGAGCCGGTTGTGGCTTAGTGGTTACCGGAGTTACGAGTTGAATGTCTTTGGTGATCAGGATGATAAACTAAAAGTTATTAAGTTTGCGTTAACTAATTACTTAACGACGCAGATCGAGGATGGTATGGATTGGCTGATAACGGGTGGTCAGCTCGGTATTGAACAGTGGACAGCGGAAGTAGGGTTAACGCTCAAAAAGACATATCCAGAATTGAAAGTGGCAATGATGTTACCATATGGTGAATTTGGTGGGCGCTGGAATGAAAATAACCAAGCTAAATTACAGACTTTGCTGGCCCAAGTCGATTTTCATGCACCAGTCAGTAAACAACCGTATGAAAATCCGCAACAATTAAAAAATTACCAAGAATTTATGGTTACCCATACGGATGCGGCCACTCTGGTATATGATCCAGATAACCCCGGGAAACCCACGTATGACTATGATTTGATTCGGAACTTTAGTGACACTCATCCGTACCCATTGACCCTGATCGACTTCGACTGGTTACAGGAAAGTGCCAATGAATATGCAGAAAAACAGAATAATGGTTTTAATTTTGAATAAAGTCTGCTACAATGTTTTAAGTAATGCGGATGCCGAATGGGTATCGCGCGAATAACAATGAGGTGTTTTTAAATATGGCTAAACGTAATTTTACTCCCAAAGACATCCTTCAAAAAGAGTTTAAGCCAAAGATGCGGGGTTATGATCCTGCCGACGTGGACGGCTTCTTAGATAATGTCATTAAGGACTATGAGTCATTTACTAAAGATAACCAACAACTTTCAGATGAAAATGAACGGTTACGGGCCAAGGTTGACGAGCTTACCAAGCAAGTCGCTGTCGGTGCAACCAGTCCATCTTCTCAACCGACTAGTACGGTGACGAATATGGATATTCTGAAACGTTTGTCTAACTTGGAACGTCATGTCTTTGGTGCCCAATTAGATAATAATCAAAATGAATCACACCGTCTATAATTGTGATTCGATGTAAATTCTGGGTAATCGCGGTCGGCTTATGTCGGCTGAGGAAGGTCCATGCTCGCACAAGCTGCGATGCTTGTAGTGTTCGTGCTCGGTGAAAAAATAAGCCGGGGTACCGATTTATCGGTAACGGCGGAAAAAACGGCTAAGGCTTCGGCTATGCCCGAGTATTCCTGAAAAGTGCCACAGTGACGATACTCAATTGGAAACGGTTGAGTTGGAACGCGGTAAACCCCACGAGCGGGCAACCCAAACTACGGTAGGGGCGCTTCACATAAGGAACTGAACTAAATGTGGGGGGAGATTAGTAATCTCGAGATAGATGATTACCGCCTAGTTAACAGACCCTGTACTTTAACTAGGTACAAAACATGGCCTACAGGAATTTACATTTAGACAGGAGACTGGGACAAAAGTTCGCTTTTGTCCCAGTTTTTTTATTCGATCAGTTAGCAAACTAGCAACTTATGCTAAACTAGGTGAGGAAACCAATTTAGTGGAAATATTTACTCAACAAGATGCGCCTACAGAACAGGCGTCGCAGGAGGAAACTATGCAAAAATTTAGATTAATTGCCACCGCCGCTAGCGGAATTGAAGCATTAGTGGGGCGTGAATTACGAGATTTAGGGTATCAAGTTCAAACTGAAAATGGCCGGGTTCGATTTAACGGAACGATCAAAGATATTTTGCGGACCAACTTGTGGTTACGAACGGCTGATCGAATCAAGATCATCGTTGGTGAATTTGATGCTTATACGTTCGATGAGTTGTTTGAAAAGACCCTCGCATTGCCATGGGACCAGTTATTGCCGATGGACGCTGAATTTCCAGTTGAAGGTAAATCGCGCAACTCTAAACTCCACAGTGTTCCCGACGTGCAATCTATCGTCAAAAAGGCGATCGTTAATCAGTTAGCCGATACTTATCATCGGAGCGGGCACCTTCCGGAGACAGGCGCTTTGTTCCCATTAGAAGTGGCTATTAATAAGGATCACGTGTTGTTAACGCTGGATACAACTGGCTCTAGTTTATTCAAACGGGGTTACCGAGTCGAAAAGGGGGGCGCACCCTTAAAAGAAAACATGGCCGCTGCCTTAGTGATGTTAGCTAAGTGGTATCCGGATAATCCATTTGTTGATCCAGTTTGTGGTTCGGGGACGATTCCAATCGAAGCCGCTTTACTGGCGCGCAACATTGCCCCGGGGTTCAACCGCGCATTTGCGTGCGAAAAGTGGGACTGGGTTCCCGCTGGCCTGAGTCAACAATTGAGAGACGAAGCTGATAGTTTAGCCGATTACGACACTGAGCTGGATATTAGTGGGTACGATATTGACGGTAAAATGATTGATATCGCCAAGCTGAATGCGCGGGAAGCCGGGCTGTTGCATGACATTCATTTCAAACAACTGGCTGTCAAAGACTTTACGACTGACAAGATCAACGGGGTCCTAATTGCGAACCCACCATATGGGGAGCGGCTAAGCGATCGAGATAGTGTCCGGATTCTCTATCGGCAAATGGGCCAAGTTTACAGTAAATTGCCAAGTTGGAGCAAGTATATCTTGACCAGTGACTTAGAATTTGAAGACTTCTATGGACAAAAAGCCACGAAACGCCGGAAACTCTATAACGGTGCGTTACGGACAGATTATTTCCAATATTGGGGTAAACGAATTCGGCCAGCACGGACGGAATAAGCAAGCGACCTTTGTTGGTAAAGAAAGACAATTTGTAGCTGACAATAACGATCATTACAATGTGTGACAGATAGTTTGAGTAGCCTTAAAAGAGCGTGTTTAATCGGGTGACCGACTAAGCACGCTCTTTTAAGGCTAACGTTAACCATGGTTGATCCTTTGATAATTAATTTAAATAATAATCGAAGAAATTAGCAACTTTGTTCATCAGGGGCACTTTGACCAGATGTTTGGCTTGATAACCCGTGATAAATGCCACTTGTTCAGCATACGGGGCGGTATGCACGCGGTCAAAGAAATTACGAGACTGTGAATAAGGAATCCGTTCATCCTCAGTACCATGCCAAAATAAAAGTGGCCGATGATTGATGGTTTCCGGTTGCAGGTTAAGATCATAGTGATCTAGCCAACTCGTCAATAGGGCTAAATCACTGGGAATGTAATAAGCATGGGCCTGCGCATGCTTGCGGACTAGTTGGACGTACGCGTTCAGGTTAGGGGTCCCCATAATGATTGTGGCTGCTTTAATTTCAGGATGATGGGTCAATAAAGCCCCGGTCGTCATGCCACCCATTGAATAACCGCCAACACCAATCTGCTCATTCAAAATGAGTTTACGCTCCCGGTAGTAATTCACAATTAGCTCGAATTCGCCAAGATTACCTTGGATACTGTTCCAAAAAGTAAATGAAGGAATCTGGCTAACGATTTGGTGTCGTTCACCGTGATTCATGGCATCGGGCAAGACGACTCGTAAATTCTTGCGAGCCAGTTTACGTGCTTGGGTCAAGACGAGTTCTTTATTGGACTGCCAACCGTGGTAAAAAATCACTAGTGGCAGCGGTTGGTCTAAATGGGTTGTAGTAACAACTTCCAGCGCAGGCACATCTTGAAAGTGTCGGTTAGTAACTTTGATCATATTTATCGGCTCACTTTATTAATATTATGATTAAGTTAACTGTGCCAGAAATGACTGCTGAATACAACTGATAGACTTGTTTAGTCAATATTTGGTCTTGTTAATTGTTAGTGATGTTAAAATAATGGTAATCGCCTGTTTATTAACTAGAATTACGGCCTCTAAAAAGTAATCTTAAAACGGAAGGTGTTATAAATGACCGAAATCGAAACGGCACTACTTCGGGACCGAAAAGCAAAAGTCCAGCAATATTTTGCGATGTGGGTCACTCGTGATTTTGAAGCGTTACCAAGAATATTTGCGGTCGATTGTTATTATCAAGAATGCTATGGACCAGCATATCTATCATTAGCGGAAGTTCAAGCCTGGATTGAACATCAATTAAGAGTTCAACGGGTAACGGCGTGGTCGATTCAGCGGTTGTGGTCAGTAACTGACAACATGATCTTTGCCCAGTGGTCCTTCACCGCTGTTACTGACCGGATGACTCAGTTTGATGGGCTTTCGGCAGTTCATTTTAATTTAGCAGGACGTATCGACGATTTACGAGAGTATCAGACCACGACTGCGCATGATTATCCTTATCATGGATCCGTGCTGTGATATGCGAAGCATGTGTGTCATAATGTAAGCGAAATCATTTTGAGCGTTGGGGGAATCAGTATGCAAGTTCAAGTTTCTGTTATTGTGGCTGCATGTAATGAGGAGCACTGGTTAAGGCGTTGTTTGACCCCATAAAAAAAACAGACATTAGCGGCCTTAGAAGTCATTATTGTTGATGATGGTAGTACGGACGGCACGGCTGCAATTTGTGACCAATATTGTGAGCGCTGGCCGCACCTATTTCGGGTTATCCATCAACGTAACCAAGGACAGGGACCTGCACGTAATGCGGGGATTACCGCCGCGCATGGTCGCTATTTAGGTTTTGTCGATGCTGATGATTGGGTCGAACCGACGATGTATGCGACCTTAGTAGCAACGGCTGAGCGTAGTCATGCCCAAATCGTCGTTTGTGATGTTCGTAAAATCTACGCGGCGACTCACCGCACAACTAGTCTGCTGAGCTTGCCAGATGCGACTGAGCACGTGGCAATTGCGGCTTATCTTAAATACGGTCTAAATAATGCTTATTCCGGAAATAAATTATATGCACGTTCGTGTTGGCAGAAATATCGTTACCAGCGGATGGTCTACGAGGATTTAGATATTTTGCTGGACATGTTGAGTTGCTGTGAGCGAGTCGCATATGTGCAACAACCATTTTATAATTATTATAAACATGCTGGTTCGACAACTTTAGATTATACCAACCCACGACTGTTTGATATTATGACAGCCTATCAAGATGCCATTGAGCACGCCAAGGTGACGTATCAGGATGCGGTGACTTATTGCGTCGCTAAGCGAATTTTGATTAATTTAGCAACGCCAGGCTTTGCCGATTATCTAGCGGAGTTTATTGAACTGATACGACAATTGCGTCCTACTTTTGAAGCCAGTCCGTCAATAATGAGTGATCCGGCTATTAAAAAAATTTGTGATTATGCAGGTCAATTGACATTACCCCGGCGATTTATCTGTGAGCGTGAGGACTGGGCTCAATCGTGGCATCAGTATAGTCGGAATTTCAAAACGATTATACCGGTAGCTAAAGCATTGCCGGCCGATTTACGACAACGGTCTAACCACTTTAAACTCGATTATTGGTTGTTGAAAACGTTATTTGAACAAGGTGGCTTGCTGATTTTGGGTACCGTCAAGTTGCACCGACCGTTTGGGCGTTTACGGGCGGGAGGTGACGTGTTAGCCTTTGAAGGTGAACATTGTTTATTAGTTGGTGCGCAACCACGTTCTCCACTGATTTCTGAATTACTGCAACAGTTGATTGTTGGTTCCGAGTCACTAACAGAGTTGCTGACAATGGTTAAGGCACAGCCAGAACGATGGTCAGCGGGTACGCATAAGATTCGCTTGGTTGACATAAAAGATTGGCTACAATAGGGCGACGGGTCACTGAGTCATGCAGAGCAGCGGACTCAGTGACCTATTTAGTCATTGGTTACATTGAAAATGAATAAAAACTAAATAGCAATTTAAAATATTATATAATGATGATAAAATTAATTTTAGATTAAATTAAGAAAGGGTGAAAATATGTTAAAACCAGCACCATTGCACGTTGGTGACCACGTGGCCGTCGTCAGTCTTTCGAGCGGCACGCTCGGAGAACTCACGCAGCAGCATCAATTGAATCGGGGGCTAAAACGGATGCGCCAATTAGGGCTCGTCCCAGTCATGATGCCGAATGCTTTGAAAGGGCGACTGATTTTACAGCAACGCCCTGAATTAAGAGCCGCCGATTTGAAGGCGGCTTTCTTAGACCCAAGTATCCGTGGAGTTGTGGCGGCAATTGGCGGTGATGATACGTATCGAACCGTGCCATTTTTGATGGCTGATGAGCAGTTTAAGACGGCGGTTCGGCGGTCGCCTAAACTGTTTACAGGCTTTTCAGATACGACGATCAATCATTTGATGTTTTATCAGCTTGGACTGCAAACTTTTTATGGCCCCAATTTTTTAAGCGACTTGGCCGAATTAGGGCCGACGATGTTGCCGTATACCACGAAGACTTGGCAGCGTTACTTTGAAAATCCTCAGCAGACAAGCATTATTAGCAGTCCCGTGTGGTATGACGAACGAACAAATTTCAGTGAATCGGCGCAGGGAACACGGCGCATGACCCACACCGAAATGCACCATTACGAAGTGTTACGTGGTCACGGGACAATCAGTGGGACGCTACTTGGTGGTTGCCTGGACAGCTTTTATGATTTATTGACCACGACCCGTTATCCAGACGAACGGCAAGTTGCGGAACAGTTCAGACTGATTCCATGTGCAGCCGAATGGCGCGGAAAAATTCTGTTTATCGAAACGAGTGACGAACAGCCGCAGCCAGATTTGTTCAAGCGGATGCTGCAACGAATGCGACAAGCTGAGATTTTGACAAACGTAGCTGCCGTGATTGTAGGTAAGCCGCAGAATGAGCATTATTATCAGGAATACCGCCAAATTTTGATCGATGAGACAGCCGATTTGAAATTGCCAATTCTGTACAATATTAATTTTGGTCACGCTTTTCCGCGAACGGCACTTCCATATGGGGCGCAAGTGTGTATCGATTTTGAGCAAGCTACGTTAAAAATTTTAGAACCTTGGTTTGTGGAAGCTTAAGTGGTTATTGTTAAATTGGTATCGGCAGACGATCAAAAAGGTATTCGTTGTTCATTGCAACGAGCAAAGAATAGTGCAATACGAGAGGAGTTGTCATATGCAATTACAAATTCGACGTTTTAAAACTACGGATGCGCCAGCAGCGGCGGCACTGATTGCGCGCACATTACTGACGAGTAATCAGGGTGACTATCCCAAAGCATACTTGGATCGGCTCATTACCCAGATGACACCGGCTTGGCTATGCCAAAAAGCTGCTGCGACGCACTTTTATGTCGGTTATTTTCAGCAGCAACTCGTTGCGACCGGGGCGATTGGGTCATACTGGGGGCGCCCAGGTGAGTACAGTCTGTTCACGATTTTTGTTGATCCGGAGGTTCAAGGCATGGGTGGTGGGCGTCAAATTCTGCATACCCTTGAACAGGATGTCTATTTCAGTCATGCCCACCGTGTAGAAATTCCAGCGTCCGTGACTGCGCACTTATTTTACCAACACTTCGGGTATCGACCTAAGCCTGGAGGAATCTACCCGGATGATGAAGGCCTGTATCGATTAGAAAAGTTTCCACATGAATCATTTCACTAGTAAATCACACTTTCCTGCATTGGTTTATAATGTAAACAAATTGCAAAGTGACTGCAATCAGTTTGAGAACTTATCTGCACATTTTATCGGTAGGATAAGGTGTGCAGTAAACGTACATATCAAACTAATGATGGGAAGGCGAGTAATTTGGTCATGCAGAAAAAGTGGCGGTTGATACTGCTGCTCGTGGGTTGTTTTTTAGGTGGTATCGGAGTCGTTCAGGCACACGCGGCGGTGCCGGATATCTCAGAGTGGCAAGGTCAGTTAACGAGTACCGAGGTTCAAAGTTTGAAGAGTCAGGCTGATTTTGTCATCAACCGGGTGCAATATGGGAGCAGTTATGAGGATCTCTACCACACCTCTAATGAGAGTCTCTATGTGAAATATGGTGTTCCGTTCGGGTCCTATGACTATGCGACCTTTACGAGTACCGCGACTGCCAAAGCCGAGGCAGATAAGTTCTATCAACGCGCAAATAAGAACACGAAGTTCTACGTCTTGGATTTTGAAACGACTTCCATGAGTAGCACGGCGGCCAACGCGGCTGTCAAGGCTTGGTATACTGAGATGCGGTCGTTAACGAGCAAGAAGTTGATTTTTTATTCGTACCAGTCATTTGCAACCACATACGCCAACACGGCACGGCAAAGTTTTGATGCCCAGTGGATTGCAAATTACTCCTCGAAGCCGACGATTTCGTTCTCATTGTGGCAATATTCCAGTAGCTATTATTTATCTTCGCTAGGACAATATGTTGATAACAGTTTGTATGACAGTGCTTCCGTGACGACATACCACCCGTTAAGCTGGTGGACTTCCGGGACTTCGGCATCATCGTCGACCAGTTCAACTAGCACGACGTATGCCTACAGCAGTTATACGAAAGGGCAACATGTGTACCTCAATAATGGGGCGTCGAGCTATTATGACGGCACAAAAGTGCCCAGTAGCGCTAAGAAAAAATACTACAAGGTCACAGCAACCAAGTCAGTCACTAAGAGTCGTTCCAAACAGCTGGTTTACTTAAGTGGTCTAAATAAATGGGTCTTATCACAGGACGTCACCGGCTATTGGGTCGGCCAACACGGATTATATCAACTTCGTGAAAAGAGCACTTTGTTCAAAGATGTTAATTTGACAACCTCAACGGGTAAAACCTTGAAAAAGGGTGGCATCTACAGTGGTAAATTGGTTAAAAGTGGGAATTTCTATCGAATTAAGGTGAGTGGTGGTTATATCACGGCGAAGGTCTCCAAATCTGATCATTGGTACTATGAATCAGTACCTTCCAGTGGCTGGATCAAGGCTAAAGTGGGACTCTACACCTATAAATCTTCAAACTTTGTTAAGTCTAATCGACACGCTTACCACGCCGCTGGTGATCGAATTAAAGTAACGAAGGTTTACTCACGGTCGGGTGGCTCACGCTATTATTTAACGAATAAAGGGAATTACGTTTCAGCCAACCGCTCAAACGTGGTCACACAATAAGTCAATTAAGTCGCTCAAAACGAGCATAGCCAGTTGATTACTAAACGACTTTCAGCAAGTTATTAGCTGAAAGTCGTTTTTTTGAGGAAATACGTCGATTGGAAGTACGTTAAGATTAAAAAGTGCTACACTTATTTTAATTATATTTTAATCTTGTGGGGTGGGAATACAATGAAAATTGGGACATTTTCTGCATCAACGCCGATTACGGCATTATCGCCAAACCGTTATGCTCGCGCACGACGGTTCTTGGCAACCCAAGGAGTGACCTTAGTTGCCGGTAATTTGACGGGACGACGGGATAGTTACCGTGCTGGTTCCATCAAAGAACGGGCGGCCGAAATCAACGCGTTAATTCATGATGATTCGCTGGACATCTTGATGGCAACGATTGGTGGAACGAACGCAAATTCGGTGCTAGCAATGCTCGATTACGAGTATCTCAATCAGCATCCCAAAACAATTGTCGGTTACTCCGATGCGACGGCCGTGTTATTGGCGGTGCAAACGCACGCGCCTAATTGTCGTGTGATTTACGGACCGGCCTTAGTAGCCTCACTTGGCGCCTTAGAGTCAGAGATCGTGACAACCACTTGGCAGAATTTTCTGACAGTCTACCGCGCAGCACCGGGGCAGGCCGTAACCGAACAGGCACCGGCACAGTGGACGGATGAAGCGGTCAATTGGGAGACCTTTGAACATCCGAAACACATGCACGCAAATACTTGGCATTATACGGCGACCCCCATTTTGACTGGCCGTTTGATCGGTGGGAACTTGAACACCATGTATGGGTTCTTTAACTCACCTTATTTTCCAAAATTAACTGGTAACGAGCTTTTATTTATTGAAGATGCCGAGAAAACTGCAGCAACGCTGGAAAAAAATTTCGTAATGTTAGCGTTGGCTGGTGTTTTTGATCAAATCTCTGGCATTATTTTGGGAAAACACGCGTTGTACGATGATCAAGGCAGCGGGCGGTTGCCAATCGATATCTTACAGGAGGTGCTGGGGGATCGCCAATTACCAATTATTTACGACTACGATAGCTGCCATACAGTCCCCATGCTCAGTACGCCATTGGGGGCGGATGTCCGGATTGATGCGCAGGCTCGAACGGTGACGTTTAGTCATTTTTAGACTACCTTTTGCAATTAAAGACGTTTAGCAAGCTCAAAAACTTTGTAAACCGGCCATACTTACATGCCTGGTATAAGAATACTTGCTTTTTGATAAATGATAAACATATAATAAAACAATTAGATTAACAAAAGGGGTGTGATAGTGATGCACAAATATAGCGTTCAAGTGGGGGTCTACACGCAGTATTTTTTTAAGGTCATTCGGGATACTCCCGGGGTGTTAATTTACACAATCTGTTTGCCACTTGTCTTTTTAATCATGAATGTCAGTAGTGCTTTCTTTAAACCTTTATCGCTGACAACTTATACGGCTCAAGTCGTGCCCTACATTGGTTGGATGATTTTTTCCAATTGTCTAACGACTGCCAGCAATGTAGCCATTCTTCGCGAGCAGGGTTATCTCAAACAATATCGAACCTTGGTGGTTAGCCCCGCAGTTTTTCTTGTCAGTCAAGCGCTGGTCAGCTTGGGTATAATTTTGATGACTTTATTGTTGGTGGCCCTGTTGAGCGCGATTACTTTCAAGTTGGCCTTTTTATCGTTGCTAGGTCGCTTATGGTTGACTGTGTTGCTTACGTATCTACCAGTCACTTGTTTTGGCTTACCCTTGATTGCCTTGGCACTCCGACGTAAAACTGTCGATATGATTGGAAATGCACTGGCGCTGATCGTCGTCGTAGGTACCTTTATGTTGAGTAACATGCTGGCAGTGTCTGCCAATAACCCATTACTCAACCTGGTTAGTCCCATTTACTTAGTTACCAATGTTTTTGCGATGATCAGCGTGGGCCACGTCAGCCACTTTATGATGACTTATCTTCTGAGTCTGATTGTATTATTGGTTATCGGCGGATTTAGCTATCGGCACATTAAGATTCTGCCAACGGAGGGCTTATAATGATGCGTGTTGAGCACTTAGCATATCAGTTTTCAAGAAATGGGCAACCGTTCTTCAAGGACGTGAGTTTTCAATTAAAAAGTCCCGGTGTCAATTTTTTGATTGGTCAAAATGGCGCTGGAAAAACGACGCTGGCTGATATCATCACTGGTTTGCGGCCAGCACAAGGTGAATTAGACCTACCTAAAGCAGCCATTTATTTGAACCAACAACTCCCGTTACTGTCTTCAATTCGTGTGCGGGACGTTGCCCAACTGGTTTTGGGCATCGAGCACGGACGACTACGATTGACAACTGAACAGCTCCAACAACTTATTGATACCCAAGCTTATCAATTCTTGGCCCCGTTGTGGGATCAGCATTATGGTCAGCTTTCTGGGGGCCAACGCAAATTAGTTCAGTTATTGCTGTTCTTACAAGTTGATCGCGAATTGATTGTTTTGGATGAACCAACAGCAGCGGTCGATCGGGAAAACGTGCAGTTGTTGTTTCAGGTCATGCAAGCCCATCCTGAGCGAACCTACTTGATGATTACACATGACGTTCGCGACCTTCATGCTTTTACAGATTACCAAGTGCTGTGGCTCAATGATCGGCAGGTGACGACACTGTCCAAGCGAACGTTTGAAGCTGCGAGCGCGCAAGCTGACTTTGTTGCGCTCTTCAAAACGCAGTAATATAACAGTAATGGCTCTTGCGCCGCAATGGCGACACTTATTTTGAGTCCTTTGGCGCTCAAGTTGGCCTCGCTGGCAAGTCTCATAAAATGACACTAAAAAACGGTACTCAGATTAGTTTGAGTACCGTTTTGCGTATTATTGGTGAGCGTACCTAGCCAAAGTAATAAATATAACCGATGATCAATGCCCAGATAACGATCCATAAAATACTGAATGCCAACTTGAAGTAATACAAATGAAAACGAAAACGACGGAAGCGGTCGCTACCGGCCAATTTGAACGTCAAGGTCTTGTTATCTAATAATTGCAAGTAATCATAGAAACGGGGAAGCCACACACCGCCCGCTGTTAACACGAGTAACAGTCCGATGATGGCAAACGCCGCTGCGGGGTAAACGATACTGGTATCGACCGTAAAGGCCGGTGCAAGAATGTTGGCATATAACAACCATAAAGCATACAACCCCAACGCGTAACCAATAATCCGAACAACATTAACGATAATTAGCCGTGACTTTAAGTCCGGTTGTTGTTGCATGAGTGCCTGATTCGCATGATAATGCTGGGTGCCAAAGCGCCCGCTGACCGGAATCAAGTATCGGTTTTGATGTAAGTATGGCAGTTGTGCTAACAGCGTGATCAATGCCACAACTGGTACGGCGATTGCCACCACCATTAGTAGGTACTCAATAGTGACCATGGGAACGGTGCTGACCCGGTAGGCCCAACTAATCCAACCAATCAGGATGAAGACGTCTAATGCCAAAACCAACCAAATCTGAAAGCGACGATAGTGTTCAAACGTGGCGGTATCGGCTAGCTGCCAATGATGGTCTTGAGTTGAGTGACCAATCAAGTAATCATAACTTTGCGTCGGCCACACTAAGGCGGGAATCATTAGCAAGATAATGCCAACGATCATTAAGGCGATGCTTGTGACAACACTCCGAATCGGAAAAATCAACAGGGTTAATTTTGCGCTGACCAAGTAGCAACTGACTAGTAAACTGATAACACCGAGCCACCAGCAAGCTGCCATTCCATAATATAACCATTTCAATCGTGGTGCTTGATCGGTCACGTGTTGCCGCACTTGATGTTGCAATTGGAGCTGTGCGCGCGGCGCCAGGGTTTTAGCTGGCTGGATGACCGGATGCTGAAGATTGTGGTATTCCAACCAACCCATGAGTCCTAACAATAAAACTAAAAGAATCCAAACAATAACTAACATGGCAAAAGTCCTTTAAAACAATATAGTCGTGCATATTAATAAGTGTAAAACGAAAATATGGTCAAAATGTGACGATTATTTAAATCTTGTAACTTTTTTAATGGTCAGTTGATTTAACGAAGCGGTTAAAAACCATTTTCTACTGATCAGTTGTGGACTAGACTATGCATGACTGATTGTAAAGCTGTGTTTTATCTGTAATAAAAAAGCATTTGGAACTACTTACGATGTCTGTCATTGTGGGAGGCAAGTAATCATGAATCAATTAATGACGGAATTGGGACAAGTGTACTATCAGTACCGACCGGCGGGACCACAACAGCCGACGTTGATGTGCTTACCGGCGTTTGGCTGGGACGCCACTGATTATAATTTTAAGCATTTAATGGCACGATTGCCAAGTCAGGTGGGATTACTTGCCATCGACACGATTGGCGTGGGCCGTAGCATTCATAGTCAAATGGTGCGCACTGTCCCGCATATTTTAGCCAATCTTGAGGATGTGGTTCACCATGAACACGTGAGCAACTTATTATTGGTGGGCCACAGTTTAGGCGCTAGTTACGCATTCTTATATGCCCAGCAGCACTTAGATAATGTTTGTGGCTTAGTTTTGCTTGAACCACCCTATGCCGCGATGGCACCACAACTTCTTGCAAACGCCCAATCTTTTATTGAAAACTATCCGCAACTAGTACAACAGCGACAAACTTTGACACTTCAGCAACTCTTAGCAGAAGTTAATCCTTTAAACCTACTGGCAGAACGTGTCGCCAATGCCCGTATTGATTTAGCAGCTTACGCGAACCCGAGTATTCTGACTGAAGCGCAATGCTTACCACAATTAGTAACGACGCTTCGAACCGCTGAAAAGCGGGTACTGACGCTGCCAATCCAAGTTTTAGTCACTGACCAACGCTTGACGGCGTACCAACAATCACCGTGGTGCCAGCTTGGTCACCTAGTTCATGCACCAGGTCAGCATTATTTACACTGGACGAACGAAAATTTTGTCCGGCAACAACTATTGATTGCTCTGTCCCAGTCATAGGGGGCAAAGAGCCAGTCCACGGTATTAAATTAATCGCTGCAAAGCTAGTACCAGCAACATCTACCAATGGTCTGACTTTAATCCAACTGAATCAGCCACCCGCAACAAATTCGAGTATGCTAAAATGAAAGCAGATTGGTTGTGGAGGCGTTGGAAAATGCAAAAACAAGTAACGATTATTGGTAGTGGCATTGTTGGGGCGGTCACGGCGTACTATTTAAGCCAGAACCCTGACCTGAACGTCACGATTTATGATGAAGGTATTGGTCAAGCGACTAAGAATTCAGCAGGGATTATTTCACCTTGGTTATCCAAACGTCGTAATCAGCGTTGGTATCAACTCGCTAAGGCCGGGGCTGCTTTGTATCCGGAAATTGTTGCGGACACGCAAATGGGCTATTCTGTTTATCAACAAGCAGGAACGATTGTGACTCGTGCCGATCCAGATGATCTGCAGGCGCTATACGATTTAGCTCTAAAGCGCCGGCAAGCGGCACCCCAGATGGGAACGATTGAGAAATTAACTGCTGAAGAAGTTCAAGAACGGATCCCACTGCTAACGGCGCCCCAACCCGGTGTGTTTGTGAGTGGTGGTGCGCGGGTCGATGGCGATAAGTTTGCACATAATTTACTGAAATACGCTGAAAAGCGGAACCTGGTCCGTCATAAAGGTAAGGTACGTTTAGGTGACCAGGGCCAACTATTGACGGTTAATGGTCAGCAAAGCTATGACACGTTGATTTTAGCAGTCGGGGCGTGGCTAAAGCCGTTATTGTTGCCAATGAAGATTGTTGCTGATGTTCGGCCACAAAAAGGGCAGTTGATTGAAATGCAGCTGCCTGAGACTTGGGCTGACGATGTTCCAGTGCTCATGCCTGAAGGTGAACGAGACTTTATTCCCTTTACGCGCAGCAAATTGGTCGTCGGGGCGACGCACGAAAATGATCAGGGCTACGATTTGCAGGTTTCAAGTCTGGTTGAAGATGATCTCTTTGCTAGCGGGCTCAAACTTGATGCCAACCTGACTAAGGATCAAATTACGCAGGTAAAAGTGGGTACGCGTGCCTACACGCGTGACTTTGCGCCGTTCTTCGGTCCAATTCCGGATAACCCACATATTTTGGTAGCTAGCGGGTTAGGTTCATCTGGTTTAACAACAGGACCCATGATTGGTAAGTTGTTAGCCGATTATGTTCAAACTGGTGCTCATGACTGGGACCAGTATCAACGACCAATTGAAACTTATTTGGCCCCGGCTGATTAGTCACTAAGATGTAAGCCTTGTTGTGCTAATTGATGGGCGCCATGGTTATCACTTTCGGCAATCCACTGGGTGATTACTAATTGGCACTGGTCTTGCAGGTGCAGCAAAGTCGCCAGCTCGACACTGAAAGTTTTGCTGTAACCCTTGGCGACACTTTCGGCGACGATTTGACTATCCGTATAGAAAAAGACGCTGACTTGCGGACCATAAGAATCTAATAAAGTTTTAAAGCCAGCAATGGCGGCAAGAAATTCTGCGGTATGATTATCACTGTCTGGCAAGACCTGTTTGAATTGGTGTTGTTGGCCCTGATCAATAATTAAGATTCCCGCGGCACTGCGCTGATTATCGGGTGTGGTCGCGGCATCCGTATATAATTGCATCAAACTCACTCCAATGTGAAAGGAATTTTGTACTGTGAATAACGATAAGCATACCTTTAAATACCAACCAATGCTAGCGTCAAGTGTGATCGTCTGGTCGTGGACGGCACTAGTATTGATGGCGGGGATTATTTTGTGGCTAGAAATCTTGAAGTTTAAGTGGTGGTTACTCGTCATTGCGGCGCTCTTTATTGCCTTGGTCGCGATTCAAATCAGCTTGCGGCGCGTAACAATCAATCATAACCTCATTATTTTTAGCACGGTCTTGAACCATTCTTGGCTTGTGATTCCCCGTGATCAACTCGAATTGATCGTCCCGATACGCGGTGGGTTGAAAGTTCAAATCGATGGTAATCAATATCGGTTTTTGATGTTGAAAAAGGCGCGCAATCAGTTGATTGACCTAGCAACTAGTCGATAGATACGAATAAAAACAATCAATATACAAATAATGTTCATAATTTCAGGAAGATTGTTATAATGGAGTAAGTAAAAACAGAAGGGCGGAGAATTGATGAAGGATATTGAAATTGCACAGCAAGTGACACCAGAACCGATTACGGCGATTGCGGCTAAAGCGGGCTTGACGGTTGACCAGATCGACCAATATGGGAGCACGAAGGCTAAACTCAAATTACCGTTACCGGTTAAGAAAACTCAACGCAACCTTATTTTAGTAACGTCGATTAACCCGACGCCTGCTGGTGAGGGAAAGTCAACCGTGACTATTGGGTTAGGTGACGCGTTGACTAAGATTGGTAAGTCAACGATGATTGCATTGCGGGAACCTTCATTAGGACCAGTTATGGGGATGAAGGGTGGCGCCACTGGTGGCGGGTACTCACAAGTGATTCCAATGGAAGATATCAATTTGCACTTCACCGGCGACATGCATGCCCTGACGGCTGCGAACAACACGCTCGCGGCCTTAATTGACAACCATATTCAACAAGGTAACCAGTTGGGTATCGATCAGCGTCGAATTCAATGGAAGCGCGCGTTGGATATTAATGATCGGGCGCTCCGGCATACGGTGATTGGCCTTGGTGGTGCAACGTCGGGTGTACCTCGTGAAGATGGGTTTGACATTACCGTCGCGAGTGAACTGATGGCCATTCTCTGTCTTTCAGAAAATATTGCGGACTTGAAACAACGTGTTAATCGAATTGTAATTGGCTACACACATGACCGTCAACCAGTGACAGTTGCTGATTTGAACGTCGGTGGCGCGATCACGTTACTTTTGAAAGACGCGTTACGTCCAAATTTAGTTCAAACCCTGGCGCATACCCCAGCACTCGTTCATGGTGGTCCGTTCGCCAATATCGCGCATGGTTGTAACAGTGTACTTGCCACGCAAGCTGGATTGAATCTAGCCGACTATACGGTAACCGAGGCGGGCTTCGGTGCTGATTTGGGTGGTCAGAAATTCATGGATATTAACGTGCCAGCGGTCGGACAAGCGCCCAATGCCGTGGTAATCGTGGCGACGATTCGGGCTTTAAAGTTACATGGTGGCGTGGCTTTGCAAGATTTGGCAACCGAAAATGTAGCGGCCTTGAAAGCCGGTGCGGCTAATTTAGGACATCATATCCATGCCATGCAACGTTATGGGGTGCCAGTCGTGGTGGCCATCAACGAATTTACGGCCGATACTGACGCCGAAATCCATGCCGTCAAAGACTATTGTGCCGATCTTGGAGTCGATGCAGTCTTGGCTGATGTCTGGGGTCGTGGGGGTGACGGGGCAACCGACTTAGCTGCCGCAGTGGTTGATTTATGTGCTCAGCCAAGTCATTTTCAACCGTTATCACCAGCGGATGCGGATCTTAAGACGAAAATCAACGATATTGTCACTAAGACGTATGGTGGAGCCAATGTCGAATATTCAGCGAAAGCTCAGCGCCAATTGAGAACGTTTGCTAAGCAAGGGTGGGATCATTTGCCAGTCTGCATGGCGAAGACGCAATATTCATTGAGCGATGATCCCAAACGTCTCGGAGCACCAACCGGATTTACAATTAATGTTCGTGAATTTGTGCCGAAGTTAGGTGCGGGTTTCATTGTCGCTTTGACCGGGAATGTGTTGACGATGCCAGGACTGCCAAAACATCCGGCCGCACTCGATATGGACATTAGTGATGATGGAAAAATCTCAGGTTTGTTCTAAAGCTTGACCGATAAGTCGATGCCAGTGGGGGTCGGCTTTTTATTTGCGTTGTTTTTGGAAGACTGCGACAGCGAATCAATCACACACGTTTAATTTGTGAGCTACCGATGATGACTAACTCGCTTAGCAGCTGAGCGGTGCACCCAATCATCAGGCTCGTTGCTTCAACTGGGGGGGGGTGGTTAACCAGATGCCGATGCTTTTGGGGGAATACTCGAAAGGTGCTTAGTTATTAAGTCTGCAATAAAAACCGCGCTTTTCCTGCCGGAGTTTCGTACAAGGACGACGTCTTTTGGTATAATTAAACACAGCTTAGCGAAATGTGAGGACAGAATATGTGGATCTATTTAATTTTAATGGTAGCGCTGGTCATTATTGACCAAGTTATCAAAGCAGCGATTGTGAGTCATATTGCGTTGGGTGCCAGTACGAGTATTGTTACCGGGTTATTATCACTCACAAATTTACATAATAACGGGGCTGCTTGGAGTATCTTAGAAGGCAAGATGTGGTTCTTCTACTTGATTTCAGTGATTGCCTTGATCGTGATGGGCTACTTGCTGTGGCGCTTACGTGGCAAATGGCTATATGAGGTTGGTATTTCACTGATGATTGCGGGAACTTTGGGGAATTTCATTGACCGGTTACGTATTGGGTACGTCGTCGATATGTTCCAACTTGATTTTATTAATTTTCCAATTTTTAACTTTGCGGATTCATGTTTAACCGTGGGCGTCATTTTTATCTTGATCGGCGTGCTGCGGGATGATAGTTTTGAAAAATAAGTTACAGGGAGCTGATAACGTGGCAGGAGCGACCACGGAACAACAATTCACGATTACTGACCAAACAGGGCGCTTGGATAAAGTGTTAGCGGCACTACAGTCGGTCTGGACGCGGTCGCAAGTTGATAAGCTGATCAAAACGGATCAGGTGACGGTCAATGGTCAGCTCGAGGCGAGCAAGTATCACGTCAAACCAGGTGACGAAATTGTCGTTGCCGCACAGACGGTTCAACAAACAACGATTGAGCCAGAAAACATTCCATTAGACATTGTTTATGAAGACGATGACGTCTTGGTTGTCAATAAACCTCAGGGGATGGTCGTGCATCCAGCCCCTGGGCACCCTAACCATACCTTGGTGAATGCCTTGCTGTATCATAGTCCGTTGTCGACGATCAACGGTGAATTTCGGCCAGGAATCGTTCATCGCATCGATAAAGATACATCCGGATTATTGATGGTCGCAAAGAATGACCGGGCTCACCAATCGTTAGCGGCCCAGCTGAAGGCGAAAACTAACTTACGAGAATACGTCGCACTCGTTCACGGAGTGATTAAAGAGGATACGGGGACAATTAATGCGCCACTCGGTCGGTCACCGAAGGATCGCAAAAAGCAAGCCATCGTTAAGACCGGGCGACCAGCAGTCACCCATTTTAAAGTACTGAAACGTTATCAGCACTATACTTTGATTAGTTGCCGGCTGGAGACTGGCCGTACGCATCAAATCCGCGTTCATTTACAATCTATTGGACATCCGCTGGTGGGCGATCCCCTGTACGGCCCCAAAAAGACGATTAAGGGGCACGGTCAATTTTTACACGCCAAATTATTGGGATTCAAGCACCCCGTAACGGGTGACTTATTGACCTTTGAAGCACCACTACCACCAATCTTTACGACAACCTTGGCTAAGCTTGACAAAACCGATGGGAATCATTAATCTAACAGTAATGAGCGTCCTTTAATCCGGCCCTGCGAGACTGAAAGGCAAACTGTTAACAATAACTTTTCGTCGACGGCCGTGACACCTTGTCCGGCCGTCTTTCTTTGTCGTACGGGTTGCTCAAAAAAGCGATAACCACAAATTGGGAGGCAATTATGCAAAAAGAAGTTGTTGATTCAATGGCGATGAAACGGGCATTGACCCGGATCACCTATGAAATTATCGAACAGAACAAAGGCATTAAAAATGTCGTCTTAGTGGGCGTTAAAACCCGCGGCGTCTATATTGCGCAGCGGATTGCAGCCCAATTACAACAGCTTGAAGGTACTGCGATTCCAGTTGGCGAGTTAGACATCACGGCATTTCGTGATGATCAGCCGCTGGATCAAGCACGGCTTTCAACGGACTATCAGTTAACGTTTTCGGTGGCGGATAAGCGGGTCATTTTAGTCGATGATGTTCTATTTACCGGCCGAACAATTCGCGCGGCTTTAGACGCATTAATGGGTGGCGGTCGGCCCCAGAGCATTGCCTTGGCGGTGCTAGTCGATCGTGGTCACCGCGAATTGCCGATTCGCGCTGATTTTATTGGTCGCAACATTCCCACCGCGCGTCAAGAACGCATCAAAGTGACGGTCAATGAAATCGACGGTCACGATGGTATTGAAATTATTAACTAGTACGACAAAGTCAAACAGATGAGAAGGGATCGCAATGGCAGACCGCTATTTGATTCTTGAAGATGGCAGCGCCTATTTAGGTGAAGGCTTTGGCTCGCCAGCGGTTTCTACCGGAGAAATCGTCGTCAACACGAGTATGACGGGCTATCAAGAAATTATTACTAATCAAATTTATCATAACCAAATCGTTGCTTTTACGCAGCCAACCATTGGGAGCTATGGGATCAACCATGATAGCTACGAATCAATTTTACCGACCGTTAAGGGGGTCGTTGTTCGGGATGTCGCTAGCATTTCGACCAACCGGCAGCGGCGCTGGTCACTGGATCAATATTTAAAGCAACAAAATATTCCTGGCATCAGCCATATTGATACACGGCACTTAGCGAAGCAACTCCGAGCAAGTGGCCCGATGAAAGCCAGTATCGTAGACGTTGCAGATGCCCATGCCTTTGATCAATTGGGTGCGACCGTGCTGACTAATCAACAGGTGGCAGCGGTCGCAACACCGAAACCATTTCCTAATCCGGGGACGGGGCTCAATGTCGTGGTCATCGACTTTGGCCTCAAACACGGGATTTTGCGCGAACTTAGTAAGCGTGCTTGTAACGTCACGGTCTTACCTTATACGGCAACGACTGAGGAAATTTTAAACTTAGATCCAGACGGCGTCATTCTATCGACTGGGCCCGGCAAACCGCAGGACTTACCAGCCAGTGTGACTGAGATGATCAAGAACATTCAAAATCGGGTGCCACTGTTTGCCATCGGACTGGGCCACGAACTATTTGCGATGGCCAATGGCGCCCAAATTATGAAATTATCACCTGAACATCATGGGGCTAACCACCCAATCCGCGAAGTGATTACGAACCAAATTATTTATGCAGCTCAGGGCCAGGGGTTCGCGGTAGATGCGGATACTGTTGATCGTAATAAGTTAATCACGACATTTGTTGACTTGATCGATGGGACGATTCAAGGACTGCGTCTACGGGACTTTCCAGCGTTTTCAGTGCAATTTTTCCCAGATGGCGCTCCTGGTCCGACTGAAACGCGCGATATTTTTGATGAATTTGTTGAGTCGATGCAACAAGCAAGGGGGCCAATCTGGTGAACAATCAAGCCTTACAAAAAGTGTTGATTATCGGCGCTGGGCATAATGACATTGGCCGAGAGGGACAACACGACGCGGCGGTGACCCAAATCGGTGCGGCAATTCGGCGTCTGGGCATTGCTGTTGTCCTCGTCGATAACAATGCTTACTCCGTGGCGGCTGAAAATCGGTTTGCTGACAAGGTTTATTTAGAACCACTGACCGTCGCCGCACTATCCAAAATTATTGAAACTGAACAGCCTGATGGCCTCATTCCTTCACTTGGTGGCGTCCAAACAGTCACCCTAATTCAAGGGTTGATTCGCAACAATGTGTTAAAAAATAATCACGTGAAGTTGCTACAGTGGGATCAAGACGTGGTCGACATGATTGTCAACCCAGCGCTGATGAGCAACCGGTTGAAAGATATGGGTGAACCCGTGATTGCCTCACAAGTTGTGGCTAGCACGACTGAGGCGATGGCCGTGGTGCGCCACGTCGGTTTTCCAGTGATCGTCAAGTCGGTCGCACCCCGAATCGAAGCGAGTCGCCAACTATGTGAAGATGAGGACGAACTGCAACGGGCACTAGCAATGGGATTCAAAGTTTCAGGGACCAAACAATGTATTGTCGAACAGAGTATCGTCGGCTATAAAGAACTCGAATTTGTAGCCGTCCGTGATCAGAAGGACACCGCGCTACTAGTCAGTGGGATGGAAAATTTTGATCCAGTTGGGATTCACTCCGCTGATTCAATCGTTTTTGCCCCAACGCAAACGATTACGGATCAAGAATACCAACAGTTTCGCTCGGCGACACTCAAGATCATGCGCAAGTTACACTTGACCGGCTCTTGTCACGTTCAATTTGCACTTGATCCGACCACGCAAAACTATTACGTGATTAAAGTGACACCGTACTTTGATCGGACGATGGCGTTAGCCGCGCGGGCAACCGAGTATCCGTTAGCACAAGTTGTTGGTAATCTAATGGTCGGGATAAGTTTGGCAGAGGTCAAACTGCCCGGAGCCTACCGTAAACAAACAGCTTTAATTGAACCCGTTTTAGATCATATTGTTTGCCGGATACCAGTTTGGCCGTTTAATGTGTTGAAGAAAGTTAGTCATCAACTAGACACCGTGACGGAATCGACAGGCTCAGTGATCGGTATTGGTCGTTCAACGGAAGAAGCCTTGTTGAAGGGGTTGCGGTCTACGGACGAATCTCGCTATCACGTGATTGCTAATCGACCCCAGAACTATTCGGAGGGTGAACTGATCCAACGGTTGATTCATCCGCAAGCTGGGCGCATGCTGATTTTACTTGAAGCCCTGAATCGTGGTTATCAAATCGATGAATTAGCCGAGCTAACCAAGATTGATGCTTTTTACTTTTATAAACTGAGTCATATTTTAGAAATTGAACGAGCCTTGCGTGAACGGCCGTTTGACGTCCACGCGCTGGGCCGAGCCAAATATTTTGGCTTTACCGATGAAGATGCGGCCGCTGCCTGGCAAACGGATGTGGCTAAGGTTCGCAACTTTGCGTTGGAAAATGAAATTCAACCGACTTTTAAGGAGGTCGAACCGACTGCCGGGGAATTTACTGAGCAGACGAGTACTTATTACTCCACGTACGAATTTGATAACGAAAGTCAACCGTCTACTGGTCGGCGAGTCGTTGTCATTGGCACGGGTGCTAACCGGATTGGAACCAACCATGGGAACGACTATTTGGTCTCACAACTGTTGTTCTACTTGAAAAAGGCTGATTATGAGCCTGTTTTGATCAACGCTAACCCTAATAGTGTGGCGATGACTCCACGATTGGCCAAAAAACGTTACGTTGAACCTAAACAGTATTCGGATATTTTAAACGTCTTAGCGATTGAAAAGCCGTTGATTGTTTTTACCACCTATCATGATTACCGGCTGGGCCAGAAATTAGTACAGGATGGCTACCAAGTGATCCAAATCAACAATAGCTTGCCGCGCGAGCAGATCAAGACCAACGATTCGCCCGCCGTCGAGGTGATTACGGACGGCACCGATGTGACAATTTTCGGGGTAAGTGAAATTATTGCGGGAAATAATTTGCGTGGCAATGTCCGTGGTGCGGTCCAAGTATTTCCGATTCGTGATAAGGCGGAAAATCAGGCAATTACAGCTTTACACGCTGAAATCAAGCAACGAGTGCTCGCCATGGGTGCGCCCGGGCTCTATACAGTTCGGTTAGCGATTGCTGATACAGCTTTGCAACTTGCTACGATTGAACCGATGAGCATTGCTACGATGGCGTTAATCAGTAAGGCCAGTGGGTCGAGCGTGACCCGACTATTACTTCACGTGAAATTAGGCGAAGCACTGACTAAGGTGATGTACGACTATCCGGATGTTAACCGGCTAAAGCCAGTCTATGTTCAGGCGAATACATTTCCCTACAATCATTTACAAATTTATGATGAAGTGGAAGCCACCGGTGAACCGGGCCACGCTACCGGCACGGTGATTGCACATGGCGACACGTTAAAGGCGGCGTTGACAGCGTTGAATCAGGGAAATGAAGATACGGATTTTTAGGCGTGATTCAGTACGTACTCTGATGTTTGTTGAATCATAATGAGTAACATTAATAATAAAGATGCTGGCTTTTTCTTGAGATTGGTGTGAGATAGTATTTCAAGAAAAACCAGTTTTTATTTTGTCGTCAAGCTAAATTATTAGTCACGTGGCCCATTGCATATGGTATTTAAAGCTGATAAGCAAGTGGCTTGGTGAAGTGAAAGTAGCTTTTAACACTGATAGTCACTAGTATCAGTGTTTCAAAACGGATATAATGTTATTTTAGAGCGCTTGATAAGAGTTGCTCGGAGATGAAAAAGGGACATTGGGGAGGAAGCGTTTATGCGTAAGAACAAAGCGGCAATTATCGTGATTGCACTTGCCGTGTTGTTAATGTGTAGTCCATTGTTATTAAATAATCATGCGTTACTGGGAGTAGATGGGTACTTTCAATATAACCGAATTTATGAAGCTGCCCTGCAACTGAAAAATCATAATTTTAGTTTTATTAATCTTTATTCATTCCAGCAGGCCGGTCGAGTTGTGAATAGTTTATATAGTCCATTAATTACCTATGTAGCTGGTGGGCTGTTGTTACTGGTCGGCAACTGGTTTAGATTTCAAATCTTAACTCTTTTTATCGTCTATTTTGTCAGTGGCTATGTGATGTATGCAGCTGGTCGCCGGTTAGGTTTTTCAAAACGGGTGTCAATCGCGTTAGGCGTCATCTTTTTGAGCTCTAACGTTGTTTATGGATTCATTTTTGGTGTTACATGGCGCTCAATTGCTTTTGGATTACTACCTTTATTGGTGGGGCCAATTCTTGATTTATATGCCGGTGATTGGCAACTATTATCTATGTTGAAATTGGGTGTATTCATTGGTTTGCTGGCCCAATTTCAGATTTTAACGGTCGCGTTAGTATTACCGTTATTGGTGCCATTTTTTATACGTGGTTTATGGCATTCCAAGTTTAATTTGAATGGGCTGTTAAACTTTTTTGCCGGTGTCTTATTAGCCTTGTTGCTCAGTCTTAATACGCTGTTGCCATTACTGGAAGTCTATCGTGGCAACACGCTAATTTCACCAGTTGCGATGGATTTAGTACCGAATGCCAGTTTGATTTTGCAGCCAATCTACAATGGGGTGGCTTCTAATAGTGATATTGTCTTAACAATGATTGCTTATGCGATGCTCACAGGATTGATTGTTTTCTGGACCCGGTTAGGTGCGTTCACCAAATTATTTTCTTGTGTCGCGCTAGTTTATATTCTTATTGGAACCGGGCTATTTCCGTGGGACTCGATTCAAAAGTCGATGCCTTACTTGCAATCGTTTTTACAAATGCCACGACGAATTTCTTTGGTTGGGACACCATTCATGATGCTAGCAACGGTTATGATTTATCAGGATGTTGCAGCTAGTCAAAAAAGCGCAGCCCTGCATAAGGGAATTGTGATTGCTGGAACTTTTTTAAGCCTTTTGTCGTTACTTTTATGTACGCAAAAGGTTGCTCAGAATGTCCATTATACGATTATTGATACAACTCCGTTAGCAGCAGGATTGCAGACGGCAGACGATAATGTCCATTCTAATTTGAAGTATATTAAGCAATTACAACCGGCCTTTCATACACGACATATTAATCAGCTAATTGAGCAAGTTGATCGCACGACGCCGGATTACATTCCGGTGACGCAGAAAATTGAAACCCATAGCAATGTCTATCGTGCATACCGGCGTAACTTTTCAGTGCAACAGTCCAAGTTCAAACATCAAGTCATTCATAATGGCATTCAGTTGACTTGGAATGCGAAGCACACTAAAATGCGTGCCTTGCCTGTAGTTGCTTATCGACGTACGGTGCTAACTTTGAACGGTCACCGGGTTACCTCTGAACAAATTAAGCATCATTGGATAGGTAACTTGAGTCTAAAACAGCGACGTGGTAAGAATGTGCTAACGGTAAGATATGAAGCTAGTCGCGTCACAACATTAGGAACGAAGCTTGCTTTGATCGCATGGGTTGGTGTATTAGTGGCTGGGCCACTGCTTGTCAAACGTGCACGTCGATTTTTAGTGGCTTAATCAATATATTTGTTTAAAGCACGGCCGGATACCAATCTGGCCGTGTTTTTTGGCTGTTGAGATCGTAACGAAACCTAGTTGCTCGGATTTAAATAGCGCTTTCATTTATGGTATGCTTATCTAAAGACAAATTAAAGGCAGGTTAGTTAAATTGGCAAAGACACTATATATGATGCGGCATGGTGAAACACTTTTTAATCGGCTGAAGAAGATTCAGGGGGCGTGTGACTCGCCGCTAACCCCCAAAGGAATTGCGGATGCCCAACGCGTGGGTGCGTATTTTCAGGCGCAAGGGATTACGTTTGATCATGCGTACAGCTCAACGCAGGAACGAGCTAGTGACACGTTAGAATTAGTGACCAAGCAACCTTATGAGCGTTTAAAGGGTATCAAAGAGTGGAATTTTGGCGTTTTCGAAGGTGAGTCGGAAGTGTTAAATCCAAAACCGGACCCCGTGCGCCGCAGTCATGGTGACTTTTTCTGTCAGTACGGTGGCGAAAGTGATTTGCAGGTACAAGACCGCGTTGTCAAAACGTTGACGGCGGTGATGGCACGTCCGGATCATCATCAGGTGTTGGCGGTCAGTCACGGTGGGGCTAGCTTCATGTTTTTGCGGCAATGGCTTTCAATGGACGAAATTGAGCGGCAAGGCATCGTGTTACATAACTGTGCAGTCATCAAGTACCAGTATGACGCGGGCCGCTTCACATTTGAAAAAATCATTAATTTGGCTGCAACTGATAAAAATTAAAATTATGTCAACTAGATTTAAGTGCGTTGACACTCAGTCTGAGTTTAAGCATTAAAAAGCGCTCACGACTCGGATTCAGGCATGAAAGCGGGGTCGTGAACGCTGACGCATCAAGGGCGCCAAAAGGTCGTCATGGTTTGTTTAGTAGTCATATTATATTGAATGATTTCTGCAAGTAGCTTGTGATTGATTGGCGCATCGAAAGCAACTTGCCATAACATCTTGGTTGTTTTATCACCAGCAGCCGTGATCGCGTTCCGATAGCTATCCAAAGTATGTGATTCAAGTGCAATGTTCAGATGATCCTTGGCGGTACTGAACCCAATGATAAATGTGTCGTGGTCAGTAAACATCGGTTGATTCCAGGCGACCCGTGCCTTGAGTTGTGGAAAAGTCGTGTGTACCCAGTTGAGCAAGGTAATCAGTTGGGCGCGATGGGGTGTTGCACCCAGCTTTTCCAGATATGGTGTCAAAACAGCTAGGTCAGCGTCAAGGTGCTCAGCCATTGGCATTTCCTCCATTCATTGATGGCTTCAGTGTACCGGATACCCGCAGAGCTTGCAACCAAAAATAATCCCGTTCAATCAGGTGGCCCACACGGCTGATCGAACGGGATTATTTTTAATACCGCGCATTTGAGCCCACTACGATTCAGTGCACGGTTCGTTTTTATTAGTTCATTAGGTTCCAATGCCAGTAAGGATGGCGATCGACTCTATAAATGACAGCTGGATCAGCACTCCGAGGCCGCGGTTGTTTCACCGTGATCGTTAAGACTTGTGAATGACGCATAGACATCAGTTCCTTTCTTAATTAATGTCTTTAGTTTACCCATTTGAAGCAGACTCAACTACTGCGTTTTCATAAGGCTAACATAAGAATTTCTTAGAATTGTACTGGCGAGGGCCGGCACTACTTGGACAGCGGTTACGGTGTGGTTGCTTGAAGAAAGGCGCAATCTGATGAGCGAACAAACACCGGTAAATAACACTGATTAAGCTAGTGACTCATTCGCTTCAAAAAAAGACCTGACGAGCGGTGTTTAAGCTGGATAACAAATGCACATAACGGGCCTTGACTATATGGTTAGGCTAAGTATTGTGTTGGTTGTTCCCAACATGACTGGAGTTCATTAAAAAAACGACTGAGATGATCGCCATCAATGGTGGCATGATTGACCGTAATGCTTAGCGGCATGATTGTTTTGTCAGCGTCCTTCTTAAACTGGCCAGCCTGAAAAATTGGAAAGAAACTATCTAGTGGTTTGAATGGGAGGGGCGTGTAGCTACTAAAGTGGACTCCTGGAAGACAGCCGATATTAACCAGATTAGGTGTTTGTGGTGTTTTCGGCATGGGCCCTGGAAGTGCACTAAATTCAGCTTGGTCTGCTAAATAGTGTTGATAGAACGTTTCAAAATCGGTGTCGTAAGTCGTCCATAAATTAGCCATTGTCCGGTCAGCGTGTAAGATCGTATAAGACGGATGTAACACGTCAAAGGTCACCAGTTGATCGTTCAAATAGCCGATGCGCATTTCGGGATGTGTGGTCAACAAGCGACTCACTAGGTATAGATATACCGCGTTGAATTTAACGTGGTGGGCTTTAGTCCAAGCTAGGGTGGCGGTAATATCCATATTTACCGTGAGACTAAAACCGCTGGGGGCTATCTTGGTGAAATAGTAAAAATAAGTTTGGCGCGGCCAGGCTTCAGGATTAATAGCAACGGCGTGCATGTTTGGTTTAGTGGTGGTCATTTAGTTTTCCTTCCAATCTTTAGGGCGCCGATTATAGCCATGGTCATCGAATGGTTGTAAATCGTGCAGCCATTTGGTTTTGAGTGCTTTGAGCGTGGCACGCATATTAGTAACATCGGTCGTTTCCTTTTGCCACAGAATTTGATAGGAAAAGTCAGCGGCAGTTTGTTGATTCCAATCAGCCTGTAACGGGTTGGACCGGTAAAAGTTTTTATTAAGATTTAGTTGATAAAAGGCCCAGCGGTTGTGTAAATTGGGCACTGTGTCAATCCAAATTTTATGATTGCGTTCGTTGGTAATTTGAATGACGCCGTAATAAGTTGGGGCAAGTTTGTATTTTTGTTGTAAGCGATGTTTTTCGACTGGTTGCATGGTTCAGTCCTCCTTAGTAGTTGTGCGCCAGTATTGCCGGCCATCGACGGTACGCTTTAAGAAGCCGTAGTCGATCAGGTAACGGCGCAGCGTGGTGTAATCAAAATAAATCGGTTGTAAATAGTGGTTGAGCTCGTCTTCATTGATTGGCCGGTTCATCGGAATTTCATCAATAATCCGCGTTAGAATGGTGACGATCGTCTTTTGCTTTTTGGGCCACCGCTTCAATTGTAGTGGGTCATGATCAAAGTTGAAGTACTGCTTCAATGTTTGGACCGCTTCGTCTTCAGTAATCGCAAAGCGGTCATCAATAATTCCAGGTTGTTCTGGCAGGACAATCAAATCATTGGGCGTCTGACCACTCTCAAAGACGGATTGATAGATGGCCAGGTACAATTTAGCTTGTTTGGCTTTTTCACGAAATGTAAATTTTTGATGTCGAATCGTGGCCGCCGCTAATTGAAATTGTTTAGCCAAGTCGGCATCCTTGATGCCAGTCGCAAAAGCAGTCAGTAAATTTTGCTGTTTAGTGGTTAAAGTATTGTAGCGACTCGCTAAGTGAATCAGTGGTGACTGGATACCACCATGGACGATCGTTAAGTGTTGTTCGATCGTGGCCGCCGCTGTAGTCGTTTCCCAGCTAGCATCACAGTAATTACAATACCGGGCAGTGGCTGTTTGATGCCAGCCGCGTTTTAAATCATCAATCGTTAAACTAGTTAAGTCCATGAGGCTACCTCCAATGTTACTGATTATAAGACTGTTTACTGTATTTGTAAACATAATCGATGAATTAATGTTTACTAAAATAGTAAACTTACAATCGTTTGATATGTTTACCGTTACAGTAAACACTTAGATTTGCCTTGACACCAAGATAGCTAGCGCTTACGCTTAACGACGCTGTTTAAACGTGAAAGGACGTGGGACAATGGAAACTTATCACCGTGCATTTGGTGTTTATGGGATTATTGGCGATGAGCATGCGTTGGTCGTTACTAAAAAGTTTGGTGGTCCCTATACGAATCGCTACGACTTACCAGGTGGCAGTTTGGCCGATGGTGAGCCCTTACTTGCCGCGATTCGCCGTGAGATTCAAGAAGAAACCGGGTTAATCCCGACTGAATTGACGCAATTGGGTATCACGAGTTTTCGGTATCCCTGGCAGTTCAAGCAGTGGCGAATGAACCAACATCTGGCGGTCTTTTACCGAGTGACCCGGACGACTGGGCAGCTGGCTGAACATGTCGCTAACTTTGATGGTCAAGATTCGCATGGAGCATCACGGGTGCCGTTGCATGCGTTGACTGAAGCTAATGCGTCACCGCTGGTTTTAAAAGCAAAGGCAGTGTTGTTATCCGGGCAGTTTGACCCAAGCGATCAGACCTACCCGGACTGGACCGTGCTGGATCATCCGGTTTATTGACCTGAGCTAATCCCGGAATGTCGCCAAAAATTTCATTTCAAAAGCGAAAAATAGGTGAACACTAGGTTGGCAATGTGGCTGATCTAGTGTTCACCTATTTTTGATTCATGCGCACAACTAATGCGTTTAAGCGGGCGTGTGGCTTAGTCCTAATGTGACAAAAATGACGACGTTGATTGATTAGTTAATCGTCGTTTCGCGTGGTGGGGGTTAAAAGTAACAAAATACTGGTGTGTGCCCGAGAAAACCAACATTTAAATGAATAGCGAGCTATAATTCAGTAACGTCTGAATGGTGATCTTTCCTAGGCAGGGTTACTTATCGTTTAAGGAGGGACGCAACGTGTCGACAGCTTATGAGAACGTTTGCCATCTTGAAAGAGAGGGGATTTAAATGGCCGATGCAATTTTAACCGTTAAACATCTGAATAAAAGTTACGGCCACCAGCCAGTTTTGCGTGACGTTAGTTTTGAATGCACCCAGGGACGGATCGTGGGCCTGGTGGGCGCGAATGGCGCTGGAAAAACGACAATTATGAAAGCAATTTTAGGGCTACTTAGCACGGATGGTGAGATTCAAATCGCAGGTGAATCGATGCAATTCGATCATCATCCCATCTTGGCGACGGTGGGGTCACTAATCGAGTATCCGAGTCTTTATCCGTATATGAGCGGTTGGGACAACTTGCGTTTGTTTGCGGCCGGGCCCGATGCCCAAGCGCGATTGGCGGCGGTGGTGTCCGCACTAAACATGACCGACTATATCCATCAAAAAGCGCGTCATTATTCATTGGGGATGAAACAAAAGCTTGGTGTCGCCCTGGCCTTTTTGAATCAGCCGCAACTAGTGATTTTGGACGAACCGATGAATGGTTTGGATCCACAAGGTACTAAGGAGTTACGCGATTTTATCTTGAAGCAAAAACAGGCGGGCGTCACGTTTTTGATTTCTAGTCACATTCTCAGTGAATTGCAAAAGCTAGCAGACGATTTAGTCATTATCGATCACGGTAAAATTATTGAGAAAACAACGATGACAGCACTGTTAACGACGACCGATCATTTTGTCATTGTGAAAACTGATCATGACGGTCAGGCGAAAGCGGTTTTGGTGGCGGCCGGCTATCAAGTAGTTGCCGACACGGTTGTGAAAGTCCACTTAGCACCGGACCATCAGGTGGCAGATGTGCTCCATGTTCTGACTAGTCACGGACTGACGGTCAGGGATGTTCGGCATGAGGCGGCTGATTTGGAAAGTACGATTTTAAAATTACTGGCGACAACCAGCGCCTAGGGAGTGGTACTGATGATGACGTTATATCGACAAGAACTCACAAAACTATTTAAGAAGAAGTCTACGATTTGGTGTGGACTGATATTGGCTACCGTAGCGCTGATCTTTGCGATTTTGGCGCGGATCAAGCCGACGATTTTTCCCGCCAAAACCATGTTTGCCGCTAATTTTGAAGCGCAGCAGTTCATCGTCTTCTTTATGGTAGCAGCGGCGGCCACGATGATCACGATGGAATTTCAATTTGGGACGATCAAGCACGTGTTAACGCAGCGTTATTCACGACCACTCGTTTTGGTTAGTAAGTGGCTCGTGCTGTTAACCTACAGTCTATTGTTGTATGTCGGTAGCAGTCTGTTTGCCATCTTGCTTAAAGTCTGCTTAGTAAATGATAAATTTGCGATCTTTACGCGGGCCAAGTTTTGGCATGATTGGTTGGCGGGCGTTGGTGGTGAATTTCTCAATACGTGGTTACTGCTAAGTCTAGTGCTGCTAATTGCTGCTCTTTTCAAGAGTTCTGGTGCGGCAGTCGCGGTCGGAATCATCGGATACTTTGTTCTGGGAATGGTTAATATTCCCATGATCGCACTCATTCGGAAGTATACGTGGCTCAAATGGAACCCACTCAACATGTTCAACTTTTCAGCCCAGTTGGGATTACCGACGCTGAGTAAAATTACCAAGCTCACGGATGTCCAGTTGTTTTGGGGCAATCTTGCATACATTATTTTATTCTTAGTGTTAGGCCTGCTATTCTTTCGGCGGCGGGAAGTTTGAACCGTTACCGTTTGAAGCACTGCCAGTGAGTACTAAAAATCGCGCGTCCAGAAATTTTATCTTGGACGCGCGATTTTGTTGGTTAATGATTGATCACTGCGTACTCTTAAAACCAGTTTACGCGTGCGGTGTCAGTTGTTCAACAAGCTCAGCATTGGGAGAAACGTACAATGTTTTCTGACCTTCATAGATCACAAAGCCAGGTTTGGCACCATTGGGCTTGCGAATTCGGCGAACTTGGACGTAATCGACCGGAACGGTTGCTGAATCGCGGGCTTTTGAGAAGTATGCGGCGAGATTCGCGGCTTCTGTGAGCGTTTGGTCACTAGGATCATCTGAATGAATGATGACGTGTGAGCCTGGGATTTTTTGTGTATGCAGCCAATAGTCACTCTTACGGGCCGTTTTCAATGTTAACTGATCGTTTTGCCGGTTGTTTTTACCGACAAAGATCGGCGTCCCGTCACTCGCAGTAAATTCCTGGGGTTGACTCGGTTTACGTGAACTGCGTTGCTTTTTCTTAGTCTTGTGTTGCTTTAAGTAGCCTTGTTGCGTCAATTCTTCACGAATTTCGGTGATGTCAGCGGGACTAGCAAGCTCGATTTGGGTCTGGATATTGTCCAGATAATCAATTTCAGCTTGGGTCAAGCTGATCTGCTCACCAACGAAGCCAACGGCATTTTTTTGCTTCTGATAACGCGAAAAATACTTCTGCGCGTTCCGGGAAGGCGAGAGCTGATTAGATAGTTGAATCTTTAACGGCGCGTTATCGTGATAATAGTCTGGTAAAGTGATCTCAGTCATCCCACGTTTGACTTCATGTAGATAGGTCGTTAAGATTTCACCTTTTAACCGCAGCTCATCGGCCTGCTTGGTGTTAGCTAAGGTTTTTTCCAACTTTTTGAGCTTATTACGATTCTTCTTCAGGTTATTTTTGACCACCCGAATCAGATTGCCGGCTTGTTGTTGAACTCGTTCCTGTTGGGCTGCGTCTGCATAATAAAAATCAAGCAGACTGCTCAATGAGTCGAACTGGCGCGTGGCTTTGCCAAAATGGTCAAACGGTCCCGCGGCAAACATGGTCTTATGATTTGGTAAGGTGATCAACGTCGCCTGCGGCTGATCAAACTGTGCCAAAAAGGCCAGATAATGGTGATCAAGGTCGCCAGGCTGATGCAAGTCGGCAGCTAACTGTTGTGCGCTATCACGGCCGAATCCTTGATAATGCTGCTGCAATTGTTTTGCCAACACGTCTTCGTTGGGGTAATCCGTGACTAAGGTGTGAAAATCAGTATTCGGTGTAAATGGGTCTTGTTTGTCTTGCTTGGGGGGCTCGATGTAGGTCGCGCCTGGTAGAAGTAATCGGTAGCGATTCTGATCCGCACCGACATGCTTGATGACGTCAATGATCTTACCAGTCTGATTATCAACTAGGATCACGTTACTATGTCGTGCCATGATTTCAATAATCAACGTCAATGTCTCGGCATCACCGAGTTCGTTACGGGTCGTCACGGTCAGGTGCACAACCCGGTCGTTGGCGACCTGCGACACATCGGTCACGATGGCACCTTGTAAATATTTACGCATCATCATTGCGAAGTTCGTCGGCACGGCCGGATTAACGTAAGGGATTTGTGTTGTCTGAATCCGCGGGTACGTCGGGTCAGCCGATAGTAGAACTGGGTGATTCTTCCGGTTGGCACGAATGGTCAGAATCAACTCGTTTTGGTATGGCTGATTAATTTTTGAAATACGGCCGCCAACTAGTGTTTGGCGTAATTCGGTGACCATGGCATGGGTAAATAAACCATCAAAGGACATGTGATCACTCGCTTTCTAAGATATTCGTTATCACTGTAAAAATACAGTTAACCGGGTACTAGTATACCGTTTTTGAACAGGTAAAAACAAGTTAGCGCCCCACGCTGACGCATAAAGTTAGGCGTCGACGCTGCTAGTTGTCAAACAAGCAATTAGCGGATGAACGCTTTGAATCTAAAAATGTTATATGCAAAAACTACTTTAACGGTATTTTAAATAAAAAGTAGTCGTAATTACACACTCTATATTGTATAATACAAATGTATTCATTGTGGGTGCTGCTATTCGCATAAGTGATGGTTAAAGCGTGCTAATTACGATGGAATCGCACTGGATCAGCCAGTTTACGCTGAAGCGTGCTTGCGTCAGCAAAGCTCAGTTGAGTTTTTTTGAGTCTAAAAAATTAGCACGTTTTTAATCATCAGGCGGGGTAAATCAAGTCACAATGGACCAATGTGAATTATTGTTGAGAGGAATGAACTGTCATGAAGTCAAGTTTAACGGCCTTAGCGGAAACCGCTAAGTTGCAAACTGCCATGTTGAAAAAAATTACTAAGGCCCAAGGAATCACCGTTGCGGAATGGCAACTGCTGATCCAGTTGGCAGCAGGGGCCAATACGCAAGAAAAATTGGCGACAGCCATGCAGCTTGATACATCTACATTAAGTCGGCAACTGGCTAGCCTAGTCAAAAAAGAACGTTTGAGTAAGGAAGCGATTGGTCGTGACCGCCGCCAACTTGTTTACACGGTCACGCCGGCAGGAACAGCGGCATTGACCAAGATTAATGCGGATTATCAACAGTTTGAAGCAGAAGTTTTTGACAAATGGCCACAAGATGAACAAAACCTTCTCCGGATTCTGCTCAATCGGTTAAACAAGTCAGTTAGCCGAATTCTCGAGCCATGACTTTCCAAACGGTCGAAGGTAGAGTATAACTTAGTTTTATGCTATGATATTTGTTATTATTTAAATGAGAAGTAGGTGTAAGTCATGAAGATTGCTGTTGTTACTGACAGCACGAGCTATTTGACACCGCAAGAGGTCGCGGACAACGATATTCATGTCGTGCCGATTCCGGTTATTATAGATGGAAAAGTGTATCAAGAAGGTGTCGACATTAAAACGGCCGACTTTTACGCAAATATGAAATCATTTAAGTCATTCCCAAGTACGTCCCAACCACCCGTGGGGGAAATGGTGGCATTCTATAACCGCTTGGGTGAACAAGGTTATGATGCAGTCATCAGTATTCATCTTGCTAGCACGATTTCCGGTTTTTATAATAGCTTGATGAACATGCGAGATATGGTCGATAATATCAAACTTTATCCGTATGACTCCCAGATCACGGTCCGTCTGATGGGCTATTTGGCAATTGAAGCCGCGCGGATGGCTAAAGCTGGTCACAGTGTTGAAGAAATCCTGGCACGCCTAGATGATCTGCGGGCCTCGATGGGCGAATACTTTATCGTGGATGATTTGCAAAATCTGGTTCGGGGTGGTCGGTTATCGAATGCGTCAGCCTTCATTGGAAGCGTGTTACGGATCAAGCCACTGTTGACTTTTGATGATCAGAGCCATGAAATCGTCGCCTTTGAGAAAGTTCGTTCAATTAAGAAAGCTTTAGCGCGAGTTGAGCACCTCTTTGCTGAAGCACAGTCAAAAGTCGACTATCCGCTGCGAGCAATTATCGTTCAGGGGAATAATTTGGCTGCCGCTGAAGATTGGAAACAAAAGTTACAACAAATTTATCCAGACATGCCGATCGATATCACGTACTTTGGTCCAGTGATTGGGGCCCATTTAGGTGACAAGTCATTAGCGTTAGCCTGGTTGAAGGACATTGATAAGGCCTACTAAAATGAAAATTATTTTTTCAGCATCACCAGCTAATCGGGCAGCGGCCTACGCGTTACGTCAGGCTGTATTTGTTGAAGAGCGTGGAATCAGTGCTGACGTTGAATTTGACGTCAAGGATACAGACCAGCGTGAATACGCTGTTCTATATTTACAGCCTGATTTACCAATTACAACGTTACGCTTAGAACCACAAGCTGACCACGTGATGCGATTTGGTCGAGTCTGCACTCGGAAGGCCTATCGCGGTCATGGTTGGGGTCGTCAATTATTGACAGCGGCTGAGGAGTGGGCCACGCAACGTGGTTTTACTCATGGCGAGATTCATGGTGAACTCACTGCCCAGCGCTTTTACGAACTGTGTGGTTATCGAGTTACGGCCGGCCCGTATGATGAAGATGGGGCCCCCGTTGTGATTATGCATAAGCAATTATTATGATTCAACTCGTAGCGTTGGCATTTTGCCAGCGCTTTTTTAGGGTTTTGCCGTTGACTAACGGGGACAAAACACGGAAAATGGACTAAATTAAACAAGTAGTGGAGGAGTGGCGCAATGATTCAAAAAACGAGGGCCGAACTTAAAACCGAAATTAAGCAACTCTTTAAGGGGCGTTGGAAAGATGCCATCTTATTATGTATTATTATTAGCTTATTAACGATTTTCGGGGTGATGGCCAATTATTCAGATCGCGTGTCGTCGGGCAGTTCCACGACTGACGACACGGCTTTTAAGCAGTTGGGGACCCTGACTGGTTCTGATATATCGTTGATTTTAGCTGTAATAGCTGGGTTTTTACTGGTTCAAGTTGGTGTCTGGCTGGTCGTTCAAATCTTTCGGATTGGGACGAGTTATGCGATGTTGGACTGGGTCCGACAACCAGAACGCCAGATCCATCCGGTCAGTGACTCAACGGTCGGGTTCACGAAACGTTATGGGTGGGCACTGGTCGGTCTGATTATTTATAAAACTGTGCTTATCTTCCTATGGAGCCTGCTATTGGTGGTTCCGGGTATTATTAAGGCGTACGCTTATTCACAGACTTTTTATGCGTATAAGGACTTGTTAGCTGCAACACCTGCTGGTCAAGCACGGCCACGCTATCGTGATGCGGTCACCCGTAGCCGTCAGTTGATGCACGGGCACAAGTGGCAGTTATTCGTGTTGCATTTAAGCTTTTTGGGCTGGGAACTTCTCAGTATCTTAACGGCTGGAATCGGCCAGTTATGGTTGGTACCATATATTTATGGTGTGCTTGCCAACTATTATGATAATTTACAAGCAATTAATTAATGAACGTCGATATTAAAAATCGACACAAATAATATTGTTTCTTTTATTAAGCATTAAGACAAGCCCGCCAAAATATGGTAAACTGGCGGAAGCAAGAAAGGAAGTGCGATAGTTAATGCCTGAACAAAAACAGACGCGCATGTCACGCTTGAAAGCGCGAGAGGCTACGGGTGGCAAGCGGGGACGTAAGGCGAGTTCACAGGGATCCCATGCACCTAAGGAACCGAACGATCCAAAGAAACCGCAAGCACCTAAGTCACCGCAAAAAAAACATCACGTTTCGTTATGGCTATTGGCTTTAATCGTGATTGCGCTCGGTGGAACAGTCGTTTACTTTGTCAAAGCAGCTAGCAACCAAGACTTAGTCGAAACCACGAGTTCCTCAAGTAGCAGCAAGGCGCGCAAAAAATCATCTTCGAAGAAATCATCTAGCTCATCGAAGAAAAAGAAGAAGCATTCAAGCTCAAGTAGTGAAAGTACTAGCGAAACGACGGCTGCAAGTACGGATGCCGACACTAGCACAGATGGGACAGAAACGACGGGTGCGTATAGCAGTTCAACTGCCACTAATACGACCGCTGGCAATACGACAGCTAGTTCGCATAGCACGACGGCCAGTCATCAAACGACCACCAGTAGTGCCACCTCTCACAGTACTTCAACAGCTAGCAGCTCATCTAAGAGTGAGACGTCATCAACGAGTACTGAGAAGAGCAGCAGTAGCAGTCACTCCGGCTCGACATACGATAATTTAGATGACGCGAAGGACTATGGTGAAAACTCGATCAGTGGGAACTATAAGGTCACGACGGATAGTAATGGCTCGTACCACGTGTCAAAAGCTGATTAATTTTAATTGCAATCATGATGTTTGAGCTGGGCTTTTGCGACCGTTTTCGGTATAATAGCCTTAAAATGATTGTAAGAAGTGAGTGATAAAATTGAATCACAATTATGTGGAAGTTAAGTATCCAGCCATTTTTCGTGATGAAGGCACCTACTGGGATGTCCGTTTTCCAGACGTTCCTGCCGCCCAGACCTTTGGGGCGAGTGTCCAAGTTGCTGCGGACAATGCGGCTAACGCGTTGGCTATTGCGCTCTTTGAACAATCACTACCGGCGGCGTCGGACCCGCAGTACTGGCGGTTAGCATCAACGGAATTTGTTGTTTGGATCACGATGGCGGATGTCCAATTTGGTCCGGGCGCTGATACACCAGAACCAATGAACTAATGCGTATAAGCGGCAAACGGGTCGGCACCTGATTAGTGTGTCGGACCCGTTTTCTTATTTTATGAAAGAAGTTGAGGAACCTTGCCAATCCAGCCACTAATCTTTGATACGGCCATTGCGAAGGATAAGCCAGAAAATATCCGGCACCCGCACAATGCCTGTCCTTTTTGCGATCCGGGCCAGTTGACTGATATTATCGCGCAAGATGCAGATCGTATCTGGCTATTGAATAAATTTCCAACCTTGCAAGCTACCTGGCAAACGATCGTGATCGAGGCGGCCCGCCATGATGGCGATATTGCTACTTACTCATCCGCACAAAACCGCGCTGTCTTCGCGTTTGCTCTGAAGCACTGGCAAGCCACAATTGCGAGTGGTCGGTTCAAATCGGTGTTGTGCTATAAAAATTTTGGCCCACACTCGGGTGGAAGTTTACGGCATCCACACATGCAAATCGTTGGTTTAATGGCCGCCGATGGTTACGCTAACGTGACAGCAGCCAATTTGACTGGGTATTCAGTGTTGGCGGTCGATCAGGTCCAAGTGACTGTTTCTGATCGGCCTATCATGGGATTTGTCGAAATCAACGTTGCTGCTCCAGCTACCGCGATTGCACCGTTAGCCGATGCTGTGCAACAGGTCGTCCAGTATACGCTAAATACGTATTTTCATGGGCAGTGTGATAGTTATAACCTATTTTTCTATCCGCGGGATGACCAGATTGTTGCCAAAGTGGTCCCACTATTTAATGTCTCACCATACTATATCGGCTATCGGCTGGCACAAGCAGATACGCCAAAGCGAATGCGCGCCATCGCTGAGGAAATTCGGCAACATTTTGAACGATCGAATCTGGCTCACTCAAACTAGCTAATAGGCCGAACAGCCCCAAACGACGGAAAAGGCCCCCAGGAATCCTTTCGATTCTCGGGGGCCTTCACTTTACCGTTCACGTGTATGATTAATGGTGACGCAATTGCGATTAGTATCTGGTTGCGGGGTGGTCAAAAGCAACCGGTCAAGTCGTGGGGGAACATCTCTCAGCAGTAATGTCAGTGATTAGTTATGGTTTTCAATGCTGGACGGCCCTTCGCCGGGCATAGCCGTAAAGACTCAGCAAGGCGATCAATGTCAGCAGGCCACAGCTACCGAAAGTAACGGCAAACCCCACCCGTTGAATTAACCAGCCAATCAGAGGAAAAGCGCTGATCATCGCTAAACTAAAGACCATGCTGGCAACGCTCAGTAGGGTTGCCCGTTGCCCGTTTGGAATCAGCTGATTGTAGTAGTTGGAAAACAGTGGCTCAATCAGTGCCATCAAACTATTGATGACTAAATAGATGAGGACCAGTAGACCGATGGCGTGACTAAATGCGCTAAGTAGGGCCATAATCATGCTTAGGCAGAGCCCGTAAAGTAACTGATGTTGGGTTTGATGTCGCTGTAGCCAAGGTGTCAGTTGGATCGCCACAATATTGAGGGCCATACTCGCAATGAGGATCGTCGTGATTAGTCTCCCACTAAAGTGCTGAGCAGTCATCACTGTTTGAAAGTAATAGTAATAAGTTGTTCCGAGTGCCGAAAAGAGCGCGTCAAAGATCATTAAAAGCCGTAAACGACGTTGAGTCACTAACAGATGCGCGGCAGCACGAAGGATCGTTCGTAACGACGGTTGTGCTGAATGAGTCTTGGTCAACTGGCGCTGGGGAACGCGCAGTCCACTGATTGCCAGAATGGCAATGAGCGCTGCCGCTAAATAGACCCAGTACGTCACTGAAAGATGCTGGGGCATTAACCAGCCAGCCAACACGACACCCAACGTATCGGCCACTTCGATTGTCGTGTTGAGAATCGTCGTGACGCGTGGATAATGTTGCGTGGCCTGAGTATTGACGAGATTGTCATATTGTGCCGCTTCAATCGTACCAGACTGGAGATTATACGCCCAGGCTTGTAGGATGAATGCTAGGAGAAACCAGCCGAGACTGTGAGCCGTCAACATGATGAGGGCGTGTCCGATAGCCATCAGGCGGCTAATGATCAGGACAGGCCGATAACCAAAGCGGTCGGCGATAACGCCGGAGGGAACTTCTGAGAGAAAACTAGTCAGATGAAAAACACTTTCGCATAGCCCTATCTCAACGAGTGATAGGCCTTGTTGCTGTAAAAAGATCACCCAGAGGGTGTTGATACCAAAAAAAGCACAGGCCGCATAACCATAACTGAGGGTTAGGTTACGACGGGTAAGTGGTGATAACATATTGGACTCCTTTAGCGGCCACGAGCGGACAAAAAAAGACGACCCATTGTCGTCAGCTGCTCGTGACTTCGCAATGGCTAGTGGTCATTCAACTTGGAAAAAGCGCAGACTGCGCCCCTGACATAACCATAACTGCAAAAATTGTGCGCTTAAGGTTAATCCAAGCTAAAAATTTAGCCAACACGTCATTCACCACTTTCTAATAATCTCATTTTCTTATCATAACAATACCATATCAATTTCTGACTGACAACTGATACCGATAAGTTTGAATGCCTGATATTAGTTGTGATTGTGGTATGATGTTAAGTAAATGAACAAAAGTGGAGGAATAATCATGCAAAATTTGATTCCAGGAGACATGTTGGAAGTTAATCAAAAACTTAAGTGGGAATTAGACGCGGGAATGACTGCGGATGAAAGTAGCGTGATTAATGAAGCTGTGCTGGCGGGAACTCAGTACTTCGTCGATGAGGCCTTAGAAGGTAGTTACTGGACAGTTAAGTGGGCTGCAGATGGTCAGACTATCGAACTCTATGGGACAACTGGCACCGTCGTTGGCCGCATTAAACCGCTGTCTGCCACGTTAGAAAATGATTTTCGACAGGATTCACAAGGCTTGTTTATTCGGATTGAAAAAGAGGTCGCAGTGATTGTTCGTGATAACTAAGCCGAATTGAGTAATGAGGTGATTAGCATGTTTGATCAAGATGAAGAACGGTTTGCAACGCTAGGGTTAGCCGCCAAGCTACCGAGCGCGGTGATTGATGGCATTTGGGATATTATTGATCAAAATCTAAAGGGAGTCGTTCGCCTGCCACGGGTCCTGCAATTTGCCCTGATCGCACGTAATGGGCAAGTCACCGTGGCCTTTGATGCGCAGCACGATGCCATCATGGAATTCGATTTACCAGTCAATTACCAACGGGAGTTTCCCGAGACGGTGGCAGTCTTAGACGATGGTCAGTATCAGACCATGATGTTGATGGACGAACTCTCCGTCTGAACGCAGCGATTATTCAATGAGCTGAATACGAGGAAACTCGTCACTTCAGGTCGGCGAATAATCGCTTTTTGATTGGTGGTCTTTAACTGGGCAGATGCGCCTTAAATTTGTATAATTAAATAGATGGTGTGAGGTGTGGTTTTGCGATGTCAGGTTCCGGTTGCTAATCAAGGAGGCCGCGTTGTTCACGTAATTCTCACACCGGGATCAGAGAAAGGTGTGTGTCTAATGGCGAAAACAGCAGTGTGCATTGTCGATCAACAACGTTACCAAGTTGTGGACGGTATGCGATTAGAAGAATTGGAAACTAGTTTGCGGCAAATGATTTTAAAAGATTTTCCGCAGGCCCATAATAGCAGTTTCATTTGTAGTGAGCATCTCGTACATTATCGCTTAGCAAAGATGGATGCGATGATCGAGAACGATTATCAACAAAATGATAAGGTCAATGCGCAATTATCTAAGATTCTCGCTAACCACACGTATCGGGTCGTCGATGTTAATAGCGAGCTGGAAAGTTCATTGACATTTGGTCAACGGGTCGCGGATGGGGTCGCACGGTTCGGGGGGAGCTGGGCGTTTATCATTTCGTTTGTCGTGGTGATGCTCGTGTGGATGTTGCTCAACGTCTTACCAATTTTTAGCCATCATTTTGACCCTTATCCCTTTATTTTATTAAATTTATTTTTAAGTATGGTCGCAGCAATCCAGGCACCATTGATCATGATGAGTCAGAATCGGGCAGCTGAGTATGATCGGCTACAAGCGGCCAATGATTTTAAAGTGAACTCGATGTCTGAAGAGGAGATCCGGGTCCTGCACTCGAAAGTCGATCATTTAATTCAACAAGATGAACCAAACATGCTTGAAATCCAGAAAATGCAAACACAAATGTTAGGTGAGATTCAAGCACAAGTCAATGAATTACGACGATTGCAGCCGCGGCGACGTCGCAATCAAAGTTAAGGTGGCTGATTGAGTAGTTAACCAAAAAAACTGAGCGCCTGGAATTTTCACATTCCGACGCTCAGTTTTTTGGTTAACCGTGACCGCACAACGGCACTCGTCAAGATTGCCAACGGTCAGTGGCACTATTTATATTTACTTTCTAAAGCACTCATCCAGTACCCCAGCGCGATTCCCACAGCAAGAGCTATGGCGCTGAATAGGTAGGTACTGAGTGTGGCATGCGCATATGAAATACTCTCAGCCGCATATGGATTCGGAATCAATATCAGCATGGTACTAGCCAGAACAATACCTAATATGAAATGGTAGACTCGGGAATGAAACTTCACTAATAGGTGATCCATCAACTTCGAGAACAACGCCATCGCCAGGATGCCACCGATGGCGATCGGTAAGTAGACGCCTACGATATCTAGTCTTTTAAAGCCCGTCAGCATGGGTGTGAAAAGGCCTAAAATAAGTAGCAAGTTGGAAGGACTCAGTCCCGGCACTAAGACGCCCAAGGCAATCAGCGCTCCCGCAACGATGAAACCACCAAAGTTAGCGGGCAAGGTCCCAAACAGCTCACTCATAAAGTAAAGTAGACCGGCACTAATAATGAAGGTCCCGAAGAACCAAACTCCGTCGAGCCAGTCACGTGGCGCCCGACTAGTTGCAGTTTTCATCAGGGCTGGTAAGGTCCCGATGATGGCCCCTGCGAACCCCCAGAGAACGATCACCTGAGCGTGTGCAAGTAAGTATTCCAGCGGGGCGGAAAGCAGGGCAATCCCGACGATGCCTCCTAATCCGACGGGGACAAAGTACCAGAAGTCCCGTTTAAAGTTACGACGGAAGTGGGCCATAAAGCCCAATAGTCGCTCGTAAATACCGAGAATGGCGGCGAGAACCCCACCTGAGACGCCCGGTAAAATAAAGCCGAGGGCGATGACGACGCCCTTGAAGAATCGTTTCCAGAAAGTATCAGTTGTTTTAGTTGGCATAAGTAAACTCCTTTAGCTCTAATGACTGGTATTCCAGTAATAATCAAAGTAATTAAAGATACCAGAAAAAATCCTGCATGGCAATTAAAACCCGTTTTTTACGGTTGCCTTCGGTGGCAAAAGTTGCACGGCGGATTATTTTATCATAAAATGAATGGACGTGAAAAAATCTGTATTTTTATGAAAATTATTATCAAATTGGATTAAAGGAAAGTTGAGGTCATATGGAAAATCAGCAACTTGCCCGTAAACTAAAACGCCGTCACGTGCAGATGATTGCGCTTGGTGGCGCGATTGGAACCGGGCTCTTTTTAGGCTCCGGTTCAGCAATCAAACAGGCGGGGCCGTCGATCTTGTTGGCTTATGCCATTGGCGGTTTCTTCTGTTACTTGATGATGCGAGCACTGGGCGAGCTATTATTGTCGGATACGCGTTTACATTCGTTTCTAGAATTCATTAATCGATATTTAGGTAAACGTTTCGAGTTTGCCATTGGGTGGACCTATTGGCTCTGCTGGATCAGTTTAGCTATGGCTGACTTGACTGCTAGTGGTATCTACATTCGTTACTGGTTTCCGTGGATCCCGCAGTGGGTGACACCCTTAATAATTATTTTGATTTTATTAGTATTCAATATGCTCTCCGTCAGTGCGTTTGGCGAACTAGAATATTGGTTTTCGATGATTAAAGTGGTGGCTATCATTGCTTTGATCGTGACGGGGGCTATCTTGATTGGTTCATCGGCCCATGTCGGTGGGCAAACGGTCTCGGTGACAAATTTGGTCAGTCACGGGGGCTTCTTCCCAACAGGCGTCCAGGGCTTCTTGATGTCATTTTCGCTCGTTATCTTTGCGTTTACAGGCATCGAAATGGTCGGAATTACAGCTGGGGAAGCCGAAAACCCAGAAAAAGAATTACCACGGGCCATCAATAGCTTACCCATTCGAATCTCATTCTTCTACGTGGGCGCTTTATTCGTGATCATGGCAATTTATCCTTGGGATCAGATCACGACCAGTCAGTCACCCTTTGTGCAAGTTTTCAGCGACGTTGGGATCAAAGCCGCGGCCAGCATTATCAACTTCGTGGTTCTGACCGCGGCGCTCTCGGCTTGTAATAGTGCCATCTTCAGTACGAGTCGAACACTATTTACACTTGCGCACGGTGACAACGCGCCGAAATGGATGGGAAAGGTCAATCGTTACAACGTTCCCGCCCGCTCATTGTTATTCTCATCATTGATCTTACTGGTGATCGTGGCGTTGAATTACGTGATTCCAAGTACCGTCTTCACGTTGATCTCTAACGTGGCAACGACCAACTTCATCATTGTTTGGTGTGCCTTGTTGGTGTGCCATTACGTTTACAAACGAACCACTGACAGTACGCATAATCCGTTTAAACTGCCCCTGTTCCCTGTTACCAACATCGCGACCTTGGCCTTCTTTATCGCGGTGACGGTCGTCTTGTGCTTTGATCAAGTCAACCGTTGGGCAGTCATCGGTTCAGTCGTTTGGTTCGTCATTTTATTAGTCATCGAACGAAGTATGCATCGCACCGTTTAAAAAGGGTCTCTGTCAACCGGTGTTGATGAAGTTATATTTAGAATCCAATTCATTTACGAATTGGGTTCTTTTTTTCGATTTTGATTTTGAACTCAATTTGAATTCGATAAATAAAGTTTTGCCAGTTCTTGTAACCATACGCGGTTCTTTTGATTTGCTTGATTTTACGGTTCACACCTTCGACGGGACCATTTGATAATCGGCCGGTAGTCATATTTTTGATGAGTTGCCGGTTCTTGATAAAGCTTTTAATATTGGTCATTAGCTGAGGACTGACATTTTCGACATGACCTAGTGCTGCTTTGAAAGATCGATAATCACGCTTTTGAAAAGCCTTAACTAAGGCATGTGCGGCTTGGTAGGTTTGTCGAAACTGTTGGTCTAGATTTAAACCGGCTACGA